>Ga0209066_10000027_pt1 | contig 203492 bp, 203 predicted proteins | sample All_14_2_FD_187198 | JGI IMG/M metagenome (GOLD analysis project Ga0209066, IMG submission 187198) | Freshwater microbial communities in response to fracking from Pennsylvania, USA - Allegheny Zone_MetaG_DW_15 (SPAdes) (version 2) ...
TTCATGCGTTTTATCGGCCAGCGATAACCTTTTCTCTGCAAGCGCAAGGCGTTCCTTTGCAATAGCCACACGCATAAAGGCATATTCCGTTTCGGCCAATAAACTTAAAGCTTCAGCGATTGCCTGTTGCTGGATAATTTGAATGCCGTAATCGGCGATCTTGGTACGCTTTCCACGTTTTCCGGCAATCTCGATTTCCTGCTGTAAACCGAGCGTTATTTCAGCGCCGCCAAAACCTTCCTTTTCATCCGTGCCGCCGAAATTTTCAAGCTCCAGCATCGCTTGCGGATTGGGCATGAAGGATGCCTGCAGACGCTCTCCTTCTGCGGCATCAATACGCGCCAAGGCCGCGACCAGCCGGGGGTTATTTTTAAGAGCCAGCGACAACGCAGCTTCTTTATCAAGCGGCTCAGCAAACGCCGTTGGTATAAACGACAGCGATAATGCGAGCGCAGCTATTCCTACCCATAGTTTCATCTTTTTTCCTTTGATTTTTATTGGAAGCACAAAAAAACCGCATGAAATTCATGCAGTTTAGGGGGCACAGGTCATAGGTCTCGCGAACGCTTAGCCTTTAAGCGGACGCACTACGCCTGTGAATATTAAGCTTTGGGGGGACGCTTAAGACCGTAAATAAGATCGGAAATATAGATTCTCTGCTCGTCAAAGGCGCGCTTATCCTTGCCTAAAACTTTCAAGGAAAAAGAATCGTGAACAAGCGATGACATGTGAGAATAGCCACAATGCATACCGCACCCGCCACAAGCCATATCGCAACAATCATTTGGAGCAGCGTCATCGTCAGCCGCATTATCCAAATGCTGGGAAACGCAAATTTCTGATAAGGGCTTGTTACATATTGTTTCGGCATGCGCAAAGCTGGCCGTCAAAGAGACGAGCAAAGCAAAAACAGAGAATAGAATTATAAAGTTGCGCATTTTTTAAAAATAGCAGTATCGTAATTTAAAATCAATTATTAGCTTAATAATATCCATATTGCCACATCGACCATGATTAAGGCTTTCACTCAAAGGCAAACAGCGGGTGTTTAATCTCCATAAAAAATGGCGGCTATACATCATGGCCACCCGTATAGAAAGCACTAACAGCGCCACCGAGTGCAACAGCATCGCTACCCGTGCCGGTAACAATATGCTCGATGCCTTTTAAGTAGTTTGTGCCAATATCACCGCCAGATACGAAACCACAATACCGTTTTGTAGTACGATCTATGTATCATAGCCGAGCGCACTAATCGTATCGTTCCCGTCCCAGATCGTATAAACAAAAGCCCCATCTTCTGCTGTAGATGCAAACGCCTCTTCTTTTCTGTAAGAGTTTCCTTCTGCACGTGTGTTGTAATTACGACCGTATATTTCCTGTATGGCCGCTATGACCGCGATATCGAGTAGCTGAAGTCCACTTGGAAAGGGGCCAAGAAATTCTCCGGGGCCAAGCACACCAGTGTATGTCATTTCTAGATGAGAAGGATAATCACCCTTGAGTATACCCTCTTACTTACTTGTTTCTGTGACTTCCTTTATGTTCCATCAAAAGTAGAGAAATCATATAGATTTTAAAATATCCCTTTTTCGCATTACTGCTTTTGCAAATGGCTCCCCCAAGGAGCATGTCCCTTAACCATGACGGGACCAAAGGTGGAAAAGAAACTCTCCATTTGCGCTTGAAATGAAATTTCCCCTTTATCGAAGAAGACACCTACGCGGCTTGTTCTACTATCTAAACATGTGGCACCGTTATTTGGACGGTATACATCGTAAGCAATTAGACCATAGCCGCCAAGACCAGACTGATTTTGTTCTGACGGGATATATGTTTTCTTTACAGCGACAACGAGGTTATCTTTTTGAGTAAGCTTGTAACTATTCTGATAAAAGAACTTTCTTTCCTTTGCAGAAGACGAGAGAACGGTAATGACTTTTTCTTTCCCATCACCGTCATTTAGACAATCAGTGAAGCTTTTAGAGATAGCACCTCTTATTATTCGAAATATATTTTCATCAGAGAACTCATCTGGTGATACTTTATCGTGAAGCCCATTTTCATCCTCTGTGAAATACACCACTATTTCCAAGAAATCGGAATACCCGGGTGTGTGGCAAGCAGAAGGTTTTGCTATTCCGTCTGCTGAAGAAGTGGTCGGCATTAATACAATAAGAAATAAAATGAAAACTGATAAAAAAATTATAGCAGGCTGTAAGAACGACTGCAATGCCTTTGAATTGAGATTCATTTTTTTTCGCCCCACTAGCAAGATTATACAATTGAAAACTACCTTCATAATCCAAATATAACACTGACGTTTTTACCTTCTTAATTATTCGTTTCTGTAACTTCCCGTTATACCTATTCATACCTCAAGTTACAAAGTTGACAAACTTTGGCCAGACGGATTATGCAGCAAATCCCCACTTCCGTCTCCCCCACGATCGTGGGGGCTAACTAGGGGGCTATGGATATATATAGACGAAGCACGGCACTTCTGTTGAGGATATGCGTTCGACCAACATACGGTCAGCAGCCAGTTCGTCGGTCACTACGAATTCTGGCCCTTGCCGTGTCCGACGTGGCGGAATGGATGGAAATGATTTGGCCTCCAGATCGCGCCCGCCGCCGAGCCCCCTGCTCCGAACCTCTTGCCGCTGGAGACTTGACATAGGCCGCAGTCTGCGCCGAAGATTGTATATATGCCACATGGGGGAGAAAGACCTTGGACGTTTTTGAAAAAGTCGATCTGGCCATCAAGACCCTGCAAAACGCCGAGGAAAAAACCGTCTTCGCGCCGCCGGCCTCGCGCACGGATCTGCTGCTTTTCAACGACTTGCTGGCCGAGGCGCAGCTACCGCAACTGCCGCTGGATTTCATGTATCTGCTGAGCAAGTTCAGCGCCTGCAAGGGACCCTATTTCAACATCGATGTTCTGGACGGCCTACAGGGCGCGCAGAAGCCGGAGGACGTTTATTCAATCGACTACGCGACGGAATTAAATCAGGATGAAAACGACCTCGAGGACAAGGTTCTGCCTCTTGGCGTCATGCCCTCGGCTGATCCTTTTGGCATCAGCTATATGCTGTTTTACAAAGACGGCCATTATTACCACGTGGAAAACGAGCGCGGCCATACTTTGCACTATTTCATAGGCCCTGATAACATCGGCGATTTCATCCTGAAGGAATTGAAAACCGCCGCCGCCGCCCGCCAAAGCCGCGAAGTGGAGAAGACCGAAAAAGAGGCCAAAGGGCAAAGCCCCGACTGAGCCTCTCCCCTGCCTTGCCGAATTTCCGCATAAAAAACGCCGGGATTTTGTCCACTGTCACGAGCCCCGCCTCAATCGATGGTCTTTCTATCGACAAACGCTGCCACCACAGCGCCCCCAAATGCTGGTAAAAAAACGCCTTGAAAACTAGCGTAGGTGTAAGCTTACCGTGGGTTCGAATCCCACCCTGTCCGCCAATACCTAAAAATAATCCATAGATGCCCACATCATAGTCGATAGCATACATACGTATGTGAGCATAATTATGTGTGACACTCGTAAAAAAGCACCTTTTCTTTTACACATTACCGTCTTAAATTAGTTCGCTGTTATATATTTTCTAATCAATTTTTAAAATAGTGGGCAATAATGTTTCGTACTTTTATGTTTTTTGCATGTTTATTTGTTACCGGCTGTACAGGCTCTGCATATCAACTACCGCAAGTCACTAACGCCGATGTTCAGGCCATGCAACAAAAAGTCGACAAAAATGCGAAGCCTTTAAAAAAATATGTCCGCAGTGACGCCTATTACAAGAAAACATTATCGAGCATCACATCGCGACTGACCAAAAGCGCGAAACCTCTTTGTGAGCATTCCGGTTACGCCGCTTGTCATTTTCAGGTCACGTATGACCCCAGCGATACCGTAAATGCTTACGCCAGCCAAGGATACAAAATCACCGTCTTCAAGGGTCTCATGCAATACCTTCAAACCAATGACGAGATCGCTGCCGTTATATCGCATGAAATGGGACATCACCTCGCAAATCACAATGAAGAAACCGCAAAAAATGCGGCAGCAGGGGCTGCCGTTTCTGGCATCCTAACCGCCGTATTGCTGGCCGCAGCAAATGCAAACAACCCGTATTATAATGCTCGACAAGACCAACAAACGCTTCAGAATATGATGAACGTAGGGGCCCAAATTGGCGTCAGAACCTATTCAAAAGAACAAGAGCGGGAAGCCGATCTTCTTGCCACCTACCTATTATCTCGCGCACGCTATGACCTGAAAAAGGCAGAAAATGTCATGGTTGTACTCGCGCGATTTTCAGGCGAAGCCAATGCAGAGCATAAAGCATTTCTGGATACACACCCTGCTGGCATGGAGCGTGTTGTTGCATGGGAAAAAGCTATTCAGGAAATCAAAGAGAACAAATCAAAGTTGCCCTATTTAAGGTCTCCTCCAAAAAAATCAGATTAGTGATGAAAGAAATTACTTCAAAATAAACTCTATGCAGGAACGAAAAAGATTTCTATTGAAAAGTACATTGAAGAACTTTTCAAGCAGTAGCCACCCTCTTCCCCTCATGCACCACCCCCAGAAAATCGCGGGAGATGTCGGCGCGGACGCTGGCGGCGACGGTGGTGGGCAGGAACAGGCGGACGTGGAAGATGTAATTGCCAAGGTCGGTGGTGGACAAATCAAACACAGGCTCGGCCAGTGCAATACCCACGCCGGTGCGGCGGCGGATTTTGCGGTTGAAGGCAAGTGCTTCGGTGCGGTGCGGTTCGAAATGTTTTTCGGTGATATCGCGCAGCGCTTTTGAAGCGGCAACTGGGTCCACATCCGCCACGGGCACGTGAATGCGCAAATCTTCAAACAGGTATGATTTAAAGAAATTGGAATTTTCGACATTGGTCGAAAACAATTTGCTGTTTGGTATTGTAATGGTGCGGCCCGTGAAGTGATAGCTGCGGCCCTTTACATCCACCTCTTGCAGGCGAAAGGAAAACGCATCCAGATCAATCACCTCGCCCAGAATCCCCTCCACCGTCACCCAATCCCCCGCTTTGAACGGCTGGCTGGTCATGCGCATGACAGCGCCCGTCAGACACAAAATCATTTCCTTGGTCGCAATCACCACGGCCACGGCAAAGGCCGCAAGTGACAGGGCAAAGGTATGCAGCTGCGGTGCCCAGATCAAAATCACGCCCAGCAGCAGTGTCACCACGCTGAGGTTTTTAATGCGGATGATCCAGCTGCGCTGTTCATGCGTCAGGACTTCCGTGTCGCGCCAGATATAGCGGATCAACATGCGGCGCACGAACAACAACGTGACCACAAAGAACAGAGATGTTAACAGGCTGCTGGCCGTAAAGATTTCACCGAATTTAATGCTCTGCCATTCAGTGGCGAGCCCGCCGATATAGTCCATAGTATCTTGTATCCTTTAGAATCCGTAAGCACGGTGGTGGTTATTTGCAGGCGTATAAAAATTCGTAATACGGCGACTGAAACAAATAGCCTTCCGTCAACTGGCACACACCTTCACGGCTGGATTGTACCAGCCATTTTTGTGCCGCTTCCCGCGCCCATGGCAGCGGTGCCGTGCCCTTGGTCATGGAACCGCCAAAGGTGAAGGACACAAACATACGGCCTTCTTGCATATTATCCATGATGGCAAAGGTGCCGTTGGCTGTTTCAACGCTGCCCTTCACCGGATCGGCATAATGCTTGCGCAAATGCGTAAAGGTCATACAGCCGCCCAGCATCACGGTCAGCGTCAGCGCCAGAATGATTTTTTTGATTTTCATGTCACACCTTTTTTTATTCTTTTTTCTAGTTCTCGGCCAATTCTTTAAGGTTGGCAAGGCCTTGTTCAAAATTTCCGCCAATCATTTTGTCGCAGTTCATCACAAGCCCGACAGCTTTGCCCGCAATATTGTTTTTGCCCACCATGGACCATGTCACCCGTGTGCCGCCGCTGACAGGTTCAAACACAAATTCGCCGTGGCTGAGCCCCGCCATGGGTTTCAGGAAGATCAGGCGTGTTTTAATGTATTCATCGGTGCGGCTTTCGATGATCTCCATGCTGCCGGTGCCCACTTCGCGGTTGCCTTCCCAGCGCATCAACGCGCCCACGCCGGATTCTGTTCCTTCAAAAGCCACTTTTGCATTCGGGTCCAGCTTGGCCCAGGGGGACCAGGCATCCCACTTATGCAGGTCATTCACTTGTGCGAAAATATTGCCGATGGGGGCCTTGATGACCGCATGGCGTGACACACGAAATTCACCGGGCTGCACAGCCACAGCCACCGCAAAACCCACCAAAAACAGGGAAATAATGATAATTGTCAGGATCATGGCATAACTTTCCAAAATACAGGTGCCCTGCGACAAAGATTGCGCGCGGGCGCGGACTGACTTATTCTCAAACAACAGTACCGAAAAGGAAAGCCCGAAATGAAAAACATCCCACCGTCCCTGCTTTTACAGTCAAAAATTCTGGTTTTTATGCTGGCGGCCTGCGCGGTTGCCTATATCTGGATGCCCGCGGCATTTGATTTCACGCTGGTGAAAAACATTGTGCTGACCTATGCCGTGATTGTGGTCACATCGGGCCTGATGACGGTGATGTCCTGCAATTCCTGCGACAAAGACGATAAAAAATAATCCGGCTTAAAAATCCAGAATTAAACCATCATGCGCCAGTTCAACATGGTCTGGCAGCATTTTGCTGACGGTATCGTAATCCACCGTGTAATCCAGATGTGTCAGATAGGTTTTTTTGGGCTTGAACTTTTCAACCCAGGCCAGACACTGCTCCACATAGCCGTGTGATTTGTCGGTATTCGTCACACAGTTGCAATCCACAAACCATGTATCCAGCCCGTACAGGTATTCTTCGCTTTCCTCGGGGAACGCACTTACATCGGTGGAATAGGCAAAGTTGCCGATACGCAGACCCACGGATTTAAACCGGTTGCCGTGCTGCTGCCAGAAGGTTTGCAGGTTCAGTGTGCCAATTTGCAGCTTTTCCGGCGGCAACATTTCGCGCCAGAACGGGCGCGCGGTGCCCGTGTATTCCAGATTGATGTTTGGATCAAACATATACCACCAGACTTTTTCAATATCACGGCGCGTGGCACGGTCGGCGTACATGGGCAGGTTCTGGCCGTTCTGGTGCGACATCATAATCGGCAAGTGAAACATACCGGCAATATGGTCTGCATGTGGATGTGTGAAATACACCGCATCCAGCTTGGTAACGTTGTGGCGGATAGATTGTTCTTTGTAATCCGGCCCCATATCGATCAGCAGCTTGGTTTCTGCATCTTCGATCAGGATAGAGGGGCACGTGCGGCGGTTTTTGGGGTTGTTCGGGTCACATTTACCCCAGCCACCGCCCGCATAGGGCACGCCATAAGCAGAGCCACAGCCCAGCACGGTTACTTTCATTGTTCTATCCTGTTTTATTTAGGGCCGGGTTTCTTTTTTTTGCAGGCCGTGATTTTCATGTTGCCATTGGCCGCACCAGGTTTAAAGGCCAGGCCAATTTTGCGGCGTTCGCCTTTTTTACGCACCATTTCTGCAAATTTTTGCATCGTGGCCGTAGGGCCTGTGCCCTTGCTGCCCAAAACTTCTTTTTCGAAATAGCCGATGGCTTCCCGCAGGTTCTCATAACGCTCGGGACAGGCTTTTTTGAATACATCTGTCGAAAACGCCAATGTATCTACCAGCTTCTGGTGCGACATAGGCTGTTTAAACAGTTTCTCAAGACGCTTTGCGGCCAGTATCATCTCGCGGTCACCATTCTCGCGGGCAAAACGGGCCACTTCGTCACCCAGATACACAGGCGAATAACCGGTCGAAGTATACCCCGTCAACGTTTGCATGAATTCGATGGCCGATGTCACAACGCTGTGGTTATCAACAACCGTGCGGGAAATCTGGCCGCGCTTGATGTGCTTGTTGGTGACATACAGTGTGATCAGCATTTCTTGCATCAAAAGCTCCATGCGGTCTTCCATGGAAGAGCCGGAGGTATGCTTTTTAATGAAATCCTTGGCCACCTGCGGCAGCGGTTCTGCCTTGGTGCCATAGGTATCTGTCCATTTATAATCGGGGTCTTTGGCGAAAATGCGGGGCTTGATGCTGGTGGGGTTGCGCGGTGGTGTCCCCTTCATCGCCATATACAGGTCAAACTGGTAGGTTTTGTCGTTGTGTTCAGCGCTCTGGGCGATGAACATGAAGCCGATACCGCCGTAATTTTCGACCAGACGGTCATGGCATTGTGTGATGATTTTGCCCTTGGAGGCGAGAAATTCGTTAACAGCCTGATAGACTTCTTCGATTTTATTGGGGTCAATGACAGTAAAAAGATCAATATCTGAATGAGTGTCTGCGTGGCCGCGGCCAATGGAGCCCCTGAGGTAGGCCTCTTCCATCAAGCCTTTTTTGGCGAGGGCATCAAAACACCCCTGTAAAAGTTCTGCCTGCGGAAGGTCTTGCTGGTTTGTCGCAAGAATATGCTGTTTCAGGTCAACATCTGCCGCACCGTTCGACTTATCCGCTTTGGACTTCGCCGCATCCCACGCACATTTCAGTCGCATTGATTGCCCCCGCTTGACGATTAAGTTATGCAAAAACTGTGGTGGCTTGATTTTATAACGTTTGTATCAGAAACCGTCAAGCAACAGGGCATAAGATGCTGCGGCGCAGGGGCTTCTTGAATCGGTGTTTTCTGTCAAAAACGTGAGTATTTATGTACCTCACGGCAGAATCGATTCTTTTTGCTGGAATCTGGTAAAAAACTTGACGTTTCGGGTTAGTGTATATTACACATAATCTTCGCTCAAAAAGGCAGTTTTACCCATGTTTGGCACCTCCCCCAGCAAGAAATTTTTCAAGGCCGTCGCCGCTGGCGATACCATGGCTTTGGGCCTGCTGCTGGACAAAGGGATGCACATCGACACCCGCAATGCCAAAGGCGAAACGGCCCTGCGTTTGGCTGTCGTGAACAACGATATCGCAACCGTGCGCTTCCTGATTGACAAAGGTGCCAACCCCAACGTGCAAAACCGTGGTGGCCTCACCCCGCTCTCCCGCGCGTCCGGTCAGGGCTATAATGCCATCCTCAAGCTCCTGCTGAAGATGCCGGGGATTGATGTGGATCTGCAAGATAACGAAGGGAATACCCCCTTGCGTCTGGCCACAGTGAACAACCAGACAGAATCCGTCAAACTGCTGCTGGAAAAATCCGCCAACCCCGATATTCAAAATAACGATGGCAATACCCCGCTGATCCGGGCGGTGGCACAGGGGTATACCGAAATCACCAAACTGCTGCTGCTGGCCGATGCCAATCCCGATATCCGCAACAACGCCCTGATGACAGCGGAAAGTTTTGCGGTGGAACGCGGGCAAAGAGCAACATTGCGCATTTTGCGCAGCCATACGGAGGCGAAAGATGCGGACAGCACTCCCGCAGACATTCCTGCCCTGACCGCTGCCGCAAATGGCAATGCCCAAGAAAATAACGAAGGCACTGTTTTTCCCAGTGCCGCATGGCATGTGACAGATGAGCTGGAAATCGCCCGCGTGGCGCAAAAACCCGCGCTTGGCAAAGAAGTGACCGATATTTTTAATTTCCGTGCAGCCCGTGTGATTACCATTATCAAAGACCTGCGCCAGGCATCCGAAACAACATTGGAAAAAAACTTCACCGATGTTGAAAACCCCGGCTGGCTTGCCGAAGCCGCAGATGCCTATGCCGCCCAAACCGGCACACGCCCGGCCTATGACAGCGGAATGCTGCAAAAACCCAAGGCCCAGCTACCCCCCAAGCCCCACAAACACGCCTGACCCCTTGCCATGACCCGTTTTCAGGCAGATACCGTATTGCTGTTTGTGGCCATTATCTGGGGCACGGCGTTTGTGGCGCAAAAAGGATCGTTTGAACATGTAGGGCCCTGGACCTTTGTGGCTTTTCGTTTCTTGCTGTCCTTCGCGCTGGTGGCACCGCTTGCTTATCGTGAAATAAAAAATGGCTTGGCCGCCACTTTGAATACACCGGCCATGAAAAAAGATATCTGGTGGCTCTGCCCTGCATTTGCCGCGGGGGTTGTGTTACAGCAAGTCGGCATTGGCGAAACCACGGTGACCAATGCGGGTTTCCTGACAGGGCTTTATGTTTTGTTTGTCCCTGTTATTTGCGCGCTGTTTTTCAAACAGAAAATATCCGCATGGATCTTTCCGGCGGCCTTTGTTTCACTGGCGGGTTTGTTCTTACTTGTGGGCGGGCATCTGGATGGTTTTTCAGGTGGGGACCTGCTGGTGATTGCCTCGGCCCTTGGCTTTGCCGTACAGGTAGCACTTGTCGGGCGCGTCATGTCTTGCAGCAAAGCACCCTTCACGCTGTCTTGTATTCAATATGCAGCTGTGGCGGGCATTGCTTTTTTGGGCATGTTTGCGTTTGAAACACCGACACTGGATGGGCTTTCCGGCGCCTTTTGGCAAATTGTTTATGCGGGTGCGATATCGGGTGCCGTTGCCTATACGCTGCAAATTGTGGCACAGCAATATGCACCGGCTTCTGATTCAGCCATTATTTTAAGCGGTGAAGCCCTGTTCGCCGCCATTGCAGGCGCGCTGTTATTGGGGGACCGTCTCAGCCCGTTGCAATACGGCGGCTGTGCCTTGATTGCGCTTGCCATTGTTATGGTGGAATTTGCGCCGCTGCTACGCCGTAAGAAAAAAACGATTGTGGCCTAAATTACCCCTTATTCAGGCAAAGCCCATGTTTTGGAAGAAACAGGCCCTTCCGACCCCATGCCGCTATATGAGCGGTAGATCAGATCAACAGTGTCCCCCGCTTTCAGCACAGGTTTTTTTGTAATATCCACCTCGACCGTTTCGATGGCTTCAAGGCACGGCATACCAACCCCAGCAAAACCACCCGCAACCGTGGCCGAATGGATTTTCACTTCTGCCCTCAACATATCTTTACCTGAATCCTTGGGCAACAATTTTTGCACAACGCCCTGTGCTTTGCATTCGACAAAAGAACTGGCCGCAACAGGATGCACCAAGATCAGGGCAATCAAAATAAACGCGCACACAAAAGCACAGAAACGAAAAACCATTCTTTTAATCCTGCTGCTCCGTTGTTGCCTTTTTTGCAAGCTCTGCTGCAACCCCCGTCGCGCTGGCGGCGGGTAACCCGTGTTTCAGACGCAACAGGTTCAAAGCGCGGGCTTCCTCGCTGGTCAGTTGACGCGGACCGATAGCGGCCAGAAACTCTTTAATTTCTGCCGGTGCTTCAGCTTTCGGATTTTTATGATTTTGTGTCATGGCTGTTTTTTCTCCGGTCGGCTGATAAATCTGAAACGCTGGTTTGTCCGGCCCGCCTCTTGTGTTGCCTCCCTGGCGACAGGACCACGGTCCAAAGGTACGGATTGACGAATCAAGCGAGCCGTTTCGTTAAACGCCATGGAATAATCCTGCAAGACATTGCCGTTCATGCTGGCCGTTGTTTCGCCTGCGTTGACGAATACAGCGCTTGTGCGCAAATCTTCCATCGCGCGGTCTGCCGCATTACGCACACGCCCGATAAACGCGCCCCCGTTCATGGCAGGCCTGCCTTCGGAATCAAATGTCATGGTTTCTGTTGTCACAACGGCATGGATGCCGTTCACGCGGTATTCTTTTTGCACGCCACCTTGCACCACGCTGCGCAACTTTGGGTCTTCAATGTCGGCAAAAGTGTTCAGGGACTCGTTTTTTAAATAATCCCGCATGGCTTGCGTGACAGTAACGCTGTTGTCTTGCAAAAAGTCAGCAATAGATGTCTGGTTCAGCACCTGCACGCGGTGTTTAATCTCGGCTGCCGCCAATTCGACAACTTTGGGCGAGACAAACCAGGGCTTGCCATTTTCTTCAACACCCCCCGGATATAACAAAACCGTAAAATTACCACCGCCATGGTGTGCCAATGCCGCAGCATTTTCATGTGCCGGCACGCCAGCCTGATGCAGGGCATCTTCAATAATATGTTGCGCCATATGCCGCAAAACCAGATCGGCATTGTGATGCCCAAGCGCACCATTCAGCCCCGCCAGATTGTGAAAAGAAACCGCCATGCCTTGCGGCACGGCATTTTCTATCTCTGCAATCCCTGCAGCTTTCAGGGCCGCTTGCACATCTGCATTTTTAGGGTCAAACATATGATGGAAATCAGATGTATCGGCGGCAATATTATCAATGCTTTTCACCATCCCCTGCGGCATCATCACTTCGGCCGAAGGATCTTCCGGTGTCAATCCCTTCACACTCTGGCGCAGCAAATAACGATCTGCGGCCCCCAGCGTCACACCGGATTTTTCAAAGTGTCTGGCTGTTAACACCATATACCTGTCATCCAGCGATGCCATGGGTGGCATCCCATCCGGCCTGTTTTCACCACCGAGCGGGTGCTGCGACAATACATCAGGCACCACAGCGGTTTTGAACAACAGCATACTGACACCGGGCATATTGTCTTGCACATAAGCTTCAAAACCGGCTGAACCACCTTGCAACGCCGGGTTATGCGCCGGATTCAAATCATGCAACTGGCGTGCGGCAAGGGCTGCGTTATGGGCCGCCCCCTTCACGCCTGCTGCGATCACATCCATGATTTTATCTTCAGGCACTTTAATTGTGCCCATCAAAATTTTACCGCCTATTTCGGCTTCCACAGCTTCTTCGTCAATTTTGCCAAGGCGCATCAAACCCAGAAGCTGTTTATTGGCGCTGATGGTGCCGTCCAGTTCTTGTATCAACGTTTCCGGATTTATAATTTCGGCCATATCCTGAATGGCCACCGCCGCGCCAAAACCATTGCGGGCCGGATCATCGGGTGCTTTAAAATGCGGATGGTCTTGCAAACCCATACCTGCCACATGCTTTTCAATGCGGGCGTGCAGCGAAGTGGTCAGGACCGCAATATCCGCATCCGCCGACAGGCCTGTCACCAGAATGCGCAATTCATCTCCGCCCGTGCGAATGGGAATAATCCGCTCTTCCGGATATTGCGTCACAATTTCATCTGTCATGGCGGCAGACAAAAGGCGCATGGCTTTATCTGTCATCAATTCGGCGCGTCGCGGCACAATGTCGTCAGGTGTCACGCCTTCTTCTTGTGCCAGCAAATTTCTGAAATAGGCATTTGTGCCTCCCATGTTGGAAAAATCAATTTCCACCATCGCCATCGGCATCCCGGTTTCAAGCGCGTATAAATGCGCAAGGCCCGTTGCCAGATAGGCGTGTTCCTTGCTGAGATACCCCGTCACCGCTTCCGGCTGGTTGCGCGAAAATTCAATCGCCTGCACAAACTTGCGCACCAGCGGGTCCACATCAGGCATGTATTTCTGGATCAGCTCGTTCTTCAATTCCGCAGGGGTCACGTAACCCTTCGCGCGCCAGATGTCACAGACATCCGCCTTCACCTGATCCAACGTTTCAGGCAGGCTGGTCAAATCCGCATCGGGATATTTTTTTTGCATCTCGGCACGCTGATCGATAGGCAGCACAAAAGACTGCATAAAGCGCGCAACTGCGTCGCCTTCCAGCACATCTTTAAAAGCTGCCCCTTTTACCATCCGCCGGACTCCAAAATTATCGCCAAGGCATTGTTTTTAAATACTTTTTAATAACAACGCGCCTTCGCTTTCCAGATTATACCGCGCAAAGGCTTCAATTTTCTTAACAAATAGCAAATTTCATGGCCAAAACTGGGGTACATAAGCTTTATTTTACAGCCCAGACAAGGCTGTTTTGGCTTTGCTGTGACCGTCAGCGTGTTAACATGCCCTATTCCTGTTGAATTATATTTGGAGACCACCAATTTTGACGACACAGTTCGTTTTGAAACACAATGATGCTTTTGCCATTGTGGACCCCGCCGGCAACATGCACGCCCGCAATGAAATTGACCATGATATTGCCGATGGCCTCATTTGCCGCGACACACGACTTTTGTCCCGCAACACCCTGACCGTCAACGGCCAGCCAGCCGATGCTGTGAATACCATGCTCAGCAAAGATAACACCGTTTTTGAAACCCGCCTGAAAACACCCGATGAAAATCTGGAGCTGTGGCGCACGCTGTTTGTCTGGCAAGACCATCTTTACGAAGAAATCGCCCTCGTCAACCGCACGGCAGATGCACAGGAAATAGCGCTGGCATATGACTTTGCCGCAGATTTTCAAGACCTGTTTGAATTGCGCGGTGCCAAGCGCAAAAGCAACGGCACACAGAGCCCCACAGAAAATACCGATAACGGTCTGCACTTTGCCTATACGGGGCTTGATCAAAAAACGCGCGATACCTTCATCGCCTTTTCAAAACCTGCACAAAAAGATGCCGATGGCAAAACCGTCTTTACCCTCACAGCAGATGCGGGCAGCAGCTTGTGCCTTTACAGCCGCATCGGCCCCGATGACATAGCCGGCCTTGATGCAAAAACGTTCGAAAACGCCAAGGCCGATGCCGGCGCATATGTACAAGAGCAACTCAACCGCCGCGCGGAAATTGAATCATCCAATCCGGAATTTGATATCTGGGTGCATCAAAACGCAGTGGACATTGCCCTTTTGACGACAAAGACAGACCAAGGCCCCTACCCTTATGCCGGTATTCCCTGGTACAGTGCAGCCTTTGGCCGCGATGCCTTGATCACGGGTTTTCAAACGCTCTGGCAGGACCCGGACCTTAGCAAAGGCATTTTGGGCTACCTCGCCCACCATCAGGCCACAGAAACCGATACCTTCCACGACAGCGAGCCCGGCAAGATTATGCATGAGCTGCGCCTGGGTGAAATGGCGGCCTGCGGCGAAATTCCACACACCCCCTATTACGGCACGGCAGATGCCACACCGCTGTTTGTATTTCTGGCCGGTGCCTATCTGGAACGCACGGGGGATATTGCCTTTATCAAAACTCTCTGGCCGCATATAGAGCGTGCGCTGGACTGGATCGACAATCACGGCGACAAAGACGGCGATGGTTTTGTCGAATACCTGCGTGGCGCAGAAAGCGGCCTTGGCAATCAGGGTTGGAAAGATTCACAAGATTCCATTTCCCATGCCGATGGCACACTGGCCGAGGGTGCCATTGCCCTTTGCGAAGTACAAGGGTATGTCTATGCCGCCAAAAAGGCCGCTGGCGATATGGCCCGCAGCCTGAAACTGACTACCAAAGCCGACGCACTGTACAAACAGGCCAAAGACCTGAAAGAAAAATTCAATCAAGTGTTTTGGTCTGATGATCTTGGCACCTATGCGCTGGCACTGGATGGCCATAAAAAACCCTGCCTTGTCAGCAGTTCCAACACCGGCCACCTGCTGTTTTCCGGCATTGTGCCTGATGACCGCGCGGCACAAGTGGCCGACCGCCTGATGGCCGATGATATGTTCACGGGCTACGGCATTCGCACCCTGTCTGCCAACGAAAAGCGCTATGAGCCAGTGAAAAATCCGGAGGGCTATCACAACGGCACCGTCTGGACGCATGACACCGCCATCTGTGCGGCCGGCATGGCGCGCTATGGCATGGAGGACAAAGCATCCAAACTGCTTTCCGCCCTGTTTGATGCTGCCAGACATTTCCCGCAGCAACGTCTGCCAGAGCTTTTTGGCGGCCTTGCGCGTGATACGCAAAATAATACGCCCCCCGCACCCTACCCCGTTGCCTGCAACCCGCAAGCCTGGGCCAGTGCGTCTGAATCTCTGCTTGTGCAATCCATGCTGGGCTTGAAAATTGACGGTCATAAAAAACAGGTCACCATTGAAAACCCGCGCCTGCCCGCCTGGCTGACCGAGCTGACCCTGCACGGCTTGCAAATTGGTGACGGTTCTATCTCGCTCCGCTTTCAACGGCATGACGAAGGGGTGGATATTACCCATATCGGCGGCTCTCCCGATATTGACCTGCACATCATTCGAGATCCGGACAATGTCGTCCCCATGCCAAAAAAACATAACGCGATGTAAAAATAAATCGCCCCCCTTACTGGAACCGCCATGTCCACACACCATAAACGCTACTTGCTGATTGATTTTGAAAATGTACAAAACATTGATTTATCCAAAGCAGACAGCACCATCCATATAATCGTCTTCGTTGGAAAAAACCAAAAAACGCTTTCTATTGATCTGGCCATCAGCAACCAGAAGCTGGGCAGCCGATTGGAATGGCGGCGTGTGGACGGCCAAGGCAAAAACGCGCTCGACTTTTATATCGCCTATCATATTGGCCGTATTTTTGAAAAAGACCCGCTGGCCGAATGTATCATTATGTCGAAAGACACTGGCTTTGATGCGCTTATAAACGGACTTAAAAAAGACAAACTTAACTGTGCCCGGGTTGAAACAGTCGCACAAATCAAAACTCTGCCTGCCACGCCCCCTGTGCAAAAATCTCCGCCGGAGAAACAAAACCCGCAAAAAACAAAAAAATAAACGGACGGACGGAACCGATTGAAAAGAATCATAAATTCCGGATTCAATCAGTAAAAACAGCAGTTTTTGAAATAAAGGCACCGTAAAATCCTTGCATCGGAGTCTGCGTTGATTCATTATCGGGGTAGAAGAAAACCTTTAGGGGTAAAGGGGAGGATCTAAAATGCTGTCTGCTCGATTAAACACACCAAACACACCGCGCGTCGCCACACGCATTGCCGCACTGGGCCTTTGCATCGTGATGCTGGGCGGTTGCAACAACATGACGCACACACAACAACGCGTTGTTTCCGGCGCAGCACTGGGGGCTGTGGCAGGTGTTGGCGTGACAGCGGCCACTGGCGGCTGCATCAGCTGCGGCGCTGCCGTGGGTACAGCTGTCGGTGCTGTTACCGGCTATATTGTCGACCGTGCCAATCAATAAAACCAAGATATAAACAGGAGCTGTCCGCCATGACCAGAATGATGAACGCCGCATTTCTGGCGATTTTGCTTTGCACAACTGCCCCCGCACTGGCAGAACCACCTGCGCCACCCCCCGCCACCATTGATTTGACAATCGTGGAGCATGTAACAGCCGCGCCTGACAAAGCCGATATTTCCGTAGGCGTTTCCACCCGCGCCCTGACTGCCAAGGACGCACTGGAAAAAAACGCCGCCGAAATGAACAATGTCTTCACCGCCTTGCAAAAGGCAGACATTGAAAAAAAATATATTCAGACCGAAGGCCTCAGCCTTTATCCGCAGTTTGATTATTCACAAAACAACGAAACACCGCGCGTGACAGGCTATCAGGCCAGCAATACGGTGAACGTGACCGTCCTTGACCTTAAAAATCTGGGTGCGACGCTGGATTCACTCGTCGCGGCTGGTGTGAACCAGATCAATGGCCCGTCTTTCGGCGTGACCGAGCATGACCAGTACCTGGACAAAGCCCGTGCCGCCGCCGTTAAAAAAGCCCGCACCCGGGCCAATATTTACGCAACAGCCGCCGGCGCCAAGGCGGGCAAGCTCTTGTCCATTTCTGAATCCACCTTTGCGGCTGGCCCACCACCCGCCATTCCCATGATGCGCAGCGCCATGGCCGCCGACATGGCAGCCCCCACGCCCGTATCCCCCGGTGAAGTGGGCATGACAGTGACGGTACAATTGCGCTTTGAACTCCTGCCTGCCCAGTAAAGGCCCCTTAAATGCACAGACGGCAACACAAGCCCTATATTTTTATTGTTCTGGCGATCATTGCCACCGTCTCCGCCATGACATGGCTGGATATGCGCGACACAGAAAATAACCAATTACGCACTTTGCGGTTTTTGCAGGGGGCAAATACGGTGGCCGAGCTTGATGCCCTGCCCGAAAGCAATCGCCCGCTGCTTATCTACGCAGGCGATATGACAACAGATACGGAAACAGGCGATACCGCTTTCCGCCCTGCAGAAATTGAACCCAGAACCTTCGCGCAGCGTGAAGTTAACCTCCGCGTCAAAGTAGACCGGCTGCCCGAAGATACCAGCGTGCTGCTGGACCATCTGGCCGGGGTTATTGACGACTGGAAGCGCAAAAACAATATCCTGACCGAACTGGTCATCGACTGGCAGATGGAAGCCCCGGACCTTGATGCCCTGCCCGCATTTTCCACGGCTCTTCGCAAAAAGCTGAAAGTGGAATACTGGACAGGTATGACCCTTCACCGCAGCTGGTTCAACGACACCGATGGTGCCGGCCTGCAGCTGGCCGAAAAAACCCGCGATGTGAAAAGCTATATTTTCGACTTGTCAGAAGCAAGCCGTGCGGGAGAGACTTTGGCGCAGACCGTCTCCGCCCTCAACAAACTCGGGGCCCCCTTTATGGTCCGTATGGACAACCCGCCGACAGACCGCGACACATTACTGGACCTGATCGAAAGCAATGACATGTTCAGCGGCTTCGTTTCCAACACCCCGTTGCCTAAGCCGTAAACCTGCCTATATACTTCTCCGGTAACAAGTCATTCGGGAGGAATATATCCATGGCACTCAAAGTTGGCGGCAAGCTGCCCGCATTCAAAGGCCTGACAGCCGACGGCCCCATTTCCGCGAAGGACCTGAAAGGCGAAAATGCCATCATCTATTTCTACCCCAAAGACGATACGCCGGGCTGCACGATTGAAGCCTGCGATTTTCGCGACAATCTGCCCCAATTCAAAAAGTTAAACGCCAAAGTTTATGGTGTTTCTAAAGACGACATGAAGTCGCACGACAAATTCACCGCAAAATACGAACTGCCCTTCACCCTGATCAGCGATGAAGACGGCAGCATTTGTGAAAAATTCGGCACTTGGATCGAAAAGTCGATGTATGGCCGCAAGTATATGGGCATAGAGCGCGCGACATTTCTGGTGGATGCCGAAGGCGTCATTCAGCACATCTGGCGCAATGTAAAAGCCAAAGGCCACGCTGAAGATGTGCTGGAAACGCTTAAGCAAATCAAATAAAAACAGGGGATTGAGCGATAAACCTCAATAAAAACATAACCTTAGTTTTGTTCATCAAAAAGTTAAGGAAGACTTAAGATTCCACTTGCCGAATCATTTCAAGTTATGTAATTTTAGAATCACTACAACGAGATTTATAAATTCATATTGGCTGAACCTTTGGTTCGCCAGGGTAATCAAGCAGGCAGCTAAACTCCCCTGAAACCCCAAAACCCCACTTGGTTACCCGAATTTTAAAAACCCCCGGACGCACAGTCCGGGGGTTTTGCATTTCGGAGCCTTTGAGAGGATTAAAGCCCCTCTTCTCGCATATTCCATGCGGTCAGGCTGACGAGCTTCTCATCTTCAAACGTCAAGCATAAACGATACCACAAAGATATGGACACCCATGACGGTACGAGATGCTTTCCGCACACAACACCGTTTTCCTCGTTCTCGAACTGAAACTCCGCGGACAAAAGATTGAGAAGTTTATCTTTCTCTGCGCCTACGGGAATAAGGCCCTCAATTTCTCGCGTGACATTCATTGCCAAAAATTCTGTACTCTTAACATCAAACTCACTAGCACGCATCGCTGCTTTCAGACGTGCATCTTGAAATACATGGACCACGAATTTGTCAAATTTACCCCTGACAAGTATCTGCCCCCAAACAGACCCCACCTGAAATGACAAAAACGATACACAGCCGAAAACCAGCAGCAAAAAAATCCCCTTTTTCGCTTTTGCCATGGTCGCGCCCCACTCTTACTTTTATTTATGACGATAGGTATCAATCAACGCACGGCTCGCCTTTTTCATTTTTGCATCCATGCGTTTGTTGTGACGGGAACGCAGCCAGTTGCGCGCCACGAAAAACCCCGAGACCACAACCAGTGGCAAGGCAAAGCTGGTTTTTGCGATCCAGAATAAAAAACTGACGATAAAAGCAATCCAGGACAGAATGGGGCGGGTTTCTGCTTTAAAGAGAGGAAAACCTTCCATCATCCAGATTTTCCAATGAAAATCTTTCTTGCTTTCCACATTCAAAACACCCAAATTCCAACGCTGGGCAAAACCATCCATGCCCACATCGACCAAGACAGCACGATATCCGGCGATAAAACCGGGGTTGGCCAGAAATGTCCGGTGAATTTTCAAGCCCTCTTCCGTGACGAAGTACGCCTCATACGTATGGCTGGCCGACACATGCGTTACAGGCACCGTTACGTTTTGGGGGCCAAAACTTCCCGTGGCCGTGCTCCGGTGATATTCCGTATGCGTTGACAGGTGCTGGTCTTTTTCACAGGCTTCAACAATGGCAGGGACCGCATACAGATTAATCTTGCGAAGCCCCGCTTCGTCCATGTCCACGGTGACCTGCGCAGGCTTCATCCCTGCCCATACATCTTTTCCACCAGCTGTCGCAAACACGGCTTAGATGCCTTTTTTACGTACCAGAAGTTTAATCTGGTCCGACAGTGCGTTGAAATCGACAGGTTTTTCAATATAGGCCGCAGGGCGTAAATGATCGACCGCCGCTTTATCACGCGGGTCTGTGAGCGCTGTCAGAAAAACAAAAGGCACTTCTTCATATTGCGGATGCGCACCACGGATGCGCGACAGAACATCGTAGCCCGACATGCCCGGCATGGCACGGTCGCACAAGACCAGATCCGGCTCATTCTCCAAAAACCGTTGCAGACCTTCTTCACCGTTGGCAGCTTCAATCACGTCATAGCCCTGCGTGGTCAATTCATCCAGCAGCATTTCGCGCACCGGTGCTTCGTCCTCGATCAGCAGAATTTTGGTCATCAGTAAAGGCTCCCTCTGTAATGCCCACATCTCGAATATTCCTTCACACGTCTCTGTTGAGTCGCTCATTTTTACCATAAAATTGTTAACGCGGTATTAACGCATCAGGGGCCGATCATCCGGCTTCTTCCATTACAACTTTATAGTTTGTCTGGTTTACAGCTTAATCGGCAGCGCGACCGTGACGACAGTGCCGACTCCGACCTTGCTGCGCAATTCGATGCCGCCATTATGCAGTTCAACAAACTGCTTCACAAGACTTAAACCAAGACCCGATCCCGGAATACCGCCCGATGTGGACGCACGGAAATATTTGCCAAAAATGCGCGACTGTTCTTCTTCGGGAATACCCACACCGTAATCTGTCACCTCGATCACCACATTATCCCCCTCGCCAAAGGCCATGACTTCCACCACCGGGCTATCGGGCGAATATTTCACGGCGTTGGACAAAAGATTCGCCATCATCTGGCGCACCACCTTGCCATCCAGCTGCATAAGCGGCGGCAGGTTGCGCAAGGTATAGCGGATGGAATGGTCAGGCGAGACATCCTGCTGGTCTTCACAAGCCTCTGTAATAATCTCTGCCAGGTCGCAAGGCAGCAGCTCCACCGTCAGCTTGCCGCTTTCGAGCATATGGGCAGATAACAGCGTTTCAATCAAACGCACCAGACGCTCCACGGCGGAGCGTATTGTCTGCGACCTTTTTTCCAGCATGGCCTTGGGCAGCGTATCGCCCCTGCGCAATATAATCTGGGCGTTGCCGTCAATAATTGTCAATGGCGTGCGGAATTCGTGACTGACCATGGAAATAAAGGTTTTTTGCTGTTCGACAATGTCCTTTTCCTTGGCCAGCGACACGGCAAGTTCGGACGACTGCGCCGCCAGCAAGGCCTGCTGGCGTTTGTAATCTGAAATATCGGTGGTGGAGACAACAATCTCCCCTGTGCTGTCCATCCTGCGCGCCTGCAAACGCACCCACATGCCACTGGCCAGGCGGAATTCACGCGTGCCTTGCGGGTCTTTCCACCATTCACGCATTTCGATATAGCGCTGGTCATCGCGGGGCAAATGCACTTCTTCGGCCATCATGTCAAAAGCATCCAGAATATTCATGCCATGCATCCGCGGTGCGGATTTGGGGTAGCGGGTAAAATAGTGCTGGCTCATAAAACTCACATTGCCATCAGCATCAATGGCAATCAGCGTATCCGGGCTGGCCGCCAGAACCGTATCGGCGCGCTGGTTGGCCACTTCCGCTTCTTTTGTGCGGGTTTCCACCAGTTCTTCCAGGTGTCGGCGATATTTCTCCAGCTCCAGCTCCGCCTGTTTTTGCTCGGTGGCATCACGGGCGTTCAGCACCACGGCCTGCACCGTGACGTTTTTCATCAGGTTGGATGCAATGGCTTCGATATTGCGCCAGGCACCATCTTTGTTGCGCAATTGAAATTCCAAAGCCATGCCGTCGCCGGCAGCCCCCGTCAGCAGTTTTTTGAAGTTTTGTTGCAAAATATATTTATCAGCATCGTGCACAAAATCAAAAAGCGTCTGGCCCAGCACTTCCCATGTTTCGTACCCCAGCTGGCGGCCAAAGGCTGGGCTGGTATAGAGAACGGTTGAATCTTCATCCAGCAGCGTGATCATATCGTGAGAATGTTCGATAATACCGCGGAAGCGTTCTTCGCTTTGCTCGATCAGCGCTTCGGCATCGGCCAGTTCTTTCAGGGCCAGTAATTTTTCCAACAGGTGGCGGCCCAGCGGGGAGCGTAATTCGGCAAGGCTCATCACCTCGTCCACTCCGACCCGCATCAGCGATCTGCGGATGTCTTCGTCTTGCACATCGTCCAGCATCACATGGGTGCGGCCGGCAAAAAAATCGGTTACACGCTGAATGTCTTCCAGCGGCAAAGTGCGGGCGTTGTTGTCGATGAAAATCAGGTCCGGCCTGCGCTCCAGATGTGCCAGCTGGTCCAGCGGCGTTGTCTCGAAATGGGGGGTATAGCCCCCCAGGTTATCGGACATAATATCCTCAAGCGCCTGCTGAATAGCTGGCGCCCCCGAAATGACAAGGCTGTTCAGGATTTTAGGCATCCCCGCGTCTATACTCCCCGCCGCCAGTATAGCCTGAATTGCCGCCCGCAATAAAGAGACCTGAACAGCCTTGTTCATAAAGGCTTTATCCGGCTTTGCCCGCACATTTATATATGCTATATAATGGCCACGTACCGTAACGAAGGTTATGTGAACAACAAGCCGCCCCATCACCCCTTAAAAAAGGCACTTTTCCTGTCTTTATGTACATGGAAAAGCCTTGACATAGTGAGTTTTACGGGTATATTGCGTCATCTCGGATGGACTCTGGGCGCTTATGTGTGCCCTCCTCTTTCCGGCACAAGTTTAATAAACAATTGAAATGAAACGGTTATAGCTATGTACGCAGTCATCAAAACCGGTGGTAAACAATACCGCGTCCAGAAAGACGATATTATTGAAGTCGAGTTGCTCGATGCCGAAATTGGCAACGATGTTTCGCTGGACGAAGTGCTGCTGGTTGGCAGCGAAGGCAAAGCCAAAATTGGCGCGCCCACCGTATCCGGTGCCAGTGTAAAGGCCACCGTCCTCAACCAGAAACGCGGTGACAAAATCATCGTTTTCAAGAAAAAACGCCGTCAAAACTATCGCCGCAAAAACGGCCATCGTCAGAGCATCACTGTTCTGAAGATCACAAGCATTAACGGTTAAGATCACAGATAGACTCACAGGAGTAGACAAGTCATGGCTCAGAAGAAAGCTGGTGGTAGTACGAAGAACGGTCGCGATTCAGCAGGCCAACGACTCGGCGTTAAAAAATACGGCGGCGAGCAAATCCTGAATGGCGGCATCATTGTGCGCCAACGCGGTACCGAATACCACGCCGGTAAATTTGTCGGCATCGGCAAAGACCACACCCTGTTCGCAAAACGCGACGGTGTTGTAAAATTCCACAGTGGCCTGAAAGGCCGCCGCTATGTATCCATCGTACCGGCTGACGAAGCTGCTGCGTAACTGATACACTGCACATTTTTACAAAAGCCGGGGAATTACCTTCCCCGGTTTTTTGTTAACTGAGACGTTAAGAACCTAAAAAGTAAAATGAAATTCCTCGATGAAGCAAAAATCTATCTCCAAAGCGGAAACGGCGGCGCAGGATGCGTGGCGTTCCACCGGGAGAAGTATATCGAGATGGGCGGCCCCGACGGCGGCAACGGCGGACGCGGCGGCCATATATTTTTCGAAGTCGTCGATAATCTGAACACGCTGATCGATTTTCGCTATACCCAGCACTTTCGTGCCAGCACAGGCTCGCACGGTCAAGGCCGTAACAAAACCGGCAAAGACGGCAAAGACCTCGTCATCCGCGTACCCGTGGGCACGGTTATTCTGGATGACGACAAAGAAACCGTTTTGATGGACCTGTTAACCGTAGGCGAGCGTGTGTTGTTTTTAAAAGGCGGCGATGGCGGCTTTGGCAACGCGCATTACAAAACATCCGTCAACCGCGCGCCCCGTAAATCAACCCCCGGCTGGCCGGGCGAAGAACGCGCCATCTGGCTGCGCTTGAAACTGATTGCCGATGCGGGCGTTGTCGGCTTGCCCAATGCGGGTAAATCCACATTCCTGTCCGTCGTGTCCCGCGCAAAGCCAAAAATTGCTGATTACCCCTTCACCACCCTCGCCCCGAATTTGGGCGTGGCCTGCAGTCATGACAATGAATTTGTGATTGCCGATATTCCGGGCCTGATCGAAGGCGCGCATGAAGGCCATGGCCTTGGTACACGCTTTTTGGGCCATGTCGAGCGCACGCGCGTTTTGCTACATGTCATCGACTGCACACAAGATGATATTGTGGCCGCCTATAAAACCATTCGCGGTGAATTGAAAGCCTATGGTCAAGAACTGGCGAAAAAGCCTGAAATTATTGTGCTGAACAAAATGGATGCCCTGGGGCCCGAGCTTGCCGAAGACCAGCAGAAGATTTTGTCCAAAGCCATTCGTAAAAAAGTTTACCTGATGTCAGCCGCTGCCCACCAAGGCACCGATGAAGTACTGGAACTTATTTGGGATGCGATCCACAAAGGCCGCGAAGCTGAAAAAATTCCGGAACCGGATGACCGTTTCGTCACCGGCCCCTAAGCCGTTCAAGACGGCACGCTGATTTTGGTGTAAAGCCAGATAACCAGCGCAGGGATCCCCACCACAATCGCCACAATCACAATAACCGCCAGCACCATGGGTTTTTGTCCTGTGCGGTCCGGATTGATCAATTTCTCGTTATATTTACGAAGCCCGCGCGATAAATAAATCATGGCAGAGCCAAAAGACACCAACCCCGCGAATAAAATGTAAATCAGCGTGCGCGTGTTTTCCACGAACTGCCAGACAAGAAAGCCCAACACCACAACCGCCAGCGCCCAGAGCGCGTAATAGCTTTTACGCTCCCGCCACGTGTTTTTTTCGTATATTTCCATGCCGTCTTCGGCAGCATCGGGACCACCGATGGTGGGCCCGTTCGGCGTTAGGGAAAAAGAATCGCGATCTTCTTCTGTCATGGCCACTCCTCCCGTCTTGTCTGGCAGAAAAGATAGCACGGCCCCTGCATCGGTATATGCTTTTTTTACCACTATGCTTTATAATCCAGTGGCATTTACAGTTGCTGCAAGGGAGAAAGCATGAGAACCGAAAACGCGCCGCAAACAAAATTCCTGAAAGATTATCAAAAACCGGATTTTGTGATCGAAGATATCCACCTGACGTTTGATATCAAGGACGGCACGACAACGGTAACCGCCAAAACCGTTTTCAAACGCGACAACCCCGATGCCACCAGCCTGACGCTGGATGGGCAGGAACTGACGCTGAAAAGCATTGCGCTGAATGGCGATGTGCTGGCGGACAATCGCTACAGCACCACCGATACCACCCTGACCGTGCATGATGTGCCGGAACATTTCACACTGGAAATCGTCAACGATATTCACCCTGAAAAAAATACAGCGCTGGAAGGTCTCTATGGCTCCGGCGGCAATTACTGCACACAGTGCGAACCGGAAGGTTTCCGCAAAATTACCTACTACCTCGACCGTTCCGATGTGATGACGAAATTCACCACGCGCATTCAGGCCGATAAAAAGTTTCCCGTGCTGCTGTCCAACGGCAATTGCATTGATAAAGGTGATATGCCGGATGGCCGCCATTATTCTGTATGGGAAGATCCGTTCGTTAAACCTTCATACCTTTTTGCGCTGGTGGCCGGCGACCTTGCCCATATCCACGATACCTTTACAACCATGAGCGGCCGCAAGGTGGATTTGTACATCTACGTCAACCACGGCAACGAAGACAAATGCGACCATGCCATGAAGGCGCTGAAAGATTCCATGAAATGGGATGAAGAAAAATATGGCCGCGAATATGATCTGGATATTTTCAATATTGTGGCCGTGAATGACTTCAACTTCGGCGCGATGGAAAACAAGAGCCTGAACATTTTTAACTCCAAACTCGTCCTCGCCAAACCGGAAACCGCGACCGATGCAGATTATTTGGCGATCGAAGGCGTTGTGGCACACGAATATTTCCACAACTGGACAGGCAACCGCATTACCTGCCGCGACTGGTTCCAGCTGTCGCTGAAAGAAGGCCTGACCGTTTTCCGCGATCAATCCTTCTCCGGCGACATGAACAGCCATGCCGTGCAACGCATTGACGATGTGGAACAGCTGCGCAATTTCCAGTTCCCCGAAGATGCAAGCCCGATGGCGCATCCCATCCGCCCCGATAACTATATCGAGATCAACAATTTCTACACGCCCACCGTCTACGAAAAGGGTGCAGAGATTATCCGGATGATCCATACCCTGCTGGGCGCGGATAACTACCGCAAAGGCACCGACCTTTATTTTGAACGCCACGATGGCCAAGCCGTCACCTGCGATGATTTTGTGCAGGCCATGCAAGATGCATCGGGGGTGGACCTGTCCCACTTCCGCCTGTGGTACAGCCAAGCTGGCACGCCCACGCTGACGGTCACAAGCAGCTATGACGCGGCTTTGAAAAAATTTAGCCTGACCTTGCGTCAGGATATTCCCGATACACCGGGCCAGACCAACAAAAAGCCGATGCATCTGCCCGTCGCCACAGGGCTTCTGGGCGCAGATGGCAAAGACATGCTGCCTGAAGGCACGCGTATTTTGCACCTGAAGGAAAAAGAGCAAACCTTTACCTTTGATAATATCGCCACAAAACCCGTGCCATCCGTGCTGCGGGGTTTTTCGGCACCTGTTAAAGTCAAAAGCGACCTTGGCGATGATGATCTGTTATTCTTGATGGCACATGACAGCGATGGCTTCAACCGCTGGGATGCGGGGCAGACATATCTGCAACGCCTGATCCTGAGTTTTGCTGGCGGTGCCGAGAAAAAACTCACCCCCGCTTGCATGGATGCTTTCGGCGCACTGATCACCGATACAACGGCGGACCGTGCGCTGCTGGCCAAAGCGCTGGTTTTACCGTCCGATGCTTATCTGTCGCAATTGATGGATGTGGTCGATATCGACGGTATTTGTGCCGCGCGCGATTTTATATCGGCGGAAATCGGCCAAAAATATTTGCAGGAATTGACCGCACTTTATCAAGCCAATGTTGATAACGGCCCGTATAAACCGGACCCGCTGTCGGTCGGCAAACGCCGCTTGAAAACAGCTGCCCTGCGCTTTATTCAGGCTGCCGATGAAGACACCGCTGTGAAACTGGCCGCCATTCAATACGCCGCCGCCACAAACATGACAGATAAAGTATCCGCCCTGTCGATTCTGACGGATACGCAAACACCGGAGCGTGAAAGCGCCTTCAAGGATTTCTACAACACCTGGAAGCACGAACCCCTGGTGCTGGACAAATGGTTCAGCCTGCAGGCCGTCGCAGACCGTCAGGACGCGGTCGAAGATGTCACCGCCCTGACCAGCCATCCCGACTTTACCTACAAAAACCCCAACCGCCTGCGCGCGCTGATGGGCAGCTTCTCCTTTGCCAACCAGAAATGGTTCCACCGCAAGGATGGCGCCGGATACCGCCTGCTGGCCGATACCGTGATTAAGGTCAATGCGCTCAATCCCTCCACCGCGGCCCGCCTGCTGACCCCCATGCGCCAATGGCAGCGTTATGACAGCTCACGCAAGGTCTTGATGGAGAAGGAACTAAAGCGCATACTGGCTGAGAGGGACATCTCCAACGATGTCTATGAAATCGTCTCCAAGAGCTTGAGCTGAGGTAGGCATGACGGACAAAACACAGGAAAAATGCCGCGCTTGCCAAAAGGCACTGCATACATATCCTATGGGCGAAAAGAACGGTTACACGCTTGAAGCCTGCCGCTCTTGCGGCACCGTCACCGTCAATCCCTGGGTCACGGACAAAGACCGCGAAGAATACTTTGGCGAGGTCGAGCCCCAGATCACCCATATTCAGGCCCACGAGCGGGAAATCATCCGTTTACAAAAGCTGATCCAAAAACGTGTGCCAGAGCCGAAAGGCAAACGCTTTTTGGATGTCGGCGCACAATATGGCTATGCCGCCATTGCGGCCCGCAATCTGGGCATGGATGTGACAGCCGTGGAACCACACGAATTCTTTATCCAGTTTCTGCAGGAAAAATACGAAAACCCGGAAATATTCCTTCACACAACGCTGCAGGAATATGCGGCCACAAACCCCGCACCGGCTGATTTTATTTATTCGGCTGAAAACTTCTGTATGCAAACAGACCCTGAAAGCTTTACTGCGGCGGTGGCAAGCCTGCTTTCCCCCAAAGGTAAACTTTACATAGATGAACCGGATGGCAATAACTTTAACCTGCCGCGTAAATTCACCAGTTGGGAAATGGCCTTTCCACCGATCAATTTCATTTATTTCTCCAAACGCGGCCTGACGGCGCTTTTGGCCCGCCACGGCTTAAAGATCAAGCGCAAATTCTTTACATGGCGGCCCTTCATGCGCTTGGTTGTGATCAAGAAATAAGCCCGTAGCATGACTTTGCTTCGTCCCGATTTTTCGTATGAAGACATGCACGATGGCATTGTCTGCGGTATTGACGAAGTCGGCCGTGGTCCTTTGGCAGGCCCCGTGGTGGCCGCCGCTGTCATTCTACACCGTGACAGGCTCTGCCCGGATGTACAGGCCGCCATAAACGACAGCAAAAAGCTCTCCGCTGCCAAACGCACCTATATTTTTGAAAAGCTGCAAGATTGCGCAGACATTTCTATCGCTGAATGCAGCGTGGAAGAAATCGACCAGATCAATATCCTGCAAGCCAGCCTGCTTGCCATGCGCAAGGCCTGTATGGGGCTTTCAGCAACAGCAGATGTGGCCTTGGTGGATGGCAACAAGCCGCCAAAACTCTCCTGCAAAACGCTCACGCTGGTTAAAGGTGACAGCAAATCACTCTCTATCGCCGCCGCATCTATCGTCGCCAAACATTACCGTGACGAGATGATGAAAAAACTTTCAAAAGACTTTCCACAGTATGGCTGGGAACGCAACGCCGGTTACGGCACACGCGAACATCTGCAAGCCCTTGAAATGCATGGCATTACCCCGCTTCACCGACGGTCATTTGCCCCGGTACATAAACAATCACTTAAGGAATCTTCTGTAATTTACTGATTCAATTGATTCTTTTTTGAAGATTTTAGTTGACGCGGACTCCACTTTGAATCATGATTCAAAACAGAGGAGTTCAGTCACACCATGAAAACAATTGTCAAAAATACTGATAAAAAACAACAATCCGCGCTGCCACGGAATAAAATCCTGCAAGGTGATTGCATCGAGATGATGCGCTCCCTGCCCTCGCGCTCGATTGACCTGATTTTTGCAGATCCACCGTATAACCTGCAGCTGGGCGGTGATTTGACACGCCCCGACAACAGCAAGGTCAACGGCGTGGAAGATGATTGGGACAAGTTCTCCAGCTTCGCCACCTACGATAAATTTTGCCGCGAATGGCTCATCGAAGCCCGCCGCCTGTTGAAAGACGATGGCGCGATCTGGGTGATCGGCAGTTATCATAATATTTTCCGCCTCGGCACCCAGTTGCAAGACCTCGGCTTCTGGATCCTGAACGACATCGTCTGGCGCAAAACCAACCCGATGCCCAACTTCCGTGGCCGCCGCTTTACCAATGCGCATGAAACCATGATCTGGGCTTCCAAATCGGAAAATTCCAAATACCGGTTTAACTACGATGCCATGAAGGCGCTGAACGAAGATCTGCAAATGCGCTCCGACTGGACCATTCCGCTTTGCACCGGCGGTGAACGCCTGAAAAAGGACGATGGTCAGAAAGCCCACCCGACACAAAAACCCGAAGCTCTGCTGCACCGCGTGATTCTGTCATCTACGGATCTTGGCGATGTGGTTCTGGACCCCTTCTTCGGCACAGGTACCACGGGTGCCGTTGCCAAAAAACTGGGCCGTGACTTTATTGGCATTGAACGTGAAAGCGAATACATCACCCATGCCGAAGCACGCCTGAAAGCCATCAAGGCCGGCGACGATGAAGCCCTGCTGAAACCGATTGAAAAACGCTCCGAGCCGCGCGTGCCTTTTGGCAACGTGGTCGAGCAAGGCCTGCTGCAACCCGGCACAGTGCTTTTTGACCATACCCGCCGTTATTCCGCGCGTGTGCGCGCCGACGGCAATCTTGTCGCCCGCAACCATACTGGCGACCACAAAGGCTCTATCCACAAAGTGGGTGCTGCATTACAGGGGCTCCCTTCCTGCAATGGCTGGACGTTCTGGCACTTCGAAAACAAAGGCAAAGCATGGCCGATAGACGTGCTGCGTCAGGAAATCCGCGCCCAGCTGCGTGACTAGAGCATCGACGACACTACCTCCAAAACGCCGATACCCTTGCCCCAAACAAGGCCGGCACCAAAACAAAACAGGCGGGCCCCCAAACCCGCCTGTTTATTTTATTCAGATTATTTAAATCATGTCAGCGTACTTCCGCCTTACACTTTGGCGTGTCAGCGCACTTCCACGCTGGCGAAAGGCTGCGTCATTTCCTTGTCCAAGAACAAATCGATTGCTGTCAGCTCTCCCGACAAAACAGCCGCCTCCAGCGCAGCTTGAATCTGAGAAGCAGGATGCGCTGCAATCACACGAACACGAAACCGTACGTATAAATTACGCTCTAAGTTTTTAGATTTTTGCATTCGGTTCAAAAGCTTCTGGGCTTCATCCATCGGAATCTTAAGACGATCAAACGTCAGCGGCTGGTTTAATCGAAAAACATAATAGGCCGGAATAATAAGTGACACGGCCCGCGCCCCGCCACAAAGCACGCGCTGACGCTGCAATTCGGCATTATTGGTTGCATCAAACAGGACAAGTGAGCCTACATTGACCAAAGCGCTGTCATTGATAAAGGGGAAATCCTGCGTCTCAAAATTATAACGCCCCAGATAAATCACACCACTGATCTGGTAAAGAACACGAAAATAATCTTTGCGTGTCTGAATTTTCTGCAACAACATACTGCGGATTTTATTCCACTCAAAATCGTTCGTGAATTTTTCATTATACAATCCACAATACATAAGCTTGGCATATTCATCGACCACGACATCTTCCGTTGTCTTGAACCCATCCATAAACATCATGGTCTGGGCTAGTTCGCGAAAAGTTGGCTCTGAATAGGCCTCGCCGCCGCCATATTTAGAGGCCATGGCCGTATTGCATGACAAGCAAGCCAATACCGCAAGCGCGCACATCCTGATTGTGAATTTTTTCATTGCCTGACCTTCTCTGATAATCTTAAACCTGCTTAGGTTAAATTTGAGTATAACGCCCACAATTGCCCGTGTCACGCGGCACGGGACATGCACAGTTTTGCGGCTTTTTGCATCAGGGTAGGCAAAGCATAATTTGCCAGGGCATCCGGCGCCACCCATTGGGCATAATCCAACGTTTGCGCGGCTTTGGCGCTTACCTTCGCTTGCCATATCTCCAAGACCAAATCGAAATGCGTCAAGCTATGGCGCACCGTCACCTGCCGGTCCAAGGCCGCTGTCATGGCAACTGGCGGCACAAGATCCGCCGCTTTGCGTTTATCCGTGATCCACGCTGTTGTGGGGAATTGGTAAAGCCCTTCATAGAGCCCCTTGTCTGTGCGTTTGTGGATCAGCACCTGCCCCTTGGCATTCGTCACCCAATACACACGGCCATAGCGCACCGGTTTTTGTCCCTTGGGCAGTTTACGCGGCAAGTCTTCGGCATTGCCGACTTTACGTGCCTTGCAGTCCCGCTGCCAGGGGCACAAGCCGCATTTGGGCCTGCGCGGTGTACAGACCGTTGCACCCAACTCCATAAACGCCTGCGTAAAATCACCGGGGCGTGTATTGCCCGCTGCCAGTTTTGCAGCCCCTGCCCGTATCTGTGGCTTTGACAGTGGCAAAGGCTCTTCAATACCAAAGAAACGGCTGACCACACGCTCCACGTTTCCATCCACCGCCACGGCAGGCCGGTCAAAGGCAATAGATGTTATTGCCGCCGCCGTATAAGGCCCGATACCGGGCAGCGTCAGCAAATCTTCCTCATCTGCCGGAAACGTGCCGCCGAAATCCGCCACCACGGCCTTGGCGCATTTATGCAGGTTGCGCGCCCGTGCGTAATACCCAAGCCCTGCCCAGGCGGTCAGCACATCATCCAGCTCCGCCTTTGCCAGATGTTTGACACTGGGCCATTTGTTGACGAATTTTAAAAAATACGGGCCGACGGTAATAACCGTTGTCTGTTGCAGCATGATTTCAGACAGCCAGACATGATACGGGTCCGGCAGGGCATCCTTGGCCGACCGCCACGGCATGACGCGCCGGTGACGGTCAAACCAGCCAAGCAGATCAGCCTGACGTTTACTGTTTTCCGGACGCTTCGGGGATGTTTTCATGCTGGACATACTTGTTTAAATAGCCATACTCAGGCCCTATGACAACCGGCAAAAAAACAGATACACCGGATAACAAGCGCATCGCCAACCGCCCGCGCCCCGTGTCCGACATGATCCCCGGGCTGACCAAAGGCATCTTTGGGCAAAAGAATATGTTATTTGGGAAAATGATCACCCAATGGGCCGATATTGCCGGCAGAGAGATCGCCAGCCAGACACTGCCTATAGAGCTCAAATTCAGCCGTACAGCAGGGCCAAAATCCAAGGCCACACCGGATAGCAAAACCCCGCCGAAGGCCACCCTGCACCTTGCCGTGCAGCCTGCTTACGCTTTAGAGCTGAGCTACCAGAAAAACCTGTTGATCGAACGGTTGAACATGTTTTTTGGCTATGGTGCCATCAAAGATATCAAAATTATCCAAAATTCAGAGATTATGAATAATAAGCTGATCCAGAAAGCCAAAACCCGCCCCCTGACCCTGCAAGAGCAACAAAAGATCGACGGGCTGGTCGGGGGTATTCAAGAAAATGATTTACAAACAGCCCTAAAAAATCTAGGTAAAGCAATCGTCTCCCGTCAGGCCAAAGAGACCTGAGCACGGTTTTATGACATACAAACAACTCTATCAAGGTGAATGAATGAAAGTCGCAGCGAATACCCTCCGCAAAGGCATGGTCGTGGAATACAACGAAAAGCTCTGGGTCGTGATGACCAACGAGATCCGCAGCCCCGGCAAAGGTGCATCTGTTGCACAGGTTGTCATGCGCGACATTATGACGGGCACAAAGACCGATGTCCGCTTCGCGACACAAGACATGGTCGAGCGCGCGCGCGTGGAAGAAATGGAATACCAGTTCCTTTTCGCCAACGAAGATGAATTCACTTTTATGAATAACGAAAACTATGAACAGATCATCGTTATGCGTGACCTGATCGGTGATGCTGCTGTTTACCTGCAAGACGGCATGATCGTATCCGCACAAATGCACGAAGGTCGCGCCCTGTCCATCACCCTGCCAGAAACAGTAACCATGCAGATTGTGGAAGCGGACCCCGTGGTCAAAGGTCAGACAGCGTCTTCTTCCTACAAGCCTGCTGTTCTTGAAAACGGTGCACGCGTGATGGTACCGCCGCATATTGAATCCGGCACCCGCATTGTTGTGCGCACCGAAGATTCAAGCTACATCGAACGCGCCAAAGACTAAGCGCGGTTTGTAGTATTATGAAGCACGATATACAAGAATGTTTCCATGTATCCGCCACCGAGGCCGATTCATGGAAGCGCGCATTGGCAACACCTGCCGAAACCGCCATGATGGAAAAGGCCCTGCGGCCCGAGCAAAAGCAGCGCCGCATCCCCCTGTTCAGCCGCTTGCTGGGCCTTGGCGACTAACAGAGTAAAAAGGAACCACAAAAATGGCTATCGTCCGCCGCTCCGCACACCTGAACGTTATGGTCGAAGCCGCCGAAAAGGCGGGCCGCTCGCTTGTCCGTGATTTCGGTGAAGTGGAAAACCTGCAAGTATCGCGCAAAGGTCCCGGTGATTTCGTTTCCACCGCAGACCACAAATCTGAAAAAGCCATTATTGCCGTTTTGGAAAAAGCCCGCCCCGATTACAGCTTCCTGCTGGAAGAAAGCGGCGAGATTAAAAAGAAAGATTCAGACTTCCGCTGGATCGTCGACCCCCTGGACGGCACCACCAACTTTTTGCACGGCATTCCGCATTGGGCAATTTCTATTGCGCTGGAAAAAGAAGGCGAAATTGTGGCTGGTGTCATTTACGACCCGATCAAGGACGAACTCTATACTGCCGAAAAAGGCACAGGTGCCTATATGAACAACCGCCGTATGCGCGTGGCGGGCCGCAATGCATTGGCAGACTCGCTGATTACTGTCGGCACCGAAAAATCCGCGACCTTCTTTGGTGACATCAGTGCCACCGCTTCTGCCGTTGGCGGTATCCGCCGCATGGGCAGCGCATGTCTGGATCTGGCTTATGTTGCTTCCGGCCGCTTCGATGCGTTCTGGGAACGTGGCCTGCACCCGTGGGATGCCGCAGCCGGCAGCTTGTTGGTACGCGAAGCCGGCGGCTATGTCACCGATTTTGATGGTGGCAAAAACTTTGTGTATGGCCGCAGCATCATTGCCGCCAACAGCTCCCTGCACGCTGAATTGATTGCCAAGCTCAAGACCTCCGGTGCCAAGGCACCCAAAGCGTCCACGGCCTCGTAAAGAACAGAAAGCTGCCCTGCATGACGACACCCCGCTTTCTTTTTTGCAGCGTCGCGCTGGCCGCCTTTGTGACATGTCTGCCTGTTTCTGTCGCACAGGCGCAGTACATTGGCTATCGTTCTGACCAGCCCACTGTTGAAATTGACCTCAGCGCGCTGGACGGCACGGAGACCACCAGCCCCGTGCAACCCAGACAACAGCCCCGCACAGAAAACTTTCCGCCACCAATAACATCGGGCAATGCAACGGGAAACCAGCCACCCGCCATCCCCGTGCCCCGCGTTGAAAACGCACCCAAGCGTCTTGTAAAACCCTTGTTTGCCGTGCCCGTGAATACGCCAGCACCGCAACCGCCCCCTGTTACCGCCCCAAAACCAACCGCTGTACAGCAGCCCCCTACTCAAAACATTATCTGGCAACAGCCGGCCGCACAAAAACCTGTACCAAAAGCCCCTGCCGCACGGACGCAGCCACAAACACCTGCCGTGCGTCAACCTTATAATCCGTACCTAAGCACACCAACGGTAACGCCGCCCAGCGCAGCCCCGCAAACGGCGACACAGCAACCGGGCTTTGATGCCGCGCTGCAACCCGATGCGCGCCAAAAAATGCCGTTGCCCGTCATGGTGAATACACCGCTGGATGTGGACAGCCTGGCCGCCCTGCCGCGCCGCAAGCCCGAAACTGTTGCAACCCCTGAACCTGTGACGGCACAACAAACAGCGCCTTCACCTGTGACCGCTAAGTCGCCCCCCGTGAAAGCGACGCCGCGCGCGCAACCTGAGGCCGTACAGGCACAAGCACCCGCAGCAAATACACACACCACCATGTCTTACCCGCCCAGCCGCAGCCAAAAAGCACCTGTGCAATATTACGACCGGCCTGTCTTGCCGACAGTGGCACCTGATACAACAACGCTTTCTGCCCAGCCTGTCCTGCCAAGCACGCCTGTGGCCTTGCCAGAAGAACGCATTACGCTGGAAGCCGATACGCCCGTCATACAGCCCGTGCGCAAGCCTGTTGTGGCCACACCTGCCACCCTGCCACAAGACACAGAGGCTGAAACATTTGTGCCGGCCCGCAAACCTGTGCAGACACAGGCCCTTGATACATTGATGCAGGATGAAGTTGCACCGCCACCGGAAAATAACATCGCCACAGTGCAATCACCTGTTGACGCACCTGCAAATATCTTACCCGCCGCGCGTCCTTCCCTTGTGACAACCTCTGCCCCGCCGCCGGAAATGCGGCAGGATGCAGAACCGCAAGCCATCTTCGGTTATCCCGCAGAGGCAGAACAAACGCCGGTTCCCTTCGAGCAGATTGCCGAAAATATGAAGACTGTGCCCGTTGAAGTCGCCATTGCACCGCCCAAGCCTGAATATGGCGCGCGCGCCGTGCCCAGCAAGGCCGACCTGACACTGGAATTCAAAGGCCATTCCGAAGAGCTGGATACGCAATCGCAAAGCAAGCTGTTGAACATCGTGAAACTGCTGGATGAAGACAGCAACCGAAAGCTTTTGGTGCGCGGTTATGCCAGCGGCGAAAATGGCAGCAAGACGGACGCGCTGGATAAATCCTTGTCACGCGTTTCTGAAGTGCGCTCCTTTCTCATGGAACAAGGCGTGCGCCCGACGCGTGTGATGGTGCGCGCACTCGGTCAGGAAACAGACCGCAAGCCACTGGACCGCGTTGACCTTGTCTTCGCACAGCAATAAATATAAAACCTGAAATTATCCGGCCGCACGCAAATCTTGCAGACCCGCCAGATGAGTATAAAGCTTGTCACGCCCGAACAGCTGATGATGCGACCCTTCGGCCACAATCTGCCCCTGATCCATCACAAAAATACGATCGGCATCCTGAACTGTGGACAAACGATGCGCAATCACAATCGTTGTGCGGCCTTTCATCAATTCACGCAAGGCCACATGCACGGCTTGCTCGTTCGATGAATCAAGCGCGGATGTTGCCTCGTCCAGCAACAAAATGGCAGGATCCCGCAACAAGGCACGGGCAATGGCAATCCGCTGGCGCTGGCCGCCGGACAATCTGTTGCCGCGTTCGCCCACTTGCGTGTCATAGCCGTTGGGCAATTCCGCAATAAAGCCATGGGCCTGTGCTTTTTCTGCGGCGTGCAAGACATCCGCATCCGATGCATCGGGCCTGCCCATGCGGATATTGTCTGCCACAGACATGGAAAAAATGGCAGGATCTTGCGACACCACACTCAGGCAATGGCGGATTTCGCGCGGATCCACATCGCGGATGTCCACACCGTCAATCGAAATCGCCCCGCCTTGCGGATCGTAAAAGCGTTGCAGCAACTGGAAAACAGTTGTCTTTCCCGCACCACTGGGCCCCACCAAGGCAACAGTTTCACCGGCTGACAACGTAAAAGAAACATGATCAACCGCCTTTTGTTCAGGTCGCGTCGGATAGCTGAAAGACACGTTTTCAAATGTAATGTAACCGGACGGGTCCACAGGCAAGCTCATGCCATGTGCCACAGGCGCAATGGTGGGCCTTGCATTCAGCAATTGCAAAATACGGTCCGCCGCCCCGCTGGCACGGTTAAAGTCGGACAAAGCCTCGCTGATGGCCATCACGGCACCAGCCACCATGGCGGCATAAAAAATAAAGGCCGACAAATCCCCTGGTGTCATTTCACCGCGCAGCACCTGATGCCCGCCGGACCACAACACCAGACCAATGGCCCCAAAGACCATGGCAATCACAAAAGCAATCAAAAAGGCACGTGCCTGAATGTATTTCACCGCCGTTGCATAAACATCTTCCGCCAGGCCATCAAACCAGCGCTGGGCCGAAGGTTCATACCCGAAGGATTGAATGGTTTGCATCCCCATCAAAGTTTCATGCGTATAGGCCCCAATATCGCCCACACGGGTTTGCGTATCGCGGGATTTTGCACGCACGCGGCGGCCAAAATAAATCATCGGCCCCACAATCAAAGGCACCGCCAGCATGACAATCCCTGTCATCGAAGGGCTGACCACGCACAACATGGCAAGACCACCCAAAAGCATGAACGAATGACGAAAAGCAGACGGAAAATTACTGGTGACCACCACTTGCAAAACCGTGGTATCCGCATTAATGCGCGAAACCTGATCCCCCGTTTTATGCTGTTCAAAATAGGCCGGATCCAAAGACAGCAAATGCTTGTATATCCGCATCCGCAAATCTGCGGTCACACGTTCGGCCACCACGTTCACCAGACGGAACCGCGCATAGGTGGCCCCTGCCATCAGCAGAATCACAGCCAGCAGAACCAGCAGCGCATGATCCAGAAAATTACCGTCCTTGCCCGTCAGCCCGTGGTCCACGATACTTTTCAGGCCCCACCCCATGGCCAGCGTCATGCACGATGCCACGCACAGGGCCGCAAGCCCGCCCAGCAATTGGCGCTTATAAGGGCGCAGAAGCGGCCAGAGCAATTGCAGCGGTTTCTCTATCACCCGGGCATTCACAGCATCCTGCGCCGCTGCGAGGGCTTCTGTGGCCTCGTCTGCCGCTGTATCTTGCCTTTGGTTGTGATCCACACCCTGTGTCATGCTTTTTCCCGTTGTCCGGATTTTGTTATGTAAATAAAACGGGCCCTTTTTAAGCCCTTCACGCAGAGAATGGCCAAATATCCCTCAAAGTCAATAAATTGCTTGCATAATAAGAACAATGGCTGTAAAAAACGCCTCTGATAAGGATTTTAAGGAGCGATTAGCCATGAAGGCAGACATTCACCCGGATTACCACGAGATCAACGTCGTTATGACGGATGGCACGGAATACACGACGCGCAGCTGCTGGGGCAAACCCGGTGATGTTATGCGCCTCGACATTGATCCGTTGAGCCACCCGGCATGGACTGGCGGCGCAGCCAAAATTCAGGAAAAAGGCCGTCTGGCCAAATTCAGCAACAAGTATGCTGGCCTGGGTCTTGCAAGCCTCGAAAAAGAAAAAGAAGAAGAGAAAAAAGAAGCCGCGAAATAATTCTTCGCGAATCTTTTTCTTCAAAAAAACCGCCTGGCCTTTTTGCCGGGCGGTTTTTTTGCATGTCTAGAATTTTGATTTTTCTGCATTTTTCGCAAAGACTTGACGCGGAAAAAATCCTGCATATATGATTTAACAAGGAAGGCAGAAGTGCCCATGGTGGGGCTTCGTGATACAGCCTTCCTGCCACATGCCCCCGCTGGGGATGAAGGCCTGACTTAAATCAACCTGATATTGCTCAAGGAGGATATCATGAACGTCAATACATTCGACTTTTCCCCGCTTTTCCGTTCCACCGTTGGCTTTGACCGTTTGTCGCGTATGCTGGAAACTGGCATGTTGAACGAACAGGAAAGCAGCTACCCCCCTTACAACATCGTCAAACTCAGCGAAGACCAGTACCGCATTACCATGGCGGTGGCAGGCTTTGCAGAAGACGAGCTGGACATTACCGCCAAGGAAAACCAGCTGTTGGTACAGGGCAAAGCCAAAGAACGCGATGACCAGCAAGGCGTGACTTACCTGCACCGTGGCATTGCCGCGCGCACGTTTGAACGCCGCTTTCAGCTGGCGGATCACATCAAGGTATCCGGCGCCGCGCTTGAAAACGGTTTGCTCACCATCACGCTTGTCCGCGAAATACCGGAGGATATGAAGCCACGTAAAATTCAGATCCTGCCCGCTGACGGCAAGCTGATTGAGCAACGCACAGACAAGAAAAAATCTGCAACCGCTTAAAAAGCTTAAAGCCCCCTAAGACAGCATCACGCCGGCCAAGGATTTCACTTGCCGGCGTGATGACTGTTTTTAAATGAAGATAAAAGCTTAAGGCTGTTGCTGTTGCTGTGGCTGTGCGGGCTGCTGCTTTTTATCTTTACCTGCACCTTCTTGTTCGGCACGGATTTTTTCAATTTCCTGCTTCATCTGCTGCACAGCCGGTGCGTTTACGGCCTGATTTGTTGTGGCTGACATCGCCATAAACAAATAAGCCACCACGGCCAGCGCCACCAAAATCCCCAATATACGGCCAATCATGGAACTCTCCCTTGTTACTGTTGTATCGATTCAATCGTTGCCGCAATCAATGCGTCCAGCGTCGGCACCTGCCGTGCGCCATAGCGGTTGCAGACAATATCCACATTCCCTTTGCGCCAAAAACCTTCGGGGCAGCAGACCAGCAACTTGTGCGGGTTGGCGGCGGCATGAACCCCCAGTTCCAACAATGTAATGGGCGATTTGGTTTCAGGGGAGAAATACATCAAGACAATATCGGCAGCATCAAGCGCGTCCAGTTCCCACTCCACCTGTTCGCGGAAGGGAGGGTTGTCGATCTTTTGCGCCCAAGATGCATCCCAATTGGCACGACGGGGGTTAAGCACCAGTACATCCAGATGGGCCAGCGCGGCAGACACGCGCGCCTGCCAGTCTTCGGCCACGCCCATTTCAATACTGCCCGCCAAAAAAACGGACGGCAAATGGCGCTGCGTCTGGTAACTATCGGGGGCTTTGATTTCAATCATATGTTTTTTGCCTTACGCCGCTTTGGGTGGTTTTGGCCCTGCGGCCTTGCGGTCCTTGCGGCGGACATAGAGGAGTTTATCCACCTCGGCCACCACGTTGCCCTGCTCGTCTTTGACCTGCACTTTGAACGTAGGTTCTACCTTGTAATCCTTATCAGCCGCCGCTTTGATCTCGGCGATTTTTTCTTTGCTGATATTAAAATGTGCGGTCAGTTTGCCTTTGCCGGGAGATTTGAATTTTATATCCGCAGCCTTGTCCCAGACAATGTAATCATTGCCCAGATTTTTCATCAGAATCAGCATATAAAACGGATCGGTCATGGCATAAATCGACCCGCCGAATTGTGTGCCCACATAATTGCGGTTGAGTTTGGTCAGTTTCATTTCCACTTTCACATCCGTGAAGTCTTTGGAAATTTCCTTGACCTTTATCCCCGCCCCCATAAAAGGCGGCCAGAAATTTATCAACCGGCGGAATGTATTGGGCTTCATGTCTTTATGCCGCTTCTATTTGTTTCAAGGCTTGCGATAGTTTGGCAATCACGTTTTCAGCCTCGGCTTTCAACCCTCGTTGCTCTTCCACAACTTCTTCGGGGGCTTTTTCAAGGAAGCCTTTGTTGTTCAGCATTTTCTCGATTTTTGCAATCTGCTGCTCTTCCTTTTCGATCGCCTTTTTCAAGCGCGCGCGTTCCTGATCCAGATCCACCACATCGGCAATCGGCAAAATGATAGTTGCTTCATCGACAACCATCTGCAAAGACCCTTTCGGTGGTTCTGCATCAAATAACGTGATCTTGCTCAGACGTGCCAGACGTTTCACGATATCGCCGTAAACCTCCAGACGTTTTTGCGACTGTGCATTGGCACCCTTCAGCAACATTTCAATTTGTGCTGCCGCTGGTACGTTCATGTCAGCACGCACAGAGCGGATTTCAGAAATCATGCGCACAACCCAGTTCACTTCTTCTTGTGCTTTTTCATCAATCACCGCGTCATCAAAGCTGGGCCATGATTTTGATTGCAGCCAGTCGTCTTTCGACAATTCACCGCCGCCCAGCAAATGCGCGTGCAGTTCTTCGGTAATATACGGCATGATCGGGTTCAGCAGCACCAGCAACTGGTCCAGCACCCATCCTGTGGTGTCTTTGGTTTCCTGTTTTACCGCTTCATCCGACCCGCTCAACAAGGGTTTGGTGAATTCGATATACCAGTCGCAGAACGTGCCCCATGTGAAGTGATAAAGCGTCATGGCCGCATCGTTAAAGCGGTAGGCTTTCATGCTGTCAGCCACATCGCGGCTGACTTCGGCCAGCTCCGACACAATCCAGCGGTTCAGCGTGTGTTTGGCAGATGCCGGATTGTAATCCAGCTTCAGCACACAGCCGTTCATTTCACAAAAACGGGATGCATTCCACAATTTGGTGGCAAAGTTACGATAGCCTTCGACACGCGTGGGCGAAATGCGAACGTCACGCCCCTGTGCGGCAAGCGCTGTCAACGTCAAACGCAGCGCATCAGAACCGTACTCGTCAATCACTTCCAGCGGGTCAATCACGTTGCCTTTGGTTTTGGACATTTTCTGTCCTTTTTCATCCCGCACCAATGCGTGGATATAAACCTTGCGGAACGGGACATCCCCCATAAAGTGCATACCCATCATCATCATCCGCGCGACCCAGAAAAAGATAATGTCAAAACCGGTGATCAGCGTTTCCGCCGGATAGTAGCGGCTTACTTCCGCTTTATCTTCCGGCCAGCCCAGTGTGGAAAACGGCCAGAGCGCGGAGGAAAACCATGTATCCAATACATCAGGGTCGCGCGTCAGCGCTACATCTGTCCCAAATTTTGCGCGGGCTTCTGCATAGGCTTCTTCTTCTGTTTCGGCCACAAACACGGAATTATCCGGGCCATACCATGCCGGAATTTGATGCCCCCACCACAACTGGCGGGAAATGCACCACGGCTGGATATTGCGCATCCATTCAAAATACGTATTTTCCCAGCTCTTGGGCACAAACTGGGTGCGACCATCTTCGACCGCTTTGATGGCAGGGGCGGCCAATGTTTTGGCATCGCAATACCACTGGTCTGTCAGGAACGGCTCCAGAATAACCGATTTGGATTTTTCGTCGTGCGGCACGGCGTGTACCTGCGGCTCGACCTTTTCCAACAGCTCCAGCCCTTCCATTTCGGCCAGGATTTTTTTGCGAGCTTCAAAACGGTCTAGCCCCTGATATTCTTCGGGCGCGTTGTCGTTGATTTTTGCGTCTTTGTCGAAAATGGAAATCATCGGCAGGTTATGACGCTTGCCCACTTCAAAGTCATTGAAGTCATGCGCAGGCGTGATCTTTACCGCGCCGGAGCCTTTTTCAGGATTGGCGTATTCATCCGCGATAATCGGAATGGGACGGCCCACAATGGGCAAAATTACAAATTTGCCCACAAGGTCTTTATACCGTTCATCATCCGGGTGCACAGCAATGGCCGTATCGCCCAGCATGGTTTCGGGGCGTGTGGTGGCGATGGTGATGAAACGCTCTGTCGTGCCCTCGATCGGGTATTTGAAATACCACAGGTTGCCCTTGATCTCGATCTGCTCGACCTCAAGGTCCGACACGGCGGTGTGCAGTTTCGGATCCCAGTTGACGAGACGCTTGTCCTTGTAGATCAGTTTTTCTTTGTATAAATCAACGAAAACTTTGGCGACGGCCTTGCTCATGCCTTCGTCCATCGTAAAGCGTTCACGCCCCCAATCGGGCGTGGTGCCCAGACGACGGAGCTGTTCGGTGATGGTGGAGCCGGATTCTTCTTTCCACTCCCACACCCGTTTCAAAAACCCTTCGCGGCCCAGATCGTGGCGGCTTTTGCCTTCTTTATCCAGCAAACGCTCCACCACCATTTGGGTGGCAATGCCGGCATGGTCTGTGCCCGGTTGCCACAACACATCGCGGCCCTGCATACGTTCAAACCGGCTGAGAATATCTTGCAGCGTCATCGTCAGCGCATGGCCCATATGCAGGCTGCCCGTCACGTTCGGCGGCGGCATGGGAATGCAATAGGGCTGCTTGTTGCTGTTTACATCGGCTGCAAAAACGCCCGCTTTTTCCCAGCGGTCATAATGTTTTTTCTCAACGTCTTTGCTTTCAAAGGTTTTTTCTAGCATTTAGCGTGCCCCACATCCCGTTTTAGGTCCAAAAAAAATAGATACATAATATAGCGGGAAAACCATTGATTTGTGAAGGCTTTTTGCTCAAAATAGCACCCAGTTTTTACCCTGTTCTGCTTTGAGGAAATTCAAAATGTCCAAAACACAGTCCCTGGCGGCTGATGACGGTGCCGAAATCCGCGTTGAAACCGATTCCATGGGCGAAGTGGAGGTTCCCGCTGATAAATACTGGGGCGCGCAAACCCAGCGGTCTTTTGAAAACTTCAAAATCGGCACAGAAAAAATGCCCCTGCCGCTGATCCGCGCGCTGGGCGTACAGAAAAAAGCCGCCGCACTTGCGAATATGGAATTAGGCGCGCTTGATCCGAAACTGGCAGGTGCCATTGTGGAAGCCGCTGAAGAAGTGATGGACGGTCTTTTGAACGACCACTTCCCGCTCGTTGTCTGGCAGACAGGTTCCGGCACACAAACCAACATGAACATCAACGAAGTGGTTGCCAACCGCGCGATTGAAATTCTGGGCGGCACCATCGGCTCCAAAACGCCGGTACACCCGAACGACCATGTCAACATGGGCCAATCATCCAACGACACATTCCCGACCGTGATGCACATTGCAGCCGTTGAGCAACTGCACCATGAACTGGTGCCCGCCCTCGAGCACCTGCACGCGGCACTGGACGCAAAAGCGCAGGCGTTTAAAGACATCATCAAAATCGGCCGCACACATTTGCAAGATGCCACCCCTGTCACACTCGGTCAGGAATTTTCCGGCTATGCCATGCAGGTGAAATATGGCATTGAACGTGTAAAATCCACCCTGCCCCGCCTGTCGCAACTGGCACAGGGCGGCACAGCGGTTGGCACGGGTCTTAACTGCAAAAAAGGCTTTGCCGAATTATTTGCCGCCAAAGTATCCGGCATTACCGACATTCCCTTCATCACGGCCGAAAACAAGTTTGAAGCCATGGCGGCGCATGATGCCGTGGTCGAAGCATCCGGCGCTTTGAATACCATTGCCTGCTCCCTCATGAAAATTGCAAATGATGTACGTATGCTGGGCTCTGGCCCGCGCTGCGGCATTGGTGAATTGAGCCTGCCGGAGAACGAACCCGGATCTTCCATCATGCCCGGCAAGGTCAACCCGACCCAGTCCGAAGCCTTGACGATGGTTTGCGCCCAAATCATGGGCAACCACACAACGGTATCGGTTGCCGGTTCCAACGGGCATTTTGAATTGAATGTGTTCAAGCCCGTGATGATTTACAATCTTTTGCAATCCATCCGCCTGCTGGCAGATGCCAGCCGCAGCTTTACCGATAACTGTGTGGTGGGCATTGAAGCCAACGAAGCGCGTATCAGCAAGCTGCTGAACGAAAGCCTGATGCTGGTCACCGCCCTGAACCCCGTCATCGGCTATGATAACGCGGCCAAAATTGCCAAACACGCGCACAAGCAAGGATCGACCTTGAAAGAAGCCGCGGTCGAGCTAAACCTGCTCAGCGCTGAAGAATTTGATAAAGCCGTTAAACCGGAAAGCATGATTGGCCCCCGGGACTAACACGCGCCGTTATTTAAAAAAGGATTTTTAAAAGTGCCCCATCGTCTTTCACAAAAGCACTCCATTACTGTGGCAGGCCACCGCACAAGCATTACGCTGGAAGAAGCCTTCTGGGATTCACTCAAGCATATCGCCGAAGAAAAAAACCTTTCCGTCAATGCCCTGATTGCAGGAATTGATGCGGATCATCCGGATAACCTGTCCAGTGCGCTGCGGGTGTTTATTCTGGAGCATTACAAGAACAAAGCAGGCGATTCAAACGCCTGATAATTCGGGCGGGTTTTTATTCCGCTGGCAATATATCCGTCTCCTCGGTGCCCATCTCCGGATCAGGCGCTGTTTGCGCCCCCTCATCGTCCAACCTGTTCAAAATACCGCTGATGGCATCTGTCACTGACGGCCCTTCCGTTTCGGATGCTTCTGTTTCATCCACGGGCGGTGCGGGTAAACGCTCGACCTCGACATCGTCAACGGTGGCTTGCGTGGCATTCGCCTCTCCATCTGGCGTGGTGATTTCGTAAGGATCAGCCAAGGGCACACCGATCACGCTTTCCTCTGCCGGCAACATTTCTGCCACGGGCGTTTCTTCTACGGGGGCCGGCATACGGCTGGCAATCCAGGCTTCTATCCCCTTCGTGTCCATGCGATAGTCCGGCGCTTTTGCCACATCGCCCGCACGTGTTAATTGAATACCACCCACATCGGGCACATTCTTTAGCGTCATTTGCGCCTTGATGTCATAGGTCGCAGGACCAATATCAAGCCCGCCTGTGACCTGCACATTGCTATCCGCATTCTCAAGCGACAGGTTGGCAATGGTCATTTTTCCGTCCGCCAATACCACATCCATCGAAACATCTTCGTACACGGCAGCACCATTATTGCGCAGCACCTGATGCAATTGTACGCCCAGATCTTTCGGGACAGATTTTTGCGCCTCCGCATATTCAACCAGCGCGCCCGGATCAAAACCATCCAGTGTCAACTGCTCGATCGTCAGCGCAATATCACCTGCTACGTTGTGGAACATTTTGGCTGAAGGATCATCCTGCCCTTTTAAATCAAACGTTACATCACCCGTTGTCACCGCAACACTGTCAAGGCCGATCAAGGACACCAGATGCGCAAGGTTCACGGCACGCATGGTGCCTTTCAGGCTTCCCTGCCATTTACCCGATTTCAAATGGGCACGGCCTGCGGCAGACACACTGCCATCCCAGAATTTGCCATTAAAATTCTTTACCTCCAGCCCATCGGCCAGAACCATCATATCGGTGGAAACATCGCGGAAGCTTTGATCCCGCCACAAGGCATGATCAGCCGTCAAAACCATTGATATGTTTTTACGCACCGGCCAGTTGCCCGCAAACCAGCGGTCAAAATCCGCGCGGCTGGATTTAAATTCAGCCTGCAAAACGCCATCGGCGCGTGGCATGACCTGTCCGGTTACACTCTCTTTGCCCACAGATGCGCGAAGTCCGGACAAAGCATAACCATCCTCGTTGCCCATTAATTCCGATACCAGCCGTGCCTTGCCCGCAGGCAGAAGTAACTTATCCAGCGGCAGGTCAAACAGGCCAAAAATATTGTTGCTGTCCGGCTGATTCAACACCACCTTGCCCTGCCAGATGCGCGGCAGTGCATCCGTTGACGCGGCAGATGCCGTTTCAAGCGTGATATCGCCATTGCCAAACGCACCCTTGGCGGCCACTGTCAAATTTCCTTTATCCGATGCCCAATCCCCTTTGATATTGAGCGCACGGTTGGCGTTGAGCGGCACGGGAAGCGTCAGGGCGAAAGCTTCGGCTTTGTCCTGCGGCTTGTCGGTTTCCAGCGTATAGCCCAGGTCAAAATCCCGCACCTTGCTATCCCAGCCGGTAATTTTTCCAGCCAGCATAAACCCGCCGCCCTCGGTAAAGTTTGCGTTCACGGATTTAATGTTCAGAACATCTTTTGTGGATACAGCTTTCAATGCCAGCTTGGGCATGATGACGCTGCCGTAGCGTATATCTGTGCCATCCACTTCAATATCTATGTTATGGCGCAAGGCATGGGCCATGGCCTTGTCACGCAAGGCTTGCGGAAATGTTGCCACATCCACGCCGGACAGGTTCAGACGCGCCTGTGTCTTGCCGGAAAAGAAATTGATCACGCCGGATGCTTTGCCTGCATCGCGCAAATCGGCGTCAAAATTATAAAGGCTGGTTTTATCAGTCCGCATATCCACATTGCCTGTCAGGCTAAGGGACTGGCCCGTATCTTTCACCGCAAAGACTTTAAAAATATTATCTTCCGGCAGATTCAGGGCAGATAACATACGGCCTGCATCATCTGCGCGCAGTTTCACTTTCCAGCTGGCCAGTTTTTGCAGCGGTGTCACAGAACCGGATACTTCAGCGCGGCCCTTGCCGGGCAAGGTCACACTGGCAGCAGGCACCACCCATTCCGCATTCTCGGAATGTACTGCCATTTTGACGACAGGCAGTGACACCCCTTGCCAAACCACATCTTTTCCATCCAGATCCAAAGACACATCAAAGGCCGGTGGCACAGGTAAATAACCCGCTTTTTTATCGGCAATCGTTACGCTGCTAACGGCAAGTTTTGCCTGCATTTTTGGCTTTTGGTCGCGCGCAAGCGTAACATCCAGCGTGCCTGTTACCTGTCCCTTGCCAATTTTTGCGTCAATATCGGTCAGAGAAATAGCACCTGATTTTACACTTAATCTGGCCGCCACATCGGCAGATTCATTCATAAACGACACACCGGCAAAAAACGGATTGTCAAACAAACTGGCAGGCGCGCCTTGCAGCAAGGTCAGGTCACCTTCCATGGCAAGGCCTGTTTTAAGCGTAATGCCGCCCGCAAAACGCATTTGCGGCAGTGTTTCGGTTGGCTGTAGCAAAATATCTACCGATGCGGGCTGGCCCGCTTTTGCGGCAGCTGTTTTAATTTCCACATTCACGGGCACATCGCGGTAGCGCATAGCACCCTTTATTTGATACGGGCCCTGCAATGTATCGGCGCTGATTGACAGGTTCAGGTTTTCAAACGATACATCCGCCCCGGAAGCCTGATGCAAATACCGCACGCGCCCGTTGGTCACGGTCAGGTTTTCCAGCTTTACCGCACTGGATGCAGGTGCAAGGCCTGCGGGGCTAACGTTTTGTGTTTCTTTATCCCGCAAAACGCCCGCCCAGCTGACCGTACCATCGGCCAGTACTTCCAGCGTCAATTCAGGTTCAGTCAGGTTAAAGCTTTCAACTTCGATGCGCCCTTCAAGCAAGGGCATCAGCAAAACTTTGGCATCCAGTTCGCGCAACTTCAAAAGTGCGGGCACCTGCGCATCCTTGACGCTTGCAATTGTCACATCGCGCATCAAAATTTGCGGGTTGGGCAGCACACGAAAGGTAACTTCACCCGCGACCGTAATATCGCGTTGGATATAATTGCCGATACGTGCGATCAGCACATCTTTGTGTTTGTTCCAGTCAATAAAATTCGGGGCGATAAGTGCCAGTGCCGCAACGGCAATCACCAGAAAAAACAGCCATGCAACAATCCGCTTCATCATAGGGGTCGGATCCTTTATGCCGTCTTTTTCATACGGTCGATGACAGCGAAAACAGCCTGTGCCGCTTTTTCGCTGGGTGACAGCGGATCGCCGAGGCCGATTTTAATCAAAGCCTGACGGAAATCCATCAACTGCTGTGCGCGGGCATCTTTGTCGTCCATCAGCTTTAACAATTCTTTGGACATGGGGCCTGGTTCACATTCTTCCAGCAACAATTCGGGCACCACGGGGCGGCGCAACAGAATATTCACCAGATTGACGTAAGGGGTCTTGATAAGATGTTTTGCAACCCATGCCGATGTCGGGTTCAGCTTATACGCAATAATATGCGGTGTATCGGCCAGCGCCAGTTCCAGCGTGACTGTGCCGGACGCGGCCAGTGCCGCCGTACCGGCTGCGAAACTGTCGTATTTGTCTTGCTGTTCTGTCACCAGAATAGGATTGATGCCTTTGCCGACAAAAAACTTTTCGATATAGGACTTCAGGTGCGGCAATGTCGGGATCACAATCACAGCCTGATGGCGGTGGCGCAAAACAATATCAGCCGTTTCACTGAATTTATCCAGCAGCCGTGAAAGCTCGCTCATCCGGCTGCCCGGCAGCAGACAAAAAACCGGTTGATTTTGCTTCAGTCCGAATTTCTCCCGAAACCTTGTGCCATCACCGTGGCTGGAAATTTTTTCTACAATAGGGTGACCGACAAAAGAGGCTTTCAAGCCGTGTTGTTCAAAGTACGGCGGCTCGAACGGAAGCAATGTCAGAATATGATCCAGAAAACCCGCAACCGTTTTGGCACGGCCCGGACGCCACGCCCAAACACTGGGCGCCACATAATGCACGCAGGGAATATGGCGGTTTTTACTTTTGATTTTTTTGGCCACACGAAAACAAAAATCCGGTGAATCAATTGTGATCACAACATCAGGGTTCAGCTTCAACGCCGCTTTCACGGTCTGGTTGATACGGCCGATGATTTTAAACAAGCGTGGCAGTACTTCGGCAAGCCCCATGACGGAAAGGTCTTCCATGGGAAACAGGCTTTGCAGCCCCTCTTCTTGCATCTGCTTGCCGCCAACACCATGAAATTCAATATCGGGATGCGTGTTTTTAAGCGCGCGCATTAAATTCGCGCCAAGCAAATCACCGGATGCTTCGCCGGCCACCACAAAAATACGCAAAGGTTTTTGCACAACACCGGGTTCGGCCGCGCGGCTGATCACCATTTCCTGCACATCCATCATAACGGTTTGAACCCCAGCAGAAAGAGGCCCAGTTTGTCAGCAGCTTCAATCACTTCTTCTCGGTCCAGCAAATAGGATGCGCCCGCTTCAACGGCAATACCGGCAATCCCTGTTTGATACGCTTTGTGAATGGTGCGAAGCCCAATGGCGGGCATATCCATCCTGCGGTCTTGCTGGGGTTTGCAAGACTTTACCAAAACACCGCCATGGCCCTTGCGGTGCAGGGCGCGGCACCGGTCCAGCAGGGCATCTGTGCCCTCAACAGCTTCGACCCCCAGCGTAATGCCCTGTTGCACAATCGCGGCCTGCCCGATATCCATTGCGCCCATGGCATGGGTCACCTTGATACCGAAGGCAATATCAACCTGATTTTCCTGTGTGGGCACATGTTTGCCCAGCACTCCTTCGGGGGTAATCAACGCCGGCTCAACTTCATGTGCGCCGATAATGACAAAATCTTCTTTTTCCAGCTCATCCGCCACGGCACGCAACAAAGCATCATCGCCAAAGGCTTTCGTGCCCAGGCGCATGAACAATTGCACGGTGCGCAAATCCGGTTTCAGTTCCAGCAGGCTGGGCCTGCGCATGGCACCGGCCATCACCAGCGTATCCACGCCGTTGTCTTTCAAAATTTTAATGGCTTCGTTGGTGGCGCCCAATTTGGTCCAGGCGTGCGGGCTGTCCTTGACGGTCAACGGATCTGTCTGACCTTTAAACGCCAAAACAAAATAAGATTTGTGGTCGCGCCGACAGGCTGCAACCAGTTTCTGGGGAAGGCCGCCCCCCCCTGCGATAATACCAAGGCGCGACATAAAGCTTATCCGTTCGCCGCAGCGCGGTCAGAATCCGTACCGCCTGCTGTACGGCGGGGCTGCAACAGGGAACGGCCATCTTTCGCACGGATAAAATCAATCATGCGCATAATGGACTGTTCTGTTTTGAAATCATTCGCCACGTGATTAACGCGATCTGCCAATGTGCCCGCGCCATCAAACAACTGGCGGAAGGCTTTCATCAGCTTTTGCACTTCTTCTTTGCTAAAACCGCGACGCTCCAACCCGATGTAGTTCAAGCCGGCCAGATGCGCACGCTCGCCTTTTACCAGACCATAGGGGATCACATCGTATTCAACACCCGACATACCACCGATCATGGCAAAAGGACCGATACGCACAAATTGATGCACAGCAGACAAACCGCCGATGATGGCAAAGTCGCCGACTTCCACATGGCCTGCCAGCGTTGCGTTATTGGCGAGGATCACGTTATTGCCGACGATGCAGTCATGCGCCACGTGTGATGACATCATAAACAGGCAGTTATCACCCACAATGGTTTTCATGGCACCGGTTTCTGTGCCGGGGTTCATGGTGACATGTTCTCGGATTTTATTGCGCGCACCGATAATCAATTCTGATTTTTCACCTTTGTATTTCAAATCCTGCGGCGCGGTACCGAGGGAAGCAAAGGGATAAACAATCGTTTCATCGCCAATGGTTGTATGACCGTCCACGACAACATGGGCCTTGAGCTCGACCTTGTTGCCGAGCTTGACGTTGGGACCAACAATGCAATACGGGCCGATCTTGACGCCTTCGCCCAATACAGCGCCGTCTTCAATGATTGCGGTTTTATGAATCTCTGTCTGTGCCATGTGCCCGATGCTCCGTCAGCGATATTGGTATAAGTTATTGATAGCAAAACGGAATTGGGCATCCAAATCACGCTGTGTGACAGTGTGTTTCAAAAAACACCCCAAAACCCCTGAAAATCAGCTAAAAATCGACAAAAGTGCCGATTTTGGGGTTATTTTCCGTCCATAATCATGGCCGTGACCAGCGCTTCGGCGCAAAGGTCATTGCCCACACGCGCCTCGCCTTTAAACTTCCAGACATTGCGACGGTTCTGGACGCGCTGCACCTGAATGTGCAACTGGTCCCCCGGCACGACAGGCTTGCGAAACTTCGCTTCATCAATGGCCATGAAGTACACAAGTTTGCCTTCCAGTTCCTTGCCGACAGAATGCACCACAAGCGCTGCTGCGGTCTGTGCCATGGCTTCAATAATCAACACACCAGGCATAACGGGCGCACCCGGGAAATGGCCTTGAAAAAAGCTTTCGTTGATAGTGACGTTTTTAAGCGCAAGCGCGCGCTCGTTGACATCCACTTCCAAGACACGGTCAATCAGCAGCATCGGATAGCGATGCGGAATCATCTCCATAATGCGCTTGATATCAAGCAAGGGGGCTGCTGTTGTTGTCATGTTTCGTCGTTTCCTTTCTTGAGGCTGATGCGCGACCAGATTGCGGTCTGGCGCATAAACTGCCGTGCAGGCACGGCAGGCGAGCCCATTACTTCGCCCTTGGGCGGCACATCCCGCATAATACCGGATTGTGCACCAATTTTGGCACCGGAGCCAATTTTAAGATGCCCGGCAAAACCGGATTGACCGCCGGTCATCACGTAATCACCAAGCTGCGTAGAACCGGAGATACCTGTCTGCGATACAATAATACATTGCTTGCCCAGGCGCACATTGTGGCCCAGCTGCACAAGGTTATCAATGCGCGTGCCTTTGCCGATAACAGTATCCGGCCCTGCGCCGCGGTCGATGGTTGTATTGGCACCGATATCCACATAATCTTCGATCAAAACACGGCCCAATTGCGGGACAGAAATAAACCCCGCCGGATCAATGGCAAAGCCAAACCCGGGACTGCCGATCACGGCACCCGGATGGATACGTACATGATTACCGATGATGGTATGCGTCAAATATACGCGCGCGCCAATGTCTGCGCCCTCACCTATTTCGACACCATCACAAATCACAACATGGGGGCCGATGCGGCTGTTCTTGCCGATTTTAACGTTTTTGCCAACAACCGCGCCGTGATCAATATAACAGTTTTCAGCAATCACGGCCGTTGCATCCACAACGGCAGAAGGTGCCAGAAATGCGCTGACCGTTTCTGCCGGATAAAACGCCTGTGCCGCCAATGCATAAGCCTTATACGGATTGTCATGCGTCAGACAGACGGTACCGGCAGGGGCTTGTACCGCCAATTCGGGGCGCACAAAACAGGCCCCCGCCTTGGTGGATTTAAACACATCGGTGTATTTTTTGTTATCAAGAAAGCTCAGCGTATCCGGCGTGGCATCGGCCAAAGGGGCAACATCAACAACGGTTTTACCCGCAGCCGCTGCATCAGCCAGCGTGGCCCCCGAGAACTGTGCGATTTCTCCCAGTGTGAAGGGGCCGGAGCGTTTAAAAAACCGCTGGTCTGCCATGGCCGCAAGCTCCCGTAATTATTTCTTCCAGACAACGGCGATTTTTTTGACATCTTTGTTCAAGCGCGCCAAAACTTCGTCCGTAATATCATATGCGCTTTCAGCAAGCACAATGGCATCATCCGAAAAAACGATGTCAAAATTACGGTCACGTGCAATTTCGGCAGTGATTTTCAAAGATTCTTCGCGCAGTTTTTTCATGCTGGTGTTGAAAGCGTTATCCAGTGTGCCCTTGCGGTCCTGGACCATCTTTTTCGCATTGGTCAGTTTCTTTTCGAATTCGGTACGTTTTTTACCAAATTCTTCTTCGGTCATTTTGGATTTTTGTTTGCGGATTTCTTCTTCCGCACTCAGCAAAGATTTTTCTTCTTTGGTGATTTGCGCTTCGTATTCCTTACGCTTGGCGTTCAGTTCGGCCATAATGCCTTTTGCGGCATCACTGTCTTGCAAAACACGGTCAAGGTTCAAAATACCAAAACGCACGCTCTGGCCAGATGCCTCGGCCGCTTTTTCTGCGGCGATTGCAGGCTGCACCAACAGGGTAAATGCCGCAAAAACCGCTGCAGCGAGCGTAAAATGATATGATTTCATAATCTGCCTCTTTCTTTAGATCATCGTTTGATGGTTATTTTTTTTAAAACCGTGTGCCAAAGCTGAAGCGGAAAAATTCATCCTTGTCTTCATCTTCTTTCATCACGGGGAATGCAAAATCAACACGTACAGGCCCCAATGGCGAGCGCCATGAAATCCCCATACCCGCAGACATCCGCAAAGTATCTGAATCCACAATCCCGGCACCGCTGTCATCCAGGTCAAACAACGTACCAAAATCACTGAAAGCACGCAAACGCACACCCAGATCTTCCGGCAGCCCGGACGGGAACTCCAACTCAACGGAGCCGCGGGCAAATTGGTTCCCCCCCAGCGCGTCTGTTGTTGCAGTATCACGGGGACCAATCCCGGCTTCTTCAAAACCGCGCAGCGTGGAACCGCCGATATAGAAACGTTCATTGATGCGCAGATCTTCGCCGCCAAGGCCGAAAATATAACCCGCTTCACCCAGAAAGCTCAGGATCCATTTTTCATGGATAGGATAATAATAAGTACCGCCGCCACGGGTGCGCAGGTAACGCGCATCACCACCAAGGCCCGCCAGTTCGTTTTCAAACCGCAAGATCATGCCCTCTGTCGGCTCCAGACGGCTATCGGTTGTGTCATAGGTCAGCTTGTGGTTGATGGCAGAAGTTGTGCGCTTGCCTTCTTGGGCACGGATATAAATCGAAGCCGTGGGGTCAACATCTGTGATGTCATTGGTCTCCAGACGATAGCCCAGGTCATGGCGCAGGTCACGTGACAAGGGATACCCCATGCGCAAACCGCCCCCGGTACGCTTGCTGTCGTAAGAGCTTTGCTCCTGATAATCACGTTCAATCGAGAAAAGATCGATACCCGCGCTGAGATCACGGTTGAGGAAATACGGCTCCGTAAAGCTGAAATCAAACTGCGTCCGGCGGGCAGACAGGGTTGTCGCAAGCGTCAGGTCTTGCCCCTTGCCCAGAAAATTACGCTCGCGGATGCGGAATTCACCCAAAGGACCATCGACCGTGGAATAGCCACCGCCCACAGACAATTCACCCGTTGATTTTTCTTCCACGTGAATATCAACATCGGTTTTTTCAGGCGTGGCGCCGGGCTTGGTTTTTATTTCTGCCGTTTCAAAGAAAGAAAGGTTGCGGATATTTTGCTCGGTCTTACGCAGCTTTGCCACGTTGAAGGGGTCACCTTCGACCAGTTCCACTTCGCGGCGGATAACACCATCCATCGTGCGGACGTTACCGCTGATGTTAATATCACCGATGAATGCCTTGCGACCTTCGTTAATGGTAAAGACGATATCAATCTCTTTATCTTCGCGGCGGCGATCGACTTCGGGCACCACATCCACAAAAGCATATTGGCGGTTGCCCAGCTCATCTGTCAGCGCATTGATGGTGTTTTCAAGTTCGCTTGCCTTGTACCAATCGCCTTTTTTTGCCGTGATAAATTCACGCAAGGGCGCAGCATCCAGATCCGGAATATTGCTGCGGACTTCTACCTTGCCTACTTTATAACGCTCGCCCTCGGCCAGCGTAAAGGTCACATAAAAATGGCGGCGGTCGGGCGAAAGTTCTGCAATGGCGCTTTCCACCAGAAAATCGGCATAGCCGTGTTCAAGGTAATATTTACGCAACAATTCACGGTCAAACGCCATGCGGTCGGGGTCATATTTATCCGCCCCGCTCCAGATACGCCACCAGCGGTCTTCACGGCTGCGGATAACGCGCTGTAGTTCACCGTCATCAAAACGCTTGTTGCCCAAAAACAAAATACGCGAAATTTCCGTCTGCGGGCCTTCGCTGATTTCAAAAACCAGATTGACGCGGTTTTGGTCCAGCTTGATAATTTTCGGGTCAATGCTGGCAGAAAAACGTCCGCTCAGGCGATACAGCTCCTGCAAACGCTCCACATCTGTCTGCACTTTTGTACGTGTGACCACAGTGCGCGGGCGCATCTGAATTTCAGATTCAAGGTTTTCCGTTTTTAATTTCTCATTACCTTCAAAACGGATCTCGTTGATGATCGGGTTCTCAACCACAACCACCACCAAATCATTGCCTTCCTGATACAGCGATACATCGGCAAACAGGCCGGTGGCAAACAGGTTTTTCAAAGCATTGTTCAATGCCTCGGCTTCAAACCGGTCCCCTGCCTGCACGCTGATGTAGGACAGAACGGTGGAAGGCTCAATACGCTGCGTCCCCTCGACCCGTACAGCCTTGATAACCTGGCTTTGCTGGGCATGGGCCGGCTGGGCTGCCACCGTGATGGCAGACAGGCACAGAACCGTTGCCAAAGTGGCAACAGTCGTCCTGTGCTTCAATGCTGAAAATATGCTCATGGTTTGGCGTGCGCTTCGTGAACGTTATGGTTTTTTGTTGTTTTTGTTTTATATCAGGAAATCAGGCTTTTAACGTAGTCCACGAATTTAAGTTGCACAAGGTCATTCCACGTTGCAAAAAACATAATACCGACCAAAAAGACCAAGCCCACACGCAGCGCGTACTCCTGCACCTGTTCTCCCAGCGGTTTTCCCCGCAGCTTTTCCATAGCAAACATCATCAGATGCCCGCCATCGAGAATCGGAATCGGCAGCAGGTTGATAAAACCAAGATTGACCGAGAGCAAAGCTGTAAAGGTAATGAAGGCAATCAGTCCTTTTTGGGCAAAATCACCCGCATAGGCACCGATGCGCAAAATACCGCCCAATTCATCCGCGCTGCGAATACCCAGAATCATCTGGCCCAGCGCCTTCAGCGTATCGCCCGTAATGCTCATGGTTTCCATGGTCGCGGCCACAAAGCCTGACAGAATGCTGTGCTCTTTCAGCTCTTTCCCCTTCGGGCTAATAATACCAATGCGGCCTGTTTCATGGCGGAAGCCGAAACGGTCCATCTCCACCACCAACCGTGGCTTCACGGTCAGTGTCTCTGTCTCTTCCGCCCATTCCATGGGAGCGGTGGAGCGGCGCAGCTCCATTTTCATTTCACGGTCAAGGTTGAGCGCGGCAATTTTGCCGAGGTCCTGGAAGCTTGCGACCTTCTTATCGTTAATGGCAACAATCATATCGTCCGGGCGGATACCCGCTTCTTCGGCAGCGCTTCCTTCCACCACGGCGGAGGCGATGGGCAGCACAAACGGCTGGCCCTGGGTCACATACAAACCGGTCAGCAGAATAATGGCAAAAATGTAATTAATAGCAGGTCCTGCAAACACAATAGCCGCACGGCGGCCGACAGGCTGGCTGTAAAAAGCCACCTTTTTTTCTTCGGCTGTAAATTCGCGGATTTTCTCACCCTCGGCATTTTCCACACTCTCAACATGGCGGGCACTGGCGGGGTCTGAATCCCCAAACATTTGGACATAACCACCCAGAGGGATGAGACTGAACTTCCAACGGCAGCCCCGCTTATCGGTCCAGCCGAAAAGCTCTTTGCCGAAACCAATAGAAAAACTATCCACCTTCACGCCGCACATACGGGCGACAATGTAGTGACCCCATTCATGCACAAAAACCAGAATACTGAGCACAAGCACAAAAGGCCCGCCGTAATCCTTGAAGAATTCGACCGGTTTCATCAGCAGCTCTTGAAACATTTCCATGGATGGAAACCCCTTTTTCTAAGTACGTCGTTTGATCCGTTTTATTTTTTATTGTAACGCGCCGATAATATTTTCGGCAAGACGGCGCGTTTGCGCATCCAGCATCAAAATATCATCCAGACTTGATATGCGCCCGACGGGCTGTTTTTGCAAGGCTTCTGCACTAATGCTTTCAATCCGGTCAAAAGCCAGACGGCCCGACAAAAACGCCTCAACCGCAATTTCGTTCGCCGCATTTAACACCGTCGGATAGCCGTCACCAGCCCGAAACGCTTCCCGTGCCAGATTAACCGCAATAAATCTATTTGTATCAATAGGTTCAAAGTCTAAATTAAAGTTATCCGTAAGGTTGAGCCGGGCGCCCGTCGTTTCAACGCGTTGCGGCCAGCCCAATGTGTGCGCAATAGGTGTGCGCATATCGGCTGCACCCATTTGCGCCAAAATACTTCCATCCACATATTCAACCATTGAATGAACAGTGGATTGCGGGTGAATGATTGCCTCCACTTGCTTATCTTTTAGTTTAAATAAATAAGCCGCCTCTATGATTTCTAATGATTTATTCATCATCGTCGCACTATCGACAGAGATTTTAGCGCCCATGGACCAGTTCGGATGCTTCACCGCTTCGGCAGGCGTGATATGGGCCAGCTCTGCCCGACTACGGCGCAGGAAAGGCCCACCCGATGCCGTCAGAATAACCCGCGCAATGCCCGCGCGCTGCGCCGGATCAAAAACCTGAAAGACAGCATTATGTTCACTGTCCACCGGCAACAGCGTTGCGCCCGATTTTTCGACCGCCGCAAGCATATAAGGCCCCGCCGATACGATTGATTCTTTATTGGCCAGCGCCACGGTCGTACCTTGCGCGATGGCCGTCAACGTTGGCAACATGCCGGCAGTGCCGACAATGGCGGCCATGATCCAGTCCGCTGGTCGGCCAGCAGCGGCGGTCACAGCTTCTACACCTGCGGCGGCTTCAATGCCCGTGCCGGACAATGCATTTTTCAGATCATCATAAAGACACTCATCACCAATCACGGCGACTGCGGCATTCAACTGCTGCGCCTGTTCCGCCAAAAGAGTTACATTTTTATGGGCCGTGAGCGCTTCCACCTGATAGGCATCGCGGTGGTGCTTCAATAAATCCACCGTGCTTTGGCCGATAGACCCCGTGGAGCCCAAAACGGACACGCGCCGCAGCCTGGATTGCGGTTGGGGTATGGCAGCCGTTTTTTGCATCAACCCGCCACCACTTTGACGGAGCCAAAAACAAGCGCCACCAGCAACATGGCATCAATGCGGTCCAAAATGCCGCCGTGACCGGGGATAAGTGCGCCTGTATCCTTCACGCCAAAATGGCGTTTGAAGATGGAGATGAACAAATCCCCCATCTGGCCAAACATAGCGAGGATGAAACCAAGCACAAAATACCCCATAGCCCCCATGCCGCCGATGGTTTGGGATTCCATACCAATCTGCGCCACCAGCCAGGGGCACGCCATGGCCGCAGCCACAGCCCCTGCCCCGACGCTGCTGCCCAAAAAGCCTGACCATGTTTTTTTCGGACTGATAACGGGCGCCAGCTTTGGCCCACCCAGAGTACGGCCTGTAAAATACGCTGCAATATCGCTCGCCCAGACAATGAACAGCAGCGTTGTAAAATGATAAAGACCAGCTGCCGTCTTACCATCACGCAGCCAGACCATGATGCTGATCGCAAAAGCCACATAGATCAAACCGAAAACCGTCAGCTTGATAGACGGGCCGCCTTGTGCAAAATTATAGGCAAACAGCATGAAACACAGCGCCAGCAAAAACCACAGCGCTATAATCGGGTTGCCCACCATGCCACTGGCCATGACGGCAAGGCCGGAAACACTGGCCGCCACATACGGCAACGGTTTGGGTGCATTTTCCTTACCGGTCATCACCATGCGCGCCCATTCAAAACCGCCAATGGCGGCAGCCGCGCCCATCATCCAGACAAACGGCGCGCCGCCCACCCATATCACCAGCAAAACAACGGGCGCAAAAAGTGCGGCACCCTTGACCCGCTCCATCAAAGAACTGGAAGGTGGCTTGGGGGTATCGGCTGTGGGAGAAGAATGCGCGTCGGTCACAATGAACCTGCCTTATCCGCCGGAATGTCCGGCTTGTTTTTGTCCGGGCAGACCGCCATAGCGGCGTTCACGACCGGCATAAAAGCGGACGGCGTCTTCCAGATCCTGTCTGGAAAAATCCGGCCACAAGGTGTTGGTGAAATACATTTCGGCATAGGCCAGCTGCCAGAGCAGAAAATTGCTGATACGGTTTTCACCGCTGGTGCGGATCATCAAATCAGGATCCGGAATATCCGCAGTCATCAAACGTGCGGAGAACGTAGCGTCATCAATATCTTCCGGCGCAAGGGTGCCTGCCTTGACGGCTGCGGCCACTTGTTGTGCCGCAAAAACAATATCTTGCCGACCGCCATAGCTCAACGCAATCACAACCGTCAGGCCCGCATTGTTTTTGGTAATATCCTCGGCTTGCTCAATCAGCTCCACAATGTCTTTGGGCAGACGGGTGCGGTCACCGATAATGCGCAGGCGCGCCTCGTTCTTGTGCAGCTCGTTCGTTTCTTTTTTAAGGTAGTAGCGCAACAGGTTCATCAAGCCGTCGACTTCATCTATCGGCCTGCGCCAGTTTTCCGATGAAAAACCAAAAAGAGTGACATAGGAAATACCCATATCACGGGCAGCTTCCACGGCACGCTGTGCGGCTTCGGCACCTTTTTTATGGCCTTCAATGCGGCTTAATCCGCGCGCCGATGCCCATCGACCGTTTCCGTCCATGATAATTGCCACATGGCGTGGCACATTTAACTGGGCATCGGGCTGCGACATAAATCAGCGCTTCCTGCGTGTTAGACTTGTTTGATTTCCTGTTCCTTGTGGTTCAGGCTCTCGTCAATTTTTTTGATCCACTCATCAGTCAATTTCTGGATGCGGTCTTCATTTTTCTTTTTATCATCTTCAGAAGCGGATTGCTTGGCAGCGTCCATGGCTTCGCGGCGGATATTGCGTACCGCAATGCGCGCCTGTTCCGTGTATTTCGCGGCAATCTTGGACAGTTCCGCGCGGCGTTCTTCCGTCAGGCCCGGCAAGGGCACGCGGATCAGGGAGCCGGATGGCTGCGGGTTCAGTCCCAACGATGCGTTGGCAATCGCCTTTTCAACAGATTTTGTGTTGTTTGCATCCCACACCTGCACCGTCAGCAAACGTGGTTCAGCCACAGATACGGTTGCCACCTGGTTGATGGGCATTTTCGCACCATAAACTTCAACAACAACATGTTCCAGCAAATTGGTGGAGGCGCGGCCTGTGCGCAGGCCGGAGAATTCTTTTGCCAGCGCATCAAACGCGCCTTGCATACGGCGTTCGAAATCGCCAAGGTCTAAATTATCCATTTTGAACTTCCTTCTCTACAATCGTAAATTCGCCACGGCCCTGCATCAGTTCGGCAAAAGCACCAGGGCGCTTGATAGAAAACACAATTACCGGGATGTCATTTTCCCGCGCGAGCGAGATGGCGGAGGCATCCATGACGCCAAGATCTTTCGAGAGTACTTCAAGATAGGTCAGTTTGTCCAATTTCTTGGCGGTCGGCACTTTGTGCGGGTCAGCGGTATAAACGCCATCCACTTTCGTACCTTTCAACAAGGCATCGCAGCCCATTTCGGACGCGCGCAGGGCGGCGGCCGTATCTGTCGTAAAAAACGGATTGCCTGTACCGGCTGCAAAAATAACCACGCGGCCTTTTTCCATGTGACGGATAGCTTTGCGGCGAATGTAGGATTCACAAACACTTGCCATCGGAATGGCCGATTGCACGCGTGTCACAACATCTAGATTTTCAAGTGCGTTTTGCAGGGCGAGGGAATTGATAACGGTTGCCAGCATCCCCATGTAATCGGCGGTTGAGCGGTCCATACCGACTGCGGCACCGGATACACCGCGGAAAATATTACCGCCACCCACGACAAGGCAAACTTCGATGCCCATGTCGGTGACTTCTTTAATGTCTTTGGCAATGCGTCCGACCATATCGGTTTCAATGCCGTATTCCCCTTCCCCCATCAATGCTTCGCCGGAGATTTTGAGAAGAACACGTTTGAACCGTGATGTGGACATATTGAAACCCCTGTGAATTGTACCCGTCGTGTCGTCTTTTGTGTCGTCTTTTATTTATATCGTTTGTCTATGCCTGTTTTGAGTGCGCGCTCCTCCGCCAAAAGGCAAAGGAACGCGCATAAACTCAAACTGTTTTGCTTAGCCGGCTGCCATTTTGGCAACTTCGGATGCAAAATCATCTTCTTTTTTCTCGACGCCTTCACCCAGTTCATAGCGAACATAGGATGTCAGTGTCACTGGTGCGCCCACATCTTTTGCGGCCGCTTCCAGCACGGCAGAGATTTTTTTCTCGCCGTCGATAATGAATGTCTGTTCCAGAAGAACAGCCTGTTCGTAGTATTTGCGCATCGCGCCTTCGACCATCTTCTCAACGATTTCGGCAGGCTTGCCGCTTTGCTGTGCTTTTTCAGCATGTACAGCGCGCTCACGTGCAACCAGATCCGCATCAAGGCTTTCAACGGTCAGTGCTTCGGGGCGGGCGGCTGCAATGTGCATGGCCAGTTGGCGACCCAGGGCTTCCAGCTTCGCTTTGTCACCCGTGGATTCAAGAGCGACCAGCACACCGATTTTGCCACGGTTGGGCTGCAGTGCATTGTGCACGTATGTTGCCACAACACCGTCTTTCACGCTCAACATCAGCGAACGGCGCAGCGCCATGTTCTCGCCAATATTTGCGATCAGCTCGGTCAGCGCAGCTTCGGCTGTTTTGCCGTTGACGGTCAATGTTTTCAGTGTCTCAACATCGCCTGTTTTTTTCGCCATGGCAGCGTCTGTCAGGTCGGTCAGATATTTTTGGAATTGTTCGTTACGGGCCACGAAATCTGTTTCCGCGTTCAGTTCGATAATCACACCCGTTGTGCCATCGGCAGCAACGCTGACGAGACCTTCAGCTGCTGCGCGGCTGGATTTTTTCGCAGCAGATGCGAGACCTTTCGTGCGCAGATAATCCATAGCTGCATCAACGTCGCCATTGTTTTCTGCCAGTGCTTTTTTGCAATCCAGCATACCCGCGCCGGATTTTTCGCGCAGTTCTTTTACCTGTGCGGCTGTTACTACTGTCATGTCTGTTTCCCTCTTGTTTGTGCGCCTCCCCCGGCGGCCCGCCGGGGGATGGCATCATTTAGGTATGTGTCGTATCCCAATTCCGTCAAAGACGGAGGGTCGTAATCCCGCCAACGCTGGCGGGCGGGACGATAAAGCCTTAGCCCGCAGCAGCGGCCGCTTTAACTTCAACATCATCTGCGAGAACGGCTTCAGCTTCCGGATTGGCAGAAGCGCCGACATCGGCACCGGACGCGGTAACTTCCGCTTGCAGACCATCCAGCACAGTATCGGCCAGCAGGTCACAATACAGGCTGATGGCGCGTGTTGCGTCATCGTTACCGGGGATCATAAAGTCCACACCATCCGGATCACAGTTGGTGTCAACGATACCAAATACAGGAATGCCCAAACGGCGTGCTTCCAGAATGGCGTTTGCTTCTTTGGCCACATCGATCACAATGATGGCATCCGGCAAGCCGCCCATTTCTTTAATGCCGCCCAGCGCTTTTTCCAGTTTCTCTTGTTCGCGGGCCAGGTTCAGTTGTTCTTTTTTGGTCAGCGCGTGCTTGACTTCAGGGTTTTGCAACATCCCTTCCACTTCGCGCAGGCGCTTGATGGAATTGGAGATGGTGTTCCAGTTTGTCAGCATACCGCCCAACCAACGGAAGTTCACGTAGTACTGGCCGCAGCGTTTTGCTGTTTCAGCAATTTTGTCAGCCGCCTGGCGCTTTGTCCCCACGAACAGGACACGGCCACCGTTTGCCACGATTTCGCGCAGGTTTTTCAGCGCGTGGTGCAGCATCGGCACAGTCAGTTCAAGGTTGATGATGTGAACGTTGTTGCGGTCACCAAAGATGTAAGGTTTCATCTTGGGGTTCCAGCGGCGTGTGTGGTGACCAAAGTGTACGCCTGCTTCAAGCAATTGGCGCATTGTAAATGTTGGCATAGCCATAGGGTTTCAGTCCTTCTTTTTCGGTTTATCCTCTGCACGCCCCTGTAGCCTTCCCCTGCGGAGAAAACACCGAAACGGCCTTTTTTAGCAAAAGCCGCCTGACGTGCATGTGAAATACACATGAACCATTCATGTGCCAGTGGTGCGGTTTTTAACGCTAAACACCCGTTTTGGCAAGCAAAACATAGGGCAAAACAGGCTTTGGAGGAGATTTTTCAACCTCGGCCTTCTATTTTATACTAATTTCATAAAATAATTGACATAAAGTTTCAGCTTGGCTACCCTTTTCCCAAAATCCGGAGCCCCGCATGTACGCCACCCGCAAACACAGAACCGCTGCCTTCCATGGCCCGAAGACCGACATTTCCGGTCAGGAAACCATATGGTACTGGATTTTTGAAACTCGGCACGATACGCCGGATATCGGCACGGTCTCGTCCTATGAACAAGCCGTTTCCTTCTCCATGACCACGCCGCTCCAGCACAATATCAGCGCGCGCGATGCCTTGGTCTTGCTGGAAAAGCTGGAAACCGACGCACACAGCAGCCCTGATTTCACCCCCGTGAACGACAAGAACTACGAAACATTCATCAAGTTGAAACATTTTTACCATGAATGTGCGCCCTTTCAAAAACACCCCACTTATGTACGTGATCAGCTTCAGAAAAAAATAAAAACGGGCGCACAGCAAAAAGCAGGGCTAAAATTACAGCCGCGCAAAGTGAAAGGCCCGCAATGATTTTCAGCACAGTCGATAAAAAAACACCGTTGTTTCGCACAAATGCCATTCTGGCTGAAAATCCGGAAGATGATTTTCGCCTGCATCATGTGTATTGGTTTTTACAGCCGTCCTACGACGATGCCAAACGTGCCGAAGGACTGGTTGATGTCACGCGCGTTGAAGTCAGCAGCTGTAAAATTATCGCCGGACAGGGCCGTGATATGGAACTGGAAGAAGCGCTGGCAAAAATTGAAGAACTTGAAAAAGCATTGATTGCCAAGGGTGGAAAACCGCTGGAACCAGATGACAGCTTCCACCATGAAAAAATGGGCAGTGACTATCGAACAGCCCATCATTTCAGCAAATACGAAGAAATCCGCCAGCAGCATATTGCACAAATATCGGCAGACAGCACAAAGCTCGACAATGGCATTACGCCGTTGAAGAAAATCCGTTTCAAAAAAACTTAAATCTCGCGTACTGCCGCAACACCGTTAATGGCGCGCAGGGCACGCGGTGTATCCTCGCCGATGGTATAGGCCCCCGGCAATTCCACAATGGCTTCACGGTCTTGGCCGGCATCTGCCACCAGATGAACCTTCACACGCCCCTGCCCGGCGGCGGTCAGGGTTTTTTTAATCTGCGACACAGCTTCTGCGGTATCCACTTCCACAATCAGCTGCCGTGTTACGCTTTGCACGGCGGCCGTCAACGGCTCGATAGATTGGCCGAGAAAGCGCAGCTCATCCTCGTTCTTGCGGTCTACATCCACTGTCAGTAAAATCGGGGTGCCGGCTTCCAGCAAGTCACGACTGGCCCCCAAAAGCTCCGAAAAGATCATCATTTCGAAAACGCCGTAAGGGTCAGATACCTGCACGAAAGCAAAACGGTTGCCTTTTTGCGATGTACGCTCTTGCTTACGCACCACAATACCCGCCATGCGCAGGCGGTTGGTGGGGCTGGCATTCAGCGCGGCCTGCACCTGAGTGGAGGGGATCACGCGCAAACGTTCCAGCTGCGTCGTCATGTTATCGAGCGGGTGGGCAGAAAGGTAAAAACCCACGGCCTCAAATTCATGTCGCAAACGCTCCAGCGGTTCCCATTTATCGGCTTTGGGCAATTCCGGTTCTGGCAGGCTGCTGTCCGCGCCGCCACCAAAAAGGCTTTCCTGCCCGCTTTCTTTTTCCTGCGCATGGGCGGCGGCATAACGCATCAGGATTTCAACCCCGCCCAGCACAACCGCACGGTTTTCCTGCATCTGGTCAAACGCACCGGATGACGCCAATGACTCCATCTGGCGTTTGTTGATCACCTTGCTGTCCAGACGACGGGCAAAATCATAGAGGTCTTTAAACGGCCCGTTTTCGTCACGCTCTGCCACCACGCGTTTCATCGCCTCTTCGCCCACGCCTTTGAGCGCGGCCAGTGCATAACGCACGGCTTTGGTGCCATCCGGCAAACGCTCCACCGAAAAACGCGGGATGGATTTATTAATATCCGGCGGCAACAAGGCAATCCCCATACGCACCAGCTCCTGGCGCAACATGGCAAGTTTATCTGTATTGCCCATATCCTGTGTCATGGTCGCGGCCATAAATTCGACCGGATAATGCGTTTTTAACCATGCGGTTTGAAACGCGATATGCGCATAAACGGCAGAGTGTGCCTTGTTAAACCCGTAATCCGCAAATTTGGCGATCTGGTCAAAAATGGAACTGGCAAGTTCTGGAGCAATGCCATTAAATTCGCCGCAGCCTTTTACAAAAATTTCGCGCTGGGCATCCATCTCGGATTTGATCTTTTTACCCATCGCACGGCGCAAAAGATCCGCACCGCCCAGCGAATATCCCGCCAAAATCTGTGCGGCAGACATCACCTGTTCCTGATAAATCATAACACCGTAGGTGTCTTTCAAAACAGGTTCCAACAGCGGGTGCATGTATTCAATCGCATCCTCGCCTTTCAGATTGGAGATATAAAGCGGAATGTTTTCCATCGGCCCCGGGCGAAACAGGGCGACGATAGCGATAATCTCTTCGAAGTTTTTTACGTTCATCTGCCGGCACAGATCACGCATCCCCGCACTCTCGAGCTGGAAGACAGCGGTGCAATCCCCCTTTGCCAGCAATTTGTACGTCGCCTTGTCATCCAGCGGGAATTTGAGCGGATCAAGCTCCACTCCCTCTTTTTCGCGGATCAGGCGGATGGCATCTTTGACAACCGTCAGTGTTTTCAGGCCCAAAAAGTCAAATTTAACCAGCCCCGCCTTTTCAACATCTTTCATGTTGAATTGGGTAGCCGGCATATCCGACCCCGGATCACGGTAGAGCGGCACCAGCTCATCCAGCGGACGGTCACCAATCACCACGCCCGCGGCATGGGTCGATGCATGGCGAAACAGCCCTTCCAGCTTCAGCGCAACGTCAATCAGTTTGCCGACCTGTTCATCACTGTCGCGGGCTTCACGCAGCAAAGGCTCGCTCTCCAGTGCCTCGCCCAGACTGATGGGGTTGGCAGGGTTTTGCGGCACCAGCTTGGCAATTTTATCCACCTGCCCATAGGGCATTTGCAACACACGGCCCACATCGCGCACCACAGCCCGCGCTTGCAGCTTACCAAAGGTAATAATCTGCGCAACACTATCGCGGCCATATTTGTTGCGCACGTATTGAATAACTTCATCGCGCCGTTCCTGACAAAAATCCACGTCGAAGTCAGGCATGGAGACACGCTCAGGGTTCAAGAAACGCTCGAACAGCAGCCCCATTTCGATGGGGTCCAAGTCAGTAATTTTGGTAGCCCATGCCACAACGGAGCCTGCACCCGATCCACGCCCCGGCCCCACCGGAATGTCGTGATCTTTCGCCCATTGGATAAAATCCGAAACGATCAGAAAATATCCGGCGTAATCCATCTTGAGCAAAACGCCCAATTCATATTCCATACGTTCGAAATATTCCTTGCGCACGGCATCGCGTTTTGCTGCGTCCCAGTCTTTTTGATAGACATAGTTTTCCAAGCGCCAGTGCAGGCCTTTTTCTGTTCTCTCCCGCAATGCTTCGGATTCCGTCTTGTCATCACCCGTTTCAAAACGGGGCAAAATCGGTTTTTCCTCGCCCAGCATAAAGGCGCAGCGCTTGGCGATATGCACAGTATTTTCGATTGCTTCCGGCAAATCCTTAAACAGTTCCGCCATTTGTGCACCGGATTTGAAATAATGCTCGGGCGTTACGCGGCGGCGTTTTGTGTCTTGCACATAAGCGCTTTCGGCAATGCACATCAGCGCGTCATGCGCTTCGTACATATCCGGTTCTGCATAAAAACAGTTATTGGTGGCAACAACGGGTACATTGTGCGCATAGGCCAAATCCAACAATCCGTCTTCAATCATAATTTCTTCGGGCGCGCCATGGCGCTCCAGCTCGATATACAAACGGTCGCCGAAAGCTTTTTGAAGTTCCAGCAGAAGTTTTTCGGCCGCTGTCGCCTGTCCCTCGGCCAACAAGCGCCCGACGCTGCCCTTGGCGCCACCGGTGAGACAGATCAGACCTGCGTTATACTGCGCAACGTCCTTCCAGGTGATGGCTGGTTTTTCGGTATGCTCCAACGGCATCAGATAGGCTTTGCTCGTCAGTTTCATCAGGTTCATATAGCCCTGATGGTTTTGCACCAGCAGCACAAGCTGGTCCGGCATTTCACACTTGGGGGTTTTCTGGTCAACCTGTTCGGGTTTTTCAACCCACATCTGGCAACCCACAATGGGCTGAATGCCGGATTTCGCCGCTGTCAGCGAAAATTCGAGCGCACCAAACATATTGCCCGTATCCGTCACTGCGACCGCCGGCATGTCGAGCGCCTTGGCCAGCGGGATCAGGTCCTTGATGCGGATGGCCCCCTCGGCCAGTGAATAGGCCGAATGGGTACGCAGGTGGACAAACTGTGGCAAAGCGTTAGACATGCTCTTTTTTCACACTAACACCATTGAATTTCAACAGTTTTCCAACACAAAACGCGCCTTGACATAATATGAAAACCTTATTAGGATAGCCCCTCAGATAAATCAGCGAGTTACGACCATGATGCGCAAGCAAACACAGCAAGAAATTGATGACGGCTTTGGCTATACCCCCAGTAAAGCCGCCCCCAAAGAACCGGTAAAGACGGAAAAACCGGCTGTGGAAGCACCTGCCCCTAAACCTGTGGAAGAAACCGAACCCGTCACCAGCCCACTGAAAAACCTTAACAGCGGCAGCCTGGCTGAAACATTTGCCGCACTCGCAAAAGACGCGCGGGCGGACAAAGAAGCCTTCCGCGAAACACTGGCCAGCCTGAATGGCCTTGTTGCCAAATGTCACGATATTGGCCTGCAACAAGTTGGCATTGAATTGGCAGGATATGACACCCTGCGCCAGTATAATTTTGAAACCAATGCCCGCACCGCCCAGGTAACCTATTCTATTTTAAGCATAGACGATGCGCGTTTCCTTATCCGTATCCACCCCGATAACATCGTGGATTGTTATGCCGACAACATCAACAAGCCACAACCCACGAAGCAATCCATCAGTGCCGATACGTTCTGGTATGACTATACAATGACAGGCAAAGCCACATCGCGCGCGGATGCAAAATTTTTCCAGTACAACCTGCGCGATGAAGAAGACCGCAAGGCATTTATGATGACCGTTTTACAAACGGCTGCCGCCACAGGTGCCGCGCAAGAATTGCGCGAATACGACCTGCCCGCTGCACAGAACAATCAGCCCATTGGCAAAACAATATCCAAATTAAAACCCGGCGCAAAATGAACACTCCGCACAAGCAGAAATCACTCTCGGCGCAACAATTGCACACCATGTTTCAAGATGCTGTTGAAAAACAGACCAAAGAAAACCATGAAAAAGGCATCGCCGGCCTGATTGAAATGATCAGTGAAACGGTACACGCTTGCCAGCGAAACGGCATGGATGTGGCGTTTGACCTGCGCACTGGCGATTATTCCAATGCTTATGATATGATTTTTACTGCGGAAAACGACAGAAATGCACGTAGCGTCACACAAGTGAGTATGCCTGCCTACGGATTTTTGCACATTGGTCCCACGACACGCCTGGTGGCCCTGGCCAGCAAAATAAATGACGAAGCCGTCTTGCGGATGTATGTATCTGAACACAACACGCATGAAACAGAAAGCCGCATGGAATGGAGCAAGACACAGACCGTGCCCGCCACCAAACTGGATTTTGCAGACAATGAAAATGCACTGATTTACTTCCAGCAAATTATTCTGCGCGCAGCATCGCGCCAGATGGCGGCCATGAATGCCGATGCTCAGGATGTCTTCAACCGTCCCAGCCCGGGGCTGCAAACGCTGAAAAAACCTCTGACAGTCAAAAAACCCCTGAACCTGAAAAAGCCCGTTTAAAAGGCATTATTCAGTAATCACACCATCTTTTAGCGATAAAACACGGTCCATTTTCGCGGCCAGTTCGTGGTTGTGCGTCACAATCAACGCACCAATATTCTGACTGCGGATTGTGTCCACCAGTGTTTTGAAAACACCGTCTGCCGTTGCGGGGTCCAGGTTGCCTGTCGGTTCATCCGCCAGCAGCAGGGCCGGATCATTCACAAGGCCACGGGCAATGGCTACACGTTGTTGCTCGCCGCCTGATAATTGCGATGGATAATGCCCGGCGCGTTTTTGCAAACCCACCATGGACAAAAGTTTTTCAGCCCGTGCACGCGCGGTTGATTTGGACACCCCCGCCACGTATTGCGGCAGCGTCAGGTTTTCAATCGCCGTAAAGTCAGACAACAAATGATGAAACTGATAGACAAAGCCGATTTGCGTACGACGCAACCCCGTGCGCGTGGCATCGGATGCATGGCTGACTTTGTTGTGGTTAATAATAACCGTGCCGCTTGTCGGTTCTTCCAGAAGCCCTGCAATTTGCAGCAAAGTTGTTTTGCCGCAACCGCTGGGGCCCAGCAAAGCCACAATTTCACCACGGCGAATAGCCACGTTCACGCCGCGCAGAATTTCCAGTGTTTCACCACCCTGTTTAAAACTGCGGGTCACGTTTTGCAGCTCCAGCACGTTTTCAGATTGAGCAATACTATTCACGGCGCAAGCCCTCCACCGGATCAAGGCGTGCAGCGCGCCATGCCGGATAAATTGTGGCTGCAAAAGACAAAACCAATGCCATCAGCACGGTCAGCAAAACATCATGCGTGTCCAAACGTGCGGGCAGCTTGGACAGGAAGTAAATCTCTGCGGCAAAAAGCTCCGTATTTGTCAGTGACTCCAGCCATTCGCGGATTGTTTCGATGTTCAAGGCAAAAACCACCCCCAGCGCCGCCCCTGCAAAAGTCCCCACCACGCCTATTGTGGCGCCGGTGTAAAAAAAGATGCGGATAATCATCCCGCGCGTGGCACCCATGGTGCGCAAAATGGCAATATCGCGCCCTTTGTCCTTAACCAGCATAATCAAACTGGAGATAATATTGAAAGCTGCGACAAGAATAATCAACGTCAGAATCAGGAACATCACGTTACGTTCCACCTGCAATGCGTTATAAAAACTGGCGTTATTGTCCTGCCAGTCCGAAATCACATATTCGCCCTGTAATTCATTTGCCAATGCGGCACGGACGACATTCACCTTGGCAGGGTCTGGCGTTACAATTTCAAGAGACCCCACACTATCGCCAACATCAAAAAACAACTGCGCCATTTCAAGAGGCATGAAAACAAAGCTGTTGTTATATTCATACATCCCCACATCAAACACAGACCCCACAATAAACGCGCGGGAGATGGGCATGGAACCAAAGGGCGTTGTACGGCTACGAGATGATATAATAAATATCTTATCGCCCGGTGACAGATGGAACCGCTCTGCCATGGCAGAACCAATGGCTACATATTCACCACCAAAGGCCTGATCACCACTTAGTTTGTCGATGATCGAAGTTGATAAAATCGGGCGTTTGGCAAAGTCTTCCGGCCGCAGGCCACGGATCACAACACCGGTTGCGGCATCGCCAATCTTTAACATGCCCTGCCCTTCGACAGACGGTGTCACCTGCACCACGCCAGAGACATGTTTCAGACGTTCCATCAACGGATCATACGTCGCAATCGGGCCAATGCGGCTATAGACACTGATATGCCCGTTCAACCCCAGAATGCGGCCAATCAATTCAGCACGGAAACCGTTCATCACAGACATCACGATGATCAGCGTGGCCACGCCCAGCAAAATCCCCAAAAAGGAAAACCCTGCTATGACAGAAATAAATCCTTCCTTGCGTTTGGAGCATAAATACCGCCCCGCCACCATACGTTCAAAAGCAAAGGACATCAGGCTCTCATTTCTGCCGGCAGGGATATTTCCATGCGGCAATGTGGTATATTGTTTTCAAGGAACATGTCACCCGTCACGCGCCAGCCGTTTTGGGCATAAAAACGCACAGCCGTTTCGCGGGCATGACAAAAAAGATTTTCCATGCCCCAATTACGGGTAACAGCATAGGCCGCTTGCAACATCAACCCGCCAAGGCCACGGCCCTGCTGGGTTTCATCCACCGCAACTTGGCGCATTTTAACGCTGCCATCTGGCTTTTTTTGCAAAATAAGGCAGGCCAGAATTTTACCCGTTTCGTCAAACCCACCCAGCAGATAATCATCCACATCCTGCGCCATTTCTTCCGGCGTAATGCTCAGGCCAAGAGGTTTGCGCAAGACCGCCTCGCGCAAAGCCAGCATGGCCTGATAATCGGCTGTGCCGCATATAATCTGGCGAAAATCCACGGCTTAATAGGCCTTTGCAATAATTGCTTTTTGACCGCCATCTGCAAATGGCAAGCAGCGCGTGGTGATGGCAAATTCTTTTTGCAGGCTTGCGTATTCTTCTGAATCCTTGATCAGGCTGTAATCCAGGCGCAGGCCGCCGGTTTTGTCTGCCGCAAAATAGGCGCGAACTTCCGCCAGAGAAGATACATCGTGGATTTGGCTGTTCAGGCGTGTGCGCGCTTTTTCCAGCATATCTGTGTGCATTTTCTCAAGCGCATCTTGTACAGCCGCCACAACACCATCGGCAGAAATTTTTATCTTGCCGTCTTTGCCAATATCGCGGCGTGTCATGGTCAGCTGGCCTTCTGCCATTTCACGGGCACCAACTTCAATGCGCAACGGCACACCTTTTTTGATCGCCGCCCACATTTTGTCAGAGCTTCTGGCATCGGATTTATCCACCTGCACAGAAACGCCTGCGGCCACAAGTTCTTTTTTTACCTTGTCACAGAATTCCAATACGGCCACATCTTCTGCCGCATCTTTCAGGAACGGCAGAACAATCACCTGATAAGGCGCCACTTTCGGTGGCATGATCATACCATCATCATCACCATGCACCATGATCGCACCACCGATGGTACGTGTCGTAAAGCCCCACGATGTGGTCCACGCCAGCTTTTGTGTGCCGTCTTTATCCAGATATTTAATGTCGCAAGATTTTGCAAATGTCTGGCCCAGATTGTGGGATGTACAACCCTGCAATGCCTTGCCGTCCTGCATGAAGGCTTCGAGTGTGTAGGTTTCAATTGCACCGGGGAAACGCTCTTCTGCCGTTTTCACACCGGGGATGGTTGGAATGGCCAGATAATCTTCGTACATTGTACGATAAACTTCCAACATGCGGCGTGCATCGGCATCGGCTTCTTCTGCTGTTGCAAAAGCGTTATGGCCTTCTTGCCACAAAAATTCGGCTGTGCGCAGGAAGATACGGGGGCGCATTTCCCATCGCATAATGTTGCACCACTGGTTCAGCTTGAGCGGCAAATCACGGTAGGACTGCACCCAGTTTTTCATGGACTCACCGATAATCGTTTCAGATGTCGGGCGAATAATCATAGGCTCGGCGAGCTGTGAATCTTTATCCGGCCCGAGCAGGCCCGTTTTTTCATCAACTGATAAACGGTGGTGCGTCACAATCGCGCATTCTTTGGCAAAGCCTTCAATATGCTCTGCTTCCTTGGCGATATAGCTCATGGGAATAAGCAACGGGAAGTATGCATTCTGTACATCTTCTTGTTTGATCATCGCATCCAGATGTTTCTGGATATGTTCCCACATGGCAAAGCCATAGGGCTTGATGATCATGCAGCCGCGCACGGGGGCATTTTCTGCCATGTCAGCGGCTTTGATGACCTGCTGATACCATTCGGGGAAGTTTTCTTCCCGTGTGGGGGTAATTGCCGTTTTTGCGTTCTTCATTTTTTGCGCTGCCTCAGCCATTGTCTGCCGCCTCTGGTATCTTTCAAGGTGTGGATAATTTTTTACTGATTATAGATAATATCGGGCTGTTTTTGAAGCACTGGTTTTTGGTGCTTTTTATGTTGTTTTTCAGCACATAAAGCATACAAAGCCGCTTCGGATTGCCCTTCCATCGGCTGGCCGTTGAATGTCATGTGGCCATCGGGCGTGACTTCAACAGTGCCCATCACGGCTTGCATTTCGGTGCCTTCGGGCACATGCAGCCCGGCGTGCTTTGCCACATCAACCGTAATATTAAAACGGACGGTGTCCGGCACCTTCACGGGGCTTGGGTTAATATCAGCCTCCACGACCGGATTGCCATGCACATCCACCCCCGGTTGATATGTTGCATCGGCGGATGGTTGATGCCGCACAAGTGCGCGGCAGACGCTGTCTTCAATCACAACAGTCTGCGCATAAGCCGGCAGTGACACAAGCGTGAACAAAACAGCCGCTAAAACCAAAGCATTTTTTTTCATCAAAACCCGCTCCCGTCAAACCATTCACGCCAGCGAATGATGTCCATTTCAACCAGTATCCAGATAACCCCAAGAATAACGGCAGATAAAACCGTGTTCCAAACCAGCTTCTTTTTCAAGTTTGGTATTTTCGGCGCGCCGGTATCAAACCCCTTGCCTGCTTCGTTATGGCGTTCAACGCCGATGGGCAAGACCGTAAACAGCATGACCCACCAGATCAGCAGATAGATAAAAAAGGCATAAAGGGGCTCCATGTCGCTATACCCTCACCAGATGCACACGGGTTTGCGGTTTGCGGTCAAACCGTGCGGCAAAAAACTTGCGCGCTGTAATGCGCACGGCTTCTGCCAGCGCCGCATCATCCTGACGGTCCGCTTTCGAAAGATTGCGCACCGCCTCTTCAATCTCCGCACAGACATCTTCGATGTATCCGGCATCCAGCTCGCTGTTTTCATCCAGCAACCCCAAGGCTGTGATTTGCGGCGTGGACAAAAGCTTGCCCTGCGCGTCCACAACAGCAGTCACCACAAGGCTGCCGTTCCACATGATACGCTTGCGCGCCAGAATGGCTTCGTGGTTGGTGGCCACAAGGCGCTTGCCTTCAATCGCCAAAACGCCGCTGGCGACATTGCCAATTTCCTGAATGGCATCAGGGGTGATTTCAATGACAATACCGTTTTCGGGAATAACCGCATTTTCAACGCCGCATTCGCGGGCCAGCAGACCGTGTTTTTCCATTTGCATACGCTCCCCATGCACAGGGATGGCAAACTTGGGCCGTACCCAGCCGTACATTTTTTTAAGCTCGTCGCGATACGGGTGACCGGACACATGAATGGGGGCATCACGTTCCGTAACGATATCAACGCCCATGGCATAAAAGCGGTTTTTGATACGCTCGATCGCACGCTCATTCCCCGGAATGGTGCGGGAAGAGAAAATGACGACATCGCCGGGTGCCAGACGTACCTGCCGGTGATCATCATTGGAGATACGGGACAAAGCAGCCCGCGGCTCCCCTTGTGAACCCGTGCAGATAAAAACAAGCTTTTCCGCAGGCAGGCTGCCTGCCACATCACCATCCAGAAACGGCGGGATGCCTTTGTGATAGCCACAATTGCGCGCGGCATCATCCACCTGCCAGAGTGAACGGCCCACAAGGCATACCTGACGGTTGTTGGCTTTTGCTGCTTTGTGAATACTCAGCACGCGCGCAACGTTGGTGGAAAAACAGCTGACGACAATTGCGCCATCGAATTCACCAAACAACTCTGTCAGGTTTTCGCCCACCACACGCTCGGATCCGGAATGGCCAGGCACCATGGCATTGGTGGAATCACCCACAATGGCCAAAACACCCGCATCACCCAGCTTTTGCAATCCGGCTTCATCTGTCAGATGGCCCACAATCGGTTCCGGATCCAGCTTCCAGTCACCTGTATGCAAAACCGTGCCCACATCGCCGATTGTAATCGCAAGGGCATAGGCATCCGGTATCGAATGCGCCACGGGAATAAAATTGATGGCAAACGGGCCCAGTTGCAATGTTTTGGCCGGGTCTACCTTATGCAGTTTCGCCTGTTGGCCCCAGCTTTGCTCGGTCAGATCCTGACGCACACGCTCGGCTGTAAACGGTGTTGCATAGAGCGGGGTTTTGATGCGCGGCCATAAATGCTCTATCGCGCCAATATGGTCTTCGTGCCCATGCGTAAACACAAGTCCCAGCAATTTCTCGCCCAATGTGGCCGCGAAGGCCGGGTCGGGCAGCAAAATATCAACGCCCGGCATGGTGTCATCGGCAAAGCCCATGCCGCAATCGACCATGATCCATTCACCCCGATGGCCGTAGAGCGCCATGTTGGCACCAAAAAAACCACAGCCGCCCAGCGGCACAAAATAAACCGCATCCGGTTTCATTTTAAAATCAGCCGTCAGTAATTTTGTCATCCTGTATATACCTCGCCGGATGCGATCAGCTTTGTGCTGCCGTCCGGCATTGTTACCTGTAAAGCGCCCGCAGCATCAATGCCCTGAAACGTTGCACGAAACGTTTCCGTCGGCAGGCGCACGTTAATTTCTTGCCCAATAAAGGCGGCATAACCAAGCCATGCCTGCCGGATCGGCTCAAATCCACTTTCTTTCCACACAGCATAAAGCGCCATGATGTTTTTGTGCACAGCGGCCAAAAGACCGGCCACCGTTACCTCATGTGCGCCAAGGGCTTGCAGGTTTGTTGCCTTGTCTGGCCCGTGCGCCACATTGACACCAACACCCAGCACGACCCAATCAACCGGCTTGCCTGCCTGTGCTTCTGTTTCCAGCAAAATACCCGCTGCTTTCTTTCCATTCAGCAGCATATCATTCGGCCACTTCAACGCTACATCCACCGTCGGCGGCACACAGGCCCGCACGGCATCTGCCAGTGCCACAGCTGTTAAAAACGAAAGCTGCCCACTTTCTGCTGCCATCACAGCTGGCCGCAATATAACAGTCATAAACAAATTACCCGGCTCAGACAGCCAGTTGTTTCCCTGTCTGCCACGGCCATTTGTTTGCCTTTCTGCCGTAATCACAGTGCCTTCTATGGCCCCTGCCCGCGCAAGCATTTTTGCGTGGTCATTGGTGCTGCCCACCGCATCCAGAAAGACAATCTGCGGTTCGCCCTGCATCCTTTACGGGAACAAGACTGTGGCAGCTGCCTCTGCCGCATTCAGCAGAGGCGCCGGCATTGCAATAAAGAACAAAATCACAAGACTTGCCAGCGTCAACACCAGTTTCAGGCGGGCATCTTCGACAATATCCAGACCATCTTCAACGGCTGAGTCGAAATACATGATCTTGATAATGCGCAAGTAATAAAACGCACCGATCACAGATGTCAGCACACCGATCACAGCCAGCGCATAAAGCTCGGCATCAATCGCGGCCTGGAACACAAACAGCTTACCAAAAAATCCCGCCAATGGCGGAATACCCGCCATTGAGAACATCATGGCCGTCATGGCAAGCGCCAGCATAGGCTGCTTACCAGCAATACCTGCCAGATCATAAATGCTTTCCACCATGCGTTCTTTTTGTTTCATCATCAAAACAATGGCAAAAGTGCCAATACTGGCCGCCATATAAAGGGCCGCATAAACCATGACAGCCTTCACACCCGTTGCATTCGCAGATGCCAGACCAATCAGCGCATACCCCATATGGCCAATCGAACTATAGGCCAGCATACGCTTGATATTTGTTTGCGTAATGGCCGCAAGCGCACCCAGAACCATGGAAGCGACCGAGAGAAGAACAACCACCTGCCGCCACTGTTCGACCATGTCCTGAAATGGTCCCATAAAGACACGCACGATCAGCGCCAGCGCTGCAAGTTTTGGCACAATGGCAAAAAAAGCTGTCACTGATGTGGGCGCACCTTCATAAACGTCTGGTGTCCACATATGAAACGGCACTGCGGCAATTTTGAAAGAAAGGCCGGAGAGCAGTAAAACCATGCCCACAATCAAGGCCAGCGGATAACTGGCTGCCCCTTCGAGGGCAAGCGCAATAGAATCAAAATTGGTTGCGCCCGTAAAGCCATAAATCAGCGAGCAGCCATAAAGCAACATGCCGGACGACAAAGCACCGAGCACAAAATATTTCAGCCCCGCCTCGGTCGAGCGAATGCTGTCACGGCGCATGGCGGCCAATACGTAGAGCGGCAAGCTTTGCAGCTCGAGCGCCATATAAAGCGACATCAGGTCATTCGCCGAGATCATCAGCATCATGCCGACGGTCGAGAACATGATCAAAACCGGGTATTCAAAACGTGCCATACGTTGGCGTTCAATGTATTTGCCGGACATAAAAATAGAAACGGCGGAACCGCTTAAAATCAGCAGCTTCATGAAAACGGAGAAATTATCCGTTACATACATACCGTTAAAACCCATAATCACTTCATTGCTGAATTTGCAGACAACAAGCGCCACAGCCACCAACCCGAAAAGACTGAAGTTGGAAATACTGGCATGGTCTTCTTCTTTGCGTGACACGCCCAGCAGAAGCAAAATCATCGTCACAACGACAAGAAATATCTCCGGGAACGCCGGTATCAAATCGGGGGCGATAAACGGTTTCATTTCTTTTCTCCCTCATCCGTCGCTGGGGCGGATGGTGTTTCGGATTCTGATGGTTTTTCTTCTGTCACAACGGCCCCGTCTAAAGGGGTGGTTTCTGTCTTTTGCGCAGCGGCAGCTTCGTTGCTGGCTTTTTCAGCTTGCATCGTGTTCCACGCATCCACGCGGGCATGATAATTGGTCAAGACACGCTCGATCGATGGCGCCATTGGCTTGATCACGCTGGATGGATAAATCCCCATCCACAACACCAAAACCACCAAGGGTGCAAAGATCAGGACTTCGCGCTTGTTCAGGTCTTTCATCGCTTTCACGTCAGGCTTGGTCAAAGCACCAAAAACCACACGGCGGTACAAGAACAGCATATAAGCCGCGCCCAAAACCACACCGGTTGCTGCCAGGAAGGTAATGGTTGTGCTTACCTGAAACGCACCGGCCAGTACAAGGAATTCACCCACAAAGCCGCTGGTACCGGGCAAACCCACCGATGCCATGGCAAACAGCATAAAGACTGTGGCATAACGCGGCATGTTTTTGACAAGACCGCCGTAGCGGTTGATATCGCGGGTATGCAAACGGTCATAGACAACGCCGACGCACAAGAACAACGCGGCAGAAACCACACCGTGCGACAGCATCTGGAACATCGCACCATCAACCGATTGCTGGTTGGCGGCAAAAATACCCAAGGTCACAAAGCCCATGTGCGCGACAGATGAGTAAGCGATCAGCTTCTTCATATCTTCCTGCGCCAGTGCCACGAGAGAAGTATAGATCACGGCAATCACGCTGAGCCAGAACATCAGCGGTGCATAAAATGCCGAAGCTTCCGGCATCATCGGCAGCGACATCCGCAAGAAACCGTAACCACCCATTTTCAGCAAGACGCCGGCCAGAATGACGGAACCCGCCGTTGGCGCTTCAACGTGCGCATCGGGCAGCCATGTATGCACAGGCCACATTGGCACCTTGACGGCAAAGGATGCCATAAAAGCAAGCCAAAGCCATTTTTGCATACCAAACGGCACCATGGCATTCGACAACGCCGGAATATCTGTTGTGCCGAATTGGTGATACAGCGCCAGAATGGCCAGCAGCATCAAAACCGAGCCGAGCAGCGTATAAAGGAAAAACTTGAAAGACGCATAAACACGGCGCGCCCCGCCCCAGACACCGATGATGATAAACATCGGGATCAAGACAGCTTCGAAGAACACGTAGAACAACACCAGATCAAGCGCGCAGAACATGCCGATCATCATGGTTTCCAGCACCAGAAACGCGATCATGTATTCTTTGACGCGGGTGGTGATGGATTCCCAGCTTGCCAGGATACAAATCGGTGTCAGGAATGCGGACAGCAACACGAAAAAGACCGAAATACCGTCCACGCCCATTTTGTAGAAAACATTGAAGTCTTCCAGCCACGGGCGCTGTTCCACAAACTGGAATTCAGCCGATGATTTGTTAAAGCCGACATACATATATACAGACAACAAAAACGTGAAGATGGATGTCAAAAGCGCTGTTGCACGGGCGTTGCGCGCGACTGATTCATCATCACCACGTACACACAGAATAAAGACAACCCCCACCAGCGGCAGGAAAGTCATCAGGGAAAGAATGGGAAAATTGATCATGGTACTTGTTCCTTACCCGTGCGCCCTGAAGATGTAGAGGGTGACAAGTGTCACAATCCCGATCAGCATGGCAAAGGCATAGTGATAGACATAGCCTGTTTGCAGCTTGCCACTGCGTGTGGCGGCATTATTAATGCTTCCGGCAACACCATCCGGCCCCAGACCGTCGATAATTTTGCCATCCCCTGTTTTCCACAGTTTTTTACCCAGTGCAAAAGACGGGCGCACGCCGATTTTGTTATACAACTCGTCAAAGTACCATTTGTTGAATGACAGCGCGTGCAAGCGGCTGAAGGCCCCCGCAATTTCCGCCGGCCAATGACGCGCCCAGAGGTAGAAGATGGCCGCCAGCAAAATACCCAAACCACCCACAGCTGTTGGCAGGTATTTAACCCAGCCTGCCACATGGTGCGCATGGGCCACGTTATCGTTTTCCAGCAGAATAAACAGACTGTCGCCAAAAAACCGTGCGCGTTCATCGCCCACAAAGAATTCGTGAAAGCCGATACCTGCCAAAATAGCACCACAAGCCAAAAACAGCAGCGGGATGGTCATAATGGCCGGAGATTCGTGCACATGATCCATGACTTTTTCTGCCGCACGCGGTTTGCCGTGGAACGTCATAAAAATAAGACGCCAGGAATAAAACGCTGTCATAAAGGCTGCGGCAATACCCATCCAATACGCAAAGGTCCCCACGGACGAATGCGACGCAAAGGCGGATTCAAGAATAATATCCTTGGAATAATATCCAGCAAACAGCGGAACCCCCGCCAGTGCCAGACTGCCAATCCACATCATGGCATAGGTCAGCTTGATGTGTTTGGCGATGCCACCCATTTTGCGCATGTCTTGTTCATCCGACATCGCGTGAATGACAGACCCCGCCCCCAGAAACAGCAAGGCCTTGAAGAAAGCATGTGTGAACAGGTGGAACATGGCAGCACCATAAGCGGATACACCAAGAGCGAAGAACATATAACCCAGCTGGCTCATGGTGGAATACGCAATCACGCGTTTAATATCGAATTGTGTCAGGGCAATGGTGGCAGCCACAAAGGCTGTCAATGCGCCGACCACTGTAATCAGCATCCGAACATCTGGCGCATATTCGTAAATGGGCGACATACGTGCGACCAGAAACACACCGGCGGTGACCATGGTGGCCGCATGGATCAGGGCAGATACAGGCGTTGGCCCCTCCATCGCATCGGGCAGCCATGTGTGCAGGCCCAATTGTGCGGATTTACCCATGGCACCAATAAACAGCAACAGACCGATCAGGCTGATGGCCGAGACGTGGTAGCCCAGGAATTCGATATAGCTATCCGCCTTGTCGGCCACTTGTGCGAAAACAGCATCGAAATTCAGCGTACCAAAAACCATGAACACGGCAAAAATGCCCAGTGCCAGACCAAAATCACCAATACGGTTCATCACAAAGGCTTTGATGGCTGCTGCATTTGCGCTGTCTTTATGGTTCCAGAAACCGATCAGCAGATAAGACGCAAGCCCCACCCCTTCCCAGCCGAAGAACAGCTGCACAAAGTTATCTGCCGTCACCAGCATCAACATCGCGAATGTAAACAGGCTGAGGTAAGACATAAACCGCGCCTGCGCCGGATCGTGGTGCATGTAACCCACGGAATAAATATGTACCGCTGTCGATACCAGCGTAATCACCACCAGCATAATGCAGGAAAGCTGGTCAAACCGCAGCGCCCAGTTGAGCGTCAGGTCACCGGATGAAATCCACGTGAACAGCTGGATGGTGCGCGTCGCCCCTTCAAAGTTCACCTCACCGAACAGCATGACAGAGGCAAAAGCCGAAGCCACCATCAAACTACAGGTGATAAACTGTGCGCCTTTATCACCAATCTGCTTGCCGAAAAGGCCTGCGATCAGGGCACCCAGAAGCGGGGATATGACTGCGATATATTCCATGACAAAAAACCTTCGGGATTAACCTTTGAGCGCACTGATATCTTCGACCGCGATCGAAGATTTATTGCGGAAGAACACGACCAGAATGGCAAGACCGATGGCCGCCTCGGCGGCAGCCACCGTCAGGATGAACATCGAGAACACCTGCCCCGTCAAATCCTGCAAATGCGCGGAGAATGTGACCAGATTAACAGTCACGGAGAGCAAAATCAGCTCGATCGACATCAGGATAATGATCACGTTGCGACGGTTCAGGAAAATCCCGAAAACGCCAAGTGTGAACAAAATGGCCGACAAGACCAGAAAATGTGTAACGCCAATATCCAGCATTATCAGGATACTCCCGAACCGGTTGTGATTTTTTCAATTTTCAGCACGTCTTTCGGGTCACGATGAACCTGCGCATCAACGCTTTGACGGCGCACGCCTGGGCGGCTGCGCAGTGTCAGCACAATCGCGCCGATCATGGCGACCAGCAAAATAAGCCCCGCCAGCTGAAACAGAAAAACGTAATGTGTATAAAGCACGCGGCCCAATGCATGGGTATTGGAAACGATCGCCGCCGGATCAGGCGCCACTGCCGCATCCGGAATTGGTTGTGCGGCACGGCCCATGGCCCCTTCTTCGCTGCTCCAGCCCAGATACATCCAGATAAATTCGGCCAGCAAAACGCCGCCCACCGTTGCCCCGACGGGCGCGTGCTGCATCATACCGCGGCGCAGCTCCATAAAATTAATGTCCAGCATCATCACGACGAACAAGAACAGCACGGCAACCGCGCCCACATAGACAATCACCAAAATCATGGCGATAAATTCGGCGCCCAGCATCACAAACAAGCCGGCTGCGTTAAAAAATGCCAAGATCAGAAACAAGACAGAATGTATCGGGTTTTTGGCCGATATGACCATCACAGCACTGAAAACCAGCACCGCCGAAAAGGCGTAAAAGAAAATAGCTTCGATCATATTCGCTGTCCTTATCTGTACGGCGCGTCGGCTTCAAGGTTGGCGGCAATTTGCGCTTCCCAACGGTCACCGTTATCCAGCAGTTTTTGTTTGTTGTAGTAAAGCTCTTCGCGCGTTTCGGTCGCGAATTCAAAATTCGGGCCTTCGACAATCGCATCCACAGGGCAGGCTTCGGCACATAACCCGCAATAAATGCATTTGGTCATGTCGATGTCATAGCGTGTGGTGCGGCGGCTGCCGTCATCGCGCGGCTCAGCTTCAATGGTAATGGCTTGCGCCGGGCAAATGGCTTCGCAGAGTTTACAGGCAATGCAACGCTCTTCCCCGTTGGGATAGCGGCGCAGGGCGTGTTCACCACGAAAACGCGGGCTGATCGGGCCTTTTTCGAACGGGTAATTGATTGTCACCTTCGGCTTGAACATATATTTCAGCGTCAGTGAAAACCCTTTGACCAATTCAGTCAGCAAAAAGCTGCGGGCTGTTTTATCCAGAAACGTCATATCAATTCATCCCCGGCAAAGCGTTGTTGTACAAAAGCGCCGCAGATACGACGACCACCCAGATCAGCGTAAAGGGCAGGAAAATCTTCCAGCCCAGACGCATCAACTGGTCATAGCGGTAGCGCGGCAATGTGGCCCGCGCCCAAAGAAACACAAACAGAATGAAACAGACTTTGGCCACAAACCAGATAAAGCCCGGAATAAACGCCAAGGCCTCAATCTCGAACGGTGGCAACCAGCCGCCCATGAACAACACAGCCGCCATGGCAGACATCAAAATCATGTTCATATACTCGCCCAAGAAAAACAGGGCGAAAGTCATGGATGAATATTCTACGTTATAGCCACCCACCAGCTCTGACTCACCTTCCGGCAAGTCAAACGGTGCACGGTTGGTTTCCGCCAGGGCAGAAATGACAAAAACCACAAACATGGGGAACAGCAACAGGTCCACCCAGAACGGGCGTTCGACCGTGACAATATCAGTCAGGTTCAAAGAACCCGTTGTCAGCAATACGCAAACCAGCACCAGACCGATGGAAACTTCGTAAGACACCATCTGCGCGGCAGAACGCAAGCCGCCCAAAAATGCATAACGGGAGTTGGACGCCCAGCCCGCCATCAAAATGCCGTAAACACCCAAGGATGAAATGGCAAACAGGTACAAAATGCCGACATTCACATCGGCCAGTACCCAGCCCTGATTGACCGGGATAACCGCCCAGGCCACAAGGCTCAGCATAAATGTCAGCATCGGCGCCATGACGAAAATAACGCGGTTGGCACCGCTTGGAATAATCGTTTCCTTGCCCAGCAGTTTCAAACCATCTGCCAGCGGTTGCAACAGGCCAAACGGGCCCACCATCATGGGGCCTTGGCGGCGCTGCATGGCAGCCAGCACTTTACGTTCCGCATAGGTCAGATAAGCCATACAAATAATCAGCGGCACGATGATGATCAGAATGTGAATCACAATCTGCACCACTGGCATGATGTAGGTCATCATAAATTCGGATTGCAAAAACTCAATCATGGGTGCCCGTCTTCGCTTTCTGACCGTTGTTCAAAAATGCATCTTTACATGCCGCCATGGTTTTGGAAGCACGGGTGACGCTGTCGGTCTGATAAAAATTCTCGATCGCCACGGCAAAAGGCGCTTTTTCTGCCTTGCCGTCTTTGCCGAATTTTTCCCATTTCGCCGCCGCCGGTGTATCGGGCGTGGCAAAGGCCGGGTTCATTTCGGCCAGACGCGCGCGCATGGCGGTCAGGTCGTTATACGCCAGCGGCTTGGACAGAACATCCGACAAAGCCCGCAGGATTTTCCAGTCTTCACGGGCATCCCCCGGCGGGAAAATGGCCTGGCGCGCTGTTTGCACGCGGCCTTCCATGTTGACGTATGTCGCGTTCTTTTCGGTATAGGCGGCACCCGGCAAAATCACATCGGCACGGGCCGCTGCTTTATCGCCGTGGTGGCCTTGGTAAATAACAAATGTATCCTTGCCAATTTGGTCGACCGGCACATCATCCGCATCCAAGAGATACAGCACAGAAGCTGACAGCATCTTGGAAAGATCGCCGCCGGTGAAACCCAGCATCAACCCGTTCACAACACCGGTTGCGGTGTGCAGCAGGTTAAACCCGTTCCAGTCATCGCGGACCATATTGTATTTCTCGGCCACCTGACGCGCCAGTGCTTGCACGGCCAGACCATCCGCACGCTGCAACGCGCCCATGCCCAGAATAATCATCGGGTTCTTGGCGTTTTTCAGCACATCGGCGAAAGCACCTTTGCCGTCCGCCAGTTCCGCCAAAGTTTCAGGCCCTGCGCCCAGATATTTCGTGGGGTAATTCAAATCCACCTGCTGGCCAATCACGCCCACTTTGATATGGTTGGCAAGCCATGTTTTGCGGATACGGGCATTCACCAGTGCGGCTTCGGTACGCGTGTTGGCACCCACAATCAAAATCGCATCGGCCTGTTCAATACCGGCGATGGTTGTATTGAACAACCAGCCAGCCGGTGACGATGTATCAAACTGCGCGCCATCTGTGCGGCATTCAAAGGCGCTTACCCCCAAAGCCGTCATCAGGTCTTTCAATGCGGCAATTGACTCACAATCCGCGGTCGGGCCACTGATGGCGGCCATTTTCCCGCCATTCAAACCGGCCACGCGGTCTGCAATGGCATTGAAAGCATCTTGCCAGCCCACAGCCGTCAATTTGCCATTGATGCGGATATAGGGTGTATCCAGACGGTTTGTTTTCAAACCATCCCATGAAAAGCGGACTTTGTCGTTGATCCATTCTTCGTTCACACCTTCGTGCAGGCGCGGCTGGATGCGCATGACCGCCCCGCCCCGTGTGTCGATGCGGATGTTGGAGCCGACGGCATCGAATACATCAAGGCTATCCACCTTGCGCAATTCCCACGGGCGCGCTGTATAGGCATAGGGTTTGGATGTCAAAGCACCGACGGGGCAAACGTCAATCAGGTTGCCCGACAATTCGGACGTGACCATCTGCGCAACATAGGTGCCGATTTCAAGATGTTCGCCACGGTTTAGCACGCCAATTTCGTCCACGCCTGCAATTTCATCGCCAAAACGCACACAGCGTGTGCAATGGATGCAACGTGTCATCACGGTTTTCACCAGCGGGCCGAGGTCTTTGTCTTTCACGGCACGCTTTTCTTCTCGGTAGCGTGAACGGTCAAAACCATAGGCCACGGCCTGATCCTGCAAATCACACTCCCCGCCCTGATCGCAAATCGGGCAATCCAGCGGATGGTTGACGAGCAGCATTTCCATCACGCCCTTGCGTGCTTTTTGCACCATGGGCGTATTGGTGAAAACTTTCATGTCTTCGGCGCAAGGCATGGCACAGCTGGCCACAGGCTTGGGCGCTTTTTCAACTTCCACCAGACACATGCGGCAATTGGCCGGCACGGACAATTTGTCGTGATAGCAAAAGCGCGGAATTTCAATCCCCAGCTGCTCTGCTGCCTGAATGATCGAAGTACCCGGCTCTACCGTTACTTCCATGCCATCGATTGTGAGTTTAGGCATTAGTTCGTCCCCTCTTGAGCAGCGTTTCCGTATGTGGGCGCCTTTAAATAAGACACAAAAACTTTCTTTGAAAGGAAGTAGTGTGCAATCACCATCGGTGCACCTAGAAAGTAAGTGAACAGTGAGATTTCCTCGACATATCCTTTCACTATTGAAAAAATCAACCAAATAGAAAAAAGGAAATAATCAAAAAAGAAATAAGGAATACCTACATAAGAATAGCTCAGGGCAATAGATGTTATCCACCAATGAGCGAAAAGAACACCAATTGAAAACATCATTGAAAAGAAAAACACTCTATCGAAATTACCCTTTAATGGCCCCGCAATCTTTATATAACTCAAAAGACATACGCTATAGAGAGCAGCCGCAACAATATAAATTGAGGATAACAATATCGCATTCAAAACAAGTATTAATAAAAACTTCATCACGCCACCAACCGCTTACGGTATTCAAGGATGCGTTTTTCCATTTCGGGGCGGAAATGTTTGATGAGTCCCTGAATGGGCCAGGCGGAAGCATCGCCGTGCGCGCAAATGGTATGGCCTTCAATTTCGGAGCCGATGTCGAGCAGCATATCAATCTCTTCGATATTCGCCTCCCCCTTCACCATGCGTTGCATGATGCGGTACATCCAGCCCGTGCCTTCGCGGCAGGGCGTGCACTGGCCACAGCTTTCGTGCCAGTAAAACCGCGCCAGACGCGCAATGGCGTAAATCACATCGGTCGATTTATCCATGACAATCACACCCGCCGTGCCAAGGCCGGACCATGCGCCACGCAGCGCGTCAAAATCCATGGTGATGTCTTCGCAAACATCTTTGGGCAGCAAACGTGTGGAAGAACCGCCCGGAATAACCGCCAGCAAATTATCCCACCCGCCGCGCACGCCACCGGCATGACGTTCGATCAGATGTTTTAAGGGCACGCCCAGCGCTTCTTCAACGTTGCACGGGTTGTTCACGTGACCGGAGATGCAGAACACTTTCGTGCCGCGATTTTTCTCAGGCCCGATGGAAGCAAACCATTCACCGCCACGGCGCAAAATTTCCGGCACCACGGCAATGGTTTCAATGTTGTTAACCGTTGTCGGGCAGGCATAAAGCCCCGCACCTGCCGGAAATGGCGGCTTGTTGCGCGGCATACCTTTTTTGCCTTCCAGCGAATTCAGCAAGGCTGTTTCTTCGCCGCAGATATAAGCCCCTGCGCCACGGTGCAGATACAAATCAAAATCCCAGCCGGAACCACAGGCGTTCTTGCCGATCAGCCCTGCTTCATAAGCTTCATCAATCGCTTTTTGCATGGCGAGGGCTTCGTGGTAAAACTCGCCACGGATATAAATATAGCAAGCATGGGCGCGCATGGCGTAGCTGGCCAAGAGCGCACCTTCGACAATTTTATGCGGCTCGTGCCGGATAATATCGCGGTCTTTACATGTACCCGGCTCGGATTCATCCGCGTTGATGACCAGATAGCTGGGGCGGCCGTCTTTGGATTCTTTGGGCATGAAAGACCATTTCATACCTGTCGGGAAGCCCGCACCGCCGCGCCCGCGCAGCTCGGATTTCTTTACCTCGTCAATCACCCAGTCATGGCCTTTGGCGATCAGGTCTTTTGTGCCGCTCCAGTCACCACGGGCTTTGGCCGCTTTCAAATCCGCGCTTTGCCAGCCGTAAAGGTTTGTGAAGATTCTGTCTTTGTCCTGCAACATTACTTCTTCCCCTTCTTGGCATCATCGCCGGTGGCCAGTTTCACGCCGGACTGTTTGGCCTGATCCACCAATGTCGTCGTGCCTGCCGTGCTCATGGATGTTGTGCGGCCCGTTTGTGTGCCGTGCGCGGGCATTTTACCGGCTTTGATATTTTCCAGCACCTGCACGATGTTATCGGCATTCAGGTCTTCGTAATATTCATCACCGTTGCGTTGCAAAACGGGGGCATTCACGCAAGCACCCAAACATTCAACGTCTGTCATGGTGAACATGCCGTCTTCTGTCGTCTCGCCCAGTTTAATGCCCAGATGTTTTTCGCAGGCCTTCACCACATCGGCAGAGCCCGCCAACCAGCAAGGTGTTGTTGTGCAAAATTGCAGGTGATGTTTGCCGCGCGGTTCCAGATTGTACATCGTGTAAAATGTCGCCACTTCAAAAACCTTGATGCGCGGTACATCCAAAATACGGGCGATTTCTTCCATCGCCGCTTCGGGAATCCAATTGTCATTCTGGCGCTGCGCCAGTTCCAGCAACGGCATAATACCGCTTTGCTGGCGGCCTTTGGGATACTTGGCAAGAACCTGCTCGATCGTCTTCATATTCTCGGCAGAGAATTTGAATTCTTTTGGCTGTTCAAACGGTTTACATGCTGCATGTGTCATGATGAATGTACCTGACTATCTGTAGAAACGTCCTCAACAAGGACCAATCGATACGCACCAACGCGATTTTTTTTGGAGAGTATATGTTTAAAAACACACAATTGAACAACGAAACCAATAAACAGCCCCAACAACAACATGAGAACAGCGTCTGGTTCTGTCGGTTTTTCACCCGCCATGTGTGCCAATAAACTGCGCACAAACCCTATAGAAAAGCCCACAATAAAGCTCAACGTGAAGGCCAAAAGCAAAGAGCGCCACAACAGACGCCACCAGAGATGCAAGGCTACCTTCCACGTCATTTTCACTTCAATACTCACCTGTCAATCTCCCCGAAAACAACATCCAGCGAGCCGATGATGGATACGGCATCTGCCAGCATGTGGCCTTTCGACATAAAATCCATGCCTTGCATATGCGCAAACCCCGGGGCGCGGATATGGCAGCGGTATGGTTTGTTGCTGCCATCCGACACCAGATAGACGCCGAATTCACCCTTGGGCGCTTCGACCGCCGTATAGGTTTCGCCGGCCGGCACGTGATAGCCTTCGGTATAAAGTTTAAAGTGGTGGATCAGCGCTTCCATCGAGTTTTTCATGTCGGCGCGTTTGGGCGGGGTGATTTTGTGGTCATCGACCATCACTTCGCCTTTGGGCATTTGCTCGATCGCCTGTTTCAGGATTTTCGCTGATTGACGCATTTCTTCAACGCGCACGAGATAACGGGCGTAGCAATCGCCCGTGGTGCCTGTCGGAATATCAAAATCCATTTCAGCGTAAACGTCATAGGGCTGAGATTTGCGCAGATCCCACGGCACGCCGGAAGCACGCAGCATCGGGCCGGTAAAGCCCCAATCCAATGCTTCGCGTTTGGACACGATACCGATATCAACGGTACGCTGTTTGAAAATACGGTTTTCCGTCAGCAAACTTTCCATGTCATTGACAAATTCAATGACGCTATCAGCATAGGCGTACATATCTTCGGCCAGGCCCGGCGGCAGGTCCTGGTGTACCCCGCCCGGGCGGAAATAGTTTGCGTGCAAACGCGCACCACACACACGCTCGTAAAACTCCATGCCAATTTCACGCTCTTCAAAACCCCAAAGCGCAGGTGTGAGCGCGCCAACGTCAAGCGCGTAAGTCGTCAGGTTCAGAATATGGTTCAAAATACGTGTCAGTTCCGCAAAAGCCACGCGTATATATTGCGCACGGGGAGGTGCCTTGATTTTCAAAAGTTTCTCGACCGCCAAGGCAAAGGCGTGTTCCTGATTCATCGGCGCGACATAGTCGAGACGGTCAAAATACGGAATGGCCTGCAGATAAGTTTTATACTCGATCAGCTTTTCGGTGCCACGATGCAAAAGCCCGATATGCGGATCCGCGCGGGTAACGACTTCGCCATCCATTTCAAGGATCAGACGCAAAACGCCGTGCGCGGCCGGATGTTGCGGGCCGAAATTGATGGTATAGGGACGAATTTTTGCTTGCTCTGCCGTGTCCATGCTATCGGTCATGCTTGTTTCTCCTCGAACGGCTTAAGATCGGCGCCGGTTTTCGGCTTCACGGCTTTTTCGTCACCAGGCAATTGCATATCTGTCATGCCTTCCCACGGAGAAACGAAATCGAAATTGCGGAATTCCTGCGTCAGCTTCACAGGTTCATACACAACGCGTTTTTGTGTTTCGTCATAGCGCAGCTCCACAAACCCTGTCAGCGGGAAGTCTTTGCGCAGCGGATGGCCTTCAAAACCGTAATCCGTCAGAATACGGCGCAGATCGGGATGATCGTTAAAGCGAATGCCGTACATATCCCATGCTTCGCGTTCAAACCAATTGGCTGCGCTGTAAATCCCTGTCACGGAATCTACCGGCGTTTCCGCATCGGTTGAAATTTTGACGCGCAGACGAAAGTTGTGTTTGAGGCTGAGCAGGTTATAGACCACTTCAAAGCGCTGATCCCGCTCCGGATAATCCACACCGCACAAATCCACCATCTGGCGGAAATCGCAATTGGCATCGTTCACCAGAAAAGTCAGGAAACGGATCAAGCTTTCGCGGCGCACCACAAAAATCAGTTCCCCCAGCACCATTTCACGGCGCAGGATCGCAGGCTGCATGGCAGCTTCGATGTAATCACCCAGAGCTTCGACGTTTTCAACGGACATAGATTACCTCAAGCCTTTCATCCCACAAATTCTCATCGCACAAATTGTCATCGTACGAGGCGCGTGTCTTCGCGCTGAATTTTTTTCTGCAATTGTAAAATACCGTAGACCAATGCCTCTGCCGTTGGCGGGCAGCCGGGCACGTAGATATCAACGGGCACAATGCGGTCACAGCCGCGCACAACGGAATAGGAATAGTGGTAATACCCGCCACCGTTTGCACAAGACCCCATGGAAATCACCCAACGCGGTTCTGCCATCTGGTCATAGACCTTGCGCAGCGCGGGGGCCATTTTATTGGTAAGCGTCCCCGCCACAATCATTACATCAGACTGGCGCGGGCTGGGGCGTGGAATAACACCAAAGCGGTCAAGGTCATAACGGCTCATGTAGCTATGGATCATCTCCACCGCGCAACAGGCCAGGCCAAAAGTCATCGGCCAGAGAGAGCCTGTACGCGCCCAATCCAGCAGGTTATCGACTTGCGATACGATAAAGCCTTTGTTCTGCAGCTCGTCTGTTGCAGCTTTGATGATCGTATCCTGCGCGGCACCCGGCGGGATGGGTTTCATGACATCATTCATCCAGATTACTCCCAGTCGAGCGCGCCTTTGCGCCACTCGTAAATAAAACCAATCGTCAGCACACTCAGAAACGACATCATCGACCAGAAGCCATACAGGCCAATGTCACCCAGCGTAATCGCCCAGGGAAAGAGAAATGCAATTTCAAGATCAAAGATGATAAACAAGATAGAAACCAGATAAAAACGCACATCGAATTTACTGCGCGCATCGCTGAACGGTTCAAAGCCGCATTCATAGGCAGATATTTTTTCCGCATCCGGTTTTTGTCTTGCCACCAGAAACGAGGCAAGCACCATCACAACAGCAAGCCCCGTTGCTATCGCCAGGAACACAACGATCGGAAGGTATTCGGTCATTATTTCGGCAGCCAACATCGCGCAGACTTCCTTCGAGAAATTCTTGAACAAGAGTGATATGAACCTCCCGGCGCGGAAGGGAATCACTGCGCAACAATATTACGCCTATCGCAAGCCGTATTAAAGAGCTTTTCGAGGTTTTATTGTTTGAAAAAAAAGGATTTTTTAGCCTTAATGTGAACACCGGTCACGACGGTGCAAAAGAGATAAATCTCTTAAAAAGAATGGCGCGAGTGACGGGACTTGAACCCGCGGCCTCATGCGTGACAGGCATGCGCTCTAACCAACTGAGCTACACCCGCAATTCTCTTAAGTCAGGCGTATTTAATGACGGTTTTTCGGGGTGTTGTCAACGAAGAAATCATTTATGTGTAATTTATCTTACCCACAGGCGGGAAAGTTTTATCCAATTGATTTCAATAGATAAAATTTCATCCCTTTTTTAGACCACTTCTGCCGGTGCCAATTTGCAGCCATCTTTTGCATTGCCGACTTCCACCTGAATCGTTGGATGATGGATTTTGAAGCGGTTTTGCAGCTCTGCCCCCACCTCATGCAGGAAAGTATCGTCCGGCAAGGCCCCCGGGCGCAGCAGATGTACAGTCAATGCCGTTTCTGTCGTGCTCATGGCCCAGATATGTAAATCATGTACTTCCGTCACCCCCGGCAACGCCGCCAGATAATCACGCACCTTGGCTTGATCGATATTTTTTGGCACACCCGCCAACGACAAATGCAAAGCATCGCGCGCCAAGCCCCATGTGCTCCAGACAATCACAGCCGCGATTACAAGGCTGATGACGGGGTCAATCCAGTACCAATCCGTCGCCATCACAATTAATGCCGCGACAACGACCCCCAGCGATACGGCAGCATCTGCGGCCATGTGCAAAAATGCGCCACGCACATTGATGTCATCTTTTTGACCGTGCCAGAACATCATGGCCGTTGCTGTATTAATGACGATACCAATCGCCGCCACCCAGACAACCGTCATGCCTGCAATGGGTGCCGGTTCAAAAAACCGCTGCAGGGCTTCAAAAAGAATGCCGCCCACAGCCACAAACAACAATGCCGCATTGGCAAGTGCCGCCAGAATAGACGCACTGCGATAGCCGTATGTGCGCGTGGCGGTTGGAATAAGCCGCGCCAGCCACGCCCCGCCCCATGCCAGCAGCAAACCGACCACATCGGAAAAGTTGTGCATGGCATCAGCAATCAATGCGAGCGAATTGGAAATAAATCCGAACATCAATTCGGCAACCACAAACCCCATGTTCAAAGCTGCGCCAATCGCAAAACGCTTGTCGAAGTTTTTTGGGACATGGTGATGATGCCCATGTCCATGCCCATGTCCGTGGCCACAGCCGTGCCCGTGATCACGATCATCCGCAGCATGTTCGTGATTTTCGTGTGTGTGTTCGTGATGATCGCAGCCGGAAGCCATAAAAATAAGCCATAAAGTAAGAGTTGTGGAACGAAACCAAGATTATTGAAGTTTTTCCTTGAAAACAATGGCAAGTATGGACAGCATTCAAATATCTTTCTTCCAGCTGACGACATATAATATGAACAATCACCGGATGGACCCCGCCTAAATGAACGCAGATCCCTTTACACATATCGTCTCCCTGCTGACCTCAGGTGCCGTTGAAAAGGCCCTGCCGCTGGCGGAGCGCCTGCTGGAGACGGAAAAATCTGCCCGTGTGTACAGGGCGCTCGGCTATATCCACAAAACACAGGGCAATTTGGAAAAAGCCATCCAGTACCTGGAAAACGCCGTTGAAATTAACGAAGCAGACCACAATTCCCTCTCTCTTCTCGCCGAAATATATTTTCTCTCAAATGATATACCCCAGGCAATTGGCCATTATGTGATGGCCATCGATGCCAGCCCGGATACGCTGCATTACAAAGAAAATTTTCTAACTCTGGCCGGCGGCGTTACATTTGAAGAATATAATCAGGTTATTGCAGATACATTAGCCCTGTGCCTGCAAACGCCTGATCTTGAATGTCAGATCGCGCAAATTTTATGGTACAACCTGCTGATACAGCATCCTGAAATAAAAAGAATATACAAAAGTGGTGCCGATAAGGGCCTGCCCTGCTTTATGCCGGCAAGCCTCAGAGGTGCAAAAAGCCTGGCGTTCTTGCAGGCGCCTTTCTTTATTGCCGGTCTGCACAAGCTGGTTATTTATAACCCCGTTTTCGAGCAGTTTTTGACGGCACTGCGGCACAAGCTACTAAATGCACATATTGAAAAATCCAGCCTGATGCCACAAGCTGATCTAATTAATCTGGCAGCTGCCATTGGCATTTATACCTACAATACCGAATATATTTTGGATACCAGCAAAGAAGAACAACACTGGGTCACAGAAACATTGGCACAGCCGGAACCACTTGCGCCAGCAGCGCTTGCATTGCTCTCTTGTTATCATCCGCTGTCCGGCCTGCCGGACGCACAAGATATTTATAAACAGCACAGCACCGATCCGGCGCTTTCCGCCCTTTTTCAAACACAAATCGCCGAGCCGCAAAGATTGGCGGCTATTCGCGGCACAATCAAACAGCTGACGCCGATTGATGACGCGACATCGGAAGCCGTGCGCGCGCAATACGAAGAATTCCCCTATCCCCGATGGAAAAACCTGATCCCTGCCACCATTCATCCGGAAACAGAGGGTTTTTTACAAGAAGGCACACCGGATATCCTGATTGCCGGTTGCGGCACAGGCCGCGAAGCACTGCAATTGGCTGCGGCCCTGCCCAACGCAAAAATCACGGCAGTAGACCTGAGCCTGACAAGCCTGTCTTACGCCATTGACAGGGCGCGGATGCATGGCCTTGATAAAAACATTAACTTTGCGCAAGCAGATATCCTAAAACTTGATGAACTTGGTATGCAATTTGATTTCATTGCGTCTGCTGGCGTTTTGCATCATATGCAAGACCCAACAGCCGGATGGCGTGTGCTGGCAGGCCTTTTAAAGCCGCAGGGCATGATGCGGCTGGGCCTTTACAGCGGGCTCGCGCGCCAAGCCGTCACAACGGCACGCAATGCTATTCGTGCCAACAATATCAAATCAACCGCCGCTGCCATGAAAAATTTCAGGAAACACAGCACACAGGCCCTGAAACCACAAGTAATTGCAGACCTGATGGGTTATGGCGATTATTATCACCTGTCAATGTACCGTGACCTTATTTTTCATGTGCAGGAACATCAATTCGATATTCCGGGTATTGGCATTACCTTAAAAAATTTAGGCCTACAATTCCGTGGGTTTATTTTGTCCGATGCGCAAGCGCAAGCGTTTGAAAAAAGCTTCAGACCCCCTGTTGATTTCTTGAGTTTAAAAAACTGGGCCGCGTTTGAAGCACAAAACCCGCATATTTTCCGCGAAATGTACCACTTCTGGTGCAGCCGTTAACCACACCACTCACACAACAAAGGATACTCACATGAAAAACATCATCCACACAACATGCGCCCTTGCTTTCGCCGCAAGCCTTGCGCTTGGCGGTCAAGCTTTTGCCACCAGCCCGCCTGCCTATAAGATGCTTTCGACCACAATGCAGAATGCAGAAAGCAAAGAGACAGGCTCTATCCTGATCACCGAGGGCCTGAATGGCGGCCTGCTTATATCTGTCGATATGAAAGGGTTGGAGCCTGGCTGGCGCGCGCTGCATATCCATGGCACCGGCGATTGCTCGGACCATACAGACCACTTCAAAAAAGCAGGCGGCCATGCATCGTCAGAGAACCAGGACCACGGCTTTATGAATGAAAAAGGCCCGCACATGGGTGACCTGCCCAATATCTGGGTCGCCGCCGATGGCACCGTCAAAGCCCAGTTTTTCACCACACAACTTAAACTGGCTGATTTACAAGATGCAGATGGCGCATCCTTTATGATCCATGCCGATGCCGATGATTATATCAGCACACCCGCCGGAAATGCCGGCACGCGCCTGGCCTGCGGCGTCATCGGCCAGACATCTGGCGCCAAATAAGCCAGCAAGACATATACAAGATAAAAAAAGTGCCCTCACCGGCGCTTTTTTTATTACCTGCTGCCAAAATCTTTGGCTTTTCAAAGCTTTTATATGGATTATCGCTTGATAAGCACAAACCACTTAACGCAAGGGCTGGCAAAGATATATAATACAACAAGACGCGGCACAGGTATTCAGAGGTACACAAAAGCTATGTTTGATTTCGACTTGCCCTTTTTGGATTTTTTGGAAAAAGAGCCTTACCAGCAATGGTTCTCGTTGGTCATTCCGCATGAACGGCTTTTTATCGCTTATCTTTTGTCTTCGCTCGCGCTTGCCTATATTGCCTATTTGGCTTTTCGTTCCTCTACACAAATTGAAAAGCCGGATACATCGAAAGGCTTCTGGCATTTTGTTTTCGGCGGTGAAGCCTATACGCATAAATCGGCTATGCAAGACTATGTCTTTTTCCTGACCAATGCTGTGGCCTATTATTTCTTTGCAGCACAGTTTCTGATCGGCAATCATGTCTTTGCTCTCTCCACCTATCAGCTGGCAGAAAGTATTTTTGGCCCCCTCAATCAACCGCTGCTGGATTCAACGGCCACCAAAATCGGCTATACGCTGGCAGCCCTTCTGTTGGGGGATTTTGCAGTTTATCTTTCGCATTACCTCACCCATAAAAACGGCATACTGTGGCACTTCCACAAGGTGCACCATTCAGCCGAAGTGCTGAACCCCGTCACCTTGCACCGGATGCACCCGGTAGACCTGCTGTTGAATGCCTTGATTGCGGCCCTGCTGGTCGGCCTTGCCACAGGCGGTTTTTTCTATCTCTCCGGTGATACACCCGGGCAGTATGAAGTCATGGGCATCAATATTGTTGTCTTTCTTTTTTATATCGTTGGTTATAACTTGCGCCATTCACAGGTCTGGCTCAGTTGGGGCAAAAAACTATCCTATGTCTTTATCAGCCCGGCCCAGCACCAAATCCACCACAGCACGGCCCCGCGCCACATGGATAAAAACTTCGGTCTGATTTTCTCGTTTTGGGATCATATGTTCGGCACACTTTATGTGCCCGAAAAATATGAGAAAATTGAGTACGGCATCAGAAAGTCGGAAAAGAACCCCTTCAACTCGGTCTGGGAACTCTACGTCATGCCCTTCGTCTGGTCCTTCAAGGATATTCGCAATGGCAAGAGTGAAGGGTTTTTCACAATCGTTTCCGTTGTCGTCATCCTCACCTGCTTTATGTGGTGGATACACGGCATGATCATGCAAGAACGGCTGCGCAGCGTACATATAGAAGATCTGACCTGGACTGAAATCTGGGGTGCGCAATACAAAGGGTATGACACAATTATCATTCCCACAGGCGGCACAGAGCAGAATGGCGCACACCTTGTGACAGGCAAGCATAACTATATTGTACGCCATACAGCAGGGGAAATTGCAGAGCATGACGGCAAGACACTCGTTGCCCCTGTCATTGGGTATGTACCGGAAGCCCCGCACATGGAATACCCCGGCACCATTAACCTGCCCGAGAATGTTTTAACAGAAGTTTTGGTCGCAGCCGGGGACAGCTTTTTGCAACACGGCTTCCGCTATGTTCTTTTCTTGGGCGACAGCCATGGCAATCAAGACAGCCAGCGCGCGGCTTCTGAACAGCTGATGAAAAAATGGGCCGAAAAAGGCATCTATGTGGCAAGCCTTGATAAATATTATGATGACAATCATCAAAAAGAATATTTAAAGAAAAAAGGCTTCACCGAAAGCGATATTGGCGGCCACGCAGCCCTGCGTGATACATCTGAATTGATGGCTGTGCACCCGGAAGGCGTTCGCTCAAACAGTGAACAGCGCTACCCTGAACTATCCGGCCTGCACATTGGCAATAACGGCAACATTCAAAAAGCCAGTCGCAAGCTTGGCGAGAATATGTTGAAGCTGAAAATATCAACCGCATTGGAACAATTGCGCCAAATCCGAAAAGATCATCCGCTGGAAGCCCCCGTGCCGATTCAGAAAAAAGAACCTGAAAAGCCGATGGACTCCATCCCGCTTTCTGCAGGTTAGGCTTTGGCAGGTACCACAGGCACCGCAATGTGCCACAGCACACCGGCCGGATCAATCAGATGGATTTCGCGCAACCCCCACGGATAATCCTGGGGTGGTTTAATGCGCACATCCGGATATTTTTCGGGCAAGCTTAAGGCGGATAATTTATCCCACCACGCATCAAGATCTTCGACGGACAGATACATCATATAATTTTGCTGTAGCTCGACATGCGTAAATCTTTGCAAAAAGAAACAGTGCGCACCGTATTGCAGAATCGAGAGATCATCAGACTGCCACGCAATTGAAAAACCAAGATCTTCATAAAACCGCAATGCCTGTGCGTAATCAGGGCCTGAAGGTACAAAGCACATCAATTCCTTGATCGCGAGCGTGGAAGTGGCTGTCATACATAGATCCCCGTTCATTCAATAATCAAGCTCAAGAAAAGTGTTGAAAATACGCGCATGAAAAAAGCGCCCTGTCGGGGGCGCTTGGTACAAGTCCAGAAAGGATGGTGGGCGCTGAGAGACTCGAACTCCCGACACCCTCGGTGTAAACGAGGTGCTCTACCAACTGAGCTAAGCGCCCGTCCAAAGGACAGGTCCTATAGATATGAAATCCCCTCAAATCTGTCAAGCGGCTTTTACAGGGTAAAAACACCAATAAAAACAGCCGGTTCCACAAAGGGACCGGCTGTTTTTATTGGATCAGGCTAAAAATTAGCTGTTCACGACTTCTTTCAGCTCTTTACCGGGTGTGAATTTCACACGGTTGGAAGCTTCAATCTGGATGGCTTCACCGGTGCGCGGATTGCGGCCTGTGGTCGCTTCGCGACGGGAGACTTTAAACGTGCCAAAGCCGACAAAGCGGGCTTCGCCGCCGTTTTTCAGCTCTGCGCTGATGCCACCAAAAGCAAGATCCAGAATTTCTGTGATCAATGTTTTTGAAACATCGCTGTTGGTTTTCTCGGAAATGTAATCGATCAGGTCGTTCTTGTTCACGGGAAGTCTCCCTTCATCTGTTGTTAAAACATGATCATCCGCAATACGGTTGTTATCTGATGGCAAGGAATGCCCTGCCGAAAACAACCGTATTTACTGCGTGATGCAATTATCCTGCGCCCTTATCCCGCGCATTTCAATGATGAATGACGTCTTTATCCTTGTTTTCCGCGCCTCTTGCCGTAACACCTTCTGCGGGTTTGTCATCCACAGGCTCCGGCATTCTGACAAGTGCATGGGAGAGAACCTCCGTGATCACTGTGACCGGTACAATCTCCAGCCCCTTCTTCACATTATCCGGAATCTCGGCCAAGTCTTTGACGTTTTCTTTTGGAATCAATACCTTGGTAATACCACCACGCAAGGCTGCCAGCAGTTTTTCTTTCAAACCACCAATGGGCAGAACCTGTCCCAGCAAATCCACCTCGCCCGTCATGGCGACGTTCTTGCGCACGGCAATACCCGTCAGGCAGGAAACAATGGAAGTTACCATAGCAATACCGGCAGAAGGGCCGTCTTTGGGGGTCGCGCCTTCCGGTACGTGTACGTGCACGCCTGTTGATTCGAATTGCTCCAGACGAATCCCCAGCATGGGCGCACGGGATTTAATGATCATCTCGGCCACCTGAATGGATTCTTTCATCACATCGCCAAGCTTGCCAGTCATGGACACTTTGCCCTTGCCGCCCGGGAATGTGACAGATTCAATCTGTAACAGATCGCCGCCCACTTCCGTCCAGGCAAGGCCTGTAACGCAACCAACACGGTCTTGCTCTTCCGCCATACCAAAGCGATAACGCGGCACACCGGCGAATTTCTCAAGATTTTTAGTGGTGACAGACACACTGTCTTTTTTGCCCATCATAATTTCCTTGATCGCCTTACGCGCAAGGTTAGACAGTTCACGCTCCAGGTTCCGCACACCCGCTTCGCGTGTGTAATGGCGGATCAAATGACGCATACTGGCATCGTTGATGGCAAATTCTCCCTTTTTCAAACCATTCGCTTCCAGCTGCTTATCCAGCAAGTGGCGCTTGGCGATTTCGACCTTTTCGTCCTCGGTATAGCCCGACACACGGATAATCTCCATACGGTCCAGCAAAGGACGGGGCAGATCAAGCGTATTGGCCGTGCAAATAAACATGACGTCGGAAAGATCGTAATCAACTTCCAGATAATGGTCATTGAACGTGCTGTTTTGCTCAGGATCCAGAACTTCCAGCAATGCGGCTGCCGGATCCCCGCGCCAGTCGTGCGCCAGTTTGTCAATCTCGTCCAGCAGGAACAGCGGGTTGGATGTTTTGGCTTTTTTCATGCCCTGAATAATACGTCCGGGCATGGAACCGATGTAAGTCCGGCGGTGACCGCGGATTTCAGATTCATCCCGCACACCCCCCAGCGACATGCGCACAAAATTGCGGCCTGTTGCCTTGGCAATAGATTTACCCAAAGATGTTTTACCCACACCCGGCGGGCCGACGAGGCACAAGATCGGCCCCTTCACTTTGCTCGCACGGTGCTGCACGGCCAGATACTCAAGGATACGTTCCTTGACTTTCTCCAGACCGTAGTGATCTTTATCCAAAATATTCTCGGCGAATTTCAGGTCTTTAATAATCTTGGAACGTTTGCTCCAGGGTACACCCAGCATCCAGTCAAGATAGTTGCGCACAACCGTGGCTTCGGCAGACATCGGGCTCATCTGGCGCAGCTTCTTCAGTTCCGCCTGCGATTTTTGCTTGGCTTCCTTGGTCATGCGCGCTTTTTTGATTTTTTCTTCCAGCTCGGCAAGCTCATCCATGCCGTCTTCGCCTTCGTTCAGCTCTTTCTGAATGGCTTTCATCTGCTCGTTCAGATAATACTCGCGCTGTGTCTTTTCCATCTGGCGCTTCACGCGGCCACGGATACGCTTTTCCACTTCCAGAACACTGATCTCGCCTTCCATGAAAGCGAAAATCTGTTCCAGTCGCTCGGCCACATTGACGAGTTCCAGCAGTTTCTGGCGATCCGGAATTTTCAGCGACAAATGCGATGCAATGGTATCGGCAAGCTTGTGCGCATTATCAATCTGACTGATAGATGACACGATTTCAGGGGGGATTTTACGGTTCAGCTTCACGTACTGGTCAAACTGCGATACGCAAGCGCGCATCAGGCCTTCAATCGCATCACCCGATACCGCCACGTCTTCAATCACATCTGCATGTGCTTCAAAATATTCGGCCTTGTCTGTATAAGATACCACGCGGGCGCGCTTGTGCCCTTCGACCAGTACCTTCACCGTACCATCGGGCAGTTTCAGCAATTGCAAAACAGTGCCTACCGTGCCGATATCAAATAAATCACCCGCAGTCGGGTCATCTTGCTGGGCGGATTTTTGTGTGACCAGCAAAACCTGTTTGTTGTCTGCCATCGCGCTTTCAAGCGCGCGCACAGATTTTTCCCGGCCGACAAAAAGCGGCACGATCATGTGGGGAAAAACAACAATATCGCGGAGCGGGAGCACCGGATGTTTTGCGCCAACGGTCACAGTTTGATGTTCCATATAAATACAATTCCTGTCTTAAAGTCTCTGTTACCAGCATCGGCGGAGTATAAAGTCTGTGCCCGCGCCCCGCTTATCCGCAGGGGCAGCCCTTAGCCATTATGCGTATCAAATGTTTACATTTCGCAAATAGCGTAAAATTTACGGAAAATAGCGTTATTTTCCCTTAAGGCCCCATACCCACAAAAGTAGATTTAGAGCCTTTTATGAAGAAAACAAGAGAAAACGCCTGAATTGAGCCCGTTTAGAGGCATTTTAAGCATTATTCGCCAATACGGCCTTCATCGATCAACTGGGCCAGTGCGGCACAATCCAACCCTTCCCGTGCACCAGATTCGGCAGCTTTCTGGTTCATGGCCGTGGCCACATACAAAACCACCTTGCCACGGAAAACGTAGTATTGGTCCAGCACATCCTGATCCACAAAATCAATTTTGCTACGTGCATCTTTGTGCACGCGCCAGCGTTCTTTGTGCAGGGCATTCTGCCCATCACGCCATGTAACATAGGCCTGTTGATAGCTGTCTACCTTTTTCGCAAAAGCGTCATCTGTGCCCAGGCAATGTTTGATATCGGCAGATGTTGCCAGTACCGCTGTGCTTGGTGCCATCACATCGGAAAAACCGCGTTCAATGTCCGTCAGGCGGGCTGTTTGTTCGGCTGATAAACCAGCTGTTGCCGCCTTATAATCTGCCAGCGCTTTTTTCATCTGCGCATCCATGGGTACTTGAATAGAAAAATTTTGCGGTGTTGCCGGTTCCGCTGTCGTGGCTTCCTGCGGGGCCTGTTCAACCGCCGCTGCAGGGACCGCAGCACCTGTGCCCGCCTCTTCTGCTTGCGCTTGCCCAACAAAAGCACATAGCACAATAGCGAAAACAGCCGCATACAAAAACTTTTTCATTTCAAACTTCCTTCCAAATAATCATAAAAGAATACATACCATTTATTTTTCTGGCTGCGGCGGATCAAACTGCTTCAGCGTGATACGGCGGCCAAGGTCTGCGCAATCCACATGAAAACCGCCACTGCGTTCCGCTGCCGTTATCATGCTTGCAATCATAAAAAGGGACATCTTTGAAATATACGTGAAATATTCATCCAGCACTTTCTGGTCCACATAAGTAATGTGGCTGCGCTTTTTCTTATGCATGTCCCACAACTTTTCCTGTTGCGCATTCAGCTCATCCCGCCAGACAATAAAGGCATCAAGATAAGCTTCCTGCCTGGCGCGGAAGGCATTGCTGATTTTGACACAGTATTTAATTTCTGTCGCCTTCGCGATGATCCGCGCATCCGGATCCATTGTTGCCGCAAATTCTGTTTCCAGCTGACTCAGCTCTTCCTTTTGTTCTTTGGTCAGGTCCTTTGTTGCGGCATCATAGGCTGCTTGCGCGGCTTTCATCTGCGCATCCATCGGGATGCCGGATTCTATATCTGCCTTTTCTTGCCCCATCGTTTCTTGGGCAAAAGCCAACTGTGGCTGTGCAGCCGCTGCCGCCAAGAGCATAAAAAGTGCTAAAAACAAAAAGCGGCGCATTATTGTGCAATCCTTTTACAAAGCCGGTATCAAGAAAAAGGCGGGAGATATTTGATCTCCCGCCTCTTTTATACTTCGCCATCAAACACGAAGAAAAACCGTTTTAAGCGGCTTTTTTACCCTCGCCATCGAAAGGCTGTTTTTCAACAATCAGATCGATCAGGCCAAATGCTTTGGCTTCTTCCGGTGCCATGAAGCGATCACGCTCCAGTGCTTCTTCGATCTGGTTCAGTTTTTTGCCTGTGTGCTTGACGTAGATTTCGTTCAGACGTTTGCGCAGGGAAAGAATTTCCTTGGCCTGAATTTCGATATCTGTCGCCTGACCCTGCGCACCGCCGGAAGGCTGGTGCACCATGATGCGTGAGTTGGGCAAGCTGTAGCGTTTACCCGCTGTACCCGCTGCCAACAGCAACGAACCCATGGAGCAAGCCTGGCCAATGCACACCGTTGCCACATCGGGCTTGATGTATTGCATCGTGTCATACATCGCAAGACCGGAAGTGACCACGCCACCCGGAGAGTTGATGTAGAGGAAAATATCTTTCTTCGGATTTTCCGACTCCAGAAACAGCAACTGGGCACAGATCAATGTGGACACATAGTCGTTCACCTGACCGGAGAGAAAAATAATGCGCTCTTTCAAGAGACGCGAGAAAATGTCGTAGGAACGCTCACCGCGTGCGGTCTGTTCGATGACCATCGGAATCAGCGTGCTCATTTGTTCTGGCATGTGTGTCATTGGGCTCCCCATTACGTTTTTTATATGCCTGCTTAGATATGCCGGATAGGCCGCCCCCGCCCCTAAAAAGAAAGGGGGTGGTCAGTATTACTGACCACCCCATCATAGCAAGCCTGAAAGATGAAATTAAGGCTTTTTTTAAGCTGTCGGCGCGTTACCCGATTTCTTGCGGGCCGGCTTGGCTTTATCGTCGTTCGATACGCCAGCAGCGGCTGCTTTTTGGGCTTCTTGCGCTTTTTTGCTCGGTGTCCAGAATTCTTCAAACTGGGACAGAGCTGTCACGAGTTCCGGACGCAGATAGTTGGAACCATCTGTATCGGAGTTGATCATTTCCTTGATACCTGCAACGGTTTCCGGAACCTTGGCATCACGGCTGTCCTGACGGCCCGCGCGCTGGGAGAATTCCTCATGCACGGTCTGTTTGGCTGTACCGGTGATGATCTCGCTGATCACACCCATTTTTTTGGCTTGTTCAGCAGACAACCATGTGTCGCGGTTCAGGGCAATATCCCAGTATTCGTGCTTCAGACCCGTGTGACGGACATAAATGTCTGTCAATTGCTCTTTCAGACGTTTCGTGAAATCAGCGCCGATTTCGATGTCTGTCAGCTGGGTGCTTTGGCCGTTACCGGACAGCGGCTGGTGAATCATATAGTAAGAGTTGCGTGTCATCTTACGCTCGTCGCCGGCAACCAGCAGGATGGAACCCATGGAAGCCTGCATCCCCGTACCGATCGTGGTGATCGGCGCTTCGATGGAGCGCATAACGTCATAAATGGCCAAGCCCGCCAGAACGGAACCACCCGGAGAGTTTACGTACATGGTGATTGGCTCTTTGCTGCGGCCTTCGCCGGAGATGTCGGAGTTCATATACAGCAAGGACGCACAAACGATGGAAGCCATCGTGTCATCAACTTGGCCTTCGACCATAACAATGCGTTTTTTGATCAGAAGGGAATAAAGGTCATAGCCACGTTCGCGGCCATTTTCAATTTCTGTAACTGTCGGAATTGTGCGCGGCGCGTTTGTCGGCGTGTTCAAGCCGTTGGCCGAAGCTGTGATTTTTTTAACAGCTGCAATTTCTTTGTCATCAAGAACATCCATAATAGCGGAGCCGCTTTTGGACGCTTCTTGCATTCTGCCGAAGATTTCCAGCGCTTTTTCGCTGATGTAGTTCAGGTCAGGAGTTTTTGTAGGTTCGTTTTTCATCTTTCAAGCTTCCTTTTGTTTGCCAGTGTTTTTGTTGTTTAAGGCACACACGCCATCAAATTACGGCATCCCGTACGTGGGAACATATTCTGTCTTGGATGAAATTATTCTAACCCATTTTTCCAAAACATAGGAAACACTTTTTTTAGATTTTTTTAACCTTTTGTTTCTTTTTAACTCCTGACCTGCCCTTTTTTGTAATTTAATTACTTTTTGGATGCTTTTTTTGTCTTTTTAGGTGCTTCAGCATCTGCTGCCTTGGTCAACTCTTCAATGCCAACTTCCTTAGAATCGACTTTCACCTTTTCTAGAATAAAGCTGACAACCTTGTCTTCATAGACTGGGGCCTTCAGGTTTTCCAGCGCCTGCGGGTTTTGCTGGTAGAATTCAAATACCTGCTTTTCCTGACCTGGATAGCGGCGGGCTTCGTTGATCACGGCCTGCTGCAATTCCTGATTGGTGATTTCGATTTTATTGGCACGGCCAATCTCAGCCAGCACCAGCCCCAGCTTCACGCGGCGCTCGGCGATGGTTTTGTATTCCTCGCGCTCTTCCGGTGTGCCCACGTTATCGTGTGTGTGGTTCGGGTCGTTGTGGTCATGCGGGCCTTGCACCTGGTGCAAGATACCTTCGAATTCAGCATCAACCATGCCCAGCGGCACTTCGAAATCGTGTTTTTCGTCCAGGGCATCCAGCAGGTGGCGCTTCAGCGTCATGCCGGTGATCTGGTCATATTCGTTCTGGATTTGTGTGGCCACCGCCTCTTTCACTTTATCCAGCGTGTCAAAGCCCAGCTGTTTTGCAAATTCATCATCAATTTTCGGCGTGACAGATTCACGCAGTTCTTTGACGTTGACTTCGAATACAGCGGCAACACCTTGCAGCTTGTCATGGCCGTAGTCTTTCGGGAAAGTCACGTTGATCGTACGTTTGTCGCCGGGCTTTGCGCCAACGAGCTGTTCTTCAAATGTGTCGATGAAGCTTTTGGAGCCCAGTTCCAGCGGGAAGTCTTCGCCTTTCATACCGGGAAAAGCTTCGCCGTTTACAGTACCGTCAAAATCAATCACCAGTACATCGCCGCTTTTCGCAGGGCGTACAGCTTCTACTTTTTCACTGGTCTTGTTGGATTCAGCGATGCGTGTCAGCGCTTCATCAATTTCTTTGTCAGCAGGTTTTGCTGTCAGTTTTTCCAGCTTGATGTCTTCGAGGCCGGCCAGTTTGATTTCCGGCAGCAATTCGATGGCCATGGTGTACTCAAGGCCCGTCGCTTCATCAAATGTTTTCACATCGATTTTCGGACGCATGGCAGGGCGCAGATTGTTTTCGTTGATCGCCTGCATGGTGCTGTCGTTCACAGCACTTTCCAGCACTTCGCCCATCACAGATTTGCCGTATTTGGATTTCAGCAAAGGCAACGGAATTTTTCCCGGACGGAAGCCTGGCATTTTCACGGTCTTGCCCAGTTCGAGCAGACGCTCGTTGATTTTCGCGTCAATTTCTTCGGCTGTCATTTTCACGGTGAATTCGCGCTTCAGCTCTTCCTGGTTCGTCTGTGTGATCTGCATCTGAAAACTTTCTGTATGTCTGTCTTTGGTTTATCGTTTGGTTATTCCGTTATATCTCACTGGATCGTGGTGCGGGCGGAGGGACTTGAACCCCCACGTCTTGCGACACTGGAACCTAAATCTATTAGAATCACTCTTAGTTAGCAAATAATCCCTTTAAAAACAAGGAATTATTTGTTACAATAGACTTATTAGCCCCAGACACACCATGGACACATATAAACACAGGAAAAGCCCGTGACAAGCCACTTTATGTTCGATGGCCGATTGCAGATTTACCGCCGAGGCAAGAGCCGTTTTTGGCAATGTGCCGCCCGTGTCGGTGGCAAGAGGTTCAGGGAATCCACTCACTCAGAAAACCTCGACCATGCCAAGGATATTGCCGAGGAATGGTATCTCGATTTGCGCGGAAAGCTCCGTCGTGGTGAAATTCTTAAAAAAGACCATAAATTCAAAGAAGTAGCCGAACAATACCTCCGTGAAATGCGCGTATTGGCGGCAACCGTCCGTAGTGCTAAGTACATCGAAATGGTGGAAATGCGCCTACGTGTGCATATTCTACCCTTTCTTGGAGATAAGCCCCTTTCCGAGATCAATCGCGGGCTTGTCCAAACCTATCGTGTCAAACGTGCGGAAGATAACATCGCACGCACGGCAAGACCTGCGCAGGGAGGGCAACCTGCCATCCCCGGCAAACCCCTTGCCAGAAGTACAATGACACAAGAAATTGTTATTATTCGTCAGGTACTTAAACATGCCGAAGGCCTAGGGTGGATTCCCTTTGTTCCCAGTCTGTCTCAACCTTACATGACACAGGGCAAAAAAGGCCGTCGCGCTTGGTTTTCACCCGAGGAATATAAGCAACTCTATACGGCAACACGAAAGCGCATTACCGATGGAAAACGCGCTGGCTGGAAAAGCCACTACGAAGACATGCACGACTATGTCTTATTTATGGCCAATACAGGCTTGCGTCCGGACGAGGCTTCCCGCCTTGAATTTCGTGACGTATCAATTGAAGATGATACCAGTACAAATCAGACCATACTTGTCATCGATGTTCGCGGAAAAACAGGCGTAGGATTCTGCAAAAGTATGCCCGGTGCCGTTGAACCCTTCCGCCGCCTTAAAGCGCGGCGGGAAAAAGAGCTAAACGAAGGTTTGCCGCATGACGTAACACCGTCACAAATCAAACCGACAGATCGTGTATTCCGAAAATTTAAACGCCACCTATTCAATCAAATCTTAACCGAAGAAGGTTTAAAAAAAGACCGTGACGGTCAGGCGCGTACCGCCTACAGCCTGCGGCACACCTACATTTCAATGCGGCTGATGGAAGGCGCAAATATTCACCAAATCGCCAATAACTGCCGTACCAGCGTCAAAATGATAGAAGAGTTCTATGCCGCACATATTAAAGATCGGATTGATGCGAGCGCCATCAACGTACAACGCCCCAAATCGCGTCGTCCGACCGCAAAGCCTGAGGCCCCTTCATTATCGTCCTGAAATAGAAAATGGCAATATTTCCCGTTGCAAAGCAACCTTTATGCTATATGTTATCTTCCATTCTGACATGCGGGCGTGGCGGAATTGGTAGACGCGACGGACTTAGGATCCGTTGGGGCAACCTGTGGGGGTTCAAGTCCCTCCGCCCGCACCATTTCACAACAAAAATCTAAAAGGTGCAGCACTGCACCATAGCGCAAGACGTAAGAGCGGAACCGCTCGGGTCTTAAGCCTGCAAAATGTCGCCTGTACAGGCGACATGGTGGCTATAGAAAAGCGGACGCTTTTCAGCCATTGCAAGAACACCTTAAACGCTCCCTTACTCCTGCAAATAAATATTAAGAAATTTTTGTTATTCTATGGTGATAAAAATTGTGAGGCTTTCATGCGTCAGAACATTCAGAATTTTAACACTCATGCTCAGCCGGAAAAGCTGAAAGAATATGTCATGGATGCACCCGAAGGGACATGGACGGCGCAGCTGGACGATCATGCCTGGGGAAAATCGCAAAACCTTTTCGTCTTTTTTACTGAAGCCGCGACAGGCAACAAATATCGCCTGAGCGTTTTTCACAACAAGCAATATAAACCGTCCAAAGAAGGCCCCGCCTTTGATGAAGAGCCTCTCGGAGGCACCTATGAAATCACCACAGGTAAAAGCAAGAGCGGATTGCCTTCGTTTCTGGCAGCTCGTAAAGTATAAACAAATATCTATGTAATAAAAAGCGTGCCGTTTTTACGGCGCGTTTTTTTTGCGCCTTAAAAGCACGGGGACTTGTACTTCAAAGCCTGTTTTCTGGCAAGAACACGCAGGATGTTTTGAAGAGTGATTTTTGCTAGCGGGTAATCCTCTAGGTTACAGCCTGTCAGGTCGGCCAGTATCCGGTGATAGAGACTGCGCAGTTCCGTTTCGGTCAGGTGTTCGAGTTCCGCTTGCGTGATGATGTAGGACATTTTTCTGCTCCCGTCTTTCGACCCGCAACCATTGCGGGCTTCATGACGCGGACAGGGCAGCGCGTATCGTCTGGGCGCACTTGGAAGCGCGGTCGTTTGCCGTTTGCGGCAAGCGTGAATCGCGCTTCAAAAAAGTCGCAACGGAGTGGAGAAGCCTTTAGGCTTGCGCCTGTAAAGACGAACCGATGACAGGATGCGAAATCAGAAGACCGTGTAGCGGGTAAAGGACGGGAATTAATAAATTCCATACATCAGCAGCCTGATGCAAAAGTAAACGATAAGAATGGGCAGAAATTTTGGGGGAAAGATTATAACAGAATATTTCTCCCTTGGGCACTGTAGCGCCTGCTACAATGCCGAAGGCACGCATGATCCAATAAAATTACGATGCAACCATTAAAGGCACCGTAAGAGGAAACTAATCATGCATGTAAGAAAAAAGAAACACAGGCTACAACTCACACAAATCAGAAATATTCTTGGCTATGTAGCAATTGTTAGAAGCATATGGCTTTTGCTGAAAGACATAATGAACTGGCTAAGAAATTAACAGTGCGCTCATAGCACTAAAATATATCCAGAGCGAATACGCGGCAAGCCGCGCACCGCGCTTTATGCGCAAGCGCACGGAGCCATGTTGTCTCCGCCCATGCGGGTGACAATCGCTTTCGCAAACAATGAAATAAAAATCACAAATTCAAATCAGGGGCTGCACCCCTGATGCTTTTAGGGGCAAAGCCCCTCTCCACCGCAAGGGTCTTCGATGAACGGCGCAGGCCGTATCCCCATGTTTCCGCACCCCGCCAGCTACGCTGGCATCAGATGGGGCTTGTGCAACATGGGAGATACCCCTCGACCTGCGCCGCCCTTGCTGCGGCACACCCCTTCCGCGCTCGCCGCTTGGCGTTCGGGTTTCATGCGAAACCCGTATAACCAAAAAAGGAAAAGAGCCATGAACAACGAATATCAATCCCTCAACTGGAACGGCCAAACACTGGAAATATCCCTCAAAAAAGATTCTCTGTTGTCGAAACTGACAGGGGAAGAACAGGCGGTTTTAACCGTGACTTCGACCGAAAACACCCACCCGCTTATCCATGACACCTACCCCGCCGCCGTGATTCAGTCCGCAGGGGGAACGGTGGATTTTGTGGACGTGATGTTATCCGCGCAAGTCGCGGCATAAGGGAGGGCATGGACATGAACAACACGGAAAGAAAAGACGTTTATACCCGCGTCACCGAGCGCATTATTTCAGACCTTGAGCGCGGCGTCCGTACATGGATGCGGCCTTGGGGCGCGGCACATGCGGCGGGAAGCATTTGCCGCCCCTTGCGCCATAATGGTGTGCCCTATCAAGGCATGAATGTTCTTTTGCTTTGGGGGGAAGCTGTTGAAAAGGGCTATGCCGCACCGATCTGGATGACATTCAAACAGGCGCAGGAACTCGGCGCACATGTGCGCAAGGGAGAAAAAGCCGCGCTTGTCGTCTATGCGAACAAGCTGACGCGCACCGAAACCGACGACAAGGGAGAAGAAACCGAAAAAGAAATCCCTTTTATGAAAGCCTATAGCGTGTTCAACATCGCGCAAATCGAAGGACTGCCCGCACATTACTATGCCAAGCCGGACAATCCCTTGCCTTTGTCCGAACGTCTTGACCATGCCGAACGGTTTATTGCCAGCACGGGCGCGACTGTCCGGCACGGCGGGAACCGCGCGTTTTACGCCCCCGCGAAAGACCTTGTGCAAATGCCGCCTTTCGAGACGTTCAGGGACAGGGAAAGCTATTATGCAACCGTTTTACACGAGCTGATTCACTGGACAAGCCATAACACCCGCCTTGACCGCAGTTTCAACGCGAAAAAATTCGGGGACAACGGCTATGCGCGGGAAGAACTGGTTGCGGAATTCGGCGCGGCTTTTCTCTGCGCCGATCTCCGTATCACGCCGGAGGTACGCGACGACCACGCTGCTTATCTGGCGCATTGGCTGGACGCTCTCAAAGAAGACAAACGTGCCATATTCAGCGCGGCGGCACATGCGCAACGTGCGACCGATTATCTTTGCGCCTTGCAGGAAAGAAAGGAGGATGCGGCGGCCTAAAAGCCGCGCCTGATGAAAACCCGCCCCGCGCAGAAACGCGGGGCGGGTTTAGGCTGTGAAAAACTTGCGCCGCCGCTATGGGCGGCTGCATAATATTCAAAGATTCGGAAATAAGTCATCATCTTACCATTGTGCATAGCAAAAAACCGCCGCCAGCGTCGGAACCGACGCTGGCGGCGGTTTGTTGGCAAGCGTTCAAAACAGGCGTAAAATAGAAGAATACGCCCAAAACAACCGTTTGAAAGAACATGCCATGACAACAAGGCAGAAAAAACCGCGCAGCAAAAAGCCTGCGCCGCAGGACAAAGTTAAACCTTTGCGGGGATACCCCAAGACAAAGTCTTTTGCTACCATAGATGAAATAAAAGCCTATCTGGATGGAGATAAAGTCACCTGCTTGCTGTGCGGGCGGGAGTATGTTTCTCTTGGCAATCATATCCGCTTCAAGCATGAGATGACCATTGACGATTACAGGGAAAGTTTTGGCATTCCCTATGGTTACGGCCTTGCCGCAAAACCTTTCCGCGAACAAGGTACACGCCGAATGCAGCGCATGCGCAAAAAAGGCATTGTGCCCTATCAGCCGTCACCAGAGACCATACACAAAATGCAAAAAGGCCGCCAGCACCGCCGCGCCCTTACAACGGCAACGCGCAATGCTAGCGGCCAGCAGATATTAAACTATCTCGGCAGGGGAAAAACATGGCAGAAGGCCGATTACGAAGAGTTTTTTCGCCGCGTCAAGACAGGCCGCACACCAATGGAAGTGGGACAAGACAAGGATATGCCGAGTAGAAACGCTTTCATGCGTTATATGCAGGCGCACCCCTCGATGCGGAAGCAGTATGACGCGGCATGGGAAAAACAGCCCTTTGTCATACAAAGTCGTGCGAATAAGATAGGAGAACGCTATCGCAAAACACTTGTCAAACTGCGTTGCCGTGGTTTGACATGGGAAGAAATCGGAAAAAGAATGCAAGTGCCTGGAGGCACATTATCCAGCCTGTGGCATATCATGAAGCGTAGCGGCAGATTAAAGAAATATTTGAATAAAATATAAAAAATTTGTGCCGCAGCTTGCGGCTGCGGCACAATTCAATGACATGTTATATCGTTCATTTTATCCCATGCCTCGGTTTCGATATACCGCACCATAATCAGCACGGCCACGCGCTCAATCGGGCAGCGGGTGGTAACGTGCATGATCTGCGGCGGCAGGTTTGCCAGCCCATTGGCTTCAATATAGGTTTTGTACCTGCTGAAGAAGCTGGCGACCAGCCGCGTGACTTCGGCTTCAATCGCATTGTCATCCTCCTGAGCGCCTAATGCCGCCCAAACCTCACGCTCCGACAAATGGAAGAATTCCGGATTTGCCTTGGGGAACGTCCATACTTTCTCGCCCACCTGCTTACCTTTTTTGAATGATGGAGAGCATTGTGGCATCCAGCACCATGCGCAAGGCCAGACCTTCCAGAGCGCAGGTTTTGGCGGTCAGGAGGCTGCGCGGGTTTTTACCGTCCTGCAAAAGCTGTTTGACCTGCCTTGTATAGTCATCCATCAAACAGGCAAGTTCGTGAATAATCTGGCTATCGTTTCTATCGGCCAGTGCCGCCTGAACTTCGGCCTCGCTCATATCCTGATATTTTTTAGATAATGTGTACGTCATATGCCTTTTCCCACAGGTAAAAATCAAACGATCTCCAGAGAAAGATTCTCTGGAGATCGGGCTGTTGATAACCGTCACATAAACGGCGCAGCTATTTCCGCTTGCGCAGTATTGTATTCACTGCCAGCCCGACCATATAGGTCGAGAGGCAGCGTCATCGTTACGGCATGACGCTAACTGGCCGTATGTGAGAGGTTATCAAGCCCCGAAACGGCCTTTTACGCCGCTCCGTTTATGAGGATAAGGTTTTTAGGAGCGGTTGTAAATGCGCATAAAATCAGCCGGAAATACCAGATTCCGCCAACAAAACCGCCCGTACATCTTCCTCTGACCAATGCAGCCTGTGCGGTTCGCCCTTGAGGATTGTCTGCTTTTTCTTGGTAAGTACCGTGCCGACAGTGTGAGATTTTATATCCGCCCGATGTGGATTGTCGGTCATTTCTGCTTTGAGAACGGTAAAAGTCACAAAGCCCCCTTCTATCCCTGTGATTTGCCCTGTGACTTTTTGTTTGCCGAGCGGCTTGGGTTTGGATTTACGGCGCGGTTTTCTGTGTAGTTCTTCCTGCCTGTGCTGGAGCTCGGCATAATGGCGGATATATTGATTGAGTTCCACCTGTTTGCGCTCGACTTCTTTTTGCCGTTCTTCCGTGCGGGTGAGCTGCTGCTTTTCTTCAATGGCCTTGATATGCAGGGTTTCCAGCGTTTTTTCTATCATGCGCCGTATCCGCGCCCGCATTTCTTCGGAAAGTATGTTGCTTTCCAGTGAGGCCTGAAGCTGATGTATATCGCCTGTCAGCAAGGCAATTTTTGTTTCAAGCTGCGCTATTTTCTCGGAAAGCAGTGCTTGCTTCGGTACGGTAGCAAACTGCGCCACATGTGGCGGCTCCGCTGCCGCCGAGACGTAAGCTGCAAGTTCCAGCCGCAGCCGTAACCGTTCTTGCTGTTCTTCTGCGCGGTAAAAACGAAGGGTCTTTTCCAGTACCTGCCGTTCTTTGAGCTGAGCGCGTATCAGGTCATGGAGCTCCTTGCGGTCGCGTTCATGGCAGGATTGGGATTCCTGTCTGTTGATCTGACATTTACGCGCATGTTCGCCTAGCTAAAGGAGCGTTATCGAAATGACACAGAATTGTTAACACTCCCAAGCCAAGACGATAATAAGCGATAATTGAGAAAGCGTCACCGGACGCTTACTAAGGTCCTAGGCCGCCGCCGATGTACTGTGATAGATTTTCGGCAGGGCCGGGGCTTTTTGATAGCACCCAGAACACCTGACGTCCCGGCGAGAGTTTTGTGTCTTTCACTTCAGGCGCAAGATGTAACCCAGCCTTCTCGGCCTGCTCTTTCAGAATCTGTTTCCGGTCATCGGCGATGCGGTAGAGGTTGGCAAACATGATATCCCCCTCTTTCATCTGCCGGGCGATATCGCTGAAGAAGCTGCCTGCTATTTTGAAATGCAACACATACAGCGCGACAAATGCGTTTACGCTCTCGCCATCCAGCCGTATAGATGGCAGTTGCCCCATTTCATAGCTCTCGATGCCTTTGACCCCCAGCGCCTTGACGACTTCCGGGTCGATATCGACACTGATATATCTTGCCAGCGTGTTAAAATAGGGCGCGATGGTGGTGGTGCCGCTGCCAACATCGATAACGCTGATGTCGCGGCCTGCTGCGTAGTCCTCGATAGCTGTCGCTACCAGTTTTTTGAGGACGTCGTTTTTCTGTTCTTTAAGTCCCGCCTTGAAAGCACAGTCGCGTAGGCGGTTGACGTCCTGTAATTGCGGAAGCGTCAGTTCGTGCGTCGGCCCCGGTAGATAAATGCCGCCGATAAGGTGCGTGTAATCATGGCCATCCGTAGTGAGAAGTTGAGGAAAAGATTCTCGGTCCACTTCTTTTGTGGCTAACAAAATCCCGGAGGGTAGTATTTTCTGTTTCATGATATGAGACTAAGGCATCATATGAGACTAAGGCATCAAAATGTCGCTAAGTATTTTGACTTGGACAGCGTCACAACGATGTCACATTCCATCTTCTTGTCTCTCTGGCGCGGTCCAGCGATCCACCGCCGGGCAACATTGTTAAATCCACGAAAAGCGACCCTGTTTTTAATCCTAGTAATTGGCTTTGAACGATTGCGTTCTTGTAAAAGGAAGTCAATATCCAAAACACCTTCGCGCATCGCCGCTACGCCTTCAGGCGTAAGCTGTGAGGAATCCCCAACACGGATTTTAAGTCCCGCCGGCCAACCAGAAAAAGCCTCAAACTGCGTCAATTGTGATGTCGCGTTTGTGACATATGAATCCGTGATTCTGTCCCTTTGGTCTTTTTTCTGATTCGTCATAGCCTCCCCTCCTAAAGAACAGGTCTATTGCTGAAGTATTCACTCGACTTAAGATGAATAATAATAGCGCACAGACAATATGTCAACATATTGACCTTTTTACAGGGGGCTGATATCATATACATATACCAACCCGTAGCAGGTTCCATGAAAAGCAGATTTGGCCATACCCCCAACCCCGCTGCCCCTGCTGTACCGCAGGATGGCGATCTGAATACTGTCAAAGACTCCCTGCAGGGCTGGTATCTTTTGCGGGGCTATGATGCCGCGCATGATCCGTTGTCCTCCCTCATGGATTTGCCTGAAAAAGACGCCCTCGAAAAAATGAAGACAATTCATCCGCACCGTGGTTCCGGCCCTGCCGATGAAAACGGCAACCGCCCGCAGGAAAAATATTATGCCGAGCGCCGCGATGCGGATAACTGGTTGCGCGATTTTGCCGATGGCGCCAACATTGCCCGCGACCGGAAGAACCCGATATTCTTTGCGCTCACCAATGATCTTGATACCGTGCGCGATGCCATGGCGCGCGGTGGCAGCACTGTCATGGCCATCCCGCTTGAAAAAGTAGATTTGTCACAATGGACGTTTACCTGCGGCGATAGCATGGGGAATTTTTTGTCCAAACAAAACATCAGCGCCTTCCTCAGCGAAAAACACGCCCTGACCGGCACGGCGATGGATGCGCGCGATCTTGCCTCTGTTATTCAAAAAGGCGATGTGCCCAAAGACGGTTTTGAAGCCCATTACTGGAGCACAACACCGCTGGCCGCGGATATTGTGGCTTCTCCGAGAAACACTGCGCCGACTGTTGCGAGCGACAAGACGACCGCCCCCAAAACCACCAGCCCCTGATAGCATTTCATTTATTCATCCATAATGCTGCCTTAATGCTGCCTTAATGCCGCATAAAATCAGCCGGAAATACCGGATTCCGCCAGCAAAGCCGCCCGCACATCTTCTTCCGACCAATGAAGCCTGTGCGGTTCGCCCTTGAGGATTGTCTGCTTTTTCTTGGTCAGTGCCGTGCCGACAGTATGCGGTTTTATATCCGCCCGATGTGGATTGTCGGTAATTTTTGCCTTGAGAACGACAAAAGTAATAAAATCTTCCTCAATCTTTGTGATCTGCCCCGTGACCTTCTGTTTACCGAGCGGCTTAGGCTTTGATTTACGGCGCGGTCTGCGCGGCGGCCAGATGGTTTCTGTCCATTGAATCACATCGGAGATGACAAGTTCTCCGACCGCACTTGCCCAGTTTGGCGGTTTTTCTGCCATTATTGCCTCCGCTGTGTAAATCGCGCAGAGAGCGCGGGGGCATCTGTCATGCGGATGCGCACGGGCGCAACGGCACGGCTGTCATCGCCGCCCGGCTGCAATCCCGCGCGGCGCAGGATTTCTTTGGCTTCGAGTACGCTTTGCCGCAGGTTCGGCGCGGCGGTTTCGGGCTCAATGAGAGGTTTGGGCCGTTCTGTGGTGGTGATGGTGTGCAGAAGTTCACGGTTTTTAAGTTGTCTAATATTGGCAACATAGGCCGTTTCATCCAGCCGCTTTTCGGGCGGTGGTGACTGGACGCGGATATCCCATCGGGGAAGGCCATTCAGGCTGTAGCTCATATGCGTCACCACCGCATAAAACTGCCTGTTCGCATCCTGCTTTCTGTGCAATTCTTCCTGCTTATGCTGGAGTTCAGCATAATGGCGGATGTACTGGTTGATCTCCACCTGTATGCGCTCAATGTCTTTTTGCTGCGCTTCCGTTCTAGACAGCTGCTGCTTTTCTTCAATGGTTTTGATATGCAGGGTTTCCAGCGTGCGCTCGATCATCCGCCGTATCCGCGCCCGCATTTCTTCGGAGAGCAGATTGCTCTCTAGGGAGGCCTGTAGCTGATTTATATCGCCGGAGAGCAAGGCGATTTTGGTTTCAAGCTGCGCTATTTTCTCGGAAAGCGGTGCTTGCTTCGGTAAGTCAGCAAACTGCGCCATGTGCGGCGGCTCTACCGCTGTCGAGACGCAGGCAGCAAGTTCGCGCCGCAATCGTAACCGTTCTTGCGTTTCCTCTGCGCGGTAAAAACGAAGGGTCTTTTCCAGTTCCTGCCGCTCTTTGAGCTGGGCGCGTATCAGATCGTGCAATTCCTTGCGGTCGCGTTCAAAACAGGTTTTGGATTCCTGCCTGTTGATCTGACATTTACGTGCATGTTCCCCCGTGGCGCGTTCCCACAATCCGCTGATGCCCGTAGCAAAGCGGGCAATACGGGTGCGGGTTTCTGCAATATGGCGGGTATTTTGCCTGTCGATCAATGCCTGCCGCTCGATACGCTGCTGGTGCACCAGTTCACGTAGTTCCCGCACCAGTGGCAGACGCTTTTGTGCCGCTTGTTTCTTGGCGGATTGTTCATAATGGCGCAGGTTTTCTGTCATCCGCTCGGAGAGGAAAGATTTTGCCTGCTCTGTGGTCGGCAGGTCTTCCACATTGCTCAGCCTTGCCTTGAGTTCCTTACTTTTGGCGGCTGTCCAACGGCTGAGCGAATAAACCTTGCCATTTAAATCCACTGCCACAAACCCGCGCCTGTCTCCCTGCGCCAGCAAAAAGCCATGTGCTTCAAGCGCAGCGGCAAAAGCCGCTTTGGAATCCGATTGTTCCCATAGCGCCTTGAACAGGCCTTTGAGCACGGTGGCATCCTCCGTGAGTCGCACGGCCTGGCGGTATTCTTCCCGTGATAGCGCAAAGGGATTTTTATCTGCCTTGCGACGCATCCCTGCGGGAAGTTTCCAGCCGTGTTTCAAAAACAGGGTATAGGATAGTTCCTGCAATTTGCGCTTGAAGTGATTCATGGGGATCGCGATCATGCGCCCGAGGGTGTGTCTGGACACGACCAGCCGTGACCAGACAACGTGGCAATGTCGGCGGCCTTTCTTTTCATGGAACACGATAAGGCGCGGCTGGCCGGAGAGATTGAGCTTGCGCTCCATTTGCTCAATCGCCGCTTCAAAATCCGTGATTGGCACATCGGCCTCTTCGGGTGGATTGAGCGATACGGCAAACAAATATTGCTTACAGCGCGTACCACGGCTGATGGCTTCCACTTCCAATAAGGCTTCCGTCAGGTCATGCGTGGCAAAGCCCCGCACTTCATGGACGGTCACATGATCGTTTTCATGGATATTCAGGAGATGCCGTGCCAGCTCCGCCGCGTTTGCTCTCTGGCTGGCATAGAAGATCATGGCGTGGCCTCCGGCGGCTCGCCTTTTGGCAAGGATTTGAGGCTGTCGCCATCTTTCATGCCCAAGGCCTGCATCAGCCAGCCGCGCATCTGGCGCATATCCTGCAAGGCCAGCTCCATATCCTGTTGCTGGGATGGTGTCAGTGACAGGGTGCCGTCATGCACGGCGCGGACGATCTGATACAAATTGCCCGCCATGCGGCTATTGCCAAGCACGGCCAAAACCTGCGCAAGTGCCTCGGCATCCTGTACTGGACGCCGGAATACCCGTTGGCGGGTATCAGGAGTATCGAATAATCGTGTACGGATGTAATCACTGAGGGGCAGCGGCCCCGCTTCCGTATCCAGCCGCGCCCGTTCGGCCAGCGTCAGCCGGATGGAGAACGGCGGCACGTATTTCTTGCGCGGTTTTTTAATATCTCCGGTCATGCATCCCCCAATGCCGGATAAAAAGTATAAAAAATCCTCACGTCCATGCACACAAAGCGCATGAATCAAAAACAACGGATAAAAATGTTTTCCTGCTTACCTTTTGATTTTATCGGTCGTTCATTAACACGCTGTTAATCACAGGCGGCGGCACGGGCAGAGAAGAAGCACGATACAGCACATCGGCAACCGCTTTCACGCCGCATCTATTTTGCCTTAACAAACTGAATCCTTTATTGCTTTTATACTTTAAAACAATGATTGAATCTGCTCAAATCGCACACGAAAGCATGTGCAGAAAAAACACAAAAAAATTCATTCAGCAAATCAAAATCCACGCTTCGCGCTGATGACAAGGTGTGCATTGTCGTACAAAAATCGCTCTACGAGTCGCTTTCCGCCTCCAATGTCGACCTTGGCAAGGGGTGTTCTCCCGCACCCCGTTGCATCCCCCAAGGCAAGAAGGGGCACATGTGCCCCCTCCCGATACCATGCTCATTCGCATGGTATTCCCTCCCTGCATAGGGGCTTTCGCGCCCCTTGGGACACCCACGATTTAAGAGAGGGGTAATGCCGCAGAGCGTTATCTCTCTGCCTGTTTACCCCTCCAAACACCCACTGCTGTTTTCCTCCCCGTTCAGCATCACGCAAATATGCGGGGGCATTTGCGTGATGGGCGCAGAGGCATGGTCTGCGCTACGAATACATCTTGCCTGTATCCGCGCAAGCATGGATGGGACGATGCGGGTAATATTATTACCCTGATATGTGCGGTGTACATATCTACCTGCATTTCACCCCCATCATGGCTTGAAGAAAACAGGGGGTATTCTCCCCGTTACCCCTTGCGCATTGGCACATACCTCGATGTGCAATCCTACCCCCAAGGGCAAGCAAGAGGCATTAAGCCCCGCCTCACGGCTGGCCAACCCTCCCATGCCCAGATGCAGGCAAGGATGCGGAAGCCTAAGACATTCCGTGCTTTAGCCGAAAGTCAGGATCGCGCATATGCCCTGAATAAAAGGTAGGCAGCACTTCCGGCTTTCCGTAGCCCATATTCCCCGCCACACGCGGGAGAGTGATACCGATTTTGGCTTGCCTGAGCGGCTTCCCTGTATTTGTCGGATAATCAAAAGTCACGCTCATCAAAACGGCTGTTGGCATGAACTCCTTCTGCGCGTCGATGATCCACTGAGGAGCAGGATTTATTCCCAAATGCCCTATCTGTTGTTGCAAAGCTTCCTCGGCAAGTGATACCGCCAGATCATGGCAACTTGGCCAAAGTTTATCCACTACCCCTTCCTGTGCCACCAAAACGGAATAGATAGCCTCGGCCAGAATATAGCTGGGCGGCAGATCGGGAGATAGACCTTCAAGGCTTTTGAGGCGTTGATCAACCAAGGGCATCGGCGTCTCAAAGAGGATATATTCTGCCTGATCCAAATTGGTGATCGGGCATTGCATGTCCTGCCGCAAAGAAATGGCGGATTTATAGCCGAAGAACGCCGCCACAATTTCATGAGCGTGTCCTGATTTCAGCTGAATGCTGTGTCTGTCGTTGAGGAATGTGCGCAAGGAATCTGCGCAAAGTTTGACGATGTCGTGCTGTTTCATAAGCAAAACTCCTGTTAAAGGCTGGTGTTTTCAGTCGCCGTGAGCGTTTAAGGACAACCATGCCAGCAGGTTTAACAAAGTTTGCTGTTAGGCTATCGGGTCATTCTATTGCCTCGCATTTCGGTCACTCACAACCTGGGCGCTCGATTCCAGATCCTAGGATAGCGCGGAAAAATCCAAAAATCAATAGAGGAAGGTCGGTTTTCCGGACGCAAGAGAGAGTGGCGACATACAGCCGCTAGTCTCTATCCTTTAACGATTTCATTTCCGCAATCTTCTGAAGTTCGCTGAGGTAATCAGGACGCTTTTTTGAAATAAATTTAACGATAGACGCATTCTCCAGAAGCTTGCGCAAATAGCCCTGCATCAACATCAAATCGACCGTATTGTCCCCGTAGGTCTCATCCAGTATCTGGTACTGACTTTGCAGGCTCGCCATTTCGGCTTCCATCTGCGCGATATCATCATCGCTGAGACCTTTCATTTTCTTCGATTTGACAGGGTCGATCAGCTCCTCTGGCTTCGAGCCGATCAGAATGGACCGTGCAAAGGAATGAGAATGCCGACCTGTCCTGTTCATCATCTCTGCCGCAACGATTTGGCGCATCGGCATCATGCGCTTTAAGACCATAAACACATTCGCGGGCATCACTTTATCTTTCAACAGATCGACAACTTCCGTGCAAATTCCTTCCAGAAGCTTGCTTTTGCGGTCAATGCTTGCAACCCCCAAATCCAATACTCGCGCCAAATCTTCTCGTGGAACACCGCTATCTATCGCCTTACGGATCATCCTGTGCTCCTGAATTGGAGATATACGGTTAAGCAGCTTGTTGTAGGTGAAACTTTCATTGTCTGTTGATACGAGACAGGTCACTTCTGTCTTGCCAAGCAGCTTCAAAGCCTCGACACGCAGATGCCCATCAAGAAGGAGATATTTTCCATCCGTTTTTTTGGGAGGAAATACGGTTGGAAACTCGACAAGCCCCTCCACTTCGACAGAAGCCAATATTTGCCGAAACTTCGCACTTTTAAGTATACCCGGTGAGATTGCTTTCATCGCCATCAAACGTTCAATGGGGAGATCGATGGGCTCTCGCTCAAAGGCAATCTTGACTTTCTTTACCTCGTCATTGCCGTCATTCATGCCGCCCACCCTTCGCTACCATGTAGTTTTGCATTGGCACAGGCAAGTCCGGCATTTTTTCCGCACGCAATAGGCGCTCAAACTCCCGATCCTGCAAAAGATCGTAAATCGCTCGTTTAGAAAAAATCAGCCATTGTTCTACCTTACGGGCTGCTGTCACCATCACCTGTTTTCGCTCTGTTTCTTTTCTATAGGCCAATACAATGGATTTTGCTGAAACTTTGCGCTCCACCCCTTCCTTCCTCAGTCGTTGCTCTGCATACGTCTTGCCGCGACGGCGACGCGTATCCAACAAGCGTTTCGCCATAAGAAACTTCTTGCCTCGCAATGCTTTGCTTTCATAGGCTTCTTGCAAGGCGATTTGCTCGTCCTCCGGTGACGAGACGATGCGCGTGGCCAGAAAGAGCGGCAGATGTCCGCTTTCAACCGCCGCGATAAGGCGCTCTTCGCCGTTCTCAAGCAGGCTCACAATATCACGTACATATTCTAGGGTCAGACCCGTTTTTTCGGCAATGGCGGGCGCACCATAGCCCTGCTTACGCAGGATTTCTATACCTTCCATCAATTCCACAGGCTTGTGCTTGCGGCGAGCAAGGTTTTCCACAAGACTCTTTATATATGCTTGCGCCTCTGTGGCATCAATGACGACAGCAGGGATTTCTTTCTGCCTGAGCGCAATAAACCCTTCCAAACGCCCCTGTCCACAAACAAGATCATATTCCTTCCCTGCCACGCCAGATTTGCAGGGCGTGACCGTGATTGGACGTTTCAGGCCGACCTTGCTAATATTTGCGACGATTTCCTGAAAGGCTTTCTGACTTCTCACTCGAGGATTCAGGATATGAATTTTTTCGATAGAAATATTTTGTATCTTCTTCTTGCTCACGCGATATCCTCCAGCGGAATACGTCCCAATTTTACAAAAAACGGCTCAAGTTCTTCAAAGCGATAGGCATCCAATGCCAAGTGGTTATTTTCCCGTAGGCGCAAATTCGGGTTTTCCACATCTATAGATGGAATGACGTAGTAATCGAGAATGTTCTTATTGAGCTGATCCATCCGCACCGCAATGGTGACATCAGGCATCAAACCTGCATCAAAACGGATTTTCCACCGACTACTACCAGCCTGCGTCATCGAACATCGGCAGATAACAACCGATATGTTGATTTCATCGTTGACGACCAGAAAGTCATGCGTGACTTCCCGCCTTACTGTGCCGCCAAATTCGCCAATTTTATCCATGATTCCTTCGACAACTTCAGGATAAAGGCGGCGTAAATGGCGGTTTTCTTCCAAAAAGCTAAAGTCGCGTCCAGAATCATACCCGATCAGCTCATAAGCACGTACCAACCCGCCAAAACGGCTAGCATAGACACTGCTGGACGGCATATCCTCGGCTTCGTCAATCAAGACACCAGAAAGCCAGCCTTGCCGTTCATGAAGCACCTTAAGCTTATCCAGCATCTCTTCATTGCTGATCTTACGATAACGACTCTGGATGAGATGTTGTGCGGCATAAAAGAAGCTTGTCGGTACGATGGCCTCAAAAGCCCCATTAGCACGCACCCACATATCCTCCGTATTGGTGACGCGCTTGGCTTTCAGCTTATAAGATCGGCGATTGTAAACATTGTTACCGATATATTTTTCATTGATCAGGATTTGATGCACGGTGCTGCGCGTCCATGCACGCCCCAAATCCGTCAATACTCCCTGTCGATTGAGCGTATTCGCAATTTCCGTTTCGTTTAACCCCTCCTCCACGAAAGCCTTGTAAATCCAGCGAACATTCTGAATTTCCTCTTCTGGACCAGGAATAAGGATGACCCTATCCGTTTGCAGTGATTTATGCTCGCCACGCTTCAGTTCGCCCTTGGGCTGTTTTTGTTCATCAATCAGCAGGCGACGAAGGCCATATCCGGCGGGGCCTCCCTGTCGGTAGCCTTTTTCGATCAGGCGGCATTGTCCCGCGAACACCTTGACGGACAGTTCACGGCTATATTCCCCCGCCATGATCCGCTTCATGCTTTTAAACACGGTGGAAGCCATGCTGCCATCGTTCTCGAATTGCTCTGCTACATAGCGGATGTCATAACCACCCTTATGGCATAGGAATTCGTAATGCGCGGCCTCGTCAGCGTTCTGAAAGCGCCCCCAGCGCGTGACATCCAGCACGAGAATAACGGAAAATTCATCGGTCTTGGCTTCGACATCAGCCAGAAGGTTTTGCAGCCCCTCGCGCCCGCTGATATTGAGGCCGCTTTTCCCACCATCGGAATAGGTCTTGACGATCTGGATATTGCGGCGAGTGGCATAGGTCTCCATCGCCGCGATCTGGTTTTCAGGAGAGTATTTCTGATGATCCGTGGACATGCGAACATAAGCTGCCGCCTTGCGAGGCACAGTATCGTCGTTGCCCTCCTGATTTAACTCTTCATTCACCACCTAGCTCCCCAGTACCGCATTTCCTTGAAAATCCCACGGCTTACAGAGTTTCCTCCGCAATGCGTCAACCATTGTAATAAAGGAGGAAAGTCATGTCGCAGGAAAAACACGACCATATGTGGTCGCCTTTTCAAGAAGTCTATCTGGAGAAAAAAGCGGGAGAATTGATATCCCAAGCCTTGAGAAGAAAGCATGAAAGAGAGTCTTCTCCCATGAAGAAAATATCCCAAAAAACAGGCATCGCGCCGACCACCATCAGGAAGTGGTATACAGGCAAAAAGCCCCCTAGCCTCGGGCATTTCTTGATGCTTGTTCAAAATTATCCTCAAATTTTAAAAGCGTTTTTAGAGATGGTCGGCCACGGCTATTTGACGGCCTATGTGCGGCCTTCAACGGGGCAAAATACAGAGCTTCTGGAAGACCTTTCTGCCTCGAAAAACCCCCTCACTGACAATGTCCCTATAAATGTTGATGTCCCTATAAATTTTCCAAATGAACGTCAGCATTGGTTTCTGGTTCTCCTGCAACAAACACGCAAAGGCCGCGCCAAGGACATCGCGGCAGAATTCGGGGTGTCACTTAAAACCGCTAGACGCGATATTAAAGAGCTAAAAATGGCTGGAAAAATACGCTTTGTCGGGGCAAACAAGACGGGGAGCTATGAAATTATTGATGAATAGGATATGAGATAAAATCATTTTGAGAGGGCGACAATGGAAATACTGGATGTCTTTGACGATCTTCATAACCCGCTTGCCCCACCGACAGCATCTATTGATGAGGTGCACGAGCAAGGACTTTGGCATCAGACCTTCGCTTGCTGGGTCATAAATCCGCAAAAGCATACTGTGCTTTTGCAGCTACGCGGTCCACGCAACCGCATTGACCCGGGCAGCTTTGACGCCTCTGCAAGCGGACATCTTTCAAGTGGAGAAAAGCCGGAAGATGGCTTTCGAGAACTTAGTGAAGAGCTGGGTATTACCGTTCCGAATACTGGCCGTGCCTATTTGGGAAATTTTCGTAACTGCGCCACGCGAGGCAACTATATTAACCGCGAATTTTGCCATGTTTTTCTGGCGAAAAGCATTGCCACACCTCACACCCTCATATTACAGGGCGGAGAAGTAAGCGGCGTTTTCGAGGTTCCATTAGATGGGGCTATAAGCTTATTCTCCGGTGAGATACAAAGCTTCAAAGCCATCGGCATTGAATGGAATGAAAAAACTTACGCCCCTTCGGAACGGGAAATTTCTTTGCCTTTAATGTGCAACTGGCATGAACGCTGTAAGGCTTCAAAATACTACCTTAAGGTCATGGAAGCAGCACGATCTTTTTTACAGGGGGTAGCCATCCCCTTGCTGTAAAAAAAACATGCCGAATAGGGGCGAATGCAAATAATCAGCGTGTTATATTAAAATAACATTTCCATTAGAAGAAATAGCTTGTTTTCATCCATTTAGCAAATAAAGAACCCGCCATGAGATCAAACACAGACAAAACACTTAAGTTGTCCTTTGATGCCGTTGCAGATATTTATGATGAAGTTCGCCCAAATTACCCGCACCAACTTATTGACGACATTATACAGTTTTCTGGGATACCAAACGGAGGTTCTATTTTAGAAGTGGGAAGCGGCTCTGGACAAGCAACGGCTACTTTCGCGGAAAAAGGCTACGCGGTTCATTGCGTCGAGCCTGGTAAAAATTTGGTCGAGCTTGCAAAAAAGAAATTCGCAGATAATCCCAACATTACTTTTGAAGTAAGCTTTTTTGAAGAAAGCGAACCGAAAGAAGGGGCTTACGATCTTGTTATATCAGCAACCGCTTTCCATTGGGTTCCAAATGAAATAGGCTATCCACTTACAGCAAAGGCTTTGAAGCCTAATGGAGCCATCGCCCTGTTCTGGAATATGCACCCCGAGCTTGACCCACAAGCGTATGAGGCGCTAAGGAATGTTTATAAGCAATATGTTCCGGATATACACGCCACGGTGTATAAACCTGACAAAAAAACTGCCAAAGAAGAAGCTCAAGGTGGAGAGTCTGAAATCAACAAGTCAGGCCTATTCGCAGCTGTGGAAATACGACATTACAACTGGTCGCAAGAATATACATCTGAACAGTACACGAAGCTTCTAAACACATACGCCAACTATCAGAATCTTGACAGGAAGACCAGAGAGGACTTCTTTGAAAAAGTTCGAAAGGTGATCAATACCAAATTAGACGGAAAAATCACCAATCATTATCTGGCTTTACTATATTGCGCGAAGAAAACCCTATAGAGACCTTCCTCACATAAATGCCTCTTTTACTTCTCAAAACTGCTCATTCAATATTGTACTTAGCCGTATAGCATCGTAAAAATCTGAAATAAAGCGACTTACTCAAAGCCAGAGAATCCCAATTTGGGAATTTATTACTTGTTCCCAAATTGGGAATATGGTACAGTAAAAGAAAAGGTTAGATATGCGGATTATTGCCCTCAGTACGCTTAAGGAATTCTGGAAGAAACATCCAGACAGCAAAGAACCTCTCAAAGCTTGGTATGCAGTGACATATGCTGCCAACTGGAAGAACCCAGCAGAAGTTAAAAAAGCCTACGGCAATGCCAGCATATTACCAGATGGGCGGGTCGTATTTAATATCGCAGGTAACAAATATCGGCTGATTGCATGGATTAACTACCCCTATCGCGTTCTGTATATCAGATTTATCGGAACGCATGTGCAATACGATAAGATCGATGCACAAACAGTTTAAAGGATGATGGACATGGACATTAAACCAGTTAAAACGAAAAAAGATCATGCCAATGCCTTGAAACGCATTGAGCAGTTGATGACAGCAAAAGCAAATTCGCCAGAGGGGGATGAGCTTGATATCCTTGTGACCCTCGTAGAGGCTTTTGAGGCCAAGCACTATGCCGTTGATGCGCCCGACCCCATCGTCGCCATCCAGCATAGGATGGAAGCCCTTGGCATGCAGCGCAAAGACCTTGAGCTTCTGCTGGGGTCGAAAAGCCGTGTGTCCGAGATTTTAAACCGCAAAAGAAAACTCACGATGGATATGGTTCGCACCCTTCATGTCAAAATGAACCTACCTGCCGAGGCGCTGATCCAAGACTACAAGATTCACGCCTAATGTTTTTACCATAAAAAGTTCGCGGCCCGCCACTGTTTCAAAGAACAGTGGCGGGCTTACCTATAATTTGTTATAATCCTAGACCATTTTATTCTAGCCACATAAGAAGACACGTCATGCAAGCAAAACGATATCTGATTACCAGTGCCCTCCCCTATATCAATGGTGTCAAGCACTTGGGTAACTTGGTGGGCTCAATGCTCCCGGCAGATGTCTACTCAAGATTTTTAAGACAACAAAAGCATGATGTCCTGTTTATTTGCGGTACCGATGAGCATGGAACCCCCGCAGAGTTAGCAGCAGCTAAAGCTGGAATGGATGTCAAAGAGTATTGCGACAAGCTATACGAAGTACAAAAAAGCATATATACTCGGTTAGATATAGGCTTTGATTTTTTTGGGAGAACGAGCAGCCCTCAAAACAAAGAATTGACCCAATATTTTGGCAATAAACTGATAGAAAACGGTTTCGTCAATGAGGGCATCGTACGTCAGTACTACTCTATTGATGACAAGCGTTTCTTGCCCGATCGCTATGTAGAAGGCACATGTCCTTTTTGTGGCTATCAGAATGCCCGAGGAGACCAGTGCGAAAACTGTACAAAAGTACTTGACCCTGAACAATTACTCTCCCCACGCTCCGCCATTTCCGGAAGCACTCACTTGGAGCTGAGGGAAAGCAAGCACCTGTTTCTCTCGCTGAAGGAGATGTCACCCCAAATTCGTGAATGGGTTGAAAAGCAAGATACGTGGTCTCACCTTGTAAAATCTATTGCCCTCAAATGGCTTAATGAAGGCCTTCATGACAGGTGCATTACACGCGACCTTGAATGGGGTGTCCCCGTTAATCGTCCCGGTTTTGAGGGGAAAGTTTACTACGTATGGTTCGATGCGCCGATAGGGTACATAGCAATTTCTAAGGAGTGGTCTGACCAAAATCCATCTGAAAGAGACTGGAAAAAATATTGGTATGATGTAGACCAAGAAGTTGAGCATATTCAATTCATGGCAAAGGACAATGTGCCTTTCCACACTATCAGCTTCCCTGCGACACTTCTCGCCACTGGCGAGCCGTGGAAGAAAGCAGATGACATCAAGGGATTCAACTGGCTAACGTACTATGGTGGAAAATTTTCAACGAGTCAGGGGCGCGGCATATTTACAGATGTTGCTGTAGATATTCTACCGACCGACTATTGGCGTTACTATCTTATGGCGCGAGCACCAGAAGGAGCAGATTCTTCTTTCACCTGGGAAGATTTTCAACAAGTTTGCAACAAAGATTTAGCAGATGTTTTAGGTAACCTGATTAACAGGGTCACGCGTTTCTCTGCAAAAAAATACGAGACAATTATCCCCTCTTCAGGGGACTATGACGCATCTGAAATAGAGTTCGCAAACGAAATTCAAGAACACCTGAACGCATATGAACGATTCATGTCCGAAAGAGAGTTTAGACGCGCATCGCATGAATTGAGATCCATCTGGTCAAGAGGGAATGTCTACGTCGCTGAACAAGCACCTTGGACAAAACCAGAAAGAATGGACACCGTTCTTTCTGTAGCCTTTCACTTCTTTGGCCTAGTGGCACGTCTATCTTTTCCATTTATCCCATCTTCCGCACAAAAAATCGGAGATATAGTCGGAGAAAACGCTCAAAAAGGATGGAGCACGGCGAAAGATGAGCTTCTCACTAAAAAGTATTCGCACTTTACCCTTCTTGAAGGGGTACTGTTTAAGAAAATTGAAGATGAACAAATCTCACAATGGAAGCATTTGTACGGCGATGAATCCTCTAAAGCAGCGTAGCAAGACATGAAAAAGAAGAAAAAAATAAAAGTTGCCCTTTTGGGCGTTGGAAATTGCGCATCATCTTTTGTTCAAGGCGTATGTTTCTACTCTCAATCCCCAAACTTAAGCGGGGCAATCACCCCCTCTATACTTGGACTGTCTGCTGCCGACATAGAGTTTGTCGCAGCCATAGATGTGGACAAAAGAAAGGTCGGTCACCCCCTAAATAGGGCGATCTATGCCAACCCCAACAACACAATTGATCTCTGCCCAAAAGCCCTTGTGAAAAAGAATGTTCCCAGCAAAGTTATAGTGCACATGGGGCGTATTCTGGATGGCGTTTCCGAAGAGATGATTGAGCAAAAGGCATTTTTACCCTCAAAGCAACACCAAGAAGCCACCGAGAAAGAAATTGTCAGCATTCTCAAGACGGCAGATGTCCTCGTGAATTATCTTCCGGTAGGATCACAAGAAGCCACTGAGTTTTACATGACCTGCGCACTAAAAGCTGGTACTTCTGTTGTTAATGCTATTCCAGTTTTTATTGCGTCCAACCCCGCATGGGAAAAACGCTTCAAAAAAGAAAAACTGGCAATTATTGGGGATGATATCAAATCCCAGCTCGGAGCGACAATCCTCCACAGAGCCATTACCTCTCTTTGCCTACAGAGAGGAATAGAAATACAGGACACCTACCAGCTTAACGTGGGTGGGAATACAGACTTTTTGAATATGAAAGTACAGAGCCGGCTTCTTTCTAAAAAACGCTCAAAAACAGCGGCTGTCCAATCGACACAGGACGAGAACATAAGAGATATTCATATAGGACCAAGTGACCATGTTCCATATCTGCACGATAGAAAAATCTGCTACATCAACCTCAATGGAGCCGGTTTTGCAGGAGCGCCTATTGAAATAGAAGTCAAGCTTTCTGTTGTCGACTCACCAAACTCGGCTGGCGTTATTCTCGATGCTGTCCGACTATGTTATCTGGCACAGCAGGCAGGAGTATATGGCTCTATTGACCCCGTAAGTGCCTTCTATATGAAGCATCCGCGCAAGCAAAGTAAAAATGACGAGACTGCAAGCAAGGAGCTGAAAAAATTTATGGACTTGATTTCTTTGCGCCTAAAAAGATGATTACAACCTTACCACTTAACGCAAACAAAAAAGGGGTTCTTTCCCTTGCATTAGTGGCCGCCGTTCTTGCTGAGCAAAGTGGAAAAGAGTTGATTTTACTTCTGAACTCTATGGGTTATAAAAAGTCTTCTCAAGAGGAAATGGAATCATTTCTTCAAGAGCTTTATTTTTGGAATATTCACCCAAAGAAGGTTTCTTTCGACTCCGACCTTTACCCAGAAAAAATTCCCCTATCCCAAGGCATCCAATCACAAGAAGATATTATTTACAACTGCACTTGCGGACGTGTTGAAATTCCCGAAGAAGTCTATAAAAACAGAGATACAAAATTTAAAATGCTGGATTCTTCTGGATTGTGTTGTGTCTGCAAGACGATAGAGAGACAAGAATGTACTTCTTTATATGAAGACGTGTTTCGACCACCGTACAAAATAAATATATTCCCAGAAAAGTATAGCAACTCTGTTTCTAGCATTTTTCTTCAGGAGAAAAGGCGCATCTCCAGATTGAGAGCGACAGGTTATTTCGGTAACTTTGGAGGCGTGGAGCATAATTTAGACGTAGACTTTATGCATATTTTGTATGCACGGCAACAAGCCGCAACCCACTGCGGGGCTACTTTTGTCTTTTCTTCTAAAAGTATTGATTTTGCCGCTCGTGTCTGTTCGCCAAAAACAAATCTAATTTTTTCCCCCTACATCAAAAATTTTGAACTCGTATATCAACATCTAAAAGACAATCTTTTTGACAAATATCAGTTCTTTGCTCTGCTCATGGCATCAGGCAGAAAAAAATCGCCCACTATTTCTTTTTCCTATGAGCAAGTAAAAGAAGTCTCTAAAAAAGATCCCTATGAAATACGCTTGGAACTTAAAAGGAGATTGAATAAACTTTCACAGGAAGCGGAAAAAAATACTTTCTTGGGGCAAATGAGGGCTATATGGAAGTAATTGACAGAGATATGGTTAAAACTAGGACTGGCCTAATTATTAGGTCTGTAGGATGGGCTGGCATACAATCCCCTTACGTAGAAGGATACATTAATTACTATCCTAGCGTTTCTGGCGACAGGGGAACTGAGGGATATAGATACGCCCGGTCTAATGGCTCAGAGGATATAAAAATTGATGGACATCCCTGTGCAGTATCCTATTCCCCGTCTTTGGGTGCGCCTGTCACACGAATTCCAAAGAAAGATATTATAGACCATTATGCCTCCAAAGATAGGCTCCCAAAAGCTCTTTCAGAAATAGGCAGAAAATCAAAGCTCACACGCCCTGATACCGTACTAGTTGATATAGTATCAAAAATAACGGCACATACGAGCATAGCCATTTCTGATATGGGGATAACAGGGTCTTACCTTCCCAAACTAGAGAATGAAAATTCTGATGTTGATTTGATTTTATATGACCTTTCAAAGCTGGAAGAACTAAGAGACTTTATCACGAAATCTGGAAAATTTGACACTTACGACAAGGATAACTTTCTCGAGTTTATGTATGAGCGCCGCAAAAAAATAAGGCCTAACCTTACAAAGAGCGCAATGCTTCGGCAAGAAGCTAAAAAAATTCAAGCAAATTTAGATGGCGTGCACTTCAATATTCAGCCTATATATACAAAAGTTTCTCCCAATGGAGAAAATCTTCTTTTTTTGGAAGAGTTAAAACCTCTCTGCCACATAGAAGCTGTAGTCGTGAATGATATATATGCGACAGCAAGCCCCTCAATCTATCACGTGGATGTGAGAAAGTCATTGGATGCACCGCTCAAAAAAGGGGACGCCTTGGCAGTTTTTTCCGCAACTGGAATATATTCAGGCTCTTTTTCTAAAGGGGATCATATTACCTGCAGTGGCAATTTATGTCTTTCCAGAGGTAAAAAAAACTATGTGCTGTGTGTGGATCACTGGTCAAAAGAAATGAGAAAAACACACGGCATTCACATTGTGTAAAGCGTCACATGCAAAGTTCTATAAACAAAATAATATCAGAATTCGGATTACAGACTATCCCCTTACCAAGGGAGGATAGCGCTCTCTATATAGGAGAGCATCATGTACTAAAAGTTAGCAATAGCCAAAAGAATAGTAGAGACAGAGAAGGAAGACACCGATTCAATCAAGATTTTAGCAGATTTTTCGTATCAGAATCTCCATTGCAAAGCGAACACGATTTTTCGTTATTCCGGCGAATAGTCGGAGAAAAAGCTTCTTACGAAGACAGCTTCACCTCTATAACGGTAAAAAAGTTCTTTTTTACCGTTATAGACAAAATAAAACATGATACTGAAATTGACACACAACATTTGAATGACCTTGTTGAAGGAGTGCCAGATGCTGTGCGAAACAATGTATCTGAAATCTGTGCAGAATTAAAAACCTTTAAATATGGATCTACTCCATGCCACGGCGACCTATCCATTAATAATATGCTCGTCAAAGACGGGAGAATATACCTCCTAGATTTTGAATACTATAGAGAACATGGAGATCTGTGCAGAGATATTATCCAGTTCTACGGTCGGGCTGTTATTCAATCTATCCATCAAGAAAATCCCTTAAATATTTTAAACGATCTGCGGGATATTTATTCAGCACTGTCCACAGAACAACGCAGAAGATGCGACCTGTATTTATCAAGGAAAATGTATTTGGCCTATTACACCTCACTCGACCCGCACTTGGGGGCCGTGGGAGACTATCTCAAAGAGGGAGCCGTTACTATAGAGACCATTTTTGATGCTCTCTTTTCTAAAAAGACTGACATCGAAACAACCTCTACCTGTAATTTCCTATCTCAATATAACTGCAAAGAAAACCTACGGAAATATTTTTTACCATTTAGTATCAATACGACACGCTTCTTCTATGAATTAACTGCGCACCACTGTTCGCGAGAATTTGTTGAGGAATGTGAACTCCTTTTAAGCCGAAGTGATATTCTTCACCATGAGCCTATTTTTAACTTGATAGAAAAAAGGATTCATCTTGATTACCGCCCTTACTTTGGCAGTGATTACTATAAATTTCTTTTATGCTCTATATGTGCAGCAATGGGAGCAAACTTTTACTTGGAAAATAAAATTTATGCCCCCTTAGATAAAGTTTTATCCATGTCTATAAATGATAATATCGGGTATATATTGGATTCCCTGTGCCTTCCATCAACAACGTATTTCGATAGAGACGATTTTTCTTCTTTAGTACTTTCACGGAAAGAATTTCAGGACGGATTGAAGAATAAGCGAATTCTATTCATAGGATGTTCTACAGGAGCCGAGGTTATCTCGTTCTTATCTACTGCTGATAAGTTGGATTTCGCATTAGACAATATTAATCTGAAAGCAATTGACGCAAACCCACTTGCCATCAAAACAGCAAAAAATGCGGATTATCCAAATATGGATGAGCACATACAAATAAATGTGGAGAGATACTTGCCTTATATTCAATATGAGGTTGCCAGCATCCTCAACTTTTTATCGGACGAACAAGAAGTATACGATCTAATTGTATGTAGAAACGTTATTAAATACTTTTCTCCAGATGCTCAAAAAATTGCCGCTAAGAAAATACTATTCGCTTTAAAAAATGGAGGAATACTCGTGACGGGAAAATACGATGACGGAAAAGACAACGATTTTGATTTTTCTCGTATACAAGGCTTTATTTCTCTTGAAAAATTTATATTCAAAAAAGCCTCCTAAGTATAAGCTCTATAGTCCCAAGTGTATGCCGTAAGTAAGCATCCGGCAGATATAGCAAGACCCTGAAAATAAGATATGCTATATGACCCGCCCCCTATAAATGGGTCCAAGTATAGCTACGGTATTGCTATACATAATGGACTTATTAAAGGAGGTGCTGGATATGGCGCGCAAGCAATATACGGCGGAGCAGATTATCGGGAAGTTGCGTGAGGTTGAGGTTTTGCTGTCGCAGGGCAAGACGCAGGAGCAAGCGATCCGCGCGATCGGCGTGACGGGTAATGCGTACTACCGCTGGCGCAAGGAATAGGCGGGATGAAGCTGGATCAGGCTAAGCGGTTGAAGGACCTGGAGGCGGAGAACGCCCGGCTGAAGCGTGCAGTGGCCGAGCTGACAGTTGACAACCAGATATTGAAGGAAGTCATCAGAAAAAAGCTCTGAAGCCTGCCCATCGCAAGGAGCTTGTAAATTTTCTGCGGTCGGCATTTCAGGTCAGCATCCGCCGCGCCTGCGGCGCGATGCTGGCCAACCGCGGGAACTATCACTACAAGTCGAAGAAGGACGGTCAGGCTATTCTGGTCAAGCGCATCAAGGAAGTCGCACAGCTGCGCATGCACTACGGCTACAAGCGCATTTATATTTTTCTGCGACGGGAGGGCTGGCCTGTGAATCACAAGCGCGTATATCGACTGTATTGTCAGGAAGGCCTGCAATTACGGCGTAAAAAGCCCAAGCGGCGCGTGGCCGCGAAGAAAAGAAATGACCGCCTGCCGATCTGTGCAGCGCATGACACATGGTCGATGGATTTTGTGTCCGACCAGATTTATAACGGTCAGCGTCTGCGTTGCCTTACCTTACCATTGTAGATGCTTTCAGCAAGCTGTCTCCTATGATTGGCGTGGGTTTTCAATACAAGGCCGCGGATGTCGTAGAGACTCTGGAAGAAGCTGTCAGGGAATACGGGGTACCGAGAACCATCCGTGTCGACAACGGGCCAGAGTTTATCTCGAAAGAACTCGACCTATGGGCCTTCACGCACGGTGTCACGCTTGACTTCTCAAGGCCGGGAAAACCAACTGATAACGCCTTCATTGAAAGCTTCAACAGCCGCTTCCGTCAGGAGTGCCTGAACGCTAGCTGGTTTTTAAACCTGAACGATGCTAGACTGAAAATCGAGAGCTGGCGGCGAGACTATAACACCGCACGGCCTCATTCCGCGATTGGCAATAAAACGCCCGCAGAATTTGCTGCCCTGGCTAGCCAGGGCAACAATCCAAGGCTGGATTTTCTCTCAGCCGATGGTCCGAAGATTGGGTGAAGACCAAACAGGATTTCTTGCTAAATTATGCTTTTGCAAGATCGAAACCGACAATACTTGAAATTCCCTCGCTAAAGTCTTGTAAAAAATCCAAGGAATTGCGTATACGTGCTATTGTAATTTTGCCAATTATATAACAATTAACATTTGAACAAATATCATCAATATCAATATTTGGGTCATTATATATATCTACCGAAGTCATTAAATCAATTAAAGCACTTTTATAATATTTTTCGTAAAAGCAAATGATTTCACTTGCTTTCTTTCCTATATCGTCGTGACAGGCCATTTCTGAACCCAGAGTCACAGGTAAGGTTCCGCACACATGACCAAGCTTTTTGTAAAGATCCACCTGTGTTTGGTATATATAGTCAAAAAGGTTCTGGAATCTTTCTATAGGAGAAAATGCGGAAGAAAAAATACTGTCGCACACTTTTCTGGATTCCTGATGGCGATAGTCCATAGCCTGTAGAGTTAATGCTTCTTTGGAAACAAAGAAATGATAGAAAGTCCCTTTTTTAACATCAGCCCTGCTACAAATACCATCAACGCTGACTGCGTGATAACCGTTTTTCAGCATCAACTCTACGGCTGCATAAATCAATTTGTCCCGAGTTGCGCTCATATTTCATTTCCTCCACCGAGGACCTTATAAAGATTGACCAAATTGGCCAAGCGTTGCCGTTCTATCTGGATTTCGTTTTGCTGGAATACATACAACTCGCGCTGCGCATCAAGAACGCTCAAAAAGCTGTCGATTCCCGATTGATAGCGGGCTTGGGAGATATCATAAACTTTCTGCGCGGCGGCTACGAGACGGCGCTGTGATTTGAGTTGCTCATCGAGCGTTTCGCGCGCCGCAAGCTCGTCAGAGACTTCGCGGAAGGCGGTTTGAATAGCTTTCTCATAACCGACCACAGCTTTTTCCTTGCGGATTCCGGCCAGATCAAGATTGGCCTTGTTCCGCCCACCTTGGAAGATCGGCAGTGTAATTTGCGGCAAGAAGGCCCAGGCACCGCCTGCGCCACTGGCAAATAAATTGCCGAGGCTTTGGCTGGCAAAGCCGTATGTGCCGGTGAGTGTGATGCTTGGGAAGAAGGCTGCTCTGGCGGCACCGATATCGGCGTTGCGTGCCATTAACTCATATTCTGCCTGCCGGATGTCGGGGCGCATCAACAAAACTTCAGAGGGTAAACCCGGATCCAGACTGTCCTTGATCGCCACGTCATCCAGAGTTGTTTTCGGCAGAAACGCATTATCCTGTGCAATGCCCATCAGCAGGAACAGCGCGTTTTTATCCTGTGCGACGAAACGGCTATATTGATGCTGGTTCACCCGCGCAGTTTCCACGGCGGTGGCGGCGCGCGCCACGTCCTGTTCGGTCGAAACACCTTTTTCCAGACTTTGAGACAAAATATCATAGGTGCGCTGCTGCGCTTCCAGCGTCTTTTGTGTCAGCGACAAAAGCTTCTGATCGGCCAGAAGTTGCAGATAGGCATTCGCCGTCTCTGCAATCAGAGCATTACGGACGACAGTGCGCGCTTCCGTTGTTGCCAGATATTCATTGATAGCCGATTCATTGTTGCTGCGAATTTTGCCGAAGAGATCCAACTCGTATGCGGCAATGCCGAGATTGGCCTCATAAAGCTCTGTTTTTTGCGCCCGGCCTGTGACGCTGCTTTTATCCGAGCTTTCGGCAATCGTTCCATCTCCATTCGCATTGACACTCGGGAAGAGATCGGCACGTTCAATCCGGTAAAGAGCGCGGGCCTCTTCGATATTCAAGGCAGCGGTTTTCAGATCCTTGTTGTTTTGCAGGGCCGTTCCAATCACCAGATGAAACTCGGGCGAATTAAAAAACGCCTTCCAGTCCATTTCTATAGCCAGGTTTTCCCCGGTCTGTAATTCATAGCCCGGTACGTCATGCCAGTTTTGTGCGGCTGAAAAATTCGGCCGGGAAAAATCCGGGACCATGGTGCAGCCGGACAACATTGTTGCCACGAGCAGAAAGGATAAGGGTTTACGTGTCATGTTCTTGTTCTTTCTTTTGGTCTTCTGATTGTTTTTCGCCACGGTGGAAGATGTTCTCAACCATCACATAAAACATCGGTACAAAGAATATGGCCAGAAAGGTGGCCGCCGCCATGCCGCCCATGACAGCGATCCCGATGGCGTTCTGGCTGGCCGCGCCCGCCCCGCTGGCTAGCGCGAGCGGCGTTACGCCCAACATAAAGGCCATGGAGGTCATAATGATGGGGCGAAAACGCTGCCGCGCTGCAATAGCAACAGCCTCCATCAAACTGTGTCCCTGTTCCCGCAAATCCTTGGCAAATTCGACGATCAGGATGGCGTTTTTGGACGCCAGCCCCACTGTTGTCAGCAATGCTACCTGTAGATATACGTCATTGGGAAGGCCGAAAATATAAGCCGCTATGACCGCCCCTAAAATACCCAGGGGGACAACCAGTATCACAGCAAACGGCACCGCCCAGCTTTCATAGAGCGCGGCCAGACACAAAAACACGATCAGGATGGAAAGAGCGTAGAGCGCCGGAGCCTGCGCCCCTGTCTGGCGCTCTTCATAAGACAGGCCATACCATTCAAGACCTAATCCTTCTGGTAAAGTTTCAACAATTTTCTGTATCTCCTCCATCGCCACGCCGGTACTTACACCGGGCGCAGGAGAGCCTTGGATATTGACAGACGAGTTTCCGTTGAAACGTTCCAGCTTGGGTGAACCGTATGTCCACGCGGCGGTTGAAAATGTACTAAATGGCACCATTCCACCCTGATTATTGCGCACATACCAGTTCTGGAGGTCTTCCGGCATCATGCGATACGGCGCATCGGCTTGCAGATAAACGCGTTTGATCCGGCCTTTGTCGACAAAGTCATTTACATAACTTGACCCCCATGCGATTTGCAGCGTCCGGTTGATATCACTTAAAGACAAACCAAGCGCGGACGCTTTTTCACTGTCGATATCGATTTTAAATTGCGGAACATCGCTAAGGCCGTTGGGGCGCACACTGGTGAGTTTCGAGTTCTGTCCTGCGGCGCCTAAAAGCTGGTTTCGTGCGTTCATCAACGCTTCATGGCCGATCCCGCTGCGATCTACGAGTTGAAAATCAAACCCAGATGAATTCCCCAACTCGCGGATTGGCGGCGGAAAGAAAGCAAAAGCCATCGCGTCCTTAATTTGATATAAGGTGCCGCCTGCGGCCTGCGCAATAGCAAACACGCTTTGATGATCTTCTGTGCGCTCCTCCCAGTCTTTCAGGCCGATAAAACCGAATGCGGCGTTTTGCGCAGAACCCGCGAAGCTGAAACCGACAACGGTAAAGAGGTGTTCGACAGAATCTTTTTGCTGCTCAAGGAAGTAATCCTCCACCTGTTTAACAGATTCCAGCGTGCGCTCAGCTGTTGAGCTGGGCGGGGTGCTGACCATTAAAAACATATTCCCCTGGTCTTCATTAGGTAAAAATGAACCGGGAAGCTGCATGAATATTCCCATCATCCCGCCGACCAGAACAACATAAACCATAAAGAACCGGAATGGCCTGCCTGCTATAAACGAGGCACTTTTCTGATATCCATCGCGTCCCCTGTTGAAATATTTATTGAACCAGCCGAAAAATCCTGTATCCGCCCGGCGTTTTTCACCCACCTCGTGTTTTAAGAGTGTTGCACATAAAGATGGGGAAAGAATAAGCGCCACAAGCACAGACAAGCCCATAGCCGAAACAATCGTGATTGAAAACTGGCGGTAAATCGCTCCGGCAGAGCCGCTAAAAAAGGCCATCGGAATGAAAACTGTGGACAGCACCACGGCAATTCCAACAAGTGCGCCTGTGATTTGATCCATAGATTTACGTGTGGCTTCCTTGGGCGGCAAACCTTCTTCGCTCATAATGCGTTCAACATTTTCAACCACGACAATCGCATCATCTACCAGAAGTCCAATCGCAAGCACCATGGCAAACATAGTCAGGACATTGATCGAAAATCCAAAAGCCAGCAGAACGGCAAACGTCCCGAGCAATACGACAGGGACGGCAATCGTCGGAATAAGTGTTGCCCGCAAATTTTGCAAAAAAAGCAGCATAACAAAGAATACGAGGACAACCGCCTCAATCAACGTATGAACAACCGATTCAATCGACATCTCAATAAAAGGCGTCGTATCAAGCGGATAAACAATTTTTATATCTTCCGGCAGATATTCGGCCAACTCTGCCACTTTTTCTTTGACAAGTTCGGCTGTTTGCAAAGCATTGGCTCCAGTAGCGAGCGTAATGGCCATGCCTGATGCTGGTTTTCTTTTATAACGCACAATCTTGTCATAATTTTCGGAGCCAAGTTCCAGTGTTGCCACATCCTTAAGCCGCACCTGCGAGCCATCTGTATTAACGCGTAAAACGATACGCTCGAAATTCTCCACGGACTCCAGGCGCGCCTGCGCCTTAACGGTCGCATTGATTTGCTGGTTTGGAGCGGCAGGCATTCCGCCGAGCTGTCCTGCCGAAATATCCGTGTTCTGGATCTGGACAGCATTTTGGACATCCAGCGGCGTCAGGTTATAACTATAGAGCTTGGCAGGATCGAGCCATATCCTCATCGCATGCTGGTCTCCGAATATACGAACATCCCCAACACCATTAATCCGCGAAATAGGCTCACGGAACGTGCTGACCAGCATATCGCCTAACTCGCCCTGCGACATGCTGCCATCTTCCGCATAAACGCCGACAACCAGAAGGAAACTGTCATTCGACTTCGTCACGGTTACGCCGAGAGCCTGCACCTCTTGCGGTAATTGGGTTACCGCGCCCTGCACCTTGTTCTGCGTTTGCACCTGCGCGATATCGGGATCGGCTTCCGGCTCAAACGTCAAGGTGATGCTCATGGAGCCATCCTGACTGCTCGAGGTGAAATAGCGCAAATGATCAATCCCCGTCAGGCGTTGTTCAATCACTTGCGTGACAGCGTTTTCAACCGTGTCAGCAGATGCGCCAGGGTAGCTGGCATTAATGGCCACAGTAGGCGGAGCAACTTTCGGATATTGTTCAATCGGCAAGGCGCGGATTGCCAACACGCCCGCCAACATAATAATAATCGCAATAACCCATGCAAAAACAGGGCGGTCAATAAAAAAACGAGCCATAAATTTTACTCCTTGCCGCCTGATGTCTGGGATTGTGTTGTTTCGTTTTTCTGCCAAGGCACAGGAGAAACCGGTGCGCCGGGTCCGACCTTCTGGTAACCTTCGACAATGACGGTATCACCGGCCTTTAATCCGTCTGTGACAATCCAATTATCTTTATAAGCCTGCTCAACCTGAATAGGACGTGGCTGCGCTTTGCCGGTTTCATCTACCACCCAGATCGTCAGACCACCTTCCGGCGTCCGAATGGTTGCCCGCTGTGGCACCAAAAGAACATCGTCCTGACCCAGATCAAGCGTCGCCCTCACAAACAGGCCGGGCAGCAACAAGCCATCCGGGTTCGGCATGAGTGCCCGCAAGGCGATAGAGCCTGTCGTCTCGTCCATAGTGACTTCGGAAAATTTTAATGTGCCCTCATGCGGATAATCTTTTCCTATTTTATCATCAAGGATCAGATGAACCGGGACGATTTCTTTACCCATCATCCGGGAACGTAAATGAATAGCTTCGGAGCCGGATTGCTGCATATCAATGTAAACAGGGTCAAGCTGAGTGATCGTTGCCAGGTTTTGCGCCTGATTGGCTGTGACCAGCGTGCCCTCCGTTACAAAAGAGCGGCTGATGCGCCCCGAGATCGGCGCGTAAACCTTTGTGTAGTCCAGATTGACCTGCGCTACATCAACAGCCGCCTGCGCTACGGCAATGGCGGCTGTTGCCTGATCATATTGTGCTTTAACGTCGTCATATTCCTGCTCACTCACCGCATTGATTTTGACAAGATCTTCATAGCGTTTGGCGCGAGCCTCGACGGTTTTTACATTTGCGCGGGCGCTTGCAAGATCGGCTTTGGCGCTATTCAGCGCAGCCTTGTAGCGGGCATCGTCAATCTGATAAAGTTGTTGTCCTTTTTCTACATCAGCGCCTTCTTCAAACAGACGCTCGGTAATAATACCGTCAACCTGCGGACGCACCTGTGATTGACGATAGGGTGAAATGCGCCCCGGAAGCTGTTGCGTGAATGTGATTGTTTGCGGTTTTAACTCCAGAACGGCCACTGCCTGTGGTGGTCTTTCCGCAGCAGAAGACGCACTCTGAGCGCCTTCGTTACTCTTATGCCACCAATACCAGCCACCTCCGGCGAGCAGGAGCGCCAGCACCAATAAAGGGAATGTTTTCTTCATATTTCGTGTTTCCTTTTCCTGCTGTTTTTTGAGGCTGGACACATATAAAAATTATAACTGGATTTTCAACATACATTTGTGTATGTATAATGTCAAGATAAAGGATAGCTTCTATGAGACGCACGAAAGAAGAGTCAGAAAAAACGCGCGAAGACCTGCTGAACGCCGCTGTTCGGATTTTTTCTGAAAAAAGCGTAGCGCGCAGCACATTGGATGAAATTGCAAAAGCCGCCAATGTAACACGCGGCGCCGTCTATTGGCATTTTGAAAACAAAACGCAAATTTTCGATGCCCTGCACGAGCGCTTACACCGTCCGCTCATCGATATGATCCTGGAAGATCTCGAAAAAGACCATCCGGAACCGCTAATGCAGCTTCGTGATTTATGTATCAAGCTTTTGCTTGATCTCGAAAAAGATGAACAAAAGCGGCAAGCTCTTATCCTTTTTATGATCAAGTGCGATTACTCCGGCGACCTTGCACCTTATAAAGACAAGCACCGTGAGAAAAAAGCGGAGAGCATGCGCTTGTTTAAACGTTATATCGAGAAAGCAAAAAAGGCTGGAAAGTTACATGCCAAGGCCAATCCCGAGCTTTTAACGCAATGTATATCCTGCTTTATGAAAGGCATTCTCTTTGAATATCTGGATAATCCGGAAGGTTTTGATATTGAGAACAAAGCACCCAAGCTGATCAATTTATTTTTTTCCACTTCAGGATTGGAAAAGAGTTAAATGTGCAAAGACTTGTTTTTTTTACCACATCTCTCGCACTTGTAATATTCTCCGCATCTCTTGTGTTGCGCCTTCACGTTAACAAAGCAATGTTTACGACGGCAGCGTCGCGGAACCGCTGATCGCCACCCCCCCCCGCATAAAAGCTTCTGTCGGACAAGGCTTATGATTGCGCAAGGTTCCGCGCCTTCCTTGAAGATCGCGGCACAACGCCCGTCATCCCGACAAATACAACAGGCTCAAGCCGTTCCCGTTCAAAACGTCTACAAACACCGCAACAAGATCGAGTGCATTGCCACGCGCTACGGTAAACTCGCCAGCAACTTCCTCAGTTCGGTATGCTTGATGGCTGCGGTGTACTTCTGGTTAAATTGAGTCTACGCCCTAGGATGCAGGGTGCTGATGGAGGTTTTTTCAAAGCCATCGTCTTTGCGCAAAGTTGCGTTAGTTATCTAAAGGGGCACCCTAGACAGATGCTAATTAAAAATTATCGAGTAAAAGCAATGGGATATTTAAATTGGCGTGACATAAAGTTAATCGGGGGCTAGAATTTAGATATAATCAAACCTATGGAAGCTGCTAGTTTGTAGGGAGAGAATAGCATGCCCAATATCGAAACGCGAGAGATGGTACCTGACGACTACAAATACTCGGGCAAAATCAGCAATCTTTTCTCCAGGCTGGCAGGCCATGAACTCAGAAGCGCACAGTACCTTCTCCCAATGTCGGGGCAAGCGAAGTATTATGGCCAGATTGTCGCTCGGGAACGCAAGGACGGCAAGTGGGACGTGATCGAAAAAACTACCCGTTACCTCTTCACCTCGGAGGGATGGTACACGAGAGGTCCTGCGCTTAGAAAGATAGATATAGGCGTTTCAAAAGTAGACGCTCAGCAGGCGATCAAGGAGTTTGAAGACGAGCATCGCCATCTTTCATCCACGGTGCGTGGCGATCTTCGAAAGCAGGTGCAACGACCCCCATTCTGCCCTAAATAAAATGCCATTGTCAAGCTATGCCACGCCAGCATCTATTGGGCGCTGGCTGTCCAACTTCTGCTAATGGGAACAATTTTATACGTCCCTCAATAATAAAGGATATTGACCATGACTTACATATTATCAAGTCTGTTCAACAGACATCAAGAAGCGCGCCTGAACAGAAAGCTTCTGGAAGCGGCGGCGCACGGTAAAACTAAAAATGTGATTGCCCTTATCGAGAAGGGTGCAGACGTGAACACAAGGGACACCCGCGAGGGATACGTAGGACGGACGCCGCTTCATTGGGCTGCAACCTGTGGGCGGACCGAGACGGTAGAGGCGCTTATTGCAAAAGGTGCGGATGTGAGCGTAAAGGACCCGTACGGACGGACGCCACTGGATTTGGCAGAGATGCACCTTGTGGAATCAACGCATAAAGCTCTGCGTGACGCTGGAGCGCCTAGAGGAGCAGTTCCCAGTAACCCCTATCAAGGAGTTCACCGTGGATAGTGATTTTGCTTCAGGCAAGGGGCAGTCCGCGTCTGCGGATGGTAATATCGGCCACGGCTCCCGGCGGCGAGCCTCGTCTAGCAATTGTGAGTGTAGCCAATGACGGCTTTCTTGCAGCGGGTTAATGATATCTATTATCGTCTATTTGGAAGCACCAAATTGCGGCCATATGAAGCAATTTGCATTGACTTATGGAAAAACCACTTATCAGAAGAGAGCAAGAACATTTTCGATGAGCAATTGAAACAGCCATACATCGTACAGCGACAGGCGGGAGACGCAAAGGTGTGTTTTTACTGGCACAAAGAAGAGTTGCTTCCCCTATTTAAGCTGTCAACACCTGATGTTCATGCGGCAACTGTCTTGCTTAAATCAAAAACGAATGACAGCGATGTTTTAAAGGCAAAGATATTCATCCACAGAGGGCGTTTTTTTTCGATTGAGTTTCCTAAACGACCAAATCGTTATGCGGAGTTACATCATATGGATTTGTCTACTTTGTATGTAACAGCAATTGAAACGCTTGTGCCTTTATAACCGCCGCGACGTTTGCAAAATTTCCGACAATCTCTCCCCCGGCAACGTGACGGCCTATATACAAGGGACAGCTATGCAGCGATACGCCGCCCTAGCCCTACCTATGTGAAAATGTGGGTTAGCCGATCTGACGCTGGACAACCAGATTCTCAAAGAGGTCAACACGGGAAACTTCTAAGCGCTGAGCGGCAACGCCAGAGTGTGATTCACACGCAGCAAAAATTTGGAACATCAGAGCGCCGGGCGTGCAAAGCGCTCGGCGTTTTGCGTTCTGTTCAGCGCTATCAGAAAAGAAAACCGGATGACGAGGCGCAGCTTCGCAAAGACATTACGCGCCTTGCCTTAAAATACGGACGGTACGGATACAAGCGAATTACCGCCTTGCTGCACGCCGAAGGCTGGCGCGTTAATCACAAACGTGTCGAACGGATAACGGGGGTGTTTCTTTCTTCGAGAACCCCTCCCTAGTAAGTGGAAAGACAGGGCCGGTGGCCTCTTGCACTCCCGAACGGGAGTGGCCACGCCCACTTCATTGTTTTCAGATTATTCTCTCAATGAAGCATTCAAGAAGTCAGCGATCAGTTCCAGCACTTCCGCTTCCGCTTCACGGTGCGGAACATGGCCAATTTTCGGCAGGATCACCGCCCGACCTTTGGCACCAGCGATGAGCTTGGGATGCTCGGCTGATCCATATTCATCGCTCTCGCCGTGTATGGCGAGCACAGGACATTCCACGCCACCCAACGCCTGATCGAGCGACCAGTAAGCGAAGTCGGGGTCGAGCCAGGTATCAATCCATGCATCGACCACCCAACGGGTTTTATCGCCGTGGAATCTGGCGAGCCGTCCCAAGACATCGGTATCGCGAAATCTATCACGCGCCTTCAATATGCCCGCGATGGTGCAATCTTCGACATAGGCTTGGGCACCCATCGTGATGACCGCCTTGCATTGTTTGGGATAGATAGAGGCTGCGCCCACGGCCATACCGCCGCCGACACTATGGCCGCAGGCGATGAAGTCCGAGAAGCTCAGGACGCGCTGCATGATCGGGATCACCGACGCCGCTTCATCGGTAACAAAGCTGACTGGCAGCTTTTTAATGCGCGCGTCCGACTGTCCGAAGCCTAAACGATCATAGGCAATTACGGGCCGCCCAGTTACTTCGGCGAGCTTCTTTGGAAAATTCCGCCAACTGGCGACACTACCAAGCGACTCATGGAAAAGAATGATCGGCGTGGAGCCAGCGGTCAGCGCGTCACGCTTCCATATCGCGCCAGACAGCCTGCCGTCAGGTGTTTCGAGATCGAGACTTTGCTTTTCAAATTCTGTCATGAAGTCTCCAAAAGGAACACAGACACGGGCGCGCGCAATCGCGTAGCCTCTCAGGTTAAAGGCGAAGGTCTACAATGGTAAGGTAAGGCAACGCAGACGCTGGCCTGCAATACCTCGCAGGCCCGCCGGATGCTCACCTGATAAGCCACGCGCAAAAAATCCACCAGTTCCCGGCGACGCGCAGGCTTTACAGCTTTTTTCGCACAACCTCCTGCAGCATTTCCTTGTCCAGCGACAAGTCCGCTACAAGACGCTTCAGGCGCATGTTCTCTTCTTCAAGCTGCTTGGCTCTTATGCGCGGCACTATTATGACCTTTACCAGCTTTCGCAAAGGCCGTGAATTTCTTTTCGATCGCGCTTCGCACGGAAATGATTCATTTCAGGGCAGGGCCACTACGGACGACCGGCACCGGACGCGAATTGTTCCGGTGGTAGTAGCTGCAGTCGGCCTCGCCGCCACGGTAGACGCGCCCGGAATTGCTGCCGAAGTAGGAGAACGCACCCCAGAACCACGGGGCGGCATGGCCCTGTAATGCAGGCGGCGCAACCTTATCCCAATCCTTTGCCAGCGAATTGGCTTCCTCGTCCGTGATTCTGCGCCAATCCTTTTTACCGTGGAGGTTTTGGGCATTCGCTTTTGCCACAACCACAGCCTGATGATACAAAGTGGAGTTTCCGCCGAAGATATCTTCCGGCACGAACAGTGCGATGTTCATTTTTAGATCGACGGCGATAACGATCGTCCCATCCTTCATGCGGTCACCAATCTCAAGGGCTTCTTTTGCCGCGCCAACGGCGGTAGAGGTTTGAGGCGTATTGATATTTGCCGTGACAGTAACGGTGACGGGCGTGTTCGAAGCAATGTTGATGCTCTTTCCGTCCTCACCGATCTCAAGACAAACACCGTTAATCTTTAGCGCCGCTGCGCCAAAATCACCTCCGAAATCAATTTCTTTTGCCTTCTCATTTGCCAAGACATCGCTCCTTCAAAAAATGCAGATCGCAGAGTCGCGCCAATAACGCTAGATTCTGAGCCTCTTTGTTCAAAGTTAACTACATGTATTTCATAATACTGTCAACAAAAATCATGATGTTGTGTATCATCATATCCACATCTTTTGAAAGACATCTTGACCATTTTCCTCCATCCGCACCACGCGCACGTGGTCAGCCATACCTATACTTTTCAGCAGTCCTCGAAGGTCAAAAATGGTATCCATTTAAGAATGAACAGCCATTTCGACATCAAATCCACAGCCGACGCTGGAACTGATAAGCTATTGGAGGTATTGGATAAAGGATGGGAACCTTCCCTTAACAAATGGAATCAGGTATAATCTATTCATGGGATTACATTTCACTGAAGTAGAACCATTAGGGCATTTAACACAGCGGGAAACACAGGATCTCGCCAAAGATTTAGCCACGATAGCGACAAAAGGGGCGGGTCTTTCCCTTCAAGCTGTTGAGCAGGTTTTAGAGACGTATGCATCTTCCAAGTATGCCTTATCTGCGGATGCACTAAAACAACAAGGCTGGTTTGATGCTCCGGAAGTTTCCATGCGACGCGGTGCTCGTGACGGGCATCTTACTTTGTCTGACAAAACCCTGACGATCGCCTATGCCGCAACTGCACCGCGCATGACGTTCGATGAAGCCTGCGAACAAATCAAAACAGTGCGTGCCCGTTTAGATGCGGCGCCGCAAGACATTGAAGGCATTACTATCAATCAACTTTATCTTTTTGGGAGTACACTGCGCGACAAGAACAGCCGTGACACCATCGGTGATCTTGATCTTAGTGCGGATTTTGGTTTCGACGCACGTTATAATGGATTATCTCATGAAGAACGCAGTGGCATTGCAAAAGATTTGTGGAATAAAGTTATAGCTCAAGGTGATGATCGGCTACAGATAGGCGATGCGAAAGGTATGGCTGAAAATGCTTCAGACGCTCCCGGGAAGCCTTTTGTAGTGATGAATATCTGGAAGCATACATCGCCGCAGGAAAGCAGCCTCACTTCATCGCAGAATTCAGCGCTAGCTGAACGCGAACAGCGCACGCTGTCAGAGCAATCGCGGGCGCGGGCTGTGGCAACCCTTCTGACCAATTCTGTCTCACAAACAAAGCAACATACAGCTGTTCCCAGAACTCCCCGGATTTAAATGGACAGCAACGGACACCGCTTCCGAACTGGTTAGTTTTGGGCTAAGCTCGAACCGCCATTACCTTTAAGTTCAAGGGGTGTTCGTTGATTTCGCTGGTGAGACAAATATGCATAACCGGCTTTCCTTGGTATTCCCCTGTGCCTCACCCATTCTTCGGACCACCGGCGATGATAAAATCCGGTTTCCACTGATATCATCCCGGGCATGCCCGGGATGATATTTTGGCGTATTCGGCTGGTGTCAGGTTGCCGATCGCCGTATGAGGACGGACGGTGTTATACTCGCACCGCCAGCTCTCGATTTTCGATCTTGCATCATTCAGGCTTAAAAACCAATGGGTACCCGTAGCGCGGACGCGCCTGCGCAATCTCCCTGAGCCGCTTCATCTCCGTTATTACCGTTCTTGTCCTGCTGGGTCAGGTTCTGGAATCCAACTCGTATGCGGCAATGCCGAGATGGGCCTCATAAAGCTCTGTTTTTTGCGCCCGGCCTGTGACACACTGCTTTTACAGGTTTTAGGCGGCAATCGACCTTCGGAAGGCGAGAGCGGACAGCGTGAGCAGCGATAAACCCACGATGGTCACGGCCAGAAAATTGGGCCAGACGATATCAAGACCTGCGCCGCGATATAAAATTGCCTGCGCGAAGGACACAAAATGGGTTGAGGGCACGAACCACATGATATGTTGCAACCAGTCCGGCTGGCTTTCCAGCGGTGTTTGCCCCCCTGAAAGCAAAGTCATCGGCAGGATCGTAATAATAAAGAGCAGACCAAATTGCGGCATGGAGCGCGCCGTTGTCCCTAAAAAAATACCAAGCGCGGAGGCAAAAAACAGGTACAACAATGTTCCCAGCAAGAAAAGCGGCACCGACCCGGCGATAGGCACTTCCAAAACGCCCTCAATCACGACCCATAAACAAAATCCTGTTGCCGTGAGAATGACCAGACCGTTGGCCCATACCTTGGAGAGCATGATCTCAATCGGCGTGACCGGCATCACCAGCAAATGCTCGATGGTCCCGTGTTCACGCTCGCGGATCAGTGCGGCGCCGGTGAGCAGAATAACAAACATCGTGATGTTGGAGATGATCTCCATAATACTCGTAAACCATTTGGATGACAGGTTGGGGTTAAAGGCGTAGCGCAACCGCATTTCTACCGGACTTTGCGATGAGGACGGGCCGTTGCTTATAAAACGCGATATCTCATCATTGATGATATTTTGAATATAGCCTGATCCGATTCCGGCGATCATGACGGCAGTGGCATCCAGATTGACCTGAAGGGTCGGCTGATGACCGCGCAACACATCGGCCTCGAACTCTTCGGGAATGACCAGAACAAAGCTGTATCTGTCCAGATCCATGGCTTTATCAATATCCTGAAAGGCGATGATGTCCGGCTGTTTAAAATAGGGCGGCAGGAATGCGCTACGGATACGTAAAGATAAAGGCGATTGATCTTCATCCACAATGGCAATCGACGCATTGTGAAGATCATGGGAAATCGATGTTCCGGCAATATAGATTGACGCACTGAACGCCCAGATAATCATGACCAGCATAACCGGATCACGGTAGAGGCTGCGCAGTTCTTTAATACCAAGGCGGTATATATTTTTAGTACCGAGCCGCATCGTTTATGCCTCCTGCTTTTTTAAAAAGAATATCCCGGCGGCCAGAATAACCGGCCAGGAAATGAGCAAAGCGCGCAGGCTGGGCCATAATTCGGCAAGGCCCAGATCCTTGGCGAAAGCGCCCTTGGCCACCGTAATAAAATGCGTAGTCGGGTAAATTTTTCCGATAAAGGCCCCGATCCCTTCCAGAGTTGAAACCGGCTGCATCAGACCGGAAAACTGCACGGCAGGCAGCAAGGTCATAATGGCCGTAACAGCAAGCGCCGCAATCTGCGTTCCTGTGAAGGCGGAAAAAAACAGGCCCAAAGCTGTTGCACAGCCCGCATAAAGAAAAGCACCTATAAACAATGCAACAAAAGATCCCTTCACCGGAACGCCGAAAACCAGCCAAGCTGTTAAAACCAGCAAAAGGAAATTCATCATCGTAATGGCAACATAGGGAATTTGCTTGCCCAGCAAAAATTCAATCTTTGACGTCGGCGTCACATAAAGATTGGTGATCGACCCCAGCTCTTTTTCCCGCACAACACTGAGCGCGGCCAAAATAGAAGGAATAAACAGGAGCATCAGGGCGATGACAGACGGCACAATCGCAACGGCGCTCTTAAAGCCTTGATTATAGAGAAAGCGCGGCTCAATCAAGACGGGGGAAAGCGCAATCTGTTCGCCATAATAATCTTCATGCAGCCTGCTGATAAAATTATAATGCAGTCCTTGCATATAACCGCCCGCCGTTTCCGCTCGAAACGGCATGGCGCCGTCCACCCAAACGGCAACTTCCGGCGATTTCTGCCGCAGCAGGTCTTGGCCGAAACCGGGGGGAATATCGACGGCCAGCGTAATCTGCCCGCTTTTCAGGCGGTGATCCATATCGGCATGATCGGTGAGCGGCGGTCTTTCCGAGAAGTAGCGCGACCCTTCCAGACTTTGCGTATATAAACGGCTTTCGGGCGTTTTGTCCTGATCCAGAACCGCGAAGGTGATGTTTTCAACGTCAAAGGTAATCCCGAAACCGAAGACCAGCATCAAAATCATTGTGCCGAAAAAAGCGAAAGCTTCACGGATACGGTCACGCGACAATTCTTTGGTTTCGCGCATGGCATAGGCGGCAATACGCCGGATACCTTGCACAAGAGCAAGTGGAACTCCGGTTTTTTTATCATCCTTAACGCTTGCTGTTATATCGCTGGCTGGCGTACTGTTGGGTGCGATGTCTTTTTCCGCATCGGCCTCTTCCATATAGGTGATAAAAGCTTCTTCCAGCGTTTTCTTTCCCTTATCCGCGATCAGCTTGTCCGGCGCATCACACGCCAGAATATTCCCCTCATGCATGAGTGTAATCCGGTCGCAGCGCATCCCCTCATTCATGAAATGGGTCGAGATAAAAATCGTGGTTTTCTTGTTGCGGGACAGATCAATCAGCAGCTTCCAGAATTCGTCACGCGCTACCGGATCAACGCCGGAGGTCGGTTCGTCCAGAATAAGCATCTCCGGCTCATGCACAACGGCGACCGCCAATGACAGGCGCTGACGCACGCCCAAAGGCAAGGAAGATGGCAGCGTGTCCTTATGTGTTTTTAGCCCGAAACGCTCCAGCAACTTGTTAATACGCGGCTTTATTTTGTCTTTGGGAACATGGAAAAGCTGCGCGTGAAGCTCCAGGTTCTGCCACACGGTCAGTTCGGAATAGAGCGAGAACGCCTGGCTCATGTAACCGACACGGTAACGAAATTCCATGTCGTCCTTGCTTGGTGTTTTGCCAAATATTCTGGCCTCGCCTTCCGTAGTGGGAAGCAGGCCGGTCAGCATTTTCATGGTTGTTGTCTTGCCGCAGCCATTCGACCCTAAAAAACCGAAAATCTCACCGGGCAGTATCTCGACCGACACGTCATTGACGGCTGTAAACTCACCGAATTTTTTGGTCAGGTTTTTGGTCACGATGACCGGATCTTGCCCATGCCCATCTTCATAAGGCGGCAGAACCAGCTTTTCATGCTTGGCCTGTTTCCCGTCATCGACAAGGGCGATAAAGGCGTCTTCCAGTGTTTCGCCGCCGGTTTTTTTCTTAAGTTCATCCGCTGTGCCGGTATCCAGAATTTTCCCGTCATTCATGGCCGCCAGCCAGTCGAATTCTTCCGCCTCTTCCATATAGGCGGTGGCGATCAGAACGCTCATATGCGGACGATCTTGCCGGATGGAGCGAATTAAATCCCAGAACTGGCGGCGGGAGAGCGGATCAACGCCCGTTGTCGGCTCATCCAGAATAAGCAGGTCAGGATCATGGATCAGGGAACAGCACAGGCCGAGTTTTTGTTTCATGCCGCCGGAGAGTTTACCGGCAGGCCTATCAGGAAACGGGGCAAGCCCGGTGGCTTTCAGCAGTATTTTGATCCGCGCCTCTCGCTCCGCCTTGCCTTGCCCAAACAGGCGGGCAAAGAAATCGAGATTTTCAAATACGGTCAGGTCCATATAGAGGTTTTTTCCTAGTCCCTGCGGCATATAGGCAATACGGGGCAAAAGGCCTTTGCGCTTTTTATCGTTGGCAATATCCTGTCCTAAAACCTGCACAGACCCGCTCTGAATTTTTCGTGCTCCCGCGACAAGACCAAACAGCGTCGATTTCCCCACCCCATCGGGGCCGATAAAACCGATCATTTTTCCAGCTGGGATATCCAAAGAAACATCATCAAGCGCGCACGTTTTGCCGTAACGATGTGTTACATTTGAGAGTGTGATAACGCTACGCTCTTGCATAATCAGCACCCTACTCTTGCGCTATATTTACCTTTAAGTGCTCCGGCCAGTCGGCGCCGTCCCCAAGCATGACATAGCCAACGCCGGGCAGACCTGTGCGCACTTTCTCAATATGTTTGGAAAGCAAAGATTTAGGGATACGGATTTTTACCCGAAACATAAGTTTTTCGCGCTCTTCGCGGGTTTCCACTTCACGCGGCGTAAATTGCGCCTCGGAAGAAATAAAGGAAACTTTGGCCGGAATAACGATATCCGGCAAGGCATCCAGCACAATCCGCGCCTCACTGCCGACAATGATTTTTCCGATATCTTTGGCCGGAAGGAAAATGGTCATATAGACATTTTCAAGATCAAGAATTGTTACCACGCGCGATCCCGCACTTAAAACTTCTCCCGGCTCGGCCAGGCGATACTGCACACGCCCGCTCATCGGTGCCCTGAGAACGGCATCCTCAATCACCACATTCAAACGGTCGATTTCCGCCTGCGCCGTTTCCACCTGATTTCCTGCAGAATGGAATCGCGCTTTGCTAACATTCAGCGCAGCCTGCGCTGTCTTAACAGCCGCCTTGCGTTGATCGTAAAGTTCTTTTGAAACGCCCGTACCAACCAAGGCCTTGGCGCGCTGTTCTTCGGCGCGGGCCAGTTCCAGCTCAGCTTCACGATGGGCTATTTGTGCCTGCGCCTCCGCAACAGCATTTTTAGCAGCCGCCAAATTGGCTTTTGCACCATTACGCTGCGCCTCCAGATCCTGCGCGTCGATATGAGCGATAATATCGCCTTCCTTGACCATATCGCCTTCATCAAACAGGATATCAATCACACGTCCGGCATATTTGGCCGCGACATGGGTTTCTTCCGCTTCGATCCGGCCGTTACCAAATGCTATATATTCCGGCAGACTTGATTGCTGTGTCTCCCAGAAAAAGTAACCGCCGCCAAGGATTGCTATAAGCGCAAGAATGATGATGAGAGGTGAGAGTGCGTTCTTCTTTTTCATGGGTCTGGTTTTTCCGTTACGTATTGGCCGTTCAACATAAAAAAGGTGGAAACGGCCTGTTCGGTATGGGCTTTTTTCTCCTCTTTCGAGGGATGATAATCCTTATTCAGTAATGTTTTTGACAGCAATGTACCAAACATGAAACTTAAGAATTGTTCGGTTGCATTTTGCGCCCTCTCTTTGGAAAAGCCGTGCCCGGCGAGAAAAGCTTCGAGGCGGTCAATAAAAGTTTGCGCACCTGACTGCCAGTAAAACTTACCAAGTTCTGGAAAGCGCGGCGTTTCGGATACGATCACGCGGTACAGCGCCAACGTGTCATGCCTGAACAGCATGTCCACAGCTCTCTCTCCTAATACATAGAGGAATTCTTCAATGTTTTGGGTCGAATCATCATTATGGGGCAACGTGGCAAAAAACGCTTCGCTCTGGGCACGAATAATGGCGCGAAACAAATCATCCTTCCCGTTGAAATAGCTGTAAAGCGTTTGTTTTGCAACTTTGGCTTCGCGCGCGATTTCTTCCATGCTCACGCCGCTAAACCCTTTACGCAGGAACAAACGCGTAGCTGCCTCAATGATAACGCTTTCTTTTGACATATCTTCTGCTTCATATCCTAACTGCATCGCGGAAATCCAAAAAATTCGTTAATCCCTAACATGTTACAACTAGACAGTCCAGTCTAGTTGTGGCACAGTGCACATCTAAAATTAAACTCATGAGCGCAATGACAAACGCGTTCAACATAAATCCCGCCATATCACCGACCAGACAATTTATATAGATAACGGGTATAGCGTTCATGCGTAAAAATTATTCAAATCTAGACTAGACTGCCCAGTCTTTTTGTGAAACATTGTTCCAAACCCCAAAAACAGGAGAAAACCGATGAGTGAAGCAGCAAAAAAAGATGATGTGTTCAACCTTGGCGGAACGCTTCAGGAAACCTCAAAAAAGATTCAGGAACTTGGCAGAGCCCAAAGTGATTTTATGGTCGATACTCTGTCGAAAGGCATGAAGTTTCAAAAAGAACAATATGATCTGGTTTCCCGGATCGTTCAAAGCCAGATTGAGTTCAATAGCGTTCTTCTTCAAAATTATATGAATGTTGTTAACAACAACATCAAGTCGCTCGAACCTAAAGAACAAAAAAAATAACATTTCCCAACTCCCATACACTTAGACTTAGTTGTTAAGCAACCCCCAGATTTATCTGGGGGTTTTTGTTTAGGATAGCAAGTGCGTCCCACTTGTATCCCCTGTGTGCCCCACGCAAGCAGAACCCGCGAACCATAGCTGCTCTCATACTGCGACTGCCGTAGCTTTCATGAATTTGAGACAATTGACAAAATATAGTAAGCATATATATAATATATATATGCTATTTTATGAGGAAGCACAGGATAATGGCCCAAACTTATAAACCGGAGCAGAGTCTCGGATTTGTCTTAAACGATGTGGCGCGGCTTATGCGGCGCAATTTCAACCGCCGGGTCCAAGAACTTGAATTAACGCAAGCGCAATGGCAGGCCCTTGCGCATATTTCCCGCAATCAAGGAATGAACCAGAGTCAGCTCGCCGATATTTTGGAGGTTCAGCCGATCAGTGTCGGACGGTTAATCGACCGGATGGAAGCTGCGGGATGGGTCGAGCGCCGCCCCGATCCTGCAGACAGGCGGGCGATCAATTTATATCTGACGGATAAGGCCGAGCCGATTTTAACGAAAATGCAAAAGCACGGGAGCGCAGTACGGTCGCAGGCCTTGCGCGGAGTCTCTGAAACAGAGCAGGAAATAATGCTGCGCACTCTTTTTGTGATGCGCAAAAACCTGATTGGAGAAGAAGGACAAAACAATGAGTGAAAACAATGAAAAACAAAACGGGAGGAAAAGTTTAACGCGCCGCATCCTGATGTTGGGCGGCGTTTTTATCATTCTTGTCGCCTGCGCATGGCTTTATATGACGAGCGGACGGTATATTGCAACGGATAATGCCTATGTAAAGGCGGCTAAAATCCTTATTACGCCCCAGGTGGACGGTACGATTATGTCCGTCCCCGTCACGGACAATCAGAATGTGCAAGCCGGGGATATATTGTTTGTGATAGACCCTGCTTCCTATCAGATCGCAGTGGAAGAGGCCCGCGCGGATGTCGCTAATGCTTATACGGGCATCGAACAACTCAAAGCGCAATATCGTCAGAAGCAGGAGGATATGGCTAAGGCACAGGTCGAGGTTGATTTTGCGCGGGAAGAATATGAGCGCAGGATTGATCTGGCTAAAAAAGGCGCTGTTGCACAAACAGAATTCAGCGATACAAAGCGTCAGCGTGATTTGGCCCTTAAAGCCGTTTTAGCTATTCAGGAAGAAATTAACGGTATTCTGGCGGCCTTGACGGGTGATCCGGATATCAAACCGGAAGAACACCCTCTCTATCAAAAAGCTCAGGCGACACTGCATGACGCGGAACTGAATCTGGCCCGGACCACTGTGAAGGCCCCTGTAGACGGTATGATCGGCGCGGCACCGCAAATAGGCGATTATGCGCGCGAGGGCGTACCGCTCCTTAATCTGGTGGGCAGCAACAATGTCTGGATCGAAGCCAATTACAAGGAAACAGAGTTGACCGATGTGAAGATTGGCCAGCCGGTCACGATTGAAGTTGATACATATCCGGGTCATGAATGGCAAGGGCATGTGGAAAGTGTCAGCCCGGCCACGGGTTCGGAATTTTCCGTGCTGCCTGCCCAGAACGCCACCGGAAACTGGGTCAAGGTCGTACAGCGCATCGCTGTGCGGATCGCTGTGGATCCGGGGCCGGAAGATCTGCCGCTGCGTACAGGCATGAGCACCCATGTCAGCATCGATATCGGCCATTACCCGCATGGCCTGATGCAAAACGCCTTTGCCAAGGGACAGTAAGGCTATGGATAGCCTTTTCCAGAAACGCATGGTGACGATTTCCATCATGCTCGCCACGATCATGCAGGCGCTGGATACGACTATCGCCAATGTCGCCCTGCCGCATATGCAGGGTTCTCTTAGCGCCACGCAGGAACAGGCAACATGGATTTTAACATCCTATATTGTGGCCGCCGCCATCATGACGGCGCCTGTGGGCATTCTGGCGGCCCGGCTGGGCCGTAAACGTCTTTTTATGATCAGCGTGGTCGGGTTTACACTCGCCTCCATTTTATGCGGCACGGCGACCGGGCTGATTGAAATGGTGATCTTTCGCCTTTTGCAGGGGGTATTCGGCGCGGCGCTCGTGCCGCTCTCACAGGCCGTCCTGCTGGATATCAACCCTAAGGAAAAGCACGGTCAGGCCATGGCCATGTGGGGTGTCGGCGTAATGCTGGGACCGATCCTGGGGCCGACGCTGGGCGGCTGGCTGACCGAATATTATAACTGGCGCTGGGTATTTTACATCAATGTCCCCATTGGTATTGCTGCCTTCATGGGAATGTGGGTTTTCATGAAGGAAACGGAGAAAAAGCCGGAGCGGAAATTTGATGTCTTTGGTTTCGTTCTGCTTGCCCTGTCTATCGGTGCAGTACAGATGATGCTGGATCGTGGGCAAAATCTGGACTGGTTTTCTTCGACAGAGATTATTGCTGAAGCCGTTCTGGCAGGATCGGCTTTTTACCTGTTCATAGTTCACATCCTGACCGCAAAGAGTCAGCCGTTTCTGGAACCAGCCATGTTTAAAGACCGTAACTATGCGGTCTGTCTTGCTCTCATGTTTGTCGTCGGGATTATCCTGCTGGCGAGTATGGCGCTCTTGCCACCGTTTTTGCAAAACCTCATGGGCTATCCCGTCTTGCTAACCGGCATGGTACTCGCGCCGCGCGGTGTGGGCGTCATGGTCGCCATGATGCTGGTCGGGCGGCTGGTCGGAAAGATTGACGCACGCTGGCTGATTTTATTTGGGCTTTTGCTGACCGCCTTTTCACTGCACGAAATGAGCCTGTTCAATACCGAGATACCCGTCTCCACGCTGGTTTATACAGGCATTATACAGGGATTTGGCATGGGATTTGTTTTTGTGCCGCTCAGTACGCTGGCCTACGCGACGCTTGATCCGCACTATCGTAATGACGCTACAGCGATTTTCAGCCTCGTGCGGAATATCGGCTCCAGTGTCGGCATTTCTATCGTCATTGCATTGCTGGCCCACAATACGCAAGTCAGCCATTCCGATCTTGTCTCTCATCTGCTTCCGTTTGGCAATACGCAACATATAGTGTCCGCTTACACTGGCTCCATCTCTGGCATGGAAGGAACAACCGCGCTGGCATTTTTAAATGCAGAAGTGACGAAGCAGGCCTCGACAATCGCCTATCTGAACGATTTTCTTTTGATGATGTATGTGGTGCTGTTCTCCGTACCGCTTCTGGCATTGCTCCATAAACGGAAAAATCCTGAAACACCCGATGAGCTGGCCGATGAGATCGCCACAGCTATTGAATAGAGGATGTGCCTCGCCTGTTCCGACTATAGCGCCGAGCCGCCATGGTTTGCCGGGACACTGGATCATTATGTTCCCACGTTTCAAATAACGAAACCACGTCAATCTATTATTCCTAACGAGCCGGAGGGTTTATTTTATCCTGGCAACGTCAATAGCCGGAAGCCTACGGCGCACATATAAAAGGGTTCACTTTCCGCGCCGCCCGCGTGGTTTGGTAATCCCCCCGAAATTTAGCGGTGTTGTGCAGTAGAATTTTCTATTATCATCACGAGAAGGAGATTTTACGATGAAACAGAGACGCTTTAGTGAAACGCAGATCATGCAGATATTGAAGCAGGCGGAGGGCGGTGTTCCGGTTGCGGATTTTCTTGCCGTTAGATAAACGTTCCGCCACAAAATCATAGCTCCACACATGATTTTCCCAGCACGGGCGCAAACGAATGGCTGAGCCGTCATTCAGATGTAAACGACCACGTTTCTTCTGGCGTTGCGGTACTTTTAGACCTTCTTCACGCCAGATACGCTCGACACGTTCCCTGCCCCGCTGACACGGGAGTAACCCCAGCGGACAAGGCGCGGTGTGCCTTGCCCCGTGTGGTGTGCGGTGCGGTAGTGCCAATCTTCCAGCCCCTTGTAAATGGCGCTTCCCGTACAGGGAGGCCTGAAATCCTTGATAAGGTCGATGCCGCTATAGGCTGTCGCGGCCTCGAACGTGAAGGTATGCCTGCTTCCGCCAAAGGTTCGTAGAACCGGCGACCCGCCTTGCAACGCAGTGCGGTAGAGATTGATGTTTTAAAACACCCGTGCGCCATGCTCAGCCTAGCGCCACTTATTCTCAGACACACTTTTGGACACATCTAAAAATACATTAGTTATAAGTATTTGATTTTATATGATATTTTTATATAGACACCAGAACCTAAATCCAGCGCGTCTGCCAATTCCGCCACGCCCGCCTAGGGCAGCATACGCCGCCTGTAAGGCTCACAAATCCGCCCCATAGATAAGAAAAATAGTCCCGTGGCGCAAGGGGAAAACGCAAAATCCCCCCTAATTAAGGGTGAATAATCGCTTATAGATGCAAATAACCCTCTCCTGCCCGATACCTTGGTAAACCCCCGCAGATTAGGGAAAGAAAAAGGGCGCCCTTTTCAGGACGCCCCGTTTCGATCTTCATGTGCCAATATCAACGGATGCCGTATTGGTACTTGTATTTGTTGTTCAGGCCATCAATTGTGCTATTAAAGCTCTGACGCTCATACAATACACTTTGTTGGAAACTGACAGTCGCATTGGTCTTGCAGGTTTCGTAATTGGTAGAGGCCTGCGAATAACGTGTGCCGGATGCCATACGGTCCCAGATAGAGCCGTTTTGCTTGTAATATTTATCATATTGCGCATTACTTTGCATGGTTGCACTGAAAGTAGAGTTGCAATAGGCTAAATTTTGACGGGCCGTTGCTTCGTATTGTTGGATACGCAAGGTACCCTGTAACTGCGCCAGACGAATTTCTTCACGGTAATTAGAATCGTTTGCCCAAGGCAAACGCGGGTTCGGCTGATAGCTCAATACTTGCTGAACTTGCTGGCTGGGCTGCTGATAACCGAACGTTGCACCACCGCTATACATACCTGTTGTTGCCAGACAACCGGACAAGCTGACCGCCGCTACAGCCAAAAGGCCAATGCGTCTTGTTTTTTTGAATGCTTCTTGCAATGTGCCTTTTTTGAGGTCCATATCACACCACCTTTTGGTCTGTTTATTGTAAATCTTGTATGCGGGCGTGGCCTGCACGCCCTCTGATAGTATGAAAACTTAATACGATCAAGGATTCGTGTCAACTAAATTTACATATTATTTAAAATTAATCATCAGAGCCAAAGAAAATCCCCCCTGTTGTCAGGAGGGATCTTTCTGGCTACGAACCAAAACCTGTTTTAACGGATACGGTTGCCTGTAGCATTGTTGCCCGCAACCCGCTCCGGCGGCAGACCAAAATCTTCACGTTTGGGCATCGCCGTACCATTTTTAACGGCTTCAAGCTGCGCATCCTGATACGCACGGGTCTGACGCGCAATACGATCCTGCTCCGCCTGACGTAACCGCGCTTGTTGCTCGGCATCCGAGAGCGGTTGATTACTGCTGCGCTGAACAGCCGTGGTCACGCGCTCTGTCTGGCGCGCTTTATATTCTGCAACCATGGAACGATATGGCTCGGTATTCGCGTACTGATAATCAAGGCCAGCAGCCTGATCCTTAAGATATTTTGCTTCATTCAGCCTTGTTTGCTCAAGGTTGGTATTCACGTAGGTCAAGTTTGTTTTATGCTGGGTTTCGTAATAGGCCAAGTTCTGCGCCAATGCACCGTAATCTGTCCATTTAGCGGTACCACTTTTACGAAGAGCACGCAGCTGGTCAGCATACCCCTTACGATACTGCATGATACTGGCTTCATAAGATGCCCGAGTGGCGCGCGCTTGTTGTTCGTACTGCACCATTCTCAGCCGACTTTGCTCGGCATAGATGTGCATTTGTTCTTGATAATTTTGATCCTGCAACCAGGGACGCGCAGGGTCTACCTGTTGCTGGTTATAGCTGACCGTTGTTGCCTGACGGCCATTATTATATGTCTGTGCTTCTGCTGTTTGCACCATACCGCCCATCATGGCGGCTGTGGCCAAGACCGGTAATGCAACCGCCCGGAAAGCACGCATCGCCTTGCCGCGCAGGGAATTCTTATTGTCGTCGTTGTCTTTGTTCATGAACAGTCCACTCCGTCTTGAGACACTCATTTTAAAGGCACTTCCGGCATGAAGGCGGCACGTTTTCACGCGACATGCACCCCTGCATCAGTCAGATATAGCGATCTATCATTAGAAATAGGATAACCGTCAGCCACCCAAATGTCAATGTTGTTTACGTAAATTATGGGGTACACACGTTAACACAATCTTTAGATATCAATATCTTCCACAAATTGTGCATTATCTTGAATAAAATCAAAGCGTGCTTCCGGGTTCTTGCCCATCAGACGGTCAATCAACTGTGCGGTGGAACCTTCCACCTTTTTGCCCAGACGCTGCCCCTCTTCCGCTTCCGGCAAAACAATCCGCAGAAGGCCGCGCTTGTTCATATCCATCGTGGTTTCCTTGAGCTGCGCGGCCGGCATTTCCCCCAGACCTTTAAAACGGCTGATTTCAACCTTTTTACGGGTTTTGAAGACCGTTTTCATGAGCTCGTCTTTGTGCGCATCGTCACGGGCATAAACACTTTCCCCACCTGCCGACAAACGATACAGCGGCGGCAAAGCCAGGTACAGGGCACCATGCTCGATCAATCCGCGCATTTCCTGAAAAAACAGCGTCATAAGCAACGAGGCAATATGCGCACCGTCAACGTCAGCATCGGTCATGATAATGACACGCTCATAGCGTAATTTATTGATATCAAAGTCTTTTCCGGTACCACAGCCTAAAGCCTGAATAAGATCGGTGATTTCCTGATTCTGCCGAATTTTATCAGAAGTAGCACTGGCCACGTTCAAGACCTTGCCGCGCAGTGGCAAAATAGCCTGGGTTTCACGGTGGCGTGCCTGCTTGGCAGAGCCACCCGCAGAGTCCCCCTCAACGATAAATATTTCAGTACCTTCTGATGATTTTCTCGAGCAGTCCGCAAGCTTGCCGGGCAGCCGCAACTTACGCGTTGCCGACTTGCGGTTCATTTCCTGCACATCTTTGGCACGGCGGCGTTCTTCGGCAATCTGAATCAAATATTCCAGCAAAGCTTTGCTGGCCGTATTATCACCCGTCAGCCAATGTTCAAAATGGTCTTTGACCGCCGTTTCAATCAAACGTGTTGCATGAACAGATGTCAGCTTGTCCTTGGTTTGCCCTTGAAATTGTGGCTCGCGGATAAAGAGTGACAATAAAACCGTGGCAGAACCGAAAATATCATCCGGCGTCAGAATACCCGCCTTTTTATTGTTCGTCATATCTGCATAGCTGCGCAAACCTTTGGACAAAGCCGCGCGCAACCCCTGCACATGTGCCCCACCTTCGGGGGTCGGGATTGTATTGCAATAAGAGCTCAAAAAACCATTCTGCTCTTCTTCTGTCCAGGCAATCGCCACTTCACAACGGCCTTCATTGCCGGGGAAATCGACAGCACAGTAAAAAGGCTTGGGCGTCAGGTGAGATTGCTTCTCTGTCAGGGAATACAGATAATCCAGTATCCCGTTCGGAAACTTGATCATTTCGCTTGCAGGCGTTTTACTTCCCTCGGGCAAAAGGCTTGGGTCACATTCCCACTGAATTTCAACACCGCGGTACAAATAGGCCTTGGACCGCGCCAATTTATAAATTGTCTGCGGGTTATATTCGGCCGTTTCACCGAAAATTTCCGTATCCGGCACAAAAGTTACCAAGGTACCACGCTCTTTGGTGGCCCCCAGTTTCTTCAATTTGCCAAGAGAGAGGCCACGGCTGTAGCTTTGTTGATAATGTTCCTTATCGCGGAAGATATCGACTTTCAGCTCGCTTGAAAGCGCGTTCACGACAGAAGACCCCACCCCGTGCAAGCCGCCCGATGTGTTGTAAGCCTTGCCGCCAAATTTACCACCAGAATGCAAGGTGGTAAAAATAACTTCCAACGCAGACTTGCCCGGAAACTTGGGATGGTCATCCGTCGGGATGCCACGACCATTGTCGCGGATGGTGACGCGGTTACCGGTGCCCAAAGTCAGTTCAATCCGGCTGGCGTATCCAGCTACGGCCTCGTCCATTGCATTATCCAGAATTTCGCTGACCAAATGATGCATGGCACGTTCATCGGTACCGCCGACATACATGCCGGGGCGCTTGCGGACGGGTTCAAGCCCCTCCAGCACTTCGATGTCAGCTGCCGAATAATCGTTTTTGCTAGCAGATACGCCCTGCCCTGCCGTTGCTTTTGTTTTCTTCACGTTGCCTCTCATGATGCGATAATCTACGCATTCCGCTGCCACATGGCAAGATATCAGTAAAACCACCGTTTCTGGTCCTGACATTTCCAAAATACAAGCTCCTCCATCTGCAATCCTTGTATGACAGCCAACGCGCACTTATATTATAATGGAGAAGATATATCAGGAAAGCAGCCCGCCATGAACTTTGAGAAACCAGATTACGACACGGCCCCCGCCCTTCGCACCATTGCCATGCCGGCAGATACAAATGCCAATGGCGATATCTTTGGTGGCTGGCTTTTGTCACAAATGGATCTGGCGGGCAGCGTGATTGCCCATCAAAAAGCCTGCACGCGCGTGGCCACCATCGCCATTGACGGGATGAGCTTTAAGCAACCTGTTTCCGTCGGCGATGAAGTCAGTTGTTATGCCCGCGTTGATAAAGTTGGCCGCACATCCATTACAATACATGTCGAAAGCTGGGCACGCCCGCGCCTTGGGCAAACAGCCCGCAAAGTGACGGAAGGTAAATTTACCTATGTCGCCATCGATGAAAACCGCAAACCTGTACCCATCATACGCACAGATGCTTCATAAGCCCTCAACACGTCAGGAAAAAAGACGATGAAACGCAGTATTTTTCTTTATGGATTTTTAGCCGTTTTCTGTGCAGGCTCCGCCAGCCTTGCCGCCGCCGCCAGTTTTGGCGCGCTTCCCAAGCCTGTGACGCAGGCCATTCCGGTTATTCTGGACGGTTTTTTTGGCACCAAGGAAGAACAGCAGCCACAAGTATGGCAGCATCCTATTCATGACGATGAAACTTTCGATGCCGTAAAAAAAACGCACGAGATACTGCCGTTTGAACGCGTGGAACTGTCTCTTGCACTTGATCTGCCCAACGACTGGGAAGGACAAGTTTTTGCAGAAGGCAAAAACTATGAACTCAGCCAAAAGATCTTAGGCGACATTGCTATTTTCAAAAGCCCTCTTATTGGTACTGCGCGTGCTGTGGTCACCATCCATGCCCTAACTCTCGAACATGAAATTTCAGCGGCCCATTGGTTAAAGAACTACATTCTTTCCAACGGTTTTTCACCAGATGGCGAGGTGATTGCAAAAAGCAACACAAGCGCCAGCGCCTTTTACATCAATATCGAAAAAGGCATCAGTGTACACACTTATATTGGCGCACACATAAGTGGCAATACCATGATGCTTGTCCGGTTTGTAATTCCTCTGGATCTCAAAGACTACGTATCCTATCTGCAAAAGCGTATTATTGACAGCTTTCATCTGACTTACCCGAAAGACTCGCCTATCGAGCAACAAAAAATATTCACAATGGTGGATTCAATTAAGTTTAACTATCCAGAATCTTGGATGGTCGTATCACCAGATTTTCGTGATATGAATCACCTGACAGTACAGCTGCATAACAAAGATACCGCCGGCGTTGCACAAGGGTTCATTCGCATCGCAGCGGTCCGGCGCAGTCGTTCCACTGATCTAGACGCAGAAATCCAGAGCCTGCGTCAATTCTTTAAAAATAAGATGAAACTTGATTTCGTCAAAATGGAATTTTCAGGGAAATCACCTGCTTATGACCGTTTTATTTTCAACCGTTTTGAAACTTATTTGGTCAGCAGCCCAGAAAAGCCAGATGCAACACAAAAAGTAGACATCGTGGTACTCGGGGACAAGGAATGGTATATCCTGATGTTCTTACTCAGCCCACGCGAAGAAGAAGATTTATATAACGCAGCACGCAACGAGCAATCTCTTGACGTCTTGATCAAATCAATCAAATAAAACCACCGCAAAGCGTATAAAAAAAACACCCCGGTATTTTTACCGGGGTGTTTTTTTATCTTATCGCAAGACCGCTTAGACCGAGTAGTACATCGCAAACTCTATCGGGTGCGGCATGGTTTCATAAGCCATGACTTCTTCGTAGCGCAAAGCAATATAGCTATCGATGAATTCCTTGGTAAACACACCGCCTTTCAGCAGGAAGTCATGGTCATCACGCAGGCTGTCCAGTGCCTCGCGCAGTGATCCGCAAACTGTCGGCACTTCCGCCAGTTCTTCTGGTGGCAAGTCATAGAGGTTTTTGTCCATGGCTTCGCCCGGGTGGATCTTTTTCTGAATACCATCAAGACCTGCCATCAGCATTGCGGCAAAGGCAAGGTAGGAATTCGCAGCCGGATCAGGGAAGCGAACTTCTACGCGTTTTGCTTTCGGGCCTGCTGCAAAAGGAATGCGGCAGGAGGCAGAACGGTTGCGGGCAGAATACGCCAGCAAGACAGGTGCTTCATAGCCAGGTACCAGACGCTTGTAGCTGTTGGTAGATGGGTTCGTCAGCGCGTTCAATGCTTTGGCATGACGGATGATACCACCGATGTAGTACAAGCAGGTATCCGACAAGTCCGCATAACCGGAACCGGCAAACAAAGGCTTGCCCGCTTTCCAGATGGACTGATGCACGTGCATACCAGACCCATTGTCACCAAACACAGGCTTGGGCAAGAAGGTTGCCGATTTGCCGTAGGCATGTGCCACGTTGTGCACGACATATTTGTAAAGCTGCATATTGTCTGCACTGTTTACCAGCGAAGAATACTTCAGCCCCAGCTCCACCTGAGAAGGCGCCACTTCATGGTGATGCTTTTCCATCGGCACCCCCATGCGGGCAAGTACAGATGTCATCTCGGCACGCAGATCGTTGGTGCTGTCAATCGGCTGCACAGGGAAATAACCGCCCTTCACTGTCGGACGGTGGCCCATGTTGCCATGCTCGTATTCAGTACCGGAGTTATAGGGACCTTCCATGCTGTCAATTTCATAGGACACACGGTTCATTTGCACGCTGATGCGCACATCGTCGAAAATGAAGAATTCTGCTTCGGGGCCAAAAAATGCCTCATCGCCGATGCCTGTGGTTTGCAAATAGTTCTCGGCTGCGCGGGCAATCGAGCGTGGATCACGGGAATAAGGCTGACCTGTAGACGGCTCATACACATCGCAGAAAACATCCAGTGTCGGCTTGGCCGAGAACGGGTCAAGTACAGCCGTGGACAGATCGGGCATCAAAACCATGTCGGATTCGTTAATGGCTTTCCAGCCCGCAATGGAGGAACCATCAAACATCACGCCATCTGTCAGCAGGTCTTCATCAACTGTGGAAATATGCTGCGCAGTGTGCTGCAACTTGCCACGAATATCGGTAAAGCGGAAAGCCACATATTCAATGTCATGTTCTTTGACGAGCTTGAAAAAATCAGCGAAAGCCGATTTGCTTTTGCTGGCTTTAACCGGTGCTTTGGCGACTTTCAGTTTTGCGTTCGATTTTGCTGCCATTGTTTTTGCCTTGGCAGGTACCTTGGCTTTGACAGGTTTCTTCTTGGTTGCTTTTGCCATCATGTTTCTCCTCTGGCCGTTTTGTGTTTTAGGTGTGTGTGTATGTAGTAAATCAGTCGTATCGCTTAAATAGCTTCCTTGCCCCGCTCGCCCGTGCGCACACGGACCACGGTTTCAACAGGCAGTACAAAAATTTTTCCATCGCCAATACGTCCGGTACGCGCGGCGTTTTCAATGGCTTCGATCACATCATCGACCTGGTTTTTTTCAACCACCATCTCGATTTTGACCTTCGGCAGAAAATCGACCACATATTCGGCACCACGGTAGAGTTCGGTATGGCCTTTTTGGCGGCCAAAGCCACGTACTTCCGTGACCGTCATCCCCTGCACGCCCACATCATGAAGCGCTTCTTTCACTTCATCCAGCTTGAAGGGTTTAATAATCGCTTCGATCTTCCGCATATCTTCCGGTTTCCTGTTTTTCGTGCCTGTTTTAATTGCGCGCCGTTATTGCAGGAAGCGTGCCAGATACAAAAAATAGATAAACCATTGATATTAAATGAAATAAAAAGAAAAAATCAGCCTGCATATGCTTAAATAAGCAGCAGGTGCACAAAAAACAGGCAATTACCTGTTTGTGATAGCCTTTCTGTTATAAACTTGACCTGATCCGCCAGTTTGCTGTAATAAAATCCGGCGGAAACAATATCGCGATATATGGTTTGCAGATTCTTTTGTAAAACCATATATCTGGACTGTTTTTCGTTTGTGGCGGTCGTAGCTCAGCGGTAGAGCGCTTGGTTGTGGTCCAAGATGTCGCGGGTTCAAACCCCGTCGATCGCCCCACTTCTCCCACCTTATATATCCCCATATATCCGCCGCTTTCCCTTCGGGCCTGAACCTGCAATAATCTCTGCCATGTTCGAGATTTTAACAGCCACCGAAATGAAACAAGCTGATTTGTCCGCCATCGAAGCGGGCACAACGGCGATCAGCCTGATCCGCAGTGCCGGTATCGGGCTTGCCAGCATCATCGAGCAAAACACGCCGCCGGGCCGTATCCTGTTTTTATGCGGCACAGGTAACAATGGCGCAGATGGATTTATTGCCGCCGAACGCCTGCGCAACAAAGACGGCTGGCATGTGCGCGTGGCCTGCACCGATAAAATTAAAAACCTGAAAAACGATGCCGCCCTTGCCGCCAAAGAATGGCAGGGAGAAACAGAAGCACTGAATTCAAACCTTTCCGTGCATCAAACAGACATTGTTGTGGATGCCATTTTCGGCACAGGTTTTCATGGCGATTTGCCGCCCGAAATGGTGACGCTGTTTGATAAAATCCGCACCCGTAAAATTCCGGTGATTGCGGCAGATGTTCCCTCTGGCATGAATGCCACCAGCGGTGGCATTGCCGCAGGCACTTTAAAACCTGCACTCACTGTTGCTTTCTGCCGCAAAAAAATCGCGCATGTTTTGCAACCGTCCCGCAACTTTTGCGGCAAGCTGCATATTGCCATGGTGCCGATTGCAGATGAAACAATAGCGGCACAGAACACCAATACCTTTGAAAACCATCCGGCGTTGTGGTTGAACAGCTTTCCTTTTCCGGCGCCAGAGATGCATAAATATGACCGTGGCCATGTCATGGTTTATGGCGGCACCCAGCGCACAGGCGCTGCCTGCCTTGCCGCCCATGCCGCACAACGTGCAGGGGCTGGAGTTGTCAGCATTGCCTGCCTGCCCACCGCACAGGCTGTCTATCAAAGCTATCGCGCCAGTATCATGGTGGATACATGGGAAACGGCGGATGATTTCAAATCCCTGCTGCGCGATGAACGTCAAAACGCAGGTGTTTTCGGCCCTGGTGCCGGGGCGGACGAAAATCTGAAGGAAGCCGTCACAACGGCGCTGGGCTTTAACAAGACGCTCGTTCTCGATGCCGATGTTTTCACCGCCTTCAAAGACGACTCAGCCGCTTTGTTTGAAAAGCTAGGCCCGCAACATGTCTTGACCCCGCATGAAGGCGAATTTGCCCGCATTTTTGGCCATATAGAAGGCAATAAACTGGACCGTGCCCGCGCCGCCGCACAGCGTTCAAATGCCATTGTTGTCCTGAAAGGCAGCGACACCGTGATTGCCGCGCCAGATGGCACAGCAGCGATTAATTCAAATGCACCGCCGATTCTCGCAATCGCAGGTGCCGGAGACGTGCTTGCAGGGCTTATTTCAGGATTCGCGGCGCAGGGCATGCCTGCCTTTATGGCAAGCTTGGCCGCCGTCTGGTTGCAAGCAGATGCCGCCAGAAGCCATGGTCCGGGCCTGACAGCCGAAGATATAATTCACCAAATACCCCAAACACTTAACCGTCTTTTTTCTGCGTTCCGCAGAGATAGCTAAAATTTTAAATAATTCCCAAATTCTTTTTCGCTATGCTATAATTTAAGAATAAGAATGGGCTGAGGGTTTTTTATGCAGCATTTGTGGTTTTTGGGGGGGCATCAAACTCCCATTCATGAATCAGCGAGTTTTGCCAAGAAACTCGCGAAGGTGTTCATGGTGCTTATGGCGCTGGGTTTCTTGTCTATGCCGACAGAGGCAATGGCACAGCCCTTCGGCTCTGGTATGCAGACACTTCGCGATGCACTGGCAGGCAACGCTGCGGCGCAATCGCAACTGGCGACAGACCTGATTGGCACAACACCAACAGTGACCGTTGCACAATTCCTGACAAACGTACGCAATGCTGTGGCCGGTGGTTCGCTTCCCGGTACATTATCTGTTTTGGACCAAGCCATTGCGGGCAACACCGCATCACTTGCCACATTGCAAAACGCGCTGGGCGGCAACTCCTTCTATTATTATCTGGATGACGGTTTTGGCGGCCCCGGTTACGGGGTGACAAACTGTTTCGATGGTACCTATGGCTTTAGCTATTACATCCCAAACTGTCAGGCGAATGATCTGGCGAACTTTATCATTGCAGGCACAGGTTCTGTTGGCGTTCAGACGATGATTGCCTTCCTGCAAGGCCAGGCAGGTGCTGTCAGCACCATCAACTGGCTGTTCAACAACTTCAACGTTTACCTGCGCGATACATTGGTAAATGCCATGGGTGCCGGTAACACCGCCACAGCCATTGCCAACCTGCAACAGGTTGTGCTGGGCGACCCCTTCTATCTCGATATTTTTATGATCAACGTGATTGATGCGTTTAATCAGGTGGGCGTGGTTGCGCCGATTGATCAATTGACTCTCGACTGGGTCAACCTGACAGGTCCGCTGATTGTGGCCGGCCCTCCGACACCAGGCCCTGCGCCGGGCCCCATTGGCAGCCCTGCCCCCACCGTTCCGCCACCGGGGCCTGCATTGCCCCCAGGTTATACACTGGCTGAGCTGACAGCGATTCTGGCCGACCTTGTGACAGCAGGCATTATTGCGGCTGCCGATGTACCGGGCATGATTGATGCCTATTTTAACCCGCCACCCGCACCGGCACCACCGCCAGGCCCATCACCCGCACCGGCTTGGGCACCGGCACCGCTGCCAACATTTACAATTGCGGATCCGGCTCCGGGCCCCACCACCAATTGCACAACATCCGATGCGCCACTGACAGGCAACTTTGCAACAGATCCTTGCACATGGACACGTGACAGCGGCTTTGCCAGCAACTGGTCCGACAACCACTTTGGCGACCCCTTCATCGAACACCAGGGTGGCTGGCAGGTAGTTGAATTCGTGGCCCGCTGGTGGAACACCGAATTTGGCCCCGCCCTGCAAAACATGACCACGCAGCTGCACGCCAGTATGATTGACCAAGCGCGTCAGATTGCCTCCATGGCCGATACGCATGACATGACAAAATCTGCCCGTCAGCTGCAACAGCGCGAACTGGAAGCCAAAACACGTGTGGCCCCGAACGAAAAAACCTGCGCCCCCGCTTCCGCCCTTGCGGCACAGCCGATGGGCGAGCGTTCTGCCACTGCGTTGAAAAACGCATTGCGCAACGACCTGACCAAGCAAACCAACGCAGCCCCCGGCACAACAGCGGCGATCAGCCCCGGTGCCGATGCCAAAGAGCGGTTTGAAACTTTCTGCGACCGCTTCCTTGACCCCACGATCAACGCTGGTAACAATGGCTGCCCCAGCCCGACAGCAGCCGGCTCCATTCCGGATGGTGATATTGATGTCGAAGGCATTATGTTCCGCGATACCATCGACTTCTCTAACGAAGATCTGCGTGTGGCCACCACCACCATGCTGCGCAACCTGATCACAACCGATGTGATCGACAAGCTGCCGCCCGATGCCGAGAACACACCGGAAGGCCGCGAATGGATCTTGAAACAAGAACACATCAAAGCGATCCGCAACATTGCGACAGACGCGGTGACCGCCATTATCTCCCGCCGCATGGCGCTGCCGGAGGCCGCGGCTGCCGGTGCCATGATCCCGCCGCCTGCACCTCCTTATGCCGGTAACGTTGGTGATGGCAGCTATATTGCCTTCCTTGCGGCACTTGGTAACCGTGAATCCAGCGGCCGTTGCGACATTCGCGGTGGTGACGATGGTGACGGTGACGGTAAAGGTAACTTCCTCGGTAAATACCAAATGGGTAAAGGTGCCTTGATTGACGCTGGTTGTGTGAGCAGCGGTAGCATGGATCCGACGACCTGGGTCTGGACCGGTAACTGCCAAGGCTATCCGATTAACTCTATGTCCGAATACCTTGCAAACTGTGATGCCCAGCTGGCCGCTGTTTCTGCTTACCACGTTGTAAAATACAACAGTATCTCCAGCTGTGCCAAAGCGCAGATCGGCTCTTACTACAACGGCGTACAAATCACCCCCTCCGGCTTGCTCGCCGCTGGTCACTTGATCGGTGAAGGCGGTGTGAACTGTATGCTGGGTTGCTCCGGTTGCTCAGGCTCCCAATCAGATGCTTTCGGTACACATGGTTCTGAATACCTGACCAAATTCGGCGGCTATGAAATCCCGAGTGACGCAACCTCCGGCTCCTACACCAACATGATGGGTGCGCCGCCGGATCCGCGTCCGGTCAACGAGATCATTCGTGAAATCCGTGAAAAAGCCGGTGTATCCCCTGAGCGTATCAGCGATGTGCCCAGCTATAACGAAATCATGCAGGCCCTGACAAAAGAACGGTTCTATGATCCTGACTATTTCATCCGCATTGCCAATAACCTGGGTGCATTGAAACAGGAACAGAATATCGTGGGTGCCTACATCACCATCCAGTTGCAGGATATTTATAAACTGCAAGAGCAGATCAACTCCCTGCTGAGCGCACGTGCCAGTATCAAAATGAACAACAATGCGCTTCCCAGCCGAGTCCAGGACACGCCGCTGCAATAAATCTTTTGAATTCAAGCTATTGATTTAAAAGACCTTATTCGCAGCAGCTTGTTGCATATCACCCCCTGTGTTATAATTGGTTATCATAATGTTCCGAGAGCTTATCATCATGTTAAGAAAATACCTGCGCCATGACTTCATGAAGGCCGTATCAAAAGCCACACTGGTCGTGCTTTTGGCCCTGCCCTTGGCAAGCTCTCATGCGCAAGACCCCTCCGCCAGCTTCACTCCCGAAGTTGCTGCCACGCAAACATCCGCACAGGCTTTTGACATTGTCATCAAAGAAGGCAATACAGATACCGTCATGCTGAAAACGGCTGAAGACCGCACTGCCCTGATCAAACAATATCCGGTTTTAAAAGAAACAGCCGAACAAATGGATATTCTGTTTGAACAGACAGGCAGCAGATCGCCCACAGAATTCATGGTCTCCAAAGTACGCGACCCGGCCACCAACACAAACCTGCTCTTTGTTTATCTGCAAGGCGATGCCGCCTGCGGGACAATTGGCTGCAACTTGTCTATCTACGCCGATACAGGCAAGGGCTATGAATCCAAATTCAGCGCCATTGTAAATAACCCGATGTACGTTTCCAAACAAGATGGTCAGGTATCGCTGTATTTCTGTTCAGCAAGCGAGGGCCGTGCACAATGGAACTTTACAGAGGGTGAATTCAAATTGGCAGAGGTTGTTAAAAACCCGGCCAGTGGCCCGAAATGCCCCGGCTTTCAATAAACGGCATCGCGTTTTCTAAAAAATCAGCCCAGATATTTGACAGGATCGAGTGTCTCGATCCCGCGGCGCACTTCGAAGTGTAATTGTGCATTGGCCACAGTCCCGGTTGACCCCACGGTACCAATCGCCTGCCCGCGCACAACTTTTTGGTCCTTTGACACCGTTACACGATCAAGATGGGCATAGGCTGTGACCATGCCGTTGTCATGGCGAATAAGAACCAGATTGCCGTATCCGGCCAGCGCATCGCCCACATAGGCAACGGTGCCCGATGCTGCCGCCGCCACCGCCGTACCACGCGGCGCGGCGATATTAATACCGTCGTTGTGCAAATGCCCCGCTTTAGGCCCGAAGCTTGAAATCACCTTGCCCTTCACCGGCCAGACAAACCCCTGACGGCTGGGCCTGGATACCGTGGTCACCAGAACGTCGCGTTGTGCAGGCGCAGATATTTGCACGGGCATTTTTTTTGATGTCGTGGCGGCACGCGGTGCAGGTCGAAGCGTTTCTTGCGTGACCACCGTTGTTGAGGCGGGTGAAGACGACGAATAACCTGCAGTCTCCGGCATCGGCGGTGCTCTATCCACTGAAGCCTTTGCCATTGTCGTTTGTTTTTCCTGCGCGCGCCGGATGGTGGTCGGGATACGCAAATTTTGCCCCGCACGCAAATGATACGGTGACTCGATGTTGTTCAGCTGCGCCAATTGCGATGCCGATACACCGTACATACTGGCAACACCGGTCAAGGTATCTTGCGTACCGACTTTATATTCCATGGGTGGCGGCAACCGCAAACGCTGTCCCTCCGCCAAATGATACGGCGGTGACAAATGATTGAGGTCGATAATATCGCGCATGGCCAGACGATAGCGCTCTGATATAGACCACAGCGTTTCCCCTTCGCGCACCATCACGGCCCCCGCACCGGCGGCGGCATCTGTACGCGCGCCCATATGATGCACGGGCGCTGCGTGATCTGCCGCGCACGCCGCAAGCGCAAGCGTTGCCGTCATTGCCAAAGGTATCAAAATTGTTCTGATATGCCGGCGCATACCCGTCACCCTCAGGCCGGCTGCAGGGCGAACCCGGCCATAAACGGTGCGGCGCTGTCGTCCTCGATAACATCCGGCTCGTCCCGCGCCACGTTGGGCAGCAAGGGCACAAAGCGTACAGGCATCAGTTGCTCTGTTGCGTAATTGTTTTCATCGGTGCGGGTGATGCGGTAGATAAACTGGCTCGCTTTATCACGGCCCATGGGGATGACCATGATCCCGCCGATAGACATCTGCGCGAGCAAGGCAGGTGGCGGTTCATCGCCGGCGGCTGCCGTCACAATAATCCGGTCAAACGGTGCTTGTTCAATCCAGCCCTTCATGCCATCCCCTGCTTTGCAGGTAATGTTGCGGATACGCAAGTCGTTAATGCGCTGTTCTGCCGTTGCCAGCAAAGGACGATGACGTTCAATGCTGTACACGCGGCGGCACAGTTTGGCCAAAATGGCAGCCTGATAACCGGAGCCTGTACCAATTTCCAGCACCTTATGGCGGTCATTGATGCGCATCTCCTGCGTCATACTGGCGACAACCAACGGCTGGCTGATTGTCTGGCCACGGCCGATGGGCAACGCGGTATCTTCATAAGCCTGATCGTGGAACATCGCGGGAATAAAAGCTTCGCGCGGCACACGTTCAATCGCCGCCAGCACATTGGTGTCGGTGATGCCGCATTTGCGCAGCTTCATAATCAGCCGGATTTTACGGGCGATGACGGTCAAGCAAACATTCCTTTCAAGGTTTCAAGGGCCGGATGATGCGTGAGGTTCAACGACAGCGGTGTAATCGTCACGTGTCCTGCCTTCAGCGCGCCAATATCGTTGGATTGATCCATATCCGCGCGCGGTGGCGGCGGGCCGATCCAGAAGTAAGGACGGCCGCGCGGGTCGGTCAACTGGTTCATTTCCTGATCGGACATGCTGTAATGCCCTTGTATCACGGGACGAATTTCAGGAATAACGCCCTGCACCTTGCGCGGAAAATTCACACTCAGCAATGTATAGGGATCAAGGCTCTTTCCTGCAAAAGCTTCCAGAATTTTGGGCAGGTAGTCGCGCGCGACAGACCAGTCCGGCTTGCCGCCATGCTCATCATAATCCTGACTGCAGGCAATCGCGGGAATACCCATCAATGTGGCTTCAATCGCGGCGGCAATCGTGCCGGAATAGGTCACATCATCCGCCGTATTCTGGCCGTGGTTGATACCAGTCAGCACCAGGTGCGGACGAAACTCTTTCATCACCTGTTGCACCCCTAGCAAAACGGAATCTGTTGGTGTGCCGGATACGGAATAATGCCGCTTGTCATACTGTTTCAAACGCAAAGGCATATGAATCGTCAGCGAATGCCCCGCCGCAGACATTTGTGTTTCCGGTGCCACCACCCAAACATTGGGCGTAATGGCGCTTGCGATTTCTTCCATCACCCGAATGCCTTCGGCATGGATGCTGTCATCATTCGAAATCAAGATCCGCGCATCAGACAATTTTTCAGGGAATGTCAGCATTTCAGGCCACCTTCCCGGATTTATTGAGGGCCGCCACAGGTTCCAGCTTTTTCAAGCCGCCCATATACGGCTGCAGCACATCGGGGATCAGCACACTGCCATCCGGTTGCTGATAATTTTCAAGAACCGCAATCAGGCAACGGCCTACGGCAACGCCTGAACCATTCAATGTATGCACATAGCGGGTGGATTTCTCGCCTTCCACTTTGTAGCGTGCCATCATGCGCCGCCCCTGGAAATCACCACAGTTGGAGCAGCTGGAAATTTCACGATATGTGTTTTGGCCTGGCAGCCAGACTTCGATATCGAAGGTCTTTTTTGCCGAAAAGCCCATATCGCCCGTGCAGAGCGCCATGGTGCGGAAGGCAAGGCCCAGCTTTGTCAAAATTGCTTCGGCGCAGCCCGTCATGCGTTCCAGCTCTTCCATCGATTTATCTTCGGATGTAATGCTGACCAGCTCTACTTTATAAAACTGGTGCTGGCGGATCATGCCGCGCGTGTCTTTACCCGCAGCCCCCGCTTCGGAACGGAAGCACGGTGTCAGCGCGGTCAGGCGCAACGGCAGGTCTGCCGCATCCAGAATAGTATCCAGCACCGTATTGGTGAGCGAGACTTCGGATGTGGGAACAAGCCAGTGCCCCGTATTGGTGCGGAACAAATCATCCGCAAATTTCGGCAATTGGCCTGTGCCATAAAGCGCTTCATCGCGCACCAGCAACGGCACGGAAAGCTCGGTATAGCCATGTTCTTGTGTATGCGTATCCAGCATGAACTGCGCCAAGGCGCGTTCCAGCCGTGCCACGCCGCTTTTCAGCAGCACAAAACGGGAGCCTGACATTTTGGCTGCCGTTTCAAAATCCATCCCGCCAAGGCCTGCGCCCAGATCAACGTGATCTTTGGCGCTGTTCATACGCGGTGTTTCCCCCACGCGGCGGGCTTCTACGTTGTCTTTCTCACTTGTGCCATCGGGCACCGAGACATCGGGGATATTGGGCAGAACACCCAACAAGCCATTCAGTTCTTCCGATATTTTCTTCTCGGCATCTTCCATCTCGGCGATGCGTTCTTTATAGCCTGCCACCTCGGCCATAATCTCGCTGGCATCGCCGCCTTTGGATTTAATTGCACCAATTTGCTTGGATGCATCGTTGCGCTTGGCTTGCAGCTCCTGCATTTCTGTTTGCAGGCTGCGGCGTTTTTCATCCATTTCAATGATTTGGGGTGTCTGCGGTTTTAACCCGCGACGCTGCCAGCCGGAATCATAATTCTCGGGGTTATCCCGAATATCTTTCAGATCGAACATTTTTATTCTCTATATGTGGAACTGTTTCCCAAAACCTTACAAGGGTCCCCAAACCCTGCACTTATTGTAGGACGTTTTTGATTCGAGGTCTAGGAAACTATGGATTTCTTTTGCGCCGCCCCAGCTGCACGGGAATTGCTTTTAAACAGCGTCCGCCGCCGGAGATTTCTTCTTCTGCCCCATACGTACCAGCAGAATGGAAACTTCGTACAAGCCCAAGAGCGGCACAGCCAATAAAAACTGGCTGAGAATATCCGGCGGCGTGACCACAGCGGCAAGCGCGAATATACCCACAATCATGTACCGGCGTTTTGCGGCCAAACCCTCGGCCGTCACCAAACCTGCGCGGCCCAAAAGCGTCAATAAAACAGGCAATTGAAAGCACATGCCAAAAGCAAAGATGAGCGCCATGCTGGTGCCCAGATATTCACTGACCCGTGCTTCAAGTTGTATCGGTAACCCGTTGGTGGGATTCAAGTTTTCAAACCCCGCGAAGAATTTCCACGCCATGGGCATAACCAGCCAATACACAAACGCCGCCCCCGCGATAAACAACAACGGTGTTGCGATCAGGAAGGGTAAAAAGACACTGCGCTCGTTTTTGTAAAGCCCCGGCGCGATAAACTTCCAGATTTGCGTGGCAATCACGGGAAAGGCAATAAAACCACCGGCAAAAAAAGATAACTTCATGTAAGTCATAAAGGCTTCGCCAAGCCCCGTATAGATCATCCGGCGGTTATCGCCATGCAAAACCTCGGCCAGCGGCGCAACAAGGAAGCCATAAATATGATCCACGAAAAAGAAGCACACGCCGCTTGCCAGCAGAAAGGCAACAAAGCACAAGATTAACCGCTGGCGCAGTTCCAGCAAATGCGCCATCAACGGCATTGCCGTTTCTGTATGTGTTTCAACTGGCTGCATCGGTTTCTTTATCTTTTGATTTTGGTTCTTCAGGGGCTGTATCAGCCGCCTCTTCTACGGCCTCGGTATCCGGTGCAGGCGGCAGGGGTTGCATCAAATTTTTGCGGCGGGCCTCTTCTGCTGCCTGTCGTTCCAGCTCAAACGACAAGTTATCGCCGCCAGCCTTATTGGCTTCGCGCACGATATCTGCAAGCTCTTCATCTTGCATAATGCTTTCAAGTGATTTCTGAATATCACCCGTAAAGCTTTTGATTTTTTTTGAAAATTTACCCAGGCTGTATAAAACACGCGGCAGGTCTTTGGGGCCAATAACCAAAAGCGCGATGGCCAGAATGACCAGCAATTCTGACCAGGCAATGCCAAACAAAGTACTTACTCGCCTTTTTGATCCGGCGGAGGCAGGTCTTTTTTATCGTCATCCCCCTTCACGCCGTCTTTAAAGTTACGCAAGCCTTTGCCCAGATCACCCATAATCTGCGGCAGCTTACCAGCGCCAAACAAGATCAGCACAATGACCAGAACAATTACAATTTGCCAGAAGCTGGGGATCATTGGTCACGCTCCTCTTCATCATCTTCGTCATTTTCATCACCTTCGCCATCAAAATCGTCTTCATCGAAGTCGCCGTCATCTTCATCCCCGGAGTCATCGTCATCGTCTTCATCGTCGAAATCAGCGTCTTCGTCGCTTTCTTCGTCGTCGAAATCATCCTCTTCGTCATCGTCACCACCAGCGGCCACAGTTTCGGAAAAAGAATCCGCTTCGTCTTCCGCCTCATCCTCGCTGTCGGCTTCATCGGCGTTTTCCATGTCGGCATCAAAATCTTCGCCTTCGTCATCATCTGATTCAGACTGGCCGATCAGGTCTTCATCGGTAATCTCGTTCGGGTCAATATCTTCACGGTCTTCACCGTCACCAAACAGATCTGCTGTCGGCATGGCTTCAATCGCGGGACGTTTGTCGAGCAGGCCAGCTGCTTTCAAATCATCCATACCCGGCAGGTCTTCCAGTTTTTCAAGGCCGAAGTGGTCCAGAAAGCTTTGTGTGGAAAGCCAAGTCACAGGACGACCTGGTACTTCACGGCGCTTGCCCGGTTTAATCCAGCCCGCTTCCATCAGCGCATCCAGTGCTCCCGGGCTGGTGGCCACGCCGCGGATATTTTCAATTTCCGCACGTGTCACAGGTTGGTGATAAGCGATAATGGCCAATGTTTCCATGGCGGCACGCGTAAACTTTTTAGGTTGTTCTTTTTCCAATCGCATCTGGCCACCCAAATCGGCAGCTGTACGCAAAGCCCAACGGCGGTCGCGCTGTACCAGCGTCACACCACGGGCAGCGTAATGCTCTTTCAACATCTCCAGAATATCGGGGATCAGCTTCACGCGGTCTTCGGGGAAACGCTCGGCGATTTGCTGAATGGTGACAGAGGAAGAAGATGCAAACAAAATAGCTTCGACCAGACGCAGATCATCTTGCATGATGGCAGGCATATCGCTGTCATCTTCGGCGTCTGTTTCACCGCTTGCATCACTGTCGTTGGCGCTATCGGTTTCTGGCGATGTTTCGCCTTCTTGCGCCTCGGCCATTTCGGCCGCTGCTTCACCTACCAGTGCATCTGTGTCATCCATACCTTCCAGCACAGCTTCGGCAATGGCGGAAAGATCAAGGTCAGCACCGGCGGCTTGCGCGGCAATTTCTTCCGGCAGCTCGTTCAGGTCTTCCATTTTTTGTTTTTTTGCTTTGGCCATGTTTTATGCCTCTTCTCCCTTGATGCGGGTATCTTCTTCTAAATCAAAATTATCTTCATCATTGCTGTCTTGTGTATCGGAAGCATCCGCATTGTCGACAGCATTATCCTGCATTTCCGCGCCTGCATTTTCAGCCGTGGCCGCAGCGGCGGATTCTTCGGCGGCCAGCATTTCGGCAAGCTCGGCTTCTTGTGCGGCCAAATCTTCGCGGTCAATCGGTGTTTCTTCCGGCATTTCCGGCACGACATTCTCAGCAGTTTTTTCTTCACCGGGACGGCGGATATAAATCGGTGCGTAATTTTTATCTTGCTGAATCTGGATCAAACCACGCTTTGCCATTTCAAGGGCACCACCGAAGGTAGATGCGACAGCAGAACGGCGTACAATTTTCTCTTTGGTCCCTTGCGGCAGGAACATGAAAAGCGATACCCATTCCTGAGGTACTTTGCCCAGCATATTCTCCATGCGCTCGATTGCTTCTTCGAGGGAGAAAAGTTTTACCGGGTTCAGTTTGTAAACAGAGTTTTGCTGACGCAGCTTGATATCGCCATAAGATTTCAAAAGGTCATAGAGCGTCATTTCGTAACGCGCGATGTAATCGGTTTTCAGGCCTTCCGGCTCACCACGGCTAAAGACATTAAAACCCAGACGCGGCAGATGAAACAAATCATTGGCCACTTTGCGCATGGCTTCCAGACGGCGCAGCTGGAATTGCAACGCCTCCGCCAGATCTTGTGCGGAAGGTTCGGCCACTTGCTTTTCTTCTTGCGGGATCAGCATACGGGATTTGAGATAGGCCAGCCACGCCGCCATCACCAAATAATCCGCCGCCAGTTCCAGACGCAATTCACGCGCCTTCTCGATAAATTCAAGATACTGGTTGGCCAGCGCCAGAATGGAAATTTTTGTCAGGTCAACCTTCTGGTCCCGCGCAAGCGAGAGCAGCATATCGATCGGGCCATCGAAATCGCCGAGGAACAGCAACAGCTGTTCGCTTTCAACGCGATCTTTCAGCAGATCATCTTCAAATTTTGGTACTTCCGCTTCGCTCATATCCGTTAGCCGGTTTTCCTGTTATCGAGCATCTGGGCCAGTTTGCGGTGCAAATCATCCCGGTTGCTCTCGTTAAAGGACCCGCCGTTATCATTTCCGGTCATCGGAAAGGCGGTACGCTGTTTTTCTGCCGCAGCCAGTCGCACGGCTGCCTGATCTTGCACGTGCGGGCTGTTCACCAAAGCCGTGACCCGATCATCAAACGATGCATTGCAAATCATGGTCAGGTCCATGCCCGCCGCCATTGTGGCTTCCACACGGGATTGCACGGTGCCGCCCAACGCCTTCATCGAAATATCATCGGCGATCAGCACTCCGTCAAAGCCCATGTGCCCGCGTATCACGTCTTGGACGATACGCGCGGAAACCGTGGCCGCAGAATCAGAATCTAATGCCGAGAATACCACATGGGCCGCCATGGCCCAAAGCGCCGTTTTCATATCTGTATGCGCCAGATATTTAAAGGGTTTGAAGTCTGTTTTTTCCATGTTTTCAAGCGTTTCATCTACCACGGGCATTGCAAAATGGCTGTCCACCTTGGCACGGCCATGGCCGGGGATATGCTTGATCACAGGGGTCACCTGCCCGCCCAGCAAACCGCGGCAAACAGCTTCACCCAATTTACCCACCATATCGGGGCACGCACTATAGGTACGGCTGCCCGATAAAAACGCATGGCAATCCGGCGCCGGTACATCCACCACAGGGGCACAATTGACCGTAATGCCCAGGTCCGCCAGATCAAGCGCCATGAGGTACGCATTCAAGCGCGTCGCATCAAAGCCTTGCGTTTCATCCACCTGTGCCAATTCGCCAAATAAATTGGCGGCGGCGTATTCTTGCCATTCCGGTGCGCGCAGGCGGGCCACGCTGCCGCCTTCTTGGTCAATCAATACAGGCAAGTCAGCTTTGCCCACGGCTTCGCGCACGGAGATCACCAGATCTTGTACCTGTTTGCGGGAAACACAATTGCGGCGGAACAAAATAAAACCGGCCGGTTTTTCGGATGCGAAAAGATCACGCTCGGCCGCTGTCAGTTCCGGCCCGGTCGCATCTACCACAATTGCTTTCAGGTCTTGCCAGTTTGTCATGGTCAATGCACCACAATGCAACCACCGGGGTTGCTGGATTTAAGGGTTTCACAAATTTCTTTGGCTTTTGCTTCACTGACCTTGCCCGCTTGCAAGCGGTTGAACACGCCCTTGCTGCCCAAGTCCACACGTTGCGTGCGCATTTGCAGGCTGCCCAGCATATCTGCATGTTTCTTTTTCAAACGGCCCCAGTCTTGCGCGGCCCCTTCGGTATTGCGATAGGACCCCAGCTGGATATAAACCATGTCGCCTGCTTTTACGGCATCGGTTGTACCGGACAATGCTGTTTCCTTTTTCTCAACAACCGCCGCCACAGTGGCCTTGGGTGTTGTCACTGCAACGGCAGGCTTGGCCACCGGTGTTGTCACGTTTTGCATGACTGCCACAGTTTCATCCGCTTTGGCGGTGAATTTTTCCGCGCCGCTTTCCAGTTTCTGGATTTGCATGTCCATTTTGGGGGCGAGTTCTGCCGTGGCTTTCAATACTTCGGTAGTATCCATCGGCTCTTCCGGCTTGGGCATCAAGGTTTCAACGGTTTTTTCCGGTTTTTTCTCCAGCGGGTCAAAAACCGTGCTGTCCTGATGACGCACTTCCATGCCGCCCGGGTCATCCGGTGTAAACTTATAGGCTTCTTTTTGCGCCACAATCACCGGCACATCCATGCCTTCGTATTTTTCTTCGCCTTCGGGATAGGCGTACCAGATGATGGCCGCAAAGGCGACGATTGCCAAAACGGTCAAACCGCCCTTTGGCAAAACACGCTCTGGCGTTGCAGGCGGCCGGCGGCCAATATAGAACGAGCCGATATTTTCATCTTTCGGCGGTGTACCGCCATTTGGTGTTTGCTGGTTCATCCGTGCATTTCCTCCATCGGTTGCACACCCATTACATCAAGTCCGGAAGCGATCACAGTCGCCACCGATTTCACAAGGGCCAAGCGCGAAAAGCTGAGCCCGCGGTCATCTTCATGCAAAAAGCGCAAAGTGGTATCATCCCGTCCCTTGTTCCAGAAAGAATGAAACTCGGACGCTAAATTGTGCAAATACGTGGCGATACGGTGCGGCTCCCGCGCCTCTGCCGCCTGCTCAACCACACGCGGCCATGCGGCCAGCTGGCGAATAAGCTGCAATTCATCCGCAGATGTCAGCCGCGCCATGTCGGCACCAGATAACTGCACGGCATCTGTTTCAATATCCGCCCAAATCTCTCGCGCATTGCGCAAAACAGAGCAGCAACGGGCATGGGCATATTGCACATAGAAGATCGGATTGTCTTTGGACTGTTCGACCACTTTGGCAAAGTCAAATTCCAATGTCTGGTCACTGCTGCGGGTGAGCATGATAAAGCGGATCACATCCTTGCCCACTTTATCCAGCATATCACGCAGGGTAACAAAAGTACCCGCACGTTTGGACATGCGCACAGGCTCCCCGTTATCAAACGTATGTACCATCTGGCACAGTGTTACCGTCAGTGTTGCCTTGCCCGCAGACAATGCTTTGACAGCAGCAGTGATGCGCTTGACGTAGCCATGGTGATCCGCCCCCAGTACATCGACCAGATCACTGCTGCCACGGGAGAATTTATCCCAGTGATAGGCAATGTCGTTGGCAAAATACGTCCATGAGCCATCGGATTTTTTCAAAGGGCGATCCGTATCATCGCCAAACTCGGTTGCTTTGAACAAAGTTTGCGGGCGTTCTTCCCAATCATCCGGACGCTTATCCTTGGGCGCTTCCAGCACGCCCGTATAAATCAGGCCCTGATCTTCCAAAACCTTGAAGGCTTTATCAACAGCACCGGCATCTACCAGCGCTTGTTCTGACGAAAACACATCATGCTTGATGCCCATATCGGCAAGGTCCGTTTTAATCTCGGCCAACAGCAGCTCAAGCGCCATGGCTTTACAGACGGGATGCCATGCGGCTTCATCTGCCGTCATCCATTTATCACCATCGCGCTTGGCCAGCGCTTCGCCGACATCTTTCAGATATTCGCCTGGATAAAAACCGGACGGGATTTCGCCAATGTCTTCACCCAGTGCTTCGCGGTAGCGCAGATAAACAGAGCGTGACAGGGTATTCACCTGATTGCCCGCATCGTTGATGTAATATTCGCGCACAACATCGTAACCCGCTTTGGCCAGCAAAGATGCCAAAGCATCCCCCACCACAGCGCCGCGCGCATGGCCTACCGTCAAAGGCCCTGTCGGGTTTGCGGATACGTATTCGATGTTTACTTTTTTGTTTTGCCCCATGCCGCTGTTGCCGAAATGAAGGCCGGAGGACAGTACATTGCGCACAGTTGCTGTCCATTCAGCATCGGCCAGACGGAAATTCACAAAACCGGGGCCCGCCACGGTGGCTTCTGTTACGGTTTCAAGCGCGTTCAGTTTGGCGGCAATCGCTTCGCCCAACTGACGCGGATTTTTACCGGCGGGCTTTGCCAGCACCATAGCCGCATTGGTGGACATATCGCCATGAGACGGGTCTTTTGGCGGCTCCACGGTCACACGCGCAAAATCAGTGCCCTCTGGCAGATCGCCTGCTGCAATCATTTCGCCCAGCAATTGTTCCAGCGCGTTTTTGTATGTTTGAAAGATGTTCATCTCATTACCTGATATGTATCAAAGAGTGCTTTGTGTTCCAAAAGAGCCAGACGGTCTGTCATGCTGGCAATGTAATCGGCGATGGTGCGCGCACGCCATTTTTCCGCAGTCCATCCCTTGGGTGTATTTTCTGCCTGCTGAAATACAGCAGGTGGCAGGCATCGGCGGTGTTCCATGAACACCTCAAACAAATCCTGCACGCATTGAAAAACCTTGCGACGCACGCGACTGACTTCGTGATGGCGGTAGAAATGCGCCCAGAGAAAATCACGCAACTGCCTGTCCTTGCGCTTCAGGTCATCCGACATGGCGCAGGTCATTTGTTTGGCATGGCGAATATCATCGGCATGTCTGGGCTTCAGGTCTGCCAGACGTTTTTTCGTCTCGCCCAAAACATCGAGCACATAAACACCCATCACATCACGGATGGTTTCCTGTGTTAAACGATAGGTATCTATATCTGGCCAGTTTTTCTTTTTCTGCGCGATGATTTCGGCAACCCAGTCCACTTCCTGCAAATCATCCAGCGTAAACATGCCTGCCGACATGCCATCATCCAGATCGTGGCTGTTATAGGCGATATCATCTGCCAGTCCTGCAATTTGCGCTTCGAGTGAGGCATAGGTATCCAGCTTTAAATCCACCTGCTGGCGCAACTCGTTCAGCGTAACTTCAAAATGCGGCTTTTTTTGCCCTTTCTTGATCACGGGGCCGTTGTGTTTGACAAGCCCTTCCAGAGATTCCCAGCACAAATTCAATCCGTCAAAATCGGGGTATTTCTTTTCCAGTTTGGTAATCACGCGCAGGGTTTGGTCGTTGTGGTCAAACCCGCCATAGGGCTTCATGCACTCCGCCAGCGCATCTTCGCCCACATGGGCAAAAGGCGTGTGGCCAAGGTCATGCGCCAAGGCACAGGTTTCAGCCAAATCTTCATCGCATTTCAACAGACGCGACAAACCGCGCGCGACTTGTGCCACTTCAATGCTGTGGCTGAGACGGGTGCGGAAATGATCGCCTTCGTGATACACAAAAACCTGCGTTTTGAATTTCAAACGGCGGAAGGCCTGACAGTGAATGATGCGGTCACGGTCCCGTTCAAACGCGCCGCGTGTTTTGCTGGGCGGTTCGTCATATACACGGCCAAGACTTTCTGCGGGACGGCACGCAAAACGCGCAAGACCGTCTGCAGCCAGCATATCTGCCAATGCATCTGCAGCCTTTGACGCAGCCGCAAGCGTCTTCGGTTTTGACACCGAAGCGGCTTTGACAGGTTTCGTTTTGGCGCGTGGCGGCATGAACCCTCCCGACAAGGCGTAATAGCATTGATTTACAAGGCTTTTAAAGCATATTTTGCCATAGAATAAAAGGAGAATATGCGAAAGAAGACCGCGCCCGCAGCCTTCACTTTATGAAAAAAATAACCCGTTACTTGAAGGTCGGGGAATATCCCCTTAACGATAAAGCTGTTTTCGGTCCTGCTTGATACCCTGCCGCATGGTGCGGGCCAGACGTTTGGGCGCATGGGACAGCGTTTCGCGTAAATCTTTGGCGTAATGCGACAGCATGAACATCTGCATGGCTGTGGCACATTTTTGGCCTGTGGTGCCCAATTTCATATGGCCGCTATAGCTGATGTACTGTTTCGGGTCACGCTCGTTGCGGTATTTGCGGTGGGAACCACCGCCGCTATGGTCTTCGCATTTGAAGCCATTTTCCTGCATGAACTCGATAAATTTTTTGTGGTCTTTAGGCACCCCCCGTGTGACACGCATAATGTCATCCAGCGGCTTTCCCTTCGGTTCACTCAGGCCAAAAGAGTCCATACCTTTTTTCAGCTTGTCCATATCAAGCTCTTCAAAGAAAGCGCAAAGTGCGCGCCCTTCGCCTGCATCCATCGGGCCGCCGGCATTGCGCGTGGCAAGATGGCTGAGCTGTTCGCGTACTTCCGCGACGTAATACTGGGCCTGTTTCGTTTCATCTTTGAAAAACTTGCTCGATACCATGTTGCGCTTGTCCATCCCTAGATTGATGCTTTTGTTTCTTAACTTAACCGACTTTATCCAGCACTTCGAAGTCAATCACCACATTCTTTTGTGGCTCCGGCTGATATTCACCAATCATATCATAGGCAAATTCCTGCGCCGTTTTGCAGCAGTCATCCAGGCTTTTCTCCTGAATAACCAGGCCCACCAAATCGTCAGAGGTAGCCAGATACATCTGGTCTTCCTCAACCCATTCGACTTTGATGACGACTTTGTTCTTCATGGACGTTTTCCTGCATATCTCTTGTGTTTCTGGATTATAACATAAAAAAGGCAGAAAAAAGGTTAAAAAACCTGATTACCCTTAAAAATCAAAGCTCTTGCCACGACGTGGCATAGCCGGGCGGCGGGATTCCACCGGCATTTCAGGCGTTTTTTCAAGATTATAAAGGATAACTTTGGCCAAAGCGTCCGTATCGCCTTGGAAAGACTGAAGGGCGGCACGGTTCATATCCTGCTCGCTCACCTGTGACCAATCGAGCGTATAGCCCGCCTTGGCGGCCAGTTCGCGCATAAATTCACGCTGCACCCGCCCGTTGCCATCGCGGAAGGGATGCAGGGCATTGATCTCTCCCATGTAATACGCCGCACGCGCACTAAAGGTTTCTTCATCGAGGCCCACCAAATGCTTTTCACGGGCCAGATCATCAAAAATCTTTTTGCCTGCACTTTCGATGTAGGGGAAATGGGCAAAGAAGCTTTTCTCCACCATGATATCGGTATTACGCACCTCCCCCGCCCAAATATAGATATCCTGAAAAAGGCGCTGGTGAATATCTTTCATATGTTGAAAATCAAAACCACCTTCGACCGGGTCGAGATACAACTCATAAGACCGCCACGCGACAAGGGAAGATTCAACCTGATCCAGCATCGCCTGATCGGTAATACTGAATTTGTTTTTCAAGACACCGGTTTTGGCATCTACGTAATGGTCACGCTCACTGATCGCCATCGCGGCCGCCTCCGTCTTTTTTGACGGCTGCACACAAAGGTATCGGCTGGCCATAGCGGTGATAGACAGCGGCAATGCCCTCCGCCACCGTCATCTCGCCCTTGGCGGCACGGTAGAGATCATCCAATACATCGGACGGCACCGCCAGCCCTTCCAGCCTTTGCTGGGCTTGGGCATGTGCGACAGCCCGATGGCGTTTGGCGCTATCTGCTTGATCTTGGCGCATGTTTCAATCCTTTCTGGCATTATATCATAATCTGTCGCGGGGCTGGCCGATTTTCACCAGGGACCTTGATTTTCAAGGCTTTCAGGGCATATTATGCTGTATAATAAAAGAGCAAGGAGCACTTAAAACCATGACAGACATTCAAACCAGCGAAACACCGGCTGATAACGCGCAACAGACCTATCAGGTCATCTTGACGGAAAGTGCCGCCAAGCGTTTGCATGTCCTGCGCGAAAAAGAAGGAAATGCGAAGCTGATGTTGCGCGTGACCATCATGGGCGGCGGTTGTTCCGGCTTTCAATACGGCATAGAGCTGACGGATGAGCTGAACGCGGACGATGTCACATTTGAAAAAGACGGCGCGGTTCTGGTGACGGACGATGTGTCACTGCCCTATTTGAACAACGCGGAAATTGATTTCGTCTCCGACATGATGAAATCAGCCTTCAAAATTCGCAACCCGAATGCAGCTGCTGGCTGTGGCTGCGGTAAATCATTCAGCGTCAAGAACTGACCCATTACCTTCAATAAGACGGACATCACCTGTGCCGCCATCGATGGTGAGCCAGACTTTACCTGTGGCATTTTTCATCTGCGCGTAAAAATCAGCACCCAACCCAGTAATGCAGGGCACGCCCTGTTCGCGCGCCACAACACAGGCGTGCGATAGCACACCGCCGTTGGCAAACAAAACCGCATCTGCCATGGCAAAGCATTGCGTTGTATCTGGCCTTGCGTGACGAAAAACAAAAATGCAGCTATCGGCTGGTTTTTCCGCCGGCGGTGCATCTGTCACCATCACAACGGCCATGCCGGATATATTCCCCGCACATACGGGCAAGCCCTTAAATGCATTTTCCGTCACAACGGCAGCATCATGAACCGCACGCCCTTGAGATGCGCCCCCGCCCGTCGGCGGTTCATCCCAGAAGTAAGGAAGCGCACTACTGTCTTGCGACACCCCGCTTTGCGATTTGAACAATGATTGCCAGACAACCGACAACTGTGTGCGGCGCAGCTGGATATATTGCATGTATTTGAACGTGCGGCGGTGTATGGCAGGAATTAAACTGGGGTTTGCCAGCCATGCCGCCATATGGTCCCGCGCCTTCGCATCCAGCCGCAGCATAAGAGATTGCAGGCATAGGCCCAGTGCCAGACTTTCTGCCAGTGCAGCTTTTTCATCCAACGGCACATCGGTGATGGCAATGTGCGATTCCAAAAATGTGCTGACCCGCCATTGCAGGCAAAACAAACGCCAATAGCCCATGAGCGTCATGTGACTGTCAAAGCGGTATCCGTCTTTGTCATCCGGCACAGGCACAATCGCACCACTGCTCATGACAGCCGCCATTTCCGTGGCGTTGATATAGGGACGGTTTTCGTGCCATGTCAGCATTTCTTCAGCCGCACCCGGCTTTGCACCGATCATCTCCAGCGCTTGCCGCCACGGCGATGTTGCTTCCCACAAATCAAAAATATCTTCGAGTTGTTCCTGTTGCGCGGGCGTGAAGGCCTGCCCTGCCAGCGTTTCCTCAGGAAAAGCCATCCATAGGATCTGCGCCATCACAAGCTCCCGATGCCGCCGAAGGCATATAACCTATAGGGTGTTGCCACATAAATGCGGTCCCCCTCTACAACAGGGGCCGAGCTACCGCCTTTTAAAACCAGACGACGCGCCAGCTCCGCACCCGTGGCGGCATCACGTATGGTAAAAGTACCATCCGCTGTTGTGGCCGCCAGCAAGGTGGATTTTCCGGTGCGGCGGATCAGCGTGCCGCTCGCCATAAACTTGCTGCCGATATCGGCTTCCCATGCGGTGCTGCCATCATGCCCCTGCACGGCAATAATTTTTCCGCTTTTTAAAGTATGGATCATGATGTCTGATTCCGGCAGGTAGCTGCCCGGCTCCACCGGCATATTTTCAAGGTCACGTTGCCACAGCAGTTTTCCGTTCTTCGGGTCCAGCGCCATGGCCCAGCCACGGTCCGTGTCTTTTTGCACACCGATTTGGCCAAGGCCTGTGGATGTCAGCAAGCGTTTGCCATCAACCGATAAAGCAGCACGGCCCCACGGCATACCCGGCAGCGGCGTTTGCCATTTCACTTTGCCTGTATCGGCGCGCAAGGCATAGAACAAACTCTCCTGCTTGGCTTCGTCCGGCTGAGCGGCGGCATAAATCGTATTTCCGTCAATCATGGGCGTTGAATCAATATGTCCGATGGCCTGATGCCAGACCACACGGCCATCTGCCACACGCACCGCCCAGATACCCCCGGGGCCTGTTGGTAAATAAATTGTTTTTTCATCAGCAGAAACTTGCGGTGCGGATTCAATATGCCCCAGAAATTCGCGCTGCCATTGCACCTTGCCCTCCGGCACGGTGAGCGCGGTCAGCGCGGCGGATTGTGTGTGATGCAACCCTTCGCCTGCAAAAACAATATTGCCGGGCCCCTTACCCACGGTGAACATCGGCTCATCCTGCTGGAAATGCCACAACAAATCCCCGTTGTGCAGCGCATAGGCCTCAACTGTATCCTTATACGTGCCGATCACCAGTACGCCATGCGATACAACAGGCGATGACAGCAATTGATGTTTTGTTTTCACCGTCCAAAGGTCGGTAAAACGCGGCAGCGCAGTAACAGCGGCCTGTTTCTGATACGCCTTGACAGTGGTCGTGATCGGCAAATTCTCCGCCAGCACTGCACGTGACCCGTCATCGCGCACCTCTTTATCAGGCATGGCCGCAATCACAATGCCACCTGCCACCGCAAAACAGAGCAAAGAGAGCACCAGTACCTTGCGCAGTTTACGGGATGCAAAGCCCACACCACCCGCCAAAGCGCCCAAGGCCGTCAGCACCAGCGGAATAATTTCAACAAGGGGCAACAGTGCCGGAAAGAAATGAAGTTTCCCCGATAAACGGCGTGATAAGCAATATGAATGACGTGACACTTGCAATCCCCTCCCTGCGTGACCATTATGAACCAAATCTCCTAGGTGAGACGATAGAAAAACCCGCTTCCTTGGGTTAAAAAATACGCAGATAGAACAGCAGATAGAACAAAGGTGTATCTATGAAAATCGCCAGCTGGAACGTCAATTCCATCAATATGCGCCTGCCACATGTGCTGGATTGGCTAAAAACCCACAAGCCCGATGCCCTGCTGTTGCAGGAGCTGAAATGCATGGACGAAAAATTCCCGCTGGCCGAGATTGAAGCCGTCGGATACAAAGCCGCCGTGCACGGGCAAAAAGCCTTCAACGGCGTGGCCATTCTCTCCCCCCACGACATGACAGACGTTATCAAAGGCCTGCCGGGGGATGACAATGACGAACAATCGCGCTATATCGAGGCCACTATTCAGGGCATACGCGTGGCCTCCATCTACCTGCCGAACGGCAATCCGGTCGATAGCGAAAAATATCCCTACAAACTGGCATGGTTTGACCGCCTGATTGCCCATGCCAAGAAACTGCTGGTATCCGAAGCACCCGTGGTATTGGGCGGGGATTATAATATTATTCCCGAAGCACGGGATTGTTATGATCCGGCCGTTTGGGCGGATGATGCCCTGTTCTGTCTGGACAGCCGCAAAAAGTTTCGCAGCTTGCTGAATTTAGGCCTCACAGATGCCTTCCGCGCCCTGCATGACCAAGACCACCAATATACCTTTTGGGACTATCAGGCGGGTGCCTGGCCGCGTGATATGGGCATTCGAATTGATCACCTGCTGCTGTCCCCCCAAGCAGCGGACCGGCTGGACACTTGCGCGATTGACCGCGCACCACGGGCCGCTGAAAAGGCATCGGACCATACACCGATTTATGCCACCTTGCGCCAAGCCGCCTAAACACTTGGAACTGCTTACAAAATTATGGGAAATTGACTTTTCTCCAACACTCCTGTATTCTTGAAAAGTCTTTTATATCAATACGCTGAACGGAATCTGGAACCTGCCATGGCTGATGCTCCCGACAAAAAGAAATTCACCGAACGCTTGCGCGATATCTTCCGGCGCAAGGCGACCAAGCCACCGGTTCCTGCAGAAATTGTCAACGACAAGCGCGTGCAAAAGGCCGTTTTCAAAAACCACCGCCGCAAACGCTGGAAACAAATCCGCAATATTGCGATTGCGTCAACCGCGCTCTCCGCCCTTGTCAACATGCAGCCAGACCTTGTCAGCAAACCCTATGACCAGTTTATGGCAGAAAAAGGCTATACCGTTTCATCCCAGGAACTTTTTGAAGCAGAGAATATCCGCGTCTATAACCGAGGCAATTTGCTCTACCCTTTCCACGCTGCAGGTAATGAAACGGTTATCGACTGGCAAGAACTTGAACGTGCAGGATATGGCCCGATTTCAAGAACGATCATGGCACCATTTTCCTATATCTCGGGCTTTACAGGAGCGGTTGGCAATATGATTGCGCCCAGTGTGGTGGATGCCTATTCCATCAGCAACAGTGGGCCCGTGGAAGACCGCACCGTTTTTATCCGCCCGCCGCGTGATTTTACGGTGGATGAGTTTTTGGGTGAATTTGCAGGGATTAAAGTTGCAAATGCAGACTACCGGTTCCGCCACGATAATGCCGATATTGAAAGGGTCCTTTTTCAATATGTCATGCTGCACGAAGGCCGCCACGGCGACCAACATAAAACAGCCAATGGCACACTGAACGAAGCCGATGCAGACCAATATGCTTTTAACGTTCTTGCCCGCAACGGCACAGACCCCGCGTTGTTAAACGAAGTCCGCACCATTGTCACCTTTGGCCGCATTCTGGCCAGCGTGAATGGTGGCGGGACAACACATGCAACCGGCTTTGCACTGATGCGCCCTCTAGTGACCACGTATGACGCGCATACAGATGCTGCGACATTCAGAACCCTGCACAATATGCTGGATGATGTAGCGCGCACAAATGAAGAAGCTTTCGAAGACGATGTGCCCATGGCCAACAGGTATGTTTATGCCGCCGCCGCGCTGAAGCGTGACAATGTATTCAACGACAATCCATTGCTGGCAAATGCCAATGCCTATTACATGATGGCCGTGAATTATTTCCAGGCCGCCAGCGGCACCGCGCTTTATAATCCGGAATTTCCACTGCAAAACATTAAAACGGATTATCTGAAACAGAACTATGATCCGGCACAGCGCCCCATAAATCCGCCACCACCAAGGCCGCCGCGGCCAAATTCCTAAGCGTCAGTCAAGGTCCATTTCCCAGTGCTGGCCGATCAGGTCTTGCCCGAAGCGGTGGTGCTTGATTTCACGCGCCACATGCAGGCCTGCGTCTTCAAAAAGATCAGAGGCATGGGCGTGAACGCTTTCCGTCCACATGGTCAGTTTTTTATACCCGACGTGTCGTGCAAAACGGATCGCTTCGCTCAACAAACTTTTGCCAATCCCCATATTGCGGGCTTCAGACGAGACGAAAAGCAAACGTAATTCGCCCACGCCTTCACGCACCTTTACAAGGCACAACGAACCTACAACCGTATCCTTGAAATCTGCGACCCAGCATCTTTCGCAAGACGGATCAAAGTTACGCATGAATTCAGCAGATTTTTCGGCAACCAATGCTTCAAACTCTTCGTTCCAGCCATAATCCTTGGCAAACTGTACCGCATGAGAATGAACAATCAAGCCCATGTCCCCTGTGCGGTGCGGGCGCAAGGTCCATTCTGCCGCTTCCAGTTTCTGGTCGACTGTGCCGTTGATGATCTGTTCGATTGTGTTCATCGCCTCTACCAGTTTTTGCTGATCTTCATCGCTCACCGGCTCCAGCATCTCCAAAACTTTTCTTTTGGCTTCGGCCAAAACCTCGTCGCCGATCTTGCGGCCCTTGCGCGTCAGTTGGATGGTCCGTTGCCGGCCATCTGCTTTGGAGCGTTTTTTTGTAATCAGCCCCTCACGCTCGAACCCTTGCAAAATGCGGCTGATATAACCGCCGTCCATGCGCAGGTCACGGCACAGCACGCTGGCTGTTGTAGATTTGACAAAGCTGAGTTCATTGAGAATGCGCACTTCCGCCAGGGAATACGGACTGCCAAAAATTTTTTCTGCCAATACGCCGATACGATGCATATACATTCGACTAAAACGTCGAACACGTTCAATACGCGCTTCCAATTCCGGGGCGATATCGGCAATGGGATCGGCCAAGTCTTTACATCCAATAAATGGGTACCGTTAAAAAGAGATAATTATTATGACCATTAATGTCACTAATTATATACACGCAAGATTTAACGCGCAAACAGCAAACATTATATACACAGGAATTAAAGCCGTATCCCCCCCAATCGTGGGGGATGATGTATTAGTTATGTATAAAAATAGCCGATTTCAGGAAATTTCGTCCACAGACCTTAAACGCCAGAGCGCATTGTCCACCCTTTCAAAATAGAACGGATGTGCATTCGCGCTATGGTCAAGGTCTTCAAAAAGGCAGCGCCGCAAGACGCGATACACGCCCCCATGTGCCACAAACAGAATATTTTCTTCCGGCATTTCCCGCATATGCCGCGCAAAAGATTCAATCGTGCGCAAACGAAAATCGCCATAGGGTTCAGCTTCGGGCGGGCACGGATAGCCATTTTCTTCAACAGGCAGGAGCCCTTCTGCCATCATTTGCTGGCGCTGGCGGTCCATCTCTATATGCGTAACGCCTTCCATACTGCCGAAGTGTCTTTCACGAATGCCCTCTTCGCGTACAATCTCTTTTTGCAAATGGCGGTTTACAATTTCTGCCGTTTCATAAGCCCTGATCAAAGGGCTTGCCACAATACGGTCAATCGGCACCCGCGCCAGAATGGCTGCCGCAGCTTCTGCCTGTGCGCGGCCTGTATCGTTCAGGGGAATATCTGTGTGCCCCTGCATCAGGCCCTGCTTGTTCCAGTCCGTTTCGCCATGGCGCAAAAAATAAAATGATTTTGGCAGCATACTTAACCTCCGCATAAACAGCAGACAAAAGCATATAGCCCGAAAGTTAAAACAGCAATGTCGGCCACGCATAAAAATATACGCCGTGTCACAGAAATATACATTTAAAGAAATGAATGGTGCTGTTGAAGAGAATTGAACTCTCGACCTCTCCCTTACCAAGGGAGTGCTCTACCCCTGAGCTACAACAGCGCGTTGTACCGATGCGGACGGCAAAGGCCCGATCGAACAGGTGCGCAAGTTACACCACTTTTCCAAAATAAACAAGGTTGCTGTAACCGATTTTTAAAACGGCTATAGCGGTTTGATTTTGCAGGATTTTGGCCAATAAATAAGGGGCGGAAACCGCCCCTTTGCCTTGTTGTGATGATATTCGGGATATCCGCTGTTTAGTCGCAGCCACCACCCCCGCCGCCATCACCACCGCAGCTGCCGCCGCTGTCGTAGCTGCCACTGCTGCCGCTATCAAAGGCACCGGTGGACCAATACAGGTGGGATGTATCATCAGATGACCCAGACCGGCGCGAAGAAGAGCCGTATCCCGGGCTGCTGGGCCGCTGTTTACGTGACGGCGATTTGCTACCGGAAGAGGTTGACTTGCGGTTGGTATTTGCCGCGGTATTCAGTTGTTTGCTCAGGCCGTCTGCCGCGGTGTCTTCTGCGGGGGTACGTCCAGTGATGCGTGCGAATGCGCGCGTGAGCCAATTACTCATGCAGTCTCCTTTGGTTGAGGTTTTTGAGGGGAGTTCAGTGATGTAAGTTTTCTGTGTTTTCATCTTACAAGTTTACGGTAGCGGTATTCATGCACCGCGTCCAAAACTTTTTAAAAAGTCATGAAAAATGAGCAGGTTAACCCCTGCATATGCTCGGAATCAGATTAAATATGCTCGAAAAATGTGGAATTTTTAAAGCGCAGGGGGCTTGCCACCCAATTGCTTCAAAGTGGCATGTGCCTCTTGCAATTCAGTGCCGGACATGCGGTCAAAGTCACGGGTTTCGTGATTGATGCCGTCTTCGGACTGAAGAAATACCTGACGGGACGCAAAGTTAAATGTTGTATAAACCCCGGCTTCCTTGATCTGAAGGCGTTCGTCATCCAGCTTGATAAAAGCAATTGGCCCGCGCCTTGCCTGCTGCGCTGGTTTTGTCGCAGCCACAGGCAGTACAACAACATTGCCCAGCGTATCGGAAGCCATGTTTTCCACGGTCTGCTTGGTGATACGGTCAAAATTCAGGCGAATGATTTTTCTGTCTTGTGTCACAGCTCTTTCCTCAACGTCATGCAATGAGCAATCACCCTAACACGCACCGCCCGAATGGTCAATTTTTATGGCAAAATGCGACAATCTGCGCATTCCCCGCTTGACCATGGGCAGGCGGCCTCGCTACGTTGGGCCATGACACAAAAAGACACCGACAAACAATCATCTGCCCCCAAGGGACGCAGCCAGCAAAAGGCCGAAGCCCTGTCTGCCGCCTTGCGCGCCAACCTGGCCAAACGCAAGCAGCAAGCCCGTGGCCGCCAGGATGAGCCTACCAATAATACATCAACCCCACCCACGCAGGAGCGCGACTAGAATGCCCATCATGCCCGACCACTGGATCCGCCAACAAGCGCAGGATCACGGAATGATCACCCCGTTTGAAGAACGCATGAAGCGCGATGGTATTATTTCCTATGGGTTATCGTCCTACGGTTATGACTGCCGCCTGTCAGATGAATTTATGATTTTCACCAATGTGGACAACGCCATTGTTGACCCCAAAAATTTCAGCAATGACAGTTTTGTAAAACGCAAAACCGATGTCTGCGTGATCCCGCCCAACAGTTTTGTTTTGTGCCGCACGATTGAAACATTCAAAGTGCCACGCGATGTGCTGGTGGTTTGCCTGGGCAAAAGCACCTATGCCCGCTGCGGCCTGATTGTGAATGTCACACCACTGGAACCGGAATGGGAAGGACAAGTCACGCTTGAAATTTCCAACACAACGCCCCTGCCCGCCAAAGTCTATGCGAACGAGGGCATTGCGCAGTTCCTGTTTTTCCAAGGCGCGTCGGAATGCGAAATATCCTACGCAGACCGCGCCGGAAAATACATGGGGCAGCAAGGCGTGACGCTGCCGCGTTTATAAAAACAGCCCGGTTTTCTGCAATAGAATCAGCGGGTAAAGCCTTAATGCTCGACCCGCTCCTTCTTTTCGGTTATGTTAACAGGTAACCGCAAAACAAGGGTTTTATGACGCAACACGGCTCCAAGTTTCCGCTCGTCATTGTCTATCACGCCGATTGTATCGATGGCGCGGCTTGTGCGTGGTCTGTCGCCAAGGCCGCCGGCAGCGATTACAACAAGAAACACCCGGACCCCAACGTCACATACATTCCCTATGCCCATCACAATGTGGAAGACGCACAGCAACAAATTCGCGCCGCACTGACACCGCAAACGCGCCTGTATTTTACCGATGTATCACCGGCCCCGGCTTTTCTCAATGAATTGATGATACCTGACACTGATGGTCAGGCAAAGGCAGCATCGATACATGTGCTGGACCATCATGCCTCGGCCGCGGACACATTAAAAAATTATCAGGCACCCGCCGTGACACCTGCACATAAACAGCCTGCGCTGGAAATCAAAATCGATGCAGGCCGCAGTTCTGCCGCGCGCATGGTGTGGGAACATTTACTGCCCGATACACCGGTGCCGCCTGTGTTCGACTTGATCAACAAAATGGATGGCAATGCCGCCGGATTAAAAACCCCGCAGGATTTTTCTGCCGCCGCGCTTGCCGATACTTTTGACATCAGCAACACAGATAAAGCCCTGCATACCATTCGCAATCTGGCACGCATGACCTTTAACGACATGGCCGCCCGCGGGCGGCACCTGTCGCACGACCAGGACAACAAAATCAAAAAACTGCTGGAAACTGCAAATATGGTCACATTGCAAATTTCGCCCGGTCAGCCACCTGTACAAGTCCCCGTGGTGAACGGCGATGTGAAACAATATGGCCGAAAAGTTTCCGGACATTTGGTAGAACTTGCCGAAAAAACCGGCGCGCCCGCAGCCTTTGCCTGGTTCATGCAGGAAAACGGCACCGTCAGCATGAGCATACGCACCAATGGCGAAACGGATGCCGCAAAAATTGCCGCACATTTGCGCGACACAATGGGGGCAACCGGTGGCGGGCACGCCAATGCCGGTGCGGTCCATTTTTCATCGCTGTTTGAATTTGCAAAACAGATGCCGTTTGACCAAAGCGCACATAAAACGCGCGTCAATAAACCGGCACAACCCGCTGCCAAACCGCCCAAGCGCAAATACAGCTAATCAGCCGTTGGACGGCTTTTTCAGCATGGCGGGTTTTTGTGCTTCCACCGAAGTCAACTCAGGCGGCCGGCCGCCCAAACGTTTCAGTGTTTCATAAGCTTCAACAATGGCTTCGCGACGCTGGATTTCATCAAAATTCCGCACGACGGAAATACCACCCTTTTCAGGCTCACGGTAAATAACCTGCTGTGTCCAAAAATTGAATGTCATGGTCAGGCCACGCTCTTTCACATCAATGCTGTTGTCGCTGGTTTTGACAAAGCGCGATGTATCAACCGGCGGCGGCGGTGGTGGTGGCGGCACATAACCCGGCTGGTATTTAATAAGATATTCGCTCAGCTCTTTATGACCTTTGTTTTTTGCGTGGTCGTAGGCGATCAGGTCGGTATCATCTGCTGTCTGTGTTTCCACCTCCAGCTTGACTGTCAACATCTTGACGGCTTCCAGATGATTGCCCTGCGTTGCCAGAATAAGGGCGGTTTCGCCTTTTTCATTAGCGGTTTCTTTATCCGCCCCCCAATGGACAATCATTTCAACCGCGCGGGCATGACCCTCCGCCGCCGCTGCCAAGAGAGCTGCGTTTAAATCCGGCTTTTGTTTTTCTTCTTCAAGCTTTTTGATCATCTGGCGCATCAGCGGAATAGAGCCCTTGCGTGCGGCAACAACCAGCGGCGTCACCCCTTTGCTGTCTACAACAGATACTTTTGCGCCACGGTCCAGCAATAGTTTGGCCGTATCTGATTTTTCTTCCTGAATGGCATAGAACAAAGCCGTGCGACCTGCGCGGTCTTTCAAATTGATATCAGCTTCCGGACGCTCCAGAAACTTCAAAAGCAAACTGTCTTCGCCGCGTCTGGCCACCAGATGCAAAAGCGCACGGCCACGGTCAGCACCTGCATTAATATCTGTGATTTCAGGCAGCAGTTTATTAACCAGCCAGCCGCCAGCTTTTTGGTCTATGGCTGTGTAGAAAAGCTTGATAATGGCATCGGCATAATCATCTGCCGCCTTCATTTTTTCCAATACGCCTTTTTCAAACATTGTGCTGACGGTCTGCCAGTTTTCATTGCGCACAGCCAGGTTAAACGGTGTGTCGCCATTGCTGTTTTTGGTCAAGGGATTGGCGCCAGCATTCAGTAATTTTTGAACAGGGTAGTTATTGCGATTGTAAATGGCGCGGTGCAGCGCTGTGTTGCCGTTGCCATCAACGGCATTCACATCCGCATTTGCTTCCAGCAAAATGTCGGTCATCTTTTCAGCTGTGCTGCTGTAATAGGACTGGTCTGCCGCCCAGACAATAAACGGGATCTTTTTCTCCTCGTCCATCATGCCGTTCGGATCACCGCCACGGGCCAGTGCTTTCTTGATGACATCGCGGCTTTCACTTTTGAATGCCGCGCGCAAAACAGCGTCTTTTTCTTTCTGGCTGAACCCGAGCATGGTGGCCCCCCGTTTATCTTAAATGAATGGATTTAGGTTATAAAATATTTACATATCCAGGTCAAGGATTGACCGTCGCTTGACAGCCCCCTGAAAACACGATCATTATCAAAGGATAAACATAGGGGAAGCGCTTGAATTTACTGAAAAACAGACATTTAATCGTGATCTATCATGTGGACTGCATCGATGGCCTTGCATCTGCCTGGGCCGTGCATTGCAAATGGGTGAATGATCCGGATGTGGCGCTGGATTTCGTGCCCTATGGCCACCACAACATCGAGGTTGCCGAAAATATTATCCGGGAATATCTGGGCGAAAAAAGCAAAGCAAATATGATTGACGTTGTTTTTGTTGATGTCGCCCCGACCCGCGCGTTTCTGACGGAGCTGACCACAGCACCCGCACGCGCCACCCGCGTAATTGTTGCGGATCATCATAAAAGTGCAGCCGTTGCGCTGAAAGATTTTCAAGCCCCTGTTGGGAATGGCGTGCCGGAAGTTATCATCCGTATTGATGCAACGCATCCGTCTGCCGCCAATATGGCATGGGAGTATTTGTTCCCCGAAACACCTGCCCCTGTCTTTTTTCAATTGATTGCAAAAATGGATCTGGGCCAGAACCTGCTGGAAACGGAAGAAGATTATGCAGCTGCGGCACTGGTGGATTCCAAAAACATCACCAGCATCGAAACGGCCTTTCAGTCATTTGATGCGCTGACACACCTGACGTTCAATGACATGGTGGCACTGGGCCGTAATATTTTAAACGATCAGGATACCCGCATCAGCAAGCTGGATGACAATATCATGTTCACCCCGCTTGCCCTGCCGCCAGAAAGCCACACCCCCAAATGGGTGCCGATTGTGAATGCCGATGTGCAAAACTTTGGCCGGTATATTTCCACATGGCTTGTACAGCTGGGCGCGGAAAGCGGGGCAGGTATTGGTTTTGCCTGGTATGTGCAGGGCAATGGTTCTGTCACCGTCAGCATCCGCAGCGATGGCACGCCGGATGCCAGTATGGTCGCCGCGCATTTATGCGAAAAATTTGAAATCCGCGGCGGCGGCCACAGCACAAGTGCCGCCATACACTTCCCGTCCCTGCAAACATTTTGCGCACATCTGCAGCTTTATACAGCCGAGCACCTCAAGAATGAAAAAGCTGTCAATCGGCCGTGATTATGACCAATTGATGCCGCCACGCCCTCATTCTACCTGCTGATCATGTTCACTTTTCCCCGCAATTCAGAACAAATACGGAACTTCGGCGACTGAATTTCATATACTTTCCGGCGGGAAATCCTTATAAACACAACCATAAAACAAAAACCATGCAGCAACTGCAGGCCTTCGGTTGAATGCCTGCTTTTATCAAGAAAAGATGACACATGGATAAAATTCGAATTTACGGCGGCCAAGAATTGAATGGCACAATTGATATCAGCGGCGCAAAAAATGCGGCCCTGCCCTTGATGACAGCCGCGATCCTGACGGATCAACCGCTGACACTCAAACGTGTACCAGATCTGAAAGATGTCGGATCTTTAACAGATGTCCTCAAAAAACTGGGTGTCACTGTCAGCTATAATCCCGAGACCAAAGAGATGGTGCTGGATGGTGGAACGCTTTCCAATTGTGAAGCACCCTATGAACTTGTACGCCAGATGCGCGCAAGCATTCTGGTGCTGGGCCCCTTGCTGGCCCGCCATGGCAAGGCACGCGTATCGCTGCCAGGTGGCTGCGCCATTGGAAGTCGTCCGGTTGACCTGCATATCGATGGCCTTGCACAGATGGGCGCGGAGATTGAGCTGGAAGACGGCTACATCAATGCCAAAGCACCGGCAGGCGGATTAAAAGGTGCCACCATTCACTTCGCCAAAGTATCTGTCGGTGCTACTGAAAATCTTTTGATGGCAGCTGCCCTTGCCAAAGGCACAACCGTTTTGTTCAACGCCGCGCGCGAGCCCGAGATTGTTGACCTTGGTGAATGCCTCATCAGCATGGGGGCCGACATTGAAGGCTTGGGCACGGATAAAATCACCATCCACGGAAAAGACACGCTCTCCGGCACCACGCACACTGTTGTGGCCGACCGGATCGAGGCGGGTACCTTTATCATGGCAAGCGCCATGACAGGCGGCACCTTAACGCTGAACCATGCAGATGAACGCCACATTGACTACCTGATCGAGCCGCTGCACAAAGCAGGCGTTGACCTGACCGTCAATGCCGATAGCCATAGCATTACTGTCAAGCGCGTGCGCGAACGTCTGCGCGGGATCGATGTAATGACAGAACCCTATCCGGGCTTTCCGACAGATTTGCAGGCTCAGGCCATGTCTATGCTGACAATTGCCGAAGGTGCGGGCATGGTCACAGAAACAATTTTTGAAAACCGCTTCATGCATGTGCCGGAATTGATCCGCATGGGTGCCAACATCAACGTGCATGGATCATCCGCCCTTGTGCGCGGCGTGCCGAAATTGAAGGGAACCGATGTCATGGCGACGGACTTGCGCGCATCTGTCTCGCTGATTTTGGCAGGTCTTGTCGCCAGCGGCAGCACCACGGTTCATCGCATTTATCATCTGGATCGCGGCTACGAAAACATTGTGCAAAAACTCTCCGGTGTTGGCGCCAAACTGGAACGCCTGAAAGACGAAGCAGCGTAATGCCACAATCCACCGCCGATATAAAAGCGAAGGAAGGCCGGATTATTGATATCCTGCTGGATGGCAGCCATGCCGGCACGCGCAGCGCAGATATTGAAATGGAACGCCACAAGGCGATTTCAGACCTTTTGGCAGAAAACAGTTTTCATCTGACCACGCCGGAAAACGCCCCCGGCCCTTACCAGCTGTTGCTAAGCCTGACCGAAGACCGGCTACATATGCGCGTAAAATGCCGCGTATCTGACACAGTGACAGAAATGACGCTGCCGCTTAGCCCGTTGAAAAAGCATATCCATGATTATGTGATCCTATGTGACAATTTCTATAAAACAGCCCGCGCAGGCCAGATTCACCGTCTGGAAGCCATTGACGCAGGCCGCCGTTCCATCCACGACGAAGGTGCCGAGCTTTTGGCTGAAAGTCTGGAAAACAAAGTGATTTTGGACAAATTAACGGCACGCCGTTTATTTAGTCTTTTATATGTGCTACACATGCGTGGCACCGAGGTCATGTAAACTTTACCGAGATCAGAGGAATATGTCTGAAAAAGAAGATTTAATGAGTTTTGATGGCGTTGTGACAGAACTTCTGCCCAATGCCATGTTCCGTGTGAAGCTGGATAACGGCCACATTATTTTGGCCCATAGCTCTGGCAAAATGCGCAAAAACAAAATTCGCATCCTTGAACTGGATCGCGTCACTGTTGAAATGACGCCCTACGACCTGACAAAAGGCCGTATCACTTTCCGTCACAAATAATGACCGCCGCCAAACCCAGACTGATACTGGCTTCGGCATCGCCGCGCCGGCTTGAACTCCTGCGCCAGATGAACATTGTGCCGGATGCCGTCATGCCCGCAGATATTGACGAAACCCCCACCAAAGCAGAACTGCCCATCCCCTACGCTTGTCGCATTGCCGCGAGAAAGGCCGAGAAAATTCGTGAAACAATCACGGATGCCGTTGTTTTATCTGCCGATACTGTTGTCGCCTGTGGCCGCCGCATTTTGCCCAAGGCGGAAACGGAAGAACAAGCCCGTGCCTGCCTTGCCCTGCTGTCTGGCCGCCGCCACCGTGTGATCAGCGCCGTTTCGGTGATTGACGCCGCCGGCAAGCAGCAAACACGTCCTGTTATCTCTGTCGTCAAATTCAAAAGACTGTCCGCCCGCGATATTGAAACCTATATCAATAGCGGTGAGTGGAAAGGCAAAGCCGGCGGCTATGCCATCCAAGGTATCGCGGCTGCGTTTATCCCCTACATCAGCGGGTCTTATACAGCCATTGTCGGCCTGCCCCTTGCCGAAACAATTGCCATGATAAGGAGTGCCGGATATGAGCGGGATTGACCTTTTTATCGATGAAATTGACAGCCGCCTGCACGCCGCCGTCATGCGCAAAAATATACTGACAGACCTTTACGTCGATGCGCTTGACCAGGAAGCCTGCTGGGGCACCATCTACCTTGCCCGCGTGATAAAAATAGACAAAAAACTCGATGCTGCCATTGTGGATCTTGGTAATAACCTGACAGGCCTGTTGCCTGCCAAACATGTCTATGTGCAAAACGCAGGACCTGCTGCCGACCGTTCCGGCATTGCCGATTTGTTGACACCGGGCCAGATGGTGATGGTGCAGGTTAAATCAGAAGCGCGCAAAGCATCCACGCGCGAGCATCATAAAATGCCCCGCCTGACGATGTTGATTTACATTATGGGTCAGTTTCTGGTGCACAGCCCCGTGGCCGGACAAGTTACCATTTCAAGCCGGATTGAAAATGAAAGCGTCTTAAAATTCACATCGCGTCTGAAAGGAAAAGGCGGCTGGATTGTGCAGCACAATGCCGAACATGCAACAGAAGACCAATTGTTGACCGAAGCCAAAATGCTGCGCGCCGAATGGCAGCGCATTGCAGATACAATGGAGGCCACGGGCGACAGACCCCGCCTGATCAAAGCAGGCCCAACTGCCCTTGTCCGCGCATTGAATGATTTAGGCGCGCGCAGGTTTGAGCATATTTACGTGGGCAGCAAGGATGTATTGGCACAAATGACAGACTGGTGTGCCAAGCATGACCCCGCCCTTGCCACATCGAAACGTCTGCGCCTTTTCAAGCCCGAACACCTCAACCAGAAACTGTTTGAAATTCACGATATCTATTCGGAAATATCAACACTGGAAGAACCTGTGGTTTACTTAAACGGGGGCGGCTCCATTATCATCGAACATACCCATGCCGTTATCATGGTTGATGTGAACCAGGGCAATGGTGCCAGCGCCTCCGCTGTTAACCAGGAAGCGGCGCATGAAATATCCCGCCAGATCCGCCTGCGAAACTTAAGTGGTGCCATTTTGGTTGATTTCATCGGGATGCACTTAAAATCAGAACGCATCAAACTGGTGGAACTCATGGAAGAACTGCTGGCATGGGACGCAGGCTCTGCCGAAGTCCACGGATTTACACGTCTTGGCATTATTGAACTCACCAGAAAACGGCGGACAGCCACTTACGCCGAAAAACAAAAAGTTTATCTC
>Ga0209066_10000028_pt1 | contig 200781 bp, 248 predicted proteins | sample All_14_2_FD_187198 | JGI IMG/M metagenome (GOLD analysis project Ga0209066, IMG submission 187198) | Freshwater microbial communities in response to fracking from Pennsylvania, USA - Allegheny Zone_MetaG_DW_15 (SPAdes) (version 2) ...
TGCAGCTCAATGGCGCCAGGGTACACCGGAGGCGGCTCGACGATGGCCGGGCATGGGTTGATGAAGTCGGCGCCATTGAGCTGCACCCACGGCGAGTAGTAGCGGAACGCGAGGTCCGTCGAGCCGGGGCCGTTGGCCTCGGCGACGAAGCGGGCAGCGAGGCCGTTGAGCCCGATGCACGGCGGGATCTGGTACTGCGTCGTGAACTGCTGCCGGTTCGGCAGCGCGAACGGCTCCCAGGTGTCGCTCACGGGAATCGTCAGGTAGCCGGTGCTGGTGGCAATCTGCCAGTAGAGATCGACGAAGGCAATGTTGGTCCAGCCGGCCGAGCCGACGAGCGTCATCAGGTGATCTTCGTCGACGGTGATGCTGTCGACTATCGGGTTCGGCGGAACGAGGACGTTCTCGAACACGTCGTATGCAGCGACGGTGCCGGCGTCGATGAGGCCAGCACCTGTTGATGCGACGCGGTCGCTGTCGAACGACACAGACTGAGCAGCCATCGGGTCGGGGACTGTGTCTTCTGGCGACAGCAGCTGGTCGTTCATACCGAGCGCGTACTGGTCGCCAGTCAGCTCCTGCGTCGCGTATGCCACAGGCGCAGACGACGCGAGCACATACTGAATGATGTTGAGGCCATCGCCGAGTGCTGAAGCACCAAAGACCGTCACGCGGCCATAGGCATACATCTGCTGATTTGCCTGCTTGCAGCGCAGCCGGATCTGAAGCGTCTGGCCTGCCGTCAGCGTGGCGAGCACCGTTCCAGCCGCGATGACATGCGGCGTACTCGTGTTCACCCACGCTGGAGTCGTCCAGTTGGAGCCGTTGATGACCCACTGGTCGTCAGGAGCCGTCATCGGCAGCGTCCCGCCGTTGTCACCAGACACGACGCGGACGTCCTCAGCGAACGGGCCGATGGTCAGGATGCGCGAGTCGAGCGCATCGAGCGCAATGGTTCCGGTCGTTGCCGGGAACGTGTCTTCGACGCGGTACGTCCGCAGCGGGCGGATGTAGCCGGACTGCCCATAGAGCTGCGCGACTTCGGCGTCGGTCAGCGCTCGGTTCCAAATAGCGATGTCGTCGATGCGCGCCTGGAGGCCCTCGGCGATCTGCACCGGATACGTCGGGTCATGGCCAATCACACCAGAGACGAAGGTCTCGCCGACCTTGACGCCATCACGATAGAGCCGGACATAGTTGCCATCGAACGTGCCGACGTAGTGATGCACGCCGCTGAAGTCGGTCTCTGTATAGCTGGCGACGTACGGCGATGTCGCAGCGTCCATCACCTTGAACACGATCATGTTGCCGCCGCCGGGGAGAACGCCGAGATACCACCCGAGATTATCGGCGTTCGAGCTGCTCTTGTGTGCCAGCGCGTGCTTGGTCCCCCACATTGCATTGAACGCTGTGCCGTCGAACAGCACCCAGGCTTGGACCGAGACGTACGGACACAGCCGGTTCCAGTACATGTCAGACGCGTCGATCAGCCCGATGGCATTGGCGTCCGTGGGCCGCACGCTGTAGCCAGCGCCAAGCAGCGGCTTGCCGGCCTGCTGGTACTGGATGTTGCCCTGCGCGACGGCGTCGTAGCGACGCGGCGTCGAGTCAAGCAGGTTGCCGCTCGCGTCGTCGCAGCGCAGCCACGCGAGCAGTCCATTGGCCTGGGAGTTGTCGGGTGTCGTCACAGGATCAGCCGATCGTGTAGCGCTTGAGGACGATGTTCTTGATGCCGACGGTCAGGTAATAGACAGATGAGTTCGAGCTGTAGAGGTTGCAGACATCGAGCATCATTGCGGATTTGCCGTTGTTGTTGACGAGCATCTTGCCGCCGTAGACACCACGATTCGTGCTGTACGACGTACCGAGCGCTGCTGGCCATGGCGTCGAGAGGCTACCGTAAGGAAGGTAGTCCCAATACTTCGTCTGTGAGTAGTTGCCCGCTGCGAACCGAAGCGTCTGGTAGCGATCGCCGCCGGTGTACGAGCCGTCGCCGAAGTTGCCGATGCCTGTGTCGAGGTACGAGAAGAAGTAGCTTTCGTTGGTGCTCAGGTCACCGCTAGGCGTGTTTGGCACGCGTCCGAAGTATTCATACTCGACCGTGTAGAATGACTTGCCGTCGGTGGTCGGGATGAGCCCGCTGAAGTCGAGGATGAGGCCGAAGTACTTCGTGGTGTCCCATGAGGTCCATCCCCAGCTTGTGAGCAGCCACTCGTTGGTGCCGTCGGCCTTCGTCCAGCGCTGCGTCGCGTCGAGGTTGCTGTGCTCGCGCTGTGCGACACGAACCGAGACGCCGCTTCCAAGCGTGATCGCGACGGCATCAGTGTTCATGCCGCTTGTGTACCACGCGCTGTCGCGTGCCACGTTACGGACATAGCTCGGCGTCAGCAGTCCAGCGGCTGTGAAGTCGATTGGGATCGTATCAGCAAGCACTGGCGTCGAGGCACCAGCAGTCGGCGCAGCAACCTCGACTACACCGTCGTAGTCGAGCGCGAACGACTGACCACGCGGGTTGGCCCAGATCGAGTACCAGTTCTTGCCCGTGTTCGGATCGGTCTTCTTGCCGGGCGTCATCACGCGGTCACCGAGTGCGAGGCCGGGGAAGTAGTAGGCGTCCTCCCACTTGTGCAGCGACTGGAGGTTCGGCTGCTTCACGGAGTGGATGCGGCCGAAGTAGGTGCCGGCGCCCATGTTGCGGTACGGGAGGATGCACGGGCGGTGCAGCACGTGTACGCCGCTTCCATTCACAACCGCAGGGCTCGGACGTGGATAGACGTCGCTCGGGGCATTCCACACAACGGCGTCGTCGAGGTAGTCGATCGAGCGCACGAACATGTGCACGACGGTGTCAGGATACCCATAGAACACGTTGTCGAAGGTGCGAGCTGCGCCCATCGACACGGTGCCGAGGTCTCCATTTCCACCGTTGGCAAAGATGCTGGTCGCATTGAAATCGGTCGTGTACGTCGAGCCGAGATCGAAGAACGCGACGGGGTCGATAGTGTCACGCAGCACATCGTCGACCTCAGCACGAGCGCGGCCGGGGATGCGCCCGCCATGGAACGCAGCCATGAAGTTCAGGATGTTCGCGGTCTCAGCGCGACGCGTCGGATGTGTGCCGACCTGAACGACGAGGCCAGCCTTGCCAAGGTGCACGAAGATGCGGTTGACGAACAGCAGCTGCTGCATGTTCGCGTCAGACCAGCTCGACCACAGCTTCCATTCGCGGAAGCCGGTGATGGCGCCGCCTTCACCCTCACAATAGCTCGTCGTGGCTTGGCTGTTGTCCTGCTGCCCGTAGTTGTAGGTGTACCCGCCGCCGTTGTAGAGGTAGCGCGGCGTGCGCATGTCGCCGATCAGCAGACGATCAGCGCGACGACGGAAGTGCCGGAATCCGACGTTGTGACCACAGTAGTAGCCGACAGTCCCACCGATCCACTGATTCGCGCTTCCAGACCACGTGCGATAGATCGAGTGCAGAAGGCCGAGACACGGACGGTACGGCGTCGGGTTCGACACACCGCCCGGCGTGTAGTAGCCATTCGTCGGGTAGTCGAACCAGAAGTGGTCATTCGTGCTCGCGCCGGGATCGCGCTCCGCGACAGCAGGATCAGCGAGATCGTAGCTGTTGATGGCCAGCGGGATCATGCCGACGGTCTGAAGCGCCCGCGCCATGTAGTGAGCAAACCGCTGCTTGGTGAAGAACTGCGGCTTGGTGTCGATGAACGTCTTGGGCGGGATGTCCTGGCCGTATTCCATGTGCTGCCTTTAGGTCTGTGGTGTGCCGGGCGTTGACGCGTTACGGCGAGGCCGGGATCGTGGTCACGTTCGAGTTGTCAGGCCACACGACAACGATGTTCGGGTTGCGCCCGCCGTCGGTCACACGCGCGACACGGTAGGTGAGGCGCGTGCGCTTGTCGACGATCGTGTTCCACGGCAGGAGATAGCTGGAGCAGACGCCGAACTTCGGGATGTGCCGCAGACCGTTGCGGATGTCGTACATCGCCATGTATTCGGTCGTGAGCACGCCGACGTTCGTGCTGCTGCTGGTGTTCTGGCCCGTGTAGTAGCCACCGGCGTGGTTCGCTGCGAGGTGCGACACGCGGTAGAGGTCGTCGAAGTTCGACTGGAACAGACCGAGGGTGGCCTGGAACGTGGTCATCCACTCGGTGTTGCCGGTGGTATTGTGGAAGTTCACTGGCGTCAGCCAGTGCTCGCGCGGACCAATCAGCATGTCACGGTCGTCAGAAGGCGAACGCGACGCGCAGTTGGCAGTACCGCGAGCGATCATGCCGACGACACGGCCGGTGTGATGCTTGCGGTCGCCGACAGTCTCGACGAAGCGGTAGTTGCGGTCGTAGGATCGGACGTTGCCACGCAGCTCGAACGCGATGCCCTGGGCGCCCCAGGTGCGCTCACGATCACGGGTGCCGAACATCGTCTCATCGGGGTAGTAGGCAGCGACGAAGAAGTGCGCGACGTTGTTGTAGTTGCTGTCCGTACCGCCCTCGACGTAGATGCCGTCTTCACCACAGATGAAGAGGAAGTCGTTCTGCTTGACCACATCGTAGGCGATCGTCATCGGCAGCGAGGTGTTCGTCGAACGCTGTGCACCAGTCTTGGTGTTGTTCTCCAGGAACGACCCGACCTGGATGTTTGGCCCGGCCGAGTTGTACTTCACGTGCAGGCCGCAGTGCTGGTAGTAGTTGTCGCCGGTGTACCACCAGTGCCAGTGCGGAGTCGCGACGAGGTTGAACCCGCTGACAGTCGCGACAGCAGCGGCGAAGTTCTCGATCGTGTTCTCGATCGTGTCGCCGATCACGACGGCGATGCGGCCAGCGGTCACACCGCCGGTGGTTTCGAACTCGAACACCTTGGTCGTGATGCCGTCGGTGATGGTCACGGTGTCGCCGTCAGTCGGCAGCGCCGAGAACTGTACCCAACCAGCGGCCTTGGTGGACTCATCGGCGCCGAAGGCTCCACCAGCCATGTCGCCCTTCGTGATCGCAGCACCGCTGACGGTGATCGTCTGGTTGCCCGACGGGCCGTACTTGGTGCTCACGAAGTCGATACGGAAGCGTTCGGGACGCAGGTAGTAGTTGTCGGTCAGCGAGACCGCGCCGCCGTTGCTCCAGTTCGCCAGCACCCATCCAGCGTCGATGAGCGCCGTGTGCAGCGCGCGGATGATGTGGCCGTATGTGTGCGACAGGCCGATGACAGGGGCCTGCGGACGGAACGACCACGTTGAACGCTTCCATTCGTTGGACATGGGATGCTCTCTTTACTAGGCAGCAGGGGTTGTGGCGAGCGCGCTGTTGGCACCAAGGCCAGGAGGAATCCAGCCCGGACGCAGATCAGCCGGAAGTTCGAACGGCGGGGGCGGCAGGGGCGGCGGATCGGGCGGAGCCGGCGGCGGCTCGGTCGGCAGCGGAGCGCCGGTCAGCAGATCGTACAGCGGGCCGATTTCTGGTTCGGGTTCTTGGTCTGGCATGGGACGCTCGGGGCTGTCAGGTTGCAGTCAGGCCACCACAGCATACCAGCAGCTGCGCCGGCCAAAAGCAGCGGCCCAGCGGTCAAGCTAATGCGTCAGCGTCGTCGAAAGGCCCGAAGATGCTCAGGCACTTGCTCGCTTCCCACGCCCACTTCCGGTTATCAGCGCCGAGGCGCAGCATGAAGGAGTAGGTCTGCATGGCGACCCACCGGCGGCTCATGTCGCTCGGCGAGTAGGAGACGTCGCCGATCTTGACCGTGCGCCAGCGGTGCACTTCGGCACGCATGCTGTAGGCCCCGTTGATGAACTTCACGAGGCCGCCGAACTGAGCGTTGCCACTGTGACGATCAGACGGCGGCAGGAGCGCAGCAGCTCGTGTCGCCGCGATCAGCACGCTCTTGAAGTAGATCATCCGGTTCTCGGGATCACCATTTGTCTTGAAGTCGCTGCCAAGCCCATCACCGATCGGTCCAGTCAGGCGGTTCTGTGCGCTCGCACCTTGCAGCGTGATGTTCAGCTTGCCGTCGGATGTGAACCAGGAACGCAGCAGCTGGTACTCGTCGCACAGATGCCGCCAGCACTGTGCCGGGAACGAGTTGGTGTCGTCAGTCTCCAGTCGCGCTGTGCTGTAGCGGATCGGCATGTGCCGATCAGCCCACTGCTCAGGCGTGCTGGTGATGAAGTCGGTGAGGGCGTTGCCCTGGCCGTCGGTGATGAGGGCGACGACTGACTTGGTGAGCGCCATGGTCTCTTTCTCGTTTTTCGTTTTCGGTGCGCGTTGAACGCGCGGCGATCTCAGCAGACGGGAGGCGTGTAGACGAACTCGCCTGCTTTCGGCTTCGGCTCGTTCACATGGTCGACGACGCGCAAGATGGCGCCCGTCGCCATCGGCATGTCGTGCGTGTCGGTGACACGCTCGTCGGGGCTGTTCACCAGCTCTTCGTACTCGGCGCGCTGTTCGGGCGTGCTGATGTCGAAGACGCTGACTCGCTTCTCGGCTGGCATGGTCGCCAGCCTACGCCGCCGGCCGGCGCCGGCAAGACAAGGTGACGGATTACCTTGTGCCGATGTTGCGCACGGACGCGCAACCTGCTGGCAATGGTCCAGACCAACACAGAACCGGCCGGTTTTGATCCGGCCACCGTCTGGCCACCGCCGGTGGCCGACGGTGGTGGCCACGAGCCTAACACCATGGCGTACAACTGCATGTGGCGGAAGTTACCCACCTCCCCACCTGACCTCTGCTATTTAGGGTGTCGCCTTGCGCATGCAGATTTGTAGATCTACTCAAACAAAGTGACGTCTAAATCGAGTAGATTTACATTTCTGCGTGTTCCGATCGACACCCTCTCCCTGAGATTTCTCTTTTGAGGTGGGGAGGTGGGTAAAGAGAGTTGTAAGAGATTAGAATAGAAGAAGTTACTGCGGTCCACCCACCTCCTTACCCACCTCACCCACCGTCGAGGTGGGTAGATCCACACCCCGTTCGCTGGCGGGTTCCCTTGCGGCCCAGGCCGCCGGCCAGAGACTCAAGCCCATGCCTGCTGACGCCCCTGCCCTGGCTGCACGCCCATTGAAGATGACGCGCCGCAACCCGTTCGCGTCCGGGCCGGACACCAACCCGCTGATGATCGCCGACGCTGTGCAGCTCGTTCCAGTGCCGAGCGAACCGATCGAAACCCACGAGCAGCGCAAGCCGCGTCGCAGTTATCTGGCGCCGTCTGGTGGCGGCGGCGGGCTCGACCTCTCCGAACTGTTCCGTGGCCTGAAGGGGAAGCGCAGCGCACCACACGAGAAGGCACCAGAGGATGATGACGACGATGCCGGACAGGTCGCAGCAGTTCCAGCCGTGCCGTCGAGCGGTCCTCCACGGTATGGACGACGCTAAAAGAAAAGCGGGTTTTGAGTTAATAGGATAACATGCGCCTTCCCGTAAACGGAACGTGCGCCAACCAAAGCGAGAACGAGATGACCGAGAAACCTGCTGCACCGACTGCCGTTCAACCTGCGGAACAAGCCGCTCCGACCAAGCCTGCTGTCGTAGTCGACGAGACCGGCGCTGCGCTGCGTGCACACGTCGAGAAGATGCAGAAGCGCATCGACATCGTGTCTGACATCTTCAAGGACAACAAGTTCTCACCACTGACGTCGAAAGCCTTCACGAAGTTCATCGTCGACCAGTACTGCGAGGTCTCGATGCGCTTCATCCTCATGGGCGTCGTCCGCGACGGTGACGAAGCCATGATGGATGAGAAGCTGCGCAAGCAGGGTTTCACCGTCGCTGGCGCACCGACAGACGCTCCAGCTAAAGAAAACGAAGCCAAAGGCTTCATCGCCCCGTCGATGCCCATGCCGCAAGAAAGCGGATCTGGCATACTCGACGAGAACCATCCACTCATCGCTCAAGCTCGCGAACTCGGGTTCGACCCGACCGTAGAGCCTGAGTAGCACCCGTGAAAACGAAAACGAGACAACATGCTGCGATTCACTGCCAAGAACTTCGGGCGTCTTCGTGACGTCGAACTCCACGACGAGAACAACCTCTCAGTCTTCGTCGGCTACAACGAAGCCGGCAAGTCCTTCCTCTGCGACGCTCTGCGTGTTCTGCTCACTGGCCAAGCCAGAGGATGCAAGGGCAGTGAGCTGTCGCTGCTCACCTCGCATGGTGAATCTTCCTGGTCACTTCGCCTCGCAATCGAGGGCTTCAACGTCAGCCGGACGCCCACCAGCGGCGACACGCTCAAGAGCATCGCTGCTCAGCTGAAGGTCCCGCCAGAGGTTCTCCCGCTGATGTTCAGCAGCGAGAGCTGCGGTGACGCGGGCTCGAAGGCCATGCGTGCCTTCCTCGACGGTGTCGCTGCTGTCGCCTTCGATCCGCTGATGCACTTCGCGCAGGATCTCGGCATCCGCTCCTGCATCGAGACAGCCAAGCGTGCGGGCAAGTCGTCGACCAAGCAGATCATCGACTTCTGCGAGACCACCCGCGCTGCATCCAAACAGCCTCCGACGCCGATCATTCCGAGTTGTGCTTCACCGACTGATGAAGCCATCAAGGAAGCACGCGAGATCGAGGAAGCTGCCGCTGCGGATCTGGCTGCGTTGAACAAGGAGATCAAGGAACTCGACGAAACCGCCAAGGGTCTCGCCGCTGTTCTCGTCTACCTGAACGCCAAGGCCGAGTACGAGAAGCTGGCCGCAGCAGCCAGCATCGTCGACAAGCTGCCGAACCGCCGCGCCCTCCAGGCTCTGGCTGCCACCAAGCTCGATGCCTTCGATGGCTTCATCGCGCTGGTCGCACGCACGCAGATCAAGGGCTCCGACAAGATGGCCGAGCAGATCCTGGACTGCAAGACGCAGTTCTCGAACTGGATCGTCGACGCCCACAACCGGCTGCTGGCATGCCCTGAACCTCCGTCTGCGCCTGCCGTCCCGGTGCTCGCCAAGGAAGGCGAGGCTGCCATGAACGATCTCAAGGCACTGCTCGGCGAGTTCACCGCTGAGGCCGTGAAGGGGCTGCTGCTCGGGACACACGACACCCGCGCAGAGCTGAACACCAAGGTCGTCGCGGCCAAGACCACGTTCGAAGCAGCCACCAAGCACCGCGAGCAGGTCAGCCGTGAACGCGGCGCCTGGGATGCGTACCAGAAGGCCATGCCCGAATACGAGCAGGCAAAGGCCAAGGCGCTGGCCGAGTGGCAGCGCTGGGACCTCGCTGCCAAGCACATCGCAGAAGCAGAAGCCGCGAACTCAGCCAAGACCGGCAACCAGTTCACCGAACTGGTGTCCGAGTTTGGCGCCAGCATCCTCAACGGCCGGAAGCTCACGCTCGACCGTGACCGTGGCATCCTGCTGAACAACTCGTCGATCGACGTGAACATGAGCAAGTCCGAGCGCTGGCGCGTCGAGGTCTGCGTCATGGCCGCCATCGCGCGCACCGTCAACTCGCCGCTGCTCATCATCGACGCGGCCGACATTCTCGACGACCGCAACAAGAAGCTCTTCATCGACTGGGTGTTCAACAAGATCACCCCGTTCTTCAAGCACACCGTCATCACCAGCACCGTTCGTGGCCGGCTGGAAGATGAGAAGCCGTTCGACGGCATCGCTGCCACCAAGTTCATCATCCACCAAGGCGAGATTCAGAAGCTCGTCAAAACCGCCTAAGGGCAACCCATGCTGACCCGCTACCAGTTCGAAAAGATCAAGTCCATCGTCGAGGGCTCCGAGCCACAGGGCGTGCTCGACAGCCTCGACCTCACCGGCGCTGCCGAGTCCGACATCGTCGCCGGCCTGACGGTCCTCGCCGGCCAGATCGCCGAGTTCGTCGACGTCAGCGAGAAGTACCGCCTCGCCGAGCCGACCTCGGCCATCGAGTTCGTGGTGACCGCTCTCGCGTCCACCGGCAAGCTCAAGCTCACGGCCTCGCTGCGTTCGTCGCTCGGCCTGCACGCCGTCCCGTCGGCGTGGCACAAGCCCAACCCGCCCACCAAGTACCCGGCGCTGATGACCCGGTGGCAGGAGGAAGCTGCGAAGATCAGCGAGATCGCGTCGAAGATCAACTTCCTCGGCCTCGGCGGCATCGAGAACTACCGCAGCGCGACCTTCGAGGCCCTCGGCCTCGGCGGCATCCTCGACATCTACGATCCGGCCTCAATCCCGGTCACGGACCCGACCATGGTCCTGTTCCGTGAGGGCGCGACCGAGAACCTGCTGGCTCTCCAGCCCGCGTGGTTCGACAGCGACTGCCAGCCGCTGGTGCGCCTCCCTGACGGCATCGAAGGCCGCAGCCTGGAGACGGCCAATGCCGAAGCTGACTGGCAGAAGCACCTCTCGCGCCGTGAGGCACAGCGCAAGGCGAACGAGGCCCGCCGCGCCAAGGAGATCGCGGCGATCCAGCAGGCGCGGGCCTATGCCTTCGCCCAGTTCGAGAGCCAGCCCGGCTGGAAGGACTTCGTCGATGCGGCGCTGAACGCCGGCTTCGACGAGAGCTACAAGATCATCGTCGCCGACGAGCCCGCCAACATCGTGACCGGCACCGACCGCAGCACGTGGCTGCCGGCCGAGTTCGTCAAGGCCATCGCCAAGCTGGAGGACGTCGTCAAGGGCACCACCAACTGGGTGCAGCTCGGTGAGGACTTCATCTGTGCCAAGATCGCGGCGGCCCAGCCGACGTGGTTCAAGCAGGTGCAGGACGGCGGCTTCAAGATGCGCCCGCAGCCGCTGAAGGTCCGCGAGGGCTTCGATCGCAAGACGCGCTCGATCCATCTCGGCCTGCTGAAGCTGATCCGCAAGTTCGGCGCCGCTGACGTGCTGAAGCACCTCGTGTGGCTGAAGGACCAGCCGCTGGAGGCCGAGACTGAGGAAGAGAAGAACGAGGGCGCTGGCGACGACGCAGCGGCCAAGTAATCTGAACTGACGGAACATCCCATGTCCTTCTACACCGTTTCCAGCACAGACCCCAAGACGATGACCGCTGCGGCCATCGCCAAGGAGGTCGACGACATCAAGTCGGAGCTGGTCAAGATCGAAACGCAGATCGCGGAGAAGAAGGCGTGGGCCGTCGCAGATCGCCGTGAAGATGCAGAGCTTGCGGGGTGGTTGGCGAAGAGCCGCCACTTCCGCAAGATGCTGCTGTGCCGCTACATGGTCATCCGGCCGTTGTATCGTGCAAACAATCGCGCTGAAAAACACTAACAAGAAAGAAAACGATGAGCAAAGAGTTCCCGTTCCTCTATCTCAGAGGTGCGAAGGGAGAGCTGCGTCAGTGGCACGTCCGAACGGACGGCGCCAAGGTGATCACCTCCTATGGCATCAAGGACAAGAAGCAGACCGGCGACTGGTACACCGCGAAGGCCAAGAACCTCGGCCGCGCCAACCAGACCAACGCCATCACGCAGGCCGAGGCCGAAGCAGCCAGCCTGTTCCAGAAGAAGCTCGATGAGGGCTACGATCCTGATCCGGCCGTCGCGCTGGTGAAGGAAGTATTCTTGCCGATGCTGGCCAAGCGCGCCGACAAGGTGCTCAAGACCGGCAAGCTGAAGTGGCCCTGTTGGGGCCAGCGCAAGTACAACGGCATGCGCTGCATGGCACGACTCGTCACTGGCGCCAAAGGAGTGAAGCATGTCGAACTCTTCAGCCGCCTCGGTGAAGTTCTCAACGTCCCACATATCGCCGCTGATCTTCTTGCACTTGGCGACGCTGGTGATGTGTTTGACGGCGAGTTCTACATCCACGGCGTCCCGCTCCAGTCCATCGTCTCGCTCGTGAAGGACAACCGCCCCGAGTCGCAGGCGCTCCAGTACTACATCTACGACATGCCGAAGTCGCGCGGCGACGTGACGGCACCGTGGGAGGACCGCTGGCGCGAAGTGCAGAGCCGCATGGTGAAGGCCGTGATGAATCTCGGCGGAGCCGTGCCGGCCACTGGCGTCGTTCCGTTCGGCAGCATCGCGGTCGCCAGCAGCCTCTGCCTTGCCGAAACTGTGCTGTTCAACGGCCCTGACGATCTCGACAAGTTCGAGAAGCAGGCCATCGGCGACGGCTTTGAGGGCGTCATGCTGCGCCCCAAGGGCGGCAAGTACAAGCTCAACGTCCGCAGCAGCGACCTTCTGAAGGTGAAGCGCTACAAGGACGGCGAGTTCGAGATCGTCGACGTGAAGTCGCGCTATGAGCCGAAGGTCGGCGCCGACATCGTCGACTGCTTCGTGATGAAGAACGACCAGAGCGACGCGACCTTCAAGGCCGTGCCGATCGGGACGTTCATCTCGCGGCAGGACATGTGGGTCAACCGCGACACCTTCATCGGAAAGAACGCAACCATCCGCTACTTCGAACGCAGCGTCGATCTCATCCCCATCGGCAACCCGACGTGGCGCGGCATCCGCGATCCGCTCGACGCTGCCAACAAGGGCGAGGACGACGATGACGACAAGATGTGGACCAACGATGCCGAGTGAAGCCATGGCACTCACCACTGAACAGATCAAGGCTGTCGAGGCCCAGTGGCGCACGCGCGCCAAGAGCCAGGGCTACAAGTACGGCAGCAAGACCTACACTCGTGCTGAGTGCGAGTTCTTCGTCGGCGCCATGGTCAGCTTCAAGGTTCTTGGTTACAAGAACTGGGGCTGGCCGTACTGGTGCATCTGTCTGATGAGCGGGCGCAACATCGCTTCCAAGGACGGCCCGCTCGCCCCTGAAGACGACACCAACGTCAAACTCCCCACCACTGCTGAAGGAACCCCAGCTTGAAGAACATCATCTTCGCGCACAACAACTGTGCCGACGGCGCCGCTGCTGCCACTGCCATCTACCTCTACCTCACCGGGCTGCACGGCAAGAACGATGTCTCCGTCCACTTCGTGAACTACGGCGACGGCAAGCACATGCTCGTCGACGTCACGGACGCCAACGTCTACATCGTCGACTTCAGCTTCCCGCGTGACGACATCGTCAAGATGGCGGGGCTCGCGAGGCACATCACGGTCCTCGATCACCACAAGACAGCACTGGCAGACCTCGGCATCGACGTCAGCTGGAAGCCGTCGAACGTCGACATCACCTTCGACATGCAGCGCAGCGGCTGCATGCTGGCATGGGCCTGGACACAGGAACAGCGAAAGGCAGCTGGGACCGCTGAACTGGCTGAAGTTCCGGCGCTCTATGCCTACGTCCAGGATCGGGACCTCTGGCAGTTCAAGCTGCCCTACAGCAAGGAAGTCAGCGCCTACATCGCCAACGGTGTGCAGGGCGTCGAGCGGTTCGAGCAGCTGCTCTACGAGTTCGCCACTGACATGCATCGCGTCATCAACATCGGTACTGCACTTTACAACTACCAGCTCGACATCGCTCGCAAGGCACTGAAGAACGCAGTGCTGGTGAAGGCACAGGACGGAACGCCGTTCGTGCTCGTGAACGCAACCACGGTCATCAGCGAGACGTGTCACATGGCGCTTGAGCAGCGCCCCGAAGCAGCGTTCAGCTGCTCGTACTTCGACAACTACGTCGATGGCAAGCGCATCGTGAGCCTGCGTGGCCGTGATAGCGACGACTTCGACGTCTCCGTGATCGCCAAGCGCTTCGGCGGCGGCGGCCACAAGAAGGCAGCGGGCTTCTCTCTCCCGCTGAGTGCAGCTGTCGAGATCTGAAGCGAGCGTCAACAACAGAGATTGTTGACAGCTAACACTTCTCGACCACACTGACCGACGAAAACGAGATCGAAAGGATCTCTGACCATGCCCAAGACCAAGACCGCCAAGGTGAAGTCCACCAAGGCCCCCACCACCGCCAAGGCGAAGGCCAAGGCCACCAAGCGCACCGCGCGCTGAAAACGAGAAGGAACACACCATGCCCCGTGGCATCCCGAACAAGAAGCGTGCCGGCAAGGCCGCCAAGGTCTCCCCCGCCATCAAGGCCAAGGCCACCATCAAGGCCCTGCGCGCCAAGCTGAAGGAGACCAAGGTCGACTTCCGCGTGACCGCCAAGGCGTCCCGCAGCGTCATGAAGCTGGCGAAGCGCGAGCAGCGCGCCGTGGTCAAGGGCCTGAAGGCCGAGATCCGCGCCCAGGCGAAGGCCCTGAAGAAGGCCCTGCGCATCATCGCCCGCGCCCAGAAGGCCGCCGTCAAGGCTGCCGACACCCTCGGCACCCCGGTCGTCGCGAAGGCCAAGGGCCGCGTCGCCAAGGTGAAGAAGGCCCGCGTCGCCAAGACCAAGTCGCCTCGCGTCGCCCGCAAGGGCGCTGCGAAGCGCCGGGGGTCTCTTCACGCCGCCTGACGCCAACCCCGTCGCGGTCGCTCTCCTGAGCGGCAAGAAGCCGCGCGTGGCTCGCGTCGCCAAGGTTGTCGCGCCCGCCGCGCCGGCCTCCACCGACGTGATCCCGTCCACTGGCGCCGATGCGCCGCTGGCCAAGGCTCCGGCACCGGCTCCCGCCGCGCCGGCCCCTGCGGCTCCCGCTGCCCCGGCTGCCGAGCCGGCAGCTGCCGCTGCCGTCTGACATCGCAACAGCCTGAAGCTGTTCGTAGCGCCCCGAGGCAGGTCTCCTGCCTCGGGGTTCTTCGTTATGCCAAGCGGACAACACCGAAACTCCAGAGCAGCGGCGGCAACGATCAACTTCTCCCAACGGGAGCAGCAGATCATCACGCAGCTACGGACAACAAACAGGCCGATGACGGATCGCGAACTCGCGGACACCATCGGGCTATTCGAACGGAACGGCGCCTCGCCGTGCATCACAGACCTAATCCACTCGGGTGTGCTGTACGAGTTCGATGATGTCGTCTGTCCGACAACGAAAGCAGTCGTTCGACGCGTGTGGCTCCGACCCCAGCCCTGGATAGCCAGGAAAGTCGTGACTGTGACGATCAAGCTCGTCGGCGGGACTTTAGATCTGTCTAAGATCCACGACAGCGCAGTCGAGTTTTCACGTGCCATCCACACAGACGCCAGCGATACGGATCTAACAACGTCGATCCGATACCAAGACGGAAAAGAGTCGACCCGCGAAGAAGTGCTTCGACTACGTCCAACCAGATAGGAACCCATGCACCTCACCAAGCTCACCGACCACGCTCACCGTGTGCACGCCTTCATGCTGCGCGCGAAGCAAACCACCCCGACTATGCCCACGCTGCCGGATGAGAAGACGCGCCTGCTGCGCGCCAAGCTCATCATGGAAGAAGCGCTGGAGACCATCGAAGCTCTCGGCGTCACCGTCGTCACGGATCAGACCGTCGACGAAATGAAGCTCGTCTACGACATCGCGGCCGACGTCAGTCAGTCGAAGACCGAAGACGAACAGACGACCAAACTGCTCGCCTGGGTTCGCAAGCTCGCCCCGATGAAGGCCATCGACCGGAAGAAGCTCCAGTTCGCGCCCACCCACGCGCCGGATCTCATCGGCATCGTCGATGGCTGCGCCGACGTCTCCGTCGTCACCATCGGCACGCTGCTTGCCTGCGGCGTCGAAGACAAGCCGATCCTCGAACTCGTCGACACCAACAACCTCGCCAAGTTCGGCCCCGGCCACAGCTACCGCGAAGACGGAAAGCTGATCAAGCCGCCCGGCCACCGGCCGCCAGACATCACCAAAGCCCTGATCCTTCAGGGACTCCCGCCGGTTCCGCAGCCGGCCTAGCCTGCCCGGTCAACTGCTGTACCCTGAAGCAGTGACTGGAGGCAACCATGAACAAGCCCGAGATCAGCACACGGCGTCTGTCCAAGCGCGTCCCCAAGGGGATGCGGGTATCGCTGTGCAGCGTCAAAGACCGCCTCGTCGAGCGCGTTGAACATCACGCGCTCGACTTCGAGGTTGAAGTGAACGCTCGGAAGTTCCAACTGCACGTCGCGTTCTTCGATGTCGACAAGCCGGCCCTGCGAGCCGAGCACGACCGAAGCGCCGTTCTCAACATGTCGTTCACCGGGAAACTGACGCCGACGCCGGAAGAATACGATGCTATCAAGCTCTTTGTAGCACGGCATCTCAAGCTGGCGCAGGCTGTGAAGGTCTACGACCCACACCCACACAACGAAAACGAAAACACGGAAGCATGCTCAGCCCTAAAGCCCAGGAAGGTCTTCAGCGACTCATCATCGCTCAAGTCCAAGAATCCATCGGAGACGCAGTAAAGACGATGTCCGTCAGCGCTGCGACCCAAGTACCCGTCACGCTCGACTCGCTCATCGACAAGCGCGTTCAGCATCATCTCAAGAGCGACTTCGGACGCGACGCTCTCGTCGACGCCGTCGAGGGGGCCGTCAACGACAGCCTCGACCAGAAGCTCGACGCAGCGCTCGACGAGAAGCTCGGCTCGGTTGTCGAAGAGAAGTGCGAAGATCTCGTCGATGAAAAGATCGACAACATCGTCGAGAAAAAGCTCGATGACGTCGTCGCCGAGAAGATCGACGCCTCGGTCGACAACCGGCTGGAGAAGATCGTCGAGCAGCAGGTCGAACGCCAGATCGGCGACGAAGTCAGCTCGCGCATCGACAAGTGCGTCGAGGACGCTGTCGAGAACCATGACTTCGGCCAGCTCATCAAGGACCAGTTCGACGTCGAAGGCATGATCGAAGAAGAGGTCCGTAGCCACAAGACGACCGAGATCATCCAGCAGTCTGTCGGCGAGCAGATCGAGCGCGCGACGCAGCGCGGCGTCATCAAGGACGCCATCGACGAAGAGCTGTCCCTCAAGATGCGGGACGTCTCTGAGACTGCGGCGGCGCTCGCCATCCGCATGGCTGCCGAAGCCCGCATCCAGTCGATCGGCCAGGACGAACTCAAGGCCATCGTCAGCAGCAACGTCACCACACAGATCACCGACGCCATCAACAGCGTCCTCGAAGCGCCAACCGCGCAGGAGAAGCCCAAGTGAAGATCAGCTCCCTCATCTCCAAGCTCAAGCAGCTGGAGACCATCGCCCCGAACGCCGAGGTCGCTGTCGTCAGCGGCGAAGACGCCTTCGAGCTGAAGAACCTGAAGCTGGAGGCCGTCGTCGGCACCGAGGACGACTCGGTCACCACGATGGTCAGCATCAACGTCACCAAGGTGGCCTGATGTCTTCTGAAGTCGCCCAACCGTCGGTCGGTGACTTCATCGTCAACCTGTTGAAGGAGAAGCAGCCGCGACTCACTGGAGAGGTCCAGGTCGCGGTTGCTGAAGCCTTCAAGAAGATGACGCCAGCGAAGACCAACAAAGAGCTTCAGCAACTCTTCGAGACCGGCGTGATCGTGAAGCGGCGCACCAAGGAACAGGATCAGGCAACCGGGAAATACTCGGACGTCTGGCACTTCCCAGGCGCCGACGACACTGTCACCTACGTTCAAGAAATCCAAGAACTCATCGACTCGAAGTGTCAGGAAACCGCCGTCGTCATCGGCACCCGGTTCCAGATGCTTCTCGCTGATCGCATCCGCAAGAGCGGTGCGCCCGACGACCTCATCAACAAGATTCGCCCAACCCACCAGGAGCTGGTCGTTCTGATTCGCCGTTGCGTCGACGACGCTATCGCCAAGAACGAATGGCCCTGGAGCATGTGAGAACAAATGCGCACAACGATCTTCTTCGTGCTCGGGCCGACTAACGTCGGCAAGAGCACGCTTCTCGAACACGCAGCCAAGATCCCCAACGTCGGAGTCGTCGAAGTCGGCAAGATGATGCGGGCAAAGTACCTCGACCCCAAGTCGCCGCACTATGCCCCCGACCACTTCAAGGGACAGGCTGCCCCCACGCACACGGCCAACGAAGCGTGGCGCATGATGGAGGACGGCATCGAGAGCGCGATGCTGCACGGCTCAACCACGATCTTCGTGGACGGCCAGCCTCGTGACATCCAGCAGTGCGACGACATCTACACACACTTCGAGGCTCTGGCCGACAAGTTCAACGTGTGGTACGTCAATCTGTTCGCTCAGCTTGAAACTCGGAAGGCTCGCGCACAAGCACGCGACACGGATCCCGCCAAGCTCGACCTCTCGCTCCGCCGTATGGAAGGCGACTGCGTCAAGCTCTACGAGATCCTGGCACGCCTCCTGGCCCGGAACAGCAAGATCATCACGCTCGTGACTGATCACGGCTCGTTCACCCCATCTGACGCGGCAAAGCAGCTCGTCAGCAACGCCGGGCGTACGCGCACGGCATACATCGGGAACTACACGAACCAGGAAGTCTGAAGGACCACATGCACATCGTCGACCAGATCAACCACATGGACATCGAGGCTGCCAGGAAAGTTCGTGTTCCTGACGGCCAGTACAAGGGGCGCACCGTAGCCGATGTCGGTCGCTCCAAGGCAGGACGCGAGTACCTGCACAATGCGCGCCAGTTGTATCCGGTCATGGAGAACGCGGACCCGACCAATCCGTCACAGGTCTTCGCGCTCGCCATCCGTGCGTATCTCGTGAAGACTGAGTAACATGAAAACTATCGAAGCGATGGCCCCTGAGTTCGAAGCTCAGGTGGCCACGAACTGGGATTGGCAGAAGGTCCACGCGACCTGCATGTCCAATGCCCAGAACGACCCGTCGCGTGTGGAGAACGGTGAAGCCGAGGGGCTCTGCTACCTCGGCTCGATCCTGAACATCTCCCCAAGCGGCAAGGTCTACACGCCTTGGGCCAACAGCAATGTGCGCGGCTGCCCGGCCTGCGTGGATGGGCATATGCCCTATCCACGTCGAGCCCGGCACCTGCGCAAGAAGCAGTTCAAGCGCCTCAAGCGCCGCGAAGCCCAGCTGTTCGATGATGCCTCAAAACAGTTCGGTCTCTACATGGACTGGACGCCGCATCAACAGCGGAAGATCAAGGCAATCCGCAGCCGACTCAGCACGCTGGTGGAAACCATGCACTGCGTCTACTGCAACGGCACAGGTAGCCGTGAAGCTGCGCTGGACGAAGTCTGGCGTGAAGCTCTCGAAGCCGAAGCCGCCAAGCACGGCCTCTTCATCACTGGAAGCGACGGCGATGGCTGCGACGTGTGCGCAGCGATCGTGATCGACGTCCCGGAAGAAGAGGAAGAAAACCTCGAAACCACTTTACAGGAATGACCATGTCGCACGCTACCGTACTCGTTCTCACCCCACAGAAACCCGATGATGTCGACGATCTGCTCAGCGTCGCCATGGAGCCGTACAACGAAGACAAGGAAGTCGCGCCGTACACAGAGAAGTGCTTCTGTGTCGGTCGCATCGCTTCAAACGAGGCACACGCTGCTGAGAAGCCGGTGTTCGAGCTTCAGCGTGCCGCATACCACGCCAAGTACCCGGATGTCCGGCCATTCGAACAGTCGAAGGAGCAGCGTCGCGACTGGAAGAAAATCTGCGACGAGAGCGATGCACGGCAGCGCGAAGCCGAGAAGGCACACCCGCTGTTCGACAAGGTCGATCCGACATGCGAGGACTGCAAGGGAAGCGGGACGGTCATCTCGACCAGCAACCCGAAGTCCAAGTGGGACTGGTACTCGGTCGGTGGTCGCTGGGACAAGATGCTCCCCGGAGAGCGTAATGAGGCGCCGCTGTCTGAGATCATCGAATGGATCAAGACCGCAGTGGACGAAGAAGGCAAGCCGGACGCACGGACCTTCGCCCTCATGACGAGTGGTGAATGGCACGAGCGTGGACAGCTCGGCTGGTTTGGGTGCGTCTCGAACGAGAGCGACGACTGGGACACTAAGTACATCGCGCTCTGTGTCGACTACTTGGCTAAGAACCCGAACGCCTACGCCATCGTCGTCGACTACCACATCTGAAAAACAACGGAGCCGGCAGCGATCGCTGCCGGCTCCGGTGTCAGACGCACGCTATTCCTTTACGTCGGGCGGCTGCTCTGGATACCGTTTCTTCAGCTCATCATCCGGGGCCAGTGTGCCTTCGAGTCGGTACTCGGCCCAAGCTACTTCGGCTTCCTTGCGGGTCATCGTTCCCCGTGCCACGTTGCGCTCGATGCAGATCTTGGCGTGCTCGCGTACACCAAGGTACAGCTTCAGCCCGAACGTCGCGGCCTTCACGTAGTTTGCCTCCCAGGTAGCCGCTGTCTTGTCATCCGGCAGCATGACCGGAATCTCAGGCATCGGAACCATCGGCAGGCGCTCGTAGACCATGCGGTTCTCGCAGCATCCGCTGAGCAGGATGGCGAGCAGGAGCACGAGGTATTTCATCGGTGTCCTTTCGTGGGAGCCCAGTGCGGGGCAGCTTGCTGCTGTTGCTGCTGGACGCCTTGCTGTTGCTGTTGCTGGATCTGCTGGTGCTGCTTCGACCGGATCTCGGTCAGCTGCTCGATCACCTCTGGATCCTTGGCCTTGGCCAGTTCGGTCTCGACGCCTTCAATGACGTCAGGACGCGTGAGCGTCTCGCCGTCCGCAGTCGAGAGATCCTGGAGCGACATGCCATCGGAGCCGATGGCGATGTTGTCGCTGATCAGGATCTTCAGGCTGATCGCCGTCAGCACGAACAGGAGCCCGACCGAGATGATGATCCAGGCAGCCGCCGGCATCTTGGCGAGGTTCAGGTTGATGCCGGGGATCTTCACTTGGTCACCGCGTTCCAGGCAGCGGGCGACGACACGTCGTGCCCGAGGCGCATGGCCTCGTGAATGCGACGCTGAGCTTCAGCGTCCTCAGCGATCGAGCGCATCTTCGCTTCGAGCGCCTTCGTCTCTGCCTTCACGGCATTGCGCTCCTTGACGCCATCGACGGTCTTGCCGACGAGCAGCTCCAGGAGCGACTTCACGATGGGTCCGAAGAGGGTCAGCAGGAACGTCATGGCTTACCCCGCCTTCGCGCTGAGCTTCGACTGGATCTCGGCCTCGGCCTGCTTCTCCAGGTACTCCGTGAACTTCTTCGCACCAACGTTCAGGCCGTACTTCACGGCCATCTCAGCGCCGCCCTCGACCAGGGCCTTGGCAGTCGGGTACTTCTGGAACGGGCTCATCTCGTCGACAGCGCTGCGGATCCAGCTCATGATCTGGTCCTCGCCGACCTCTTTGATGAGGTCGATGTCCTGGCCCTTGAAGTACACCACCACGTCGTTCAGCAGCATGGTTCCGAGCCCCTTCAGGCGCTCCTTCACGGTCGTGATGTCCTTCACCTGACCACGAGCGATGGCCTCACACAGCTCAGGCAGGTACTTCTGGTTGTAGTTCTCGACGCACCGCCAGACATATGTCTTCGCACGCGCAACAAGCCGCTGCTTGGCGTCGATGCCGGCAACCTCGGCCTCGGCCTCGGCCTTGGTGATCTGCGCACTGGTGTAGTCGTTGATCTTCTTGCGCAGCCAGACAGCCGCGAGGCCCGCCAGCATGACGATGATCTCGGTCCACCACGTCTTGGGCGCCTCTTGTGTCGTGCCAGCTACAGGCGAGGCCGGTTGTGTGGGGTGGACAGCCGGTTCACTAGAGACAACGGCCGGAGCCGCTGCCACCGGAGCCGGCGCCGCAGGCGCTGCGACCACAGGAGCCGGCGCTGCCGGCACGGTGAAGGGATTGGCCTCGGCCGCGAACGCGGCACACGCCAGGAACAGCAGGAAGACGTACCGCATGGGATCTCCAGGGTTGGGTTGTCCCCTGAATGGTCCCCTAACACTCACGAAAAGCAAGGAAACGCTTCATGTTCATCTCGAAGACCAGATTCTGGTCGGGCTACAACCGCGACAGCGAACAGGTCGCTCGCGGCTTCTTCATGTACTGGCTCTCGATCTACAAGGATAGCTGGCTCTTCAACGAGAAGCCGGCCGATTATGTCGACATGGCCAGCACTGAACCGTTCTACACCCAGATTTACGCCACTGTACGGTATGTCCCGCTGCACCAACTCGGTCACTGGATGATGGGCCATGCTCGCGTCGGAGGTATCAAGCTCTCTGCCAGCGGTTCGCTCGGCGGTGACGGCTTGCCACACACCACCGCTGAGATTGACCTCATCAAGCAACTCGGGTCGTTCACCAACCTTCGCACGTGGTTGGACAAACACTTCGAGGTCGTTCCTGAACCCGTGCATCTCGCATGGGCTAAGAGCGACGGACACAACACGTGCAACTCAACCGTCGTGCGCGACTATGGGGCTGACCTGTTCAAGCGCATGTACGAGAAGAAACGGGCTGGCAGCTGCTTCGGAGCTGCCCGCTACTGCATCAAGGACAAACCATGGGATCTGCCGTTGCCGGCGCCTACTCCCGCATCGACTGTCTCTTCAGTTACCTGAAGAACGGTCGTGAGGTGTTCCACTTCGACTCACCTAAGGAGGCATACGACTACGCCAACAAGCTGCGCGAACGCCTCTCAGTGGACGACAAGATCCGCTGCATGGTCTCAGCTGAAGGGCATCGTGTGATCCTCGCACATCGCGCATCGCAGAAAGACAAGAATGCCTGAAACAACCGAACCCGAGCTGCTCGACGACAAAAACGTCGACATCACGGAAAAGGACATCAAGGAAGCGCTCAAGGAACCGAGTAACTTCGCCTACTTCAAGTCGCGTGGCGAAGAGAAGATGTTCGACACCTGGGCACTCGGCCCGGTGATCCGCACACGGGATTCCGAATGCATCCAGCAGTCGAACGCCCGTGTGCTCATCAAGAAGCTGGAAAGCGACCCGACGCTCAAGGACGACTGGAGGATCACTGGATGCAGCCACTGGGCGTGCGGCTGGGTCGACCACCTGTCATTCCGTGCCGTCGAGGATGTCGATCCTGAGATCGTGAAGCAGATCGAGGTGCTCGACCGCCTCATCGAGACGCTCGAAAGCACCAGCAGCTCAGACGACCGGGCGATGGAGACCATCGTCCTCGAATCCCAGAGCACCGTCTGGAACGAGCTGCATTCGCTTGTGACACAGGTTCGCGAACGTCGCGAGGCCCTCGCTGAGACGCCACGCAAGCCGACGCGCATCTTCCGCTTCATCAAAGGCTGGTTCGACGGTCTCCGTGACTACGGGATCGCAGACGACGCAGACTGCTCAGAACTCGCTGAAGAGCTGAGCCTCAAACACCTACCTTACATCTGCCGCAACTTACTCATCGACAATCCGCCCGAAGACTGGGCGAGTCAACTGTACACTGCACTCATCGAAGATGGCAACAACAGTACGATAGAAGAGCTTTACCCGAGCGAAGAGGAAGTACGTCCCCTCCTGAAAGAACTCGGCCTGCTCAAAGCAGATGAGGAAGAAGATGCCCCAGAGCCAGATTGAAAACGACCACGATCACATCCGTAATCTCGCCCATACGCCGGCGATGCGCGAGATCGTTGACGACTTCTTCAAAGTACTGAAGGAGCACAACAAGTTCAACTTCCGCGCCCTTATCAAGGTGTGCGAGATGGACATCACGGCAGTCGACATCAGCGACATGTCCTACGGCGAGGACTACGAGCTTGGCGCCTACTACAAGCCCGACGACGGTCCTGAGATCCGCGCTGATCGCATGGAAGATGCCATCGAAGCTGCCAAGGAGAAGCTCGACGAGGCTGACGACGCCGTCGGCGAGCAGGAAGACATCATCACCGAGATCGAAGACCACCCGACCATGCCCGAAGCTGAGAAGGCCATCGAGCTGGAGGCAGCCAAGGCCAAGCTCGCTGAGCTGGAGAAGGCACAGCGGGAGGCCGACGACTACCACGACGAGCTGAAGCGCTGCTATCGTCGTGGCCCCGAGACCAACGAGTGCATGTGGAACACGGTCTGGATCTACCGGCGCTTCGATGAGGATGCAGCCGAAGAGGCTGGCCTCGGCACCGGCCGCTTCCTCGACGGTGGCAAGTACGAGAGCGACGATAACTTCGTCCACCTGTTCGGCTGTGGCATGAACCTCTCGCCACACATCGCGGCCTATGAGGCGCTCGTCTACGGTGGCGTGCACCCTGATCGCGTAGAGCAGTTCAAGGACATCGGCTACTGCTCCAGCACCATGGGCGGCGACGCGCTCTTCGCCAAGGTCACCAAGATCCTCGGCATCGACGGCTGCCTGAAGCAGATCGAGCAGGAGCAGAAGGAGCGCATGGCGGCCTTCGACGCTGCCTGCGCCAAGGCCCGGCAGATCCGCAAGGATCTCGGCGACGCCGATCCAGTGCTCGGCCAAATCGCGGCCATGGCCTGCCTGTCGCAACACCTGAAGTAACAAGGGGTAGGCGGGACTTCCATTCGGACGTCACAAGTCAAGAATAGTCGTCCCGCCGGCCAGCCCCTCCTGTCAGCTCCAGTCCTCTCCTGCCAGCTCCTGCCCTCTCCTGTCACCTTCTTTCGTTGACTCACCCTGGAATACCCCATGATACGAGCGAGTTCCTTCGTCGGGCTCTTAGCTGGCGCCACCAGCACTGAATACCCCCGAGTGCAGGCTCGGGGGTTTTCTTTCGACTACCTGCGTGCAACTGCATGGCTGATCGCGGCCCTGGCCGTGGCAGCCACTACCTTCTTCTTCCTCGATCGCTTCGCCCGGCCCGAGCCGGCGCCGGTGATCGTTGCAGCTGTCAAGAAGCAGGAGCCGGCCCCGCTGCCGGCAGTCGATGCAGCAGCGCTCTACGCGATGGTGCACACGCCGGTTGTCGAGGCACCGCCGGCTGCACCGGCTCCTGTTCTGAAGCCCGGCCAGGAGGTCTATGACGGCTACATCGGCCGCTGGGTCGATGTTGTCGCCACAGGCTACAGCCCGCATGATCCCATCGACGGCAACTACCACGCCACGAAAGGTAAGTGGCGTTGGATCACCGCTGATGGTGAAACCAATGTGCTCGAAGAGCCGTACGGAATCGCAGTCCCGCACACGCGTGGCAAGCCCCGTTGGCGCTACGGCACCAAGATGATCGTCCCTGTTGAAAGCGGATACCTTAGCACGCGTACAAACCGCGTGTTCACTGTCGATGACACAGGCTCGACCATCAGTCGCAACACCCGGAATAAAGGAGTCGTTCACATCGACCTCCGATTCCGAACCACTGGTTGGGCACAGAAGTACGGAACGCACAGCATCCGTGTCTTCATTGTCGAATCAGAAAACACCGGAGAATAAATGCTTGTAGCAGCAGATCTGATCAAACGCCAGTTCGACACTGGCGTCTGGAAGGCTTTCCGTCAAGACAAGCCAGTCGCCAGCTCGGACCTCAAGATCAATCCACACAGCATCGACGTGACGCTCGGTGACATCGTCACGGTCTTGCAGCCGAGGGGCAATGCCTTCCTCGACCCGCGTGACCCCGATAGCTTCACCGCCGTGCAGTTCAACGTCGACGGCTTGGTGGTTCACCCTGGCTCTTTCATGCTCGGCAGCGTTCGCGAGCGCTTCGACACGCGGAACTCGTTCATGTTCACCGGCTATCCGGTTTACGTGACGCAGCTCTACGACGGTCGCAGCACGGTCGGTCGCCTCGGCATCCAGTCGCACATGACGGCAGGCTATGGCGACTACGGCTTCCATGGGTATTTCACCCTGGAAATCGCCGTGCAGATGTCTGTCAAGCTCTACGCTGGCATGCGCATCGGTCAGGTGAGCTTCGTGCCACTCCTGACCTCGCTCACGCCGCCGGCTGCATATGATGGAGTGTACACCCAAGGGCAGCAGGGGCCGTCCGTCCCTGTCCTCGGGTCCAACCGCTTCTGAAAAGGTAGCCACATGAAAGCTCTCCGTCTCGTTTCCAACCGCGTCGTGACTGCCGGTGATCCGCCCTTCGAGGGCTTCTTCACCCTAGAGATGGCTGAAGCTCTGATGCGCGATGATCCTGATCGGGCCATCGACATTATGACGAACCTGACGCCCAAGTCGGCGTCGCAGCTGATGACCATGATCCGCCTCGACAAGAAGCTGAAGGCCCGCTACGAGGAACTCGTCGCTCACTCGAATGCCAAGCGCCCGAAGCCGTCGAAGAATGCTCCGTTCAAAATCGAAGACATCCTCGACGAAGTTTTCGTCTTCTGCCCGCCCATCGCCTCGATTCTGTTCCTGACCGACGGGCGCCGACTGATCCGTGAAGATCCTGACGACCTCGCTCAGACGATCACCGTCGCTGAGTACGAGAAGAAGTACGGTGAGACCGTGGACCTCGCGCTTGAGCGCATCCACGCGCAGAAGGTTGCGATCCTCGAACGTGCCATGTACCTGATGAAGGCACAGCCGCGCAAGATGGTCGTCAGCCTCGCCAACAGCGATGCTGTCTTCGACAAGACTATCATCGCCTACGAACGCGACCAAGTCGGTGCGTTCGCCTCCCGCCTCAACACCACAGTCCTCGGCATCGAGGAAGAAGCACCAACCACATGAGCAAGATGAAGATCTACCACGCGGATCGCGACGTCGTCGCGAACGACCGCGCGTCCTCCGCGATGGCCGCCAACGGCCCGCAGTCTCCCTTCAATGGCGTCGCGCGTGATGCGCGCGGCACCCACACCGCTGCCGAGGTCATGGAGAAGTCCAACCTCGACTGGCGCGTCGATCAGCACGAGCTGTTCACCAAGGACGGCATCGCGATCCCCACGCACAAGGCCCTGCTGCGCAGCGACACCAACGCGCTGCTGGGCGTGGTGGGCGACGGCTACACCCCGCTCCAGAACGCCGAGGCATTCAGCTTCGCTGACAGCCTCGTCGACACCGGCCGCATGGAGTTCCTGAGCGCTGGCCAGTTCAGCGACGGCAAGCGCATCTTCATCCAGTGCAAGCTGAACGACAAGGACGGCGGCCTGGGCGCGACCGAGATCGCTCCAGGTGATACGGTGCAGCCCTACTTCCTGCTCGCCAACGGCCACGACGGCTCCCTGGCTGTGCGCGTCATGCTGACCAGCATCCGCGTGATCTGCCAGAACACCTTCGCTGCTGCGATCAGCCGCGACGGCAAGAAGCGCGAGACCAGCAGCTCGATCAAGCACACCAGGAATCTCCAGGAGCGCCTGGAAGCGACCCGCAGCCTGTTCACCTGGGCCGGTGAGACCTTCAACGAGTTCGTCAGCACCAGCCGCGTCCTGACCCGCAAGCAGGTCGGCAGCGAGACCATCCTGAAGAACTACTTCCGCAGCGTCTTCGATGTCGAGGGCGACGCCGATACCTTCAGCACGCAGCTGAAGAACCGTGAGGAACGCCTCATCGAGCTGTTCCAGGTCGGCTACGGCAATGCCGAGAAGAGCGTGCGCGGCAGCTACTGGGCTGCGGCCAACGCGGTCACCCAGTACCTCACCCACGAGAGCCGCACGGCAATCAAGGGCGTGGACACCAAGAAGATCGGCCAGGACGAGCGCGTCACGCTGGAGCGTGCCAAGCGCCTGGAGAGCAGCCTCTTCGGCGGCAACCAGCGCATCACCGAGCGCGCCCTTCAGCTCGCCATCGCGTCGTAACCTCGACGCTGTTCGTAAACACAAGAGACAGCCGGCGTCGCAAGACGCCGGCTGTTTCGTTTCCACGGAGCAACCATGAACCGTCAACAGAAGTGGATCAACTATGGTGGCGTCGGCGAAGTCCCGCCGAACAGTGATCTGGTCAACCAGGGGCTTCCGCCTCTGTACGACGATGACATGCCCGAGCTGTACCTCGTCGATGCGCGCGTCAAGCACGTCAGTTCCGGTTCCTTCATGGGACGTGACGACGGCTACGTGACCTATGAGGACACCATCTACTGCATCGAAGGCCGGGCAGCCCTGGAGACGACGCTGCGTGCCGACCACATCGAGGTGAAGCAGATCCGCCGCGTGCTCACGACGGAGCCGGTGGCTGTGAAGCCGTCCGAAGTTCGCGCAGTTCGCGAAGAGGCGATGCGCAGCTACGCCGAGAAGTGCAAGGCCGAGCACCTCCGAGAACTGGAAGCGAAGAAGCGGCGCATCGACGCTGAGATCGCTCGGCAGAGGGCTTCGTGAGCATCCAGATCCTTCGCATCTCAGACAGACCGGATGGTCTGATCGCCAGACGCATCTGCGACACATGCAAGCGCGTGCTCGACGAGCGGCCAGCTGGCCCAGGCGAGCACGAAGGCACGACACTGATGGTCAACAACGTCTGTGTTCCGTGCTGCAAGCGTGCATTCCCGAAATATGACCCGCCTAACTGTCCTACCATCCCGAACCCGCCAGCCAAGACAGGACCACTGTGAGCACCGCAACTCTCGAAAAGCCTGCCATGCAGGCGCATCACTTTGACGTCGACACGTTCACCATCGAGCCGAATGACCGCCTGTGCATCGACGCCAAGTCGTTCACAGCCAGCATGTACGAGCTGCTGCCGTGGCTGAAGAACCACAAGCCGCTGTCGAGTTCGTCGGCGTGGGGCGAGGCCATCAGCCTGGGCGACCGCAAGAAGTTCGGTCTGCGTCCGTTCCCGACGGCTGGCAAGCACTTCCGCCATCGCTTCGACTTCACGGGCTACGACGCGCAGAACACTCTCGACGTCTACCCCGGCGGCCGTCGAGCCTGTGTCTACTTCGATGCCGAGGTGAACATCCCGGTGATCGCGGACAACGGCGACGTCGTCATGTCCTACACGCCGATGGAGATCCTCTCCATGCGTCAGGGCTGGAAGCGTGCCAGGGGGCATGTACTCGTCGGTGGCCTCGGCCTCGGCATCATCGCCCGAAAGGCACTGATGAAGAAGACCGTGAAGCACGTCACCGTCGTCGAGATCGACAAGGCCGTCATCGACCTCGTCGGCCCATCGCTGAAGGAGGACTTCGGCGATCGTGTCACCATCCTCCACAGCGACGTCTACCGTGTCCTCACGGGGCTGACGGACACGCTGCTGGCCGATGCACTCGGAGCGATCACGCAGCGCTCTGGCTATCTGCGCCGGCAGGCAGTGAAGACGGTCCCGCCCACGCTCTGGGACCCGGCGACCAAGTACGACTCCGTGCTGCTCGACATCTGGAATGGCGTCAGCGGCAAGTACGACGACGGCGGCATCTTCGAGCACCTCTCCGCGACGCACAAGCACGTCTGGGGTTGGGGCTACAAACTCTACAACAACTCAAGGTACTGATGACTGACCTCAGCACATTCAGTGAAGACGAACTCCAGCGCGAACTCGATCGTCGGCACAACCAGCGCATCGACGAGATCATCGAAGAGCGCATCATCGTTCAGAAGTTCGTCGCAGCCAACAAAGAAGCCTTCATTCACTTCTTCCGGGTTGGTGGATGCACCTACCCGGAGGATGCGGTGAACGCGATCGCCAACGACATCAACTACCGGCCCGAAGCCCAAGCGCTTCGCGTCGACCTTCCCGAGAAGCGGCTCTAATGGGATACACCACCAACTTCGAGGGCAACCTCGTGCTGTCGCCAAAGCTGAGCGACGCACAGGCTGCCTTCATCAACAAGCTCGCCGACACCCGCCGCATGAAGCGTAGCTTCATGCGGCTCGTCGGCGTTCCTGATCCGATTCGTGAAGCCGTCGGGCTTCCGCCCGGTGACGAGGGCGAGTTCTTCGTCGGCGAACCCGGCGACTTCGGCCAGGGCGACCACTTCAAGTCAGTCCTCGACAACAACCGCCCACCGGGCACGCAGCCCGGCCTCTGGTGTCAGTGGATCATCGACGATGACGGCGATCTCGTCTGGAATGGCGGCGAGAAGTTCTACAAGTACACCGAGTGGCTCGAATACCTCATCGAGAAGCTCTTCAAGCCATGGGGCATCAAGGCCAACGGCCAGTTCATCTGGCAAGGCGAAGAGACCGGCGACGTCGGCACGATCGTCGTCGAAGACAACGTCGTGACGGTGCACAAGAACGTGCAGCTCAAGGCTGACTCCGATACGACGATGACGTTCAATGCCTACGCACAGGGCGTCCCGAAGCTGCCGAACACTGCGCTCGGGTCGCTCGGCTATAGTGCGCTCGGCCTCGCCGGTAAGTCCGGTGAGATCGCGTCCCTCATCAAGAAAGCCACGCGCGACGCCAACGGCATCCCGAAAGACGTTCTGTGCGTCGAACTCGGCAACGCATTGTTCTACCTCAATGCCGTCGCCATCAGCGCCGGCCTCACCCTCGATGAAGTCGCTGGAGCCAGTCTCAAGCGTCTCGCTCAGAAGTACGGAAATCACCATGTCTGAACTCGCATCTGTCCCCACTGCAACGTCCGGCGCCTATGGCATCGCCTACGACTTCGAGACCGGCGGCCTCAGCCCGGAGAAGAATCCGCCGCTCCAGCTCGCCATGGTCGTCGTGACTGCTGCGCTCGACGAGATCGACGCGCTCAGCGTGAAGATCAAGCCGGTGCCCGGCCTCATCATCGAGCCCGGAGCTGCTGCTGTGAACGGCTACACCGAAGCTGGCTGGGCGAACGCCATGCCGCTGAAGGAAGCCGAAGTCTTCTTCGCGAAGTACATCCGGCAGTGGTTCCCCGACCAGAAGCCCGTCAGCATCGGGCACAACATCCGTCGCTTCGACGTGACGTTCCTCCAGAAGTTCTTCCCGATGTGCGCGATGATGTTCTCACCGGACATGGTCGACACCCTCGTCGAGTTCAAGGAGTGGCGCAAGAAGAACAACATGCTGAAGGTGCGCGATCCGGCAACGGGCGCACTCGTGAACGGCAAGAACAACCTCGGCACGCTCGCGAAGTACGCGGGCTACAACATCGAGAAGGCTCACGACGCGAAGTACGACTGCCGCGCTTCAATCGCTGGGCTCAAGTGGATGCTCAGCGGCGAAGGCATGCGCGCAGCGCCTGCGGACGATGGAGCAGACCGCGAATAGCCGGAATATAGGCCAATACACGGCAATAGCGGGCAATACCAGGGAATGCAGCGTAATGCACGCGTGCTACCCGTGGTGGTCTGCACTTATGACGCCACAACATGTGGCGGCTTGACGGCCTTGCCCATCAGCTAGGCTTACAGGTCCCGGCAGCACACACTGCCCGCTATCCAAAGCCGGCTTGGCCTCCGGCTTCTCACCCGACGAAGGAAAAACTCAATGAATGCCGTGAACACGGTGCCGGAACCGGCACCAAGTGGCGAACCCGTCATCAAGCACCCGGATGATTACACCGGCCCGATGTTCAGCCGGGAAGTGATCGAAGAGTTTCAGAAGTTCTCGAAGGAGCCCTGGCTCGCTGTTGTTCGTCGTGCCTCGACATGGCACTACCACACGCAGCAGAACCCCACGCTCCCGAAGGTCGAAGAGCTGACGCCGTTCGATGTTCCGGCTGTGCGCGCCATTCGCGGAATCAGCCCAGGCGAGACCTGGGAACAGTTCGCGAAGAAGTGCAACCTGAACCTCTCGCGTCGTCTCGATGAGACCAACCCGTGGCTGCCGGGATTCGTGAATAAGAGCGATGATCGCCCGACGTCATGGAACCGTAGCAACGCTGGATCTCCACTCGCTGACAATGCAGGATGCCAAGAGGCATTCGTCAAGATGCTCAAAGAGGACTGCCCATTCGGCGCCTCAACAGGTCTCGGAGCTGCTGGCAACACGCTGGCACACTCCGCGATCGGCACGATGGTGACTGAAGACATCGTGACACTCGGAGAGATCGTCGACCAGCTCGCCAAGCTCCATCGCTTCTGGTTCAAGCCTCTCGGCGCCGAGTATCTCGACGCCGAGTTTCGTTATGGGAAGCATCTGTGCCTGCTCACGGGCCTCGGCTTCGGTGTCGTTCGTGCTGTCGCAAGCCGGCTGAAGGACTACTACGAGGGCCTCGACTTCTGGGAGACCTGCCACGAAGACCAGCTGCGTGAGTCCGCTATGGTCGCACGCCGAATCCATGGCTACCCCATGGGTCTGCTGCGCGTCGACGGTGCAAAGCTGACTGCGTTCCTCGAACGCCGTTCGTGTGCTCCCGGTGACTGGTTCACGCTCGTCATCCTCACGCACATCCTGAAGTACGCGCGGTTCAGCCATGTCAGTGACCGTGGCTGCCCCGTCGTGCAGGTGATCCGCGACGGGCGTCGCAACCTGTTCTACCTCGACGCAACACAGCTGCGGGCATCGTTCGGTATGTCGCAGAACACCAAGCTGCGCATCGACGTTCTCAAGGCCCTCGGCCTGCCGACGTCAGTCAATGCTGACTTCCCGCCGCCGTCGACGAGCGTCCTGGGCATCTTCGACATGCTGCGCCCGACTGATCTGTGCGAGCTTCGTTCGCTCGATGATCTGATTCACCTCGCTGTTCCACGGGCTGTCGAACTGGTCCCCACCATGAAGTACATCGGGGAATACATGTTCGTCGATTACGGCATCGGCGCGACCAACGTCGCACACATCGACTACGACAGCGGAAAGGTCGTGATCGAAGAGATCCTCACGGGTCTCGACATCGGTGCGATCCAGTGGCCTGAAGGCGCGCTCACGAAGTCCGAACTCATGACCTGGAAGTCCTGTCTCCCGAAAGAGGTGAAGCCGATGCTCCCGTCCGAAACCGTCTTCAAGTACATCCGCAACTGCAATGACCTGGGCATGGTCCGGGCACGCAACGCGATCTTCGACACCTGGATCCTGCTGAATCTGGCTCGCCCCAAGCTGGCTGGTACGAAGCTCGGCAACTCCATGGTGAACGAGTACCCTATCGGCATGATCCTCCCCATGGGTCATACGAAGGAAGAGACGACCAATCAGGGCAAGACCAATCTGGGCCGCATCATGCTGCACACGATCTGCCCGAACGTTCCTGTCATCATCCCGTCGCGCTCGTCGAGCGCACCTGCTCAGCGCGCTGCGGCTTCGCCGCTCGACGACTACGGCACCGCGATCTACGACGAGTTCCAGCTGCCGTCGAGCCATGAGCACTTCCTGGCTCAGGCCGGACTCCAGTCGCTGGCAACGGGTGGCACGGTCACGCCGGGCCGCGCCATGGAAAACAGCAAGGGCGTCAAGCTCAAGCACTCCATGGTCATCTGCGCGAAGATCAGCGCGTTCCCTGTCGACATCCGCAACCGTTCGTTCTGCTTCTTCATGGACACTATCGACGACAAGTCGCGGTGCACCGACGAAGAGCTGACGATCATCGGCACTGGCGTCGCTGCCAGCACCGTGCGCATGAACGCGCTCGCGTGGATGGACCGCATCGGCTTCGTCGAGAAGCTGAACACCATCGTCCCGAAGGCCAGCAAGCACAACCGCTTCTCTGCGTTCATCGCAGTTGCCGTGGCTCTGTGTCAGGCTGCTGGTGGCACTGAGAAGGAGGTCTACGACTACTTCGAGGCATGTGCCAACAAGTGTGAGGACCAGCATCTCAAGGCCACCGAAAGCGGACTGGCTGATGAGATCGGTGCGAACGGCGAGTTCTCGGCCCGCCACTTCTTCAGCCAGTGCACCGTCAGCACGCTGGAGATCATCGCTCGCAACGATGGCAAGATGTGGGGCGCTGCCGAAATGCTGCGCAAGATGGTCGAAGACCAGGATCAGCGCCGCTATTCCGACGTTCTCCGCGAGTACCACATCAAGGAGAGCACGGCGGTGCAGAAGTTCTGCAACGCTGTGAAGGACGGCAAGATGGTGATCGACGGTTGGAAGATCGAGTCGTACCACGACCCGCGCTCCCCGACCGAGAAGCGCCGCTACTACCGCATGGTGCGCGGCAACTTCAACTGTGATCCCACGGCTCCGTCTGCTGAGGAACTGAACGCGCACTTCAAGGCCGGCGAAGCCCCCGTGGCCGCACAGGCTCCGACTGGAACGCAGGCCGACGTCATCAAGGACAACCTGAAGCGCGACACGGCCTCAGACATCAAGGACGTGGCGCAGAACCCCGACAAGTACGGCAGCGACAAGCCGCAGCCGAACCGCAACAAGTAACGGAGCATGCATGCTGACTGAACCGACCACGGTGCAAACCGTGGCCTCGGTCACGTGCGCCCGTCGGCGCTACGCGACCGAGGGACCACTGTCGACGCTGATTCCAGTCTTCGTCGACGTTGAAACGTACATGAATGAGCGACGCGGCATCTCGCTGTCGTCGATGACGCTCAGGCAGTACATCAAGAACAGCTATCTCACGTCAATCGCTGTTGCCATTGCAGACAGCGCGACTGAGGTGTGGCTGACGCCGAACGGTGAGGCGCCCAAAGACCTCATCGCGCTACTCACTGAGCTGGCTAAGGACCCGCGCTACGTCTTCGTCTGTCACAATGCGGCCTTCGACATTCGTGTGCTCCGCTTCATGCTGGGCATCCCGCAGCCGAAGAACGTGTGGTGCACCGTCGAGGGCGCTATGGGTGCGTGGCCTGAGTGCGTTGGTGGCTACAGCCTGAAGGCGCTCGGCGCGTTCCTTCAGCTTCCTGTCCACATGCTGAAGATCGACGTCGAAGAGGCTTTTGGCAAGACGCTGGAGCAGCTGACTGGTGCCGAAATGGCCCAGTACAACACCCGCGACGTCGATTCGATGCGAGAGATCTACTACTACCAGATCGCCTGCCTCTCTGCACGGGAGCAGGAGATCGCACTGATGACGCACCACGTCCGTCAGTTCAACTTCGTCGTAGATCCAGATGCGCTCGTGAAGCTCATTGAGAAGCTGGACTTGAATGCCAACGATGCTCAGGAGAACGCGTCCGAACTGCTCTCTATGGAGCAGCTCGCAGAAGTGTTCAACCGCAACACGGGCGACGGGTCCCTCCGTTCCGTACGTGTTCAGCGCCTGAGCAAGCTCATCACCGAGAAGTGGAACGTCACGCTTCCGACGACGAGCCTGAAGAAGCTCAGCCCGATCCTCCAGGCCAAGTACCCGGAGGTGACGAACCTGCTGAAGCAGACCAGCCGTGCCAACAAGATGATCAGCCACGGTCGTCGATCCAAGATCTTCCGTGGCGTTCCTGAAGTCGACGTTGAGCTTGGCTTTGCCCGTGCTCACACGTTCCGCTTCAGCTCTCCATCATCTGGCAAGGGCCTGAACCTGCACAACGTGCCGAAGCACGACAAGTCGGTTGCTGAACCGATCCGTCGCGTGTTCCGCATGCCGCCAGACAAGTGTCTGGTGCGTGGTGACCTCGCGAACGTCGAGTTCCGCGTCGAAGGATGGCTGACGGACTCCAAGAATGTGTTCAAGATGTTCGACCCTGCCCTTGGCGGCGACATCAACAACGATCCGTACTGCATGACGTGGAAGGCCATGACGTCGATCGCGATCACCAAGAAGGATCCCGTTCGTCAGGTCGCCAAGTCTGCTGTGCTCGGCCTCGGCTACTGCATGGGTGCCGCAGGCTACGCAAACGTCCTACTGGGCGTTCTCGCGGACAAGAAGAGCAAGGTGACTGAAGAGAAGTTGAATGAGATGCGTCTGTCTCTTGGGTGGGAGAAGAGCAAGCGGCTCAACTACATCATGGAGAAGACCAACTGCACCGAGATTACAGCTCTCGCTGCATATCACATTCACCGTCTGTTCAACGAAGCGTACCCCGAGTACACCCGCGTGGCTGATTGGCTGCTCCGCTTGGTTGAGAACGTCTCTGCGTGCGGCGACAGTGCTGCCAACGCACAGTACGAAATCGACCGGATGTACCAGTCGCACTATGCTCCTGATCGAAACAAGATCGGCATCGAACTCGATCCCGACGAAACAACAGGAGTTAGCCTTCGCGTTCGTTGTGGCCCGTGGACTCCGACGGTGTGCTGGCGTCAGCCGCTCGTCCGTTCGATCTTCACGAACAACCACTCGGAACCAAGGCTCACCATCCTCAAGGCGACCGGCGAAGAGAAGCCGTTCACCAAGCAGCTCGCGATTGAGAACGTCACCCAGTCGGCAGCGCGCAACGCGCTCTGCTACGGGCTTCTCGAACTCAAGAAGCGCGGCGTCGTGGACATCCTGCACATCCACGACGAAGTCATGATCATCACCGATCGGAAGCGTGAGGCTGTGCTCCAGGCACGGCAGCACCTCATCGACGTCTTCGGGCCTGGGAACAACCACCCGATGAACTGGGCTATCCTCATCAAGCCTGAAGAGATCACGGTCACCGAGTCCATGTACGAAGACGAGATGGACGTCGCTGTGCCCAAGCTGAACAAAGAAACCGGAAAGATGTCCGAAGGCAACGATCGCTGGGGTAAGATCCTGCGCAACGAGCCCGACATGTTCCTCAACCTCACCTGAACCCATCCGTTCGAAAGGAACGCATGTCCATTCCCAAAGCCAAGTCCCCCAAGGCGAAGCTCGCTGCGCTGAAGCGTGAGCAGAAGAAGAAGCCGAAGGTCAAGCTCGTCGCTCCCATCATGGACGCCGAGACGGCCTGCCTCATCCAGCGCCTCAACGACCGCATCACCAAGCTGGAGGCCGAGCGCTCGAAGCCCAAGTCGCTCCGCGACTTCCTGGCCGAGCGCATGAGCAACAGCCACACCCACTTCCAGCTCGGCCACATCAGCTACGACGCCAAGAACCACGGCGCCCGCTGGGACTACAATGCCGATCAGAGCCTCTGCTCGAAGTTCCAGTGCGGCAACAAGGATCTCGTCGTCCTCGGCAAGATGTTCGGCCGCACCCCGTTCGCGGTCTTCGCCCACCTCGTCAAGCTCGGTCAGATCAACGAGACCGACTGCTACGAGCTGTGGGCCGGCGTGACCGACAAGGCGCGGGGTCTCTAATGGCCGACGAGCCTGTCAGCATGTCGGGAGACGAAGTCCTGAAGGAAGTCCCGACGCCGCGCACGATCCGCCGGATCGAGCGTTTCATCGACAACATGGGCCGCATGATCGAGGTCTTCACCGAGTTCGATCCGGCGGCTCCGTTCGGCATGTCGGTGTCGATTCCCGACTACGTCGGACAGGGCTTCGTAACTGGCATCGTGAACACCCCGCAGGGTGCACGCCGCCAGGAGCAGCCCTTCCGCTTCAAGATCGAAGCCACCAATCTCGCCGAAGCCTTCGACCGCTTCGACGAATCGGCCCAGGCCGAGATCAAGAACATGGAAGAAGCACAGCGGAAAGCCATGCTCGCGGCCGGTGGCCGCGTGATGCTCCCGCCCAACGGCCACAAACACTGAAGGAGACGAACATGAGCGATGATCCCGAGAGCGACAACGTCGAACGCGAGGCCCAGTCGGACCTCGCCAAGATGATCGCCGGAGCTGAGGCAGCCATGAAGAAGCGTGCCCAGGAAGAGATGGCTAAGCGCGAAGCAGCCATGGCTGCTGAGGCGTCGCTGACGCGCACCCTGAACACGCCCGAGGCCCTCGACGCGATGGCACGGACCTACTTCACCAACCCCGAACCGTTCCAGCAGTACGACGTCGTGGATTGGAAGGGTGAGATCTTCAAGGATCGCCGCTCGTACGGTCCCTTCATCGTGCTGAAGGTTGTCGAACGCATGAAGGGCCACGTGCTGTCCTCAGCGGACGGCGACAACTTCGAGCCCGGCACCCCGCTGTGGGGACAGGTTCTCGATCTCTGTGTGGCCCAGATCGCATCCGACAAGAGCATGCGCGTGATGTGGGTCGACAGCTACCGCATGACGAAGTACACCGCTCCGGCGGTTCGCAACGAGTCGACCAAGCCAGCCTGAACAACGCACCCTGCCGGCGAAAGCCGGCAGGGACCTTCCAACGAAAACGAAAACATGACCGCATCTAACGACATCGAAGTGACGATGGAGAAGCTGAAGATCCAGGTGCGCGATCTTCAGATGACCAACGAGAGACTGGCGCATGAGCTGGAGCAGGAGAAGCAGACCAGCAAGACGCAGCGCGAGCTGACGGGTCAATCGCATGATGCCAAGGTGGCAGTCGAGCGCCTCAACACCGAGCTGCGTGCCAAGCTGGTGAAACAAGACGAGTTCATCGCACATCTCCAGAAGCGATGCAAGGACGAGTCCGACGCCAACGACCGGATTCACGACAACCTGAAGGAACTCGCGAAGACCTGCGATGGCCTGCGCGCGGAGCTGCGGGACTACAACCCGTCGTTCATCGAGATGGAGAAGGCCGCGTACGAGACCCTCAAGGTGCTCGGCATCGACTCTCCGTTCACGCAGACCAAGAAGGAGACGATTCTGGAGGCGTTCAAGCGCATCCAGGCATGGCAGTGCCAGACGGAGCACCGCACCATCTCCGGTGTCATGATCGACACGGCTCGCAGCATCGTGACCCGGTTCGACCTGCCAATCCAGTACGACATCTCACGGCCTGTGCGCGAGTTCATCCTCCATACGCTCACGGCGCTCGACGAGAAGCTGCGCAAGAACATCGAAGACCGCAAGTTCGCGGATCTGAAGTTCGTCAAGGACATGGCCTCGACGAACACACAGCTGCTCGGCAAGGCACTCGTCACGGAGACCAATCATCCGCGCGACAACCTGCGCCTGCTGTTCGGTCAGCTGCATGACGCGATCCGTGCCAGCTTCAAGACGATTGAGAACAAGGACGCTCGCCTCGACGCGCGAGTCAGGACGATAGAAGAGGTCGTTGCCGAGCGCGATCGCCTGCGCGAAGAGCTGGAGTTCGAGCGCGAAGGCTGGGGAAAGCTCGGCATCGCGTTCTTCAACGACGAGACCAAGACGATGGAGGACTGCCTCATCGAAGCCAACCGCATCGCTGCACAGGGACGGAAGCAGGCCGAGTTCACCATCAACATGGACGTGTTCACCGACAGCTGCCGCACGCACGCTGGCGATGGGCTGAATGATCTCGGATGGCCGACCGTGAAGACGGCTGGCACGCTGCTGACGTCGATCAAAGCGAGCTGTGAGGCACTGCGCGCCTACCGCTCGACACTGATCAAGATCCAGTGTGCTGTCAAGGGCTCCACCAAGCTCAAGACGCTGGACTACCACTGCAAGGTTGGTGATCTCGACCAGCTCGTCGAGGCCGTCAATGACTGCATCAGCATCGAGGCAAGCAACACGCGTGTGGTCGTCCGTGACGCCATCGCGATGATCGAGAAGATCGAGAACACGGGTATGGACGCGCGCCGTCGCCTCCAGGCCCTCATCCCCAAGGGGTAACCAATGGGACTACCGGCTATCATGATCGACCCGCATCGGGCTTGGCCCGAGGTGCCGTCGAAGATTCAGAGCTGTCAGGATGCCACGAGGCCGGTAGCTGTTCTCACCCTGTACGCGGCGTACCTGCTGTCAGGTACGCCGCTGACAGGGCCGGCAGCTGACTACCCGATGGAGACGCTCACGCAGAAGCTCGAAGAGGGCTGCAAGGAACACGGCGTCGATGTGCAGCGGGTGCTCGACTGGGCCGAATCCATCAACCTCGAATACACGACCATGACCGACCCGCTCGGTCTCGTGCCGTCGTTCCTCGAATACAAGGGCTTCACGCTCCGACCGTACCAGCACGAGTCCGCAGTCTGGTCGGCATCCAGGCTTGGCTCGATCCTGGCGCTCTCCTGTGGCGTCGGCAAGACGCTCACGGCGACCGCAGCGGCCATCGGTGCCGCCAAACTGGGCAAGTGCAGCACTGACCGCTGCTACATCTTCGCGCCGCTCAATGCCATGGGGACTTGGGAATCCTACTGCGCTGATCTGCGCACGGTCTACAAGGACGTGAAGATTCTGTCGATCGACAGCGCACACCGCTGGACTGGGCTGCCTCGCCATCTTGGTGGCGCCATGATCATCGACGAGCTGCACAACACGAAGGGCGAAGAGCGCCGCCGCTCGCAAGCGATAGCCAAAATCCGTGCAGCCTTCCAGTGGTGCGTCGGCCTCACTGGCACGCTGCTCCATGCAGGCCCCGAAGGCATCCTCCAGGTGCAGGACATTGTTCTGCCCGGTTCATCCCGCTTCTTCGATAAGTGGGCATTCGGCGATGCCTTCAACTGCATTGTCGAGACGAAGTTCGGCAGGCAGAAGAAGAAGTCCCTCGTCATCCCGCCCGCAGATAAGCAGGGACCGTTCTGTAGCTACATGGCTCGGTTCGTGAAGTCGCTGTCCGAGTCGTCGCCCGACGTCGCCGACGTTCTCAAGCTGCCCGGTCTGACGTCTATCGGCGTCGACACCTGGGAAGAGCCCAAGTGGATCACCGATCTCCGGGCTACCATGCTCAAAGAGAACAGTGACAACCGCGTCTGGTGGCCTGGGAACCTCACAGGCAACGCTGCTCGTCTCTATATCGGTGCTTTCACGCTCGCCCTCGCTCAGCAGATCGAGGACACCGAAGAGCCCGACAGTGAACCGACGGAAGCTGAGAAGGCCGAAGCAGAACAGTACCGTGCTGACGCTGGCATTCCGCTTGGCGTTGAAGGCGAAGGCGGTCCTGAGCTGCCGTCGCTGGCCCGCGTGCTGAGCGCGCTCCGCAAGGAAGGCATCTACGATCGTTGCATCGTCAAGACTCTGAAGTCTGACGGCATGCCGCACTACGAGTTCCGGTACGCCAACAACGACCCGCTCGCGCCACCGATCGGCCCGAAGATCACGTGGGTGCTCAACTGGCTGCGGGATAACCCGGATGAGCCGCTCGTCGTCGCTGCCTACCACAAGGAGACTGTTCAGCTCATCTCTGACCAGTTCACCAAGCTCGGCATCAAACACCGCATCATCCGTGGCGGGACACCGCGACAGGATCGCAAGACGTTCATCGCCGATTTCCAGGAAGGGCGTGCTCGCGTGATGCTCATGCAGCAGCGCGCTGGCTCCGAATCCATCGAACTCACACGCGCTGCGAACTCCATGCTCGTCGAGCATGCGTGGATTCCGGCGACCTACACGCAGTTCATGGCTCGTACGTATCGCGGAGGCCAAGAGCGGCCCTGCAACCACTACGACCTCATGTTCGGCGAGTTCCAACTGCACATGGTCCGCAAGCTGATCCGTGGCGAGGGCTTCGACGCCGCCGTCCGTCAGCAGCTGGAGAACATGTGGAAGTTCCAGACCACCGTCCATAACGCCGTCCTTGGCGTAGAAGGATAGTTCTATGAGCGACAAGCAATGGGGACATGGCTACAACACCGGCAAGGCCGAAGCCGAGAAGAAGGCTGAGGCTGTCATCGTCGTCGTAGCAGCCGCAGCGGTTGCCGTCGGCGTCGCCGGCAAGTGGGCCTATGACAAGTGGATCAAGAAGTGAAGCACATCAACGTCTACCACACGGATCGTGAGCGCTTCACGGTCAGCGGCTTCGGCGACGTCCGCACCTACAAGTACGTCGAAGATCTCGCAGAAGCCCTGCTGTTCATCAAGGGGATGATCAGCGGGTCGGCTGAGCAGGACGATGATGTCATCGTCTATGTTGATCAGCACCGCGAGGGAAACGACTACAAGAGCTGCGCTGGCTATGACTCGACGGACATCGCACTCATGATCGGCGAGATGCGGGAGGCGCGCAATAATGGCTAAACGTAAGACGAAGGATGCCGTCGAAGAAGTCGTTGAGAACGATTGGAAGCTCGCGGAAGGCAGTGATGGCCCGTTCAAGGCCAGCATCTCGCGCGTCCGCTGCAATCCATACCGCTATGGACCGAGCGGTGACATTGACTTTCAGGTCGAACTCCTGTTCGACAGCGGGAATGGCACAGAAGGCATGAAGCCGCTCCCGTTCTACATGGACTGGTCGTCAATAAAGCCAGCGCCAACGGTCAGCGACATCATCGACTTCATGGTCACCAAGATTGTCGCTGTCGGCGCTTCAGCAGAGGCTAAGGCCCTCCCGATCCAGGCGCCTGGGAACGACAAGTGGGAGCGCTGGTTCCATGTTCGTCACTGCAAACGACTGACGTCAGAGTTCAAAACCATGATTGGCGATGACATGTTCAGCGCCATCGCAGCACCGGATGTGCCCAATGAGCCAGCAAGCACCTGATGACGAAAAGACCTCGCTCTTCGAGATCGAGGTTGCACCACTGCTGACCAAGGCCGCTGCCATCTGCAAAAAGCACAACATCAGCTTCGCGGCCTTCGTCGAGCTGACCAACAACACGGCCGAAGCCAGCTACTACACAAAGGATATGACCTTTGCGTTCCAACTCGGCGCTCTGGCTTTCCGGTGCGGCGGCAACATCGACGCTCTGACCGTGAAGCTGATCGAGATCGCCAAGAAGAACGGACACAAGTCTGCATACCTGAAGGCCCTCGGGATTCCTGAGGTGCCTGAAGCACCGACTGTACCACCTGTACCACCTGACACATCCAACACCACAGGACCATGACCATGTTCAACACACACCAGTTCATGATGCCGATCACGCCCGACGATCCCGACGGCTATGGACTGATCCCCGAACACACGCTGTACTCGCTGCGCATGTACATCGCCGAGGGGCAACCCCTCGGCGGCTTTCTCGAAAAGGTCGTCTCTGGTGACGCGACGAGAGCGTCGACTGACGCCGACCTCGAAAACAAGCGAGGCTTCCACGCTATCTGTCGCTGGATCGCAGTCCGTGCTCCGATGTGCTGCTATGGCAGCGCCTTCAAGTACGACCTGTGGCTCACTATCGGCGGCCTGAAGCACTATGCCGAGTACGACGCTGCTCGCATGGGACGCGCGAGTGATCTCGATCCCGAGATCATCGAGCGGCTGCGTCGGCTGCATGCCGACTATGCCAAGAAGTTCCGCGAGCAAGCCCAGGAACACACTGACTGGCAGATGCAGCTCGGCATGAGCAAGACGGCTGTTCCTGAGGTGGCCCATGGGCGGTAATGCTCTCGCCCACCTCGGTGTCGGCAGAGCCGACACCAGGACCGTGATCAACCTCTACAACCGGATCTGCCGGCTCGGCGCCCTCTACGGGATGCGACTGCATCTCGTTCCGTGGGTCGAAGAGAAGGATGACCATGGTGACATCGACGTGCTCACCGACTACGTCCCAGGTGGCGTGGCGTGCTTCATGAAGCACAACTTCGGAATCGCTGAGAACGAGATGAGCACCAACGGCAACGTCATCAGCGTGGCCGTGCCATACGATTCCAAGCTGAAGATCCAGGTCGATTTCATCACGACGCCAGACGAGGACATGCCGTTCTCGATGTTCTACTATGCTGGCGGCGACCTCGGCTCGCTCGTTGGTCGCATCGCGGCTGCAAAGGGTTATACCTTCGCGACCAACGGCTTCCGACTGCGTGCTGATCATGAACGCGGGATTCTCGAAGACATCAAGCTCCCGGTGAAGATGGTGCGGGCGCTGGATCTGCTTGGCTTCAAGACGATGCCAGATGCTGAGACGTTCAAGACGTACCACAACATGTGGACCTACGTCATGTCGTCAGAGCTGGTGCACCCGGCGATGTTCATGCCGGACGCGACGAACTCTGAGAATCGCAGCCGCGACAAGCAGCGGCGGATGATCGGCAAGTTCCAGGACTGGATTCGCAGCCAGTATCCCGATGACTGCGAGAAGCTCGGTGACTACCAGCGCTTCACCGGCGCTGAACGCCTGCACTGCATGCCCGAGGATCTGAGCACGCATGCTCAGAAGGTTCTGGCACAGCGCGAACGCGACGAAGAGAACCGTGCAGGACGCTCTGCCTGTTATGGCCGAAAGGCCGTGTTCGAAGTCTTTGGAACACTCAGCAATGAAGACATGGGAGCTATCATCCGTGAGATGCAGCCGCTGCTGCCGACCAAGAATGACCGCGAGGATCTATGGAAGCTGAACAAGGACATGGCACTGATGCTGTCGAAGAATGCAGCGCGAGCCGCTGGACTCAAACTCGGGTTCAATCCGCGCTAGACGAAGCACAGAACGCGTACCTGCCGCTGGTTCGTTTCCGATTCCTCGGTAACGGCCACGCGGCAGGTGTCACCGGGCACATGCACATATCGTGGGATCCAGACGCTGAAGTCTGGACCATCAAGTATTGGCGAAAAGCTGATGCGATGCATGAGTTCGACGAAGGCAGCGAGCCACACGATGGCGGCGCACGTTTCGTCGAACAGCTCGGAACGTTCTGGAGTGAATGGCGACAGAAACAGCAGGCTGCCATCGACGACAACTACAAGCGGTCACGGGTTCTCAAGCCAGACGACAAGTTCGTCCGTCCTGGGTTCCGCCCGATACCGCTGTGGAAGAACTGGCAGGAGTATGAGCGCGGCGTCGTGAAAGAAGCTGCTCTCATTGAACAAGACGTGCAAGCAACTCTCGCCAAGCTCTGGCGAGGGAAGTGGTGCGTCGAAGAACCCAAGCTGACGATCCCACAACTCGTGTTCCTCAACCCATGGGGACAGAAAGGCTGAGATGGCTGACAAGACGTTCAAGATCAAGCTCACCAACCCCGACGGCGCCAAGACTGGGTGCCGGTTCATGACCCTGAGCATCAAGGCAGCCGATCGCAAGACAGCGCAGGCTGTGGCTCTGGCGCATGCGCACAAGACGAACCCCGTCTGGCGCCTGCACGACGACGACGAGCAGCAGAAGTCATGATCTACGATCCGAACAAGCCGATCTTCATTCTCGTGCTGAACCCCATGCAGGGGAACACCGAGAACCGCTGCATCGTGGCCTGGAGCCACAGCAAGGAGGCTCTCGAAGCCTTCTGTGCAGCAGAGACTGTCGAGCCGTACCGTGACGATGGCCCCGACGCCTTCGAGCGCGGCGCCTCGAAGAGCTACTACAAGACCTACCGCAAGGGCGGGCCTCTGGAGTGGTTCAACCGGCACGATGATCCGATCTATTGTGGCGAGAACCACGATCAGGGCGGCATCATCGAACAGCTCCCACTCGCAACCATTCGTGCGCAAGCCGCAGACGCTGCGGAGATGCGCTACGACAACTGGCTCAACCAGGGCCAGTACATCTCAGGCTGAAAGGAGCCAATGCGCAACATCCTCATGTTCGTGCTGATCTTTGTCCCGCTTCTCATCGGCATCCTGGTGGTCTACACCAAGATGTTCAAGAAGCATGCACTGCCGCCGGAGGCCCCGAAGCCGCCGACGCGCCACGACGAGCTGCTGAAGCTGCGTGCTGAACTCAACCAGAAGCTGACCGAGCTGTCGGACGAGAAGGAGATCCGTGATCTCCGGTATCGCCTGAACGAAGTCGAGCGACAGATCACGTCCAGCGGTTTGTAGCCCGTGGCTACGAACAGAGGCCCAGACGGGCGCTTCAAGTCGGGGGCCAACTGGCCCTTCGACGAAGGCCCTGTGCGGCGATCGCCGCCACGGCCACCACAACCACCTGAGCCGCCACCCTGGCGGCCTCATCGTCCCGAAAGGACACCCATGGAACTGTCAGGCAAGGCCCTCATCTTCATCATTGGAGTCATACTCTCCATCATCGCCGCGTTCGTGGTGACCACGAACATGTACGAGTACGTCGATGCGGGTACTTACCACATCACCCAGTCCCCGTTCGGCAGCTCAGTGCGTGCACAGATGCAGCCCGGATCGTACCAGCAGAACTTCCACAACATCACGGTGTGGCCTGTCGGCGAGTCCTACGAGTTCACCGATCCTGACAAGGACGGCCCGCAGGACGATCGCATCACCGTCACCTTCAATGACGGTGCGACCGCTCAGCTGTCCGGCACCATCCGCATCGACCTTCCCCGTTCGGAGAAGGAAGCTGTGGATCTCGTCGTGGATCACGGCTTCCGCACGTTCGATCAGCTCGAATCCAAGCTGATTCTGCGGTCACTGCGCAACGCGCTGAACATGACGGCCAACCTGATGAGCAGCCGCGACTCGTACAGCGAGCGCCGTGCTGACTTCCTCCGGCTGGCAAAGGATCAGATCGAGAACGGCGTCTACGTCACCAAGGACGAAGCCGTCAAGGAGACCGATCCCGTCAGCGGCCAGGAAGTCACCAGGATCAAGAAGGTCCCGGTGGTCGACAAGGACGGCAAGCCGCAGCGCGAACCGAGCCCGTTCACCCAGTTCGGCCTCCGTGCCTACGGCCTGGAGATCAAGGACTGGCACTACGAGGAACGCGTCGTCAACCAGATGAAGGCCCAGCAGGAAGCCGTGATGGCTGTTCAGACCGCGAAGGCCAAGAGCCTTCAGGCCGAGCAGGAAGCCAAGACCATCAAGGCACAGGGCGAGGCCAAGGTGATGACGGTCAAGTACGAAGCCGAGCAGGTGAAGGAGAAGGATACGGTCAACGCACAGCGTGAAGCCGCCGTCGCCAACATCGCTGCTCAGAAGGAAGTCGACGTCGCCAAGCTCGGTGCCGAGCAGGCCAAGGTCAAGGGCGAGCAGCTCAAGATGGTCGCGCAGTTGGAACTGGATGCTGCGAAGCTCCAGGCCGCTCGCACGCTGGAGCTGGCGCAGGCCGAAGCCAAGAGCCGCGAGCTGATCCTCGCTGCTGACGGCGCGCTCGACAAGAAGCTCGAAGCATTCAAGGATGTGAACGCGAAGTGGGCTGACGCCTATGCTCGCCAGAACGTCCCTGGTGTGATGATGGGCGGTGCTGGCCGTGACAGCGCTGCAACGGTGATGGACTTCATCGGCATCAAGGCAGCCAAGGAGATGGCCCTCGATCCGCACGTCCAGGCGCCGAAGAAGTAACAACAACGGCGCCGGCAGTGAAAGCTGCCGGCGCCACCTTTTCCAAGGACAACATGAGAATCTACCTCGACATGGACGGTGTGATCGCGAACTGGGTGAACGGCGTCATGTCAGCCTTCAACATGAAGGATGTCGACGAAGCCAACTTCACCAACTCGCGCGTCGATGACTACCTCGGCTACAGCTACCGCCAGTTCTGGGACATTCTCAACCTGAAGGGCGAGAGCTTCTGGACTGGGCTGAAGCGATACCCGTGGAGCGACGCTGTCGTCGACATCTGCCACTCGTTCGATCCCAGCTTCCGTTTTCTGACCTCGCCGTCCGAGAGCCCGCTGGCCTGTTCGGGCAAGCTGAAGTGGCTGCAAGCCTACTACCCAGAGCATGCCAATCGCTACATCTTCACCAAGCGCAAGGAAGACCTCAGCGGCCCTGGCCGTGTGCTCATCGACGACAGCGAGCACTACGAGGACGACTGGGCTGAAGCCGGCGGCTGCTTCATCCTGTTTCCACGGCCCTGGAACCGGCTGCGTGCCAACGCTGACCCAAACGAGATGGTCTTCTATCTGCGCGCACACCTGCGTGCGCACGACGACCGCATCAGCGGCGTGAAGCTGTGAGCGAAGAGATAGACCCTGAAGATGTCTTCACAGCGCTACGACGGCCCATGCCGCCACGGAGCGTCTCGAAGAACGACATCATGTCGCTGACGCGCAAGATGCACAGCCTGCAACAACTCGGCCTCGATTATGTCAATCGTGGCAATGGAGACGACTACATGCTCCGCGTGGAGATGCTCGGCCTCCAACAACACCTCGAAGAGATCCTGAAACGATCGGAGAAACCCAAGTGAACACTCTCACCGACCCGGTGACCGGCGACCAGATGGTCGACGTCCTCGCTACCATCGCGCCTGAGCTGCTGAACCAGAAGTGCCTGGACCACGGCTTCGTCAAGATCCTGGACTGCATGCCGCGCCTCGTGCCGCTGCCAAAGGTCGACGGCGGAGGCCCCAACGACAACGGCGTGCCGTCCTGCGACTTTGCCATCGCTGACGCCGCTCGCATCAGCTACCAGAAGGGCACCCGCAAGGTCAGCGCTGATGCTGGCCTGATCGACCACCTCATCCGCAACCAACACACCAGCCCAATCGAGATGGGCGAGCTGAAGTTCCACATCCGTCTGCCGATCTTCGTGATGCGGCAGCACGTGCGTCACCGCACGGCGAGCCTGAACGAAGAGTCCGCGCGCTACAGTGAGCTGGCCTCTGACTTCTACATCCCGGATGCCAAGGACTGGGCGCTGAACACGGCAGCTGACAAGCAGGCAACCGTCAAGTACAGCATCTCGCCGCTCCAGGCGCAGTGCCTGCACGACATGCTGAAGAAGCACAACGACCTGTCCTACAGCCTCTACCAGCAGTTCCTCGAAGGGTCGCTCGACGGCGAACTCGGCGATTCGCGCTATGGCGGTTCCAGCAACGCGCAGCCGTTCAACGGCCAGAGCCCGCTCGATCAGCTGCTCGCCAAGGTGCCGATCGCCCGAGAGCAGGCCCGTGCCGTGCTCGGCGTCAACATCTACACGCAGTGCGTGTGGAAGATCGACCTGAAGAACATGCTGCACTACCTGAAGCTGCGCACCGACAAGCATGCCCAGTACGAGATCCGCGTCTTCGCCGACGCCATGGCCCGTGTGGTCGACGCCCTGTTCCCGCGCAGCTGGGAGAGCCACAAGGACAACTTCATCGACGGGGTGAACTTCTCCGGCAAGGAGCTGATCGTCCTCAACGGCATACTCAACGGCTTCGAACTCAACGCTGTGACGAGCAGCGGGTGGACCAAGCGCCGCTTCGACGAGTTCGCTGGCAAGCTGCGCCGCAGCAAGCTGGTGAGCGACGAGAAGATCGTCAACATCATCCACGAAGTCTGGCCGTCGGCAGTCTAATGGCTAACAACTACATGCTGTCGTCGTCGAGCATCGACATCGGCGGCGCCGACCAGAACGCGATCCTGGCTGCTATGATCATGATCGAGAAGGCTCACGAACTCTACGGGACTGGCGACCCGGACGACAAGTCCGTCGACGATGTCGATGCGTTCATTAAGAGCCTCGAACCTCCCGGCGACAAGCCGCTCCTGTTCGACAACCTCGACACGAAGAAGCGCGCTCAGCGCGTCATGAAGGTCGTGAAGAGCTGGAAGCTCGAATGGGAATACCTCGGATTCGACTGGCAGCTCGACGCCAAAGACATCTGGGTGAAGGCTGACGAGAGCATCGACGTCGACTCTGCTGTCCGCTGCCTCCAGCTCCTGGCTACCGTCGTTCCCGAGATGCAGTCAGCTGCGCCCTGGTACATGACCTGGGCGTGCACGTGCTCCAAGATGCGCGTCGACGAGTTCGACGGTGGCGCTGTCGTGTTCACGCACCGCCGCGCCAAGTGGATGAACTCAAGCAGCTGGGCGAGCCGCACCGTCGAACAGTTCAAGAAGCAGATGAAGAAGGGAAAGAAGTAGATGGGCTACCGCTCACAGGTTGTCGTCGCCCTGAAGCCGGAGGTCGAAGTACCTCCGGCTATCCTCAAGCACCTGCGCAGTCTCTTCAGCCACGCTGACGAAGGCCCAGACGGCAAGCTGTTCTTCGATAAGCACCTGAAGTGGTACATCGACGAGCCCGATTACTTCCCGGAGTGTCGTGCGATCCACGAGTACCTCCTGGATCTCGACGACGATCTGTACTACTTCGTTCGTGTCGGCGAGAACACTGCCGATGTCGACACGGCAGGTAGCTGGCACGAAGGCTTCGAAATCGACGTCTGCACACGCATCACGTTCAAAGGACAATAACCGTGCTCATCAGCGACTGGACAGCCATTACGCTGTCGCTCACCACGCACTGGCGCATCGTCAGTCGTGGGTCTCAGATCATGTGGGTCACCCCACATCGCATCTGCGGCAGCTGGCTCGTCCAGTCGCCGACGCCCATCATCCCCTGCTATGCCCACGAAGGAGACTGACATGCCGCCTATCGCAGAGACCGTCGACCGGCACAACAACCTCGTCACCGCAGTCGACGAGTTCCTGACCCAGATGACGGCGTACCTGCTGCTGCCGTCGCTTGGCTTCAAGCCAGACCCGAAGGACAGCCCACTCCGCAAGAAGGTCTACCAGGACATGATCGCGGCGTGCCACCATGCCAAGAGCTTCAAGCCGTACGACGACGCGCGTGTCCGTGGGCTCGATACCGAAGTCGAGACGCTGCGCACCTGGGGGAACAAGGACTGCACAGCCATGGCTGACAGCCAGGGCGGCCTCGACGCGTTCCACAAGAATCTGGAGATGCTGGCGCTCCAGTGCGAAGACGTCGATGACCTCTCGGTCGCCGATCCCGACGAGAACACGCCATGCTCCGGCTGAACATCGACCATCCCGTGGTCGAAACGCTCGTCGACACGCTGCTCACCATCAAGGTGACGGCTGACCGAGCGCCGAGCCACGTGCCATACGTGAAAGCCTTCTCGAAGAAGGCAGAAGAAGCCATCGCTGCCTATCGCGCCGAGCGCGACAAGGTCAATGGCGCCAAGGTCCGCACATCGAAGGAGTTGATCGACGGTCTCCAGAACCTCGTCAATGCCTTCGACACCGCTGCCCATCTCGTGAAGCTGGGCGGTTCCAACGAAGAGGCTGCGCTCTTCAAGCTCGATCAACAAACCCTCATCGGAATCATCCGAGAACTGAAGGTCCATCATGGGCTCGGATGAGGACGAGAAAGCGAAGAACGAACGACTTCTCCAGAAGCTGCGTGAGTATGGGACGAAGCATCCGATGCAGCGTCCTGCTGATCCTCTTCCGTATTTCAGTGAAAAGCTATATATCGAGTACATCGTTCCGAAGCTGAAGCAGTGGTTCACGGTCTATACACAGGTGAATGCCTTCCACTACTCTGGCCGTAGCTTGAGGTACGATCTGCTCGTCATTCCGACCGACGAGGCCGTCGGTCGTGTTTGCCAGTTTCCTTGGTTCGTCATCGAGACGAAGTTAGACATCTACAACAACAAATACAAGGAAATCAGCGAAGCATACATGCAGGCGTACGAGTACCGTAACACGGTTGTCAACGACACGCGATTCGTTGGCACTCCGCTTCATGGCGTTCGCCCACCAGCAGTCATGCTGTGCTCTGACATAACGGGCAGGCTCTTCAAAGACGAAGGGCGCCGTGAGTGGGACTGGATCAGCCGGACATTCGGACGACGCGGTGTGTACTCGTTCTACGTCGACGACGCCACAGCTATGGCTTTCACGCACCATGGTCACGTCTTCAACTACATGGGACAGCGACTCTGTAACATGAAGAATCATTCTGCCCTCCGCTTTAGCGGCGGGATAGCTGACTGGTCCTCGTTCAAGTTACTTCTGACGTCAGACGGAGAATACCGAGAGATGACGGAAGAACTCATGACCATTGCTCGTGAAACGCAGAAACCACCCGAAACCCCCGATGCCTGTCTAGGCAGTTAGGAACATCACCATGGCATTCCGTAAGTCCGGCCAGTACTACTGGTCAGATCCTGACGCCGGCAGCTGCTCTGCCGACGTCTTCGTCGTCAAGGAAGACGGCGAGAAGGTCACCGTCACCCACAAGCTGAAGAGCAAGTGCGCTGAAGGCGAATACACCGAGTTCGAGGTGCTCGCCAGCGAGCTATGTGCTATCAGCCAGTCCAACAAGCCGCGCTACGTGATCGCTGGCGTCAACCAGATCGACAGCGACACCGGCGAGCCGAAGTTCTGGTCGACGGAGCACGGCTGGACCAAGCTGGTCAAGGCCGACGCGCTGTCGATCCGCACCTACGACAACCTGAAGGCCGGTCGTGGCACCGTTGCTGGTGACTACGTCGTCCTCCAGCTGCCGGCTGACGTCGTCATCGCCCTCGCGTGAAGAAGCTCAAGCTGCTGAAGAAGAACGTCATCAAGCTCCCGCCGAAGGCATTCAAGCAAGTCCTCAAGATCATCAACGATCCGAAGCCACCGAACGCGGCACTGAAGCGCGCAGCGCGGAAGTACCGTGACGAGGTGAAGGCCGGAAAGCTGAAAAGCACATGAACATCATCCTCCGGGCCGCCAAGTTCGCTGAGATCGCCCACCATGGGCAGAAGCGGAAGGGCATGGACCTTCCGTACATCATCCACCCTGGCCGCGTCGCTGCACGCATCTCGCGCCTCGACAACGCCACCGAAGAGATGGTCGCTGCCGCGTGGTGTCACGACATTCTCGAAGACACCACCGTCCCGGCCAACGACATCGGCAACAGCCTCAACTTCGGAACCATGCAGCTGGTTCTCGAACTGACGAACCCGTCGCACAAGCCCGAGAACAAGGCTCTGAATCGTGCTGCCCGCAAGCAGCTCGATCGAGAGCACCTGTCAAAGGTCAGCCTCGAAGCCAAGTGCATCAAGCTCGCGGACAGGGCTGATAACCTGCGCGAGATGGGGCACTTCGCTGATTCATTCAAGCGTCTGTACGCGTCCGAGTCCCGGCTGCTGTACAACGCTCTCAGTGAGGACAACGGCATCACGTCGTCTGCCGTTTCGAGCCTCGCAACCATGCCGCTCTTTGACGAACTCGATGCTGCCATCCGGTGGCTCGAACAGACCATCGACCCCGAGCACTACTGAAAGGCTCACCGTGAACATCTTCAAGTACATCATCCCCCACAAGAACCGCTCTGTCGTGCAGATGCCGGCCGGCGCCAAGATCACCCACGTGGCCCCGCAGGTCAACGCGGAGACCGGCGAGACCCAGATCTGTGCCTGGGCGCTCGTGCCCGAGAACGTCGAGGGCGACTGCGCCGAGGTGAAGTTCCAGATCGTGGGCACCGGCGGCAAGGCGCCCGCTGGCTACACCTACGCTGGCATCCTGATCCTTCACAACACCACGATCATCCAGCACGTCTTCTTCGACAGCACCGCGCCCATCGTCAAGATCTGACATGGCCAAGCGGCGCTTCGTTGAGCTGACGCTGGCCGATCCCCGGCCAGTGGCAGCTCCTGGCCGCGCTGTGATGGTGGTCCGGCGTCACGTCCTGTACGTGACGCCGGCTCTTCACCCACTGCGGCGAGACAAGGTGAGCACCATCGTGATGCGCGACAGCGTGAGCATCGACGTCGAAGGCAGTGCTATCGACGTAGCAAAGAGGCTGGAATGACAACTTCGACCACGACACGCAAGCTCTACTTCACGATCCATGGCGAGTGGCTGACGAACTTCTGCCGCTCCCGGTGGGCCGATGAAGACGAGCCGTTCCACGCTGTGAAGGTGCTCACCTCGGCTTTCCCCGAGTTCAGCATGCAGCGCATCTTCCAGATCCTGACGGGTTCTCTGAAGCTCGCAGGCAAGTCGAGTGGCCCCGACTCCGACATGCACCTCGAAGATGACAACGTCACAGTGAGCGAGCATGGCAACTTGCTGTCGTTCTCTGACGTGATGTCCAAGACGCTGACGCGCATGATCGACAAAGCCGCCGAGAAGCGGCTGGCCGAGCCGCTGCGTCTGCTCAGCATTGCCATCGAAGAAGAGGACGAGAGACGGCGTGACCAGCGCGTGCGCATGGCCATCCAGTTCGCTGACCAGTCGGTGGCAGAACCCAAGCTCGATAGCTTCAGAATCGGCGGAGCCCTCGTTCCGCGTGAGATCCTGAAGGATCCGAACGCCATGTTCTTCATGCAGTACATGGGCGCTACGGCTGAAACCGTCAAACCAGAGCCAGGGCCACTGAAGGGCAACTGGTGCGGTTGGATCAAAAAGGACGGGGTCTTCTTCCCGTGCAAGTACTTCCAGCACGACGCACTCGCTGATGCGCTGGGGTACAAGAACGGTGACGAGATGCTCAAACAAGGATGGGTGAAAGTCCAGGAAGCAAACCAGGGCCTCATCAAGAAGCCTGCTGACCTCTATTGGCACACCAAGCCAACCCAGTCGCAGATCGACACGATCTGGGATTGGTGCAAAGACAACAACCGTGAGTTCCCAAAGGACCAACTCGATGAGTACCAAGATCATCCCTGAAACCATCATCAAGCGCGGCTACGTCACCACTGACGAGTACGAGGCGATGAGTGCCAGCAAGAAGCTGGAGAAGGTGAACCTCGGCAAGCGAAAGGCCGGCTCCGACGAGCAAGAGGATGTCGAAGGCATCTGGGTCTACCCGCTCGAATCGACCGACACGCCTGGAACGAAGTTCCACTTCGTCCTCTTCAACGACCCGGTCTTCACGCGGGGCCCGCGTCCACTCGCTGGCATGGTCGGCGTCGGCCACGCCACGGGCAGGGACTCGCGTGGCCGGGCCTACACCGACGAGTGCATCGAACTCTTCAAGAAGGCTGGTCAGGCGGCCATCGACTACCACAACTCGGTCGTCGCGGCCGAGAATGCCAAGAAAGAGAAGAACTGAATGGTCGATGTCATGCCGGACAAGGTCGTCATCGTGTGCGTGAGCACTGAGGCGACCTCAACGTCTAAGAACAACAGCAACAAGTTCCATAAGTGGGAGAAGCAGGCCGACGGCCAGTTCCTCCACAGCTATGGACGCGTCGGTGACCCCGGCGTCACGCATCTCGTCAGCGAGAGCAAGGCACGCGCGAAGCTGAAGAGCGCGCTGAAGGACGGCTACAAGGAGGTGGCGATCGCTGGTGCAGAGCCAGCACAGCCGCAGACCAAGGGCGCTGCTACGGCGAAGACCGCCGTCGACGAGATCGCTAAAGGCGATCCGACCATCGCCAAGCTGGTTACCTTCCTCAGCGAGCAGAACGTCCACAACATCTCGTCGGCTACTACGCTGAAGTACGACAAGGTGTCGGGCCTGTTCAGCACGCCGCTCGGCATCGTCAGCCAGGACTCGATCGACGAAGCACGCGAGCGTCTCGCGGAGATTCAGCATGTGCTGACAGCGCCGGGTATGGTAGTGGAAGCTGATGTCAACAAGCTGGCTGCTGCCTACATGATGCTCATCCCGACGGACATAGGCCGTGACCGGCCGACGTTCAATCGGATGTTTCCGAACCTCGACGCTGTGCAGAAGCAGAACGACATCCTCGAATCCCTCGAAGGTTCGCTGGAGATGGCTGCCAAGCCAGTGAAGAGCAAGAAGGCACCGAAGGCACCTCGCGTGTGGGACATTGACATCAAGAAGATGCTCGACACGACCGAGATCGAGCGCATCCGCACCAAGTTCAAGAAGACCTACGAGTACGGACGCCCCGACATGGATGTTCGCAACGTCTACGACGTGACGATCAACCATATGAAGAAGGCGTTCGACAAGGAGGGCAAGAAGATCGGCAACGTCGAAGAGATGTGGCACGGCACCAGCGTCGGCAACGTCCTCTCCATCTTCGCCAAGGGCCTCATCATCCCTGCCCACTGCTCGAACGGTCGCAACTTTGGCAACGGCGTCTATGCCAGCCGCCAGAGCCACAAGAGCATGAGCTACGCCGGGCAGTTCCGCTCGTCGGTTCGTCGCAGCTGCTACATGTTCCTGGTCGAAGTCGCGATGGGCAAGGGCTTCATCCCGAAGTCCCGCGTCCAGAGCCCGCCTGCGGGCTACGATTCTGTCGACGTCGTCCCAGGCGCCGCCGGATTCAGCGCGCATGAAGCGATCGTCTACAAGACGAGCCAGACCAACGTGGTTCGTCTGATCGAGTTCGCTGCGTGAGGAACAAGTTCCCAGGCCGCTGCCTCCGCTGCGATGCAGAGGTGGCAGCGGGCCAGGGGTTCTTCGAGAAGGTCGACGCGACCAACGAACACGCGGCGCTCCATGTAAAAATGAAGCGCCGCAAGTGGGCGATACGCTGCATCAACTGCGTTGGCAAAGGCCACTCGCATCACCCTGGAAAGGCACCAGATGCTCCTAGTCATCTATCAACACTCTGGCAGCAAGTACGTCAGCAAAGAGAATGCGACCCAGCAGGACCTCGCGAACTGGATTTCACGGAAGACGAAAGACGATGATGACTGGGACATCGACTGGAACGGCCCGAACGAGTGCGAGATCACCCACCCCAACCTAGCGTCCGGCTTCAAGGCAAAACTTCGCCCTGACGACTGGCCGATCACGAACGGAGAACCAGCATGAGTACTTCATCACCAGCGTCAGACGCACCGCTACTGAACTCGGTGCTACAGAAACTGCTCGATTCGTCGGGCGACGCGAACCTCGATCTCGTGGCATCGACATTCGGGCTTCCCCGGATGTCCGAGATGCCGCGACCCGGACTCGTCAGGGCCTGGGACTTCGACGAGTGGAAGGCATGGGCAGAACCGTACGGCCTCGTGGAACTGCCGAGAACAACGCACAGCTACGTGCTGTGCCACCCGAAGCTGAAGATGCTTCGCGTCGCCATGTCCTCGTCGACCGGCGATGTGAAGTCACGACTCAACCTCGGAAGTGACGTCAGGCAGGCATTCCGATTCGAATACTCACGTATCGCAAACTACTGCTGCCACCTCGTCGACAGGTACATCCAGAGGCACGAGGATCGCACTGCGTTCAACAACGAGCAGGAGATCATGCTCGCACTCCGAGACGAGGTGCTGGAGACCCGTCACACCGACAAGTATTCGGAGCGGCCAGATGGCAAGGACGCTCGTGATCGTATCGAAGCCGTCGAAGACCTGATCGGAGCGCCGAAGGCCAAAGCCGCGTCGCTGAAGCGGCTGCTGATGAAGGCATCGGACGTCACAGGCCAGCCAGCACGAAGTGTCGTGAAACGGCTCGTGGCTCTGTCGATGTCTGACATCGACGCAGGCGATCCAGCGTCACGCGAGAAAGTCGCTGAGCGTGTCTACAAGGTCATCATCGACGAACTCGGTGTGCGGCACTCGTCGTGCGAGCTGTTCATGGATGCCCTGAAGGACATCATCGAGACCCACGAGGCCATCGAAGAAGAACAGAAGCGAGCCAAACTCGAAGCTCGTGAAGCTGCGCGTGCCGAGCGTCAGAAGGTCAGCAAGCAAGATGCGCAGGCTCTCGTCACTGACGATCCTGCTGCCTTCGCCAAGGCCATGGCTGACATCCGTGGATCGTTCCTGAAGCATACCGGGCCGCTGCTGACTACGATGAACGAGGCAATGACGCAAGTGCGAGCACTCGCCGAGCACTCGGCGAGCTTCCCGTCGCCGTCGTACCCAACAGCCAAGCTGGCTGAACTCGGGACTGCCAACGCCATGCTGTTCGAGAGGGCGTCGTCCCTCGAAGACCAGCTCGAAGACATGAAGACCGCCAAGGATGCGGTCGATGTCGAACTGAAGCGGCTGAAGGATGAGCACGCCATTGCAGAGCAAATGCTTGCCGAAGCCGGCACGCACTCTGACTGGCGAGGCGCATACGCCGAACTTGTCACCACGCTGGACGCTGCTCTCGCGAGCAGTGACTTCCTCCAGCTGGCTGTCGGTGTGCAAACAGCACGGCAGGCCCTTGTCGCTGCCAAAGCAAAGATCGCGCAGTCATGAGCTTCTACCGTGAGAAGCTGGTCCTCACGAAGAAACCGCACCGCTGCTTCGGCTGCTGGCGGAAGTTCCCGGAGAAGACCAAGCTGTGGTATGTGACGGGGATGGGGGAGGAAGGCTTCTGCGCCAACTACGAATGCCCCACATGTCACGAGATCTTCAAGACCATGGACCAAGACGAATGTGCGGAAACCTCACCCGGAGATCTTCTCGATCTCGCACTCAAGAAAGAAAACGAGCATGTCACTGCGCTGCCTGTTGGGCTTCCACAAGTTCCGAGTGCTGACGAAGGAACACGGGTTTGATCTGAAGGTCGGAGGTCTCGACGACGAGATGGACCCGTCACAGTACTTACACATGGAGGGCTGCGACCGATGCGGGAAGTTGAACGCACGTGTTTCAGAACGGTACTGGACCGATCGCAACGAGACGCTCTTCATGCGAATGCCGACTCTCGACGAGGTCATTCAGGGCCTCGTCGAAGTCGATCACGACTTCTGGCTCGAACACATCAAAACCATCAAGGAACAATATGGAAACGCCAATGCTGAGTGAATCAAAGTGCTGCGAGCCGTCGAAGCCGACCAAGTTCGGCCTCAGCAGCGATGAACGCAACCAGATGTACTGGGGACGAAACCCGGACATGGTCGCACCGACGCGTCAGGTCATCATCAACCGCGATGGTGTCACCATCGAGCTATGGGACGCTTCGTTTGTCCGTGCGACCGTACTGGTCGCTCGTGAAGGTGCGCTCGGCACCATCAACGCCGAGTACGATTCGAATCTCATGGGTGATGGGCTGCCGCGCTGCTACCTGCTTTGGCAGGCGCTCACCGGCGGCAAGGGCAGCTTCTGCTACATCAGTGATCTGTGGGTCGCCCGCGAGTTCCGTCGCAAGGGCCTCGGATCTTGGATGCTCAAGCAGATCCTGAGCGGTTCCCCGTTCCAGCGCATCTACCTCGCGTCGAACTCGCACGGTGCGATGAGCAACTACGAGCTGTACACGTTCTACGAGAAGCACGGCTTCCGCCGTGTCGACAGCGATGTTTCGCTCATGGAATATGTGCGTGGCAACGAACCGAAGATCAAGCCCACTGGGCTGGCTGAGGTCGCGTGTCAGCTCGACTCGGTCATCAATGCGAAGAAACAGGATTCTGTGGGGATGGCATGCCGCGCACCATAGAAGTGACTCTGTTCACCTACAAGGAGCTGACAGGCAAAGCCAAGGAACGCGCGAAGGAGTGGATGAACGAACGGTATACGGATAGCAGCGATGATCTGCACCACTGCTTCATCGCCTACCTGCATGAGTGGGGCTATCCAACGTGCGACATTGGCTTCCGGTACAGTTACAGCCAGGGTGATGGCATGGCCTTCTACACCGGCAGTCGCTGCGCTCCTGACTTCTCGAAAGGCAAGGACAGTCGGCTTGACTGGGCATGGCACTGCCACGGACCAGACAAGGCGAGTTCGTGCGTGAACCTGGAGAAGGTGTGGTGGCGTCGTGGCCTCTGGAAGAACTACACCAAGGACGAGCGGAAGCAGATCTATCGGCTGTACAACACGTACCTGAATGACGGCTTCGAGCTTGAGATCAGCATCACCAGGAACAGCTACGGGTCGCATTATTCACACTACAACACGATGTCCGTGTCGCTCTATGCGCGCGTGTACAACGGGGTGCCAGAAGAAGATGCGAATCTCATCGAATCCTTCGCTGACCGCGTCGAACGAGATCTCCAGGACGACGTTCGCGATGCTTCGAAGGAACTGGATGTCGAAGCCGACAAGATCATCGAGAGCAAGCAAACGGATGCATACTTCGATGAACTGGCTGAGTCCAACGAGTTCGAGTTCACTGAGACAGGAGACCCCGCATGACGACAGCGACTGTCGAAGTCGTGACCGACGGAGGCCCAGACATGGTCTGGGCCTCTGACCTTGAGACAGTCCCGGTGGTCGAACTGATCAAGGCTAAGGAAGCCTTCGCGCTTACCAAAGTGTGCAGCTGTTCGACGAAGCGCCGCTTCATAATCGACACGCCGGGGTATCCGTACGATCTGCGTGATTGCGCAGTCTGTGGGCGCAGCCTGGGCTCTGTATGACGCCACGCTACACGCACGACTGTCCGGCCTGTTTATTCATGGGCAGGCATGGACAGTATGACACCTACTTCTGTCCGAAGTCACAAGGTGATGGCGACTCAGGTTCGGTCATCGCCCGATACGGCAACGAAGGACATGAGTACGCCAGTTCACCAACGAGCTGTGCGCTCGCATGTGATCTGAACCTCGAAGAACACAAGGATGCTGCCCATGTGGCCTATGTCCGGCTGGCGCGTCGCCTGCTGCACGAGGGCTACTTCAACCTGACGGTGAACGCCACGCGCGTTGCCGAACGAAAGAGCTGGGACACATGAACTACATCATCATCGAGGCGATCGGCACCAAGCTGCTCGCCGAGAAGGTCAACGAGGCCATGCTCTGCGGCTTCTGTCCGATCGGAGGACCGTTCTACGTCCATGGCGGCGAACGCGGCGACTTCTGGTACGGCCAAGCCATGATCAAGAAACCTGTCTGACGTCCTAACCACTTTACTCCCTGTACTCTAAGGAATCATACCATGCCCACCGGCTACACCGCTGCACTCGCCAAACGCAACTACAACATCAAGACGTGGTTGCTCAACGACGTCGTCAGAGCCATCGGCGTCTGCGTCATGCTCCGCGATGAGAGCAACGACCTCAACTGCAACCAGATCCGTGCCAAGCTGGTCGAACACGTCGAATACGCTGAAAAGCAGAAGGCCAAGCTCACCGAAGCTGTCGAGCGGCATCAGCAGTACCAGAACATGTCCAACGCAGCGTGGCAGACGTCATTCGTCGCTGACGCCGAGCGCGTCCGCAAGGAGAATGAAAAGCGTCGTCAGGAGTTCGAGGCTGGCGAACGCGCCCATCGTACAGCGCTGAACAAGCTGCGTCACATTCGCGACGAAGCGAATCACGAAGTGACCGTTGGCGTCTTGAAGTTCGCTATCGAGCAGGTCAACAGTGCCATCGGATTCGATTTCAACAGCTGCTACCAGGAGAAGGAATACGACAGCGTTGAGTCGTACCGCGCTGCCAAGCTCGAAGATGCTGCACGCGAGATCAAGTACTCGAAGGAAAATGCAGACGAATGCCTCAACCGTGCTGTCGAACGCCTCAAGGCATTCGATGCCTATGTCGACGAGATCGACAAGCTGATCCCTGGCGAAGTTGAGAAGTCGATGTCCAAACCCATCAAGAAGGCGACGAAGCCAAAGAAAGGCAAGAAGTGAAGCGCGCGTTCACCCTCATCGAACTGATGATCGTCATCGCGATCATTGCCATCATCGCTGCCATCGCCATGTCGAAGTTCGACAAGATGAAGGTCGGCGCGACGGTCTACGTCTCGGCGACTGGGCAACAGGTCGTTATCATGCGCGAGGAAGCGCAGGGCGGCCAGCTCATCTACAGCTGCCGGGTCGACAACGGCCCGGAAGCCAAGGAGCGCTTCACCGAAGTGCGATTCTTCAGGTCCGAACTGGTCCTGGAGCTGCCGGCAGCGAAGAAGCCCTGGTCGCCGGACGTCGAACGGCGATGAGCCGGCACACCATCCCGCGAAACAGGAAGCTCGGAAAGTTGATCGTCGGCTATGACAGGCCGCTGCGCGAGTTCTTCTGTCAGGTATGGTCCAGGGCTGGGCGCATGTCCCAGTCTTGGACCACCAAGAGCATCGACGAACTGTTCATCGGCATCGGTGTCTGCAACGCCGATGCACCGAAGGGTCTCTACCAGCGTCTCGAAGATGAGACGCTCGGAAAGGCTCCGACGAATGTCCTGGTCGACTGGTCCACCAACCCACCCACGGAGCACACGGTATGAGATCCAACAACCCGCTCGCTGACGACATCGAGAAGGTCGTCTCGGCCTACGCTGACGTCAAGAACTCCGAAGCCTCCCGCAAGGACGATGTCATCGCTGGGCTCAGGGCGCTGAAGCCCGAACAGCTTGTCGCGCTTGCCTATGATGCCTGCCAACTCATCGACGAACTCGACACGCAGGGTTTCGACTATTCCGTCGCCATGCTGGAGCAGCATGTCGAACGCCCCGGTGACACCCGCTGCATGTGGGTCGTGTCGCAGGGCGACGTCAACGGTGCCTTCAACAAGATGGAAAAGTCGTTCGGCGCCACGTGCGAACCACGCGGTGAGGACGGCCCGAAACTGTCTGTCCATCTCGCGGTCTTCCACACCTGGGAAGCTGCGAAGGGCTTCCTGGACGCTCAGCCTGTCGGCTGCGCCGCGAACCGTATCTACCCAGTCGTCGTGATCGCTGGCCGCGAGCCGCGTACGACGCCACCACTGAGCAAATCATGACCAACCTCGCTGCACAGACGATGGTCGGCCTCCCGCCGGAGGCCGTCTACAAGACGATCTTCACCGAACTGCCCGATGGCACCAAGCTCCCGCAGCTCTTCCAGCTCGTCCGCTACCCGGATGGCTCTGAGAAGTGGGAGCTGACCAGCGAACGCATCCGTGCGTTCGAAGAATCGTTTGGTGACACCAAGACGATCCCAGCGAACTGGAGCGCACCGGATACCGAGGTGCTCAGCCGCAATGATCCGATCACGACGTCGCGCGAGACCATCGACACGGTCAAACTCGGCGGCATGACGCGCATCGACCTGCGCCGCATCCTGATCCTGAACCTGGGCGATCCCCAGGCCATCATCAGGCAGAAGGGGCTCGACAGCCAGCGGCTGGCGCGCTTCGAGAAGGACAAAGCGTTCTTCACAACGCTGTGCATGATGGCCCATGAGCACGGCGGCGAATGGCGCAAGGCGCGCGAGTTCCTGCATCCGGCCTATCCTGACACGGGTGCGACGTGAAGTTGCGTCGCCTCGTGTCGAGGACGCTGCTGCGTATCGCATTCGGCACGCAGCCGCCGCCTATCGACCCATACAAGAAGTTCGCGCAGCATGTGTATGCACGGACGCCCGGCAAGTCGACCACGCTCGCTGCTGCCCGCGTCATCAAGAAGCACGAAGCCCTCGCCATGGGCTACGGCGGAGGTGGCAAGTAATGTACGGCTGCACCGTCTGCGGCAAGACGATCCACGATCCCGACGAGGATCGTCTCTGCACCTCCTGCGTGAACAAGGCGATCATCGCCTACATCGACGCTCACAAACCCAAACCCAAGAAGGAAACCGATGGACATCGTAGCTCTGACGGACGATCTGGCGAAGCTGGACGGCCTGCCTCCGCACGACAAGCCCTCAAACCCGTGCTTGGGCGACGGCTACTTCGCGGCTTCGATCCAACGGAAGTACGGTAAGCCGATTGAAGCGCTCCGCGAAATCCGTGACCGCGAGGTCGGCGTCCCCACCAAAACATTCGAATACAAGAAAGGCTGACATGTCGAAAGAAACGCTGTTTGCCAACGAACTCGTCGAAGCACACAAGAATGGAAAGATCGACCTGAACACGCTTCCGAAGGCGCGGCGTGCCATCGTCGATGCAGGTGTGAAACTCCCCGACGGTCTCGAACCGCCGGTTTACACCCATGACTTCGACGTGGTCGCTTCACTCGTGTCCAAGCACGAGAACTTCGACGATGTTCCGTTCCTCGAACGGTTCAATGCGATGCAGAAGCGGCTGCGCGGCCTCGCTGGTAAGCCGGAAGAGAGCGGCGATGCCTTCGGGCATGTCGGCACCAATGACGGCAACGTCGATGGTCGTGCACTCGAAGCCGACTCTGATGATGATGGCACAGATCCACTGTGCCCACACTGTCAGAAGCCGTTCCCGATCCCGGAAGTTGTGCGTGCAAACCACGACAACTACCAGAACTATGGGTTCACGCTCCGTCATGCGTGTGGCAAGATGGTTCGCATGTGTCTCACAAGGACCGTGACCGCTGAGTGCTTCGTCGCGCCGGACTCAGCCCAAGACGACTTCGACGGGAGGCACTGACATGGGCCGCCCGAAGTACCGCGTGAAGATCATCTGCCACGCGCCGCCGCAGCACAACGTCTACATCCCGCAGTACCGCGTGTGGTGGTGGCCGTTCTGGCAGGACACAGCAACGAGCATGAACGAAGGTGGCGGCGTCACGTCGCACACCTGCGGCAGCTCGAAGGACGCGTGGAAGGTCAACCTTGACCACCTGCGCAAGCTCAAGACTCCGACCGTCGAGATCGAGAACGAGTGCGACTTCAACCACCACTATGCTGAAGAGGCCATGGAGAAGGATGAAGATCCTGACGCCAGCCCGCTCAGCCCTGAAAAACGCTACTGAAAGGATCACATGGACCCGCATGGACTGATGAAGAGAGAACATACCTGTCTCTGCTGCGGCACCGAGCGCCTGATGGTCACGGAGATGGGTGTCGGCATGCACGGCAAGCGAACAACCAAGTTCAAGTGCCAGAACCCGGCGTGCGAGGCAAAGGGCCAGATCTCGAACATGCCTCCGTGGCGTGGCTACGAGCTGTCCAAGAAGAAGCTGGAGGCCATCTTTGAGATGGCGGGCATCCGAATCCTCGACGTGCGCGAACTCAAGAACCAGTACTGGGGTGATCTGCCTGATGGCGCATACCCCTGGTGGTTCGTGAAGACCGAAGTCGGCTGGATCGAGATCGGCTGGCGCAAGCGCGTCATCTCCATTGACTGGAGCGACACGTCGATCCGGCACGTTGTGACCACCGAAGAAGTGACCAAGAGCACGTCGTGCGTCCACGCGTGGTCTGAAGAGAAGGCCATCGAGTACCTGAAGGTGCTTGGTGAGCAGCTCAAGCTCGTCAACAAGCCTGTTCCCACCAGCGCGTTCTGAGAAAAGGAACAGCACCATGATGTACAAATGCTCGTCGCTGATCACGGCACAGGCGATCATCGAGATCGCCATGCAGATCATCAACAGCGATGAAAACATGCCTGCTGAACTGTACACCAAGGAACATTCAGACTTTCGCATCTGCATCGAATGCTACCAGAATGGACGAGAACACGGTTTCCTGGCGTGGCCGATGTTCAAGTCAGACACTGCGTACTACATCTGTGAAGCGCGGCGATCAGATTCGCCGTGCATCTACAAGGGTGACTACGCGATGCAGAGCATCTCTGAAGATGCGTACACGCACTCGAATACGTTTGACAGTGTTCACGATGCTGCCGTTTGGCTCGTCACAGACCTGATCGAACTCTACAACGCGGTGCAGATCGCGAAGGAGAAGAAGTAATGGGCGGAGTCAACGTGGCATGTCAGGATTGCGACTGGACGGGCACAGAGAGCCAGTGCAAGGAGATCGACGATTTCCACGAGCGTGTGAGCGCAGGCGAGATCATGCCGTATGGCCAGTGCCCTGAATGTGGGGCGCTGTGCCACGCGGAAGCGCCGGACTACGTGCCGACAACGCTCTACCTGTCAGCAGCCGACCATGTGAGGACTGGGAAGACGAAGACGTTCGCGATGGAACTCTGCCACGAACCATCGAGCCTGAAGATCGCGCTCCCAGGACTCTACGTCGGCTTCGTCGTCTGCATCAACAACTATGATGGCGTTCCCTCTCTAGCTGTGTTCAGTGACCCGAAACAGACTGCTGCAACCATCCGCATGGACCTGCGTGGCGGCAAGAAGAAGAAGAGGGGTTGATATGGCTGTGTCGAAGAAGACCAAAGACGCGTTCATCACGCGTTGGATCGTCATCTATTCACGCGGACCATACTGGTACACAGCGCACTTCGAACGGCGCGAGCGAGCCAGGACTGAAATCCGCTTCCTGAAGCGCGACTGTACTGACAAGAACATCGACAACATACAACTCCATCGCGTGGTCCTATGGCCGCGCACAACCACACGGAAAACCAATGCCCGCTGCAACCGTTGAAACCCCACGCTCTGGTGTCCTGCCGCGCACTGGGCTTCCTGATCTGGTCCTGTTCAAGAACCAGTACGGAAAGCACCGCCTCGGCGAGATCGAGACGTACCCCGAAGACGATGTGAACCGTGCCTACGCGCAGAACTGCTACATCATCACCGACATCATCACTGGCTCGCCCTACAAGATGCGCATCGGTGCCGTGCAGGAGATCAAGCCGCCGAAGGGCGCCTTCGGCGAGAAGAGCTACATGCCGGAATACATGGTCATCACCGACGCGTGGCGTGACCACTGGCTGAGCAAGGCCATCGAGATCGACAATGAGCTGAAGGAGTTCGGCGTCGGCTCACACTTCACGGTGCCTGTCGGCGATGGCGCTGCCCACTACGTCGTGACGGCGATGAAGAAGACCACCTGTACCGTCGAGTGGCGCGGCTTCAGCGCTGACAACTGGAGCGACCAGCGCCTCGGCGGTGGTGGCAGCTTCCGCATCAAGGACATCGCTCCGCTGTGCGGGCGCTACCCAGTCCCGGCAACCCACCGTATGGCCCGCCGGCACTCGCCGTTCTTCAAGACCTGGGCCGAAATCGAGGCGACCGGGCTGGTGCCGAAGGGCATGGTCGATTGACGCCTGACCAACGCCGCGAGCTGATCAAGGCGAACATCGCCAAGCAGCTCGCGGCAGCCAAGAAGGCTGCTGCGACTGGCGCGAAGCGGCCGATGAAACGCGAGACGATTCACCCACATCCGAACATAGGAAAACCATGAGCGCTGTACTCGACGCCCTCGAAGTCCTCAAGACGCACATCGTTCCGTCAGAAGAGAAGCTCCAGCAGTACCGCGACGCCATAAACCGCCACTGCGACGAGAAGTCGAGCTGGCGGCAGCGAGCCGAGACAGCTGAGAAGCAGGTCGCGACTGTCACAGCTGCGTTGAACAAACTCGGCTACAACCATCCGGCATACACAATCGGTGAACTCGGCTACCGAGTCGAATGTGCGATTACGGAGTCGCGCCGAAACCTGGAACACGAGTTGAAGAAGGCACGCGAGCTTTGGCAGGCTCGTGACAGGGCACGAGAAGACCTCCGACATCATGCCACGTGCCTGTGCAAGCTCTACAACAAGGCTGCTGGCCACGTGCTGTTCAAGCTCGGCGCCGAGCCTGATCTGTTCGAGATCCGCACGGCCATCGACGCTGCCATCGAAGCCGCAGTCCAAGAACGACTCAACACCATGAAGGAAACCACGTGAAGAAGCTCGACGTCAAGCTGCGTGAAGCCGCTGAGGCCATGCAGTCGCACATGACCAACTACAAGGAAGAGTGCGAAGCCGGCTGGCGCCACGAGGTCAACAAGCGGCTGCTGCACGAGAAGATGGACACGCAGGGCCGTGAGGTTGCCAACACCATCGCCAAGCGCATCCGTTCCAGGATCAGCACAGCGTTCATCGGCGTCGAGGTGCGCTGTTCGTCCAGCGTCGATCACCGTGACTACACGGTGAAGCCGTTCCTGAACATCAAGATCACCGGCCAGTGCCGCCGCATCAGCGGACTCGGGAAGCTCGAAGCCTTCGGGTCATTCGAGGCCGAGTGGCGTCTCAGCGATCCGTCGATCTACAAGATCGAAGAGGCCATCGACATGGCCGTCACCACCGCCCGGCTCATCGCCGGCCAACACCACCAGGAGTGCACATGAACATCCACGACTACGTCGCCAAGCACACCCAGCAGGGCGAGTGCATCTGTGGCAAGTGCCTGCCGATCCCTGACGCCGGAACGTCGAAGTTCTACATGCAGCAGGGACGACACACCATCAACATGGAGTTCTTCAAGGTCGCCATCGTCGGCGAGCCGAACAAGGACGAGTACCTGAAGCTGATGGCTGAACACAAAGGCCACCACTGCGACTGCAACCCGATCGACGGTGGCGAACACGGCTACATGGAGCTGGGCGGCTGGATCGGCGACCAGGGCGAGGCGATGTGCTTCATGGCCCTCGGCGTCCACCTCGGCGTCTTCAAGCTCTTGACGCCCAACACCGTCATGCCGCACCTCCCTGACGATCTGAAGAAGCAGATGATCGGCGCCGGCTTGGTCTGCGTGCAGAAGGCAGCCTGACCGTGCCCAACGAGAACTGCCTCGAAGGGTTCCGCTGCCCCGAATGTGGGCATGAAGACGACTTCATGATCGACGGCACGACGACGTTCAGCGTTGAAGACGCTGGAACGGGCGACACGCAGGACGTTCACTGGGACGATCATTCGTTCTGCGCATGCGGCGACTGCCAGCACAGTGGAATCGTGAAGGACTTCCAGATCGACACGCAAGTCGTCGAGCCTGGAATCCCATGTGACCCGATCGACGCTGTGGCGCCGAAGATCGAGTCAGTTGCCGCGCTACTCTACGACTACCTTGTGCAGCGGGATCTTACGTCTGACGCGAAGGAAGAGGTCGAAGCTGGCACCAAGGATGTCCTGCATGCCCTCAAGCACACGAACGGTGATCCGCTCGCGATGTGCTTGTACCTGTACAAGATGTGTGACTGGGGCATCGACAACGATGTCTACGCAGCACTCCAACTCGTCCCACACTTCCGCTACATTGCCCGGCGCAAGGAGCGGTGCATTCTGAAAGTCTGACATGACTGCATGCAATACGCTGGAACTGATCGCCGCAGCCTACGAAAAGGCTGTGGCGACACTCCAGAAGCACTGTCTCGCCAAGAACACGGCGAAGGCCAAGATCGAAGAGCTGAAGGCAGACAAAACCAGGGTTGGAACGTCTATCTTCCGCTCGCTCACCGAAGCATACTCCTACTACGCGCGCCAGCATATCCATCGCAAGGGCGTCGACGAGAAGGTGCGCGACGGCGAAATCGCTATCCAATACCACCCGGAGGGAGTTGGCGCGTTCGATTCGGATGGTCGCTGGCACAAGAACTACAACGACGCGCAGATCCAGGCGCTCATGCTCGAAGCGTCAGACGCTGCGAATGCTGAGTACCACGCGGAGCAGCGCTGCCGCGAGCTGTGCCTCGCTCGCGACGTAATCTTCCGCGTGAACCACGCTACGGTCGAGACCATCAGCTTCACGTCCAAGGCAGCACTTGAGCGGACGATCCGCGAGTGCTTCACGATGCGCTGGAACACGCTCGATGAGTGGTACTGTGGCCGTGGCCAGCCTCTCTACACCAGCGAGCACTTCGAGAAAGTGCACAAGGACCCACGGAACAATCGCGTGAAGGTCTTCGTTGACAAGTCCGGTGTCCACCACACGGTGGCGTTCCTGCACAAGATCGGGCCTTCGACAGACATCCACTGGGGTATGCGCAGCCTCGGAACGAACATGTACTACATCGGTGACGAAGTCGAGCAGATGTTCTCCATGCGCGAACTCGTTGAGAGGATCACCAATGGGAAACCCACACCCGACGCGCAGCAAGCCGTGTAAAATCGGACGGAAGCACACGGGTGCTCCGCGCGAGAAAGAGAAGGCGCGGAAGCGCCAAGCCCAGAAGATCCACCTTCGCATCAAAGTCGCTCGTCGACGGAAGCGCAACGCAGAGATCGCGAAGTACTTCCGTGGCGAGCGACCTTACCACCCGGAGAAACAATGAGCAGATCCAAGCGCGGGGCCAAAGGCCCTGGCTACGAGTACTGGACTGCTCGCCCCGGCAACAAGCAGGGCGGGCAGCCAGGGAAGGCGACGAAGAAGGCGACACATAAGGCTGAGCGCCGGCTCGCCAAGCCACACACGACTGGGCACCTCGTGCGCCGGTTCGGACAACGGGAGGACGAAACATGATAGACATGTCAGATGCAGCTAGTTGCAAACGACTCACACAGCGAGCTGTTGCCGAGTTGTTTCCATCCTTTGGCCGCTGGATCATAGGTCGTGGTTGGACGAAGAAGAACATCGAGATAATCCGTGGACTACTGAGGTCTGGCCCGCTTACTGCTGAAGAGGCTCGTCGTGTTCGTCTCGCCATCTGGCACAACCACTACGGCTGTCGGTATGACATAGCATACCACATCACGGGTCATCCATTCTGTGACGCCGTTCGTGCTCGAAACGTATTCAACGGTTACGTTTTTCATATTCTCGACATGCATGCAAAAGAGATGCTCGAATATACCGGAAGGCCGAAGGACTATTACTAGCATGAGCAGATCCAACAACAGCCGCCGTGGTTCGACGAATAAACACGGCAAGCGCCACAAGCAGTGCGGGGATCGCAACTGCGAATACTGTGCGCGCAACTTCCACCACTCCACTGAGAAGCAGAAAGAACCACGTGAACGATAAGATCATCCAGTTCCCTGGCTCCGGCCGCCACGTCAAGAAGCCCGATGCTGTCGAGGTTAAGGCCGCTGAGCCGTCCCCGGAGCCTGCACCGACTGACGAACAGCTGGTGCAGGCTGCCACCGATCCGGCTGACCCGAACGGTGAGAAGGTCGCCATGGTCATGCAGCGGCCCGACGGAACTACCGTCGAGATGACGCCTGCACAGCAGAAAGCGTTCCAGCTACTCGTCAGCGGCATGACCTTCGTCATGGTCGGCATCCGGCCTGGACCGACTGGCGCCGACTTCTTCACTGCGATCCACGGAGATCACACCGATCTGCGCAACGCGCAAGATCACCTGCCTGACATCATCAACCGCGCCTATGGGCGAGAGGGCATCTCATGATCGAGGCATTTTCGGCGTCCAGCATGTTCGATCAGGCATTCGGCACGCACGAGCACCACCGTACGGTGATGCAGCAGGTCAACGCCGATGCGAAACGTGGCGATGTCAGCACGGTCCTCTGGCGGTGCCTTGTCGCCAAGGACATCAGCGCTCGCGACTCGCAGTTCGAGTACACCAAGGAACTCGGCTCGGGCACCATCGACGACATCCTGCACAAGCGGCCGGTGTCGTGTGACAAGAGCCTCGCCTTCTACTTCCCAGAACGATACATGTCGCCGTGGGAACAGCAGCGGTTCACGTGGTGCATCGCCAAGCACCCACAGTTCGCGGGCCTCGGCCTCTGCGTCGACATCCTGACCGGAAGCCCGCTCATCGTGGGCAGCTTCCGTCGTGAAGAGGTCCGAATCCTTCAAAACGATGAACTGCGAGCTGCCCAAGTCGCAGCATGGGGGAGCTGATGGACTCTGGACCGACCGATGAAGAATGGCTCCGCGCCAGCGCCTCCAACGTGCGCGGACCACAGCGCATGATGATCGACGCTCAGATCGCCCAGTTCGAGGCGATGAAACAGATGAACCGGGCCAACGAGAAGGCCCTCTACGCACAAATCCAAGCTGCCATCGCTATGGCAAAGGCATAACCGTGAGCACCCCATACACCTACTATCGCATCATCCCCGGCAGCCCGGCTGCTGAGATCGTCAAGACCTACATCGCTGCGCGCGAGAAGCAGCGCAAGGCGGCGAAGAAGTTCGGCGACACGTGGCTCCCGACCAAAGACTACCACCTCGTCTCAAACGATGCCTACATCGTCGGCTTCGCGCCGAAGGATCTGTCCTGGCAGAACTTCCGCGCTGCACTCGGCGAGAAGGCTGCTCTCTGGGTCGAGAAGGAAGACAAGAACGTTCGCTGGATTCGCCCGCGTGCGAACGTCGCTGGTAACCCTGACTCGATCAAGATGAACGACGAGTGGGCCAAGCTCCCGGTCCTCGAAACCTGGGATGCCATCGCTGTGAAGATGTTCGGCATGAGCCGCTTCATGGACGGCCTGCGCATCTACGGCATGGTCGCCAGCTGGAACAAGAAGAACAACATCGTCGGTGTCCCGTGGCTGGCTGCACAGGGAGCCCTCACCGACTTCAATGGTCGCCCCGACTTCAAGCCCATGGAAGGTCTGAAGGCGATCCCGATCGAAGAGGCGCTGCACATCATGTACGATGAGCGCATCAAGAAGGACAAGGCCGCGATCGCCAAGAAGGCAAAGGAGCGCGTGGCCTACGAGAAGAAGCGTGAGAAGGAACGCAAGGAGATGGCAGCGAAGACCGCTGCTGATCTCCGCCAGAAGGCGATGACGGCGCCGAAGAAGCCGTGAGCCGTACGCGCATCTTCATCTTCGATCTGCTGTGCCTGATCGGCTTCGTGCTCATGATCTTCGGGTCGGCCTTCGGTGAGAAGGTCGGCCTGACGATCGGAGCGCAGTGGTACGTCATCGCAGCCTTCTGGCTCGGTTTCGGCCACCACGTCTTCCAGCGGAAGGCCATCGAAGCCCGCTGGATGGGGCACAACAAACCCGGCACTGCCACGGACACGTCGTCGACGTTCGCAGAGCTGGCAGAACTGCGCAAGCAGTACAACGGGGAGAAACAAGAACATGGGCCTCGCTGAATACCTCATGGCCGCGCCATGGTGGCACTGGCTGTTCTTCTTCCTGATCGCCATCGCACTGTCGCGGTGGCGCCCGTTCAAAATCATCAAACGCAACGAGACACACACGCATGAGCACCGACACGTCCACACCAAAGAGTCCAGCGACTGAGGCTGCTGAGCGCCAGATCTGGGATCGTGCACTTCAGAGCCTGCCGGCGACACACCGGCAGGCTCTTCTGTGTTTTGCAGACCGTGCCAACTGGGGCCGCATCAACGACAAGAACGGCTGCCACTGGACCTGGAAAGGTATCGTGGTTCCGCCGTACGAGCTGGCGCAGCACGCTGTAGCCGGCCCGATCAGCGCTGCGACGCTGCGCACCTTCAACCCGAAGGCGTCGCTCGATCTGACTGATGCCTTCATCAAGGAACGTTGGTGCCCGCCTGGGCACGATCGCCTCGGCTGGGACATCTTCGACCTCGACAGCACAGGTGTGCTAGAGATCGAGCGCATCGACGAAGACTCGGAGAAACCGAATGGCTTCCATACGGATAAAGAGGCTGCGCACCACGTTACCCGTGTTGCCGCAGAGAACTCACCTCCCGAGGCTCTCGCGCTGCTGCATCTCTTTTCGAAAGTGCTCGCCGATGTCATCCAGGACGCACAAGCGGTCTCGGACGGCGAACGCCTCACGTACACGTTCAATGCCGAAACAACCCAAACCATCAAGCGCATGAGGTACTGGTGAGCAACCAAAACGAAGAGAACGAAGACGTCCTCGAAGCTCTCATCTGCGCAGTAGACGCAGCTGAGGGCGCAGGACACTTCGAACTGACGCGTCGTCTGCGCTTCGAGACGGCGCAGTTCGTGTACGCGAACAAGATCCCGATCACGCGGTACGAGGCCATCGCACGCAAGTGTGGATGGGAGTGGGACGGCAAAGCCTCCCCGCTGAAAGACATCGCCCATTCACTCGGACTCGCGAAGTCCCATGTCCAGGAGCACTGCAAGTGAAGATCACTATCAAAGATCCCATCGTCTCTGTCGGCATCGGTCAGGTGCAGCCGGGCGAGTTCTTCCGTTTCACCAATGGCAAGGAGACCGAGTCGGCGTTCATCGCCATCTCGCGAACCAAGGAGGGTTACAACACCATCCTGCTGTGCCGTGACCTCGGTGCGAACAAGCTGCGTCGCCTCTACGTGAACACACGCAAGGAGCGACAGGTCAACTTCCTTGTCCCGGAAGAGATCGTCTTCCGCGACATCATGCCGCCGCTGGAGGCCCAGGTGCCCGTCGAAGACGATGAGGTGCCAGAGAACAAAGACCAGCCGGAGGCCCGGTGAATCCTGAACTGAAGCTGAAGCGCGTCAAAGTCAGCTACGACATCCTGATGCCGGTCGACGACGTCGTCGGTGACATGGACCTCGATGGTATCTACCACGAGTGCATGCACGGCAGCTGGTCTGGGCGCAACCTCAAGATCGAGAGCGAAGAGATCCTCACGGACCTCACCAAGATCCAGGCGGCCTGCCACGAGCACGCGACTGACCTGGAGTTCTTCTTCGACGAGGACGACCTCTGCGAGCTGATCCACCGCGTCATCGCGATCGACTTTCCGCTCGATGAACAGATCAAGAACCAGGACGAACTTGCACGCATCGTCGGCGCCAACGGCAACGGCGATCGTCGCAAGGAGATCTCGGAAGTGATCTTCAACAACACGGACATTGGACTGACCTGCCAGTACGAGAATGACACGTTCAAGATCATGAACGTCGACGACATCGAAGAACTCACCTATCCGTTCACCGTGATGCAGCTCTCCAAGGCGCTGCTTCGCTTAGACCAGGAACCGAAATGAACGAACCGAACGACGCCTATCCGGCGCGCAGCGACGTCTACATCAAGAAGCCGGACCTCATCGTCCGTGGCATCTACAAGCTCAAGGCACGCAATCTCGTCACGGGCGTCTGGGACGGCAAAGCCTTCCTCGGCTCCCGCTCGAAGTTCGACAGCACGTTCGTCGACAGTGAGTTCCACTGGGACGACGATCATGGCTGTGCCACCGTGCAGCCGAAGACGCTGATCGGCATGCTGGATGTGAGCGTCGCCCTCGACGAGCGCATCCCGTACACCCCGCCGAACCCGCGTCCGAGCACCATCTATGGGTTCGACAACGTCATGCTGCGCTACGCGCTGAGCGAAGCGTACAAGGCATGGCTTGATGCCGCACAGCCGGCGTCGATGTCCGACATCAAGACCTACGACGGCGAGACCGAGAAGCGCCGCGTGATCAAGACCAGCGGCATCATGCACAAGTACGTGGTCCTCAAGGGCGACGGAACGCCCAAAGAGGAAGGCGCCGAGTACTTCGTGCTCCGCCTCGACGAGGGCGGCAGTGACAAGCGGCACATCTCGGCGTGTCGCGACGCGATTATCACGTATGCACTCCGCATCCGTGACCACCTGCCGAAGCTCGCCGAAGAGCTACTGGCCAAGTACGGAAAGGACGATGCACATGGGTAGCATGCTGTCGACGCTCCAGGCAAAGCAGAGCGAACACGCGGCTAAGGTCCAGCTCAACATGGCCACGCTCGCCCGCCGGGCAGCGGTCCTGGACGAGCGGTACAAGGCACTCGCGCCGTTCATCGACGAGTTCAACGATCTGCGCTACGAGCTGAAGAGCACGGTGGCGCTCGACACCTACTGCCACCTCAACCGTGTGGTGTGCAACAACGGCGCACCGCTGGAGCTGCGCTCGTACCTGCTCTGGGATCCGGCACCGTGTGAAGGATGCTCGGTGTCGCTGTACGTCGTGTACAATAGCCTCGATGCCATCCAGGACAGCCTCGCGGCCAATCACCCGGAGATCTTCACTGGGATGCCGAAGTTCATGTCGGTCGAACAGACCCGCATGATCCTGAAGAAGATGTACGAGACGACAAAGCACATGGTGATGTCGTCGAAGTTCTCCAAGCGGCTGTTCTCAATCGAAACGGATGGTCGCTTCAAGCACTGGGAGGACTATCGCAAGCTCGAACCGACGTTCTTCCCCGACGAGGCGATGAACTGGGTCGCTGACGAACTGTTCCGGCACATGATCCTGCGGCCAGATCCGCAGGCTGTTGCCAGCGGCGATGCCATGCTCGCAGGCAAGGGTCGCCGGAAGAAGTCGTGAGGTGCTGCGACTGCGATGCCGATGTTGGTGACCCCGACATCGGCGACCCACACCAGGGCGGCACACCTGTAGCTATCGGCTGCGTGGTGTGCCGCTCGTGCCTCGAAGAACGAAACCGTCGTGATCGTGCGCGTCTCGAAGCTGAGGAAGCAGAGGACGCGCGCAACCAGTTCACCATCAACTTCGGCGGGACCACCGTTCTCTGCGATGACAGAGACGACACGCCGGCACACCTGGAGTAGCACATGGACCTCGAAGATCCCGATGCCCGTGACCGTGAAACCAAAGCGGCAGGGCTCATCAAAGGCGTGAGCGCCTGCAATCGCCGCGCCTGCCAGACCCCGCTGACCGTCGGCCTGCGGTGGTTCAACGTGTCGACGCGACAGTGGTACTGCGCGTCATGCGCCCGGCGCATCAACGACCCGTTCAACAACACAGAACAGATCTGCTTTCCCGAAGGGAGCGTTCCATGCCATCAGGCCCAGCAGTAGAAGAAGAGTACTGCAATGTCACCTTCGACATCTCGCAGAAGTCGACAACCCACCTGTCCATCACGTGCAAAGTCCCGGTGTCTGTCGCGCAGAAGGGCGACGATGCCGTGGCGCGCTGGCTGAAGCGCAATGACTGGAAGGACGACGAACAGGAGGTCACTGAGACCACCTATGGCTCGTACGACTTCAAGACCCTGCACGTCACGTACAACGAGAAGGCACCATGAGCGACGAAATCACGTTCGACGAGGCCGTGAAGCTGCTCCAGAAAGCCGACGTCGTTGTCATCTACCCGCAGAACGATGCACCGACCAAAGCCGACTTCGTCGGCTGGGAAGAAGAGGGCAACGAGAACTCGGACTTCATCGTTGGTGCCGACGGCTTCGACGATCTGTACATCTGCCGTCCAAAGCAGGATGGCGATGATCCGATTGTCGGAACCTTCGTTGCAGGGCGCCTGTTCACAGCCGGGAACTGCCCGATCGGGCTCTACGTGAAGATGGAGCGCTGATCATGAGCGCGTCTGATGCACAGAAATGTACGACAGACGAGCTGATCACTGAGCTGTCTCGTCGAGGTGTCCAGCTTGTTGCGCGCGTCCCCGGATTCGACGGGCACATCGTAACACCGCCCGGATCGCCGCTCGGATCCGTGACAGTCAGTGGTCCAGATGGCTTGAAACTCTTCGAACACATCAACAACAGCCCGTCAGCGATCGACGTTGGCACTGTGAAAGGAGCACTCGATGCCAAAGTTCCGAGTTGAGATGACCACGCTCGCACGCATGCGTGGCTTCATCATCGTCGATGCTGACGACGCGTGCCACGCCGAAGACAAAGCCCTCGAACGCGCAGGAGACGTGTCCTGGAAGTACGAGGGCACCTGTGATAGTCACGACGGCCCGCAGGTTCACCACGTCAACCAAGAAGGATAGGACTGTGCCACAAATACCAACGGTACGAATCCAGTACCAGCGGCTGACGGACCAGATCAAGTCGATTGCGAATCTTCGCGATAGCATTGCGAAGGTTCCAGTAGCCCCAGAAGACAAAGAGGCATCGGACAGCGCCATCGAGTCTCTCGAATACGCGCAGGCGTTCATGACGAGCATCCTGCTCCATGCCGTTGGTGCTCTGACAAACGAGCACGGCGTCGAAGAAGAGAAGGCTGCCGTTGCAGCCTGGATGGCAGCACAGAAGCCCACAGGGCAGCTCATGCTGCGTCCTGTTTCTGTTGTCATCACACCCTAGCCCATCACCTCACACCGAGGTTGCCAAGAGAACAGACCGGAGCTTAGACCCCGGCGCGTCGCGGCAGTAAGTGGGAACACGCAAGAAGTTGCTGGCCTCTTTCGGACGAAAGTCCAAAGGAGCCAGTCATGGCTGATTACGTTCTGTACATCCAACACGTCTACGGCAATGCCACTGACAACCACCTCGCACTGCGCGCGGCGGCAAAGAAGACGGAAGACCCGCTTCAGCGTAAGTGGCTGAACCCGTGGAAGATCCCGACCGAGATCCTGACGAAATGCGGCGGCCTCATGGTCGACCGCGAGTTCGTCGCCCGTCAGCGCGGCCACGGTGACTGGAGCTACAGCTCTGGTCGCTCTGGCTACGGCTGCCGTGGTTGGATCGAAGTCGAGATCGAGGTCGACGATCTGTCGGTGTCGCACACCGAACTCGATCTCTCGATCGACAACAAGTGGAGCCTCTGGTCTCGCTGGGGCCTTGATGGCGGTTACGACTTCGTCGAGCCACTGTTCAAGTGCATGCCCATCGGATCAGTGATCCACACGCGACTCGCCTGCTGGAAGGAAATCCGGTACGGGTCGTTCAACATCTTCCGCAACAAGAGCGGATGGCACTGTGCTGGCGAGATGCACACCTGCTGGGACGACGATTCGATGACGGAGCACTGCTTCGACTGGAATCGCCGAGCTGTGAAGCACGTCATGAAGCAACTGGATCACGAAGAAGACCACCTGCTGAAGATGGACGCGCATCGGTCGAAGACCGAACCCATGGTCGAAGACGACGAATAACCACTAACAACATCCTGCGGCAGTGAACGCTGCCGCAGGGCATTGAAAGGACCACATGAAGACGCCGAGACCACACCAGAAAGAAGCCATCGAGGCTGTCGTGAACGGGTTCAAAGCCCACAACCGAGGCAAGCTCATCATGGCTTGCGGAACTGGCAAGACGCTCGTCGCGAACTGGGTTCGGGAGGGACTGTCGGCTGTACGAACCATCGTTTTTGTTCCGTCGATAGCGCTGATAGCACAAACGATACGTGAATGGACAGCTGCATGCTCAGATAACTTCGAGGCACTGGCTGTTTGTTGTGACGCGACAGTAGCCGATTCAGGAACGTCGACAGTCGACGGCGACGAAGATGAATCAACAGCTAATGTGGAAGCTGCTGTCACTACTGATTATCGTTCCATATCGGCGTTCCTTCAGAAGCCTGGGCATCGTGTCGTCTTCTCGACGTATCAATCATCAGAGACTGTAGCAGAGGCACTTAGCCTTGCTGGTACTCCGCAGTGTGATCTAGTAATCGCAGATGAAGCACACAGAACGGCTGGAGCACTCGGCGGCCTATTCACTACTGTTCTCGACGACAACCGAGTTCCATCGGTGCATAAGTTGTTCATGACTGCAACGCCACGGCTGTATCATGAAAACTCAGATACTCCAATAGCTTCGATGGATGACGAGAAACTATATGGTCCTGAGTTCCATCGTCTTGATCTCGCAGATGCAGTAGCCCGTGGACTTTTGTCAGACTACGAGATTCTCATAGTATTTGCCACGACGAAAGAGGCCAGGGACCTCCTGAAGAAGAATCCGCGTCTACGCGTTCGTGATCGCGCATTACAGGCTCGGGAGTTGGCTGTTCGTATCGCACTACTCCGAGCAATGGCCGAGCGAAAACTTCGACGCATGATAACATTTCATTCGTCGACGGCACGGGCAGCATCACATGCTGACTTTGTCCCGCACCTTCACGCGTGGTTGCCAGATAAGCACAAAAACAGTATTGTACTCTGGGCTAAGACTGTGAACTACCGCATGTCGATGGACGAACGTCGTCTTACCCTAAAAGAGTTCGTGGAGAGTTCTAGTCCTGGGATTCTGACAAATGCAAAATGTTTGGGTGAAGGCGTAGATGTTCCGACAGTTGATGGGATTGCATTCATGGATGCAAAATCATCAAAGATCGAAATCGTTCAGGCTGTTGGCCGGGCGATACGTAAAGCAGACGGCAAGTCGAAGGCAACGATCGTGATCCCGGTCATATACTCGGAGACAGCGGGTTCGCAACAGTTTAATGATCGTAAGTTCCGTCCGATTCTCGACATACTTTCAGCGATACGAGCGCACGACTCAACGGTTCTCGATCGACTTGAGCGGTGGCATCCGACCGCAACGACAGAACGGCTGCATACTAGCTCCGTATCTGCCGGACAGTCTGGCCGGTCTTCCATGTTTTCAGTCTCGTCTAGTTGTGATAAAAAGATAGCTGACTGGTTTGTGGCGCGTGTTATCCAGCACGCCGGCGACTGCGTTCGAGATAAGTGGCAGAAGTCGTACGAGGACGTGCGTAAGACACTAGCTGCCGGCCTTCCACTGTCTAGGACACAGAAACTATGGATCGCACGTCAACGGTACGCTTTTGATTCGCGTACTAACAGACGTAAAGAACTAATCGCGCCACTGCTTGTTCATGTTCCAGAACACCAGCCGATGTTAAAAAGGCAGCTCGAAGAGATCCTAGCAGTCACGACGAAAAACGGATACGTGTCCTCTGTTAAGTGGACTAAGAATATGTACGGCATTCTTGACGATGCCAAGAACTGTCGTGCTGGAGGCGCAGCACACATAGCTGCTGTTAAGGCGTTGAACTCCGCGATACGCGCCTTCCCGACAAAGTCCAGGTACGACAGTGTTCGTATCGCGAGTCGATACGCTGATGAAATAGACGCGGTAATCGAGCGAACAGGGCAGCGTCCAAAGTGGAAGCAAGGATCTGATAAATATGCAGCTATCCAGTGGGTGTACCGTTGCAGCAAAAACAGCAAACTGCTGTACGGTGTTCGTCCGACTTCGTGGGTGACGGCGTACTTTAAGCTCCCGAAGAGTACGAACACCGGATTCAACCGTCAGTCAGCACTGACTGGCTTCAACAGCTGTCTGGCTGGCGTGAAAGCGTTCTATGCCAAGCATGGCGTGCTTCCACGTACTATACACAAACGGTCACCAGAAGCACGGCTCGCTGACCGCATGAATCACTACACTAAATCATCACAGGCCGACGTTAAGAAGGCCATGTGTGACTTCATTGCCGCGCTTCCGGTAGAAGCTAGGAACCACTCGTTCTTTTCGTGGATGCAGAAGGTTGTTGCGTACGTCAAGCGAACAAAGAAGTACATAACAGATTGTTCGATATGCTCAGCAACTCGCACTTCGCTCATCGCTGAGCGCCGCCACTGGTTAAGACACAAAGATAAAGACGTACGCGATCGTACTGTTTCATTCGAAACGAACATGCTACGAAAGACTAAGAAATAATGCTGAGCATCCTCCTGTTCCTGTTCCCACGCCTGCGCACCAAGCTGGTGTGGGCACAGGGCCTCACCTACGTCAAGATCATCCGCACGACCCTCGCGGGCTCCGTGCGGATGGCCGACCAGTTCCCGAACGCGGACGGTCCCGTTCGTGGAATGGCGGTCTACAGCCATAGCATGGCTGGATCATGCCGAACGACACGTCTGATCGTCATCACACGCGTCATCAATCGAAAGGCACCCGATGGGAATCGAAAACCCAACACTGGATGAGGCAATCGCGCACTGCCGCGAACGACTCACCCGTTACCACTGCGATAACCACCCGACGGCGCCGATCCCGGTGTACCAGCAGCACCTGACGGTGCTGTTGGCAGCCGTTGATTCCAAGCCGGCTGCGAAAGGACAACGTGTCGATACCAAAGAACAGTAAGCTCCTGCGCTTCCTCCCGCTCGGGACGGACCCGAAGGAAGTGAAGTCGTGCTTCGGTGAACTTCCACAGGGCAACGAGAGCGCGCATGCCAAAGGCTGCCCGTACTGCGAGCACTTCAATGGCGGTTCGTCAGACCAGTGCTCGAAGGCGACGCGCTACCGCTACGCGAAGCCGTCGGAGAAGAAGAAGCTCCTGCCGCCAGAGATGGTCGAGTGGTACTACGGCGTGTACTACGACTGCGCCACGAAGAGCTGGAAGCCGTTCGCCGGCACGAAGCTGACGACAGACTACAAGGAGGTCCAGCTCATGGGCCAGATCTACCGCATCAAGCGCATCCTGTCGATGGTCGTCCCGAAACACCACGAGGATCTGCTCAAGGAGGCCAAGTGAGCGACGGCATCAGCGACAACATCGGCTTCTGTGCCTGTGGTCCCAGCGACAGCGACATCTTCCCGGTGTCGAAGGAGCTGGCTGGGGCATACAAGAACGGCCAGATCACGGAAGAGGTCGGCGCGACGATTGGCAACCCGAACTGCGTTGCTGGCGTGTCGATCAACACGGAGCCGAGTATCCGCGATAAGCTCGCCAAGACGGGCCTCTACTCGGCTGAAGACATCGAGATTCTCGTCGAGCGCATTGGAGTGGTTGACGTGAAGCAAGAAGTCAACACGTTGACGCTCAAGATCCAACCCAAGCACCGGGCTGAAACCATCGTCATCAGCTCGACACTGCTCGATGGCCCACCGAAACCCTCGTAAAAGGAAACGCATGCAGCAGGCCCAGTGGTTCGAATCGAAGAAGGGGTACACCGTCAACTTCGACAAGGGCCGCTTCACTGTCTTCTGGACAGGTGATACTGGCGCCCCTTGGCGTACGGTGCACAACGGCCATTTCAGCGACGGCTTCAAAACGGTGTTCGACGCAGTCGACGCCGTTGAAGCCGCCGCTGGTGAGAATGGCCGTCGCGGCAACATGGTCGATCTCGATCCGAGTGTTCGCCAACGCGCAGCTGAGGAAGCACGCGCAAAGCGCGAGGCCGAAGAGGCAGCGAAGCAGAACGCACGGAAAGACAGCGGCTGGAACCGATTCAGGCAGGCCGAGGCAGAGGATCTCAAGAAGGCATTCAACCAGCACTTTACTGATGAGTCGAGTGACTTCACGGCTGAACACTTCGAGAAGATGTTCAGGTCCTCTGGCTTCACCAACGCCAACAAGACTGCTGGGACCGGGCCGTCAGGTAACCCACAACAGGATGAGTGGATCAAGAGGACGTTCGGGTTCGATCCGGCTGCTGAGTTCGCCAAGGCTGCACAAGCCCGGCGAGACGAGCAGGCCCGCATGAATGCGGAGTGGATGCGACGTCAGCGCGAGAAACAACAGCAACAGCACAACCAGCAACGGGGTGACCCCGATGCTGCGCAGCGCTGGTTCGAGGAACTGCTTCGCCGTACGCGTGGTCCGTTCCACCAACAGCAGCAACAGGAGCGCGCGGCGCCGCCGCGTCCGACGACATCAAAGCGAGAATGGCGGGCAGTGCTTGAGCTTCCACTGTCTGGTCCACTCGATCCTGCTGCGGTGAAAGCCCAGTTCAGGAAGCTGGCCATGAAGCATCACCCAGACCGCGAGGGCGGTTCAACCGAGAAGATGGCAGAGCTGAACACGGCCTGGGATCAGGCGTGTGCAGCTTTGAACATCCGCTAGAAAGGCATCCCATGGCGAAAGCCAAACTCAACTCCACCTCTTCCACTGTGAGCGACCCGCCGCCGAGCGATGGCGATTCGCTCGGATATGCCAAAACGTGGCTGAACAATCGCCTCAGCGATGGTGCCACGTGCCCCTGCTGCAAGCAGTTCGCCAAGCTCTACCACCGCCCGTTCAACAGCGGCATGGCCCACAGCCTGATCTGGCTCGTGCGTGCCTTCACCGAGACCAAGCACGACGGATACATCCACGTGCCGTCGATGTGCACGCGTGCCGTGATGCGCAACCGCGAGTTCGACAAGCTGGCGCTGCATGGCGTCGCCGAGACCATCCAGTCTGAAGATCCGACGGTGCGCTCCAGCGGCTACTGGCGCCCGACGGCGCTCGGCATCGCTGTCGTCAAGGCTGGTGGGACCATCCACAAGAGCCTGGACGTCTACAACGGCAAGATCGTGTCGCGGTCTGCGGCCATGATCGGCATCCGTGAGGCTCTCGGCCAGAAGTTCGACTACGAAGAGCTGATGCACAAGAGCGTCGCTGACGTTCTGGCGTCGGCATAACGTGGCATCAGCACGTGATGCTGAGGTTGCGCGTCTTGAAGGTCTGCTCGTACATGAAGAATCAAAGCTGTGCGAAGACATCGAAGCCCACCGGCGCACGCGCAGTGAGTCTGACCTCGCTGCGTGTGTTACGCGAACCAGCAAGATCTTCGAACTACGTTGCCAGATTCGCGCCCTACGCCCAATCGACACCTACGAGGTTCGACTCTCGATAATCATCAATCGCCTACGCGACTGGAAAGAGCTGAACTACCAACGGTTAGGTCGAGACTATGTTCATCCGATGAGTGTGCGGCTGTGGAATGATGAGATTTCAAAGATAAACGAAATCCTGGAGGCTATTGCATGACGGACTACTACATCGTCTTCTATGTCCATGACGACTACAATGGCGACGTCACCATCTATCGCTGCCTGAAGAGTTTCGACAGCTACAACGACGCCAGTGCATGGGCATACAAGATGCGCCGCAAGGTGCACGATCGTACGATCGAGCACTTCGATCCGCTGCCTCCAGGCTTCGAGGTTGAAGACCTCGACAGCCTGGAGATCACAATCCACCCACAAGAGAAGTGGATCGAGCAGCTCAAGAAGGCTGCTGATGACATCGAGAAGTACACGCCCGAAGACAACCAGGAGGATGACGATGACGTTCAAGACGACGAGAATCCTGATCCGGGTTGAGCCTGATGGCACGCACGTCTACCGGAAGAACAACAAAGAGTACCGGGTGACGAAGAGCACCGAGCCGACGGGGTTCTATGCCCCGTTCCGGTCTCGGCGCGAGATGTACAAAGGACGAACGGACCCGCGCACGACGCGCTGGTTCGCTGAAGCGGTGCGTGAGCGCCGCCAAACAACTGGCTGCATGTTCAGAGCCGTCAAACCAGGAAGGCAGCATCTATGATCGTCGCATATCTCGAAACGGATCACACCAAACAGGGCGTCCCGTTCGTTCGGATACAGCACTATGCCACAAGTGATCCGCCGTATATGTACAATGGTCACGTCCACGCGCGTCGTCAGAACATCCCTGGCAAGACGAACATCCGCGATGTCGGTATATCGTCAGCTACGTTCAAAATGGAGGACGTGGCAGCCGGCGTGCTGCATCTGAAGCGCGACCCTGGTGGACGACCGAAGGTCTGGGCGTTCTGCTATCTTGAAGACCTCGTCCGTGTGCGTTCTGTCTTGCTGTCGACCTATGTGGCAGAGGTTAAAAAGATCGCTGACGACTGGCTTAATCGCGGAGCCGTCGCTGAGCGCCTGATCCTAGAACCCGACGAGTATCAATACTGAGGCACCATGACCATCGACTCAACGAGCAGGCATCCGTTCATGCACGAGAAGCAGCCGACGCGTGCCTATCTGGTCACGTCGGCGAACGCACATGCGCGTGATCACCAGAAGATCGACGTCGGCACGGCACTCGGGAAGTTCCTCAAGAGCTGCCCGAGCATGCCGAAGGACGAACTCGATTGGCTCAGCGACCACTACAAGCGCGTCCACGCCATCCACAACACTGAGACCACGGAGCTACCACCTGTATGATTGACGTCATCCATGTCACGGTTCCCGATGCGCTCACCACAGCACGGGTCATCGTCCAGACGCTCGGCGTTGACCACGAGCTGTCGATCAAGTGGCTCAATGCGCTCAGGAAGTTCGGATATCACTGGCGTCCTGATCGCAACGGCTTCATGAGGGGCGTATGAAGCTCATCGGCCACAACACCAAGTACAAAGGCTGGACGATCTACCTGAATGAGCGCCTCGGTGACATCACGGGCCAAGGCTCGCGATTCAACACGGCTACCAAGCAGGTCGAGCGCACACGCTACTACGAATACGACAGCGTCGCTCTGAACATCTCGATCGCAGCGGCAGCCAAGCTGGCTGTCGATGCAATCAAGAAAGAGATCGACGAGCAGATTCAGGCCGCGCTCGACGCGCTGAAGCCGAAGAAGAAGAAATGAGCCTGAAGCTCACAGTCTTCTGCAACAACTGCGTTGCTGACGTCATCGACGTTGGCGATGACCGCCAGGAGGGTGAACGGTTGGCGCGAGCCTACGCGATCTACCCGAACTGGAAAGCCACTCTCTGGAATGACCACGATGGTCGTGAACTGACGGGCTATGAAGATGACACTGTGCTCTTCCGAGCATGGTTCGATGAAGAGACACAACAAACCAAAACCGAAACGAAAGACTGATGCGCTACCATTCAAACTCTGACAAGAACCTCATGGGCTGCATCGCGCTCGTCGCGATCATCGTGATCGCCGTGATCCTCCTGATCGTCCGTGCCTGCGGCGGGCTCTTCCCCAACTACTCGATCGGCGACCGCACTGGCGTGGCCACCAAGGTGAGCAAGAAGGGCTTCATCTGGAAGAGCTACGAGGGCAGCATGAACGTGGGCGGCGTCGCCGCTGACAGCAACGGCCAGATGGTGCCGGTGGCCTGGGCCTTCAGCATCCAGGACCCCAAGGTGGCTGAGGCCGTGAACGCGGCTGCCGAGAAGGCCGTCCGGGTCACGCTGCACTACCACCAATATGGCCTGAAGCCCATCAGCCAAGATTCAAGCTATGTCGTCGACGGCGTGCGCGTCGGCGAGCAGTGGCTCGTGAAGCCGCCTGACGTCGAATAGCGCCGTCTGGCGTCGTTGAGCGCTGTTCGCTGTCTACCCACCTCCGGTGGGCTGAGGTGGTGGGCAGCGTCTCAACATCTTGTCACTCCTGCTGTTTACAGCCGAAGTTACCCACCTCCCCACCAGACCTCTGCTATTTAGGGTGTCGATCTGTGCATGCAGATTTGTAGATCTACTCGAACAAAGTGGCATCTAAATCGAGCAGATTTACATTTCTGCATGTTCCGATCGACACCCTCTCCCTGAGATTTCTCTTTTGAGGTGGGGAGGTGGGTAAAGAGAGTTGTAAGAGACTATAGAGGAAGAAGTTAGGGTGGTCTACCCACCTCCTTACCCACCTCACCCACCGTCGAGGTGGGTAACTGTTCTTTGAAACTTGACGCCTTCCCTTGACAGCGGCCAGAGCGCCCTATGCTCTGGACCAACCCGAAGCCTTACCGCTGTACTAACCGTGCTCTCTGTACGGTCTTGCTCGTAAAACCTACCTGTACTCGCTGCCCTTCGAAGGCTTCAGCAGTTGATTGCAGGGTCCTCCTACCCCGGCCACACGCCGGAAGGAACCCACGATGTCCACTCCCCTCGAACGTCTCCTGGCTGCTCAGAAGAAGGCCGCTGCGCCCGCCGCCGCGACCAACGCCCAGCCCGAGACCACCCAGGCCGCCGCGACCAGCGCGCCGGCTGCCCAGGCTGCTGCCGCGCCTGCGGCGCAGACTGCCCCCGCCGCCGCTGCGCCCGTGACGCAGGCAGCCCCTGCTCCCGCCGCCGTGCAGGCCCAGGCCACGCCGGCACCCGCAGCCCAGGCTGTGCCGGCCGCTGGCCCTGAAGACCTGACCGCTGCTGCCATGCAGGTCCAGGCGGCCCAGGCGCCGCAGACCACTGCCGTCGCCACGGCCACCGCCACTGGCGCCGACAACCTGCCGGTCCACGTCCGCACCCAGGAAGAGGCCGCGAACGCGATGGTCGCGCTCTTCGGCAAGGACGCGCTCTCCACGGGCCGCTCGCTCGCTGACGTCGCCGACGTCGATGGCACCGGCATGCGCCTCGCCCTGCCGTTCGCGCAGGTGCGCAAGGGCAACTGGTCGGTGCACAAGTCGTGCCCCGATGCCATCAAGGAGTTCATGCCCGTCGGCGGCGTCGGCATGCCCTTCTACGCCGTCTACATCGCGCACCGCGTCGGTGTGACCATCTGGCAGGGCGACCCCTCCGATGGCAACCCGCCCGTCGGCGCCTACGTCGTCCCCAGCCCGCGCACCACCCAGCCGCCCGAGCTGGCTGAGACCATCCTGCGCGAGACCATGAAGGTCGGCTCGAAGATCCAGTTCACCAAGAGCGCCGACCGCGATCGCTACTTCCCCGAAGGTAAGCTCACCCCCGAGACGCACGTGCTGGTCTGGTCGCCTGACACCGGCTACATCCTGCTCGTCGTGCCGGGCTACAACGGCACCCAGGACACGCTCTCGAACTTCAAGGGCGATGTCGAGTCCAAGTACCCGCTGTGGCCGCTCTGCTTCTCGCTGAAGGAGCACGAGGTCATCAACAAGAACGCGCAGCCGGGTGACAAGAACTACAAGTGGGTCCACCAGAGCCTCGAAGCCAAGCTGGTGGCGAACCCGAAGGTGCAGCGCGTCGCTGACGCGTGGGCGACCTTCAAGTCGCAGAACATGGCTGACGTCATGAACAAGGCGATGGTCTTCCTCAAGGGTGAGGACCACAGCGGCATGAGCATCGACGAGATCGTCGATCTGCTGGCGAAGTACAACACCCGCATCGCTGCGCTCCCGCAGCGCAAGCGCGGCTAGTCACTGCTGAGGCCAATGGCCCCGGCAGTCATTCGAGACTGCTGGGGTTTGGTTTTCACCATCCTCAGCAACCGAAGCCACCATGATCAACCTTTCTCTCATCTCCCCCTCTTCGGTGGGTCAATACGCCGCGTGCACGCAGCGTCTCGTGTGGGATTCACAGTTCGGAAAGCCACGGCGCAGCAGCTCTGCTGCTGACTTCGGCACCGTCTGTCATTACACCGCGATGACGATGCTTGGATGCGGACCTCTCGACCCGCCTTCCGCCGCTTGCATCGAAAGTGCAGCGACTCGCTTTTCCTCTGCTGATGAAATGGCAGAGCAAGCCGAGATCTGCGCTACGTTTGCCAACAAGAAGCTCCCTACTCTCAACCCGGACGCACGCTGGATCGCAGAACTGAACGTTCATGATCCGTCGCTCCTTCCCGAGCGCGTGAATCGCCGTGGCGAAAAGAAGGGCTTCGGTGGCAACATCGACCTGCTCATGAGCGACAACACCCATGTTGTCGACTACAAGTTCACGGGTGAACTGCCTGACCACGTGAAGGTTGAATACGTGTGGCAGATGGGCTGCTATTCGTTCCTCAAGAACGTACCGCTCACCACCATCGTGTTCACTGAGAACCGTGGCAAGGCACCGAACACAACGCGCATCACCATCGACTGGCGCATCCCGAAGTTCGCAGAGTACCGGAACGCCATGCGGACGTTCATCCATCGCACGGGTCTGACCGACTTCGAGCGCTATGCGATGCCGACCTCAGGCTACCACTGCGACTGGTGCGACCACAAGGCGCGCTGCGGCGCGCACAGCAACAGCATGCCTGTCTTCGAGTTCGACATCGGCGTCACTGCGCCGAAGCCGAACCTCGGTGCAATCGACGAGATGCGCAAGCAGCTCGCGCTGCACAAGGGCATGATTCAGCCGACTGCGGAGCAGGCCATTGCTGGCGGCTCTGAGAAGGTTGAAGCTGTGGGTGTCATGCGCTCCGTCACCCTCGACACCAACCCGTCGAGCCCGGCGCTGTTCTAATGTCCGTCATCGCGTTCGACGTCGACTACAAACGCATTCACGCGTGGTCGACCAAGATCGGTCGGGTGTGCTACAACGCACCCGACTGGCGACCGTACGCTGACACCATCGCGTCGCACGATGCGATCCTGATGGAAGTGTTCTCACCGACCTTCTATCAGGAGTCGACGGGCAGCAGATCGAAAGACAAAGCGATCATCACCAACAAGATGAAGATGGCGCTGTTCAATGCGCGTATCTGCGGCGAGCTGTACTCGTACTTCATTCAAAGGTACGGTCATGCATTCGCTGATCGCATGCTCGTCGCGCCGTCGTCTGGTTGGACGCTGGGCTACCCAGAAGATCTCCGTCACGAGATGGCTGGCGTCACAGGACAAGACAACCACGACCTTCGCGAATGTCGTGCGATGCTCTTCTTCCACAGCCGAAACCCCAAGAAGTGGCAGCGCGTCGCTGACTACTACGAAACCTACTCTGTCCCATGAAAGTGAAAACCATGTCTGATGATCCCCAGACGCAGCTGGCTCCGCCGGTCTTCGTCATCATCCGCGAAGGCGCTCGCATCGGCAAGCGCACGGACCTCAACCTCTTCCAGTTCGGCGGCCTCTCGGCCGTCGAAGTCTTCAATCCGCGCCGCTCGCCGACGCTGATGGCGAAGAAGGACATCGAGCTGCGCGCTGGTGGTGTCTACCGCGTGCACACGGGCCTCGCCACCAAGGACATCGGCCTGTTCGCTGGTCACTACCAGACGACCAAGGAGGCGCTGCTGGCCGCTGGCATCCAGGTCGTGCGTGTCGATGTCGACCAGACTGGCGAGCTGGTGCTCTTCGCCATCGCCCAGGCCAACTGGACGTTCGACAGCGCTGTGCCGCTGATCGAGGTCTTCCTGCCCTGTGACCCCACGGTTCTCACGGCCGAACAGCAGCGCATCGACTCCGTGGCCGGCGCTGCCGTGTCGACCTCCGTCGAGCCTTCGGCGGCGCGTGAAACCAGCGTCGGCAAGGCCGTCGCCAACGAGGTCAGCGACGAGCAGTTCAAGAACTGGCTCGACAACGACGACAAGGCCAGCAAGCAGACCGGCCAGCCGGCCCCGCCGGTGAGCTTCCCGCCGGTGAGCGCGCTCCCGGCGCAGGTCAAGCCCCTGCGCTGAGACACGCGGGTTTTGAGGGTGATGGGTTCCCTTGACTTTGGGCTTGTCAAGCCCATAGTCCAGGGCTGTGAGAGCCGTGCCCGACGGGCTACGGCGCCACCCCTTCGCCCTCGACGCCAGGAGCACGCCATGCCGGTACAGCCGACCGCAGGCCACCCTTCCACTTCAGCGTTCACGATGAAGGGCCAGCCACCCTACATCCGAGATCTGAGCACCGCACCGCACCCGTATGGCCTCATCGCCTACGGGTTGCTTCGTGAAGAGGGACTGCTGCGGACGATGTGCTTCCTCGACAATGAATATGGACAGCATTCGGTCAGTGAAGTGCACATCCTTTCCGCTCGTGTCGTCGGCAGTGTGAATGCAATGTTCTCGAAATGGAATCGGAAGCTGCGCGTGTTCGGTGTTGCTCCCTTCCGCGCCCGTCACCACCACATCGAAGTCCACTGGTGCTACGTCGATGAGGCATGCGTCTGCCTCGAAAACATCGCGTACCAGAAGATGATCCTGAATCTCTATCCGCTCAGCAAGCGCGCTCCCACTGACGAGACCGAACGTTCGGAGCCCATGCGCGGCTCGAAGCGGACCAAGGCGATCGCAACTGGCAAAGCCTCCGCCTACGAGCCTGAAGACGCTGAAGAGTTCGCACTCGCCGAGTGACGAACAGCCAACGAAAACCGAAAAGGAAAACCGTGACAGACCCCATCGTGAAGTGCAAGCACTTCAAGATGCCCATGCGCGCGAGCCACTGCATCACCAAGTGCGGCTACGTGATCATGGGCAACAAGCCGTGCCAGGACATCGCCACGGCCATCGACGAGCAGGAGGCCGTGCTGATCCCCACGATCGCATCGCTGCCGTGCTCAGCACCGTTCGTTCGCGCGTTCCCTGTGGACGTCGAGCGAGCGCGCTCCTATGCGACCACCAACATCATCCCGGCCAAGACCAAAGCCAAACCGGAGAAGGCGCCCGAGCCACCGCCGGCCCCGGCACCTGAACCGGCGATCGAGAAGGACAACAAGATGAGCGATGCTCCCCAGCCCGCGCAGCCTGAAGCTCCTGAAGCTCCTGCTGCTCCGGCTGTTCCTGCGGCTCCGGCCGCGACCACCGAGCCGCCGGCCGATCCGCCCGCTGCTCCCGCTGCCGAGGCACCGCGTCGCGGTCGCCGCAAGGCCGCTGAACCGAAACCCGAAAAGGACGACCCTATGCCCCGTGGCATCCCCAACGACACCACCAAGCCCCGCCGCAAGAAGGCCGCCGCGCTCCCCGCGAGCGGGCTGCTCATCTTCGTCGAGACGCGCGCCGGGTCCGGCAAGTTCTCACAGGCTGACGGCGACCTCGGCAAGATGCTCGCGCTGAAGGCTGCCGGCAAGCGCGTCATCGTCGTCTCCGAGTTCGAGGAAGCCCAGGCCGACGACAAGGCCATGATCTTCACCGAGACCCGCAAGGACTCCGGCAAGTTCGTGCTGGGCAGCGAGAAGCGCCCGCGCGCCATCAAGGTCGTGCAGCACCACGAGCTGTAACCTGTTCGACCATGAACTACAGACGCCCGCCATCGTTCACACATGGCGGGCGTCTTCTTTACCTGAAGCGTCCATTACAAGAACACGAGCTGTGACCACTAAAAAGCCCGACAACCTGCGCGTTGCCCTGGTGTCTCTGAACCCAGAGCATCTATCGCGCGAGACACGTGAAGCCTATCGACAAGGGTTGCGTGTTCTCATCGCGACGAACCGCGTCGATCGACCAACATTACCACTCGCAGTAGCGATGATCGAGAAGCTGAGCACAGTACGAACGTCCTTCATCCCAAACCCCAGTACTGATTCCGACATCTTCGGATTTCTCAAAATAAAAGAGCCCGCGCAGTAAGCGCGGGCTCTTCCTTTTTCCATACCTGGAGCGTCAGCCGAAACGCGTCATCGGCAGCATGGGCGTCTTGGTCAGCGCACGCTGACCAGCGATGCCAGCCAGGGCTCCAGCACCAGCACCGAGCGCGGCTCCAATGCCGCCAGCGAGCCGGCTCTTCGGCTTGCCATTCTCATCCTTCTCTGCGAGCGCGTTGCCGAGCGCATAGCCGCCGAGTGCACCAGCAGCGCCGCCGACGAGCGGGGCGCCCTTGGCGAGGTCATTGACCATGAACTGCCGCTTGGCACCAGCGTGCTGCTCGGGCGTCATGAGCTGCTCGGCGACCTTGAAGTATTCAGCGGCCCAGAACTCGGACTGTTTCATTTGCTCGGGGTCCTCACCGGCGATGAAGCGCCAGTACGGGTGGTTCTGGTCGCCGCCGGCCATGTCGTTCGAGACATGCTCGACGGGACCGATGGCGTCGATCACATCAGCCTTGGGGTGCACGCGGAACTCTTCGCCAGTCGCGAGGCTCTGCATGACATGCGAGCCATCGGCTTCAGTGCGCAGGATGTGCGCGATGTCGTTGCCGTTGCGGTGGGTCACGGCGTAGGCGAGGTTGTCACCGGCAGCCGGGCCCGTCGGAGCAGCAGGAGCCAGGGGCGCCGCAGGAGCCGGCGCGACGGTCACAGGAGCCGAAGCGGCCGGAACCACAGGGGCAGGCGCCACGGCCTTCGGCTCTTCAGCCTTAGGGCTCGGCCCAGTCGGCTTCGGCTTCGACGACTTCAGCTTCTCGAACGGGTTGATGCCAGACCAGTCCGCAGCAACAGCGCCGGCACCCATGCCGGCGATACCGCCAAGGCCAGCGCCGATGCCTGCACGGTTCCAGCGGCTCTCGCCGTTCTCAGTGTCAGCGGTCAGCGCGCCGACGCCGGCACCAAGTCCCGCACCAAGCAGCGCGCCGCCGCCCATCGACACAGCGGGATTCCGCCAGGACGGGAGTGCGAGCGCAGTCTTGGTGAGGTCCAGCGACGGCAGCACGGTCAGACCCGGCTGATAGCCTGTTCAGCAGCGAGACGGCCTGAATGGCGACTCGCCATGTAGTCGCCGAGGCCCGCGCCGGCCGCACCGCCCAGGTAGCCGCCGAGTCCACCGCCGATCAGTGCGCCACGGCCAGCGCCGCCCGGCTTCCCGCTCAGGGCACCGAGGCCAGCGCCGATGCCAGCGCCAGCGAGGCCGCCGCCAGCCAGACCAGCAATGCCGCCGGCAAGGCTTCCGCCGATGCCATAGAGACCGCTGATGGCACCGTCACCAACGCCCGTGTCGGCTTCAGCCTTCGCACGCTCTTCTGGCGACAGGTCCGCATCGTCGAGGGTCTGGTTGAAGCCCCTGTGAGCACCGATCGCACCGATCGGGTCGAAGCCCGTGACGAGTCCACGTCCGATGATGCGACCGCCGACATCGGCAGTCTTGGTGGCATGGTACTCAGTGGCCCAGAACTCGTGGGTCATGGCGTGATCCTTGTGCGCTTGGCTTAGACAGCGTCGCCGACGCTGGCGATGGTGGAGCCGCTGCTGGTGCTGAACTCCAGCGGCACGGCGGCGTCGCACTGGAAGTTCACGGCCTCGGTGACCAGCGTCGACGACGAGCTGATGCCGAAGCTGTGGCTGGTGATGAAGCAGTCCTCGCAGTAGAACGCGCCGTAGTTGCGGTTCCGGTTGTCGCGCAGGACGACGCCCAGGCCGAAGGGGTGCGAGAACAGCTCCGACATCAGGTTGATGAAGAAGCTGTGTCCAGCGCCGCCCAGCTCGGGGTCAGGATCGGCGAGCGAGCCCGGCTCGAAGTAGATCGGCGGGAAGGTCTCGTTCAGCCCGTTGCCGCCCTGAAGGACAGCCTTGCCGACGCTGTCCTTGCCGCCCTGGAGCTGCTTGCCGTTCGCCATCTGGATGGTGTTCGGGTAGTAGGCGTAGAGGACGCGCATCAGCGAGGGGCCGTAGAACATCACGCGGCCGATGCTGCCGACGACCTGCACGCGCCCGCCGGCCTGATAGCTGCGGCGCGAGCCGATCTCGAACATCTTCTGCACGGTCTGGGCCTGCTGGAGGGAGAACTGTTCCAGCAGACCGACCGGGTAGAGGGCGTCACGCCCGCTGCCGCCGTTGGTCAGCCCAGCGTTCTGGGCGGCCAGGGTGACGTTGGCGTTGAGACCGCCGATGTCGGTGATGCGCGGCGGGCCGACGTACACCAGCGCGGTCTCCGCGTTGATGTAGCGGCCCGAGCGCACTGCCGATTCCACGTGCTTCGTGGCGCGGTTCCAGCTGGCGATCGAGGTGGTCGCATTCAGAGGCATGGCAGCGTCCTATCAGATGAAGAGGGTGACGTAGATCTTGTTGGCCGGGTACGGCACCTTCAGCCCGATCTCGATGATCACGGTGTCCGGCTCGTCCGGGTTCTGGTAGAGCTTCTCCAGCGTGGTGCCCTGGAGCATGCTCTCCGCAGCGACGAGGCCACGGATCAGCGACTCAGCGATGCCGCGCAGCTGGGTCAGGTACTCTTCCGTGATGTTCTTGTTGCCGATGAACGGCTTCAGCGAACGGCGGATGTACTTCGAGGCGAAGTCCACGTTCTTGATGATCGAGAACTCGCGAGTCAGCAGCGACTCCATGTCGGTCGTCAGCTGGTGGCGGCTGTACGGCGCGGCATTGATGTTGTCCTGCACCAGCATGCAGTTGCCGCCCTCGGCGATCGTGTTCAGCTGGTCAGGGGTGAAGTAGGTGTTGCTGTGGTAGATGCGGTTGATGCCGGGGATCGGCACGTTCGTCATCGGCTGCTGCGGAGCGTTGGCGCAGCAGAGGCCAGCGAACACGGCGGCAGCGAAGTAGCCGGGGACGATGACGTCCTTGTCGGTCTGGGTCGCGGCGATGGTGTCGGTGTAGGTGATCTCGACGAGATCCGGGCGGATCAGCAGCACGCGAGCGTCGTCGAGCGACTTCGCGTAGTCGCGCCACTCTTCAGCCTGCTCCTGCTTGGTGAAGGGGTAGCTGTCGATCTTGAACACCTGCGCGTTGCCAGCGTAGTCGGACGCGAAGGTGCCGATGACGGTGGCGCGCTTGTTCGGGATGTCGACCGAGAAGATGCGCTTGGTCTCGATGACCGTGGCGAGCGCCGTGGCGTCCGACATGATCTTGATCACGTCGCCGGGGTTCACGAGGCTCCAGTCGATGCCCTGGCTCTCGAAGAGCGCGAGGTTCGCACCGGGGCCGACGATGCCGTCGGTGGGCAGCGGGTCACCGGCGATAGCCGGCACGACGTTCAGGGTCGAGACGATGCCGGTGCTGGCGATCAGCACACGCTCGTGCTTGTTCGCCGGCTGGCTCTGCGCATCGACGTGCGCCTTGAAGAGCGAGATGATCGCCTTGTCCTGGGTCGCGGGGACGACGTAGTAGACGTCCTCGGTCTCCAGCACGTCCATCGCGGCCTGATAGTCGCTCAGGGTCGGGCCATCAGTCACCAGCGCGTAGAAGATGCGGGTGCCATCGGTCAGGCCGCTGCGGGTGACCATGTCGGCCATCAGCGCGATCGGGTTCTGCGGGCAGATGGGGCCGAGCACGTCGAGGATCTCGCGCTGGCTCGCCAGCGGGATCAGGCCCTCGACGCCCAGGTCGTTGCGATCGGCCTCGTAGCTCACCAGCACGCTGCCGGTGTAGCCGCTGGTCACGCGCTTCACGAGGTCGTAGCTGGCGACGCTGTTGCGGAACGGGATGCCGCGCCGCACGGTGACGGCAGTGGCAGCCGACAGGGTCATGGCGCTGACGAGCACGATGCGGGTCGGGGTGGCCGACTCGACTTCGAACTCGGCGGTCACGCCGCCAATCACGGCCTCGATGATGTCGCCGGCAGCGTTGTTCTGGTCGGCGCGGCCACGCAGCACGCGCAGCAGCTTCATGTTGGCCGAGGCGCCGCCGCCGGCAGTCACGGTGCCGGTGCCAGTCTGGCCGACGCGGATGATGGTCGCGGTGTTGCTGTTCTTGTTCAGCGCGACGATCTTGAAGTCGCCGTTCGCGTTGGCGATCGAGTCCTGGTCGATGCGCAGGAAGTCGCCGACCTGGGCAGCCGCGATGAGCGCGTTCCAGGCGTTGACGACGTTGGACGCCTGACCGCTCATCGACAGGATGACCTGATCCGCGCTGGTCGGCGCAGGCACCATGAAGAAGGGCGCGGCCGGGTAGTCGGCGTTGGCGATCGAGAACGGGTTGCCACCGGGGCTGACGAGGCCGACATCAGCGACGTCGGTGTCCGAGCCGTTGATCACGGCAGTGCCGCTGACGTTGGCGAAGCCAGTGATGTTGAAGCTCTTGCTCACGACCTTCACGCCGGTCGCGACGCTGGCGAGCTTCTCCACCTTCACCGCGTTCGAGCCGGTGCCGGCACCGACCAGACGGTAGATGCGGTAGGAGCCGGCCATCGAGGCGGGAGCGTTGATCACCACGTCGGTGTCGTTCGCAGTCGCCTGGAGCGAGAGGAAGTCGACGGTGTCGTCGGTGAAGGTCACGGTGTCGGGCTTGCCGGCGCCGTAGTCGTCGTCCGAGGTCGAGTTCGGCTGGTTGTTGTTGCGCGAGCTGAGCAGGCTGTAGCTCAGCGCGAAGGTCTGGGCCAGCTCGATCAGATCGCCCTCGGGCGAGAGCTGCGCGTCGGGCGACGCGATCTCGAAGAGGCCGAGCTGCTTGCCGCCGAAGCTCTTCGCGTCGAGCAGCACCTTGAAGGTGCTCGGGTCGATCACGGCGCCGGGCTTCAGGTTCGGGACAGCCGCCTGGAAGGCGTCACCCGAGGTGTAGTCGCCGGCCTTCGCGCGGTACTCGATCTGGCGAGCCGGGCCGACCACCACGACGGGCAGCTGGGGCAGATCGCGGTTGGCCAGCGTGGTGCGCCGCTTCTGCGTGACGATGACATCGGGCGGGCTGTAGGGAGAAGGCATGGTCCGGTCCTATCGGTGATCGTGTGGGCTCAGATCCTGGTACGCAGGATACGCTTGGGCGCGTTGCCAGCAACAGGATGAGGGAAAGGTGACGACATTACTTGTGTTTTCAGCCACCCTGAGGGGTGGCATCGAGAGACGCGAGCTTGAGCGAGTTGGCCTTGTATCGCTGCACGATCTGCACGTGGTTCATGTGGTTCGCCAGCTCAGTGATCTGGTATGATTCCTGAGTCTGAACACGAACAGAGACCGTCGTCGACCACGGCTCGCCCTTGATGTTGGCGAGCTGCTGTGGCGCGCTGACGCTGAGTGGCGCGATGTCGTAGATGTCGAACTCGCGCATCATGTCGCCACGATACATCTTCAGGATCTGGTAGGCGATCGACGCGAGCACCTCGCTCTGCGTCTTGTTGCCAGCCTCGCACTGGATGTAGACGTTGGTCGTGCACAGGTCGCTGTACTGGCGTTCGTCAGTCGCGCCGCCAACATGGTTCAGCAGGTGCAGGCCCTGTGGTTGGAAATCGCTGCGGTAGACGCAGATCAGCAGACGGTTGCCGCTGCGATCGAAGCCGGTGCGGCCTTCGGGATCACAGATCCACAGCTTCGAGTTCTTCGGGTCGCTCTGCACGAACCGGAACGGATTCTTCCCGTCGATCAGTCGCTCTTCGGCGAACGCCGCCTGGAGCGCCGCCAGGATGACGTCGACCGCCTTGAGCGCGTGCAGCCGGATGTCGAGTGCGTCAGACATCAGACGAGTGCGCTCAGCGGCGCATCAGGGCGGGGCTGCGGCGTGCCAGCGGTGGAGAGTAGGTTCGAGGTGTGCGGATCAGACGCAGCCAGATGGCTGGTCGCCGACGCAGCGAGCGCGCCGATGAGTGCATCACGCGGGATGCCAGCGGCCACGAGGTTGTTCAGGCCGGGAACGGTGTTGATGACGCGACCGAACAGCACGCCCATCAATGCACCAAGAGCAGCGTCCTGCGCTGCCGCTGCGGTCTTGGTCGGGAAGTGCAGCATGGCGTCGACGGACGCCGTCGCCTTCTTGAAGCCCTTGAACTGTATTGCACCGGGGATTGCACCCGGTTTGTCGGGAGCAGCACGCTGCGGCATGGAGAACGGAGTGCGCGGCATGTCAGACCTTCACCAGATCCCAGCTCTTCCCGCCGATCGACGCAGAGGTCTCCGGCACGGGGATGCTGTAGGCGACGTGATTATCATCGAGCTTCGTCGCAGTGCAAAGCTGCGAAACAGGGTATCCACGGTGCGTGTACTGGACGACACGGTTCACGTGGTATCGAGTTCCGACCACACGGTCGACGATCAGATCGTCGACACCGACCCACGGGTTGTTCGACAGCTCGATCAGCTCTTCGCTCGGTTCGACACGGCCGATCATCTGCATCGCAGCCACGGTGCGCGGAGCAGGAACGATGCCAGTCATGAGCAGCGGCTTGCAGTAGCCGTCGTTGTATCCGGTGCCGAAGCAGATGGGGCAGTCGGCATCGGCAGGAAGCTGACGTTCGGGGTGCCAGCAGCGCGAGCACTTCGAGCCCCACTGCTTGCGAACGAGCGCAGCCAGCGCGACGCCATTCTTCACGACCATCGAAACGTTCTTCTTCCTGATCATCTCCAGCGCGATGTTGTCAGGGTCGTGCACGAGATAGACGGGCTCGGAGTCCGTGTAGCCGTCACCGACAGTCGACGCGACGCGAACGCGGTAGTACCACGTGCGCATGCTCGTTGGGCCTTCGACGTCGAAGTCGTAGTAGTGGAAGCTGCCGGTCTCGATCTCGCTGACGAGATCCCACGGACCATCCTGGCCCTGGCTGCGGAACACCTCGAATGCGATCTTGTCGAGCGGATACGCCGTGGGCGTCAGAGCCCACCGAACCAGCAGACTGTCGGCGCGCGTGCAGCGAACGTGGACGAACTTGAAGGTCGGGAGGTCAGGCATTGCTCACCGCCGGCTGCATGCGCTTCGTCGCCAGCCAGCGGTGGTATCCAGCACGCGTGCGGATGCCCTTGTCGTCGATGGCAGCGTTGCTGAGGGCAGCGAGCTTCTTCAGGAATGAGAAAGCGTCAGCGACTTTCGGCTGCGGCGTCCCGTTGATGTGGCTGCCGACTGCGTTGCCAAGCACGCGCCCGCCGAGCCCACCAGCAACAGCGCCGCCGGCCGTGCCAGCTGCGCCGCCGAGGACAGCACCGACGTCGCCGCCGACGGCGTCTCCGCCGAGAGCACCCAGCGTTGCACCGCCAACAGCGCCAAGCGCAGCGCCCAGTCCGGTGCCCAGAGCACGACCCTTCATGTGGTAGTCGGGGTGCCGTGCTTCCGGCGTGTTCATGTTCTCAGTCGTGCGCTCGATGAACGGCGTCTTCAGGCCCTCGCTCAGCGCGAGACCAGGGACCAGCGACTTGCTGTAGCCGAGCGCCATGCCTCCGAGGCTTGCATGCTTGGCGAGGTACGCGTCGAGTTCCTCGGGCGACATCTCGTAGATGGACTTCTCACGTGGGCGATTGGCGTTCTGCACTTCAGAGCCGATGACGGCACCAGCCGGGATGCCGAGCGCCGTGCCCATCACCATGCCGCGCGTGCGATCGGGACCCTCGTTGTACATCGCGCTGCCTGCACCGCCGCCGAGGATGCCACCGATCGCGCCGCCAGTCAGCGCACCAGACAGACCAGCAACCTTCGCGTGTTCCGTCGCCCAGAAGGCGAGCTTCGGGTTGCGACGGATGGCACGGTCTTCCACGGCCTCACGCTTCTCACGGATCGGCTCAGCCAGCTCGTCAGCCTTGTTCTTCAGCGCACGGTGCCCCGCGATCAGACCGTAGGCCGTCGGCAGCGTCATGCCGCCGACGAGCGCACCAGTGCCGGCACCACCAACACCGTGCCAGATGGTGCGGCCGAGCGATTCACCGTCCTCGCTGCCGAGCGTCGCACCAAGCGTGGCGCCCAGCGTGCCGCCGGCCAGCTGGCCGATGGTGTTCCAGTTGCTGCCCTGGTCGAGAAGGTGCTTGCGCTGCTTCTTGTCGAGATCGCTGACGCTGGCACCGGGCGACAGCAGATGTGCTGCCCCGAGCCCGACACCGTAGCCGGGACCGCCAGGGCCAATGGCCTCCTGAACGATGGGCGGGAGGTCAGGCATGGCTCTTCAGGCCGATGCAGTCTGCGGACGCGGAGCGCCGGCCAGCGCCATGCGCGCACGGTGCGCGTTGACGTCGTTCTTCGCGCCCTCGCGCCCGACGAGGTCCGCAGCGCCCAGGCCGCCGGCAGCGGCGCCGAGGCCCGCGCCGAGGGTGTGCGCCGAGACGTCACCGACCAGCGGGATCGGGGTGCTGCTCGGAGCGATGCCGGACTCGGTCAGCGCGTCGGCGCCCATGCCGCCCAGCTCGCTGCCGGCCAGTGCGCCCATGCCGCCGAGCCCGACGGCCATCAGGCCACGGCCCAGGCCGCCGCTGCCCGCAGCCACGGCCTTCTCGCGGTCAGTCAGCTCGGGGTGGCCAGCGATGAAGCCCTGCCGGCCGATGTGCGAGCCAGCCACGCCAGCAGCCAGTGGCGCTGCGATGGGCGTGCCGAGCGCAGCGCCGCCGGCCAGCGCGCCAGCGCCGCCGCCGATGATGTCAGAGCCCATGCCGGCGAGCTTGAACAGCTCGGTGGCCCAGGCTTCGTCATCGGTGCCGATCAGGTCCTCGAACTCAGCGGTCTTGGGCGTGGTCGAGGTGACCGGGTTGCTGTAGCCAGCGTAGCCGCCGAGCGCCGCACCGGCGAGCGCGCCGGGCAGAGCGAACGAGTGGATGTTCTGATGCTGCGGGCCGATGAAGCCGTCCGGGTTCTTCGTGGCGAAGTCCTTCTTGAACTTCGAGCCCGTGTAGCCGCCAGCGAGCGCACCGAGGCCCGCGCCGACCAGTGCACGGCCCCAGTGCGGGTTGTCGTGGTGTGCCTCGAACTGCGGATCAGCACGCGACGGATCGTCGCTGATGATGTCGCCGACCTGCTGCTCGACGTGCTCCTGGCCCGCATTGCGCGCACCGAGGTAGCCGCCCAGTGCAGCGCCGCCGACGCCGCCGGCCAGCGCGCCGCCGAGGCCGCGCGCCAGCGGGCCACCGACGTTGTCGATGGCGTGCGAGGCCGCGAGGCCAGCATTCTGCACCGGGGTCTGGCCCAGCGGAGCCATGGTCGACGTGTCGCGGCCCTTGGCCGTCATCACGCCAGCGAGGCCACCGAGCGCAGCGCCGCCAAGGCCGCCGAGCAGCGCACCGCCGATGCCCTTGCCGCGACCAGCGACAGCAGCGCCCACATGGCCGCGCATCGCATCGGCTTCGTCCTTCGAGATGAGGCCCTTGTTCAGCGCATCCTGGATCTTCTGCTCGACACCCTGCGCGTAGGCACCGCCGCCGACTGCCGCATCGGTGACCGAGTAGTCGTCGCCGAGCATGGCCTGCGTGCCGTGCGAGCTGAGGTTGCCACCGACGTAGCCACCAGCGAGGCCGCCGCCGAGAGCACCGATGCCCGAACCAGCGAGGCGACCGATGGTGCTGCCGACCGGGTTGGGCGAGAGCTTGGCACCCAGCTGGCCACCGTAGTAGCCGCCAGCGAGGCCGCCGCCGGCCATACCCGCGACGGCACCGCCGCTGCCGTCCATGACGTTGCGCAGCGAGAAGGCGATCTTGACGTCTTCATCGTTGTCTTCGTCGTCACGGCAGCCGAAGACATCGAGCGGGAGCAGAGTGGTGGTCATGGAAGATGCCTTTGCTTGATCTTGTGGGAATAGCGTACTCGCGAGACGGCCGAGTCCAAGGCCCTGGAGAGCCTGAGCGAACCCTTCGCGCCACGGGGTCGATGCGCCGGACCAGCTCTGCCAGTCCTGTGGCTGCGCAGTGTTGATGCCTTCGGTGCCTTTCGAGAGGCAGTAGGTGTAGCCGTTCTCGTACTCCGCAGCACGCTGTGGATCGAGCTTGCCGTACGGGTTGGCAGTGAGCGTAGGCGACGGCGAATCACCACGCGGATGATCCTCGCCGCCCGACGCGCGCTCAGTTGCCTGGACCGGCATTACCAGTGCTCTCCACCGTACGTGAAGAGGATGCCGTACTCGCTCGCCATGCCCTGGCCATTGAGCGCAGCCATGACGTTCATCGACACCTTCTGGTTCACCTTCTTCTGCTCGTAGTCCTGGTAGAAGGTGTTGACCCAGCCGCTGTATTCGCCGGCCTTCGCGTGGTCATCAGCGCTGGTGCCGCCGTCCTGCGAAGGCATGTGCTCACGGCTGTGCCAGATGCCAGCGCTCGTGAGCGCCATGCACGCCGCGCACTGAAGAAGCAGGTACTTGTTCGGGTGCGTGGCGAGGTTGATCGGCGGCAGCGGCGGAGGCGTCATGTTCCAGTCCATCACCGCTTGGATGATGCACTGCTTCAGCTCTTCGTCGTTGCTCTCGTAGCGCCCGAGCAGCAGACGATTCAGCTCCTTCTTGTCGCGGATCATGTGCCGCAACGAGCGAGCTGCGCGTGCGAGGCGCTCATCGTCTGACAGTTCGAGCGGCATGACTTACTTCTTGTTCTTCTTGAACTTGGCCAGCGGATCGACGGCCGGGACTTCGGCTTTCGGCTCCGGCTGAGCAGTGGCAGCGGGCGCTTCGGGAGCGGCGGGTTCAGCCGGCTTCTCGGCCTCCGGCGCGACCGGCTTTTCGGCAGCCGGAGCTTCGGGCGCCGGGGCCTCAGGAGCCTGAGCCTCAGGAGCCTTCGGGGCCTCGGGCTCGACGGGCGGCTTCTCGTCCTTCGGCTCGACGGGCGGCTTCTCGTCCTTCGGCTTGCTCTGCGGCGGCACGCCGCGCATGTTGACGATCGTCAGCTCGATGACGCTGCCGGCGGCAGCGTTCTTCGCCGAGTCCCAGAGCCGGTTCGCGGCGCGCTCGGTCAGCTCGTCGAAGTTCACTTCGAGCGTCTTGCCGGCGTCGATCGTCACGATCTCGGCGAGGTTGACAGCCGTTTTGGTGAGGTTCTTGAGGGAGGCGACGAGGGGGATGTCGCGGCGGAGGGGCATGTCGTTTTTCCTTTCGGTGACAGGAGCTGAGTTTAGACGAGGCCAGCGAACGCGCCAGCGGGAACGAGGGCCTAGAAACGAGCAACCCCTGGCTTGCGCCAGGGGTTGCTACTCCATTCAGATCGACAGACGACTCAGGCAGCCAGCGAGACGCGGGCGATGCCGTTGTTGTTGCCGAGGCCCATGCCGATGTACTCCCAGGCCATGAACTCGATGGTGTTGAACACCTTGCGCACGCCGAACTTGGTGCTGTCGAGCACCAGGAAGCGGCCGAGGGCCTTCTCGTCGGCGAACCCGTAGATGGTCGGGTTGCCGTTGGCGTCCTTCAGCATGTCGGCCTTGATGGTCACGATCAGCTTGCGGCCCGCCCAGTTGTAGTACTTGTAGCCCTCGACGGTGACTTCCTTCAGCAGGTCGCTGCCGAGATCCTGGTAGTCGAAGTCCAGGATGTCGTTGAAGGTGGTCACGCTCATCAGGATGGTCGAGCAGCGCAGGCGCTTGCTCTCGATCTTGTTGATGAGGCGCTTCACCGCGTTCTTGGTCAGCTTCTGGCCGGTGCCGGCGACGGCCTCGGTGTTGCCCGCAGCGGTGGCGGCGGCCTCCGCGTACTTCAGGAAGAACGAGTCCTCGGTCTCTTCGATCTCGCGGACGACGTTTTCCTCGATCACCTTGGTGACCGGCTGAGTCGAGGCCAGCAGCTCGATCTCCTTCTTGGCGTACATGTCGCTGGAGATCTCGAAGATCGGGATCTCGTAGCGCGGGGTGCTGATGTACTGGCTGTCCGGCTCGGCCTTGAAGTTGATGGCCTTGGCCGGGCCGACGTGCACTTCCTTCTCGTCGATGAAGACGAGCTGGTCGTGGTCGACGCTGTTCTTCAGGTCGTACCGGGTGACGGTACGCGGGGTGAGAATCTGACGAGCGAACGAACGCTCGCGCAGCTTCTCGGCGATGAAGAGGCCCGCAGCTTCGGCCAGCTTCGCGTTGTTGGGACCGTTCAGCTCGCGCACGAAAGTCGTGGCGTCATTCTTGAACAGGTCGAGGTACTGTGCTCCGCTCATGGTGTAGTTCCTTTTCCTGTTCAGTTGCCGAGGGTACGGGCGACGAGGCGAGCGGCCGAGACCGACTCGACGATCGCGATCTTGGCACCCTCAGGGTCGGTGCCGTCGACCCACTTGACCAGACGGCCACCGGCGTCGACCGCCAGTGCATCGCCGACGGCGAGGCCGGTGGCGACGAAGCCGACCGGGGTCACGCTGAAGACGAAGATGCCGTAGGCCAGAGCGACCTGATTCGCCGCGACCGCCGAAGGCAGCGAGACGAGGTTGGTCGGATCGGTCGGCAGGAACGGCGCGGCGCCAGCGAAGTCGCCGGCAGCGAGGCCCTGCTTCACGGTCTGGAGACCCTCGACGACCAGATAGGCGCCGGGAGCGCCGGCAGCGGGGAGGACCGCTTCGCCGGACGAGTTGAGGGCGACCCAGCGGCCTTCGAGCACCTTGATGCCCGAGGCGACCGGCTTCGACCGGATGTTCACGTCAGTGAACGGGGTGAGAAGGTTGAGTTCCTTCATGGTGTTGATCCTTGATGGCGAAAGCTCAAGCGAGCTGTCGCAGGGTGGTGGTCAGGGGGTCCAGCTTCTCTCCACCGTTGCTGACGGCACTCGTCTTTGCAGACCCCTGGAGTTCACCAGGAGAGAGGTCGAACAGGTCGTCGACTGACGCGAGCCGGACAGATCCGGTCTTGATCAACTGTCGGGCGGTGTCGAGAACGTCGGAGACGTCCACAGCACCGTCCTGCGCGAGCTTCACCGCCTGGACCAACGCTGCCGCATACTTAGCACTCTCAAGGTGCGCCGTATGCAGTTCGCCAATCAAGCGACTCTGCTTCTCGATGAGATGGGCAGCCGCTGCGATCTTGCGCGCGTCGACCGTATCGCTCGGAGCGTCGATCGTCAAGTTGTTCTGCGCATGTGGCATGGCTGTGAGAGGATCCTACGCGACCAGCAGGTTGAGCGCAACGCGGACGATGTGGCGGGCCTCCGCCACCTTCTGCGCACGTGCGGCGGTCTTCTTCGCGACGAGCTGCTTCAGCTCGCTCTGCTTCGCTGCGGCTTCGACCTGGAGATCGCCGACACGGGCAGCGAGCGACGCGCTCTTGTCGCTGGGCTTCGCACTCGCAGCCTTCACGGCCTTCGTGCGAGCTGCGGTTTTGGCGAGCAGCCTGTCGACGTTGTCGAGCAGCTTCTCATGTTCAGCGCGTGCATCGAACATAGGTCAGTTCCTTACTGGACGGAGGCAGGCGCCGACGCCTGCTGGGGGAGGCCGCCCTGCGGCGTGAGGCCAGCGCGCTGACGAGCGGCGGCGATGTAGCGCTCGCGCTCCTGGCGCTGCTTGCGCTTGTGGAGGAAGTACATGGCGCCCAGGCCGAGCGCAGCGCCACCGCCGACGATCAGGCCCTTGTTCTTCTGCGCGAAGCCCAGGAACTTGTTGTCGGAGACGCCGTTCACCTTGTCGCGAGCGTGCGAGAAGATCTGGTCCATCGTCAGCTGCTTCGGGCCAGTCGGGTTGTTCTGCGCGGCCGAGGCGATCTCGCCGGCATGATGGTAGAACTCGCGCGCCTGCTCCTTCGGAACGTAGCGATCGACGATGCCTTCGCCGTGGCTCTTGTGCGCGCTCGGGTCCAGGGCCGGCGAGACCGCAGCGCCGAGCGCCGCGTGCATCGTGTCCGGGTGGTAGCCCAGTGGGCCGGCGTCGCCGTTGTTCTTGTGCGCTTCGGCGAGGATCGCCTGCACGCGCTCGTGCGCGTTGGCGCCCATGGCCTTGGCGTTCTGCATCGCATCGGCGGTCGAGGGGGCAGTAGGCTGTGCCGGGCCAGAGCCAGCCGCAGCGTCCTTCTCCATGTCGAGCGCGGGCAGGTGCGAGAACGCGGCGATCTTGATGGCATCGTCGACCTCGACATCGAGGTCGAACTCGTCGATCAGCTCCATCACCGCCTTCTCGGTGGCGACGCGGAGAGCGGTGGCGATCTTCGTGGCCGTGGCCTCGACAGTCGCGCGGTGCTCGATCCACGATGAAGCGATCTTGAAAGCGTCGGTGAGGCGTTCGGCCTCGGTTGCATACTCGATCCCGTCGAGGATCGACTGGTCACGAACCTGCTTGGCGAGCGCCGCGAGCTGCGGATCGACGCCGTTGGCTTCGGCCATCTTCACCATGTCCGGCTGCTGCGACACGTCGAAGCCAGCCTGCTTCAGCGTCTCGGCGTAGAACTCGGAGAGGGAGAGGTCCATGTCGATCTGGGTGTCCACGGTGTGCTCCTGCGGTTCGTTTTCGTTTTCGGAGAAGGCTCGGGGCGCGACAGAACGAATCTGTCGCGCCCCGTTCCAATCACTTCTTCAGCTCAGGCGCCGGGGCCCTTGCCCTGGTCCACGGCCTGACCGTGGTTCAGGCCGGGGTTGTTCGGCAGGGTCCAGACGTCGACGAAGCGCAGCACCTTCTCGTCGATGCCGGAGGTGCCCTTGCGGGTGCCCTCGATGGCCTCGATGTCGCGGGTGGTGCTGGTGTTCGCGTTCTGGTCCGCGACCTGGGTGACAGCCGAGACGTCGGTCTTGGCAGCGGTGCCGAGCAGGCCACCGATCAGGGCGGGCGAGGACACGGCAGCCTGGAGCTGCTCGGCGCGCTTCACGATGACCGAGACGTCGCAGCCGGTGGTGGGCGCCACGGCGGCGGCCTCCTGGAGCGACATCTCACCGGAGGCGAGCTTGTAGGCGCACGACTCGCGCACCATGCCCTGGTAGAAGAGGGCGCCGCGCAGGCGCTCTTCCTCGGCGCGCTTCTCCAGGTACGCGACCTTGTTGGCCTCAGCGGTCTTGGCCGCGCCCTGCACCATGGCCTCGGCGACCTTGGGATCGGCGACGGTGATGCCGCGCTCTTCGAGCCACTTCTGGGCGGCAGTCTTCTCGGCGCTCTTGCCAGTGTCCTGGGCGGGAGCGTCGGTGCTCTTCTTGGGCAGCTCGTGGCCGCCAGCAGGCTCGGTGGTCGCCTGGGCGCTGGAGCCGGCGGTGGCGGTGGCGTCCTCGGCCTTCTTCACCGGGGCAGCGGCCGGGGCGGCAGCGACCTTGGCGGGGGTGGTCTTGGACGGCGCGGCAGCGGCGGCCTTGGCGGGCGCGGCGGCAGCGGCGGGAGCAGCGGCGGTCTTGAGACCGTTCGCGGCGAGGAAGTCGGAGAGGGTGCGAGTACCCATGGCTGTAGATCCTTGGTGGACTGGTTGGTGGTCAGGGAGACGCCCGATGCGTTTCGCCTTCTGTCCCTCTGGAGACCGAGAAGCAACCGTTAGTCGGTCGCGATCCCGGCAAAAGCCAGATAGTACATCGCAGCTTGCACGCGGTTCGGATCAGGGCTTCCTTCGGGGGCGATCAGGGTCCGCAGGGCGGGGTTAAGATGCGCCGACTTCTGGAAGCCGTCGAGAGAGAAAGAGCTGATCAGGCGGCGGTAGTAGGAGTAGAGGTCGACGACCTCTTCGGGTGCTCCTTGGCTCGCCATCTTCTGTGGTTCCCAGCCCGAGAGCGGGGATGAAGTGACGAAGCCTGACCGCGCGCTGATCTTTGTCAGGTGGGCATGGTACAGGGCGTTGGAGAAGTTGTCCAGCGACACGCGAACCGGCGCAACCAGTTCAGCATCCTTCTGGAGAGCGTCTTCATCGCCGTGTTCGGTGGCATGAATGGTCAGCTGCGACAGTTCGGCAGGCGACAGAACGACGCCAGATGCAGCCAGCGTCGAGATGACTTCGTTGATGTCGCCGCCGCACTGCTCGATCATCTGCTTCAGCTCGTCGGAGCTGAACGGTTCAGGCTCGGTATCAGCCTGCATCGCCGGCCGGTTCTCGGGCCGCAGATCGTTGACCGTCGTGCCACCGACTTCCTTGTCGATCTCGGACCACTTGATGCGCCATGCTGCCGTCTTGGTCCGGTCGAGGATGTCGTAGGCCGTGTTCTTCGAGAGCGACATGCTGACGAATCCGCGCGACGCGACCTTGCCCTGCGACAGAGCGATCGGGTCAGCCGGGATCGTCACCTTGCTGATGTCGAAGAAGCGCGGCTTGAAGTTGTCCGCAGCGATCAGCCGGCCGTCCGGCATGATCTCGTTCATCAGATCACGAAGGTGCGAGCACCGCTGCGACGTGAACTCGTTCTCGTGGCCACAGTAGATGCACCGCTCGTGGTGGATGCGGCAGCCCATCGACACGGGGATGATGCCGCCATCGTCGATGATGCTGGCCGAACGCGGATCACGATCGCGGTGGATGCGAATGATCAGCTCGACGCGCCGCATCGGGATGTTCCACGCTGCGAGCGGAACGTCACCGAACCAGGGGTCGTAGTCGCTGTTGGCGTGGTGGTGGAAGAACTTCGCGGTCTCGAAGGTCTTGTAGCGCGGCACGCTCAGCCCGCGCAGCTGGTCGACGTTCTTCTCGACTTCGTCTGGCTCCTGCATGCCCAGCAGCTCGTCGGCGCGGAAGATGTCGCCGTTGAGGTTGCTGCCATACGTCGGTCCATCGCTCATCGCGATGGTGTGCATGTAGCAGTAGCGCGGATCAGGACGAACGGTGTTGATGAAGTCCTGGATCTCAGGCGGGACGTAGGCTTCGGGCTCGAAGCTGGCGAACTTCGAACGCTGGTCGATCGAGGACGCGACCTTGAAGTTGGCGTGGATGCGCTTCTCGATGCTCATACGTTCTCGCGCGCATGGTAGGCCAGCATCGTGGTCTTACCTTCGTGTCCGTCCGTGTTGAGAACCTCGTGGTCCTCGGGGAGGTTCGGGCGCCGTCCAGCGATGTAGTCGACGAACGGGTCGCCGAGGACATGTGGCGTGGAGTGGTAGATGGACATCGGGATCGGCTGAACCTTCTGCTTGTCGAGAGGCCCAGACACGAGAGCAGCGTCCCACTTTTCGCGGTTGCCGTTCGGGTCTGTTCCGAAGCGGGTCGCCAGCGGGTGCCGAGCGAACGCATCGTCAGCTTGTGGGATGCGGCTCATGATTCCGCTCAGGCCGTCATCGAATCGACGACCATCACCGATCCGCGAGAGACCGTTGCCGATCGCAGCGCCGCCCAGCATTCCGGCAAAGCCACCTCCCAGTGCAGCACCAGCAGAGTCACCGAGCACTCCGCCAGCGAGAGCACCAAGCGGCGTTCCGATCAGAAGACCAGTAGCCGTTCCAAGGGAGTGCCGTCGCTCTTCGCGTTCGCCGAGATCATTGACACCGTGAACGAGGCCAGCCCGTGCATTATCGTCAGCGGCGTCGAGCCGAGCGCGCATAGCGAGCTGGTCCGTGACGGCGCTGGCGATCTTCGCATGCTCGGTAGCCCAGAACTCCATGACTCACGCCTCGTAGTGAATGACGTCGGGCTGGTTGAGCAGCGGCTTGGTCTTGAGCGCAGTGATCTCGGTCGTGATGCGGTTCTTCATCTCGACGCTCCAGCCCTTCACCTTGTTCACGGCCTCGCTGTCGACATTCGAGTCGAGCGAGAACTCGATCGGCATGCCGCTGCGGATATAGGCCAGAGCTGGCCCGCCGCTGAGGGTGAACGAGCTGACGGTGAGGTCAGCCTTGGTGTAGGGGATGGTGCCGAGCGTGTCGATGCGCGGCTCTCCGTAGGCGGTCATCAGCGCAACCTCAATCGAGGACGCTTCGGTCACGATCGAGGACTTGTAGATGCCGTTGGTCAGCGTGGTTACGACGGTGATGATCATGGCTGTGCCTTATCCGCGACCGGGGGTGAACAGGTTCTTCATGGCTGACTCATACGCGCTGTATGCCTTGGCGCGCTCGCCGACCTTGATCGAGATGCGCAGCGGCAGCACGATCTCATGGCCGCCAGCCGTCGGGCCAGACGAAGCCATGGCCGGCGCTTCGGGCGCAGGAGCTGGTGCAGCCTCAGGCTGCGTCGCCTCGTGGCCGCCAGCGTTCAGGACGGACGCCAGTTCCTGATCCGCGATGTTGTCCTCGGGCGTGCCCTCGCCTTCGATCTTGTTGGCCGCGTCGTGGGCCTCGTCTTCGGGCGTGCCGTCCACGCTCTCGGCCGTGTTCGGACCAGCGGCCTCGCCCTCGTTGATGGCCGACATGTCGTGCTCGCCGCTCTCGTTGCCGGGAACAGCCGTGTCCTCGGCAGGCGGCTCGTCGCCGCCCTCGGCCTTGGGCTCGCTCTCGCCAGCGGCCTCAGCACCTTCGCCTTCGCCGACGGGCGGCTCACCTTCGGCAGCAGCATCACCACCGGCAGCAGCTTCGCCCTCGCCTTCAGCAGCCGGAGCTTCGCCCTCAGCAGCCGGGGCTTCGCCATCGGCGGCCGGTGCAGCACCGTCATCATCCGCCGGCATCTCGGTCGGCACACTCATCTCACCGCCGCCCGAGCCGTCGTTGTTGGCCTGGAACTGCGGGGGCGCCGCGTCCTCGCCGCTGCTCTCGCCCTCGGCCTTGTCCTCGCCCTTGTCGGCATCGCTGCCTTCAGCTGGCTCGCCCTGCTCGCCCTTGTCCTCTGACTCGGGCTTCTCGCCATCGCCCTTGTCCTCTGACTCGGGCTTCTCGCCCTCGCCCTCAGCTACAGGGGCTTCCGATTCATCGCCGCTTCCGCTGTCGTCTCCAGCAGCCACCGGAGCTTCAGCGTCACCAGCACCCTCCGCACCGGCATCGGCAGCGGGAGCACCAGCGCCAGCGTCAGGTTCAGCAGCATACACAGAGTCTTCTCCAGCAGCTTCACCACTGGCAGCAGGATCAGCACTGGCAGCAGGATCAGCAGCAGGATCGCCAGCACTGGGATCGTCAACAGGGCCTGCACCAGCATCGGGCTCTTCGCCACCGCTGGTCGGATCTTCCTGTCCAGCCGATCCGTCCATGGCTCCTTCCTCGCCGGGCATGCCTTCGGGTCCTGCGTCACCTTCGCCTCCTTCGGGGATGACGTCGCCCGTGTTCGGGTCGACGCCGGTGTTCTGCTGGTACGCGTCGCCCGCGCCCTGCATCTCTTTCATGGCCTCCTGAAGCTGCTGCTCCTGCTGCGCGAGCACCTGCTCGCGCTGCGCCAGCTCCTGCTCCTTCTGGAGCAGCTCGACGACGATCGAGTCGAGCGGCATGAAGCTGCCGCTCTGCTGCTGATCATTCATCTGCGTGGCCTGATTCGACTGCTGCATCACTGAGCCGGAGCCAGTGAAGGCGTCGGTCAGCCCGGCCTTCTTGATTGCGGTGGCCCAGTCGAGCACGCAGGACTTGCCGGCGAACTTGTACTGTGCCTTCAGCCCGCTGGTCTTCTCGTCGCCGCTGGGCTTGCCATTGGCAATCAGCATCTTGCTGATGTCCTTGCCAGCGCCGAGCACCGACTCGCCCATCTGTGCGGCAAACGGGCTGCCATCGCCCTTGTTCTTAGCCATGTCGACGAGCTTCGAGATCGTGCCGAGATCGAGCATCGGCATGCTCATCATCTGGCGCATCAGATCACCCATCAGCACCGTGTTGCCAGCGATGCTCGGCGCGACGCTGAACACGGCCTTGTAGATGGCCTCAGCGCGCATCGGATCGTGCTGGAAATACTCGGGGTGCAGTGCCTTCAGATGCTGGAGACCGACGCTGTAGGCGTTCTGGCTCATCAGCGACTTGACGCCGAGCATGATCGGAGCGGCAGCAGCAGAGACGAGCCCGAGACCGAGCCCGGCGCGCTGGAAGGCCGTCATGTCTGATGCGGTCTTCGACTGCGCGTCCAGCTCTTCGAGAACGCCAGCAGAGATGGCCTCGAAGTCGTCCTGATCCTCGATCAGGGCCGCGAACTTCTTGTACACCTCGGCGTGGAGGTGAGCGGTGCCAGCAGCGCGTGCGCTGATCAGGTCGGCTTCGATAGAAGCAAACTTCTGGGCGGTCTCGACGTTGGTGCCGAACATATGGTTCACCTAGCGAAGCGGGGTGGAGTCGTCGACGGCGTGCATCGTGCGCGGATCGCGAGCAGTGGTCGGGGTGAGGAAGGTGTTGAGGCCAGCGGCCAGTTCGTTCCCAGCGCCGACGCCGAAATCATGCGCCTTCGCCTTCAGAACGCCACCGAAGCTGGCAGCCTTGGCGAGGCCCGACATGCCGGGCGACTTCGGCGGGGCAGCCTTGGCCGTGAACGCGTTGCTCGCACCAGGAGCCGGGAGATCCGGTTTCCGCTTGGGCCGTGCCGTCGGCTTGGGTGCCGCAGGCATCGTCGGGGCCTGCACGCTGCTCAGCTTGTTGCCACCTGAGCCGTTCTCAGAGCCGCCAGGGCCAGCGGTGCTCGGCGGCGGCTTCGGCTTCTTCATCATGCTGGCGACCTGCGCGCCGGTCCCGACGACGTTCGCCACCTGACTCGCAGTGCCGATCGCGTTCATAGCGCGTGCACCAAGGCTGAGAGCTGCCAGCGGATTCGCGACCTTGGACAGTGCAGCCATGCGCGTCATCTGCTGGTGCGGCGGCCGGGGACCGTTGCCCTGGTCGTCCTCGCCGTCACGACGCTGCTGAGGCTGCGGAGCCGGGCGCGGAGGCGGCATGGGCGGCGGCGGGGGAGCCTGCATCGAGCCGAGCAGCGCAGGCGCGACAGCGAGCACAGCCGGAGCGATGGCAGCAGTGCCTTGCACTGCTGGGTGGGTGATGAACTTGCCGAAGCGGTCCCCGAAGCCGGAGGCCGTGGCTCGGTTGTAGGGGCCAGCTGGCATTACTTCCTCGCCTCACGAACGCCAGCAAGCTGGTTCATCGCGTCAGCGATCTCCTTCAGCTTCAGCCCCATGTACTCCTTGGCGGCATGCAGGCGGGTCATGCGGCGCTGATCGCCGACCAGACCGCGCACTGCGATGACCAGTGAGTTGTTGCCGTTGACGACGCGCACGGGAAGCGTCTTGTTCGCGGCATTGCTGAGCCGGCTGGCATGGTTCTTCGGATCCTTCAGCGAGTCGCGGCTGCTGAGGATGTCCTCGGGCGAGCCCGGCTTGTCGTGCAGGTGCGCCGAGGTGAAGTCCTTGCCGTCTCCGACGTAGGCTTCGCTGTACTCGGCGGCGCTGGCCGTCTTGGTGTCGCACAGCGAGATGGTGTCAGCGTTGCACGGGGTGTAGCCGCTCTGCTCCTTCGCCCACTCCAGCAGCGCATCGGTGTCGAGCGCTTCGAGCGCAGCGGGATCATGGTAGTCGCGGAAGCCCATCTTCGAGACGGTGACACCGCGCGCCTTGAGGCCGCTGATGACGAGGCCGAACAGCTGGTCAGCCTTCGCCTGCGCTTCCTCAGGCTTGGTGCTCTCTTCGGTGCAGGTTGCCACCATAGCGTCATAGAGGTCAGGCAGCGTCAGACCGGCTTCGATCAGCTCGATGGTCGACTGAACAGCCTGCTTCTCGTACTCGGTAGCCGTGGCAGCGACCTTCGCCATCTCGTGGTTGTTCTGGCGATCGAGGATCTCCAGTTCGAGACGCGCCTTGTCGAGTTCGAACAGCGTGGTGCGATCCTCGACATCTGCGTTCGACGCGGCCAGCTTGTCGGCCTGCTCTTCGCTGATGGCATGGTCGTAGAGGCTGAACGCCTTGGGCTCGCGGTACGGCGCTGCGAAGGGGTCGCCGCCGGCAGCGTCGATCTCGCTGGCGACCTTGTCGAAGGTGTCGCCGCCACGGTTCATGCCGTAGCCAGGGCCAGCACCGACAGCGACGGCTCCTGCATGCTTGCGGATCTTCGCGACAGCGACTTTGGCGTCGGCGACGTCGAACTTGAAGCGCTTGTCAGCAGCGGTCTTGTGGAGCGCGAGCTGCACTTCGCGGTTGGCGATCTCAGCGACTCGGCCGATCTCTTCAGCGCCGAGGTCTTCACGGACAGCCACCTTCTCCAGTGCCTCCTGCATAGAGCGGCCGGCGAGACCAGCAGCCTTCACTTCGTCGGCGAGCTGGGAGACGCGCATCTTGATCGAACTCATGGTGGGTGTCCTAGTGCCAGGATCGTGGTCTGGCATGATTTATAGTCAGAAGCCGGGGCGCGTCATCTGGTTTCGCACGGCCAGAGCGCAAGGAAAGTCGTCATCGGTAGAAGCTGTGCGGGGTGTCCCAGCCATCTGACGTCATAGCATCTGTGATTTCAGTCTCGATGCTAGATGCCGAGATGTCGGCCTGCCCAGTGTGGCCGCCGAAGTCGCCACGGATCAGAAGCTCACCTCCGAGCATCGCGTAGGTGAGCGCATGACATCCGTCATCGGGGTTGATGTGCACGTACGATGCTGAGTTCGTCTTCTCGTTGAACTCCATCGACACAGCGAGCATGTGATCGAAGAGAACGTCGCACTCTTCCTGACGCGGGAACGTGATCTGCTTCCGGCGAACGGTCTCGAAGGTGTCAGTCAGCACGTTGGTGCGCGCGAGATGCCACTTGCGCGTGCGCGGTTCCCACTTTGCACGCTGCGCCTTGCGAGCGGTCCCCTGACCCATGCCGGTGTGCCACATCTGGGCGACGCGATGTTCGCCCAACTTGTTGATGAGATGGAGGTTCTGGACGTGGCCAGCGCCCCAGTCGCATGCCAGCAGTTGAACACGGCACTTCTCGGCGATGCGCGCGATCTCGTTCTCTTGGAACACCGAATCGGACTCGCTGCCCTTGAAGATCTTCCAGTAGTAGACCTCGAACTTAGAAGGGAACGGATTCCAACCGCCGATGATGATGAACGTGTAGCTGTTCTCGCCGATGAAGGCCCAGTCGACGCCCATGACGAGCGGAGGTAGGCGCGGATCGTTCGGGTTCGGGAGTTCGTTCTTCCGGTCTGAGACGCAGCATGCGCACAGCTGCGCGAGCGTCACCGGCTGTGAACCGCTGTCGTACGGGAGACCGAGAACCTCGTTGTAGAACTGCGCGGTGCTGTAGTCGCGCAGCTTCACAAGCAGCTCGCGCCACTTGTTCGGGTTGCTCATGATCGGTCGAACGATGAGCTGCGGAATCCGGTAGGACTCCATCGTCACCATTGACTCGCGGCCCTTTTCGTGGTCCATCTGCCGTGCAGCAACCCACTGGCCCTTGTCAGTATTCAGCGGTTTCCCGCAGTGTTCGCAGATGACGCCGGTGTTGCCGATGTTCTTCTCAGTCCAGCTAAGGTTCCACTTCTTGCAGCCCGTGTGCTCGCAACGAACGGCCCACTCGGCGCCCGTGCTGCGAGCACGGTACGCCTCCATGTGGTTGCCGAGGCTCTTCGGAGTGCCGCAGTACCAGTAGCTTGGGTTGAGAACGCGGAACGCCAACTCCTTGATGATCGGAATGACGTCAGGCTGGATGTCCTGAATCTCGTCGAAGTAGATGTTGCCGGCCGAACGACCACGCAGGCGGTCTGCCGTGCGCTGTGCGTAGCCGCACGAGATCAGCGCACCGTTTGTCATCTGCTTGCGGAAGACTTGGTCGATCATCCCCTGACCGGAGAAGAAGCCCTGCTTGACGATCGGGCTCTCGACGAGGAAGTCCTTGAGGCGCTGCGTCGAGAACACCTCGGCCTGATCTTGCAGCGGCGAGACGTAGATCTGGCTGCTGTTCGGATTCTTGATGCCGTAGACGACTTGCTTTGCAGCGAGCGTCGTCGACTTCGCAATCTGACGGCCGGTGAACAGGCCAACCTCGGGGCACGAGGTGTTGAACACGCGGCGCAGATAGGGGTATGAGTCGAGATCCAGCGGCTCTCCGCGCAGGCAGAGAACCTCCTGCGCAAAGCGGAATGGATCGACGACGCTCACGACGGTTTCTCGTCGTTCTTCAGGTCACCCATCAGCGGCATGTCAGGTTCGTCGCCGTACTTCAGGATGATCTTGCCGATCAGTGCAGCAGCGGTCTCGCTGCCCTTCTCGCCACTGGCTGCCTTCACTTCCTTGATCTTCAGGCGGCGGTCCATTGCCTTGAAGATGGTCTCACGCTCCAGCTTGATGCGTGCCAGTTCATCGCGCGACGGATTGGGGATCTCGATCTTCATCTGCTGCGACGCGTAGTAGCTGTCGCTCATAAGACGGTCGAGAACCTGATCGCTGTCGAGCTGCACGCGAGCGCCGAGCTTCCAACGCGCATAGTCTTTCGGCGCGTTCATCAGGCGGAACTTGAACTGCGTCTCGTCCTGTCCGATGCACTGCGTGTACTCGATCCACGAGTCGCCTTCTGCGAAGTCCCGATCCATGAACAGATCAGCGAACTGCGCGATGTCGTCTTCCGTGATCGTCAGCTGATACATCGTGCGGATGTCATCGACGATCGTGGAGAACGGGATCGCGCAGAGGATCATCGTCTCGATGCAGACGCGCAGCGTGTCGTGCTTGCGCAGCTTGACGAGGAACTCTGGAACGACGACGGTCAGTCCGGTCGGCGTCACAGAGAGCAGGTTGCTCAGCTCCAGTTCTGCTGCGGCCATCAGCTCGGGACCGTAGTCGAGCTTGCTCGGATCCTTCGTCGTCATCAGCGCCTCGACTTCGGGGCTGAGGTACGCGATCAGTTCGTCTCGGACGAACGCGATGGGATCACGAGGAAAACGAACACGGAAACGACCGCACAGCGTGTCCCGCACCGACTCAGGAGTGAGCGAAGCGTGGGCCGCGAGTGCGATGGCTCGGAGGATCTTCCGGTGCGGGACCACTCGCGCCCTCCTACGCCGTGACCTCCGCCGAGGCGCTCTGGAGACGCTCAGCCACGCGGGCCAGCGCCTTCATCGCGACAGTCGTTGCGGTCTCGTCGCCGGGGAAGCCCATGCGGATGGCCAGCAGGAGACGCGCGAGCTTGCTCACGGTCTCGTTGAACTGGTCGGCGAGGCCGACGAACTCGGCGAGGTTGTCTTCGGTCAGGAAGCTGGCGCCGAGGATGGCGTCGACGCTCTCGGGGTCGCCAAGCGTCGCAGCGAGTTTGAGGCCCTTCTCCAGATCGAGGCGGATCTCGACGAGCGCTTCGGCTGCGAACTTGGGGGCGTCCTGGTGCGCCGCCACCTTGGTGGCCAGCTGTTCGAGCTGCGCAGGCAGCGTCGACGCGAAGCGGACGCTGCCGTCACGGCGCGCAGCGGCCATCAGCTCGGTGGCGTTGTCGAGGTGGCTGTCGAGCAGCGTGGCGATCTTGGCCTCGCTGACCTGGGTGCTGAGGGGCTCGCCACGCAGGTTGAGCGTCCACTGGTCGCCGTGGCAGATCAGCTGGTCCGGCAGCTTGCTGGCGAGCACGCTGGCGACCTTCTCGGCTGACAGCGCCGGCAGCTCCTGGTACTCGCCCAGCGCGAGCACCTGGGTGTTGGACGGGAACACCCACGCATTCGACTCGCTGTCGTGCATCGCGACCTTGGCACGGTTGTCGATGTAGACGGTGAACGGCGTGCCGAGATCGCTCTGCATGCGCAGCTCGACGCTGCGGGTCGCATCGTTCACGACCATCGACGCCAGCTTGGCCGGCGCAGTGAAGATGCCGTCGGTGTGGAAGACGAAGTGCTGGCCGACGCGCAGGCTGTTGGTGGCCGTCTTCTCCAGCACGGCTCCCGCGACCTTGGCCTCTGCTGCCTCATCCTTGCGGAAGCCGGTGACGGCCTCCGGCGCACGGGCGAAGGAGCTGTCGTCGAAGATGAACCAGCGCGCCACCTTCTCGGTCGGCTTGGCGAGGTTGATGGCGTCGAAGGCCACGGCGGTCTTGGCGCTCTCGTCGGCCACGAAGATGTCAGCGGCCAGGATCTCAGCCGACTTCATCTGCTCCAGATCCTCGGGCAGCGCGAGCAGCACGGCGTGCGAGCGCTCGATGCCGGCCGATGCCATCTTGGCCTGCACGCTGTTCTTCGGCTCCGGTGCCGCGAACCAGCTGTCGAGCACGGCGCCCGTCTCGTTCTGCGCGAAGCCAGCCACGATGCCGGCGTTCTTGCTGAGGATGGACGCTGCCTTCTCCTTCTGCTTCTCGCTGGCACCCAGGTAGGAGGCCAGGACCGTGCGGCCACGGAACGGGAGACGCAGGCTGGAGCCGTCCTCGCTGTAGCCGGTGTTCAGGTTGATGTGCTTCGGCACCGGGTCGCCCATGCTGCCAGCGTCGAGAGCCGAGGTGAAGCTGTCCTCGTTGAGCGGCACGACGGTGTCGTCGGTCATGTCGCCAGCGCCCTGCTGATCAGCCGCGTCATCGGCGGGGTTGTCCTGCCGGTTGATGAGGATGTCGAGCGGGGCCAGCTCCCAGTTCTTGATGATGACCGGGATGCTCAGGCGCGGTGCGCCGACGATGGAGACGAAGCCCATCGCGCAGCCGGCGGCATCATCCCGCTGGGTGAAGTTGACGATGGCACGGTCGAGCGGGATGTAGGGGTGCTCGCGCAGCAGCACCTGCGTGATCTCGTCGTCCCAGTAGGCAGGCGGCGACGTCAGGCGCGTGCCAGCCAGCTTGACGACCTCCTGTTCGGGGAGGTAGTCGGCCGGGTTGATCGTCTGCGGCTGCATGAAGAGGGGCGGCATGGCGAGAATCCTACGGTTGGCCTGATGTGGTACAAGCTAACGCACTGTGGCGACTTGGCGATAGCTATCGTCACGGGAGCGGCGGCGTCGAGATGCCCGGATTGGGCGGCGTCGCTGCCGGGACAGCCGGCAGGACGTAGTTGTGCGTGTGCATCAGCAGCGAGATGGCACCGGCCGTCACGTCACCGGGAACCGCGATGGTTCCGCCGACCCAACTGCCGGAGCTGCCGCCATTTATGGCGAGCGAGCCAGCCGCGATGCTGAAGTTGCCGTCAGCGATCATCGAGATCGACGGCGCATGGAACGAGAGTGCCGCAGCAGCGACGAACTGCGTCGCGATCGGCAGGTTCACGATCGGTGCCTGGAGCGAGATAGCAGTAGTGGCGAGGACCGTCAGCGTGCCGACGTTGCCGTCCGCGATGACGTTGACGAGCGGTGCACCAGACACACCGAGACGCAGCTTCAGAATCTTCGTCAGCGCATCGAACTGGAGATCGAGCGTGTTGTCAGTCGGGATGCCGTACTTCGAGACGCCCGGCGTCGGGACTGGAGCAGCCTTGCCGCTGCGGATGTGGAAGCTGCCGTCAGCGCGCACCTGGAAGTCATAGACGACGCCGCTGGCGCTGTTCAGCTCAATGCTGTCCGCTACCGTGCCGGTCGGCGGTGCGATTGGCTGTACAACGGTCTCACGGATCACCGAATGGATCTTCGCCTGCTGCTCAATCATCGTCGTCAGTGGTGACGGTTCGATCTCACCGGCGTAGCGTCCGCTGTTCAGGTTGTCAGAGCTGATGTGGCCGACTTGGCGAACCACGTAGGGGCGCAGGTTCGCTGGGTCCGTGTTGGTGTCGACGATCTCGGTGTGCAGCAGCGAGTTGTCGAGTGTGAAGCCGGGGATCTTGCCGAATCCGAAGAACGTCTTCTTGTAGCCAAGGTATCCGGGTCCGCGCTCTTCGACGTCGATGAACCGCGAGAACTTCTTCCGCCCGTCAGCGCGAAACAGATCACAGCTGAGTTCGCTTGCTCCGAGGAAGAGTCCTTCCTTGCTGAAACGAACCCGCATCTTGTCGCGACCGATCGCGATGTCGCCCTCCGACAGATCATAGAGGCGAGAGATGAAGGCTGGCGCGTACAGCGTGTTCGAGATCTCTTCGATGCCTGGGTTCTGCGTCGACTCGCCGAGTGCCGGCAGGCTGCCGAACGGGAAGCTGGGTCCGGTCAGGAAGCCCGTGATGATCCACCCGTGTGGATCCTCGCTGACGAGGACGAGTGAACCAGCCTCAGGTACGACGATGATGCCCGTCGCCGTCGTGTTGCGGTTGAAGATGTTGCCGCAGTACGGCTGTGCGAGACGCACATGGCTGACGACCATAGCCTTCGCGCCCTTGGCACGCGAGATGGTCGGGTTGTCGTATGCCGCAGGACCGCCATTCAGTGGTTCGACATCGAAAAGGAACGCCATGCGTCCACTTTTGTCGGCTTCGCGCCACACATGCGAGATGCGACCGATCCAGTTGTAGCTGCGCGCAGCGCTTCCACGCTGTTGCCGACTACGTGTGGAGAACGTCGATCGCAGTGCAGCGAACGGAGTTTGACTCGTTACCCGATCGGAGACGTCGTCGTGGTGTCCCATGCTCTCGTTTTCTCAGGTGCGCGTGAAGATCAAGATGACTGAGTTCGCGCTCATCACCTGACGCTGCACGCGGTAGTCGCTGTACTTCTGCCGGTACTCTGCTTCCTGCGTCGCGCTGGATACGCTCACACGGAAGGTGTGGGCACGAGACGCCGAAGCGCCCTTTCCCGACCGGGAAGAGCTGCTGGCCGACTCACCAGGGCACAAGATGCACGCCATGGGCACTAGCCTACGCCCAGCCAACCCCAATCCAATCGGGGATAGCCACAAGGTAAGTAGGCAGCTTGACAGCGTTTATGGGTCACGCTCCAGCTAAAATAAAGGGGCCTGCTGGGAGATAAGAATGATGAACGAAAAACAATCCCTGGAGCCTGCCATGAACGTCTTCACCTTCATCAAGTTCGGCATCGCCACGGCTGCCGTGTTCTTCACGGCAGTCGTCGTCGGCGCCGGCTATGCCGTCGACAGCCTTGCGTCGCACATCCCGGTCGTGCAGACGGCGTTCCGCATCGTGGTAGCGCTCGTCCTCTTCCACATCGCCTGCTGCTCACTGATCTACCTCGGCCGGATCAACCTACGCCTGTGGGCATGGGAGAAGATGACCGTGAAGTTCAGTCAGCTGTTCTGGGGCAAGACGATTGCCCGTCAGTTGAAGGATCAGGCTGACCGGAAGGCGATCGTTGACGCCGGGTACGGCGCCAGCACCCCGCTCCTGATCGGCAATATGTGCCTGTGGATCGACCGCCTGACTGGAAGCCAGAAACGCTAAAAAGTACCCCTGTTTTCAGGCATAAGTCTAATACACGAGAAAACATCATTCCAGCAACGTCGCTGGGTGGTGCATCTCACCAGCAACATCCATCACCCTGGAGGTTCCCATGTCCCTCGAAACCGCCGCCGACGCCGGCTCCGCCCTCAGCACCACCGCGACCGATGACAAGGCCGCCACGATCTTCACCAAGAAGAACGTGGCCATCGCCCTGGTCGCCGTCGTGGTGACCGCCGGCCTCGTCTACTGCATCATGAAGGTGATGCAGAGCTACAAGGCCAAGCGGCTGGCCCAGAAGGCGGCCGAGCCGACCGCCGCGAAGCCCGCCGAGAAGCCCGCCGAGCAGAAGGCGGCCTAACAACTTTCGAGAAGGCGACCTTGAGCCACTGACGCCTCTGGCGTCAGTGGCCAGGGTCACGCGCCTTCTCTTTTGTCTGGAGCGTCAGATCTAAGTCACAGCAGACGTTGATGAAGCACGCGAGTGCCAAACACAACGCAGGCGTTCCCGCGCGAAGCGTGGACTCCCGGCGGCTGAAGCCGCGCTTACTCACACCACATACGTTCCCGAAAGGAACATACCATGAGCCGCATCACTATTGTCTCGAACCATCGCGATGCCGATGTCATCACGCACGACGGCAGCTTCCACGCCGATGAAGTCATGGCGTGCGCCATGACGTTGATCAGCCTGCGCACCTTGAACGTTCACAGGACGCGTGATCCGTCGACGATCAAGGACGCCATCATCCACGGGAAGACGGTCGTCGACGTCGGCGGCGAGAACAAGCCGGATCTCGATGTCTTCGACCACCACCAGAAGGGCGGCGCAGGATGCCGGAAGAACGGCGTTCCGTACAGCAGCTTCGGGTTGCTGTGGAAGAAGCGCGGCGTCGATACCGTCATCGCGGCGATTCCGAACACGACGACGCTCACCACGTCGCAGGCCATCGCTGTGGCAGCCGCGATCGACGAAGGACTCGTCACCACGGTCGATGCCACTGACAACGGCGCCGTCTTCGGTTACCAGACGCTGCGGAACTCGCCCGATGTGCGCATTCCGCAGTACAGCGTGTCGCTGATGATCCACCACCTGAACCCGCCTGCGTTCGGTGTGGCGTCACCTGTCGAGTACGACGCGGCGTTCTGCGACGCCGTCGAGTTCGCAGCTGGTATCCTGCGGCGCGAGATCGAGCACACCATCGCTCGCGTCGTCAGCGAGACGCGTGTGCGAGACGCGATGCGTGAAGCCCTGGACGCCAAGGTTCTGATCCTCGATCAGTTCGAAGCTGCGATGAGCGACATCGTGATGGAGTCGCCGTCGCTGCTCTACTGCATCTTCCCGGACCAACGCGGAACGTGGATGGTACAGCAGGTCGCGAAGACCAAGGGCAGCTTTGAAGGGCGTGCACCGCTCCCGGCTGCGTGGGCGGGGCTGCGTGACCAGCAGCTCGCTGCGATCACGGGCGTGAACGATGCGGTGTTCTGCCACAACGGCAGGTTCATCGCCGGTGCGAAGTCGAAAGACGGTGCCATCGCGCTCGCAGCGCTGGCCGTGTCTGCATTCGAATCCTGAACGTCACCCCACGGCACCACTCTGGTGCCGTGGGGCGTTCAACAACACATACCTTTTACACGGAGAGTGTCATGAGATTCCTCGTTCCCGCGATGCTCTGCATCGCTGCCCTATCCTCAGCTGAAACAACCTACACGTACGACGCCACCTACGCGTCCTGGCTGTCCCAGTCGTGGACGACGGCGGGCGGCACGTCCCAGCACGGCACCATCGTGTCTGCTGAACAGGAGATCGAGCCTGGGTTGATCCACCGCATCAGCTACAGGCAGCCGAGCAGCGTCGGCGTGAAGCCATTCGCTTCGGTCGCCGGAGCAGGTGACAGCAAATACGTGCAGGCTGTCCTGGGTCTCGACTGCCGATTCAACGAGACGTGGCGTCTCACGACGGAAGTCGAATACGGGACATTCAACGTGTCGACGAACATGCGTGACGAGGCTGGCAATCGCCGACACGACGAAGCCGAGAGCACCTACCAGTCTGCTCTCGTGACGCTCGGTGCCGAGTCCTTCGGCGGCTACTTCGTCATGCGCAAGCACGACGTTCCGAATGTCATCAGATTCGAACAGGACGATGGCCGAACGCTGGATATGTACTACGACAAGGACTACAGCTCGATGACGGTGATGCTCGGCCTGTACACCCGACTGAGCACCGAGGTCGCTGGCGGTGATCTGACGCTCGACCTGAAGGCTGCTATGGGCCAGTGTGCCTGGAAAGCTGGATCGCAAGCCAAGGCACAGTTCGAGAGCGACTGGGGGTACGCATTCCCGGACTCGCACTTCAGAGGCTACGAGTTCGCCGCTGATCTCGGCTACGAGCGGCGCTTCTCAACATACGGCATGTGGGGCATCGGTGTTCGTGCTCTCGGGTTCGGCACGGCATCTGCCTTCGACAGCGGCGACGGCAACCACGATGGCGGGTCGCAGAATGTGAACCAGGGCATTTCAGGTAGCCCATCAGCGACGCGCATGGATGCCTTCTGGGGTCCCTACATCCGAATCGGTGCAACGTTCTGAACTAAAAAGAAGATAGCGTTTCTGGTATAAGGATTGTACACGGAAAAACATTCTTGGAACAAACTCCAAGACAACCCCGTTCGGAGGCTATCATGTCCCTCGAATCCGCTGCCGACGCCGGCTCGTTCATCTCGTCGCTCGCCAACAGCGACGTCGACGTTCTCCAGATCCAGGTGGTTCGCAAGCCGACCACTGCCGAACTGGTCACCGGCGCCGTCGTCTTCACGGTGATCCTCTCGGCCTTCGTCGGCTGCTGGATCTGGTTCATCCGCTCGGAGCGCAAGCACCAGCTCGCTCTGCGCGCTGCCTCGGCGAAGGCAGCCTGATGTGATAACCCCGCTGCACCACGTTGGTGCAGCGGGGGCTCGTCACGTGCACATCTACTTTCCACGGAGCGTAGCAACATGATCCCAGCCCCGCCGTTTCAACTCGAATCACTGACGTACGAAGCCGGTCGCGACGTCGAGAACAAGCTGAACGCGTACTACGCGTCAGCGTCTCCGACGCACGAGATGCTCGCTGATGCTATCGTCAGCACGGTGCGCAGCGGCTGGAAGCTGATCCAGTGCGGACGGCTCCAGAAGTTGGACGACGACCGCATCAAGTACCTGCTCGCCTTCCTCATCGGACGTTCGTTCGAGAAGGCCGTCAAGGCTAAGCGCGAAGTGACGAACGATGATCGCGTCGCTTGCCATGTCCTCATCCATGCCTTCACCTCCTTGATGTTCGAGGAATGCAATCGGACCCTGATGCGCGAGGACATCCTCGCCAACATCAAGGAGTTCTACGGCATGAACCGACCGAACATCGAACCGTCCCTCAACTAACCCGCACACGCACTGCGTGGCAACCAAGAAAGCGAAACCGATCCCATGTCCCGATTCAACGCTGCTGCCAAGAAGGCGAAGACCCCGATCGCCGACACCATCAACAAGGCCGGTGGCAGGGCCTACAGCATCACCCCGAAGACGGAGTTGGTGAACCTGCTCACCAGTTCGATGATGGCAGGCAAGGGCCTGGAGAGCGACACCGAGCAGATCAACCGGCTCAAGGACCTGCTCACCAAGGTCGATCCGCTGTTCGCGGCCAAGACCGCGCTCTATGTCCGCAAGGAGCACGGCCTGCGTTCGGTCACGCACGCCATGTCGGCGCTGCTCGCCCGCCACGCCAGTGGCCAGCCGTGGGCCACCAAGTTCTACGACAAGATCGTGCACCGAGTCGATGACGCCGGTGAGATCGTCGGCGCGCTCTGGGCGCTCACCGACACGAAGAAGGGTGTCATCCCTGGCGCCATGAAGCGCGGCTTCGGCAAGGCGCTGTCCCGCTTCAGCGAGTACCAGCTCGCCAAGTACAGCGGCGGCAAGCGCGCCGTGAAGCTGATCGACCTCGTCAACCTGACGCACCCCAAGGGCAGCGTCGGCGTCGGCAAGCTCGTGAAGGGCAAGCTGGAGAGCGCGGACACCTGGGAGTCAGCCATCTCGGCTGCCGGCCCGGATGCCGAGAAGAAGTCCGACGAGTGGAAGCGCCTGCTCATGGACGGCAAGCTGGGCATCTTCGCCCTGCTCCGCAACGTGAACAACATCGTCGAGAGCCTCGGCGACGACAAGAAGGCAATGGCCGCACTGGTCAGCCAGCTGACCGACGAGGCAGCCGTGAAGAAGAGCCTGATCCTCCCCTTCCAGTACGCCAAGGCGATCGAGGCCGTGGAAGAGAAGGGTGGGGCGAAGGGCTTCGTGCTGGATGCGCTGCGTGATGCCCTCGAACTGTCCCTGAACAACGTTCCCGATCTCGTCGGCGACACCGTTGTGGTGCTCGACGTCAGCGGGTCGATGTCCGGTGACCCGGTGAAGATCGGCGCTCTGTTCAGCGCCGTGCTGATCAAGGCCCTGAAGGAGCGCTGCACGTTCGTGATGTTCGCGACCGACGCAAAGATCATCAACGTGTCGACCCGGCCGGGTACGTGGGAGATCCGCAACGAGATCATGAAGAAGTGCGGCGGCGGAGGCACCAACTTCCACGCCATCTTCCAGACGCTCAAGCAGCACAAGATCAGCGCTGAACGCGTGCTGATCCTGTCCGACATGATGGGGTGGATGGGCTTCGAGACGCCGCAGTCGCACGCCTCTGATTGGGCGCGCACCTGCTGCAAGGTGAAGCCGACCATCTACAACTGGAACCTGAACGCGGCTGGCACGAGCCAGTTCACGCAGAGCCAGTACCTCGACATCGTGGCGATCTCGGGGTGGTCAGACAAGGTCTTCGATCAGATCAACAACGCCGAAGAGGACCCTGAGCTGGTCCTCCAGGCGATCGAAGCCACCGAACTGTAGTAGTGCATATTTGTTGTTGACAGTTTCGCTGGCGTCATACGCTCACGCGCATGACGCCAGCGAACAGTTTTGTCGTGGATTGGTTGACAACTCGTTCCTGATTTTCTGAATCCTCGCTGTGTGGCGAGCGAAGCCGTTCCTTCTAGCCCGGTGTGGTTCGCCACTCGGGGCTGCCAAAAACAAACGGCCCGCGATTTTCCCACAGCTTTTCACTGCGGAGTGGAGAAGTCTGGCTATCTCGCTGCCCTCATAAGGCAGAGTTCACTGGTTCAAATCCAGTCTCCGCAACCACAGGCCGTGGCGACCTCGACGGTTACTTCTCTGGCAAGTTACCCCGTCATGGAACTATCCCGGCCCTTTCTCCCAACCACCAACACCTCAAAGGAGGCTCTCATGGACGACAACGAGAATGCCTACAAGCCCACCAAGGAACAGCGGCTGGAGATGGCGAAGAGCCATCTGCGCGCCGCGAAGGCCGGTGGCTGTCCCCTCGATCAGATCATGATGCTGACGGAGCAGATCCGCAGCATCGAGATGGAAGCGGCTCCCGCTGCTCCCGATCTCAAGCGCCGGCTGGAGCCGGTCGCCCTCTGATCTGATGCTGACGGTGTCTTGCGACGCCGTCCCTGTATAGAGTAAGCAGGAGTTCATGGACGCCGTAGCTCAGCTGGTAGAGCAATAGTCCGAAAAGCCCGACTCATTTATGCCGGCGCAAGCCGTGCCGAGAGACCCGGTTACTTCAAACCAAACTATGGGTCAAAGGTTCGAATCCTTTCGGCGTCCCCAAAGACAAGTGGCGAGCCCGTCGGTTACTTCATTGCAAACGAAACACACCGTAGGCATTTTTCCCTTGTCGTTCTTTTCAAACAGGCCGTGGCGATCGACGCAGTTACTTCTTGGAACGAAACACACTGCCCGAAACTTTCCCGGCCCTTGGATGGTGCAGTAGCTCAGTGGTTAGAGCACGTAAATACCCGTCAGCAATGATCCCGCCTAACGGTGTGGCGAGCACGGCGGTTACTTCTTGTTAAGAACGTGGTCGTTGGTTCGAATCCAACCTGCACCGCCACTACATCTCACGCGTCAGACCAACTGACGCAGGCTTGGGGAGGCCGCCCAACGGCTGGGCACTCCGTCCGCATCTTTCCCGCCTTCGGGTGTGGCGAGCATGACGGTTCCTTCCAGGTTCGAATCCTGGCCTCCCCACCACGCGCGTCGTAGCGAGCTACTCGGTTCCTTCACTCATCGCAAGACACCGACAGCGTTTTTCTCGGCGCCTTTTCCTCGACACCCATGGCCCATCGCCGTGGGTGTTTTCGTTTTTACTCACCGTACCAACCCAGGAGCCCGCATGGCAACGGCCATCACCCCGACCAACAAGAAGCCAAGGCACCACGATCCGCTCCGCGACGTGGCCGAGAAGCGCTTCGCTGAACACAAAGCCGATGCCGCGCGCAAGGCTGTCGCTGACCGCCGTGCCAAGGCGAAGTCCAACTTCAACCACGTCCTGGAGAGCGCGAAGATCGCGCTCGATGAAAATAACGAGTTCATCCTCCCTGCCGACTACTGTTTGGTGGATGTGCTCGCAGCCGGCGTCATCGGCAAACCCGTTCGTCTGGACGAAGACCGCCTCACGGTCATGGTCAACGGCAAGCGCAGCTACACCTGTGGCCGGGTGATGTTCAGCGCCACTGGCGCGATCATCGGCGTCGAGATGAAGCACATCGTGAAGACCGGGCCGAAGGGCCGCGCGTATCAGCTGATCGCGTACGGCACCGGCGTCCAGGAAAGCCAGTGGGACAAGCTCGTCATCGACTGGCATCTGCTCAACAAGAACAACACGGCGGGGTTCCCTCGCCGCATCCTCTAAGGAACCCGATGGACAAGTTTGGACCTCTCGTCGGTGGCGTCGTCGTCTTCGTGCTGGTCATCGCCAGCTTTGTCGTGCTTCAGCGGAAGCTCGACAAGATCGACGCCGACATCGACGGCAAGCTGCTCTAGGGTCGACTCTCGCGGCATCCAGCCGCAGACGAGGTGGACGAATCCACCATATAGGAGTCCGTCATGGACGCCTCAACGACCCGAGTCAGCCCCACAAACAACGATGAGAATCCCTTCGCGATTGCCGGTGAGATCATCACGGTCGCAACTGGCATTCTCGGGATCCTCGCAATGGGCGTGGCCTCGCTTGGGCAGACCGCCGCACAGCAGGAGCAGAAGCTGAAGGACGCAACTCCTTAGGCCGATGCAATCCGTCTTCTGTCGTGCGGTTCCGATCGTCGTCTGTTGCTTGACGGAGCAGCAGACGACCTTTTCACAAGGAGACATACGTGGGCAACGTGCGCGTCATCCTGTAACTGGTAGAAGGCTGGAGTTGAATGTAAACGCTGTGCACAGCTAGTTGTCGAATGAACCCGGACGGTTCCAGCCGTTCACTACCGCAGAGAGGATCAACGTGTCGACGACACTTGATCATCCCCAGACATCCCGCAACCTCACTCAAAAGCGGTCCCGCCACCCGCCGGCGATCCTCGGGTCCTTCCCGGACAAGAGGCACGTCGAATACTACAAGGCCCAACGGCGCGCGGAAGAATCCGCGCGACTGTGCGCTCAGCCGAAACCGTCCAAGGCCGAGCCGACGTCTGTTCCCAACGATCGCGACGACTTCGTCAGCGCCGTGATCGAACTGTTGTCGAAGCTGAAGCCGTCCAGGCCGACGCAACGGCACCAACTGCAAGGGAGCCACAACTGGTACGAACAGTTACAACAGCTGCGTGATAAGCAGCGCCGCGACCATCTGGGTCGCACGATAGAGGATGTACAAACCATTCTCCGCTTGCGCTGCGCCCCCTGAAACGGGGGCGCCGTAACTTCTCTCAAGCGTGATCAACCTGCACCACAAACGAACAGGAGCACTGATGAACGACATCATTCTCGCATCTGAAGTCTCTGCGCCTGTCAAGGAGGTGCAGGTTGAGCGGCTGCGAAACGAGTTCGAGGATCGCGACCAGTGGGCATCTGGCCCGTGGGACAACGAACCAGACAAACTCGACTTCGTGTGCAACGGCTTCCCGTGCATGATCATCAGGAACCCGCTCGGAGTCCTCTGTGGCTACGTCGGCATTCCTCCTGGTCACCCCTGGTACGAGAAGCACTACAACGATCTGACCGTCAGCGCGCATGGGGGACTCACGTTCAGCGACTGGTCGACGATGAAACCCGCAGAGCTTGACGCTTCCGAAGCTGTCAGGCAGTGGTGGATCGGGTTCGACTGTGGTCACGCGTTCGACATCGTCCCTGCGATGACCAAGTTCGATGTTCTCTTCGGGAGCCTGTTCGGCGGCGAGCGTGTATACCGTGACATCGCCTTCGTGAAAGCCGGGTGCGCGAGCATCGCGGCTGAAGCTATGGCTGCGTTCACGGACGCGAAGCCCGTCGAGATCCTGAAGATCGAATGAAAAGCTCGGGCGCCGTGCGCGGCGCCCGGCAGCTTTTCGTTACCTGGAGCGGCTAAATGGTGGATCCAGATTATGAGATAAGAGTAGTACAAGGAAAAACCATGAACCAAACGATTCATAACCGCGTCTGCGCGATGGACGAGGCTGTATGAGAGTTCGTGCCCTCTCCCGCGACATCGTCCTCGGAACCAAGCCATACGACCGTCAGCTGATGGACTATGGCGCGCAGCCGGAACTCGTCGCTGTCCGATTCACCATTGGTCGTCGTGGTCGCCCACCACAAGGCTATGAAGCTCGCGTGTTCGCCATGGACGAGGTCGGCCGTGCAAGCCTCGCTGCCTTCCTGCTCAGCGGGGAGTGGCGTAAAGTTCCGCACGTTGTCGTGCAGACCACGATGCAGATCCACGAAGGCCGCGTCGAACTGGTGAACGAGAAGACCATGATCATCGTCGAACGTGCCGACGTTTCCGTGTTCAGTGCTTCACCACCACCAATCTAGGAGGCCACATGATACAGAAAGCATCGGCCTACGAAGTGCTGATACGAACTGGCCGCTCAGCGGCCCGTCTCATCGTGTCAGTTCTCACCATCAACTTCGTCGTTCACGTCATCCTGCGTACACGTGGCTCCAAGGCGCCGCACATGCAGATGCGTGACCTTCCGCTATCCCGCTTCGGCTTCACGTACCGTGGAGACAATGGAAGCTGGGAGAAGCGCTACAGCGATATGCGTCGGCTGACGACCGAGCGTACTGACGTCATTCACGTCTTGAACGACTGGATGGAATACACGACTGGGCACAATGTCCCTGTCCAACTCCAGATCTTCACGAAGAACCTGAAGGTAAATACGAACGTCCCCGTGATCACCAGTTATGCGACGAAACGTCTTGTCCCAACATCCATACCACAACGCGTTGAGAGGAACCCATGAGACAGCTCGCGATCCTGGCGATCGTCATCTCTTGCGGCATCGCCGCAGGAGTCATCGCCTTCTGTTCGAACAACAAACCGCAGCAACCCGCTGTCGGCGCGCTGACCGTCACGGTCGTGCTGCCGCCGGAACAAGAGGCTGAACGCATCGAGATCCAAAAGATCCTCGATACCAGCTTCCCCGGCAGTGAAGTGACGGGTTGGTGGCCTCAAGAGAAAGTGACAACGATCAGCGGCATCAACAAAACCGGCGGCCAGTTCCACGCAACGTACGACCGCATGGCCGGCACGTTGTCGCTGGAATATGATCGTGATGCAGCTGGGAGGGTTCTCCCATGAACCGAACCCAGATCGAGAACGAACTGTCGTCAAACATGACGTACCCAGATTACAAGGTCATACTCTACAAAGATGGAGACGAGAATGACTTCAAACTACCAGCGGCAGGCTGGTACGTCACTGGTGGCCGGATAAATAAAAGTGTAGACGGCGTCACGTATAGCACCCAGCAGGAAGCTGAACAGGCACTGAGTGTGCTGGACGCGTCGACTAACGACCGAGCTGACGCGGCAGTTCGTAAAACTGCAAGGGTGCTCTCAGCACTAGCGGGCAAAGTCATCAGGGTCCGACAGCTAGACTATGATGGCTCCGAACACAATCTCGCGAAATACACCGAGGTTCGTGTGCCGCGAAAGATCACGTGCAGTGCAGTAGAGGACGGCGATGAATACGGGTTCCTGTTCATCTCGATAGAGGTCGAACCACTATTCCTGTCTCCGGTCGTAAAGCGCTTCGTAACGCGCCCGTTCTACTCCAGTGTTTTGTTCATGAGCGCTCATCCGTTTGAGCTGACTACGTTCTACAAGCTGCCTTGAGCAAAATCCGGCGGCCCACGTGGGCCGCCGGTTGCTTTTCTTTACCTGTAGCGTGGCTCCGAGACCAGGACTCGAACCTGGGACCTTGATGTTAACAGCATCTTGCTCTACCAACTGAGCTATCTCGGAATGCATGGTGCGGGTGGAAGGAATCGAACCTACTTGGTACGAAGTACGACAGATTTACAGTCTGCCCCGCCTCCATATCGGTCTACACCCGCGTTAGATGTAAAGAAAAGAGAAACCCCGGTCCTGCGACCGGGGTTCTCAAGGATGCGTTGAGGTCACCGCCTCGATACGCTATCGCTGAACCCCGGTGTTGGCCGTGGTATTGCGATTGCGATAGCGGCGGATCGTCGCGGACATGAGCGTGACTGTAGCGTGATCAGCCAGCCGTCAAGGAGGCAAGTTCACAGGCCCAGAACTCAGCAACCTTCGGTGCAGCTGGCGCTGCTTCGTGGTGGCCGAACAGATGCGGAGCTTCGATCGCAGCCAGCAGTCCAAGGCCACCGACTTCGCTCAGATCCTTCTCGCGCTCGCTGACCGCGTCCTCGCCGCTGACCCACTTGTGAATCGTTGGCTCAGCGAGGATGCCGAGGCCAGCGATGTCAGCAGCAGCACGAACGCGCGGATTCAGATCCCACGCGACCTTGGTGAGGTCTGGCAGGTCGATCGACGGGAACATGGCTTTCTTCTCCGGGAGGTTCTTGTAATCAGTCTCTGCGGACCACTCGTCGACATCGACGCCCTGCTTCTTCAGCTTCTTCTTGTTGGCGTACATGAAGCGCTGCTGGGCCTTGGACTTGAACGGCACGTTAGGCTCCAGTCTCGGCTTCTGCCGTCTTGTGGAATGCGCTGTCGAACAGCGGCGCCGGACGGAACGTGGCTCCGTATGCCAGACCAGCGATCGGCGACGCGCTGCCAGTCAGATCGCTGCTGCCAGCACTCGAAGACACATCACGGATGCTGTCGTCGAGACGCTGGAAGTTCAGGCGCGCGAGCAGATCCTTCGATTCGAGCGGCTTGTGGCTCAGGCCAAGCAGCACCGGCTTCGCTTCGATCTTGCTGTTCTTCGCGTGCAGCGCGTTGAACTCGTTCTCGTGCATGACGTCACCGACCGAAATGCTCGGCTCTCCGCCATCGTCGGTGATCTCGACCGTGCGCATCAGACCAGCGGCGAGCACCTCGATCACCGGCTTGCGCACGGTAGCACCAGCGGCCTCGTAGCTCTTGCGGATGTCATTGACGACGTAGCGCTGAGCAGCGAGGCCGCCCTGGAGAGCTGCGATCTCCTGCGGACGGTAGTTGCCGTCGGTGATCGGCTGGCCCTTGGTCACGCGGTCACCGACGTTCACCTTCATGTTGCGGTTGGCCGGCACGTAGTGCTCGACAGTCGGGCCACTCGTCGGGCGCACGGTGACATAATAGCCGCCCTGCGGCGCGATGCGCTTGTCGCTGACCGTGCCAGCGACCTGTGCGAGCACGCCCTGGTCCTTCAGCTGCTCAGGCGTGCTGAGCAGATCCTTCAGACGTGCGAAGCCGTCAGTCAGACTGTCGCCAGATCCGATCGTACCACCGCTGTGGAACGCCTTCATGATCAGCTGCGTCGAACGCTCGCTGACCGACTGGCCGTAGTTGTAGCCGATGTTCGAGCCGATCGGGTGCAGCTTGCCCTGCGCGTCACGGCCAGCGCACATCTGGCACGGAACATGAAGCGACTTGCAAGTCATGGGGCTGCGAACCATCACGTCCTTCAGGCCCTTGTCGCGAAGAACCGACAGGACGTGCGGCGTGATCGGATCGTTGCGCTTGAAGCCAGCGACGTCGTTGAGCAGATGCCGATCGAGCAGATCCACATCAGCTTCGTTCAGCGGCTCGTCGATGCCGACCTTCGTTCCGCAGTCCTTCTCCATCACGCGGATGTCACCGACGTTGCCAGCGACTTCCTTGGCAAGGAAGCCGGGCAGCGCAGTGGAACGGGAACGGGCCACGAGGCCCTTTCGCGCACCAGGGGTGACCATGACGTAGTCGCTGGGCGACATGCCACCAGCGTAGCTCGACGTGATGACATTCGGCACGAGCTTGTCATTCACATCGGTCACAGCGAGCGGGGTCGCCAGCACCTGCTTCATCTGGTCGATCTTCTTGTTCGACTCGCTGACGACGAAGCTGTGGTAGCCCTCGTTGGTCTCTTCGAGGTGCTTCTTCATGATGTCCGTCAGCTGGTCGCTCACGGCCTTCTGCTTCGACGAGAAGATCTTGCGGCGCTCTTCGATCGTCGAACCCTTGCGCACCTCATTGTCGAGCTGAGTCAGCAGTCGGTTGATCTTGGAGCGGTCCACGACCAGCTCCTTGATCGACGAGGTAATGCCGCCGGCTGCCGCTGCGAACTCGAAGCCGGCCTGTGAGATGCGGCGGCTGATGAGGTTGTAGTCAGCCGGCGAGTCAGTGGCGATGCGCTCCAGCAGCTTGTCGAGCTTCTTGCCGGTGATCGGCGCGCTGATGCCAGCGAGGAACCGCTTCGGGACAATCTCTTCGAACATCAGCCAACCGACAGCGATCGGATTCGGGTTGCCCTCGATCTTCACGAGGCTCCCCATCTGGAGGCTGTCTTTGTTGTTGCGGTAGGCGTCGATCGCATCGGCCGCCGTCTTGTAGCTCTTGCCACTCGGCGACCCCGGAGATGTCAGCGCGAAGATGCCGCTGATGATGTCCTTGCTCACGCCGTAGGCGAGGCCCTTGTTCCGGTCATAGATCAGATTCTTCGACGGCAGCAGCTTGAAGGACTCGTTCTTCGCTGCGTCAGTGATCGGCGTGAAGATCGACATCGTGTCGCCGTCGTAGTCGGCGTTGAACGGCCCGCACACCAGCGGGCTGATCTTCACTTCCTTGCCCTCGCTGATGCGCGGCATGGCCGCAGCGATGCCCCAGCGGTGCAGGGTGGGCGCGCGGTTGTAGAGGACTGGGCGCTCCTTCATCTCGGCGTCGAGTGCCTGCCGGGCGGCCAGCGTGCGCTTCTCGACCTGTTCCGCAGCTTCGGCCGGCTGCCAACCGCCCTGCGACATGCGGCGAACGATGCTGGGCTTGTAGATCTTCCAGGCCATGTCCTCCGGGATCGAGATCTCATCGACGCCGAGGTTGCTGTCGGGTTCGATGGTCGACCGGCCGCTGTAGTCGTTGCGGTGTGCGACGACGAGGCGCTGGAAGAGGCCCTCCTTGTTGCGCTTGCCCTTGATGATGTCGATGAACCCGCTGGCGTCCTCGCGGTCGTCGCGATGGGTGAGCGGGTTGTTCACGCCGATGAGTGCGCCGAACGCCTCGTAGGCGTGCTTGCGCGCTTCGGTCTGCATGCTCTTCGGCAGGCCAGCGGACTTCGCGTCGGCAAGCGACTTCGTGGTGAGCAGCAAATCGCGGTACAGCAGGTTGCTGTCTGCCACGCGCAGTGCTCCACCAGACATCTCGATGATCGGACGGAACTTCGGCGGGATCACCGGCACCGTCTTGGTCATGTAGGCTTCGAACGGATCGAGATCCGACGTCTTCAGGCCGCGCAGGTAGCGAACGGCGCGGTTGTACTTGTTGGCGTCAGAGCCAACAGCAGTGCGCAGCTTCTGGCGAAGATCGCGGATCTTGCTGTCGACGTTGAAGTCGAGCACGTGCTTGAAGGCAGCCTCGCCGGTGACGCGCCCCTCACCGGGTTCGTCGACGATCTTGCCGGTCTTCGGGTCATACCAGCGTGAGTGCATGATCAGACCGTAGAACTCGGCCTGCTTCAGCCCGGTGATGTCGCGCAGGGTCTTCTCGTAGAGCGGATGCGGGACGCGCTCATCCAGCTCGATGTGCGCCCACTTCTCACCCTTCAGGCCACCCGTGGTCTCGACGTCGTAGAGGCCACCGGCCTCTTCAGCGAGATCCTTGGAGCGGATGATCGACGCGTTCTCGACCTTGCCGTTGGACAGCGCACGGACGCGCTTCTCGGTCATCGGCATGTAGTGGAGGGTGTTGCCCTTCTTCTGCGTGTCGACGCCGGCAGCGTTGAGGAACGTGCGGAACTTCTCGAAGGCGAACGGCACCTTCGGAGGCGGCGGCTGCTCGCCAGCCTGATAGGCGTGCCAGAACTCGTCGTTCTTCGTGCCACGAATACCAGCAGACTCACTGAGGATCGCGTGGGCGTCATGGCCGAGAAGCGCGTAGGTGGTCAGGTGGTCGAAGCTCTGGCCGCCCTTGCCAGCGCCACGCGTCGGCGTCTCGTCCATGGTGTAGCTGTCACGCTCGCGTGCAGAGAACTTCTTCCGCACCGGATGGTCCAGCTTGAACATGTAGTTGTAGCCGACGGCGACGGGGCGCTCGATCCACTTGCCAGTCTGCGGGTCGAACAGCTTCTCAGAATGGCTGAGGCCCTTCTTGTCCAGCGCGTCGGAGATCTCCTTGGCGTGGTCGCGACCATCGAAGTTCGCGAACGAGTAGGAGCCCTTGCCGTCGCGGACGAGCTTGCCAGCCGCTGACTCGATGGTCTGGCTGGGGTTCATGCGGTTGACGATGCCGTGCGGATTGAGGATGACCTCGATGTGCTTCTTGTCAGCCGTCTGCGGCATCTCGTGATCGGGAATCACTGCCGAGATCGTGCCCTTGGCCGCGCTGCTCATCGACAGCTTGTCGCCGACACGTGCCGGCTCTTCGGTCTGGAGATGCACTTCGATGTGGTCGTCGCGCACCAGGACGCGCTTCACGACACCAGGGAAGTCCTCAGTCCACACCACCATGCGGTCCTTGTAGGGCCGCAGCAGTGCCTTGTGGATGTTGCCGAGGTTCTTCGCCGTGCGATCCTGCGAGTCGACCTCGGTCTTCTGCACCGCAGCGACGAGGACGTCGCCGGGCACGACGCTCGAACCGTTCTTGATGATTCCCTTGTCGTCGAGCTTGGCGAAGCTGTCCTTCGTGAACTTGGTTGGGAACTGCGCGTAGGCGAGCTTCTTGTCGACCTTGATGTCGGGCTCAAGGTCGATCGACTCGCGGTGCACGTGCAGCGACGTGAACTTCTTCGCAGCGCTCTCGCTGATAGCGATGGCGTCCTCGAAGTTCAGCGCGTTCTTCCACGGCATGTAGGCGCTGCGCACGTTGACGCCGAGTGCCAGCTTGCCCTCGCGGCTGTAGTTGCTGTCAGCGAGCAGCTGCCCCTTCTTCACGACGTCGCCAACCTTGACGACTGGCACATGGTCGATCGCGACCTTGGCCTGCATCGGGTAGTTGTCGAACAGCTCGTGCTTCACACCGGCGACGACGATCTCTTTCTTGGTGACCTTCTCGACCTTGCCAGCGACCTTCGAGCGGATGACGAAGTAGTCGCCGATGACCTCACCCATGGCCGTGCCGAAGCCATCGGTCATATTCACCAGCGGCAGCTCGCGATTGATCAGGGGCAGCGCCTGCGTGATGTGCTTGCCGCTCATCATGCCACGGTTGGCGTGCGTGTGATCGAAGAACAGCGACGAGTTGCTGGCGTGGTCGAACATCGCACGCCCGGACGGGATGACGTACTCGACCTCGGAGGCTGGGACGACCGTGATCTCACCGTCGACGTTGGCACGCACCTTGGCAGCTTTCGGCTTCCCGTCCTCGCCCTTGCCGACGTTCCAGTACTCGGGATAGCCGACGATGTGGCTGTTGGCCTCGGTGGTGTCGAGCCACGTGAGCTTGCCGATCTTGCCGTTCTCGACCTTGTAGAACAGCGACTTCATCTTGTCGCCGTCCTTGATCGCGTTCACAGCGAGGTGCGTGGTTACGCCGATCTCGCTGCCTTCAGGCGTGTGCACGCTGTCGATGAAGCCGGCGCTGCCAGGGCGGAAGAGGCGGGCCTCGTTGGTGATGGCCGTGTCGTCCTTGATGCCGCCCTCGCCCTTCAGCGTGACCTTGCTGTTCTCAGAGAGGATGGCGAGCGGGTTGGCTGCTTCGGCGGTGTTGGCGAGGCCGCCTTCGATGCCGGCACGACCACCATAGAAGCCGACGGTCGCGCCATTGAGCCAGCCAGTTCCGAACGCCTGGGCGAGCGTAGCCGTCGGCTTCAGCAGACGGTTCTGCACCCGGCGCTGGAGCATGCGCGTCATCTTGGTGATGCGCGCAGGGATCATGTCGTCGACATGGTGCAGCGTCTTGAACTCGACGTTGTCACGGTCGTCAGGCTCTTCAGCACCGCGCTGCACACCGAGGATGCGCTTCGAAGCGAGCAGCAGGACATCGAGGCCAGCGTGCGAGAGTTCGTGGCCGAGCGTGCGCTTGGTGACGTACGGATCGAGTTCCTTGCTCGACAGCCACGTCTTGATCGCCGCTACCTGACCAGCGGCGTCGACGTTGTCGAACTCGGTATCCTTCTCGACGATGCCGGCGCGAATCAGTTCCTTGTTCTGCTTGTGCGACACGACTGACTTGAAGAACTTCTCGACGTCAGCTTCACGGGCCTTCGTCTGGTTTACAGCCAGCAGTTCGCGCGCTTTCTTGTCACCACCCCATGTGTCGACGATCTGGTCGTCTGTCGCACCGAGCGCACGAACGATCGCATACCAGCTGACCGTCGAGTCCCAGACGCCGATCTTGAAGATGCCGGTCTCAGGGTCCATGAACACCTTGAGCTGGCCGCCCTTCATCAGGATGAAGGTCTCGAACTCGCCGTTGGTCTTCTGCCGGGTGTACGCGCCGGGCTTCAGGCGCAGCTGCATCGGCGTGAAGTAGTCGTTGCCACCAACCATCATCGTGCCGAGCGCACCCATCAGCGGCAGCGAACCGAGGTTGAAGCTCTTCAGCGTCTGCACGACCTTGCCGTCACGTGACAGGGTCAGGTCAGCCACGATCCGGCCGCCGAGGGTCTGCCGCCCCTGTCGGGCGTCCTGCCACGCGTTCAGGCCATCGGGGTCGAACTTGCTGTCGTCGATGCGGACGTTGGCCGCCTCGACCTTGACGTTCGAGCCCTCAATCGGGAAGAGGCCCTGCACGGCTTTTACCGTGCCGGCCTTCATCGCCGGGTTGACGAGCGAGTCGCGCCTGGGGATCGTCGGCAGGGCCTGGGTCGCGACCTTGAGCGCGTATTCCAGGTGAATCAGGCGGTAGGGATCGAGCCGTTTCGGTTGCACCGCAGAATCCTACGGGCTCTTAGAAACCGTGCTACTGAAGGCTTTCGCCTGATTCTGGCGGGCGTCGTACTGGTAGAACTGCTGGGACGAAGCATTGACTGGCGTGTTTGCTTCCGTCAGGTTTTCCTTCATCGACTGCTTCTTGGCCTTCTCATCGTCGGTGCACAGGTCGTTGAAGTTCATGTTCATGATGTCGTTGATCATGCCGATCAGCTTGATGATCTTGGCAATGCGCTGATTGTCCTCGATCTTGGCGGCCACACGGGGTGCGCCATCGAACGACTTCATGTTGGTGCTCTTAGACTCCTGGGTGGAGGCGTCTGGCTCAATGCGCTCCAGCACCTCCACCGAAAGGGTGTTGAGCACCGGGCTGTCACAGTTGGCGACGAGGCACTTGATACCCTTGATGATGAGGCCGATCGCCGAGCTGTCGCCGAGTAGGTCAGACAGACGCAGGTTCATCACCGCGTCCTTCAGGTTGGCGAAGGTGTTGAGGATCTGCTTCAGGTTCTGATAAAGCGCGACTGCATTGGAGATCGCCGAGAAGACAGCCATCAGCTGTTCGAGCCCAAAGAACATGTGCTGCTTCATGCACACGAGGAACTTCTGGCGGTCGCTGATGGCGAGACGCAGCTCCTTGATCGCGATGGCGATCTCCTGTTGGGCACCAGGAAGCCCTGCGATGCGGTTCTGCGATGCACGCATCAGGTCATTGACCTGTGCGATGATCCGCTGACCGCCGCGCTTTGGATCAGTCGTGCCTGCGCACTGGCCGGCATCGAACCGCTCGACGACGGCCATGATGACGCGCATCACGGCTCCCTGGCCAGCGAGGATGCGGTCGATGAAGTTGAACGTCCCAGGCAGCAGCTGCATCACGCGGCACAGGATCGTGAGCCACATGTACGCGGCTGCTTGGCTCGACATGTACGACCAGACGTCGAAACGGTCGTCGGCCTTCTGGTAGTATTTCTGCACCTCAGCGTCGACACGCTTGCGCATCTCGGCTTCCGGCAGCTCGCCGTACTTGTCCGTGATGTAGTTCGCCATGAAGTCTTTGTACTTCGTGACGTCCGTGGTCTTGACGCTGTTCGTTCCGATCTGATTGCCTGCGTCGTCGAACACAGGCTCGTTGTACGTGAACTCAGGCAGGCTCGTGGCGCCAGAGCCAGTCAGTTCGAGATCGCGACGAACGCCGCTCACAGCGTTCTTCACCATTAGGATCAGCGGCCCGAGCAGCTTCCCGATGTGGACGTTCGTCATCGCCTTGATGTTGTCGACGGCCGAGACGATGTTGCTGTAGAGCATCACGATCTGGTCGTCTTGGTTCTTCACCTGCTGCGCCAGACGCATGATCGCGTCGATCTTCATCTTGTACGTAGCAGCCGGCAGCATGTGCGTCATGCCGACGTCACCTGCTTTGTACGAGAGTGACTGAATGCCGGTGAAGTTCGACAGATGGCCGAGCGCCGTCTTGCCGATGTCCATGTCGCCGTCGTAGATGATCTTCTGGGCCTCACAGATCTTGTCAGACGCGTACCCGAGCATTGAGCGATCGAGTACGTCATTCTTCGTGATCTTCTCATAGGCGATGCGCAGCGCTTCTTCGGCTTCACAGAGATCGAGCACCGTCGCAGCGTTCGGAAGCGTGACGTCGATTTTGATCGGCGCCTTGCTCGCAGACTCAGCTATGTCGATCGAGAGCTTCTTCAGGCGGCGTAGGGCATACAGTTCCGAGTCGATTGCAGGGATGCCGTACTCGAATGCGTAGATGAAGATGCCGAGCAGGTTGCCCTCGGCGTCTGGGCCGAGGAACAGCTTCTGGAGCGACTGGAGGACGTTGTTCTTGAAGTCGTTGAAGAACGAGCCTGACTGCCCAGCGTCCAGCTGGCTGGCCATCGCGTTCATCGTCTGGCTCAGCATCTGCCCCTGCGTCTTCAGGAAGAGCATGAACGGATTCATCAGCGAATCCTTCATCTCCGAGAAGAAGCTGTCGAGCTGGTCCAGCAGATCTGGTCCTTCACCGGGCAGAATGATGTCGCCGAGCAGGCTGAAGGCGTCCTTGAACGGCTTCATCATTGCGTCGCGCATCTTCTTCAGCATGTCGTTGTCTGCTGAGTTCTCCGGCAGCGCGAAGTACGCGGTGGCGCCGAGCGCCAAGTCGACGAAGCACGGAACAGTCCCGAGCCCCGGCGGCAGGAAGCCGTAGCCGATGTTCAGAAGATCACGACCGCTCTGGATGCTGCTGAGGGTCCCGACGATCTCGGTCGTCACGCCGACTGCGTCGGACATCGCATTCGACAGCTTCTCGGCTGGGCTGTCGCCTACTGCACCGTATTCGTCGGTGCTCAGCTCGTCGTTGACCGTCTCCTTGATCTGAGACGTCGTGTCCTTCAGGAGCGGGCTGGCCATATCAGACCCTGCTCATGTGCATGTTGAGCTTGTCGGCGATCGACGTGCGCAGCTGAGACACGCGTCCTGCGCTCATCTTCAGCTTCGAGGCAATCTCGTTGTTCGACAGCTTCTGCTTTCCGTGCGCGCCGAGGCTGTAGTCGAACACCTGCTGCTCGTCGGGCGTGAGGCTGTAGTAGGCCAGCATCGCGCGCTCGTAGTTCTCGTCGTGCTCGAACTGCGACAGCTCGTCGAAGCCACCAGGGCCTGACTGAAGCAGGTCGCGCCGCATCATCTTCTCCAGCTTGGTCACGTGCTTCAGCGGAACGCCGAGGTGGTCCGCGATCTCAGCAGACGATGGGTCGCGGCCCATCTTCTGCGTCAGGTCGCTGACAGCGGCTCGGTACGGAGCGATCTGCTGAATCTTGGCCTCGGGGATGCGCGCGACGTTCTGGTGCATCCCGTTGTAGCGGTAGAGCTTGTTCTTCACCGCCGTCAGCACGTAGGTGCTGAGGTTGGTGCTGCGGCTCGGGTCGTATTCCTGGAGTGCTTCGACAGCGTAGATCTTGCCCTGCGTCTCCAGAATCGGACGAGCGACGGGGCTGCCGCTCGTGTACATGTTCACTGCCGTCATGATCGGACCCATGAGGCTCTGCATGAGTGCTTCGAGCGCCTGCTCCTTCTTGTAGCCGACGGCGTTCTTCCACTCCTTGAACATGCGCTGGTCACGGGCAGCAGGCGACTCGGCACCTGGGGTACTGAAAGAATCCACGATCAGCCCTCCGTGATGCCGGCGTTGATTGCTGCCTTGATCATCCGTGCCGCATTCTGGCGGATAGGCGAGAGGAAGCTAGTGCCCTTGCTGAGAACATAGGAGAAATCAGCAGAAGCCAGCTCGTACGGCCCGTACGCATTGGCACCAGAGGCCGACTTCATCAGCACCATGCGCTGCGGCGCAGCGAAGAGCTTGTGTGCACCAGTTCCCGAGCTGTCGAGGTCGTCGGGCTCGGCACGGCCGAACGCGAAGTCGGGATCTCCTGCGTCACCGGCCTTCGTCTTCTGCACGCCGGGCAGTGCATGGAACTCAGCGTACTGGCTGAGCGAGACGCCTGGGCGGTACTGGTATTCGAGTGCAGCGCGGCCGGGGTCCGGCGAGCTGTGGATGTTGGCCGCGATGGTGCTGCCCACTGGCTGCGAAGCCATGCTGAAGTCTTTGGTGTACGACGGAACGTTCATCACCAGTCGAGCCAGCTCGTCCAGGTTGATCTGTTTCGTCGCGTACTCGCTCTTGTTCGACGCGCTCTCGGTGATGTTCTGCAATGACTTCATGATGAGGTCAGTCGGCAGCATAGCCGAGTGCCCACCAGCAGCTGCACCACCGGACGACGAGTTCACATTCGACACCTTGGACACGTTGGTGCCGAAGACGACGTTGTACGCGTTCTTCTCGATGCGGTCGGGATAGAACTTGTCGCAGATCCACGACGCGAGCGGCACGTTGCGAAGCCGTTCGTCCACTGCATAGGCTTCGCGGACATGGCTGATCTGCAACGAGGTCGAAGGCGCACCAGTCGCGCTGATGATGTGCGTGACCGCGCTGATGATCCCCCAGAACGGCCCAGTCTTGTCTTCGATCAGGCACGGGAAGCCGACGGCCACATACGGAAGGAACGTGCACGTCACGTTGGCTGACCGGGCGCCTGCACGAACGGCCTCGAAGTGCGTGCGCGCAGCGGCCTGGACGTACTCGATGTAGTCGCGCTCTTTGATCGTGGCGCCCGTGCGTGTCTGATCCGGCGGCAGCTTCAGCGGATCGGTGCTGACCGCCGGGCCGAAGTTCTCCATCGGCAGCGACACGAAATGCGGGATGACACCGCGATGGTATTCCTCGGTCGTCAGGAGGTCATGGGTAGCACAGATGCCAGCGCGCATGCCGGGCGCACTGTGATCGTTCCTGAACGAGATGCTCGACTGCTTGATGATCGAGTTCGTCACGATCGCACGTTCGACGCTGTTCACGACGACGAAGGCCGGGACTTGGACGTTTCCAGCGACGGCGCCGGTCTCGATCTGCGCAATGACGCGCGTCGGCTCAGCCAGGAAGTTGCGCGTCGCGCTGATGTCCACGATCTGATCAGTGAAGATCACGTTGCAGGCAGGAGGAATGGCGCCGTACAGGTGGGGGATGAACAGCATCTCAGGGATGCGATAACCCGAACCGACGACGGCGTTGTTGTCAGCTGCCTTCGCTCCCGTCAGGTTGACCATGGGCGGCGCGAGCAGCGGAACGTGGTGGTAGAGGGCGACGTTCTCAAGCTCCCCGATGATGCGAGAGAGCGTCTTGCCCTGCGACTGCTCACGGCCGATACCAGTCATCATCATGTTCAGCAGCTCAACGTTCAGCCGCTGCGTGATCTGAACGTCAGCGAACGCGAAGGTCTTGTTCGCGACTGCTCGTGCAGAGTGGTAGAAGGTGTCGACGGGCGACTGCTTCACCATCGCGTCGATGAGCGACATCAGCATGATCGACATCGGCGACTTGGTGTTCTTCTCGGTCGCGAGGAATGCCGCAAGGCTCGTTTGGAGTTTCGACGTGCTCGGGGCGTCGGTGCCGGTGACCAGCGACTGCGAGTTGGCCACGATCTGCTTCAGTGTCCCGTCGACGCCGAGCCCAGTCACCGACATCAACTGCACGGTGTCCCACATGGCGTGGAGACCACGGAACAGCAGCGAGCGACGCCGGGCTCCCTGTGCCGACTTCATCTTGTTGTAGCCGATGTACTCACCCTCGCACATGAACCGCCATGCGTTCGATACCGGATCGGCGAAGAAGACGGCACAGTGCGACCGCTCTGGCAGCGCGTCCCATTCGGGCACCGCCGGCACATCGACGGAGAACGACAGATGCGACCCGTCTGACGCGCTGATGGCGACGTTCATCGGCGAGAACTTCACGCCGTTGATGTAGACGATGACGGATACAGCGAACGTGGACATGATGCTCTCGTTTTCTATTTGGCGCCACCGCGCAGCTCGACCTTGCTCGGATCGTTGCCAGCCTGCGAGTATGACGCGCGGCCAGCCGTGTCGAGAAGCGCGCGAACGCGGCGGATGCGGGCTTCGGACTCGGCGTCGATGGCGTCAGTCGGAGGCGAAATGACGATGCGTGCGAACACGCTTCCATTCTTGTCAGCGCTCAGCGACGCCGTCGCAACCATATCATCGGAGCCGATGCGGATCGTCGTCTTCCGCTCTTCTGGTGTGAGCGTGAAGCTGTAGATGCTGGTGGCGACCGAGAACGTGAACGTTCCGCCATTCATGAGGCCCAGCATGTCCTGCGACGACAGACCGAGTTCCTCCTTCGGAACGAGATATGCCGTGACGTGTGTCGTCGCGTTGGTTCCGTACAGCCCGTAGTTGGTCGTGTTGAAGGCGCACTTCGCTGGATCGAGCGCGCTGCCGATCGGACCACGCGGCGCCATCTGCAAGCAGAACGAGACGATGAACCGGAACTCTTCGTAGAGATCACCACCGATCGTGCCCATGAAGTCGCCGCCGATCCCATCGACACCGACGAAGTACGCGATCGGGTTGTCGTCGCCGTCGACCATCGGTCCTGGGCCGGTGAGCGTGAACGGGATGTTGAACGTCGCGTTCGGGATGTCGTAGGTCATGCCGCCGGGCGTGATCGCCAGCGTGGACAGCGGCTTCTGGTCTGAGGACTGTGCCTGAGCACGCGGGTCGACCTTGTTGGCACCCTTGTAGGCCCACGTCCGTGCGACCGGCGTGGCGGAGAACGAGATGTGGCCCTTGAGCGGTTCGTCAGTGCCACGAGGGGCGATGCGGAAGGCGAGGGTTCCCGTGCACGTGTTGGCGTCGAACAGGAGCCAGGACTCGGCGACGGTGCAGAGATTGTCGGCGCCCTTCGAATACACGCCACGCGCCGGGGTTCCGTCCTCAGCGAGGACGCCGACATCCCGGATCTCCATCAGGATCTTCTCGCTGGCAATGAAGGTGATCTCGACGGTCACCGACTTGTTGGCACCGTTACTGATGACGATCGACGTCGTCATCCCGCGATTGTCGATGCCTTTCCCGGCGATGAATGCCTGCCGCAGTGCCGAGTAGTCGGTGACACGAACGGTCAGTGGAACCTTGCCACTCCGCGACTGCGATCCGTGCACAGCTGCCTTGTCGGCGTACTCCAGGGTGAGACCACGGATCTTGGACGTCGTGTTCAAGATGTAGCCGCTGTGCGAGCATTCGAGCGTCAGCTCAGGGATCGTGCCCTCCGGCGAGCCATCGGGCTTGATACGGCCAAGATCCGTACGTGCCGAAGGTCCGGGTGTGCCAGAGCCGACAGCGACCTTCATGTCGAACTCGCCGACTGCGACGTTCAGCTCGGCCTTGTTGACGGTGTCCGTCTGCTTCTTCTTCGGTGCGATGAGGTTGTTGAACAGCTTGTTGCTGCCCCAGGTGTCCGATTCGTTGATGACGATCATCTGGAACGCGAACGGCGTCGTGGTCTCCAGACTGGAGTCACGGTTGTCAGACGTGGCGACGATGTAGCCGTCGAAGATGTCGCCGGCCGGTGTAGTGACGCGGACGAAGACGTCGTTCTGCGCGCTCTTGGTCGCACGAACGTACTGCTCGTAGAACGACTTCCAGGCGAAGATAGGCGGCACGTAGTCAGCAGCGGCCTCACGGCCGGTGACACGCGTGCGAAGAGGCACGGTGTGCATGTAGCCGCTGAACTGATACCGGCGCACGAAGCGCCCAGACGCGAAGATGTGTGGAGCGCCGAAGGTCTCGACGACATCGACACGCTCCTGGTCCTGCATCGTGATGTTGGTCAGGATGAAGTAGTCGAACTGCGCGATCCATTCGCCGGGCGCTGCGGGTGTCCCGTTCATCAGCGCGAGGTGCGCCTTGTTCTCATTCGACAGCTCGACAGCGTTCTTCGGGATGCTGCCGCCACGACGCATGAGGACACTGAATGGGCTGAGCGTCGCCGTCTCGCTCGTGGTCTGCGTGAACGCGCCGCTCTTGCGCCATGCCTTCACTGGGTCCCACGGCTCCGTCTTCTTGCGCTTGTCACTGGTGATCTTGCCACCGTTCTCCAGCGTTCGCTTCTTCCAGTAGTTCGGATCGTTGCGGTTGGTGAACGAGTTGTAGGTGTCCGCTGCTGCGTCCTTCACCCCGCGAACAGCGCGCGTGAAGAGTCCGATCGGCTTCTCATCTTCCCGTGGCTGCGCGTTCTTCGCGTTCGGGTCGATGCTCGATCCAGTGCCGCCACCGATGTCGGTGGGCACAATCGTGTGCTGTCCAGGCTCGACAGTTCCGGCGGCAGGAAGGTTGTTGAGCGGCTCAGGCATTGGAGATCTCCCGCGTAGCCGACATCTCCGTGTGCTCGACGGATGCGAAAGCCATCACGCGCTCTTCGTCGAACTGGTGGTCGATGGCAGAGTATTCAGAGCGCTCGTTGCCAGCCGGGCCTCCGAGAGTGACGTCCTCGATGAGGCTGCTGGCCTGGGCTGGGCGTACCGACGCAGTCTTGGCGATGACGCTGGCGGCGTCGACAGCGCGGCTGAACTCGGCCGTGGCATCAGCGCTGACGAGCTGGTTGAAGACGTCGCGGCCACGGGAGTTCGAAGCGCTCGGGTCGTTGGCAATGAACGAGGCCCGCGTCTTCTCGGCCTGCATCGTCTTCGTGGCGTTGGTGAGCGTCAGCTTCTGGCGCTCACTGCGCTGAATGTCTTCCTTCGTCAGCGGACGGCCAGCTGGCGCTGTCTCGATGTGACCATCGTCGTGGGTATACTCGACGTAGTACCCGGCGGCGTCAGTGCGAATCAGGCGTTTCACGACAGCCATGGCTCAGGCTCCAGTGGACGCGACAGGCGTCCCCTTCGGGATGGCATACGGCCCGGTCGTGGCGTCGTCGCCCTTGGTGCACAGTAGACCAGTCGATGCAGCGTAGGGTTGCAGCGGCGGCGTGAGCGCACCACGTGAACCGACAGCGGCCTCTTCGAGGTCGCTGAGCGAGAGCTTGTCGGTCGGCACGGGGATCGCAGGGCTCACATCGACGCCGAGGTTGGCAAGGTTGTCCTGGATGACGGTGATGACCTTGCTCGGGGTCACGAGATCCGCGAACTCTTCAGCAGTCGGCATCATTGGACCGGGCAGGTACGAGAACAGCTTGAACTGATCGTAGAGGCGCTTGATCTCTGCTGGCGACGGGTCGGGCTTGTCGGTCTGGTAGACGGAGCTGACGACGCCGTCACGGCTCCAGAAGGCCGAGCGGTGCTGCTCCAGCAGACGCACAGCGCGTGTGGCGGCGAATGGGCCGACGACAGCTCGGAACGCTACCGGCGCTTCGTCGGCCGTATCCTGGCGTTCGCCGGTGAGATCTGACTCGATGGCGGCCGGTTCACTGACGACACGGGGCTGCGACAGCTCGACGTCAGGAGCCGGCGGCACATCGACGATGCGCTCGTAGGCGTTGATTGGACCCTGCGGCGTGGAACCGTCGAAGTTCCAGATGTTGGTCGGCTCGTTCCACACGGTGGCCGGCGCGTTAACGGAGTCAGCGGGGTTGGTCATGCTTTGCCCTTCACGGCGCGCACCTTCTGGCTCGCCCAGCGGAGGATCTCAGCGATCTGAAGGAGCCGCTTCGCGCGCTCTGTGGCGAGAGCATCGTGGGCCGCCATTACTTGCTCCCGTTCTGAGCAGGCTGGCTGCTGATGCTGGTCTGGATCTCGTTGAGGATCTGCGCGGTCTTGTGCAGCAGCTTGGCCTCCGTCTCGCTGGCGGCCTGCTCCTGCTTGGCGCCGACGCCACCAAGGATGCTCGCCATGACGTTCTCACGCAGCACGCCGCTGCTCCCGTGCTCCTTCTTGTTCTTGGTCCATTCCTCTTCGGAGAGGTTGAAGCCGTACTTCTGGTTGAAGTCGGCCGCCGACATGCGCAGCAGGTCCTCGTTCGAAGCGACGCTGACCGCCTGCTTGGCGGCCTCACCGAAGACGCCGGACGTCGCCAGCTCCTTCATGCGTCCGCTGTCGAGCGCCTGATAGAGGTCACCGCCCTTGAGCGTGTCGAGCGTCGACTGGACCAGATTCCGGTCCTCACGGCTGAGGCCCTCAGCGTCGCCCAGACGGGATTCGAGGAACCGCTTCGCTGCTTCTTCGTCAGCGCTCAGCATTTCATCGGCGATGGCATTGGCTGTGCTGCCGAAGCCCTTGCCTGCCTTGCGGAGCTGATCTGGATCATCATCGTACATCTCGCGCACGTTGGCTTCGAACGCCTCGAATGCCTTGTCGCCCATCATCTTCCGCAGCGTTGCAGCTTCGACATCTCCGGGGCGTCCCTTCCCGTCAAGCACCGACGAAATGTACTTCTGCATCGAACCCGACGAGGCTGCGATGTTCGAACCGTAGACGCGATCCTTCCACCAGCCCTTCTGGCCGAGCGCAGTCTTCATGGCGTCCTGAACATCTTCAGACGCGTGGAACTTGTTGCCGTCGATCTCAAAGGCTTCCGAGAGGTTGGCCACACCGCGACGCGCGCTGCGCATGTCAGCGACGTCCTGGAGCGTGATGCCCTTGTTCTGTTCGACGACGTTCGCCATCAGCCCAGCCATCGCGATCGTGTCGTCACCGTCTGTGGCATCGTTCGACATGCTGATCAGCTGATCCCAGGCGCTTCCTGAGATGCCGTCTGGGCCAAGCTCCTGAAGCCGGCGCAGGCCACGATCGGCGTTCGCGCGACGATTGGCGTTGGCCAGCCGCTGGATCTGGCCGATCTGCTTGCTGTCGCGCACGCGCGTCTTGTCGCCGCCACCGAACGCTGTGTAGGCGAGGTAGCCGACGCCAGCGACGGCGGCGGCGCCCAGCAGGATCGGCGCAGCTGCCGTGAGCCCGATGCCGAGACCCATGGCGCCGGCTGCCATGGCTCCGGTGCCCGTGAACGACGCAGCACCAAGGGCCGACAGGCCCCAACCACCAAGCCATGCCGCGCCACCACCAGCAAGGGCCGCAGACCCGGCGCCTGCAAGCGTGCCGGTCACGTTCTCAGCCGTGTGGTTTGCCAGGATCAGTTCGGTCGGCTGCCCGGACTCGCGGCTCTTTCGCTGTGCCAGCGCCGTGGCGCGCTCGCTGAAGCTCATGCCCGAGGTTCCAGCAGCGCCAGCGTAGGAGCTGAGGTGGGCCATCTGGAAGTCGAGGCCCTCTTCGCCGTAGCCCATGATGCCTTCACGAGCACTGTCGAGGATCCCGGACGTGAAGCGCTCAAGCGCTTGAGCACCAGCGTGCACACGACCAGCAAAGCTGTGCCGCGAGAAGTAGCGATCCTGCTCGTCACGCATCTGCATCGCGCGCTCAGAGCGGTATGCCTGCACCTGAACCTGCGACGATGCACGGCGGCCCTGAGCCGACAGATTCGTGGCAGCCCAAGCCCGCGCTGTGCCGGCGTCCATGCCGTACTGGTTCTGGAGCATCTGAACAGCGAAGCCCTGGCCAGCACGCGACGATGCATCGAGCCCGACCATCTCCAGGCTGGACGAGATCTGGTTGCGGAAGAGGTTGTCGGCCTGATCGCCGGTCATGTTGTCGAGCGCTTCGTAGCGATCGAGATTCATCGACAGCAGATCGCCGCCGGTGCGATACCGCGACAGCCCATTCATCATGGCGCCCAGGCTGCTGCGCCCACCGACGCCAGCGCCGCCCTGAAGCGCGAGGAACCCAGGCATCGACGATGCGAAGCCGATCTGTGCCCGTGCGATGTTGGCTGCCACAGCTGATGCGCCACCAGCCTGCGCAATCGCGTTCGGGCTGATGATGCCAAGCGCCGACGCGTTGCGCACCAGCGCCATGTTCGTCGCTGCCATCTGCATGGCAGCTGCACCGTTCACACCGCTGCCCATCTGCCCTTCGGCAAACTGGCCGGCGAACGACAGCATCTCACCGCTCGACATGCCGGCCACGCCGCTGAGAGCACCGATGTGACGGATCACTGCCTGCTGCTGGCTGACGCCCTGGATCCCCATCGTGCGCAGATTGCCCATCGTCTGCGTGATCTCGCCGACGCTCATGTGCAGCGTGCGCGTCAGCGATGCCGTGGCAGCAGCGAGTTCCTTGGTGCGCTTGATGAAGTCGTCGGTCGAACCCACGTCGTTGAACTGGTTCGTCCGCATCCCCGTATCGACGATCTGGCTGTAGTCGCCGAGCGACAGCCGAGAGTCGTGCATGGCCAGCTGGCTGACGCTGTGTGCGAGCTGCGCCGAGTGTCCGTAGCTCAGGCCGGCACCGAAAGCATTCGCCATCGGGTTGCCAGCGCGGATGAAGCGCTGGCTGTTCTTGTAGATCGTGCCTGCGAGTTCGTTCGAGAACTGCGTGTACTCAGGAGCGATGAAGTTGCCGAGCAGGTTGGCAGTTCGAATGCCGAGCGACTGGCGGGCCGTCGCCTGATACTCCAGCTGCGTCATCGACGACGGAGCGCGGTTCAGGCCGATGGCGCCGAGCAGATCACCGCTGTAGCTCGACTCGTAGACGTGCTTGTACGCGTTGCTCCAACCGAGCGTGTTCCACTCGCCGAGCATCGTGCGGTCAGCGGCAGCCTGGAACTTGGAGAAGGTCTGGCCCGCTGGTGCACCACCAACAGAGGCTCCGCCGCCGCCACCAGCCATGGCCGACGCGGTCGACCTGCTCATGCGCAGCTCGTCGCGGATCTCCCGCAGCAGTTCCTGCTGCTGCGTCAGATAGGCTTGGTCGACTTCGGGCATGCGCTACCTTCTAGGGCTGCATCATCTGACAGCGCATGCTCAAGGGAAGTCGTCACTTCCGTTTCACCACCGGCTGCTGACGGCTGATCTCGCGGGTGACATCCACGCCGTGGGTGAACGACGGCGGTGCGTTCGTCGGCCGTGAGACCTTCACCACCCCATTCTCAAGCCCGGCTTCGAGCGGCGCCATCTTCGCGATCTCGTTCATGCGTGCATCGAGCGAAGCCTGATGCTCCAGCTTGCTCTCGACCGTGATCGGAACGGCCATCTCCATATACTCGCCGGCAGCCTTGGCGGCTGCTTCTCCGTTGCCCATCATGGCGAGGAACATCGCCTTCGTCTTCAACGCGTCCATCAACATGCGCCGCTGGTAGACGAAGAACTTCATCCGCTCCTGAAGGTTGTCCGACCCGGTATCTACACCGTCAAGCTGCGCGTTGACGGTGTAGTAGACGACCGGGTCGGCCATCAGTTTCCCAGTTCACGCTCCATGACCACGCTGAGATACGTGTTCAGGATTTCGCACTCTTCGGCGAGGCGGTTGATCAGCTGCACCGGCAGCGTGCGGATCATCTTCAGCTTCTGTGCGATCGGGTACTTCGAGATGTCGCGCTTCTGGCCGTTGGCGACCTCGACCGGCGGCTGGATCGCGCTCAGCCACTGAAGCAGCGTGGCCTCATTCGGGTGCACAGGACCGAGATCGTCACGCACGGTCTTCCCATCAGTGGCCGGGACTTCGATCACCGGAGCCTGCACGAAGACGTCGATCTGCCGCGCTTGCTCACCGTTCGGCGGCGACAGGAAGTAGCCGGCGCCGAACAGCTTCACCTCGTGCGCAGCGACAGCACCGATCAGGGCCATCGCCGGGTTGATGTCGCTGAAGCGCGCCTTGTGCGCAGCGATGTATGCGTCCTGCGCGGCGGTGCGCTTGGCCTTGGACTCGACGGTGAGCGCCGCGATGCGGGCGTCGGTCGCCGCGATCTGCTGCTCCAGGTTCTTGGCGTCGGTCTCTTTGGCTTTCAGCTCGGTCTCGGTGGACATGGTCGGCTCTCCTGTGGCTGGGAGCTTCCAGGCGGGTGACCCTAATGCAAGGAAAGTCGGCAACACGACTCGGTTACCCACCTCGACGGTGGGTGAGGTGGGTAAGGAGGTGGGTAAACTCTCATAACTCCCCCTATTCCAGTCTCTTACAACTCTCTTTACCCACCTCCCCACCTCGAAATAGAAATCCTGAGTTTCTGGGAGGACTCTGACAGTGCTGAAATGTAAATCTGCTCAGACAAAGTGCCGTTTAGTTTGAGTAGATCTACAAATCTGCATGCACGGGGCGACACCCTAAATAGCAGAGGTCTGGTGGGGAGGTGGGTAACTTTTGTTGTAAGTCGGTGTTAGTCCAGCTAGTTAAGCCCGTGGCCACCAGCTCTGGCCACCGGCTGGTGGCCGACGGTGGCCAACCAGCCGGGACACAGCACATGTAAATCTACTCAACGAAGTGCCATCTTGTGTGAGTAGATTTACATGTGGCCTGTACACACATCGTCTATTTTTCTAAAAGCTGCGAGGCAGCTGGTGGTGGTGGCGGTGGCCGGCACCAGATTCCTGGGTCAAAATAACCACCCCACGTGCTGTCGCCGCACCGCGTGGGGTGGCTGTCTCCGAACGAGGGGACAGCTAAAAGCACCCCACGCGATAGGGCGCCGCCGCGTGGGGTGCTTTCTGCTGGAACTTGGTATCGCGCGCATTAGCCGGCGGCTGGCGTTGCCGCGTTGTCCTGCTCGTGCCAGCGCGTACCCTTCGCACATGCCGCTCGACTTGAAGACCGTGGAGATCGTCTCCAACAGCCGCCTCGTCGCGCGCACTTGGCCGAACCCGGTCTACGTCGATGGCCTCTACTCGCTGATGCAGCGGGTCTACATGTGCCTCGTCACCGAGCCGGGCGATGTCGAAGACGACCCGCTCTACGGCGGTGGCCTGCGCTCGGCGCTGCTTGGCATCCCAGGGCAGCTGCGCGACAGGGCCAGCGACGCGCTCACCACCGTGCTCGACAAGGTGACGAAGGATCTGCAAGCCAACCCGTCGCCGAACCCAGCAGAGCGCCTGCGTTCGCTCACGCTCGACTCCATCGAATATGACACTGACGTTGCGGCATGGCGCTGCCAGATTACCGTTTCGTCAGCCGTCGATTCGGCGCCGTTCACTGTCAACGCCTGATCCCGAGGTATCATGAGCAAGCTGGAACTCCCGATCCGCGCGTTTGTTGAGGACTACGTGCGGCGCGCGTTCCCGAAGGTCGACTTCGGTCGCGGTAGCGCAGCCAACGACCTCGTCATCAAGGCGTTCGCTGCCCTGATGCAGCCGATGCGTCACGAGATCGACGTCATCAAGGTGAACCAGAGCCTCTCGAACTGGCGCTACATGCGCACCGAAGATCTCGACCAGATCGTGGCCAACTGGGGCCGCTACCGCCAGAACGGCGGGCGTTCGCAGGGCACCGTGCGCCTCTACTTCGACAAGGCCCTGGAGTACCAGTTCTCGTCGCTGGAGTTCTACACCTCCGACGGCCTCTCCTTCTTCCTCGTCGCGCCGATCACAATCACCGCGACCGATCTCTTCCAGCGCCGCATGAGCACCAGCGGTGAAGAGAGCCGCTACTTCTTCGATGTGAACGTGCGGTCTTCGGGCGTCGGCAGCCGCTTCGCACTTCCCGTCGGCTCGATCGTCGGCGTCCGCAACACGCCTCCGGGTATCGTCGCCGTCGAGCAGCTGGAAGACTTCGCGGTCACTGCTCCAGAAGAGAGCAACTTCGATCTCGTCAACTCGCTATTCAAGAACATCGGGCTGCGCAATCTCATCAGCCGCTCCAGCATCCGTGCGCCGCTGCTCGACAACTTCCCCGGCATCCTCGACATGTTCATCGCTGGCTCGGGCCATGCGAGCATGGTGCGCGATCTCATCGACGTGCAGCTGCCGACCGGCCCGGTGCAGATGCACGCTGGTGGCATGACCGACATCTGGCTGAACACGGCCACGCTTCAGCGCAAGCAGATCACCCTCAGCTACCTGCCGTCGTCCGGCCGCGTGAAGCTCGTCAGCGCGCTCCAGTCGCAGGAGCAGGAGCTGATCTTCGACTTCCAGCGCGGCGTCGTCACCATCGACGGCTTCTTCCAGAACCCGGAGGTTGGTGCCTACGAGGTCGACGAAAGCATCTCGCTGACGTTCGATCTCCAGGACGTCCCGGTCAAGACCTTCATCATCAGCCGCGTCGACGAGTACCGCAACGCGATCGCCGAGAAGGACATCATCGCCGGCAATGACATGATGGTGCTGCCCGGAGCGGCCGGCTACGGCAACCTGAGCGCTGACATCGTCGGCCTCAACTTCCGCAACGCGGACATCGTCGTCGGCGACAACATCAGCATCGGTGGCAAGCACCGTCGCATCACCCGCATGTCTGGCCGGGTGATCGAGACCTCGCCGGCCCCGGTCAAGGTCCACGACTTCCTCTACATCGGATCGCCGGCAGCGCCCGGCGACCGCACCTTCGCGCTCTCGGACGTTCATCTGCATGCTCGTGTGAACGACCGGCTGATCGTCACCACGTCGGCCGCTGCGTCGATGTACTCAGTGCTCGCGCTCAGCACGAATCAGGTGACGATCGGCCGTGTCGACGCCCAGGTCAGCGTGACCGCCAACGACCCGCACGCCACCAACACCAATCTGCGCGTGCTGACGATCACCGGGCCAGCGGGCTCGCCGCCGAAGCACAGCCTGGATCTCGCCAACGTCGGCTACATCTACTTCGGCACCGACGCAGGCTTCGACCAGGGCGCCTACTTCAAGATCGTGAACGTGGTTCCCGGCGTCAACAGCACCACGCTGGAAGTCATCGACCCGAGCAATGCGACGAGCGCGCTGCCGCCAGACGCGAACCTCGTGCTCGGTCTGATCGGTGCGATGCCCACGGACACGCCGATCATCATCGAGCGTGATGACGACGCATACAGTGCACAAGCATCCAAGTTCCCCGTCGCTACGACGCACACCCACTATGCCAACGAGCTGGATGCCCCGCTCGCCTTCGGCACGGACACGGTTCCGGCGCTCGGCATCGGTCTGGTCGCGGGCGTCGGCGACGTCGTGATCTTCTTCGACGTCTCGGTGCCCTCGACGGCTCTGGCCGCCAGCGGTGCAGACGGCAGCCGCTTCTCGGTCGTCGTATCTCAGATCCTCAGCGCTGATGAAGTTCGCGTCCAGCCGGCGCTCCCCTTCGAGCTGCCCGCCGGGGCACGCTATGCCGTGATGCGCAACAGCTACCCGCTGGTCACCGCAGTCACGGCCGACAGCGTCGACCCGATCAACAACGACGTCACCATCAACAGCTTCCCAGTCGGACTGGGTGATGGCCTCGGCCTCATCATCAAGAAGGGGCTCCAGCAGTACGTCGTGATGTCGAGCACCGCTGGCTCTGTCCGCACCCTGAAGTTCAAGCCGCCGGCCTACGTCCGCACACTGACCTTCAATGCTGGCGGCTACATCGCGCCCACCGTCGCAGCCAAGGGGCTGCTGGTGAAGGATGCCGTCGGCGGCTACACCGGCATCCTCTATGCCTTCGACAACATTGCGCGCACGTGGCAGGTGATCCCGACCACGCCGGCCGACGTCTTCGACACGGCGCTGAACAACGTCACGATCATCGGCACCACGGCAGCGGGAACGCTCTCGGTCCCCTCGACCGGGCCCGCTCCTGTCGGTTACGAGACGCCCGTCGCCGGAGACCTTGGCAGCTTCGTGCGTCAGGGCAGCTCGACGGGCGTGCTCCAGGGCTTCAACACCACCCTCTTCGAGTGGTACGTGAAGCCGCTCGGTGACAGCGACACCTTCAGCGACCTGACGCTCACCACCTTCGTGGACACCGGAACTGGCGTCGTGACGCCCGGCCACGGCGCTGGCATGCTGGCCTCGGCGCCTGGACCCACCGGCATCGCCGCCGGCCCCGTCACCCTCACGCTCGACAAGCCGATCGCATTCAGCTCTGGCGACCAGATCGACTTCTACTCGCGCTTCGGCTCCAGCGGCTGCAACTTTGATGAGCAGAACCTCATCGTCGACCCGAACCCGGCCTACAGCCCCAGCTCGCTGTTCACGTCGGTCGTCGCTGGCACGGATCAGGTCGCCCTGCTGGCCGGCATCGACCTCGGGCTGCTCACCGTCGAGAAGGTGAACTCGAACTCGCTGCGCCTCGCTGAAGCTGTGACGCCTGATGTCGTGCGCTTCCCGAACGCTCCTGGCGCAACGCAGTTCAACCTGTCGGCACCCATCGCACAGGGCGAGACCGTGATTGGCCAGATCGGCATTGGCCGCTGGGCTGCCACCGGGCGCTGCCTGCTCATCAGCGGGCCGAGCGGCACGCGGCTTCTGCCCATCGCAGAGCCGCTGTCGCCTGACAGCATCCGGCTCGCTGTCGGCAACCCCGCCGTCATCTACCCCGGCCAGGGCTACACCTGGGAGGTCGTCGACGCGCTCCACATGCCCTACTGGATGGTGGAGCCGGGCGCCATCAGCCAGTACCGCGTCTACCGCACGCCGACGCTCGGTGATCTGATCCACTCCGGGACTGCTGGCATCGTCAGCAATCTCCAGCCGACCTACTTCTCTGACACCAACGCTGATCTCCAGGCTGTTCTCGTCGGTCAGGATCTCGCCGCTGGCAACGTGGAGCTGGCAATCGACAGTGGTGACTACGCCTCGTCGATCCCGTTCGTGATCAAGCGCGTCGTCTCGACGAACACCGTCGAGCTGGAGAACGCGAACTTCACCACGGCTGGGAACAACGTCAGCTATCGCATCCTGCACCGGAACGGATCGCGGCGCATGGAGAAGTGGATCGACGGCTTCGTCGCCCCGCTCGCGTCCCGCGATCGCATCGCGCTGTTCGCAGACCCTGGTTCGCTGCTGCGCAACAACACCACCGACCAGTGGGTCGCTGTGATCACCCCGTCGGCGGCCTGGGACGGCAGCGGTGCACCGGGTGCCCCGAACTTCACGATGCCGCGCCTGAAGCTCGCCGACGTCGAGTACTCGCCGGACTCGCTCTACCTGATCAGCCGGCGCCTGGGTGCGGCTGACAACATCGCCATCGTCGAGACGTCTGCTGCGATCACCACGCTCGGCTTCGTCGGTGGCTCGCCGACCACGCGTGCCTACGCGGAGATCACGTTCACGGCCAATCCGGTTCCCGGCGACGTGATCACCATCGGCATGTCGGGCGTGACCCACACGTTCCAGTTCCTCACGCTGCTGTCGTCGCTGATCCCTGGCCGCATCGCTGTGACCATCGGTGCCAACAAGGAGGCAACCTGCGCGAACCTGCTCGCCGCGCTCGTCGCGCAGGGCTACCCGGCTGACATCTTCGGCAAGATCGAACTGGTCTTCGACAAGACGGCCGGGCACTACGGCGCGATCCAGGCCACCGATGCCTTCGACGCCAACGGATTCACGCTGCCATACGGCACGCAGCTGCGCGTCATGCTGCGCAACACCGACCGCGTCGATGCTGCGGCTCTGACCGGCATGGCTCAGAACACCTTCAACTACTACAGCGGTGAGTTCCTCGACCTGCCGGTCGTGAAGATGATCGCTGTCGAGGTGCTCGATGCTTCGACCCGCGAGCCGGTGAAGGCCGTCGAGTACACCCTGGCCGTCGATGATCCGGGCCTGCGCTACAGCGCCAAGGAGCGCAACACGCTCGTCATCTCGGACCCGACCGTGGCCTTCAAGCCACTGCGCATCACCTACGTCTCTGATCCGACGATCGGACAGGTCGATGCCTACGTGAACGAAGACGACACGCGTGTGCTGAACGCCAACCAGCTGGCGAAGCGCATGGAGACGATCGCCGTCTCCATCCAGGTCAGCGTCCGTTCGTCGCTCGCGTCGAACGAGATCGGCAGCCTGCTCGCCAACTTCGTGAACACCCGGCGCAGCACGCTCCAGCTGAGCAAGGCCGACATCATCAAGGCGCTCTACGACAACCGTGAGATCTCCTACGTCGAGATCCAGTCCATGCGCCTCGACGCCACCTACTTCGCGCTCAACGGCCTGATCACGAACTACAACGACGTTTCAGAGGTGTTCGGGTCCGAGACGGCCTGCTACATTGCTGAGAACATGTTCGTGACGAAGATCTGACCATGGCCGCTCCACGCTCGCCGATCGCTGAAACCCTCGAACAGCTCGTGTGGGGGCGCCTGTCGACCTTCTGGTCGCGGGACTACAACCCCGACGACAAGGAGCGCCTCAACGCCGTCTACGAGGGCTGTCTGGAAGCTCTCGACGCCGAGTACACGCGGCTGTTCGAGATCAACAACAGCAAGTCGATCGCTGCGATCAATCCGCTCACGCAGCGCCGCTGGCTGCGCCTGGACCTGAACCGGCATGCAGAGCTGGCTGCGTTCCTGAAGTTCCTGAGCACCAGCAGCGCCGGTGGCGCGGCCAGCAGCGACGCCAGCAACGTCCTGTCCTGCGACACAACTGAGAACAACCACGCCCGGCACTGGCACATCTCGTTCCCCTATGTGGTCCCGCAGGGCGACCCGGTCACGCGTGCCTCGATCGAGCTGCGCTATCGCATCGACCTGCGCCTCGTTCGCATCTACCACATGCGGCGCGACCCGCGCACCGGCATTGCACGTGGCGTGCTACTGCGCCCTGGCGCAGACTACCAGCTGATGCCATCTGGCACAGGCATCAGGCTGTCTGCGACTGTCCCAGGTGACCAGTACGAGCTGGTCGTCGGCTTCGATCTCTCGGACCCCATGTACGACGGGCTTCAGCCCATCGTCTCGTACGCAGCCGGCTACGACGTGGCGGCACAGAACGTCATCCGTGTGAACCCCGAGCTGACGATCGCCAACCTGCCGATCCACGTGCTCGTCGTGAAGAACGTGCGCGACTCCGGTGCCGGCGGGCTGGTGGAGACCAACACGCCGTCGTTCTCCAGCAAGTACGTCTTCATCCCCTGGACGGGGCTCACGACCGGGCCGATGCACGGCGCCGTGCCTGGAACCGTCGCGCTTCCGAACACCGTCAACATCGAATCGACGGACGCCGTCTTCGTGTTCGGCCTGATCCGGGGCGAGTTCGTCGAGAACCACAAGCACGTCCTCGCCACGACGCTGCTCAACCCAGGCGCGGCTCCGCGCATCACGTCGACCCTGTTCCGTGCCGCTGGCAGCACGAGCCGCGTCACGTTCGACACGCCGCTGCGCCCTGGCCTCTTCGGTTCGCTGGCCTATCTTGGTCAGCCGTTCGAAGTGCTCGTCGACGGCGAGCTGCTCCCGCGCTCGGACTACCAGTTCGATGCCGATGGCAACCTCAACCTGAAGTTCCCCCTCACGTGGACTGCTGATCAGTACCGCAGCGTCGTGGTGCGTAGCACCGACGAATACGACACCCTGCACGGCGGTGCGGCTGATCAGCACATTCACATCGAATGCATCCTCCAGAGCGCGAAGCCGCCCGAGTTCTACGAGACCTTCGATGACGGCGGCGACTTCGACGATGAAGCCGGCGGCACCTTCGATGACAAGCGCACCCTCAACATCGTCTTCCTCGACGACGTCGGCGCAGACCTCAGCACCCTCGAAGTCTGGGTGAACGGCGTCCGCAAGCTGAGCGACATCGACTACGTGGCGACGTTCGATGTCGACACCAAGCGCGTGCGCATCTCGTTCGGCTTCAACATCAAGGACATGACGATCTACGCGGCATACCGCCGCGAGTCGCGCACGTTCGTCTACGGCCGCTACGCCAAGGGCTTCATCTCCCAGACGCTGAGCGGGCTGCTGACAGACATCGGAGCCCTGAAGGATGCGTTCTCCAGCTCGACAGGCTTCCAGATCAAGAACATGGGCCGGCTGATCGAGGCCGCCGAGACCGCCGGTGCCGGCGGCAATCCGCTGCTCACCCTGTTCTACGACGAGCGCCAGGAGTTCTCGGACATCAGCGTCGATTCCAACCGAGTCGCCATCTCGCTCGATGACGCGCGCCTCGTCGAGTCCATCGGCACCAAGCTCGTCGCCATCCCGTTCCTCTGCGACCGGGTGCTGCGCCCGGCGCTGCGCCTCGAACAGGGCGTCGACTATGACATCGTCGACGGTGAGATCCGCTCGTCGTTCGATCTCACGGCGAAGCGCTATGAGAGCGACGCCAACCCTGGCGTCTGGTGGTGCCCGATCGTCATCCTCGACGAGCAGATGCTGAAGAAGAACTTCGGTGTCCTGGTCGGTGACGAGCGCGCAGATTCCAGCGAAGCCTACCGCACCGCGCTGCACGCCAACCTCTCCCTGCGGTTCTCGGGGCCTGTGGTTCGTGATCTGGAGCGGGCAGCCGCTGTCCTGTATGGCTCGCCAGTCTTCACGCAGGACGGGCGCATCACCAGCATCGACACGCGGACCATCGGCTACGACATCACCGTCGCCAGCGGCACGACGACGCAGACTGTACGCGTCGGATCCAACGCCGTGAAGCCGGTGGTCGGCGAGCGCATCCTGCGCTCTCAGAGCCTCGCAGCTGCGGCGCTCTATGACGGCAAGCTCGGCGGCCTGATCCTGCACAAGCGGGCAACGGTGATCGCGGAGCTTCCGTATGTGAAGGCAGCGGCCGGCGACATCGTTCGTCTGACGACCTTCGACCCGGCTGATCCGACGCAGACGCCGCTCCCGTTCGTGACGCGGCTGCTGTCCGTTCGCTACGACGCGGACTACCTGCCGGCGCGCACCACGCTGTCGTTCGAGAATGTGCCGCGCTTCGATGTCACTGTCGAGTCTGAGCTGCGCATCCTGCGCGACGCTGGGCCGCCGTATGCAGCGCTGGACGGCATCGTGGTGTCCGTCGAGGCCATCAACGAGACGGTGATGAAGACCGCGAACAGCGAATACGTCCTGCCGCCTGGGCGCATGCCAGAGCAGCGTGTCGGCGAGTTCGTAGCACGCGGTCAGCCGATCCACCAGAGCTTCGCACAGCTGTATGACGACACGCGGCGCCCCAACTGGCACTGGCTGAAGCCGTCGCACTACGCCAAGGACTGGGAGTATGTGCTGAAGGGACTCGGCACGCCAATCACCACTGCGACCGTCGAGGACAAGCGCACCGCTGTGGTGCATCCGCCCGTCGAGAGCGGCGACTACTCGACGATCGACCTGGATCCGATCACACCACAGGTGAAGCGCGGCACGCACATCGACGTCTTCGATGATGCCACGCTGGTGACCTTCACGTTCACTGTCGTCGGCCTGAATGGCACGACGGTCTACGTCACGCCGACGGTGTCGTCCATCATCAACGGTGCAGCGACCGTCCGTTCTGGAACGGAGATCAAGCGCGAGTACTTCGGTCTCGCTACGCCTCCGAGCAGCTCGCCGGTCGAATCTCCGCTGACCTTCGCGCAGCCGATCCGTTCTCGTGTGCTGCAACTCGCTGACACCTCGCGGTTCCCAGCGTCTGGCGAGTGCACCGTGCGGCTGCCGAACGGCGGCAGCACCGAGGTGCGCTACAACCGTGTGGCGCGCGGCTTCCTGCTCGACTGCGAGTGGCCGTCGACGTTCCCGGCCCTCACAGGCCCGCGCCCGGCGCCCGGCATTGAAGGACCCCTCGATCCACAGCTGCCTGAGGGCACCGTGGTTCGTCTCATCTCAGAGCACCGGCAGACACGACTCAACCCGGCGTTCATCGCGCTCGTCAATCAGCGCGTCACGCAGGATCTGCGCACGTCCGAGAAGCGCATCCAGGTCAGCGATGCGAACGCCGATGAACTGTATGCATTCTTCAAGAACTCGTCTGCGGTCATGGAGTCAGCAGCCGTGAGCCGGCCACAGGTACTCCGCGATCTGATGGACGATGTCGTCCCGCCCGGCTCGACGCTCGTCACCATGAGCAAGCATCGCATCATCGACGTCTACTCTGGCGGAATCGGAGAGAAGTAATGCGAATCGCGACAGATGTCATTCGCATCTTCCGCATCATGAACGTCGGCGTTCAGCCTGCGCCTGATGCCAACGGCGACATCTACGTGGACGTCGGGCCCTTCAGCCTGACTGCTGTCGTCGATGACCCGGAGAACGCGACGCCACACACCTTCCTGTGGGAACAGACCCCTGTCGTCGTTCCTGGTTCCAGCTTCGGGTCGCCGACGCAGCAGTCGACCACATTCGGCCCGCTCGTCTCCGGCACCATCTACCACCTGTCAATCACCGTCACCTCAGCGCGCCTCCAGACCAAGAACCTCAGGTTCCGCGTCCTTGTCCGCTGACGCGTAGACCGTACCCTTCTGTCGGAGTAACCGTGCACGACGTCACCCCTCTCGGTTTCCGTGGCCACGTGCGTCAGATCAGCTCGATTCACGGGCTGATTCGCGACAAGCACAACCTTGTCGTGGACGCCTGTGTCGAGCTGGTCGCCCAGGCACTGCTGGGCCGAGACCAGATCGACGCCGTGCTCTTCGGCTACAGCGGCGGCGTCATCGCCACGCCTGGGCTCCGCACGATCTACAACCCCATCTACCGCGCGCCGGTGGGTGTGAACTCCGCGTCACCGCCCTTCATCAGCAAGGATGAGCTGGGCTACAAGTCGATCATCACCTGGACCGGCGTCTACGTGAACCCAGGCCCGAGCAACGTGTCGTACGACATGCTCGGCCTGCTCTCGCAGAACGATCGCCTGTTCGCGGCCACATCCATCGACACCGTCACGGTGGCGCCCAACGAGAGCATCGCCGTTGAGTGGACCATCGTGACCCGAGGACGCTAATCATGGCTGACATCATCAAGAATGTTCTGAGCTACGGCGAGCAGCGGCGCACGCTGTTCCTGAACGCGCACAACAAGGACGACTACGGTCGTCACCGCGCACACGTCCTCTACGGCCTCGATCTGCTGGGGACTGGCCACAAGGTGCAGATCTCGCCCGGAGCGGTCTACACCGCGCAGGGCCAGCGTCTCTTCTTCGAGGTCACTGATCGCGAGATCGACATCGGCCCCAACGGCATCGACGCGTTCAACACCAGCCGCTTCCCCGACTATCCGATCTGCGTCCTGCTCTACCTGAACTACCAGTTCCAGGTGCCCCGCGTCGCGTCGCCGATCGACACCGCGACCAGTGGCCCGACCAAGGCCGATCTGCGTGCCCGCATCGTGCCCTACGACAAGGCAACCTGTGCGCCGGCCTACAACCTGCTGCCGCACGACCCCGTCAACCTCGACGAGCTTCAGCCCAACACCTACCCGCATCTGAGCAATGCGCTGAAGCCCAGCATCGACCATCTGCCGTCGCAGAACCCTGCGCTGGAGTCGATTCAGTTCGGTGAGATCCCGCTCGGCTACGTGCTGATCGGTGCTGATCCGGTCAGCAATCTGCCGGCAACCAGCCTCGACAGCGCAGGCGTCAGCCTCGTCACCTACAAGAACGTCTTCGACGCAATCAGCGATCTCGTCGGCCAGGACGTTCTGCTGCCGGTACAGGCGACGCGTGTCGTCGCTGGCCTCGTCCAAGCCTATGGCTCGGCGCTTCAGCAGGGCTACTCGGATCGCCTCGTCGGCTCTGGCGCTACGTCGCCGCAGCTGCTCAACCCGCAGTTCGGCACGCCCGAGCCCGGCCCATCTGGCACGCGTGAGGACTCGCCGCACACCCTGTACCGTGAGGCATCGTTCCTGAAGGACGGCGAGCCCGTGCTCGAAGCCATGCGGCGCATGGACGTCGTACTGCGTCAGTGGATGAACCGCACCGGCGCCCAGGATCTGGTCGCGATCACCAAGGACGGTGCTGGCAACCTCATCCCCGTCGACTCACCGCTCGACGTCATCCTGCGCAAGCTCGATGGCTCGCTCGACGCAGCGGTCCCTGGCCCGGCCGCCGGCAACGCCAACGCCGTGCTCTACGACAACGGCATCCCTGCTGACGCTGCCAACCCCGACAATCACGTGCTCAAGAGCGGCATCCTGCCGCATGTCGAGAACACGGTGATGGGCAAGCTCGGCACGGCGGAGGGCGACAGCCACGAGAAGGCCATCGCTGCGCTCGACATCGGGCTCTTCACGGTGCTCGACAAGATCCTCGGCGAGGTCGTCCCGCGTGATCAGCTCCGCGACGTCTCTGGTGCGCTGTTCACGCCGGTCAACATGGACGAGCGCCCCGAAGGCCGTCCAGACAGCGCGCTGCCCGTTGTCGGTGGCGGCATGTCGCTGCACTACGTCACCACGCAGAAGTACCGCGCGCTCTTCAACGAGATCTACCGCCGGTCGCTCAGCGCACCCGGCTCGAACCTCATCGCCAACAACGGCTTCTGGGCCGGCGAGCCGCTGACCGGCACCCCGGCTCCGATGCCGCCGCTGTGGACGCTGTCGGCCGGTGCCAACTGGAGCCGCGCTCTGGTGAACGTCGGAACTGGCGCGATCAACATCTGGACGGCGACGTTCTCACTCGAAGCTGGCGGCTTCCTGCGCCAGTCGATCGTCACTGAAGACGTGGTCGGCGAGACCATCCGGTCCTCGCGCTACCTCTCGGCGTCCATCAACATCCAGAACGCCGGAGCCACTGACATCGTCGTCGAGGTCATCCTCTACTCGGACGATGCGCAGACTGTTCCGGTCGGTTCGATGGCCATCACGGTGCCCGCTGGCCAGCCCATGCGCCTCTACACGGCGACTGGTGAGGTCGCGCCGGCCCTGACCATCCGCAACGTGCGGTTCCAGATCCGCGCGGCCGGGCTGAGCGATCTCTGCACCTTCGTGATCGCTGGCTGCTCGCTGAACACGGGCATGCCGAACTCGATGCCCGGCATCGACACCAAGCAGACCGACTTCGAGTCGCGCTACGACAACTACCACAACCAGCGGCAGGGCGACCACTGGATGGGCGGCAAGGCCCTGCGCAATGTGGCTGACCTGCCGGCGACGACCGACACGGCGATGGACGATGTCGCCACCGACGCGCCGCATGGCGCCGGCACTGGCCTGCGTGCGATGAACGCGAAGGACATCAACAACACGATGATGCGCCGCGACGGAGCCAAGGAAGCGACCGGCGACTGGGGGATGGGCCAGCACAAGATCGGCAACACGGCGTTCGCTGGTGGTGTCGCGGCGCCAGACGCAGCCGAGCTGACGGATCTGCTGCTCAGCGGCGCTCGCAAGCGCGACTACATCAACGCTGGCGACATCAACGAGGCGATGCTGCGCCGCGATGGTGCCAAGCCGACGACCGGGATGATCACGTTCGGCACCGGCAGCGGCGGTCTCGATGCTAACGGCGAGGTCATCAAGAACGTCCCGGCTCCGGCCTATCCGTACTCGCCGGAAGCGCTCACTGCTGCGACGCCCTGGAGCTTCGTGAAGTCGAAGCTCCTGGCGCCGATCAACTTCCAGGCACCGCCGAACGACACGGTCCCGCTGCCCAACCGTGCTGACGGTTCGTCGAACTACCCCGACCATGCGCACCCGAGCACCTACGTCTATCCTGGCGTCGAGTACAAGGCCGGCGGCAAGATCATCGGGCAGGCGCTCAAGATGATCGACGATGGCGGCAACACGTGGTATGTCCCTGGTTCGAACGCATCGCCGAACTACTGCAACTGCACCTGCACCTGCACGTGCACCTGCACCTGCACGTGCACCTGCACCTGCACGTGCAACGGTGACTACGACTGTGGCTCATGCATGAACTGATGCGATCCCCAGGCGCGGACCTCGTCTTCTCAGGCGAGGCCCCGTGGGGCTACGATCCGGCGACGCACACCCTGCGCTCGCCGAAGCATCGTGCCGCCAGACCGAGCCCGCAGCTCCAAGACGCGATCACCCGGTATCTGGCCGGCGTGAAACTGCTTGTCGAGTTGGACATGGCGACCAAACCACCGGCCGCCATCACCATCGAGCACGACAAGCGCTGCCAGCTCGGCTGCTCATTCTGCTACGCTGGATCAAACAAGGTCACGACCTCGCCGCGTCTCGACCCCAAGCGGGTCTGGCAGTTCGTCGAGCGCTACCAGACGCGCGACGTTCATGTGTACGGTGGAGACCCGTTCTTCGACGTCAGCTACATGACCGAGCTGCTCGAAGGGATCGCACACCGCGTCGGCGGTATCCGCAAGCTGCACATCTCAACGAATGCGCTTGGACTCCGCCCCGATGTTCTGCTCCAGCTGCGCTCGATCAGCGAGAAGCTCGACCTCCAGGTGTCGTGCGAGCCTGAGTTCTTCGGTCTTCGGAATACCAAGGGCGGCGTGCACCAGAATGGCCCGCTCGCTGAACGCATCGCTGCGCTGCCCGTCGACTATGCGCTGAAGTTCTCCACGGTCCTCGCCCCTTCAGCGGGCGTGACGAATCAGACGTTCATCGACGGGCTCATGGCCTACGACACCTTGGCAGCTGGGCGTCCGTTCAGCATCGTGTGGATGATGGAGACCGAGAACAAGAATGCACAGATGCCGCCGTGGGTCATCCGGTGGATCGCTGAGAACTGGATGATCCACGCAGAGAATGCGATCCCGACGAAGTTCCAGAATGCAATGCTCGGCAGCGCATACATGCGCTACGTGAAAGGCTGGTCGAACTCGCAGATCCACGATGCCCTGATGGGCAACCTCATGGGGTGCGGCTCCGGCACTGGAAACTTTGCATTTGCCAGCGATGGCCATGTCTACACGTGCCACGAGAAGGCAGCTGCCGGTGTCGAGACGTTCCGCGTCGGTACGAAGAACGCTTGGGAGCGTTGGAAAGCCAGCCGCCAGTTCTTCACGCCCGACTACGTGCGTCCTGAGTGCCGCGCGTGCCCAGCAAAGTTCGGCTGTCAGCTCTGCTCTGTGAAAGCCTCGAACACCACGTGTTCGTTTGAGCAGGAGCGCTTCGCCCTCGGCGTCCATCTCCTGTATCTGCTCGACAACGGCAGCTACATGGCTCTGGCTGACAAGCTGGAGGATCGCTACTACCGGATTCTGGAGCAGCGCGAGGACATCTACCGCATCGTGCGTTCGCCCTACTGGGATCGACTCTTGTCAAGCACAGAAACTGTTGACGATGTGCAGTGGTGCTATTCGGCGGCGTTCGGTCGCCCCATGAAACCCCTCCTGGAAGTCACGCTGTGAAGCCACTCATCACGGACGAATACCCAGTAGAGTTCGGCCGCTTCCGCGACATCTTCGACCCTGAGGTGTACGACACTGACTTCAACCTGTACAAGGATAGCTGCGATCCACAGCTCATGGCCATCATGGGCAACTTCACCGAACAGGACAAGAAGGACTACTACAACTTCTTCCTGCTGCTGCGCGCCGCGCATGCAGGGATCGCGGCAACCGTTCGGCGCCCGCAGAAGCTCGTGATTCACGGCTTCAAGGAATGCCACCTCAAGTGCAGCTACTGCATCGTGGAGGCGAACCAGCCGGGCGCGTCGACTGAGCATCTGAACCTCGACGTCATCAAGCAGCTGCGTGACACCTACGCGATCAACTCTGTGCACTTCGTCGGCGGCGAACCGACGTATGACTGGGATCAGCTGTATCGGTGCCTCGACATCCTGGGGCCGATGCTCAATGTTTCGCTGACGACCAACGGTCTCGGACTCACGCAGCGACACCTCGACGAGATGGATCGTCGGTGCCAGGACGTCTCATACCACGTGTCCGTCGAGCCCCAGTCGTGGGGACAGCGGATGTTCACAGATGGAGTGACGCATCAGAACGTCGCGCTCAAGCGCGTGTTCGAGAAGCTGAACCCCGAACAGGTGTTCCGCTCGAAGACGAGCTGCCTCAACGTAGTTCTGCCGATGGATTTCAAGTCGGCATCGGGCATCGAAACGAAAATGGATGTCGATGCCATCGTCGACGAACTCTCGGACGTCGTGAACTACCGTGACTGGATGGGGATCTGGCATGTCGAGTTCGCGATGGAAGGCAACAAGACGCGTCCGCTCGACGACTGGATCTATCGACTGCTCGTCGACGAATCTGCGAAGGCCGCATCTGGCACGATGACGAAGCAGCGCTTCCTCAATGGCCCCATTGGTGAGATGGCGTACCGGATGATCAACGTCAACAACACGAACAAGTACCCTGGCAAGTTCTTCTCGTGCGCCGTCGGCGGTTCGTCCATTCACGTGTCGTTCAACGGGAAGCTCTACGGCTGCTCGGTCGAAGCAGGACGCGGTGAAGGTGAGCGCCCCATCGACCCGCTCACCTACGGCCCGGCTGACAAGTGGGCGAGCCTCTGCGATGTCATGCCTGCGCTCACATACGACGCGTGCCGCGCATGTCCTGCCAAGTTCTTCTGCGGGAAGACATGCGGCAAGCTCAACGTCGCTGGTTGCGAGTACAACCGAATCCGCGCTGAACTGCTTCCGCGCGTTCTCAAGCGTTTCCACCCGGAGGAATACGAGGCTGTTCGTCGTGCGCAGGAGCGCTACATTTACGCCTACACCCAGCATCGCGATCTGATCCGACACGTTCTGGCTGATCCGTGGACGCAGCAGTTCATCCACGGCCAGACAAACGATCTGGAAAAGGTTCGCGAAGCGTCTGATGCCCTTGGAGTCTTGCTGTCATGAACACCCTCTTCGACTACGCCAAACTCTATGCAGAGACGCCACCGCACGACCCGCTGGACGAGATGCCGTATCTGTCTCGGGTTCTTGCCGGCAACCCGATCAGCTTCTTCGAGTGCCTGAAGCTCGGAGACAAGTCGCTGATCCTGAAGTGCATGGCGAACATCCGCCTGTACTACGGCATCAAGCACTACAACACGGCGCTGGCCATCATCCGCAAGGGTGACGACTGCCAGGAGCTGGCCGACTTCAAAGCCGAGTTCGAAGCGGCTCCGCTGCACCCGCAGCGCCTCATCCTGCTCGATTCGTACATGGCCACCGAAGACGAGGTCAGCGACTACGACGGTGCCGAGGAAGCGTTCGACCTGAGCACTGACCTGCTCGACTCCAAGAACTTCCACCGCGCTGGCAACGACATCATCTTCCTCACCACGCCTGTCGCCTCGTTCTCCTACATGGTCGCTGCCTCGACGGCGCTGCCTGTGTTCGAGCAGGCACCTGAACTGACGCACAGCATCAGCGTCTTCAATGCCTCGACGGCCACGCGCGACAGCTTCCTGGCGCTCATGAAGCTCATGCGCCGCGAGTGGAAGAACGTCGAGAACCGCAATCGCTTCGTCTACATCACGCAGAAGACGCTCCTGCACCTTCGTCGTGTCCTCAACGACAACAACCCGGCGTACTCGAAGCTGTTCGACAAGCGCATTGCAACCCTCGCGGAACTGGACTCATGATCAAACCAGAGCACCGACGCCACGGAGTAATGAACAAGCCGGTCCTCGGCGGCCCCGACAAGGGCTTCAGCTACTACGCTGCCTCGCATCAGTACGTGCTCGGTGATGCCAAGCCGATCGAGTTCTCACGCGCTGAGGAATACCTGCTCTGGCGCTATTTCCTCGGCATGCGCGTCGTCCACATGTTCGAGCGCATCTGCGCGAAGCCCGTGTCGCTGATGGCAGACCCGCTGCGTGGCTGCCAGCTCCAGTGCAGCTACTGCTATTCCGAGGTGTGGAACGACGACGGCGTTCGTGTATCACCTGAACGCTTCGCTGAACTCCAGCGGCTGTTCGGATTCCCGTCGCTGTCGATGTACGGCGGCGATCCGTTCTACGACTGGAAGTACACGAAGTCGTGCATCGAGGCCATCAACGCAGTGAAGCCTCTCGATGAACTGCTGATCTCCACGAACGGAATCGGTGTCACGACCGACAAGGTTGCGTGGCTGAAGCTGCACGTTCCGAAGATCCAGTTCCAGCTGTCGACGGAGCCAGAGAGCTGGGGCGCTCGCAAGAGTGCGAACGGAAAGCACCAGCGCGAGATCCTCGGTGACCGGCTCCACGACGTCAGCAAGCTGCTGCCGATTCAGATCGCGCTGGCGATCCCGCGCACGGGCCTCTCCAAGTGGGAGACGCTCGACGAGACCATCGACTACTTCCAGCGTGTCGTTGGCCCGACCGACAACTGGTCGCTGAACTGGAAGCTGGAAGAGAACGACGAGCCGGAGCCGACGTACTCGAAGGCGTCGCTGCCACCGTGGTACGCCGAGTGGCTCCAGGACGAATGGTACGCTGCGATGGAGAAGGACGGCAGCTACACCAAGTCGCGCATGCGGAAGGGGCTCGTCAACATGCGCATGTCGTCGATCCTGCGCATGATCGAGAAAGATCAGGCCCCAGTCGACTACTACAACTGCGCTGCTGGCTTCGGTGGACTTGGTATCGGCCCGACCGGCGAGCTGAGCAGCTGCCATCACCGTGCTGCTGTCGGTGACACCAACTACCGCTTCGACACGGTGACGGCACGTGGTCTGTGGGAGAAGATGGCGCGCGAAACGCAGCACATGAACAACAGCGTGTGCGCCACGTGCTGCTCGAAATACACGTGCGGGGGCATCTGCTACACCTCGTTGAACAACAGCACGTGCGAAGCCTTCCGCGCCAACCTGGAACTCGCGCTGTTCGTTCTCGCTAACCATCTGCCTGACAAGGCTCAGCGCGTTTCTGACGTGACGCGCGCTGCTGCTGAGAAGAGCAAGAAGCTCGTCGCGCAGATGCGTCAGCTGCTGGAGTCCGAGCACTGGGACAACCTCATCCGTGCCAAGCTGAGCGCTGACGAGATGGGCGACCTGATCGCGCAGTTCCGTGGCTTCATGCCGAAGCTCGATGTACCGATCTGGGAGCTGCCAGCACCGGGCAGTCCCCAGAGTTTGTAGCCGTTGCAGGGAACCTCAATCAGCCTAGACTGAATCCCCACATGAGGTTCCCATGCTGACCTGCTTCCCCGACGTCGCCCTGAAGACTGCTGCCAGCGTGCGCCCGACCAACGGTGCCCGGATCGCAGTCCCGCATCCGGCGCTCGCCAATCAGGCTCCAACGCACCCGTCGCAGATCCCTGGCACCGCTGCCCATGCGACCTCGACCGGCGGAGCGGGCCCTGCGGCTCCGACCGCCGGCCTCGGTGCAGCTCGCGCGCCGGGTCAGACCTTCGGTGGCCGCATGGGCGCCTGGGGCAACCGCCTCGGCAGCATCCGTGGCATGGCCGGGCTCGGTGCAGCGGTCGGCGCAGCCAAGGGCCTGATCGCCCCTGGCGTCGAGTACGACGAGCAGGGCCGCCCGCACCGCAAGAGCCGCATCGGCGCAGCCCTCAGCGGCGCCGGCACTGGCGCGCTGGTCGGTGGTGGCGTCGGCGTGCTCGGCAAGGCAACCGGCGCCGGCAAGGCGCTCGGCAACTGGGGCGCCAAGGTCGACGCAGGCACCGCAAACGCTCCCGACTGGATGCACAGCGTCCACGAGGGTGCTGGCGGCGGCCAGAGCCAGTTCCGCGCTGATGATCTGGCGACCCGCCCGGCCAAGGCCGCGATGGCACCGAATCAGGTCAACATCCCGGCCTCGACCCAGAACGTCTACCACGTCACCCAGAAGAATGGCGTGGGCTTCAAGTTCACCGTGCACGGCCACGATCCGCGCACTGGTGACATTCACGGGCTCTACCATGCGCCCGATGGTTCGAAGCAGCAGACCAGCTTCAACGCGGCGCACGTCGCGTCGATGAAGCCCCTCAACATCTCCATGCCGCAGGACACCAGCCCCATGCAGACCGCCACGATCTCTCGTCCGCAGCCCAAGGCCGCCGCGCTGCGCCTCGTCCGCGATGACATCTACCTCGTCGCCGCCACCAACGGCGAGGGCTTCATCGGCACCTACAAGGGCGCGAGCGCTGACGATCGCGCTGTGTTCCTGCTCCACGCACCCGGTGTGCAGTCCGTCGAAGCTGCCTTCGACATGCGCAAGCTGGCCCACATCTCGCCGGTGATCAACACCAAGACCGGCAGCGTGGCCCGCAGCCGCGACGAGCTGCCCTTCACCCATGAGGGCCAGAAGCTCGCCGAAGCCTACGCCTTCAAGATCGCGAAGCGCACCGCACCGGCCTCGTTCGCCGAGCACCAGTTCAAGAAGAAGGACACCGGCATGGCTGCGCCGGAGCCCGCCGCCTCGGCCAGCTCGCCGGCTGACACTGCCGTCGTGGAGCCCAAGCCGAGCGGCACCCCGCTGCCCGAGCTGCGCGCCAAGTCGAAGAAGAAGTGAACCGTGACGCCCGGATCGTCGCTCCTGCTGTCGTGGGAGAACCCCGCTGAGATCTGGCACACAGATGTCCGCGAGGTTCGGCTCACACGCACGGTCTCGACGCTGAACGGCGTGCTGATCCGCGACGTCCCATGGGGCGTCTACGAAGACCTGGAATGCCGAGATCCGACCGCGCACTACAGCGCGGCCTACATCAGCTCGACGGGCAGCGTCCTCGCCTCCGTGCCGAACCAGGACATCCGGCGCACGCTGCGTCCGCACGAGATCTGCAAGATCGTCTTCGAGTTCTACACGATGGAGGCGCTGCCCTGGCGCAATCGCACCATCATGGTGGAGTCGATGGCAGCCAGTGAAGGTGCGTTCCGCCGCCGGCTCGTCACCAACGGCAAGGGGCTCGCCAACATCTTCCTGATGCCCGGCAGCCACGTTCGCATCCTGCCCGATGGCGACCCAAACGCTGTCGAGCTGGTCGTGCCCGACCAGCGTGAGATCAACTGGCTGGATCTGGCACCACTCGGCAGCAAGGCTCTGGTCGACCCGCGCTCATCCATCGGCGTCTTCTGAGGTCCCATGCTCCGCGCCACGCACAAGTTCGGTCGCCTCGAAGCGCTCGGCACCTACGGCACCGCTGGTCGCCTGAACGACGCTGCTGATCCGATCGCACTCGATGTCGTCGTCACGCTGAAGACAGACATCACCAAGGTCGTCGAGACCCAGTCGCTGAATGCGCTGGCTCATGGCGTGCCCAAGCCATTCAAGCTGGCAGAGGGCCTGTGGGCCGTCGATCTGAACGAGCGCTTCTACTCGCCGGATCTCGTCTACGTCGTCAACTGGCGCTACCAGATGACGCCGGGCAACGACAAGGTCGACCGCGACGAGTTCCGCTACGTCGATCCCGCAATGCCGGCGCGCGAGGCCGGCAACTGCACGATCTTCGGCTGTGCCACCGACATGGTCGGCATGCCGATCCCGAACATCGACATCATCGCTGAAACCTACCGTGATGTGGTGACGATGACCACGCGGACTGACCAGCGCAGCCTGCGCACCGATCTGTTCGGCAACTGGCGCGTCGAGCTTCGCCAGGGCTCCATCGTCCGCTTCGTCCTCGGCGACGTCGCGAAGGTCATCAAGGTTCCCGACACGAACCGCGCTTCACTCGCGTCTGTGCCTGAACTCCAGCCGAAGGATGTGGGCCGGAAGGACAGGTTCGGGTACGCCTTCCCCTGAGGCCAGCATGCCCGATCCCTACATCTACATCGTCCGCTCGTTCGAAGTGCACGACGCCGACACGCTCAAGGCCGAGCTGGACCTCGGCTTCGATCTCCGATTCAACACCAATGTGCGCATCAACGGCATCGACGCGCCTGAGCAGAGCACAGACGCCGGCAAGCAGGTCACGCTGATCGTGGCCACGGCCCTCAAGAAGATCGTCTCGCAGAAGCTCGCGCTCCTGGTCGTCAGCCACGACTGGGACAAGTACGGTGGTCGCATCGTCGGCGACCTCGTCTTCGGCGCAGAACGTACGTCGCTTGCGAGCCGCCTGCTGGCCCTGAAGCTGGCACTGCCGTTCACTGGCAAGGTGAAGAAGTCGCCGTGGTCAGCTTCAGCCCTGAAGTTCATCGCGACTGCTGACGTCAACCGCTATGCTTCGGAGATCGTCGCCGGATGAAGATGCGCGTCCGTTCTGAAGTCCTTGCGTTCAGGAAGAACCGCGTCCTGGCCGATCTCACCGGCTCCTGGGTCGTCTTCCCTGGCGGCGGCGTCGACAAGGGTGAGAACCCGCGCGAGGCCGCGAAGCGCGAGTTCAAGGAAGAGGCTGGCCGCGACGTCATCAACGTCGACGTCGCCTCGCACCCGACGCTCCAGACGTGGCCCAAGGACTACGCGGCCAAGGCCACGTGGTCGAGGGGTTACACCGGCGGCTGCACCTACTGGTTCACCGGCAGCACGAGCGAAGAGGTGACCGACGGCAGCCACAAGGACTTCCAGGGCGGCTTCGACTGGCACCCGATCAAGGACGTCATCGAGAAGCTCAAAGGCGAGCTGGCCGGTGACTGGACGAACGACGTCAAGGCTCGAATCGACATCCTCAAGACCCATCTCGAAGCTGGCCAGAAGATCGCAGAGCTGGTCGGGCCGTCTGCCCCTCTGCTGGCATCAGTTCCACTGGCCACTACGATCTCTCCCCAGGTGACACCCATGCTCAAAATGGCCTGCCGTATCCTCGACGTGTACGACGACTCCGAGCTGGAAGTCGCATCAAAACTCGCCGCTGCTGGTCTCGGCAATGTGGCCGTGGCCGATCGCGAGGCGATCGAGCAGCTGGAGGATCGCCAGTTCGGCCTCGTGCTGAAGACGGCCTCCGGTGTCCTGCGCCGCCGCTACCCGCTGCACGACGCCGACAGCACCAAGCTCTCGGCTGCCTACTTCCGTGAGGTGAAGGACACCCTGCCAGCTGAGGTCGCTGAGCTGGTCTACACCAAGATCGCGGCGGCCGAGCGCTACTTCGACGTCGGCGGTGAGTGCATCGCTCCTGAGCAGGTCGATGCCGTGATGAGCCTCGTCAACTACGTCGACTCCGCCAAGATCGCCCAGCCGCGTCAGAAGGTCGCGCATGCTGAGCAGCACTGGGGCCTGTCGATCGACGGGAAGAACTACTTCCCGCTGCACGACGCCACGCTGGTGAAGGTCGCCGTGGCGCGCTTCACCGAGACCGCCAGCAGCCTGGAGCCCGAAGAGCGCTTCGCCTACGCCCGTACCATCGAGAAGCGCGCGAGCGCCCTCGGCGTCGAGATCCCCAACGACTCGATGGTCAACTGGTACACCGCCGACGGCCTGAACCTCAGCTCGCTGGCCGAGGCCCTGACCGAGCGCAAGCGCGTGATGAAGGCCGCGAGCGCTTCGACCGAGGTGCTCGATCAGCTGTTCGAGGCCGCTGGCTGCGCCATCGTTCGCGGCGACATCGAGAGCGACGCCAGCTTCGCGCACCGCGAGTCGAAGCAGGCCAGCATGCGCCGCGCCTCGATCGACCCGGCCAAGATCATCAGCACCCTCCAGACGATCGACAAGTTCGCTGGCTTCGGCAGCTTCCACTACATGCGCGGCCTGCTCGATCCGTTCGCTGCCTGCTTCAAGCGCGACGACATCAGCAAGAAGGCTGCGATGATCGTCGATGGCATCGACCTCTCGACCCTCTCTCCCGAGCAGCTCTCGGCCAAGTTCGGCCCCGAGTTCGTGCAGGAGTTCCAGCAGAACCCGCAGCAGGTCTACAGCTCGCTGCCGTCGCCGATGAAGTCGATCATCCGGCAGTTCTGCAACCAGGGTGGCAAGGAGCAGTCGGGCGAACCGACGCCGGTCGGCGACCCCTCGCAGGGTCTCGGAGCCACCTATGCCAACGCTGGCGGATTCGTCGGTTCCTGATCTGGGGGCTGCGGCCCTCCCTCTCGACGCGTCTCCGGTTGTCGACCACACCATCGACACCAGCGACGAGGACGACGCACGTTCGTACGTTGACCAGCTGGCACCGACTGACGTCAATGTCCCGCTCCTGAACCTGTCGTCCCGCGCACTCGCCATGGCTGGCGGGTCCAACCCGCAGGCTCGACGCCTCGGATTCTTCCGCGAAGCCGGCAAAGCCGTTCGCAACGCTGTCGGTCTGAGCAAGACCGCTGCCGCTGATTCCCTGCTCTCGGCGATCCTCGATGACGCCGAGTGCAACCCTGTCGCTCTCGCTGCTCAGCTTGACACCATGACCTCGAAAGAGTGGCGTGGTTGGCTCCCCGAATCGCTCTGCGACTTCGCGGATGCCACTGAGGATGATGTCGCCAGCCGTGACAAGCTGTTGGCGACGCAAGTCGGAGTGTGTAACTCCGACGTGTTCTCGGATTGGTCGCTCTTCACTGCTGTAAGCAGTGCGTTCAATCATCGCCGCTCCAACTTCCAGTGGCTCGACAAGCCGACCTACATTGAGGCTGCCTGGACGTGCTTTGCACTCCGCCAGCTCCAACCCGGCGTCGAGTTCCATTCGGGGGTGACGAGGTTCCTCGTCGCGCTGATGATCGAAGACGGTCTGTGTTTCTTCCCGTGGACTGGTGGCCCTGGCCTCGGCCTGGGCGTCAACGACGAAGGCATCTCCGCTGGCCTCACCGATGTTGGTGATCTGGCGTCGAAGATCCGCACTCTCTGGGAAACCGGCGAGCTGCACGACGTGACGCCCGGTGACCATGACGAGTCAGATCCGCTTCATGTTCAGCTGGCGAAGATCGCGGCGGCGCAAGAGTACATCAAAGCGCAGCACGCAGCTCAGCCGTCCTCCTACAAGACCAACTCCGAGAGCACCACATGATTGGAATGAACGCGATGGACCCGAGCATTGCTCGCGGTCGCGGTTCCTACGCTGATCCCCACGCGACCATCGCGATGCGGGACATTCCGTCCAACCTGAAGATGATCTTCAGGCTGACGCGGTTCTACTACAACACGGATGCTCTGCTCGGCGCCATCGTCGACAAGATGTCCGAGTACCCGATCACGCAGATCATCATCAATGCGATCGGCGACAACGAGCTGACGCCGGCTGCGCGTGATAAGTGGGAGCAGCTCGCCAACGTCACGCTGAATCTGCGTCAGGTGATGATCGACATCAACCTGGACAAGTACACCTACGGGAACTCGTTCCACTACATCTACTACCCGTTCGTCCGCTACTGCACCTGCACCACGTGCAAGGCGCGCATGCCGATCGGCACCTTGAAGGACATCAAGGTCACGCCGAAGATGGAGAACCAGAAGTTCTCGTTCACGGTTCGCAGCACGTGCCCGCGCTGCTCTGACACCAAGGCAGCTCGCGACTTCACCGTCGAGGATCGCAAGTCCGAGGCGCGCACTGGCATGAGCCTCGTGCGCCTGAGCCCGTTCCGCATCGAGCTGGAATACAACCCGGTGACTGGCCACAAGCGCTGGTACTGGGATCCGCCGAAGCGCATCCGCGACGGCCTCATGAACGCCGACCGCACCATCGTCGACTACACCGAGATGAAGGTGCTCGCTGCGGCATTCAACGACCAGAAGCTGCACCTGAACAAGGATCGCCTGTGGGTGTCGCAGGCTCAGTCGCAGCCGGGCCTCTGGGATGGCTGGGGCATCCCGCCGATCTTCCGCGTCCTCGAAGACGTCTACTACTACAAGATCCTCCGTCGCGCCAACGAGGCGCTCGCGCAAGAGCACGTCGTGCCCATGCGCATCATCAGCCCGGCCGGCACCGGAGACGTCAGCCCGCAGCGCACGATGAACCTGACGGACTGGCGCAACCGGATCAAAGAAGAGCTGATGAACTGGAAGCGCGACCCCAACCACATGCTGGTGTCGCCCATCCCGATCAACGTCGAGCAGATCGGCGGCACAGCGCGCGTCATGATGGTGGCGCAGGAGATGGAGGCTGCGGCCCGTGTCATCGCTGCCGGCATCGGCTGCCCGATCGAGATGATCTGGGGCGGCCTGAACTGGAGCGGCGCCAGCGTCAGCCTGCGCGTGCTGGAGAACCACTTCATCAACGATCGCGAGAACTGCGAGCGTCTGCTCGACTTCATCGTCCCGAAGATCTCGGCCTACTTCCGCCTGCCGCGCGTGAAGGCCAAGCTCTCCGAGTTCAAGATGGCCGACGACACGCAGATGCAGTCGAACGCCATCAACCTGATGATGCAGGGCTTCCTGAGCCGCGAGAGCGTCGTCGGCGAGATGGGCTACGATCCGAAGGAAGAGTTCGAGAAGATGGAGGATGAGCACAAGCGTCTGAACGCCATCACGATGAAGGACAACATCGCTGCCTCGCACATGAACACCGTCATCCAGATGCTGGAGGCGAAGGCTCAGGTGCTGATGCAGTACGAGATGCAGATCACCCAGCAGGAGATGCAGGCGCAGAGCGAACGCGACCGTCTGAAGCTGCTGCGCGCCCATGTCGCCAAGCTGCATGAGCACGGTCTGACCACCCCGCTGGAGTTCGAGCAGAGCGCGCTGATGCTCCAGCGCATGGACCCGAACCTGTCGGGCATGATCATGCAGGAGTGGTCAACCACGATGCCGAACGTCTCGCTGCTGCTCCAGCAGAAGCTGATGATCAATCAGCAGAACGCGATGCAGGGTCAGAACGCCATGGCTGCTGCCGGCGAGGCCGGCGCTGATCCTGGCGCTGCTGACGGCGAAGACCTGTCGCCGGGCGCCGAAGGCCCGTACAGTGACGGCGGCGACGGCGCCGGCCCGGCCAATGCCGGCGGTGGCGGTCCTGACGGAGCGAGCGAAGATGCTGGTGGCGACGCTGCCGGCGGCGCTCCGATGCCCGAGCAGAAGCCGCCGCGCCGCGCTGGAGGTCAGTGAGCCATGGCTGATGTCGTCGAGATCTGCGCGTCGGAAGATGGCAGCGAAGTGCTGCTGATTTTCCAGTGCCCTGGCTGCAAGTACGGGCACCACGCTCGCATCAAGGGCAAGGGCCCGGTGTGGGGCTGGAACGGCAGCAAGGAGAAGCCGACGTTCACGCCGTCGCTGTTGGTGAATCAGCACCATCCTGAGTCACGGTGCCACAGCTTCGTCAAGGACGGCCAGATCCAGTTCCTCGGCGACTGCTTCCACGATCTCAAGAACCAGACTGTTCCGCTCGCACCTGTGGAGTCCTAGCCATGAGCATCACCAAGTACGGCGCATCAACGGACCAGATTTCCAAGACCGCTTCAGAACGGCCGGCTGACAAGCCCGTCGATCCGAGGAAAGCACCTACGCTGCCGCTTCCGGCCATCAGCCAAGAAGAGGCTGAGCGGATTCGGAAGGAGAAGAAGTAATGCCCTCCCAGTTCCCGACCCAGCTCGATGATCAGGCGTCGCTGCACACCGCAGTGAACAACTTCGCCACGGCCCTGACGTCGCCGATCAACGCGACGCAGACGGTGATCAGCGTGGCTTCGATCAACACGCTGCCGGAGCCCGGCATCGTCAGCATCGACACCGAGGTCATCTTCTACGAGAGCCTCGCAGTCGTCGGTGCATCCCAGCAGCTGATCGGCTGCACGCGCGGCGCTGATGGGACCGTCGCCTCAGCCCATGCAAACGGGGCTCGCGTCGAGGCGCGATGGGTAGCTGAGCACCACAATGTGCTCATGTCCGCGATCATCGCGATTCAGCACGCGCTCGGCGTCAATCCGCAGGGATCATTCCTCGACGTCGCGCAGCGGCTGGCGCAGGCGACGCCTGAGGTCATCCCCTTCGCGACACCGACTACGAACTGGTCGTTCACCCACGACCGCCGCCGGCTGGTGTCCGTCCAGCTCTACCGTCGCACGGGCACCAACACCTACGAGCTGTTCGATGCCAACATCGAACAGGTCGTCGATGCCAACGGCATGTCTACAGTGACCATCGAGCTTCCCGAGGCAGACGAAGGCGCGGTGGTGTTCCAGTGATCGAGCAGCTGATCTTCGCGCTCATCGTGCTCTCAGCGAGCGTCGGGGTCGTCGTGCTCATTCACACGTCGCCGATCCCCATTCCGAACATGAAGCCATTCAACTGCGCATTCTGCGCGATCGTCTGGATTTCATGGGCGATCTGGGGCTCGATTGGCTGGATGGACCACGAGCATCGGCTGCTGAATCTGCTGCTCGCGATGGCCTTCCCATTCCCCGCAGCGCTCATCGTTGGGCACTTCCCATGGATGTTCCGCAACTTCGAGAAGCCCAAGGCACTGGTCGCAGCTGACGACGTCGAGACGCAGCTACACGACTTCGCTCCTACTGACGAACGACCACCGACAGGGCCTGTTCGGTAGGCTTCTTCCGCTGCGGATCGCCGCCGAGGTCTTCGAGGATCTGCCGAACGCGCTCGGCACGGATGTCGTACTTCAGGCCGATCTGAGCGAGCTTCAGGCCCTCTTGCCGGAGTCGGAAGATCTCGGCGTTTCGGTGTGCTTTCTCACGGCTCCGAGGGCGCCCGATCTGGAAGCGCAGCCCAGCTTTCTTGGCTCGCCGCCGCACGGTCGAATCGCTCAGGTCGAAGGCCACAGCCGAGGCTGCCACGCCGTGCTCGCGGACATGGCGCGCGATCTCGGTGAGCTGCGGTTGGGGGACTGTCGAAGTCGGCATGGACATGGCGTTCTGGCTACAACGATATGGCCGGGAAAACAGCAGTCCAGTTAATGCGTCAAACAGCTCTCGTCGGCGCCCTCCGTTGCGCCTATGGGGGCCAGCCGTAGGATTCTGCCATGCCGTCCACCGTCCGTCGTTCTCTCGGTACGCGTGACTTCCGGGGCGCCGAGCTGCGTAACGCCCGTGTCCACATGTACCCGACCACCGTGGCGATGAACGGCGACGCCGCGAACTCCACTGGCCGAATCGCCTACGCTGCTGACACCGAGCGGTTCTACTTCGGCGTCAACGGAGCCTGGATCGGCCTCAGCGTCGGTTCGCTGTGGGGTGATCAGGTCGACACCATCGCCAACCTGCCGCCGCTGGTCCCTGACGGCGAGGTCCGCATCGTCCTGAACGACGGCAGCGGCTTCGGTCCCAGCATCTTCATCTTCAATGGCACCCTGTCGACGTGGAGCCGGTGTGCTGATGTCCGCATCCTGCTGCATGACGGCTCGGTGGAACTCACCGGGCTGCTCACCGACGCCGATCCGGTCGCACACGTGCCGACGGCCGACGGTCACCTGACGCACAAGAAGTTCGTCGATGCCCAGGACGCTGCCACGCTGGCCGCTGCCAACGCGCACAGCGATGCTGCGGACGCGGCGCACGCCTCGGACAGCAACCCGCACCCGCAATACACCACCGATGCTGAAGCGACGGTCATCGCTGACACCGAGGCCGATGCAGCTGTCGCTCAGCACCTGATCGACGCTCCGCACACGCCGGGCGCCACCATCGACTCGCAGGCCGACGCCCGCATCGCGATCCACGATGCCGATGCTGCCGCGCACGGTGGCGTCGAGGCAGCGTTCGCTGCGCATGAAGCTGACACGGCTCCGCACGCTGCTGCTGGCTTCGCAACGGTCGCTGGCGTCACGTCGAGCATCGACGGTGCCATCGGCAGCCACGATGCCAGCGCGACGGCGCACCCTGACATCCGCGCAGCGATCATCGCGGCATCGACGTCTGGCGCTTCGGGTGCTGGTGGCGGCGATCGCATGGTCGTCGTCGGCGGAACCACGGGCGGCGGCCACGGCTCGCCGGTCGTGCGCGACCAGTTCGTCTACGACCTGTTCCATCTCCTGACGGTCCCCGACAAGAAGCCTGACGGCATCATCGACTTCGTTTCGAACATCGTCGCGCTGTCATCGGCTCTGGTGTTCGCTGCCACGGACAGCAGCGTCACGGTCGACAGCGGAACTGGTCTCTTCGTCAACGACTTCTTCAACCCTGGAACGGCGCTCAACAACCGCTTCTTCCGCGTCACGGCTGTCGTCGGCAACAAGCTGTTCCTCTATCCGACGCCAGTGGCTGAGACCGTTGGTGTGACGGCCTTCAACCGGATCTCTGGCGGCGCTCGCATCGTCCTCGGTGGTCAGTTCAACATCCAGCGCGCCAAGGCCGTCCAGTACGGTGTCGAGGCTGTCGTCGCTGACGGCGGCGATGGCAAGGCTGTCATCACGCTCGATGAACGCTTCTCGTACTACTACAACCGCAACCTGATCCCGGCGACAGGAGCTTCGGTCACGCTGGTTGGCCTCACGGCCAGCGCCGACGATGGCATCTACACGATCGCCAAGGTCGATGCTTCGAAGCGCGCGATCACCCTGACCACGGCGCTCACTACCGATCAGGCAGCCGCTGCTGGTCGCATGTCGCTGACGACCTCTGCGCTGGCATCGAACTTCCCGGCTGTCGCTGCGTCGCCGATCGACTTCTACGTCGATACCGGCGATGCCGCGAAGTACAGCCAGACGCCAGGGCACTACCGGCTCGGCCGTCAGGTCAGCAACGATCAGTTCATCGTCGCCATCGAAGAGGTCGGACGCACGGTGCACGCCACCACGCTGATCGCCAACTTCACCGAAACCGTCCACGTCCCGAAGAAGACCTACTTCCTCGATTCGGCCGCCGGTGGGTTCACGCTCACGCTGCATGCCACGCCAGTCGAGTACGACCGCGTCGTCCTGAAGGACATCGGCGGGATGGCCGGCACCTACAACATCGTGGTCAACGGCAACGGGAAGAACATCGACGGTTCGCCGACGGCACTGATCGAGTTCGATCGCATGAGCCTCACACTCGTCTACCTCAACGGTGCCTGGATCATCGAATGACGTACATCAATCCCAAGTCTCGGCTCGTCGTGGTGGAAGAGGATGCTCCGCGCTGGCGGCGCTTCACGGTTCCGCACACGGCGCTGCAAGCAGCTGCTGCGCTCTACGACGTCGAGCTGTTCCAGCTGCCTGCCAAGCACGTCATCCAGGCTGTCCGCATTCGGCACACCACGCCGTTCGCTGGCGTCGGCATCACGGCCTACACTGTCAGCGTCGGCATCATCGGCACGCTGGCGAAGTACGCGCCGGCCTTCGACGTGTTCCAGGCCGTCGGCGCCCAGCAGCTGAGCAACATCCCAGGAACGGAGAGCCCGACGGTCGCGACCTCGATTCGCATCGCTGCGATCTCAGGCGGGGCAAACCTCAACCTGTCCAACGCCGGCAACGTCGAAGTAAGCGTACTGTACGGAAAGTCGTAACCGTGAGCACGTACGTCCCCAAGCCGCCGGGGGCGGGGGCCGTGTCGGACCCTGGAGTCGCCTGGGTCCCAGCTGCACCCGGCACCGTAGCCACCGCAGAAACTGACGTCACGTGGATCCCGAAGACCACGCCGAGCCAGCTGCAATCGGAGAAGCTGAATGAGCAGGATCTGCTCAGCGGCGGAAGCAACACGGAGTCCGAAGGCTCGCAGTCGTGGGTGCCCAAGGACCCGAACGCGCCGCCTGCGATCATCGACCCGTCGGAGTCGTGGGTCGCTGCCGAGAACGCGGTCGGCAACAGTGGGTGGCTCTCGGCGATCAACGACACTGGTGCTCTCGTCGTGCCCGGCATGCCGATCCAGCGCACGGCCAACGACAAGTTCGTGCTCGCACGCGCTGGCAGCGCACTGCTTCCGACCCTTCGGTGCCAGGGCATCGCGATCGAAGGGAAGCCACACGGGCACAAGACCAAGTACGTCTTCAACGGCCAGCTGGTCATGTCGAACTGGACGGCAATCACTGGCACCATGCTGCTGACGCCGGGCGCCATCTACTACCTGGGCGCTGTGCCTGGAACCCTCACGGAAACCAAGCCAGAGCGGCCGGACTTTGCCCTGTTCCAAGTGGTGGGACACGCAGACGATGAGCGGACGCTAGACATCAATCCTGATGTCTACGAGGTGGATCTGTGACCCTTCCACGCCCGCTCGGACATGGCACACAGCGTCCCGTCGATGCCGGTGAAGGCATCGCGATCGAGCGGCTTCAGCTCATCCCGCTGCCGGCGCTGCCAGCCACCGGCGAGCCGCACCAGATCATCGCGCTCGAAGACGGCACGATGTGGCAGTGGATCGACACGGCCTGGACGCCGTTCGGCGCTGGTAGCGGCGGCGGTGACAGCACGTTCGTCAACCCGAACCCGGTGCCATCGACGGTTGGCGGCATCAGTGCTGGTTCCACGTTCCCGACGCCGCAGACGATGCAGGCCATGTGGGACCTGCTGCTCTATCCGTATCAGGCTCCTGGATTCGGCAGCTTCGCGCTCAACGGGCACCCCGGAACCGTTGAGGTCGGCTACACGATCCCGACGGCAGTCAGCTTCTCGTGGAGCACATCGAATAGCGGCAACGTGCAGGCCAACTCGCTGTCCATCGTCGACAACACGGGCGGAGGCATGCTGGGCGGCGGTCTCGCCAACGATGGCAACGAGAGCTTCACGCTCGCAGCTGCTATCCAGAAGCTGAGCGCCACGTCTCACACGTGGACGATCTCTGCGGTGAACTCGAAAGGCACAGGCTTCTCGCGAAGCTACTCGGTCTCCTGGCGGTGGAAGCTCTACTACGGCATCAACGCGTCGCCAACGGTGACTGAAGCGCAGATCGAAGCCATGGCTGGGTCGCTCGCAAGCGGCTATGGTGGCACCTACGCGATGCCAGCAACCGGCTACAAGTACATCTGCTTCGCTCACGTCGCTGGTGGTCAGATCAACAGCGTGAAGGATCAGCTCACTGGCTTCAACGTCCCGTTCGCCACAGCCGCCGACAATCCGGCGTACAGCAACGTCGATGGCGGCGGTTTCAGCTATGCTCTCGTTTCTGTGACGAACGTGTTCGGCGTCACCACCCAGTACCGCGTCTATCGCAGCACCAACGTGCTCGGTGGAGCCGTGACCTTCGTGGTGACCTGACATGCCCATTCCAGGAACCGTACAGCTCACGGGCAAGATCGCGCCAACCGCGCTCTCTGACACGTATCCGACGCACGATGCGAACTTCGGCTACGGTGGCGTTCACCATGTCACGTCAATCGCCAACCGCGATGCAATCACGCTTCAGCGTCGCCGTGCTGGCATGCTGTGCACGGTCGACGGCGACCCGAACATCTACCGGCTCGAACTCGATCTCGTCACGTGGACCACGATCTCAACTGGTGGTGGCGGCAGTCCGATCCCGCAGCACGGAACCACAGCAGAGCGCGAAGCTCTTGGTGCCACGTTCAGCTCGACGCAGTCTGGCTTCCCGTTCTACGACACTGAGATCGAAGCGTACTACCTGTGGAACAACGACCACTGGGAAACCGCTGTCATCATGGGCTTCGGCCCGCGCATCCGCGAGTATGTCGGAACGCCTGCTGAGATCCTGCCGTTGAACTACCGGAAGGCCGATCGCTGGACGAACACGTCGAGCCCGTCGCTGTGCGTCTACGTCTGCAAGGTCGACGTGAACACGCACACCATGGACGACTGGATCCCGCTTGGAAAGCAGGGCGTCTGATGCGCTACCAAGGCGGCAAACATTTCCTGGCTGTTCTCCCATGTGAGCTGCATGCCACGCTTCGAGCCGCAGCGAATGCAACGCGGACACGTGGCGTTCGCGCCAACATCAACCGCGTGATTGTCGAGGCACTTCTCGCGGTCTACTCGCCAAAGATGAAGGCAGAAGACGTCAGGGCTTCGCGTGACTTCATCGCTACCCACATGAGCGGCAAAAGGCCATCGAAAGCGAAGACTAACACTTTCCACAGGTGATCTTGCTTGCTCGATCCCCGTTGGGTAATCTGAAGCCCACAACCCTCGTCAACATCCTCCCAGGAGTCAGTCATGGCCAACCGCCGCGTAATGGTCGCCGTCAACGAGCTGGACATTCACGACCAGCTTCCCAACGGCGACATCCTCGTCGACGATCAGGATCGTCGCTACCTCGTGGAGGGCGACACCTCCGGCCTCATCTCGCCGTACGCGACGCTGGCCGACGCGATCGCCGACACTGCCAACCTCGTGAACGGCCAGCTGGTCGTGATCGCTGGCGGCGCCGATGTCGGTGGCCTGCCGAACGACGATCGCGGCATCTGGCGCGTCGTGTCCAACCAGGGTGCGGCCCGCGCCGACTACACCAAGGTGCTCGACATCACCAACAAGGCGAGCGAGCTGTACGTCGATGACGTCGGCAACTTCTTCACCGGCACCGACGCCGAGGCGGCCCTTCAGGAGATCGGCACCAAGCAGGTCTTCTACAAGCTCGGCAGCCCGAGCCTGACCGGCTCGGTCAACGGCGCGACCTCGACTGCCCTGAACGCGGCCATCGCTGCGCTGGTCATCGACAGCGGCTCGCAGACCGACGCGACTGGCGCCGGCACCTCGACCGTGGTCGGCATCGTGCAGGATGCGGCCTACTCCTACCAGATCCCCATCCGCAACGCCTCGACCCGCGACGTCATCGACGATGGCAGCGGCAACGAGGTCTATGCCCGCCTCAGCTGCCCCGGCGGCGTCTACACGCTGACCTTCTACAGCTACGTCGCTGGCGTCGAGACCGCCTACACCTTCGCGGCCCCGACCGCGATCGACATCGGCTACGTCCTGGTCTCGCAGGACTTCATGCGCCTGCCGGCCCACGCTGGCGTCGTCCAGGGTGAGTTCTTCGGCGATCAGGCTGGCGCCGTCGGCTCCGTCTCCGACACCCAGGTCAGCACCACCGGGCCGTTCAGCGGCCTGCTCAACGGCCTGACCACCCAGTCGGCCGTCAACGTCAAGGTCGACGAGCTGGGCCTGTCCGGCACCGGCCAGGGCGCCTCGCTGATCGCTCTCGAAGACGCCGCTGGCAACTTCGCCGTCGACAACGTCGAGGCCGCGCTCGTCGAGCTGAACAACCGCATCGGTTCCAAGATCGTCGACTTCACCTCGATCGCTGCTGCCCAGGCTGCTGCCCCGCACAGCATGGACACCTACATCGTCATCGAGGGCTCTGGCGACCCGACCGAGCGCGGCATCTGGCAGGTCACCAGCGGCGACGGCTCGAACAGCGGCGACTACACCAAGGTGCTGGACGTCAGCCACACCGCCGCCGAGGTGCTCATCGCCAACGTGAGCGGCAAGTTCACGGGCAGCGAAGTTGAGGCTGCCCTCGACGAGCTGATCACCGCGATCGGTGGTGCTTCGACCACCAACCGCGACTTCAGCTCGAACGTCTACGTCAGCGACAACGACTCGCTGGTCGTCGCGATCGGCAAGCTGGACGCCGCGATCGGCGCCCTGTCCAGCGACAAGCTGCTCTCGATGGCCTTCACCGCCAACGAGGCGATTGCCGCTGCCACCAACGGCCCGCGCCTCGTCAGCCAGGACGGCGCTGCGTGGAAGGTCAACCTCGCGGTCGCTGGCGCGACCGGCCCGAAGGTTGAGATCGTCGGCTTCGCCACCGGCGCCGACTACGCCGCCAACGCCGCGATCAACCAGGGCCAGGGCCTCGTGTCCACCGGCCTCCTGGGCGGCTTCACCGGCCTGACCCCCGGCGTCACCTACTATGCCGACCCTGCCTCGAACGGCGGGATCACCCCGACCGTGCCCTCGGTCGTCGGCCAGTGGATCATCCCCGTCGGCGTGGCCGTCAGCGCCACCTCGCTGCTCGTCCGCATCGGCGAGCCGAACGAGATCGTGCCGGCCCAGCCTGCCCTCCAGCGCGCTGTCCACTTCAAGTCCACTGCCGGCGTCGCCGGTGGCCTGGGCGAGACCGGCTACGCGGTCGCCGTCGGCGACCTCTGGATCGACAACGACGTCGCCGTGCAGAACCCGACCAAGAACGGCCTCGGCCGCTACACGGTCTACGTCTGCAAGGTGGCCTGGACCGGCGCTGGTGCTGCCCTGACCAGCGGCAACGTGAACACCAACTTCCAGTCGATCGGCAAGCAGAACTAAGTTCTGCGGGACAACTGACCACGCTGGCAGCAGCCGCTGCCTGACGGAGAAACCCAGCACCGCCTCACCCGCACTCTAGCTGGTGAGGCGGCTGCCTTTCACGCCGGAGCACAGATGCCGCGCTTCTACATCTCTGACGGTCATGCCCCCGGACTGCGCTGCCCGAACGGCGAGTACGCCACGCGCTCTGGTCGCACGTCCGACGTCCTCAACGAAGCGCAGGCTATCATGCGTGGGCGAAAGCTCACCCCTACCGAGGCGCCTGTCGTCGTCTTGAGCCGCCTCGGACCGATCCTCACCGCCACCGACTTCACGAAGGTCGACAGCGACAACGACCGCGATGGCGCCTGGACGGTGTTCAGCGACGCACCATACGCAGACGCGGGGAACGGTGCCAACCATACCGGCAACTACTGGTATCCCAACGTGCTCGTCGGCATCGGTGCTCCGACGCAGATCTGGGTCGATCTCGGCGCGCAGCACAGCATCCACTACTACGACGCCTCCGCGAACGCGATTCAGTGGTATCTCGAAGGCAGCAATACTGGAATGACCGGCCCGTGGACGATGATCGACAACCAGCACCCGCTCCAGCCTGGGGTTCTCAACTTCCGCGTCGACATCTTCGGCGGTGCGCGCCGCCGTACGCTGCCCGCGCCCAGCGCGCCGTACCGCTACATCCGTTTCAGCGTCACCACGGTTGGCCAGTACGACGGGGTTCAGCCGGCGTGGGGCCTGTCGATGGCGCGCATGCACCTTTACGGAGTCTGATGCCATGTCTCGCTTCTACATCTCCGATGGTGCGCGTCCTGGACGCCGGTCCCCGGTGCTGGACTATGCTACGCGTGTCAACGGAGTCGGCTCGGACATCCTCAACGAAGCCCAGGCCATCGCCCGTGGTCGCAAGCTGACCCCGACGATGGGGTCGCTGGCACCGATGCGGATCGAGCACGATCCCGGCGTCACGTATCGAAGCAGCGGCAACTACAACGGCGACTACGACCTCGTGAACGGCCGCCCGGCGGAAGAGGGGTCCTACCCGGCCACGCTCGCGTTCGACGACATCCAGGGGCCGGTGGACGCCAACAACTGGCTGTCTGCCCGCGTTGGCCAGAGCGTTCCGCATTGGATCGGTGTGGACTTCGGCGTCGCGCGTTCGGTGACCGGCTACGTCCTCAAGACGCGTACCGACAGCTATGCAAACCTCGTCCCACCGCGCAAGTGGATCGTGCAGGGGAGCAACGACGGGTGGGCGGGCACGTGGACGGACATCGACACCCGCACCTCGTCGTCCTACGACTGGGCCGCGAACGGGTCCGTCTACTCGAATCTCAACGCGTTGAGTGGATCGTACCGCTACCTGCGCTTCTACTTCCCGGCCAACGCTGCGAGTGGCGGCTTCGACTGCATCAGCATGTCGGAGATCGAGGTATGGGGCGTCCCGCTCACAGCGGCGCCGCCGAGCTATAGCTGGTACCGCTTCACATTCTCGGGAACGCCGAAGGCGCAGTTCGGCTACATCCCTGGGCAGAGTGGTATCGGCGCCCACGGCTCTCAGAACGGCGGCGGTTCCAACCTCTTCGACACCGGGTTCATGTCAGACGCGTTCGGTGCGGGATGGACGAACGTTCCCGCCGGCCTGTTCCGCGATACCCACGGCGCGCTTGCCCCATACAGCTACACGCCCTCGTGGATCAGCGTGCGGCTCACCGCGCCGGTGTCCGCGCGCTCGTTCCACATGGTCGAGTACACGGCCGAGGGTGGAGTCTGGCGGTACACGCCGGGCGCAGTCCTCATCGAAGGGTCACTGGACGGTTCTGCCTGGAGTACGATCAAGAACGCCAACGGCGCTGACTTCGTGCTCGCTGGGACGACCAGCAACAGCTCTCGCTACTACATCAACGTCTGAGGTACCTATGCCGCGATTCTACATCTCTGACGGCGCCCGCCCCGGTCGTCGCACGCCGCGTATCGAGTACGCGACGAAGGCAGGCGTCGGTTCTGACATCCTGAACGAGGCACAGGCCATCGCACGCGGTCGCAAGCTGGTGCCTACAGAGGCCCCTGGCATCCCGCCTCCGCCGGCATTCCGTTACTGGCGCGTGCGCCCGACCGTGCTGCTGAATGGCACTGGCAGTCCCATTGCGTGGCTGCTCGGCGAGCTGCGCATGTTCAACGTCAGTGACGTCAACGTCGCCATGACGGCGACGCGCATGATGTCCGGCGCCCCTGCATGGGGATCGCTGACCTCACTGAACGACGGCGTCCTCACTGGCGGTGTCGCGTCGCCTGAGCACGCCAACCGCGACTGCACCGCCGAGTGGTTCGGCTATGACTTCGGGGCGCCCATCTCGATCTACCGCGTCGAGGCAAACAACTACACCGGGAGCAGCGCGTACTCTGTGTCAGCGTTCGACATCGAGGGCAGCAACAACGGGACCACCTGGGAACTCGTGCGTTCTGGTACTGGGCTTCCTGTCGCTGCCGGATCCGTTGGCATCGTCTACACCACGGCTCAGGTCGAACCACCGGCCTACACCGGCTCGCTGCTCACACCGATCAACCTCAGTGGCCCGTCTGCACTCGTCATCAAGGGTGCAGAGTGGAACCCAGCCTGGGCCGTGTTCGATGGCAACGTCAACACGACGTGGTTCTCCAGCGGCAACGCTTCGATGACCTGGGTCGGCTACGACTTCGGCGCGTCCCCGAAGTCGGTCACGCGCTGGAAGATCTACGGGTCTGGCTCGCACTGGCCGGCGTCGTGGGTCCTCGAATCGTCGAACGACCTCAGCAACTGGACTGTGGTCGACACTGCCACGAACCTGACGCTGACCTGGAACACGCGCACGCTGTCGACGCCACCGGCTGCTGCGCGCTACTGGCGCGTTCGCTGGACCGCGAGCCTCGACAGCGATCCGGGCAACTGCGAAGTCGGCGCACTCGAACTCTACGGGAACTGAGCATGGCACGCTTTCACATCAACGACGGAACGCGCCCTGGCATTCGTGTCGAGCGCTTCAAGTACCAGACCACCGAGCCACGTGGGCTCGGTGGAAAGCTCGGCTCGTCTGTTCTGAACGAGGCACAGGCTCGCAAGAACGGTCTGCTCCCCGACGCGCCGGCTGCGCCGATCGACTGGATCGGCTACTGGGACTTTGAGGACCCGGATGCTGTGAACCTGATCAGCGGCGCTCCTGGCTCGTCGTTCAACGTGAGCACACCCGGCTACGGTGGATACTACACCAGCCCGCTGAACACTGACACGCCGATCCGTGGCACCCGCAGCGTCATGAACGACGGTGGCAACACCAGCTCGCGCTTCGCGTACTGGACGCCGTCGCCGTTCGGTACGATCACGTTCGGTGCTCGCGCCCGCAACTGGTTCGGCATGGACATCGGCCCCGCCAATGCCGACGACGGCAACTACCTCGCGATCCGCTGTGCAGTTAAGACGACAGCCGACGTCATGTACGTGAAGAACGTCAACGCTGCGACGCCTGCGGTTCCTGAGCTGGCTGGCGTCGCGCACATCGCCATCGTCTACAACCCGACAACGCGTCAGGCGAAGCTCTACGTGAACGGCGCCTATCGCTCGTCGTGGTCAATGCCGCTGGTCACCCACCACACGACCATCGGATGCATGGGCTCCTACGCTGCAAACAACCAGTTCGACGACGCTTTCATTGTGAACGGCGAGCTGTCGCTTGCGCAGATTGCGCAGCTGGCGGCTGGCAACATCCCGACCTGAGGTATCTAAATGTCCCGATTCATCCAATCCGACGGCGCCAGCAAGGGCCACCCGCGCATGCCGTTTGCTGAGTATGGCACTACACTAGAAGGACACGTTGGTAGCCCTGTGCTCAACGAAGCCCAGCTCATTCAGCGCGGCGTCAAGACGACAGCTACGCAGGCTCCGCTCATCGGGCCGAAGCGCACGTTCACGACGGTTGCCATCGGTGATGTCCCCTACTTTGGCGACTACCCCACCATCACTGATAACGGGCAGATCCTCGTCACGGGACCAGGGTCGTCGTACCCGGTGCGTCGGTCGCTTGATGGTGGCCTGACGTGGAACGGCTGGTCCAATGCACCGCCGCGCAGCTTCGCGTCTCTCGACGGAACCAAGTGGTTTGGACACGGTAACGTAGGCTTCCCGTCTATGTCGCGGTTCGATGGCAGCGCGTGGGTGAGCGTCAACGACACGTACTACATCAGTGGCCGCATCCGTGTTTCGCTGACTGGATCACGCGTTGCGTTTCAGATCGGCAGCAATCGCATGCTGCGAATCTCTGACGATTATGGCGCCACCTTCGCCGCGCCTGTCGTCCCGTGGACCAAGGCATATGGCAATGCACTGCCGCTCATGTCGCCGAATGGTCAGCGGTTCTTCGTGCGGACTGAGACGCCAGAAGGCGCGTACAAGTCCACTGATGGCGGCGTGACGTGGCAGGCGGTGCCGGCTGGCTACCCGTCGAGTGCCTATGCAGGGATGCTCACGGACGACGGTCTCATCGTCGTTCAGACTGGTGGTACTTCGTTCAGCAAGTCGATGGATAACGGTGTGTCATGGACGAACTGGAGCGTTGCAACGCTCAGCGGTAATATGTTCTGTTCTGCTGACGCCAAGACGTGGATCAGCTCTGGGTCGTCAGCCGCGAGCCCGGCACGGGTCTCGATAGATTATGCAGCAACATGGGAGCCACTGACCGGCGAGTGGGGCAACTACGCTGGTATTTCACCAGATGGCAAACGCCTCATCATCGGTGGCAGCTCGACGAACCAGACTGTACGCATCAACCTCTGAGGTCTCTATGCCACGCATCAAACAGTCAGACGGCGCCGGCAAGGGCCACGAGCGGAAGATTGTCGGCATGGAGCGTCAGATCACGGTAGACGAGGCTGGAAGCCTCGTCGTTATGACTGAGACCGAGATGATCAAGCGGCAGTACAAGCTGGTGGCAACGACATCGGGTCCGTCGATCCCGACGTCTCCTGTGGCACGCTCGATCACGGCTGGCTCTTCGACGACGTTTGCTGTCAGTGCCACTGGAACGGCCCCGCTGTCATATCAGTGGAAGAAGAATGGTGTAAACATTCCTGGAGCTACCGCAGCGTCATATGCGCTGACCAACGCGCAACTGACAGATAACGGAGCGCAGTTCACGTGCGTCGTATCGAACGCATTCGGATCAGCGACAAGCACGGCAGCGATGCTGACCGTGACAGCTGTTGCTCCGTCGATTACCACGCAACCAGTCAACCGCTCTGTCAGCGCCGGGAACTCGACATCGTTCTCCGTCGTCGCAGCGGGCACTGCACCGTTCTCGTACCAGTGGCGTCGGAATGGTGTCGACATCCCCGGAGCTACGTCTTCATCGTATTCGATCACGACGACGCCGAGCGACAATGGCGCTATCTTCGCCTGCACGGTGACGAACATCGCTGGCTCGGTCTCTTCGTCGAACGCCACACTCACCGTGAGCTACACGTCCATCGGTATCTCGGTGCAGCCGGCAAACCGCTCGGTCCTACAGGGTCAGAGCACGAGCTTCTCGATCACAGCTACTGGTACTGGCATCTCGTACCAGTGGAAGAAAAACGGCGTGAACGTCGGAACGAACTCGTCCACATATTCCTACACCAACGCTGCCGGTGCAGACAATGGCGCTGTCATCACGTGCGTGGTGAGCAATGCGTTTGAGAGCATCACGTCGAATGCCGTCTCGCTTACGGTCATCTACTTCTCCACGCAGCCAGTTGCGCCGGCTACAATCACCCCGACGACGACGCCGCGTCCGTCGCTCTCTGTTGTCGTCAGCGGTGCTGGCCCGTACACGTATCAGTGGTATGTCAGCGGGAGCCCGATCCCTGGTGCTACAGCATCGACGCTTCCGCTGGATGACACGGCCAACTACACGCCGAAGAACGGCGACAGCCTCTACTGTGTCGCAACGTCGACAGCTCCTGCTGGATCTATCACGTCCAATACCGTCGTTCTGTCGATGTCTGGCTTCCTCGACCGTACTGACATCTCGGTGACCGGCTGGTCATCGTCTGCTGTCTACGCTGTTGGCGTCAACCCGAGCAGTGGTGCAAACATCACCATCGCGAACTACTACGCTGGTACAGAAAAGACCAAGCAGTCAAGCAACAGCGGTCTGACATGGGGCGCTGATCTCGGCACACTGTCAAACCGCAACATGGCACGGTACGCCAACGGATACCCGATCGTCGGGTACATCGGAAAGTTCAGCGATTGGTGGAATGGCTCGGCATGGGCAGCTATTTCTGGAGTGGCCTCCGCGATCCGCAATGAGTTCGCCCTCAGCGGAAACGTTTGGTTCTCGGTTCGCAACGTCGCATCTGGGCAGGCTTGCATCTTCAAACACGTCGGGTTCGCTGATGCCGGCACAGCGATTGGATTCACTGGCGACTATCCACCGAATCCGACGTTCTGGTTCGCCAACGATTCGTACTACGCGCCGTTGATTTACGCCTTCAAGTCATCGTATAACGGCAACGCGCTGGTGTTCTCGTCACCGACTGGAAGCGATCGCTTGCGCACGTGGGTCAACGGCGTTCTCGCTGAGAACACAGACAACAGCTACGCTCGTCCGAACGACGCGCTCGTCAGCAACGACGGATCGAAGATCGTGTTTGTCTGTGCCAATGAAGGTCTGCCACGCTACATTCACGGCGGTATCGCCAATGCGTCGCAGCTCGGGACGCTGCCGGTTGGTGTCTCGTACATCTGGCCTCTGCTTGCCTCTCGCGGAGACATGGCCGCGATCTATGCCCTAGCTCGGTACGACCCGATAGCGACCAGCTACCCACAGGTTGCACTGCTCAAGAGCACAGACTACGGCGTCACTTGGACGCGCATCAGCGCGAAGACACAGCTTCAGTGCCAGCAGCTCTCGAACCTTGGGTTCATCATGGCTCAGGACATCGAACGGGCATACATCGCGTACTACTACGGCTCGACAGGCAAAGTCGCCTGCCGTATCGGTTAACGAACCTTGCTGATGCCCCGTAAACCCAGAGGATAGTCCCATGGCCTACCGGCAGCTCCAATCTGGCTCGTTTTCCTCACGTTCGGGCGCCAAGGTGACCCAGAGCAAGGTCAACGGCCCGCCGGCCGAGCTGGCAGCGCTTGATCAGGCCAAGGCCGTCCGCATCGGGCAGCTGTGGGCCTCGGCCGACGCCTTTGAGCGCCGGTTCTTCTCGGCCGGCGCCCACGCCCAGATCCTCGAAGCCAAGATGGCTGGCAACAAGAAGGCCATCCGGCTCCGTCAGTGGATTCAGGGCCTGTGGCGGGACTACTACTACCGCAAAGACATGATCATCGGGAAGCAGTCAGTGGCTGAGGTGCACAATGTCGACATCACGTTCGATGGTCGCGGTGCACCCCCGCATTCGATTCGTGAGATCCTCGAAGAGAGCCCGGCGTAGCCATGCCTGACTTCGTCATCGACCGTGCACTCGTCGTCAACGACGAGCCCAACGACGGCACCAAGCAGCTTGGTGCTGGCGAGGAAGCACTCGATGGCGACAGCAATGCTGTCATCACCGTCGTTCGCTCGACGCTGGCTCCGACAGCTGCAAACATCCGGCCAGACGGACAGCTGTGGCTGCGTACGACGACAAAGCAGATGTGGTGGTCTCGCGGTGACGGCCTGTGGTATGAGATTCGCAACACGGCCTCGATCCCTGTTCATGAAGCAACGCACCGGGCCGGTGGCGTCGACGCGCTTCCATGGACGACGATCAACGGTCGTGGCCTGCTCTCAGCACGCCCGGCTGCCGACGCGTCGAACGCTGGCTACCTCTACGACGCGACGGACGTCAAGCGGCTCTACCGCAGCACGGGCATCGTGTGGGAGGTCATCGCCGGAACCGATCTCGCCACCGAATACACGCACACGCAGGGCGTGCCAGCCACGTCGTGGGTCATCGACCATAACCTCGGTCGCTTTCCAAAGTGCGTGTCGATTCGAGACAGTGCGAACAGCGTCGTGCACGGCGGCATCAACCACATCACCATCAACCAGCTCGTTCTGACTTTCGGCCACGCCTTCTCGGGCTCGGCTGTCGTTGGATAAGGAAATACCATGTCCATTCCCTTCCATGACAACATCGAGTTCAACGCCCTTGAAGCTCTGAACTTCAAGTGGCAGCTGCTCTCGGCTGACCCGAGCGGCAGCCAGGGCATGAGCTACTTCAACACGGCGGATCTGCACCCGCGTCTGCACGACGGGAACGCCTACCGCGTGCTTGGCTTCGCGACCACGCTGACCCCGACCGCGCTAACCGTGTCCGGCGCCGCCGCTGTCGGCACTGGCCTTGACTACGCGCGTGCTGACCATGCACACGCGATGCCCGGCCTCGCGACTGCTGTCGCCGCCGGCTTCATGCCGTCGACCGACAAGGCCAAGCTCGACGCGGCTACTGCGAGCCCGACGCCGAGCACGCTGATGTTCCGCGACGCTGCTGGCCGCGCCCAGGCCGCCGATCCTGCCAGCGCACAGGACGTCACCACGATGGCGTGGGTTCTGGCCCAGATCCGTGTCCAGGTCAGCAAGGCGTCGGTCCAGTGCCGCACAACTGCGAACATCAACCTCGCTGCGCCCGGCGCCACGCACGACGGCATCACGCTGAACGTCGGCGATCGCTTCCTCGTCCCGGCACAGACGGCGCCGGCTGAGAACGGCGTCTACATCTTCAACGGCGCGGCCTCGCCGGCTACGCGTGCTCTGGACGCTGACGCCTGGAACGAGCTGGTCAGCGCCTATGTCATCGTCGAACAGGGCACGACCTACGCCGACACCGCGTGGCTGTGCACCGCCGACGACGGCGGCACGCTCGGCACCACGGCGCTGAACTGGATCCAGCAGGGCAACGCGATCAGCTACAGCGCGGCCAACGACCCGACGGTCACCGGCATCGGCGTCTTCAACACCACGGTCGGAACTCAGTTCCGCTTCCGCGCCATCAAGGCCGGCAGCACCAAGCTGAGCGCGACGCTGACCGGCCAGGACATCGTGCTCGACGTCGTCGAGGCGAACCTGAACCTCGCCAACCTCGGTGGCACGCTGCCGATCATCAAGGGCGGCACCGGGGCAACGACCGCGCCCGCTGCCCGCACCGCGCTCGGGGCCGCTGGTCGCTACGAGACCACCATCGGCAACGGCGCGTCGACGAGCTTCAACGTCGTCCACAGCCTCGGCAACGAGCGCTGCAACGTCGAGGTCTGGGAGGCTGCTGGCCTGAAGCGCAAGGTGATGCCGCGCGTGCAGACCGTCGACGCAAATACGGTCCTGGTCACCTTCTTGACCGGCGCCCCTGCCACCAACAGCTACGTTGTCGTGGTGGTCGGATGATTCCCACGCTCATCGTCATCAGCGCGCTGGTCATCGGCTTCGTCGGTGGCGTCGTCTTCATGAGCTTCTTCCGGGGCCTCAAGTAATGATCTGCCACGCCGGCATCGTCATCGTACCGCTCCCGACCGTCGGTCCTCCTACGACTGGCACGTGGGATCGCGGCACGTTGATCATCGACGCGAACGGCGACGTCTATAAGTGCAACGTGGCTGGTACGCCGGGCACGTGGTCAGCGCTGATTACCTCGATCCCGCCGCCGGATCTCGTGTCGAGCTTCCCCGAGTTCATTGACACGTTCCCGAACGGTCTCCAGGCCGGCGCCGGCTGGACCATCGCAGCGCTCAGCGGCACCTATGCGCAGATCGCGCCGCCGGCCGGCAAGGGCGGCCGGAACGGCGTCGTCGGCGTCATCGGCATCACGACTGGAACCTCGACGACTGGCCGCGTCGGTGCGATCCTTGGATCGAACCTGCTGCGATTCACCGGCGGTCAGAAGTACACGCTGTGGGCACGGTTTCTCGCGACTGATCTTGCAGACGCGACCAACGACTACCGCTGGCGCCTGGGCTTCATCGACAACAACACAGCCACGGAGCCGACTGACGGCGTCTACTTCGAATACAACCGCAGTGCATCGCCGAACTGGCAGGCCAAGACAGCGAGCAACAACGCGCGCACGATCGTCACGACGACGACCGTTGTGCAGAACGCCAACTGGATCGACCTGAAGATTGAAGTCGATGGCTCGGCACAGATCGCGACGTTCTACATCGACGACGTCCAGGTCGCGCAGATCAACACGAACATCCCGACGTCCGCTGGTCGTGAGACCTCGCTCGGCTTCGTGATCCACAAGACTGCCGGCGGCACGTCGCGTGGCGTGGCCCTCGATCGCATCTACCTCAAGCTGGCAGCCTGATATGAAACTTGCTGTTCTGCTCTACGGTGACACGGAGAACCCGAAGAACATCCCTATTCTCTGGCCAGCCGAAGCGCGGCAGGTCAGTGACGATGAGCACGTCGCGTATCCGTGGCTCAGCATGACGCCGGAGCAATACAAGCAGTACTGTGAAGAACATCAAGCCGAGTACGATGCATGGGAGTACCAGGACGATCTCGCTAAGCTGAAGGGTGCAAAGATCGAGCTGCTCTGGCAATCAGCATACGATTACAACTTCCAGTTCTTCTCCGGTGGCGCCTATGCACAGATTCTGGAGATGAAGCTCGGCGGCGTGCAGCGTGCTATCCAGACGCAGGGCTGGATCTTCGCGCTGTGGACAGACTACTACACGCGCAAGTACATGGTCGGCGCCGCGATGACGACCGAGGCTGTCGAGGCCGTTAGCCTCGACTTCAGCAACAACGGCAACCCGCCGTGGACTGTGCCCGAGATGCTGGCTGAGGCTATGGGGTAGGTATGACGCTTCACGCGACACGGAAAGCCATTGCGATCGCGCTCAATGGCACAATACCTGAAGAGGCGCTACTCCGCTCTGCAAAAGGTGAACTCGATCAGGCCGACGTTTCGGTCAGCGTCGTCGAGCCCGTCGTCCCTGAGAACCGCGTCTCGACAGAAGAAGCCCTGAAGTCGCTGAAGACGCTCTTCATCCTGCTCGAAGATTCGATGATCGCCATGCGTCGCCGGTCTGGGAAGGACTTGCTCATCGCGAGTGAAGTCGCCGACGCCTTCATCGAAGCTCGACAGATTCTCCAGCGTGGCGGCTGCGAACTGGTGGCAAACAGGAAAGCTGAACGTCTCTCCTTCTCACGTCCAACAGGTGCCTGATGTCTCCAAAACTACGTTTCGAAGCAGCAGCAAACTCGCCACTGATCTGGCAGCTCGGCGTGAATGCAGCCATGAAGAAGTTCGGCCTGCGCAACGATCAGGTGCACGAGGCGCGGCAGCAGTTCATGCTCAACCACGGCGCGCGGGCCACAGTCAACGCCCAGCAGACCCAGAAGCTGAAACGGCTGCGTAGCAAAGTCATCAACGCCGAAGTTCGGTATCCTGGTCTGTCATCTCGACTCACTACCGAGTCACTTCAGGCCATCGGATCCGATTTCAACATTTCCCGTCAGCGAGTCCATGCACTGCTTGGAAACCTGCGCGAACTGGCGAAACTCACAGGAAAGACCGTCACCGCCACGGTGTCGTCCATTCGATCTGAAGCTGTGAGGGCAACATGCATCCACTCGTCCTGACCAGCCTGATCATTGGCGGCTTCAACATCCTGCTGGCCGGCTTCGGCATCTACTACCTTGCCCGCCTGTATCTCGGGGCACGCAACAAGCGCTGCCCGCGCGATTCAGCCCTGCACCAGTGGTCCGTGATGCTGTGCTTCGCCTTCGTCGGATACATCCTGAACGAAGCGCGCTGGATCTGGCTGATGACCCTCGATCATGCATCGGCGCATGCCGTTGACGAGGTCACGTGGGTGGCCTTGGAGACCTGTTGGCTTGCAGGTACTGCGCTCTTGGCGCGGTCCATCGTTTTGAGAGAATGCGACCTCCCGCGCTGCGGGCACCACAACCACGTGCCCGATGAGCAGGCACGCGAGACCCCGAGGACCTAATGGACTTCATGAAGCTCATCCAGGAGTACGGCATCGCCACGATCGTGCTCGCTGGCTTCGCCTATGCCGTCTGGCAGATCGGCCGCGCCATCGTGCGCCGCATCGTTCGCCTCATCAACAACGACGGTCGTCCTGAACCCAAGCCCGTGGAGCATAAGACGGACACCGACCGCCGCCTGCGCACTGCAACAGTGAACGATCGGCCGTCGCTAAAAGCCCACTTCTTCTTCACGACTGCAAACCAGCTGGTCAGCGACGAGATCGACAAGATCGACTGCGGTTGTCAGGCGCGGACACTGCTCTTCCAAGACATGTGCCGCACGATGACGCTGCGCTGGCGTGACTTCCTGCTGGCCATCGTCGAGAACGAGAGTTCTGGCGTGCACATCGCAGTCGGTCGAAAGCGCGACACGAGCGGGTACAGCCTCGGGCGCGACGTCCTCGCTGCATTCCAGCGCTGGCGCACGGACACTGAAGCAGAATGGCGCCGGAGTGGTATCCCTGAGCCTGCGATCAAAGCGTTCACCGAGTGGGTTCGGCCACGCCTGGACGCGCTGCGTGACACCACGGGCCTCATCTCGTCGAGCCAGTACTATGAAGACAGCGTGCAGCGAATCGCCTGCATCATGTCGGCGCACGAAGTTGCGCTTCGCTTGATCGTCCTCGACATGAACAATGTCATCTACTCGCTGAATGGTCGGCTCGACGGACACCTCTACAAAAACGTGGCAATCGTTCCGATCAAGACGCTCATCCTCGCGAAGATTGAGGCTGACAACGCTCGGCTCGCGGCCGATGAGAGCTTCAAGCAGCGCACGGCGTCTGAGATGGGGTTCTCTGGTGCTCGTGACGCGTACCGGACACCACTGCCCGGCTCTATCCAGGTCCCGCGCGACAATCCGATCAAGCCTGACCAGGAACCCAAGTAGCCGAGGTTTCCCATGGCACAGAGCCCACCTGAAATCTGGTTCGTCAAGCCGCAAGGTTTCATCGGGTCTCTTGTCACTTTCTTCACGCGCGGGAAGTACAGCCACTGCGGTTTCGTTCACGAGATTGAAGGCGTTCGTGTATTCACAGACGCTCACGCAGCTCGTGGTGTGTCCTGTCGCCCGATCTCCCTCGTCCCACACTACGACTACTGCGTTATGCTCGAAAGCCTTGACCACGCGTGGCTCAACGGAGCGCTGGCGCGTCGGTGGGGTTTGTCGTACGGATTCCGTGATGCTCTCGGGTTCGTCATTGGCGGATCGAAAGATCACAAGGGGATCATCTGCACTGAACTCATCATCGAAGTGGTAGCAGACGCCATTCGTGATGGAAAGTCCATCAAGAACGGTCTGGCTGTCTCACAACTAGAAGCGGCTACGACGTCTCCTGATCTGCTCATGCAGACGTTCACTGCTTCGAACTAAGGCGCAGCATGCACCTCACTGCACTCCGCAACAATAGCGTCTGGTCGACGCTCAAGGGAAGCTGGAAGATCGCTGGTTCAGTGTGCGGGATGATCTCGCAACGCGGCGACAGCTCTGTGTGGGCTACATTCCGTGGTGAGGCACTGTGCCTGTTCCTCGTTGAAAACGGAATCGCTGTGGCGCGTGAGACGCACGACAACCTGATGATCGCTGCGACGCTCTCAATGGCAGCAGCTCGGTTCTCGAATGCCGTTGTCTCAAGCGGTTCGCTGTGGTTCCTGGTGTTCGACGATGAAGGAAATGGAACGCTCGTCGCGTATGATGGCGAAGCTCTGACGAAGGTCGCTGTCGCAGATCTCCAGTGGCCGCCGATCCACGTGCCGCCTGTTCTCGAAGTTGTCGGTGATGTCTTCTTCGTGTGCCCGGCTTCTGTCCACCTCAGCGCGCACCAGTCGTCGATGATGCACCACGGTGTCGTCGCGAAGAGCGGCAAGCTGATCGTTCCACCGACGCCCGTGGCACCAAGCGCACCAGCGCACAGCATCTTCTGTCAGACACCGAAGTTCACGATCACGACCAACGGAACGCTGGCTATCGTCAACGGCGACAGCTTTGACCTACGGTCGCTGCTCAAGCCGGTTGAAGCCCCATGTGTGTCATCTGGCGCCACGTTCGACACCGAGATTCAGGTCGGTTTTGAACTGGATGACGTGCTGCCGACGATCATCGGCGGTGCCGTCGCCTGCGTAGCTCCAGACGGCTTCACGCGGCAGTCAGACATCATCGGGGTCAGCCAGACATCGAACAGCCTGTGGCTGCGCCTGGGGCGGCCCCTGGCAGTGCCAGAACATGGCATGCTGAAGATCTACGGCGGCTTCGGGGCTGATCCCGCGCCCTACCAGTACCAGAGCGGCCCGCAGGCCGGGAAGTGGGCTCCCCGTGGCATCGTGGCCCGTGCTGCCTGGGTCTCCGTCGGCGAGCACCTCTGCGTCGCCGTTGGGCGCCCCGGCGAGGTTGCCCTGGTGCAGATCAAGGGTCGGCATGTCGTGGGCGCCAAGCGCCTGGAGAACTGCGATCCGGCTACCCTCCAGCTGGTCTACGACGGCGAGGTGGCCCACCTGCTCGACACCCAGGATCGCTGGGGGCGCGAGCACCGGCTCTACCCGGTCGCTGGAGCCCCCGTCGGCGTGACCCGGCCCTGAAGCTCGACTAGCCCCGGTTCCCGCTCGTCGGCGGCGGGCTGAACAGGTCGCGGCGGTCGCGGATGGTGCCGCCCCAGCCCAGCGACGAGGCCGGCGGCGGCTTCGGTGCGTCGTAGGGGAAGCCAGCGTCCACGCCGCCCTTCTTGCTCCAGACGCGGATGGCGAAGTCCTGCGACCGCTGCTTGCGGTCGCTGGCGAACACCGTGTAGCGGAACCGGGCATAGCCGGGCGACAGGTTGCGCAGCTGCGGCGCATAGGCTGTCGGGTCGACCACGGTCGGCTCGGGCACCATTGTCGTCTCGCCGAGCGTCCACTCGCCCGTGCCGAGGGTGTTGCTGTCGACGCTGCTGACGCGCACGGTGACGCTACCAGAGCCCTCGGCGAAGTCGGTCCACGCGTAGAGCGCGCCGCCGGTGTGCAGGAAGAGGAACTTGTAGCCAACGCTCGCCGCAACGGCATCGGCCTCTGACGGGAAGCCAGCGGGCGTGAAGCACGGCGCCGGGATCACATAATAGGGCTGCGCGTCGCCGCTCGACAGCCAGAAGCCGCCCATGTGCTGGCCGAAGTACGTGTTGTTGTAGTAGTTCCACTTCAGCACGTTGCCGTCGAACAGGGCGCCGGCCATGTATTCGAACTCGTAAAGACCAGCGGGAAGGTCGCTTACGATGATCTGCTTGTCGTTTGTGTCAGCAACGACTTGTGTTGACACCGCGATCGGCGGCGTCGGCTTGTAGACCGTCGACTGCGCGAGGTCCGCAGCAGTGACGTCATAGAGGTCGAAACCCTCGACGGGCGCGATGTCAGCCAGCGGGCTAATGGCGCCAGGGTACACCGGAGGCGGCTCGACGATGGCCGGGCATGGGTTGATGAAGTCGGCGCCATTGAGCTGCACCCACGGCGAGTAGTAGCGGAACGCGAGGTCCGTCGAGCCGCCTCCGGTGTAC